>JAESGE010000014.1_pt1 | contig 491582 bp, 415 predicted proteins | sample 9269601 | NCBI WGS metagenome assembly JAESGE01 (sample SAMN14515569, study PRJNA621662) | algae metagenome | isolation source: Tolypothrix brevis GSE-NOS-MK-07-07A and co-occurring heterotrophs from wet... | place: USA: Grand Staircase Escalante National Monument, Utah | collected 2006-04-16
ATCTGGCGGGCATGAAGGACTCCAAGGTCATCGTGGCGATCAACAAGGACGAGGACGCCCCCATCTTCCAGGTCGCCGATATCGGCCTGGTCGGCGACCTCTTCACCGTCGTGCCCGAACTGACCGACAAGGTCTGAGCCGCCTATATCCGTCATCCCGGCATGGGCCGGGGTGGCGGATGTCTGTCGGCGGCAACATGGCCCGAAGGGCCGCCCATTACACGATCGTCCTGATCCATGTAAGTTCTGGCACGGAAAATTCCGAGCCCGCTTGTCGGATATGGGCCCCTACGGTTAGCGTTATCCCATGACCGAAAATTTCACGGGGGAAGGCGATCGTCGCGTTCGCACGATCGCGGATCTGGCGCAGATGGCAGGGGTGTCGCCGGGCACCGTTTCGCGCGCACTGGCCGGCAAGTCGCTGGTCAATGCCGAGACGCGTGCGCGCATCCAGGCGCTGGCCGATCAACATGGTTTCCGCCCCAACCAGATGGCCAGCCGGTTGCGCACCCGTCGCACCGGCGTCATCGGCATCGTCGTGCCGCTGGGCCATGAACGGCGCCAGCATTTGTCCGACCCCTTCTTCATGACCATGCTGGGCTATCTGGCCGATGGACTGACCGAGAATGGCTATGACGTCATGCTGTCGCGGGTCATTCCGGACGCCACCGACTGGCTGGACCGGGTGGTGGATAGCGGCATGGTCGATGGCGTCCTGCTGATCGGCCAGTCGGACCAGTATGACGCGATCGAACGGGTCGCGCGCCGCTATCGCCCGCTGGTCGCCTGGGGCGTCACCTTGCCCGATCAGGTCCATACGGCGGTGGGCACCGATAATGCGCTGGGCGGGCGTTTGGCGGGACAACGGCTGATCGAGCGGGGGTGCCGCCGTATAGCGTTCCTAGGCGATGTCAGCGCCCCCGAAATTCGCCTGCGCCATGACGGCGTCGCCCGCGCCATGGCGGAGGCAGGGCTGGAGGGCGCGCTGATCCAGCTTTCCACGCACCTCGCCTCCGACGTGATGGAGCAGGAGATCGCGGCGCATATCGACGCTCTGCTGGAGCAGGGCGGGGGCAGCATGCCGATCGACGCGATCGTCGCCGCGTCCGACATGATCGCCATGACCGCCGTTCGCGTGCTGGCCGACCGGGCGATCGCGGTGCCCGACATGCTGCCCGTCATCGGCTATGACGATCTGCCCGTCGCCGCGCAGGCGGTGCCGCGCATCACCACCATTCGTCAGGACATTGCGGCGGGGGCGCGGGCGATGGTCGACGCGCTGTTCGCCCGGATCGGCGGAGAAGAGGCGGGCTCGGTGATCCTGACCCCCGAACTGATCGCCCGCGACTCCGCTTGAACCGGGCCTGATCGCGGATCAGGCGATCGTCACCCGGTCGCCATCGAAGTTCAGCCGGAACCAGGGCGCGGCGGTCCCGCCGAAGCGTTCGCGACGAAGCGCCGGATCGGCGCTGGCGTCGCTCCCGGCCAGGCCCCAATAATCGACGAAGCTGGTCACGTCGCCCTCATAGGTGACCCACCAGCAATAGGCCTGGGTCGGTTCCTCGACCGGATTGCCCGCGACCAGCCCGGTGCCGTTGACCGGCCGCCAGGGTCCTTCGAAACGGTCCGCGACCATCGCATAGAGCCCGGTCGGTGCGTCCAGGCTGGGGGCGAAGCGCTTTGCCTGCGTCGACCAGAAGCAATAATAGCGGCCGTCGCGCAGGATGATGTGCGGCCGCTCCAACTCGCTGTTGACGCCCAGCGCCTCGATCAGCGGCGGCTGGATGGCCCAGCCGTCGCCCGTGCGTCGTGCGTCGTGCGACCCCGACGACGCCGTCGACGTCCTGGTTCACCCAGCCCGCCGATCCGACGAACAGCAGATATTCCGCCCCATCCGCCGGATCGCGAAAATAGCCCGGATCGCGAAAGCCCTTGATGCCGCCATTTTCGGGTTCCGCCTGGTTGGCGACGATATAGTGATGGCCGTCCGCCACAACGCTCTCAACCGGCTCGCTCCAGCCCTCGCAGCGCCCCTCATCGGCGAGGAAGCGGCCCTGCGTCTCGAACAGTCGCTGTTCGAAGGTGCGGGGCCCGCCGCGCCGTCCCGAGGCGGTGAAATACATGGTCAGCGTGGTGTCGTCCTCGCCCAGCACCGCCGAGCCCGACCATTCGCGGCTGCCCGGCGTGAAGCCGTCGGGAAAGGTCACGCCATGATCGCGCCAGCCGTCCGCACCATAGCTGGTCAGGCGGATGCGCGCTTCGTCATGACGCATTTCGGGGTCGTCGAAGCGCGGCGTCGCCAGGAAGAACCACCAGCTCCGCTCCCCGAAAAAGGCGGTGCGGCCATCGGCATAGGCGATCTGCCACATGTCCCACAGATCATGGTCGGGCAGGATCGGGACGACATCGGCGGCCGTGAATACGGGCAGGCGCGCATCCGTCTGGGCGGCGATCCCGGCCAGCGCGTCGGCCGACCAATGGGTGGGGGTGGTCGTCATAATACCTCGGGATCAGAATTGGAGGATCGGAGAAAGGGAGCAGGAATCGGGAGATCAGGCCTGCGATGCAGCGCCGAGCGGCACCCCCTGCGGCCCGCGCGCGCGGACCCAGTAGACCGACGCCGCCGCGAACAACATCAGCACGCCGCACAGGGTCAGGACGTTGCGCGGATCGCCGCCAAGCCAGCTTTGATAGAAAAGGGGCAGGGTCACACCGAAGATCAGCATCGGAATGACGATCATCATGTTGAAGATGCCCATATAGACGCCGGTCCGTTCGGGCGGGATCGAGCCCGCCAGAATGACATACGGGTTGCCCATCATGCTCGCCCAGCCGAGCCCGATGCCGATGGCGGGGAGGAACAGCATCGCCTTGCTGGTCATATGGGGCATCGTCATCATGCCGATGCCGGTGATGACCAGGCACAGTGCATGGAGCGGTGCGGCACCGATCCGCTTGGCGAGCGGCACCATGGCGAAGGCGGCGACGAAGGCCACCCCGTTATAGAAGGCTGCGACCTCGCCATTGGTCAGGACGGCGGCGTGAAAGCCCGACGAAGTGGCATCGGCGGTGCCATAGACCGAGCGACCGATCGCATAGATGACGTAATTCCAATAGGCCATCATCGCATACCATTGGAACAGGCTCATCAGGGCCAGCTTGCGCATCGGCATCGGCATGGCGCGGATCGCATCGCCGATCTCCTTCAGCGTCGCGCCGATCCCCTTGGGCGCGGCGGCGATACGGGCGCGATCCTCGGTCGTGAGGGGGAGTTCGGGTACCCGCCGGATCGACCAGATGATCGTGGCGAAGGACAGGACCGCGCCGATCATGAACACGACGCGCGCCGTATAGGGAATATGATGCCCGTCGACCCAGTCCGGGTTCATGCCCGCCCAGACCAGGATCGAGGGGGTCAGGAAGGCGAGCATCTGGGCAAGCCCGGTAAAGGCGCTCTGCGTCAGGAAGCCGATATTATGCTGCGCCCCGTCGAGCCGGTCGGAGACATAGGCGCGGTAGGGCTCCATGGTGATGTTGTTGCCCGCGTCCAGAATCCACAGCAGCGACACCGCCATCAGCAGCGACGAACTGAGCGGCATGAAGAACAGGCCCAGGGCGCAAAGCACCGCACCGATCACGAAATAGGGCGTGCGGCGGCCCCAGCGACTGTCCGTCCGGTCGCTCATCGCACCGATCAGCGGCTGGATCAGCAGCCCCGTCATCGGCCCGGCAAGCTGAAGCAGCGGAATCTGCGCTTCCGACGCGCCGAGATAGCTGTAGATCGGCGCCATATTGCCCTGTTGCAATCCAAAGCTGAATTGCAGTCCGAGGAAGCCGAGATTCATTTCCAGAATGCGGCTCAGGGACAGGCGGGGCTTGATCGGGGCCATGGTTCCGGCGGCGGGGGTGGACGGGGTCATGCGAATCCTCTCGCACGCGGGGGAAGGGCCATGGTCTATCGCTGGCTTGCCGCGTCGGGCTCGATCATGCCGTGGCTTTCAGAGGAATGCAACAAACGATTGCAAGGAATGCGACCGGTGGCGACTTGCCTGTGGTGCGGAGCCCGACGATAGTCGGACAGGAGGGAGAAACGCATTGATCCATCTTGGAATATTGGCACTGCTCACCCCTTTGCCTGCCATGACGGCGGCGGAGAGGAAAGTGTCGTGCGAACTGGGCAAGACGGTCCTTGCCGACATGCCGATCACGTCGGAGGCGGGCCGCTATATCGACACGGATTCCGGGCAGGCCGGTCTGCTGGCGCTATGCCCGGAATTGGCGGGAAAGCTGCCCGCCGGCTATCGGGCGGCAGACGCGGATGCGCGTTTGCGGGCCAGCATTCATGCGCCCCCCTTGGCGGGACCCCGGCCGCCGGTCGCCATTCTATACACGATCGGTCTTCCGGAGATCGATAAGGACGGGCGCCATGCCAAGCTGACCCTCACCACCGAATGTACCGGAATGTGTGGCAGCGGAATGGTCTATCGCTATGTCCGCACGAGCCGGGGATGGCGACGCGATGGCCCTCCATCCCCGCTATGGGTTTCGTGATCCCGGCTTATCGCCCGCCGGGGGGCAGGTTGGTCTCCAGATAGCGGGTCATCAGCGAATAGAGGTGGATGCTGGTATTCTCGCCCTCATAGATGCCGTGGCTGCGATCGGGATAGGCCATCATCGTGAAGGGCTTGTTGAAGTGGATCAGGCGATCCACCAACTGATCCTGGTTCTGGTAATGGACATTGTCGTCCAGCGTGCCGTGGATCAGCAGCAGATTGCCCTTCAGCCGGTCGGCGAAAGTTATGGGCGAGCCGTTCTTATACCCTTCGGCATTGTCGTCGGGCAGGCCCATATACCGTTCCTGATAAATGGTATCGTAGAGCTTCATGTCGGTCGGTCCGGCGACCGCAATGCCGGTCTTGTAGAGGTCCGGATAGCGGAACAAGGCGTTCTGCGTCATCGCGCCGCCGCCGCTCCAGCCCCAGATGCCGATCCGAGCGGGGTCGATATAGGGCCGCGTCGCCAGCATCTTGCGCACACCCGCCGCATAATCGGCCGAGGCGAGGATACCGACCTGGCGATAGATGCTCTTGCGCCAGTCGCGCCCGCGCGGGGTGGCGGTGCCACGCGGATCGAGGCTGGCGACCAGATAGCCCTTTTGCGCGAGCATCCGGTGCCACAGCCCCTGTGCCCCCGCCCAGCGGTCCGCGACCGTCTGGCCCCAGGGTTCGCCATAGACGAAGTAGAGGATCGGATAGCGCTTGGCCGGATCGAAGCCGGGCGGCTTGATCAGCCACCCATCGAGTTGCGTCCCGCCGCCGATATCGACGCGGAAGAATTCGGTCGCCGACAGGCCGCTGGCGGTCACCTCCTTGGCCAGTGGCGCATTCGCGGCCAAGGTACGCAGCGGCTGCTGGCGGGTCATGTCGAGCATGTCGGTGACCGGCGGCGCGTCGAAGCGCGAGACGGTGTGCAGTGCCCAATGTTCGCCAGGCGCAATATTGTTGCTGTGCGTGCCCGGCTGGTCCGCCGGCGTCAGTCGCTCGACCCTGGGGCGGCCCGACAGGGTGGTGCGATAGAGATAGCGTTGCGTCGGATTGTCGGGCGAGGCGATGAACCAGGCATAGCCCGCCTTCTCGTCGACATGGAGCAGATCGACGACGTCGAACTTGCCCGGCGTGCGGAGCGTCGCGCGGCCCGTCGCCCGGTCGACGGTGTAGAGGTGACGCCAGCCGTCCCGCTCGGACAGCCAGGTAAAGGCGCCGCCGCCCTTCAGCCATTCGGGCGCGGCATTCGCCTCGACCCAGGCGGCGTCCTTTTCGACTAGGATCGGCTTCACCGCACCGGTCGCGGGATCGCCGAGCAGGACATTGTAGCTGTTCTGGAGCCGGTTGGACTGCTGGATGAACAGCGCCTCCGGTCCGCCCGCCCAGCTGATCTGCGGCACGTAATTCTGACGCGGGTCGCCAGACAGCTTGAACCAGCGGGTCGCACCGCCGTCCAGGTCGATCGCGCCGACCGTCACCGCCGAGTTGGTCGTGCCCGCCTTGGGATATTGCAGCGGAATGACCTGGGAATATTGGCCGCCGGTGTTCTTGATCATGTCGAAGGTGCCGACGCCCTTCGTATCGAAGCGCAGAAAGGCGATACGCTTGGAATCCGGGCTCCATTCGAACGCGCGGTGGACCGAGAATTCCTCCTCATAGACCCAGTCGGCCAGGCCGTTGACGACATAGTCGTCACCGTCCTTGGTCAGCGCGGTCGGCGCACCGCCGGAGATCGGTTCGACATAGATGTTGTTCGCGCGGACATAGGCGATGCGGCTGCTGTCGGGGGAAACCGTGGCGTAGAGCAGGGTGGAGGGCGCGGCGTCCTTGCCGACCTTGTGCAGCCGCTTGTTGGCGACGTCGTACAGCCAGTAATCGGACAGTGCGTTGGTCCGGCGGAAGCGCTGGCCGTTGGTCTGGATCAACAGCCAGCGATTGTCGGGCGACCATTCATAGCTGTCGATGGACAAGGGGGCGCTTGCACCCGGCGGCACCAGATCGGACGCGGCGACCACCACCTGTCGCTTTCCGTCGGCGATCGCGTAGCGGACGATGTCCTGTCCGCCCTGAGCCGCGCTTTCGAGCGCGAGATAGCTTTCGCCATCCTTGCCCCAGCGGCTTTCGCGGACGGACTCGATGCGGACGGCCTTCGGGCCGAAAATGCCCTCAACCGACAGGCTTTCCGTCGGGGCGGGCGCCGTGGTGGCAGCGGGGGTCTGAGCGGCGAGGGGGACGGCCATGGCGATGGACGACAGGGAAACCAAAAGACCGGAAATCCGCCAACACGACCGCATCGAAACGTCCACTTGCCCAGAGATGATGCCGATAGCGTAACGCTCGGATGTAAAATCGTATACTGAAATCTGCGTGAAGAGGTGGCGCGATCCGATTAGAGGGTGAGGCGACGCCAGCGGAAAAGGACGAGCGGACCAATGACGACGGGGATCGATCATGTCGCGATCATCGGTGGCGGCTTTGCGGGGACGCTGCTGGCCATCAATCTGGTTCGCCATGGCGGGCCGCGGGCGACGCTGATCGAACGGCGGGCCAATCAATTGGCGCGGGGCGTCGCCTATAGCGCCGCGCATGCCGAGCATCTGCTGAACGTTCGGGCAGGCAATATGAGCGCCCTGCGGGACGATCCCGATCATTTCGTCCGCTGGCTGGTCGCGCGCGGGGCGGGGGATGCCAAGACCTTCGTGCCGCGCCGGGTATATGGCGATTATCTCCGCGATCTGCTGATGGAGACGATCGCCGCCGATCCGGCTCGGCTGACGCTCGCCTCGGGCGAGGTGGTGGCGCTCGACCGGGAGGGGGCGGGTTATCGGCTGACAATGGAGGGCCGCCCACTGTCCGCCGACGCGGTCGTACTGGCGCTCGGCAACCTGCCGCCGCACAGCCCGCCGGGAATCGATCCGGCCGCGCTGGTGGAGGGCTGCTACCGGGAGGACCCTTGGGCGGGCGATATTGCCGAAGGGCTGGGGCCGGACGACCGGGTCTTGCTGGTCGGCAGCGGGTTGACCGCGATCGACGCGGCGCTGCTGCTGGATGCGAGCGGGTTCGGCGGGCGCATCACTGCCATGTCGCGGCGGGGCCTGGCGCCGCGTCGCCATGCCGAGACGCCGCCCGCCATGCCGCTGCGCGAGCGGCCCGCCGCCAGCCTGTCGGCGCTGGTGCGGCATGTGCGCTGTGCCGCAGACGAGCAGGGCTGGCGCGCGGCGGTCGATGCCTTGCGGCCCGTGACCCAGATGATGTGGGGTGCCGCCGATGGCGCAACCCGCGCCCGCTTTCTACGGCATTTGCGCCCCTATTGGGACGTGCATCGGCATCGACTGGCCCCTTCGGTCGCCGATCGGGTCGATGCGCTGGTCGAGGCGGGGCGGCTGTCCATCGCGGGCGGCAAGCTGGTGCGGGTCGAGTGCGATGGCGACGGGGCCCTAGTCCATTGGCGACCGCGCGGGGCCGACAAAGTGGAGGCGATGCGTGTGGCGCGGATCGTCAATTGCACGGGGCCGCAGGGAGATTTGCTGCGATCGCGCGAGCCGCTGATCCGGCAATTGCTGAGCCAGGGCATGATTCGGCCGGATGCGCTACGGATCGGGCTGGAGGTCGATGCGCAGAGCCATGTCGTGGCGGGCGATGGCGGAGTGGATGACCGCCTCTATTGCATCGGCCCGATGACGCGCGGCGGTTTGTGGGAAGTGGTGGCGGTGCCGGACCTGCGGCAACAGAATTGGGAATTGGCACGGCGGCTGGCGCACGCCCAATGGGTGGGCGGCGAGGGGCTGTAAATCCCCCCGCGCCGGAGAGAATCAGGCCAACGCCCCGATCCGTTTCAGCCAATCCGCATGGGCCGGCATCGATTCCGCCATCTGCCCGATCGCGCCCGCCAGCTTGCCGACGAAGGTCCGGCTCTGCGCGGGCTTGCCATAGGCCAGCAGCGGGTCGAGTCCCTGGGGCATGTTGAACTGCCCGATATGCACCGCCGCCCAACTCGCCGGGCCGAACAGGTCCATGTCGCGCGCGACCAGACGACCAGCCGTGCGGAAATGCGCGATCTTCATCGCCAGCGTCTCCGGGATCGGCATCGCCGCGCATTCGCGCCACAGGGCCGAATCCTGTCGCTCGGTCAGCTTGTAGTGCAGGATCAGGAAGTCGCGGATCCGCTCATATTCGGTGATCGCGACGCGGTTATATTCGGCGATGGCCTCGGGCTCGAAGGCGCGGGTGGGGAAATAGGCGAGCAGCTTGGCGATGCCCGTCTGGATCAGATGGATGCTGGTCGACTCCAGCGGCTCCATGAAGCCGCTCGACAGGCCGATGGCCACGACGTTGCGGTTCCACATCAGCTTGCGCCGACCGGTGGTGAAGCGCAGGACACGCGGATCGCCCAATGCCTCTCCATCCAGATTGGCCATCAGCGTCGCGGCCGCTCCGTCATCCGAGATGTGGCGGCTGCAATAGACATAGCCATTGCCCGTGCGGTGCTGGAGCGGAATGCGCCATTGCCATCCCGCCGCCCGCGCGGTCGAACGGGTATAGGGCGTCAGACCGTCGCCGCCGGTGACGCATGGCGCCGCCACCGCCCGGTCGCAGGGCAGCCAGTGGGTCCAATCCTCATACCCCGTGCCCAGCGCCTCTTCGATCAGCAGCCCGCGAAAGCCCGAGCAATCGACGAACAGATCCGCCGCCAGCGTCCGGCCATCCTCTAGCGTGACCGAGGCGACATGGCCGCGCGAACCCTCCAGGCGATGGTCGGCGATCTTGCCCTCGACCCGGACCACCCCGCGTGCCTCGGCATAGCGGCGCAGGAAGCGGGCATAGAGGCCTGCGTCGAAATGATAGGCATAGTCGAAGGTCGAGGCGACGCTGCGCGGGTCGGTCATCGGCGCGGCGAACCGGCCGCGCTTGGCGGCACCCCATGCCATGGACAGGTCGTCGAAGGCGATGCCGCTGTCCGGCCCTCCCGCCGCCAGCCAATGCTGATGCACCGCGACCAGATCGAAGGATTTGCCGTGCGTGCCGAAGGGGTGGAAATAGCGATGCCCCTCGCGCCCCCAGCCCACGAATTCGATGCCGAGCTTGTAACTGCCCTTGGTCTCGCGCAGGAATTCGGCCTCGTCGATGCCCAGCGTCTGGTTGAACAGGCGGATCGGCGGGATGGTCGCCTCGCCCACGCCGACCGTGCCGATGGCGTCCGACTCGACCAGCGTGATGGTCAGCCCGCGTGGGCTGGCATGGGCGAGGGCGGCGGCGGTCATCCAACCCGCGGTGCCGCCGCCGACGATCAGGACGGACCGGATCGCGTCGGGGGAAATATCGCTCATTCTGCCATCCTCTTCTTCACGCCTTGATCCTGTCGGTCCGGGTCGCGCGCCTGTCCCTTGGCATATCATGCAAAGGTTTGCGATCCCACTGCCATGACGGCGTCGGTCATGCTGTGTTTTCTCGATCACAGTCATGCAGATTTTATGCAATGGTTTGCAAAAGGCGAGTTGCAAACGATTGCGAGTACGCTAACCCTTAATCACGACATCCCGGACACCGGGGCGAATCAGGAGAGGGTGAATGAAGACGAGCGTTCTGCGGTCCTGTGGATCGATGGCAGCTTTGGCGGTGGCGCTGGTGAGCTTCCCGGCCTTCGCGCAGACCAATGACCCCCAGGCGACGACCGCGCAGCCGGCTCCGACCGGTTCGGGCAACGTAGCCCAGGCCGGTAGCATCCCCGACGCCGGTGTGCAGAGCGAAGACATCGTCGTCACCGCGACCAGCGGCGAGCGTTCGCGCTTCCGCAGCTCGATCTCGGTGTCGCAGGTCAGCCAGGAAGCCATCCAGAATTTCACCCCGCGCTCGACCGCGGAAATCCTGCGCAACATCCCGGGTCTTCAGCCCAGCGATACCGCGGGTCCGGGCGGCAACGCCAATATCGGCGTGCGCGGCATCCCCGTTTCGACCGGCGGCTCGGAATATGTCTCGCTGCAGGAAGACGGCCTGCCCGACGTCCTGTTCGGCGACATCAACTTCGGCAACAACGACTATTGGCTGCGCTTCGACCAGAACATCAAGACGGTCGAGGCGGTGCGCGGCGGTTCGGCCTCGACCTTCGCCAGCCAGGCGCCGGGTGCGGTGATCAACTTCATCAGCAAGACCGGCGATATCAAGGGCGGCCAGGTCGCCTATTCCAACGGCCTGGGCTTCCGTGAACACCGCGTCGACTTCGACTATGGCGGCCCGATCGACGACAGCACGCGCTTCCACATCGGCGGCTATGCGCGCAACGGCGGCGGCTACACCAACGAGAATTTCAACATTCTGCGCGGCTACCAGATCAAGGCGAACATCACCAAGGATCTGCCCGACAATCGCGGCTTCATCCGTCTTTATTTCAAGCGGCTGGACGAGCAGGCGCCGACCAACACCACCACGCCGACGCTGGCGACGCTGGACGGCAATCGCGTGACCGGCTTCACCCCGCTGCCCAATTTCGACGGGCGTTCGGGTTCGGCCTATACGATCTACAACCGCAACTTCCAGTATCTGGACTATGACAATGGCGGCGTGAAGTCGGCCGAAGTGCAGGGCATCCACCCGCGCGTCACCGGCATCAGCGGCCAGATCCACTACGACTTCAACGACAATATCTCGCTCGACGACACGATGCGCTATCAGTGGATCAGCGGGAATTTCACGACGCAGTTCATCAACGTCCAGACGCTGACCGGCAGCGGCGGCCTGATCGGCTCGACCGTCAACGGCCAGACGGTGGGTTCGGTCCGCTATGCGGCTGGGCCGAAGCTGGGCCAGTTGTTCACGGGAAGCTATGTGAACAACAATCCGAACATCAACGTGTTCATGAAGAACATGGACAATTTTGCCAACAACCTGACCCTGAACGGCAAGTTCCAGGTCGGGCCGGGCAAGGCGCGTCTGACCGCCGGTCTGTTCGTGATGCGTCAGAACATCGTTCAGGACTGGCATGTCAATCGCCAGTATAGTGAGCTGAACGGCAACAACGCCGCGCCGCTCGACCTGTTCTCGACCACCGGCACGCAGCTGACCGCCGCTGGCCAGGCCGGGTTCAACGACAATTGGGGCAGCTGCTGCGCCCGCCGCGTCGACCTGACCTATACCGACGTCGCGCCCTTCCTTCAGGCGGGTTACGAAGTCGGCGGCCTGAACCTCGACGCCTCGGTCCGCTATGACAGCGTGCATGGGGAAGGCACCGCGCAAGGCGGTATCGCGGGTCCGAATACCCGCGTGTCGGATGCGCTGGGCTCGGCGCTGATCCCCTCGCTGGTGCTCAACCCGACGGCCGAGAAGATCAACTATACCGATGGCTATGTCAGCTGGTCGGTCGGTGCCCTCTATGCGTTCAACAGCAAGACCAGCGTCTTTGCCCGCGCCAGCCGGGGCGGCCGCTTCAACGCCGACCGTCGTGTCCTGTCGGGCAATTTCAATGCCGATGGCTCGCTCAACAGCCAGGGGCAGGCGACCTCGGTCAACTATCTCAACCAGCAGGAAATCGGCCTGAAGCAGCGCGGCGGTATTTTCGGCGCGTCCTATTCGGTCGAAATCACCGGCTTCCGCTCGACGCTGACCGAGAATAATTACGACTTCACCCGGATCAACAACCCCGCGCCGAACAACAACCCGAACATCTCCAACGGCTATCGCTCGCTGGGTATCGAGTTCAGCAGCCGGGTGAGCTATGGCAATTTCCATCTGTCCGCCGATGCGACCTATGCGAATTCCAAGATCACCAGCAGCGCGACGGCGGGGCTGGTCGGCAAGAAACCCGGCGGCCTGCCCGACTTCCTGTTCGTCGTGTCGCCCTCTTACGATGCGGGTCCGATCGCTTTCGGCGTCAGCGTGAACGGTCAGACCAGCACCAAGTCGGACGACTTCAACCTGTACACGATCAAGGGCTCGACCTTCGTCAACGGCTTCGTGACGGTGCGTCCGATGGAGAAGCTGGAACTGGGCCTGAACGTCAACAACCTGTTCGACAAGCTGGGTTTCCGTGGCGGCGGCGGGCTGTTCCCCATCCTGTCCTCGACCCAGGGGGTCTTCAACAATACCGCGCTGTATGGACGAACGCTAACGGCATCGGTCCGTTACCGCTTCTGACCGACAGACAACTTTGGGGCGGGTGCCAATGGCATCCGCCCCTTTTTTCGTTCAGGAGGCAGGCCATGACCGACACGGCCCAACCCGCCCGCACCCTGAAGGACATTGCCCGGCTGGCAGGCGTGTCGCCCGGCACGGTCAGCCGGGCCCTGGCGGGCAAGAGCGTCGTCAATGCCGAGACGCGGCAGCGGATCGAGGCCCTGGCGGCGGAACATAATTTCCAGATCAACCAGATGGCCCGTCGCCTGCGCGCGCAGCGTACGGGGGTGATCGGCCTCGCCATTCCACTGGGGCATGAGCGACGGCAGCGCCTCTCCGATCCCTTCTTCATGACGCTGCTCGGCCATCTCGCGGATGAACTGGCGGCGCGCGACCATGACGTGATGCTGTCGCGGATCATTCCGGATGATGACGACTGGCTGTCGCGCATCGCCCGTTCGGGCATGGCCGATGGCGTATTGCTGATCGGCCAATCGGATCAGCTGGCCGTGATCGAGGCGGTCGCGCAAACCTATCTACCGCTCGTCGTCTGGGGCAGCAATCTGGCGGGGCAGCGTCACTGCGCGGTCGGCGTCGACAATCGGCTGGGCGGACGGCTGGCGGGCGAGCATCTGATCGCGACGGGCCGCCGTCATATCGCCTTCATGGGCGAAATCCGCACCCTGGAACTGGCGCAGCGCCATGCCGGGCTGTGCGATGCGCTGGCGCAAGCGGGATTGCCGCCGCCCTATCAGTTGGACGTCGCGCTCGCGCCCGACCTGATGCCCGATCAGATCGCCGCCAATCTGTCGCGGTTGCAGCGGGAGGGGCGGGGGATCGACGGTATCGTCGCGGCCTCCGACATGATTGCGGTGGCGACCATGTCGGCGCTGGCCGCGTCCGGCGTTTCGGTACCGGGCGATGTCGCGGTCACGGGGTTCGACGATCTGCCGCTGGCCGAACGCGCGGTGCCGCGGCTGACCACGATCCGACAGGATCTGGAGGCGGGGGCGAAGGCCATGGTCGAGGCGCTGTTCGCGCGGCTGGACGGACAGGCGGCGCCGGGGCTGGAAATGCCGCCTCGCCTGATCGTGCGGGATTCGGCCTGAGGAGAAAAGAACGGCGCGGTCTTAGGGAAGAATCGACCGCGCCGGTAGGTTCAGGAAGTACGGATGGATGTCAGGCCAGCGTCAGGCCGACATCCACATTGCCGCGCGTGGCATTGGAATACGGGCAGATCTGGTGCGCGGCTTCGACCAGTTTCTCTGCTTCGGCACGGTCGATGCCGGGCAGCGCGACGGTCAGGTCGGCCGTGATCCCGAAACCGCCAGCCGCGCGCGGGCCGATACCGACTTTGGCGGAAACCGACACGTCGTCGGGCACCTTCACCTTCAACTGCTGGCCAGCGACCTTCAGCGCGCCGATGAAGCACGCCGAATAACCCGCCGCGAACAGCTGTTCGGGATTGGTGCCGTCGCCGCCCGCGCCACCCAATTCCTTGGGCGTCGACAGCTTGACGTCGAGCGTGCCGTCCTCGGTCCGGGCATGGCCTTCACGGCCACCGGTTGCGCTGGCCTGGGTCTGGTACTTCACGTCAATCGTCACATCTAGTCTCCGATAATCTTTATCGCGATACATAAATGGTGCGAGTGATCGGGCTTGTCCAGCCCTTCTTTTATCGCGATATGCATTTTTTGATTTCGGGAGAATGTGGATGTCGGTGCCGTGGCCGCTGGACGATCAGTTATGCTTCGCACTGTACGCGGCCAATATGGCGGTCCAGCGCACCTATAAGCCGATGCTCGACCAGCTTGGCCTGACCTATCCGCAATATCTGGCGCTGCATGTCCTATGGGAAGAGGATGGCCGGACCATCGGTGCCATCGCCCAGCGGCTGGGGCTGGAGTCCAGCACGGTGACGCCGCTGGTCAAACGGCTGGAGGCCAGCGGGCAGCTGATGCGCGAGCGCGATCCGCAGGACGAGCGTCAGGTGCGTGTGCGTCTGACCCCGGCGGGCCATGCCCTGCGCGACCAGTGCGGCTGCCTGGGCGAGGAGATCATCTCCCGGTCCGGGATGGCGATGGATGACCTGACCGCACTTCGCGGCGAAGTGCGCGCACTGCGTCTGGCGCTCGAACAGCGAGAGGGGGACGGCGAAGGGAAGGCGGCGTGAAAAGGGGATCGCCGACAGCCCTTTGAGCTGGTGAACCGGGCTATGGCATAGTCCCTTGGTTTTCGGTCCGTCCGGCGATGCCGCCTGCCAATCTCCGTCAAGCCGGAGCGGCGGCCAAGGGAAACCCCTTACGGCTTTTGCGACAAGGCGAACACCACCCCCGGCGCATCGCGCAGCGTCAGGCTCAGTCCGCCATACTGCGGCTGCGGCACTGTCAACCGCGCCGCCGTGAAGCCCGGCGGAACGCCGATCGCCCCGGTCATGTCGGCGCTGGCCGCGACCCGGTCGATCAGGAAAAGGTCGCTGCCGGACATCTGGCAACCGTCCGTCGTACAGGCGACAGCATCGATCCGGGGCAGTCGCACCAGCGTGGCGAGCGGTGCCCAATCACCCCTGATGGGCCCGCGCACGATCCTATAACGGAGCGGGCCCGCCGCCGCCGGCCCCAGCCGCGCCGGATCGAGCGTCGCGACCGCGATGTCGGGCGAGGACAGGCGAACGTCGCGTCCGCCCTCCAGCATGACGCTGGTGTTGCCATCGGCGGTGGCGACCTCGATCGCGTCGGTCGGGGCCAGCCGCGTGCCCTCGGCGGCGCGGATCGAGAAGGTCAGGCGGCTATGGTCGGGCAGGACGGCCTCGTCCCGCGTCGCGAGCGTGACGGCGCCCGCAGCATCCTTGGGCGTCAGGCTGCGTGCGATCAGCGTCGCGGCGGGGCGGGGCGGCACGGGCGTGATCGGCACCGACAGGGTCCGGCCATCGTCCAGTCGTATCCTGGCGCTGCTCCCATCGGGCAGGCGACCGTCGGCGGCGGTCGCGATCAGCCGATCGCTATCCCCCTCGCGCGTCACCTGATCGGGTGACAGGCGCACGTCGCCCACCTCGACCCCGGCAATCTCGTCCAGCCGCTGGCCGGTCAGCGTCACGAACCGGTCCCCCTTGGCCAGCGTCACCGTGTCGATCCGGCTGGCGGGCGAATAGGCGCGCAAGGTGACGGTGCGCGGAGCAGCATCGCCGATCTGTTGCACCTCCAGCGTGACGTCGCCACCGCGCGCGTTCTTCAACGGCAGGGTGACGGCGATGCCGTCATTGCCGCGAAGCGTGAAGGGCACGGGCTGCGCCGCGCCGCCTGGCGATCGCATGGTGACCCCGGTGACGCAGGCGGCGGCTGGGCCGGTCAGCGTCACCGCATTGTCGCGGCCGACGACCAGGCTCTGCCCCGCATCGCCCGCGCGCCATGCCCCGCCATCGGGGAATTGCAAGGTAAAGCTGGGCCCCTCGAACCCGTCGAAACCCCATTGGCCGTGCAGCTTGGCCGTAACCTTGCCCGACAGGCCGCTGGCGGGCAGCGGTTCGGTCAGTACATAGCCGCCCCGGTCCGCCCGAGCCCGGACGGGCAGGTCGATCGTCTTGCCGTCCGTGCCGGTCAGCGACACCGTCATGTTGCGGGCAAAGGCAGTCGAATAGATCAGCGGCGCGCCTTCGACAGGCAGGACCAGGCCGGGGCGGGCACCGCAGAGGGGCTGATCCCCGGTCACGCGCAGGCGCGGTGGGCTGACCGCGTCGATGGCCGGCATGGCGGCGACCAGCACCGATTTGGGCTTGGCGAAGGACGGCGCGGCTTTGAGCAGCAGTGACAGCCGATCCCCTTCCCGCGTCGCGAGCGTGGGCAGATAGCCGAATTGTGGATTGCCGAACGCGCCGAACACGCGGGCAATGTCGCGGATCACACCGATATAGGGGCTGTAATAACCCAGCCCGGCCTCGCGCGTATAGCTGAGTTGCAATGCCAGGTCGGTCGGTGCGCCGATCAGCGTATCGGTCATCGAGCTGCTGTGAATATCCGCCAGCACCAGCGAATCGCGATTTTCAAGAAGACAGGCCGCCTGCAACTCGATGACGCGGGCCAGGCAATCGGGGTTCAGCTTGATCGCCAGGCTGTTGGACAGCGCCGGGGCGAGGGTGCGCAGAAATTCGGGATGACTGTTTTCCTGCGCCCGGATCGCCGCGACGAAGGCGTTGAGGCGAGAGCGGTCGAGCGAGGCCTGGTTCAGATCCTGTACCGCGCGGACGAACTCGCCGGGGCGGTCGCGCACGGCATCGACGATCGTGCCCGATGCGCCGCCGGTCTCCGGCACCAGGAACAGCGCCATCTGCCGCGCGCCCTTGGGCACGGTCAAGGTCAGGCGGCGATCCTTGTCCTTGGCCTTCCAAGTCTCGGCGGACTGGACCCAATTCTTGGGCGGCGGATTGGTCGCACCGCTGAGAAAGGCGGAGAATAGGATGTAATGCGCCCGCTGGTCGCTCGGCAGATCCGCCTCGATGGTCAGGCGATCGCCAGCAGCGAGATTGGGCACCTCGGCTATGGGCAGCGTCTTGTCGCCGCGCGTCACCGCGATCCGCAAGGCCGGGCCGGGCAGGTCGAAGGGGGCCGGGTCGGCCGCGCAGAGCGGGCTTTCGACCAGAGCGGCGGCGGCCAGCGCCAGCGTCAAAAGGGGGCGCGGGAGGAAGGAGCGGGGGAGCATGGCAAGACTTAAGGCGCAGACGGCCGCAGGGATCAACCCATTCGCGGCAGATGACATCGGCCCGTCATTTTCGATCCTCCCCATCAGCGATGGGGAGGATTGGCAGGTCAGCCGATCTTGTCGGCGGTCCGCGTCTCGAAATCGCTGGCATCGTGCCGCTCGGGCAATTGCTCGGCGGGGTCGCCCATGGTGCGGTTGACCATCCGCCCGCGCTTGACCGCCGGGCGTGCCGCCAGGTCCCGGGCCCAGCGCACGATATGGCCATAGTCCTGCACCTGCAGGAACTCGGCCGCGCCATAGAGATCGCCCAGCACGAGCTGCCCGTACCAGGGCCAGATCGCCATGTCGGCGATGCTATAGTCATCGCCCGCGACATAGCGGTGATGCTCCAGTTGCCGGTTCAGCACGTCGAGCTGACGCTTGGCCTCCATCGCATAGCGGTTGATCGCATATTCGATCTTCACCGGCGCATAGGCATAGAAATGGCCGAAGCCGCCGCCCAGGAACGGTGCGCTGCCCATCTGCCAGAACAGCCAGGACAAGACCCGCGCCCGCGCGGCGGGCTCGGTCGGCAGGAACGCACCGAAGCTCTCGGCCAGATGGGTCAGGATCGCGCCGGATTCGAAGATGGCGAGGGGCTCGTCGCCGCGATGGTCGACCAGCGCCGGTATCTTCGAATTGGGATTGATCTCGACGAAACAACTGCCGAACTGGTCGCCTTCGCCGATACGGATCAGCCACGCGTCATATTCCGCGTCCGTATGACCGGCGGCGAGCAACTCCTCCAGCATGATCGTGACCTTCACCCCGTTGGGCGTGCCCATCGAGTAGAGCTGGAACGGATGCCGACCGACGGGCAGGGGCTTGTCGTGTGTCGGACCCGCAGTCGGCCGGTTGATCGAGGCGAAGCGGCCGCCGCTCTCCTTGTCCCAGGTCCAGATGGCGGGCGGGGTATAGGCGTCGTCACTCATGCGCTTGCGGCTCCATAAGGGGTTCGACGCGGCAAATGGGGCGAGGTGTCAGCGAAAACAACCGCGACCGTGCTTTTATTTCAGAGGCGGAACGAGCCGGTCGCGGCGGACATACAGGACTTCGTGCCGTCCTTCGCGCGGGACCGCCATGACCGGGCGATAGTCGTGGGCGAGAGCCTGGATCATCAGCCTTTGCGTCGCGACGTTCCAGGGGGAGAAGGGATCGTCCAGCGTCACGATGGCGGGCGGGCGGCGGGCCAGGATGCGCGCGACCTCCGCCGTCTCGTCCACCCCGATCGCCCCGCGCTCCGCCTCATAGGCGAGCGAGGAGGGAAAGGCATAGGCGGTCGGCACGCAGCCACCCGACAGATGATAGAGGCTGGAATCCCCGGCAAAGACATAGGGGCATTCGGCGCCATCGACGGCCGCCATGATCCTGGCCATGCGACGGATGCCATCGCCTTCGCTCGGGTCGTTGGTGGCGGCGTGGAAGATGAACAACCCGGTGCCGATCAGGAAGACCGGGACGATCGCCTTTCGCCCCATGGCGAAGGCGGGCGCGGCGGCGAGCGAAAGCGGGGCGACCAGCGGCAAGGCATAATGATCGAAGAACGCGCCGATCACCGCAAAGGCGACCAGCGCGAAGATCAGCCAGATGCGGGTCAGGGTCATGGCGGGGCTTTTCGGCCCCTTGCGCCACGCGACTACGGCACAGGCGATCAGCGGCAGCAACTGGCCCCCGATTCCCGCCAGTCGTCCGACGATCTTCGCCATGGGATAGCCGCGTCGTAGCGTGATCGAGGTGAAGTTGGCGAACCAGAAGGCGTCGAACGCCGCCGGGCCCTTCATCCAATATTGCAGGACGATCAATGCCGTCGGCAACAACCCCAGCGCCATCCAGAGCAGCGCCGCCAATCCCAGCGAGAGGACGCTTGCTCGCGCCCGCCAGAGATAAAAGAGATGGGCAAGCCCGAAGAACGCGCCTTCGACCAACGGAGTATATTTGATCTGGATGGCGATACCGGCCAGCAGGCAGGCCGCCGCACCGCTCGCCACGATCGCGCCCACCGCGCGCCGCTCGGCTCGGCGGGGGAGTTCCAGCGTGAGCACCGCCGCCGCCGTCATCGCCAGATTGTAGAAGACCGGCGACTGTCCGCTCCCGCCGCTGAGCAATGGCAGCCACAGGATATAGGCTGCGCCCGCCGCCAGCCCGGCGGGCGGTGCCAGCGTCATGCGCCGCGTCGCCAGCCAGATCAGCCAGCCCGTCGCGGCGGCGCATAGCGTGGCGACCAGCTGATAGGCCAGGAAACCATCCCCCGGCAGCAGGCGGAAACCGGCGAACAGCAGGAACAGCCCCGGCGGCTTGCGATCCCAGAGATCGATATAGAGACGTGCGCCGTGCAACAGCCGATCGCCGACCAGCAGATAATATTGCTCGTCCACATGCGCGACCGGATTGCCGTAATCGCGCGCGCGGACCAGCACGGCGAAGATGAGCAGCGCGAACGCCACGACGGTCGGCCTGTCGAGGAGGCGGGGCGTGGCAAAGCGGCTGGCGTTCAAGCGGGACGACGTCAGATCCGTCATTTCGATCCGTTCCGGGTGGGCTGCCGGCGGCCCCGGCTTCGCAGCGCCCATGTCATTGCCGGTCGCCCGATCGCAAAGGAAATCGGCATCGCATCCGCCCGGTGAAAAATTTTTCCTAACCTATGTCCGGTCGGCCGGGGGTGGCGACGTCAGGCTTATGAAACACCTCGACTTGAGCGGAAACGCTGTCGGGCGGGGGCTTTGGCGACGAGGTTGTTTTGGGTTTCATGGGCGGGGTGAGTTGATGCTGCTCGATGCGGAAGGCGCGGCTTGGCGCAATGTCAGGGCCTGCGCCAATGCCGGCAAGACGGAACAGGCACCGGCATATGTTGCGCCATGTTGGACGGTGATTGTGCCCTTCTTCAACGAAGAGGCCGAACTGGCCGCGACGCTGGAAAGTCTGGCGCGGCAGAGCCTGCGCTTTCGGCTGGTGCTGGTGGACAATGGCTCGCTCGACGCCAGCGCGCGGGTAGCGGCGGAGGCGTGCGAGCGGCTGGGCCTGGACCATATCCTGCTGCATCAAGGATTGCCGGGCAAGATCAACGCGCTGCGCCTCGGCCTCGACCATGTCCATACGCGCTTCGTCGCGACGTGCGACGCCGATACGCGCTACCCGGACACCTATCTGGCCGAGGCGCAGGCGTTGCTGGAACGGCCCGGATGCGTCGTCGCGGGGGCCTATTTCATCGCACCGGGTGGTGGCGAGGCGGAGCGTCGGCGCGAGTCCGCGACCATCCGTCTGGCCGCGCGACTGCTGCCTCGGCAATGCCATGCGGGCGGTGCGGGGCAAGCCTTTTGCACCAGGACGCTGAAGGCGGCGGGCGGCTTCGATCCGCGCCGCTGGAATTACGTGCTGGAGGATCATGAGGTGATCCACCGGGTGCTGCGCCACGGCACGATGCGTTATGCCGACGGCTTCTGGTGCACGCCCTCCGACCGGGAGCGGGACCGGGAATCGATCCGCTGGACCTTCAGCGAGCGCCTGCTCTACAGCATCGCCGCGCCGTTCGCGGAGGACTGGTTCTTCTACACGTTTCTGGCCCGCCGACTGACGGCCCGGCGGCTGACCACCGAGCGGATGCGCGAAAAGGCCTATCAGAATCTGGCGGGAGTGGTGGGTGAACCGGCTTATTCTCTGCGCTGACGATTTCGCCTTTTCCACCGCGGACAGTCTGGTCATCGCCGAACTGCTGAAAGCCGGCAAGCTGAACGCCACGAGTTGCATGACGCTGCGCCCCAATTGGGCCGAGGACAGCGCGATGCTGCGCGATCTGCCCGACACGGCGCAGATCGGGCTTCACCTGACGCTGACCGAAGAGGCGCCGATCCACCCCAATGGCTTTACCCGTGATGGGGTGATGCCAGGGATCGACCCGCTGACCCAGCTGGCGGCGGGCGGGCGCCTGGATCCGGCGGAGATCGCCCGCGAGGTCGAGGCGCAGTTCGTCCGTTTCGAGGCGGCGATGGGGCGTCCGCCCGCCTTTGTCGACGGGCATCAGCATTCGCACGCGCTTCCCGGCATCCGCCCGATCGTGCTGGCCATCACGCGTCGCCGCGCGCCGGACGCCTGGCTTCGCACCTGCGAGGACAAAGTCGCCGCACTGCTCGGTCGGCCCTGGCGTGGCAAGGCGATCGGCAGCGCCTTTCACTCGCGCGGATTGCGCCGCGACGCCGGGGCGGCGGGGCTGCGCTGCAATGACGGCTTTGCCGGGCATTATGGCTTTGACGGCCGCTTTGCGCAGGCCCTTCCGTCTTTTCTCGATCGGGCGGGGCGCTTTCACCTGGTCATGTGTCACCCCGGCGCGGGTATGCGGCCGGGTGACGCCATCGCGGCGGCACGGCGGGACGAGGCCGATATCTTGCGCGGGGTTTCGGTTTCGGACATGGCGGCGCAACGCGGGCTGGCCTTCGCCGCCTGACCAGAGGGCGGTGGATTGGGCGATACGGGTCTGGAAGGCCAGTTCATGGAGGCGCGGCCGCTGCTGCGTCGCCTGTTGGCGGCCCGGCTCGGCTCGGTGGAGGATGCCGAGGACGCGCTTCAGGATCTCTGGCTGCGCATCGCTGCGCTGGAGGGTGGGCATGTCGAACAGCCCATTCCCTTTTTCTGCCGTATGGCGACCAACCTCGCCACCGATCGCCGGATTGCCGCCGCCCGACGCGGTGCCCGCGAGGGGGCATGGGAAGAAGTCCAGCCCCAATCGGAGGAATATGCCGACCCCGAACGCATCGTCGCGGCGCGGGGCGAACTGGCACAGGCCCAGGCGCGGATCGCGCAAATGCCCGAGCGGATGCGCCAGGCCTTCACGCTTTTCCGCTTCGAGGATCAGCCGCAACGGATGATCGCCGACCGGATGGGCATCACCGTCAGCGCGGTCGAGAAACTGTTGCGCCGGGCCTATCATTTTTTGCAGGAAAATCGGGAGATGGAGGGTGCGGATCGTACGTCACCGCATCGTCATATCCTCGAAAGGAGCGCGGACGAGTGACGCGTGAGGAACAGGCGATCGACTGGCACATCCGGCAGCGTGACATGAGCGCGGCCGAATGGGAGGCCTTTGCCGCGTGGCTGGAAGAAAGCCCGGCCAACGCACGCGCCTATGACGCGGTCGCGATGGCCGATGCGTTGCTGGTCCCGCCTACGGCGGACGTGGAACCCGCTCCTCTGATCGAGGCGGCCAATGACAATGCCGGCTGGGGACGCTGGTGGCTGTTCGGCGGGGTGGCGGCGGCTTTCGCTCTCGTCGCCGGCCCGACGATGCTGAACCGCGGGCCGGACATGCGGGTCGAGCAGACGCGGGCAGGGGAAACCCGCCAGATCGCGCTCAACGACGGCACCCGGATCGCGCTCGCCGGGGGATCGCGCCTCCGCTACGATCGCAACAATACCCGCGTCGCCACGCTGGAGGCGGGGCAGGCGCTGTTCCATGTCCGGCACGACCCGTCCGCGCCGTTCGAACTCCATTCGGGGGCGGTCGTGATCCGCGACATGGGCACGGTGTTCGACGTGCGCCGTGCGGGAACCCGGCTGGACGTCGCGGTGGCCGAGGGATCGGTGTCGCTGGCTCCACTGGGACAGCAGGTCGCACTGACCGCGGGGCAGGGAATCCGGCTGGACGAAGCGCGCCATAGCCTGCGCCGCGTTGCGATCGATCCGTCCGCCATCGGGGGGTGGCGCGGCGGCTTGCTCGATTTCGACCGGGAGACGGTGGGGGCGATTGCTGCACGATTGCAATCGGCCTATGGCGTTCGCATCGCGGTGGAGGGGCCACTGGTCGATCGCAACGTCACGGGTGTCGTCCGGATGACGGGCGATGCCGGCAAGGATGTTCCCCGTCTCGCGAGGCTGATCGGAGCGGAGTGGCGCCAGAGCGGTGGGGACTGGATTTTGCGGGCGTCGGGCGGGGATCGTTGAGCGCGGCCTTTGGGCCGCGTTCTGTCTCGTCCTGCCCGTTACGGTCCAGGCGCGTGAGCGGCCCGTAGCGGTCTCGCCCCGCATCGTCCTGCCATCCGCGACGCTCGATATCGCCTTGCGCGAACTGGCGCGGCAGGGCGGAATTACCATCGTCACGACCGACGATCGCTTGCGCCGCGTGCGCACCCCCGCGCTTGCGACCCAATCCCCACCCGCGCGCGCCTTGTCGCAATTGCTGCGGGGGACCGGATATAGGGCGGTGGCGATCGATGGAGAAAGTTTCCGCATCGTCGGTTCGCCGCGCATGCCCCGACAGGCCTCGCCCAAGCCCGGACCAGCGCCACCGCCGCCGCCGCCGTCCGGCAATGCGCAGGACATCATCGTCACCGCCAGCAAACAGGGCACCGAACTCGCTCGCTATCCGGGCAGCGTCTCCGTGATCGGGCGCGGGGTCACCATTCCCACGGGCTCGGTCGATCTCAGCGATGTGGCGGCGCAGACCCCCATTCTCCAGACCACCGCATTGGGGCCGGGGCGCAACAAGCTGTTCATTCGCGGCATCGCAGACAGCAGCTTCAACGGCGCGACCGAGTCGACCGCCAGCCTCTATCTGGACGAGGTGCAGATCGCCTTTGCCGGGCCCGATCCGGGTTTGCGGCTCTATGACATTGGCGAGGTCGAGATTGCGGAAGGGCCGCAGGGTGCACTGCATGGCTCGGGCGCGATCGGGGGGATCGTGCGGCTGACCTCCAACCCGGTGATGCTGGATCGCGATAGTGGGCGGCTGGAATGGGGTGGTGAGCTGACCACCCACGGAACCCCGAGCGGCGATGTCGCGGCGGTGGCGAATGTGATGCTCGTGCCCTCGACATTGGGCGTCCGGCTGGTCGGCTATCATGCCGTCGAGGGCGGCTATATCGACAATGGCCGAACGGGTGCGACCGATATCAACCGGGTGCTGACCAGCGGCGCGCGCGGCACCTTGCGATGGGATCCGGGCGATGGCTGGCGGATGGAATTGGGGGGCGGCACCCAGTCGATCGTCGCGCGCGATGCGCAATATGTGATGAACGAGGATGTGCTGGTCAGCCAAGCCGCAATCGCCCAGCCGTCCTGGAGCGACATGACGTTCGGCCGCCTGCTCCTGTCGAAGAGCAGGGCGGATGGCCTGCAATTCGTGTCGGCGACCGGACTGGTGCAGGGTGCCTCGTTCGAGCAGTTCGACGCCAGCGTGCTGGGCGCGCACCAATCCTATCAGCTGGATGGGTCGAAGACGCTGTTCACCCATGAAAGCCGCCTGTCGCGGCGATTGCCGGGGGGCGGGTCATGGGTGGTGGGCATCAATCTAGTCTCCGACCAGTCGGTGATGGCGCGCTCGTTGACCGTCAAGCAAGGCGTCCGGCCGGTGATCGGGGTGACCAACGTCACCCGGAGCGGCGCGATATTCGCCGAGGCGACGCATCCGCTCAACGATCGCCTGTCGCTGACGCTGGGCGGGCGCGTGACGGCGGCGCGGGTCGATGGCGAACCCTCGATCAAGCCGCGAAGCCCCCATTATGTCCGGGGACGCTCGACCACGCGGGTCGATCCGACCTTCGGCCTGTCCTGGCTGCTGGCCCCGCATTGGAGCCTGTTCGGACGCTATCAATCGGGGTTTCGCACCGGCGGTCTTGCCGTCGCGGCGGGGGTGGGGCGGGTCGCCAATTTCGAGTCGGACTCGATCCAGATGGTGGAACTCGGCATCCGCCATTTGCGGCGCGGCGCGACCGGCCTGTCCGCGTCGATCAGCCTGTCCCATGCACGCTGGACCGCGATCCAGGCGGACCTGATCAACCGGTCGGGACAGCCGGTGACCAGCAATATCGGCGATGCGCGGGTCGATGCGTTGGAGGGGTGGGCGGAATGGGTGCCGCATGCCGACTGGCATCTGACGGGCGCCTTCTTCGCGACGGACAACGAAGTGACCGGCTCCACCGCTGCGCTCAGTAAGGCGCGCAACCGCCGATTGCCGGAAACGCCGAGCATATCGGCGCGACTGGGCGTCGTGCGCGATTTCCGCGTCACGCCGGACCTGACGCTTTCCGCCAAGGCCGAGGCGGCGTTCGTCGGTCCCTCGGTATTGGGGGTGGGCGACATATTCGATGTGCGCCAAGGCGGATATGGCATCGGCAATCTGGCGCTGACCGCACGCACCGGCCGCTATACCCTGGTCGCGACGCTCGACAATATGCTGGACGAGCGGGGCAATCGCTTCGCCTTCGGCAATCCCTTCCTGCTGGGGCGGCGCACCGTATCGACGCCGGTCAGGCCGAGGACGGTCGGGGTGCGGATGGGCGTCGACCTGTGATCGCGGCGCGGCCATAGGCGGCAAAGCCCGCCAGCACATGACGCAGGCGAAAGGCATGGAAGTGGCGAATGGCGGGGACCGGCCCCACGAAGCGCATCCGCAAGTTTCGGACATCCTCGCGGATCAATCGTCCGATCCGCCGGTCGGTCAGCAGATGCTTGGCATAGAGCGCGCCGTCGCCGAACCCGTATCCCGCCAGCAGTGAGACCGCCTCTTCTTGGCAACGTCGGCCATGGTGATGATCGACCACGAAGCCGGGGTCGTAGCGGATGGGAATCCCCGCCGCTTGGGCGCGGAACAGGAAATCGGTATCTTCGGCAGCCCGAAACGGCGCACCCGCTCCGAAACGCTCATCGAACGGGCCGACGCGGCGCCGCACATCGGCAGTGAAGGCCAGATTCGCCCCCATGACGAAGCCGCCGGGAAAGCCCTGCGGATCGGCGGTCATCGGGTGATCCTCCAGCTTGACCGTGACGGGCAGGTCTGCCGGATCGCCCAACAGGATACGCCCGCCAATGACCACCGGGGCCGGGATCGTCGCAAAGGCCTGAGCCAGTCGGGCGAAATAATCGCGGTGCAGGACGCAGTCGTCATCGGTCATCGCGATGATCCGGCCGCGCGCCGCCGCCAGCGCCATGTTCCGCGCGCGCGACAGGCCAGGGCGCGGCTCCGACAAGAGGCGCACGGTGAAGCTGCGCTCGGTCGCCCATTGCCGGACCATCGCAGGCGTCCCGTCGGATGATCCGTTGTCGACGACGATCAATTCCAGCCGTTCCGCTCCGCCATGGCTCGCCGCCGTGACGATCGATGCAAGCGTCGCGGACAGGCTGTCGCGGCGATTGCGCGTGCAGATCAACAGGCTGAGGTCGATCATCGCCCCACCATCTCCGCCGCCTCCTGCGGGCCCTGGGCCTGGCGGACGAGCGGGCTGTCGCTCGTCCAAGTCGCGATATAGGCACCGACCTTTCCATAGTCATTGTCCATCACGACATGCGGAATGCCGAGCAGCAGCGACAGGATATGACCATGCAGCCGGTCGGTCACCACCCTCTCGCCCCGTGACAACAGGCGCAGGCCGCGCTCGACCCGGATGCGGGCCCGCTCCAGCGGATCGACGCAGGCGACGGGCGGTTCGTCCAGCCAGTCGAGCAGGACACTCCCATCCAGCGCGGCCAGCAGCCCATCGTCGCGCTCGACCCGTTCCGCATCGGACCGCAACAACATCAGGTGGCGACAATCAGGATCGACGGGCCGCACCAACGCGCTCAAACCGAAGGCAGAGTCGGGAGCGAGCTCCACCGGGCAATCGAAATGTCGCTCCGCCAAGGCGACGCTTGCCGTGTCGCGGACATAAAGGTGGAAGTCGGGATGCCCGCCTGCCACGCGCGCGAAACGGTCGCACTGGCCAGAATCGCGGAAATGGATCGATTGGGGAAGCTGGATGACCCGGCGGTCGCGGAAACGGGTCAGGATCGTTTCGCGAAAATGCTGATGGTGCGGCCAGATGTCACCCAGATTGCCGCCGCCATGGATCAGGATCGGCCCGGTGGGGCAGGCGCGGCGCAACGCGTCCTCATCGAAATCGTCCCACCGACAGACATAGGCTGGATCGCCGGCGCCGATGTCATGCAGGCAGGTCACCTCGCCCAGCCAGATCGCGCTGTCGCCGACATTGGGGTGATCGGGGAAATCGACCAGGGCATAGGGTTCGCCGGGGCGGACATGCTGGCGATACAGGTCAAGCAATCGGGTCCGTTGGCGTCCGATGACGTCGGTGGTCATGCGGCGATAGCGCTCGGCGCAGCGTTGCGGACGCTGGCGTAAAGCGCCTCGCACCGATCGAGCCACAGGTCGCGGGCGAAATGCATCTCCACCCGGCGGCGGGCGGTGCGGCGCGGAACGGCGGTCGCGGTGAGGATCGCCTGTGCCAGCGCCGCCGCATCGCCCGCCGGTGCGATGCATCCGGCGTCGCCGACCACTTCGCGCGCCGCGCCCTGGTCGAACGCCGCAACGGGCAGGCCGCATGCCATCGCCTCGATCGCGACCAGGCCGAACGGCTCGTCCCAGCAGGGCGTGAAGACGAAGACGGAGGCTTGGCCCAGTTCCGCCGCCAGCCGGGCACCGTCCAGATGCCCGCCATAGCGGATCGCACCGCCCAGCCGGGGCTCGACCTCCGCCGCCCAATAATCCGGGTCCTCGACCGCGCCGAACAGGGTCAGCGGCAGGCCCGCGATCCGCGCGGCGTCGATTGCCAGATGCGGGCCTTTATTCGGGGTGATCCGGCCGCACCACACCGCCTCTCCATTGCCGATGGGGACGAAGGGCCAGGCGGCGGGGTCGATCGCATTGTGCAGGACCGATGCCTCCGGCGGTGCGCCCTCGGGCCACCAGGCGCGCAACTGGCTGGCCGAGGTGACGGTCAGCCGGTGGGTCGGAGCCGGGCTGACCCGGACGAAATGGTGAAGCGCATCATAGGGCGGGACGTGGAGCGAGGTGACGGTCGGCGTCACCGCCGTCCGGCGCGGCTCCAGGGGGAAGCGATGCAGGCTGTTGTTATGCACCACGTCGAACCCGCCGCGCGCGATACGGTCGCAGGCATCGGCATAGCCGCGATCGACATGCGCGATCAGTTCGGGCTTGCCGCGATGCTCGGCCCAGGGAAAGACCGCTTCATAATGCTCCGGCAGGACCGGATCGATGGCGAAGCGCGGGTCGCTGTCGCCGCTGGCGAACAGCACCACCTCATGCCCGCGCGCCGCCAGCCCCTCGGCCAGATACCAGCCATGTGCCTCCATCCCGCCCAGAAAGGGCTGGCGGATCGGCTGGCGGACATGCGCAAGCAGCGCGATCCTCATGCCGCGACCTGAGCGCTGGCGGCGCGTTCCTCCAGCAGGCGGATGACGCTGGCGGTGTTGGCATAGGGCTGATGGCTCTGTTGCCCGGTCAGGGTCAGGTCGTCGGCATCCGGCTGGCGCAGGATGCGGATGGGGCGGCCCGGCGTGTCGTCGATCAGCCCCATCAGGCGAAAGGCGTGCAGCCAATGGCCCATGGTCCGGTATCCCCATTTCTCTTCGAACAGCTCGGCATTGCGGACAACGCTGTCGATATGGTGGACGGGCGGCATGTGGTGGGGATGGTATTGATGATAGGCGAGGCCGCCCTTGATCCAGGCGATCGGCACGCCAGCCTTGTCCACGACCTTGCCGAAGTCCGTGTCTTCGCCGCCATAGCCGGAATAGCGCTCGTCGAACCCGCCGGTCGCCAAGAAGGTGTCGCGTCGCATCGCGAAGTTGAGCGACCAGAAGCAGCGATAATCCTCGCACCGCTCAATCCCTTCGGGCGGGGGGCCGCGCCGGTCGGAATGGCGGACCGCGCGCGCGGCAAAGTCCTCGTACTGCCAATCGCCTTGGGTCGCGCCGCCTGGCAGATACATGACCTCACCCATCAGCAGCCCGTCCATCTCGTCCAGATAGCGATCATATTCCGCGATCAGGCCGGGCGTCGGGATGCAATCCATATCGAGGAAGACCAGCTTGTCCCCCACCGCGGCGCGTGCCGCCGCATTGCGCGCCTGCGCCAGCGGCAGTCGGGGGCCCGACACCCGCATCTGGCGGATGGGGAAGGGGGCGGCGGGAAGGTCATAGGCGTCGTCCTGCATGACCGCGACGATCAGTTCGGTCGGCAGTTGCGTCTGACGACCGAGCCCCAGCACGACGTTGCGCAGGTGTTCGGGGCGTCCCCCGGCAAGAGTGACGACCGAGATCATGAACGGGCTCCGGCGGGATTGGTGGCGGGGGAAAGATCGAGTTCGGTGGGCCACAGCCGCACGGCCAGCGCCTCCAGCCAATCGGCGGCGTCTTGCGCGGGCGTGTCGGCGATCATCGCGCGCTGGGCGGCGGGGCGATGACCGGCGCGGGTCTCGGCCAAAGCGGCGGACCAGCTCTGCGCAGAAGAGGGCAGGTGCGGCCGGACACAGGCGACCCCCGCCGCCGCCAGCGCTTCGGCCTTGCGATGCTGTTCGTCGAAATAGCGCCATTCGGGGATGGCGAGCCAGGGGCGGGCGGCGGCCAGGATCTGCTGGCAGGTGGTGTTGCCGGTCGAGGCGATGACGAGATCGGCGGCGGCGACATGATCCGCCGGGTTGTCGACCCAGCCGCGATGCTCGATATTGGCGGGCTCGGTCGCATGCCAGTCGCGCACGACCGGGCCGATGGTGATCCAGCGCGCACCGGGGCGGCTGCGCGCGCCGACGCCCAGGGGAGCCTGCGCAAAGCCGCCGCCGCCGCCGCCGGACAGCACCAATATCACCTCTTCGTCCGCACCGACGCCGATCCGCTGACGCGCCAGCTCGCGCTCAGGCACGCGGGTATCGACGCCAAGGCCTCCGGCGAAACAGGTCTTGGCGCGCATCGCGGCGTCCCATTCGGGCTGGGCCAGCGCTTCGTCAAAGGCCGCGAGCAGCCCGGCGGCTCCGTCATAGGCGGCGCGGTGGCCCGGATCGCTCCGGTCGCCATGTTGCAGCACCTTCACATGCGGCACCGAACAGATGCGCGCGAGTTGCGCGATCTCCGCCGACACGTCGCAGATCATCAGCGCGGGGTCGGCACGGTCGAACCATCCCGCGATCACCGCCATCGCATGCCGGATCCCCGGCCACCCCAGCGGTGCGCAGTGCAGCGTATCCGGGGTCGGCACCCCGTCCATGCCCCGCGCCTCCAGCCCCGTCGGTTCGAACAGCGAGGGGATGACGATCAGCTCGGCCTGGGGCGGCAGTGCCGGGAAAATGTCGTCGCGTGCGCAAAAGACCGTCACGGGCCGCTCGGGCGGCAGCGCGTTCAGGATCGCGGCACAGCGTTCGGCATGACCGCGCCCTTGATGATGGACGAAATAGCCAAAGGGTCGGGTCATGCCGCGCTGGCCCGTATCGGGGTGCGGCCGGTGCCGATGGCGGCCCTGGCATCGGCCAGACCCAGCCGCTCCAACCCTTCCAGCACGCCCTGTGCGTGATGGGCGGCGACCCGCATCAGCCCTTCGCGCGGAGGCAGTCCGTCCAGCTCGTCGCTGGCATTGCCGACGACGATAGCGTGGCCGCAGGCCTCCAGCATGTCGACGTCGTTGCCGCTGTCCCCCGCCGCGATGCACGCGCCAAGCGGAAGGTTCAGCCGCCGCGCATAGGCCGCGACCGCCGCGGCCTTGCCCCCCAATGGGGCCAGCACGTCGATCAGCCGGCCATGCGAAAAGACGGTCTTGGCGGCGATACCGTGTTCGGCCAGCGCGGCGCGGACCCGTGCGGCATCCTCCGCCGTCCCGAAAAAGCTGAGCTTGTGCGGACCGGCGGTATCGCGTGGCTGTGGCCGCAAGCGCAACGGCTTGAGCGCGGCGACCACCGCCTTGCGATCCCATCCCTGATCGAGCCGGGCGGAAAAGAGCGGGCACTCGCTCCAGCCGCGCGGACCCTTCAGCATGATCCGCGTACCGACATCGGTGATGAAGGCATCGGGTTCGGGCAGGCCCCATTGCGACAGGATCGCGCGGGCCATGGCGAAGGACCGTCCCGTCGCCACCACGAAGGGCAGGCCGCTCGCGCGTCGCCATTCGGCAAAGCCATGCGCACCCGCCGGGCAACCGGTCAGCGTATGGTCGATGTCGCTCGCCAACAGGCCCGGCGCGCGCGGCAATCGGGTATAGAGCGCGATGGACTCGGTGGCATAGCGACCCCAGTCGTAACGTGCCGCACCGGAACGCCCGGCCTGGCTCATCCGGGCATGGCATTCGCGATCCGACAGGATGGTCAGGCACGCCTGCGCAATGGCGTGTTCATCGGTGGGCTCGATCAGCAGTCCGTGGTCCAGGGACCCCACGATCTCGCTCGGGCCGCCATGCCGGGTCGCGACGACCGGCACGCCGGCCGCTGCGGCTTCGATCAGGGTCAGGCCAAATGGTTCGTGAAGTGCCGCGTTGACGAAGACGCCGCCGCGTGCCGCGCGGTCGTATAGCGCCGCGACGTCATGACCGTCATGTTCGGGCGGCAGGGCGAAGTGCCCCTGAAGCTCGGGGCTTTGCGCCAGCGCCTGAAGCTCGGCCAGAACGATGCGTTCCTCGGGCGATCCGGGGCCGTCATGCTGTCCGGCCAGAATGACGAGATTGGCGGCCTCGCGCAACGCGGGCGAGGCGGCATAGGCGCGCGCGAGGCCCCCGAGATTCTTCTTGGCGACCGGCCGCGCGATCGCCAGAATTATGGGCTTGGCCGGATCGTGCAGCATCGTGTCGAGCCGCTCGGCCAGCGAGGGGCGGCTGATCGGGCTGGCATCGCGGCTGGGCACCCCCGGCGGGATGCAGTGGATTCGGCCCGTGACCGGGGCGGCATAGGCATGGACCTGCCGCTCGGCTTCGTCGCGGGTCGAGACGATGATCGCGTCGGCCCCGGCGATGGCGCTGCGTTCGGCGGCGATCCGCCCGTCCAGCGCGGGACAATGACCCTGATGCTTGCGCTTGTCGATCCCCAGAGCGTGGGGCGTGTAGACGAAGGGGATGGCGAAACGCCGCCGTGCTTCGGCCGCCACGGCAGCCGCGTCCGAGAAATGCGCGTGGATCACATCGGGCAGCCGGGGCAGCCGTTCCAGATGCGCGCAGAACGCCTCGGTAAAGGCGGACAGGTCATCCGCCAGCGCTTCCTTTTCCAGATAGCGCTGATCGCCAGTCGCGATCCGATCGATGGTCAGCTTAGGCGACAGGCGCTCACTGGGCAGGCCATGTTCGCGGTCGAGTCCATCGCCGGCAAACATTCGGGTGACGATCGAAACTTGATCAACATCAATATTGTCCGCCTGAGCGAGCGCTGCATCCAGGATATAGGCGATATGTCCGCCCGTGTCGGCCGTGATGCCATAATGGACAGGCGGGGATTTCAGGCAGCCGCCAAGCGCCAAATGCAGGATGAACAATCTCGCCCCTTTCGTTATGGAGCGACAACGTTGTTAATATTGATTAGCTCCCGGAACTTGGCGCGAAATATCAAAGGACATCTGGAAGGCGGGTCCGGCCATCCCAATCTTGATCTTTATCAATTGTACGCGCTTCCCCGACGTATCCCTGTTCGCCCGCGGGCCGGTCATATGGGAATGCCTTCAGATCCGCCCGGCATCGAAGGGGGATGCGCCCCACGAACCGGTCGACCGGCTCGGGCTGTAGCGTCATGACATCGGCGAACGATATGGGGCAGTCGCGGACGAACCGCTGCGACGCGGCTCCGACCGGATGGCGCCGCTCGCCACCCCGCCCTCGCGGATGGGATGATGAGCGGCGTGGATTTACCGCTTGGTGAAGCCGCCGATCCCGGCGATCGCCAGCTTTTCGGCCGGCTTGGACATTTCGGCGAAGGTCAGCCGCAGATAGCGGACCGGTCGGACGCTGGTGAAGGGCAGGCGCTGGGTCGAGAGCGCATAGGCGATGTTGGAGAATTCGCCCGAGCCCGCCGGGGTCCAGCTCTTTCCATCGACGCTCGTCTCCGCGACATAGCCGCGTGGCGGGGCGGCATCGACCATGACCTGGCGCGAGGGGGTCAGGCTGAAGCCCGCGACATCGCGGACCTGACCCATATCGACCGTGACGCTGGCGGGCTTGCCCGGCGTCGGCGCAGGCTGCGTCCAGATGGTCTTGGCGTCATTGTCGAGCAGCTTTTCCGCGCCCGGCGCACTGGCCGAGACGATGGCCCAGCCCTTGGTATCGAGCACGGTCGGATCGCTCGACACGATGGCGGGGACGGGCACCGGCGCGACGCTTTGGAACAGCGAGACCTCGCTGATCGCCGGACAGACGGGCGCCTCGACGATGCGCAGGCGGACGCGGCGCGCGGTGACGGGGGCGGGCAGGCGGATGATCCGCTGCGCGCTGATGCACTCATGCTCGGCAAGCTGCTGCCACTGGCCGTTCACCTCGGCATCCACCGCGAAGCGCGTGACGCGCACGCCGAGCGGCAGATATTCACGGATGCGGATCAGGTCGAAGCGGCGCCCTGGCGGCAGGTCGAGCGTCAGGCTGGGCGTCGTCACGCCATCGGGGGCCGACCAATAGGTGTCGCGGTTGCCGTCGAGGACCTTGATCGCTTCATAGCCCTTGCCCCGCACATGGCTGGCGCTCGCCACCGCGCCTTGCGCCAGGTCGGTCGCGAAGCTGGCGCGGATCGCATCGCCGAAGCTCTTCAGAATCTTCACGTCCTGATCGGGGATGCGGCCGCGCCGGTCGGGCGGCAGGTTCAGGTTCATATTGGTGCCGCGCGCGACCGAGGTGTCGAAATAGCCGACGAGATTCTCAGGCGACCGGACCTTGGAGTCCTCGTCGGCGTGATAGAACCAGCCGGGCCGGATCGAGGTGTTGGTCTCGGCCGGCCACCACAGCGCGCCGCCGCGCACGCCCGAATTGCCTTCCGACTGGACATAAGGGTGGTTCGGCATGGTCGGCCAGCAGGGATCGCCCGCGATGCCGTCCTCATTGCCGACCCAGCGAATGTCCGCGCCGAGCGGGTCGAAGGTGCAGGCCATGGGCTGATATTGATGGACCAGCGCGATGATCGAGGGCCAGTTGTAATATTTGGGCGCGTCGATCTGCCGCGTCTCGCGCGCACCACCATAATAGCCATCGCCGCCATTGGCGCCGTCGAACCAGAATTCGAACAGCTCGCCATAACCGGTGCAGAGTTCGACCACCTGTTTGCGGAAATATTCCACATAAGACGGGCGGCCATAATCGGCCCGATTGCGGTCCCAGGGCGACAGATAGATGCCGAAGGCGAGCCCGGCGCGCTTGCAGGCGTCCGACATCTCGCGGACGATATCGCCCTTGCCGTCCTTGTAGGGCGAGTTGCGGATGCAATGCTCGGTCAGTCTGGTCGGCCACAGGCAGAAGCCATCATGATGCTTTGCCGTCAGAATGATGCCCTTCAGATTGCCTGCCTTGGCCGCCGCGACGATCTGGTCCGCGCTGAAATCACTGGGATTGAACGTCTTGGGGTCTTCGTCGCCATAACCCCATTCCTTGTCGGTGAAGGTGTTCATGGCGAAGTGGATGAACGCATATTGCTCGCGCTGATGCCAACGCCACTGCCGCGCCGAGGGGATGGCGCCATAGGGGGCGGGTGCACCCGGTCCGGCTTTCGCGATGGCGGGCGTGGCGGACGCGACCAGCCCGGAGGCGAGGACGGCGCGGCGGGAGAAATCGATCATCTTCAATGCGGCTCCGGGAAAGGTCAGGCGGGCTTGTGGTCGAAGGAGGGCGGGCGATCCTTCGGATCGCGGCCAAAGGCGCGGTTCGGCTGCGCGCCCATGGTGAAGGACAGGGTTCCGCCCCGGGACAGGGTGGCATGGTCGATCCAGCTCTTGGTCCAGGGGCGGCCATTCCATGTCACCGACTGCACATAAGGCGCGTCCGGGCCATTGCCCTTCGCCTCGACCGTCAACGTCCTGCCCCCGCCCATCGCCACCTGCGCCCGGTCGAACAGCGGTCCGCCGAAGACATAGGCGCCGCTGACCGGATCGACCGGGTAGAAGCCGAGCGAGGAGAAGAGGAACCACGCGCTCATCTGGCCGCAATCGTCATTGCCGATGATGCCGTCGGGCGCGTTCTTGTACATCTCGGTCAGCAGGCGGCGGACCATCCTCTGGGTCTTCCACGGCGCGCCGACATAGGCATAGAGATAGGCGGCATGCTGGTCCGGTTCGTTGCCATGGGCATATTGACCGACCAGACCAGAAATATCGGGCGGCGCGTTCTTGGGCAGGGTCGAGGGCGCGTTGAACAGGCCGTCGAGCTTGGCCTCGAACTTCGCATCGCCGCCCATGTGGCGGATCAGGCCATAGACGTCATGCTGGTTGAGGAACGTCGCCTGCCAGCCATTGGCCTCGGTATAGTCGCGCCACCAGGGCTTGGGCATATGGCCGAGCTGGATGGGGTCGTAATCCTTCCACCAGCTGCCGTCCTTGAAGCGCGGGCGAGCAAAGCCGATCGCCGGGTCGATGACGTTGCGCCAATTGCCCGACCGCTTGAGCAGCCGGTCGGCCTGCGCGGTGGCGCCCGCCTTGCGCGCGATGTGCGACGCGGCCCAGTCGTCATAGGCATATTCCTGAGTCCGGCTGACGCTCTCGAACCAGATGTCGGCGGGGACATAACCTTTGGCGTCATACAGGTCGCGGCCCTTGCTATTGTCCAGATCGGGCGCGGAAAAATCGAAGCTGCGCTTGGCGATACCGGGCCAGGCGGCTGCATAGTCGGCCGGAATGCCCTTCACCATCGCCTCGGCCATGATCGGCGTGCCGTGCCAGCCGATCATGATCCCCGTCTCCTTGCCCTGGAGCGTCCAGACCGGCGGGCCATAGGCGCTTTGCTGGGTCTGGCGGATCACGTCCTCGATCAGCTTCCTGGCCTGGTCGGGCTGGGTCAGGATCAGCCAGGGATGCAGCGCGCGATAGGTATCCCAGGTGGAGAAGGTGCTATAGGCGAATTGCCCGGCGGGCAGCCTGTGCACCTGTCCGTCCAGCCCGACATAGCGCCCGTCCACATCCGAAAAGAGCGTCGGCGCGATCAGCGTATGATAATTGGCGGAGGCCAGGATCGTTCGTTGATCCTCGGTCCCGCCCTCGACCCGGACACCGCCCAGCGCGGTCGCCCAATGGCGTTGCGCCGTTTCCAGGACGCGACCGAAATCCCAATGCGAGGCCTCTGCCGCCAGATTCGCCTTGGCTCCTGCCACATCGACGGCCGAAATGGCGCATCGGATCAGCAGCGGCGCATCGCCCAATTCGTCGAAATGCAGCGCGGCCTTCAGGCGGTTGCCCTTGACGGCGGTGCCCGTGGCGGGCGTATCGCCGTCGCCGTAAAGCTGGATCTTGCTCGGCTTCTTGGACAATTGCATCGCAAAGAAGATGCGCCGCCCCTTGGCCCAGCGGAACACGCGGCGCGTGCCGGTGATCGTGCCATCGGGTTCGATGGTGATCTCGGCATCGGTGATCAGCGGCTTCTCGTCGGTCTTGTCCAGGACGAGATGCGACAGGTCGATCAGGACATGGCCGGGGCCCTTGGGATAGGTGTAGCGATGCCAGCCGGTCCGCTCCGTCGCGGTCAGTTCGGCCAGCACTCCGGACTCCAGCTTGACGCGGTAATAGCCGGGCTCGGCCATCTCGTCGGAGTAACGCTGGCGATAGCCCGCATCCGGGTCGGACAGCGGACCCGGCACCAGTTTCAGTTCCCCGCGCGTCGGCACGACCAGCACGTCCAGCATGTCGCCGATGCCCGTGCCCGACAAATGGGTATGGCTGAATCCCATGATCGAGCTGTCACCATGGTGATAGCCAGAGCAGGTGTCCCAGCGCTCGACATCGGTATCGGGGCTCAGCTGCACCATGCCGAAGGGCAGGACCGCGCCGGGATAGGTATGGCCATCGCCGCCCGTCCCGACGAACAGGTTGGGCCGGGTCGGCAGCGCGGGCAGGCTTGCCATGACGCCGCGAAGGGGAAGCGCGGCGAGCGCGGTCCCGGCGAGGAGCGAGCGGCGGCTGAACATCATGCGAACGTCTCTCGAAGAACCTGCGGCCGGGTCGCCGCGATGTGGACGATCAGTTCGCCGAACAGGCCATTGGCCCAGGCGAACCAGTCACGCGTGAATTTGGTCGGATCGTTGATATCGACCCCCTCGTGAATGAAGCCGGTGCCGCCGTGCGACCGGCGGATCATCGCCAGGCTGTCGCGCAGCAACGCCGGATCGGTCGAGGTCAGTGCGCGGGTGATGACCGACATCGGCCAGACCTGTCCCGGCCCGGTATGCGGACCGCCAATCCCGCTGATCGCGGCCCCCTCGAAATACCAGGGATTGTCCTTGCTCCAACACGCCGAGACGGTGCGTTGCCACAGCGGATCGGCCGGGTCGACGCAGCCGAGATAGGCCAACCCCGAAAGCGAGGGGACATTGGCATCGTCCATGAAAACGGCATTGCCGTAACCATCGACCTCATAGGCCCAGACCGTCTGTCCGTTCGGCAGCGTCATGGTGCCATGCTGCCTGAGGGCGGCTTCCACTTCGCCGGCGAGCGTGGTCGCGTCCTGTGCCAGCGTCGGCTCCCCGACCGCATTCGACAGGGCCGCCAGTTCGCGCAGCGTCGTCATCGCGAACAGGTTGGCGGGGATGAACTGTTCGTACAGGCACGCATCGTCCGAGGGGCGGAAGCCCGAATGGATCATACCGTTGGGACGGGTCGGCAGGCCATAGCCGCGATAGAGCGTCTCGGTCGGCTCGGGTGCGGAGCGGCGGAAGCGATAGGGGCCCAGGCCGTCTTTGCGCTGCTGCTCGCGGAAGGTCTTCACGATCGATCGCGCAGAGGCCTTCCACTCCGCGTCGAACGGCGTCACGTCGCCCGTCTCGCGCCAATAGCCGTACGCCAGCCGGATCGCGTAGCAGAGCGAGTCGATCTCCCACTTCCGCTCGGCGACGCCGGGCTTCATCTCGGTATCGTCCTTCAGCGCCCAGCTTAGGTTCGTCTTCGCGTTCGGGTCCTGCATAAAGGCATTGGCATAGGGGTCGATCAGGATCGACCGCGCCTGCCGCCCGATCAGCCCCCGGAACAGCCGCCCGAGCGCGGGATCGCGCTTCACCAGATGCAGATAGGGCCGTAGCTGCGCCGCCGAGTCCCGCAGCCACAGGCACGGAATGTCGCCGGTGATGACGAACGCGTCCGGTTTGCCATTTACCTCGCCCAGCGACAGCACGGTGGTGTCGAGCGTGTTGGGATAGCAGTTCCCGAACATCCAGCGGAGTTCGGGATCGGCGATCATCTTCGAGATGCGGGTGACCTCCGCCTCGACCGCCTTGGATACGAAACGGCGATCGGCGACCGGGGGCCGCTTGCTGACGAAGCCGGGCGCGGCGGCGAAGGCCGGCGTCGCGGCGAAGGCCGCAGCGCCAGCCATGAGTTCGCGGCGGTTGGGCGTCATTTCGGCAGATCCTGAGCGTTGCCTGTCACGGTGAACTGCGTCCACTGGCCCGCGCCGTCACCCGGCTGGCCGCCGCCGATATAGAGCTTGTACGTGCCCGGCAGGATGCGCCGGGTGCCGTCGCGCCAGACCTGGCTCATCAGGCGCGGATCGATGGTGAAGCGCGCCGTTCCCGCCTGACCGGGCTTCAGCGCGACGCGCGTGAAGCCGACCAACTGGCGTTGCAGCACGGGGTCGGTCATCACCAGCGTTTCGCCCGTGGCGGGCGGGACGAGATAGGCCTGCGTCACTTCCTCGCCCGCTCGCGCGCCGGTGTTGCGAAGCTGCACCGCGACCTCGACCGGCTGGCCCGCCGCGACGCTCGCCGTTACGGTCGGCTGGCCATAATCAAACCGGGTATAGCTGAGCCCATGGCCGAAGCCCCAGGCGGGCTTGCCGGTGAAGTAGCGATAGGTCCGCTCCTTCATCCCGTAATCGGCAAAGGCGGGCAGGTCGGCGGTCGATTGATAGATGGTCACCGGCAAACGGCCCGACGGGTTCACGTCGCCCGCCAGGATCTCGGCCAGCGCGGTCCCGCCCTCGGCGCCGGGATAGAAGGCGGCCAGCGTCGCGGCGGGCTTGATGTCACCGAGCGACACCGCCGAGCCCGATACGACCACCGCGACCACCGGCTTGCCCGTCGCCTGAAGCGCGGCGAGCAGCTTACGCTGCATCTCGGGCAGCACGATGTCGGTCCGGTCGCCGCCTGCGAAGCCGGGGACCGAGACGCCCAGTGCCTCGCCCTCCAGATCGGGCGACAGGCCGACTATCGCGACCAGCACATCGGCGTCGCCCGCCACCTTCAGCGCCTCGGCCTGAAGCGCTTCGGCGGGCGGGAGCCATTGCAGGCGGAAACCTTCGTCCCCGCCCTTGTGATCGATCTCGACCCGGATGCGGCGCGGCGCAGTGCCGTCGATCGTGGTTTCCAGCTTCTTGCCGCCGATCACGTCGTCGATGACCAGCTGATCGTCGACATACAGCTTGACCGCATCATGCGCGGGGCAGGCGTGCCAGCAGGCCGGACCATCGAGCCGCAAGCGATACTGGCCGGGACCCGGCGGGGTCAGCGTGCCGGTCCAGCGGCGCTGGAAGGGCGCGGTCTTGGTATAGTTGAAGTCAATGCGGCGGTCCTGTCCGGTGGCCGCCCATTGGCCGTTCGCGCCCATCGTCTCGACCGTCAGGCCGGTCTTGCCGTTGCTCGACAGCGCCGTCTCGGGCACGCCCACAAAGGCGCCCTCGGCCAGCACCGATCCTTGCGCGTAGCGGATGTCGCGACCGAACATCGCGCGAATGCCCTCAAGCGGCGTCACCGGGTTGATCGCGGTGCCGTGATAATTGCCCTCCAGCACGCCCAGATCATCGGCATTGGCCCCGAAGACCGCGATCCGCTTGCCCTTGAGCGGCAACAGGTCGTTCGGATTGTCGAGCAGCACGATCCCCTTGCGTGCCGTCTCCAGCGCCAGTGCGCGGTTGGCGGCGGCGCCGAGCTGGTTGGGTTTGATCCGGTTCCAGGGGCTGTCGACCGTCAGCATTCGCCGCACTGCCAACGCACGGGCGAGTGCGGTGTCGATCTCGCCTTCGGAAATCAGGCCGCGCGTGACCGCTTGCGGCAGCGAGAGATAGGCCTTGCCGCAGTTCAGGTCTGTTCCGGCGCGCAGGGCGGCCGCCGCCGCGGCAGGCGCATCGGGCTGGGCATGGTGGAACATCCAGATATTGCCGACTGCGTCGCAGTCCGACACCACCAGCCCGTTGAAACCCCAGTCGCGGCGCAGGCGCTCGGTCAGCAGCATCGGATTGGCGCAGACCGGCGTGCCGTGGATCGCATTATAGGCACACATCAGCGACAGTGCCTGCCCCTCGGTGATCGTCGCGCGGAAGGCGGGGAGGTAGGTCGCCTCCAGATCGCGCGGAGACACCATCACGTCGAAGCTGTCGCGACCGCCCTCGGGGCCCGAATGGACCGCCAGATGCTTGACGGTGGCGACCACCTTGGGATGCTTCAGGTCCGGTCCCTGCAGGCCACGCACGAAGGCGATGCCGATCCGGCTGGTGAGGAACGGGTCCTCGCCATAGGTTTCCTGGCCCCGGCCCCAGCGCGGATCGCGGAAGATGTTGATATTGGGCGACCAGATAGTCAGCCCCTGATAGAGGCCGCGATCGGCGTTCAGCGGCTGGCTGTTGAACTTGGCGCGCGCCTCGGTCGCGACAACGTCGCCGACCTTCTGGATCAGCGCGGGATCCCAGGTCGCGGCCATGCCCATCGCCTGCGGAAAGACGGTCGACGGCCCGTTGCGTGCGATGCCGTGCAGACCCTCGCTCCACCAGTCATAGGCGGGCAGGTCGAGCGCGGGTTCGGCGGGTGCCTCGTTGACCAGCTGCGCCGCCTTTTGCTCGACGGTCAGCTTGCGCGCGGCTTCGGGAAGGGCGGGAGCGGGGGCAGCGGCCTGACCGGCGGCGGCAAGGAGAAGGAAGGGGATCACTGGGCGTCCTTCGGACCGAGGGTGTAGATGGCAAGCGTACGCGCCAGGGTGGCGGCGTCCGCGTCGCTCTGGATGGTGAGCGTGATGCTCTCGCCGGGCAACAGGTCGAAGCCGTCATCGGATGGCTCGGCGGCGATGGTGCCGAAATTGACCTGTACCTGCCGCGCAAGGTTGCGAGCGGTCAGCGTCAGTTGCTTGCCCGCCCAGCGCGCGGTGATGCCCGGCGCGGGGTAGAGCATGTCGCGCGGCACCTTCCGCTCGACAATCTGGCGCGCGATCACCGTGTCGCCGTCGAACAGTTCGGCGACGGCGTAGCTGCTCTCCGGCGCTGCCCCGGCGAACAGCGTCGCGTCGGGGATCATCGCCACATCGCTGGCCGAGGCGGCGGCAATGGTCGCGCTGCCCGATTGCGAGCCGAGCTTGCGCCCGTCCATGCCATAGCCGGTGACGCGCCAGCCGAGCGGCTTCGGTGTCGTCGCGTCGGAGATCAGGGCGATCCGCGTCGCACCGGGCTTGCTCTCCGCAACGATGGTCTGGGGCGCGAAGAAGCGGCGGACCTCATGCTGGAGCATCTTGTCATGCCCGGTCCAGTCGATGCTCGACCAACTGATCGCGGGCCAGCTGTCGTTGAGCTGCCAATAGAGCGAACCCAGGGTCACCGGACGGCAGGCGCGGTGGTGCCGCGCGGCCAGACCGATGGCGCGGGCCTGCATCGCCTGGGACAGATAGACCAGATCGGCGAAGTCGCGTGGGGTCCGGTAATATTGCTTCAGGTAGAAGGTGACGCGGTCATTGCCTTCGCCGGCCAGGAATTTCTGGTGCGCCTTCATCACGGGGCTGTCGATGCGGAAGTCCGCCGGGTCGGCGAAGGTCGCGATGGTCGACAGGTCGGGAAAGGCCTGGAAGCCATATTCGGACATGAAGCGCGGGCAGCTATCGGTATAGCGCTCGATCGGCTTGGAGCCCGACCAGACGTCCCAGAAATGCCGGTCGCCATTCTTGTCGGTGTCGGTCGGCGCCTCATAATCGGTCGAGGGGGAACCCGGCCAATAGGGGATGCCGGGCGAGTTCTTCGTCACCGCCTCGCGCAGCACGCGGTCGAACAGCACGGCCATGCCGGTGCCGATCCGCTCCTGCTCGTCCGGGCCGACCGCCTTTTTGAACGCCTTGCGATCGGACCAGTTTTCCCAGCCCGACAGCACCTCGTTATTGCCCGCCCAGATGACCAGCGAGGGATGCGATTGCAGACGCGCGACCTGCTCTTCCGCCTCGATCCGGACATTCTCGCGGAACCGGGCGTCGGGGGGCGTCACGCTGCCGCCGAACATGAAGTCCTGCCAGACCATCAGGCCCAGTTCGTCGGCGGCGTCGTAGAAGCTGTGTTCGGGATAATAGCCGCCGCCCCAGATGCGGACCATGTTCATATTGGCCCTGGCGGCCTTCTCCAGCATCGCGCGCTCGGTCGCGGCATGGACGCGCGCGGGGAAGGCGTCGAAGGGGATGACGTTTGTGCCCTTGGCGAAGATGACGTTGCCGTTGATCTTCAGCCCGAAGCTGCCGTCCTTGCGCACCAGTTCGACGGTGCGAAGCCCGGTGCGCTTCTCGACCGAGTCCGCGCCCGCCAGCGTTGCGGCCACCGTATAGAGCGGATGCGCGCCGAAGCCGATCGGCTGCCAACGCTGTGGGCGGGCGATCGAGACGGGGACGACCACGTCATTCGCACCCGGCTGTAGCGCCACGTCGCGCTTCACCCGGATCCGGCGGCCATCGGGTCCGGTGACGGTTACGTCCATCCGCCCGGTCTGCGCACGGTCCGCGACCACCGAGGCGCGGGCGAGGATGCGGGCCTCGGCATCGGTCAGCGCCTCCTGCTCGATGCGGAGATTGTCGATCCGCGCGGCGTCCCATGCCTCCAGCCGGGCGGGCCGCCAGATGCCCACATCGACGATGCGCGGCGCCCAGTCCCAGCCATATTGGTATTTCGGCTTGCGGATATAGGGCGAGGTCTGCTTGCCCTTGGGTTCGTCGCCATAGGGGGAGTCATATTCGCCGGGCAGCGGGTTCTTCTCGGCCAGCACCATCGGCTGGAGCGTCTTGATCGGCGAGGCGAAGGTCACGACCACCTCGTTCGCGCCGGCCTTGAGCAGTGGCTTGGCGTCGGCGCGCCAGCGACGATGGGCATTGTCGGCGGAGAGCAGCTTCTGGCCGTTGACGGTCACGGTCGCGAAGGTGTCCAGCCCGTCGAACACCAGGTCGAGGTGATCGCGGCGCAGCATCTCCGGCGTGACATCCAGCGTCGTGCGATATTGCCAGCCGGTCAGTCCCGCCCATTGGATCGGGGCTTCGTTCGCGCCCTGATAGGGATCGGGGACGATATGCGCGGCGATCAAATCCTGCTGCACGCTGCCTGGGACGGTTGCGGCCAGCCAGTTCGCCGCCTGTGGATGCGCGCGGGCGGCATCGGCATCGCTGGGGTCGATCCGAACCTGCCAATGGTCGAGCGTCGCCACCGTCTTGGGTGCGGCCAGCGCGGGGAAGGGAAGGGCGAGCGCGGCCAGGATCAGGCCGAGGCGATGTTTCAAGACGATTTCCCCGAAAGCTGGCGGCTTCGCGGGCGCCGGTCCGACGCGGCGAAGACCTTGGAAGATGGGCGCCGATCGCGCCTGGCGAAGGGAGTGGGGCGCACCGAGCCGATGGGCAAAATCCCCCCGATCGTCAGGCTCTTCCTCGCCACCCCGCGTCCCCTTCAATCCACCGGCTTATCTTGCGCCGGTATTCTCATGGTATGTTTTGGTATCATGACAAGGCGGATCGGGGGCGTCCACCCTTTTATCGTGTGAAACAATTCGTCTCGGCGCTGCAACCGATTGGCGGTGTCAGTGTGCGATGCCGAGCGCCAGCAAGCCGATCACCCAGATCAGCAAAACGGTCGCCGCCATCACGCACAGCGCCACCGTCATGAACAGGCTGGTCACCCATCCCAGACCATAGGCGCCACGCGTCTGGGCGAAGAGATGCACCGGAAAGGCGAGCATCAGCATCGCCTCCCCCGGCAGGTGCGCCAGCTTCACCCACAGGATCATCACCACCGTCAGTAGGCTGACGAAGCTGAGCGAATAGGTGACGAAGACGGCATGATCGAACATCGCCACGCCGCGTTTCCAGATGAAGAACAGCCCCATGAACGGCATCGACAGCAGGATCAGCGCCCAGGAGAATTTATAGCCATTGGCCTCCATCTTGAAGAGGAGGAACTCTGGATCGCGCGCGGCATGGGCCAGCTTCTCGTCGAGCGATTTCCAGCCGGTCATGACGGGGGCATGATGTTCTGCGTTGCCGGAGGGCGCACCGGCGACCTCTCCGCCCCCGAGCGCGGCGCTTGTCAGGTCGAGCTGGCGATAGCGTTCGGCCAGGCGCGCACGTTCCTTGTCTATGGCGGCGAAATCGCCCTTGTTGGCGACAATGGTGGTACGCTGTCGATCGAGCGCAGCGATCTGCGCCTGGGTTGCTACCGCCTTGGCATGGATTTCGGTCGCGGCCTCCTGCGTATCGGGGGCTTTCAACGTCGCGAAGCCGCCCAGGATCGAGTAGGCGATATAGAGCAGGAAGACGCTGAACAGATACAGCGCCAAGGGTGACAGGAAACGCCGCCGCTCGCCCGCGATATAGCGGCGGGTCAGCTCGCCGGGGCGGGTGACGAGGAAGGCGATGGTGCGCCAGACCTGCCCCTCGATATGCAACACGCCGTGGCTGAAATCATGCCACCACGCGCCCAATGTGCGATGGATATGCGAGGATTGGCCGCATGCGTGGCAATAATGGCCGACCAGCGTCGCGCCACAATTCAGGCAGCTTTCCCCGACATTACCGTGCATCCCACCCCCCTGATGCAAACTCCATTGGCGAGACACGATAAATTTCGCCTAGGCGCAAGCGCAAAGATGATGGTCGGGCTCAGCTTTGGGCGGACAGGCGGGTATCGATCAGGTCGAGTTCGCGCCCCAGTCGCTGCGCGGTGGCGGAACCGATCATGCGGGCATTGAGCAATTCGAACACCACCCGCCGTTCAGCCCGGATCGCGGCCAATCGCATCTTGCGCTCCACCTCCTCGAAGCGGCGGGCATCGGGGTCCACATCGCCCTCCAGCGTGTCGATCCGGCTGCGATAGCCGTCCATCAGGCGCGAGGCGATCTCGACATATTGGTCGGCATCGTCGCGGCCCTCGGCCATTTCATGCTGGAGGCGCTCCAATTCCGCAATCGCGGCCTTGGCGGCAGCGAGCCGGGTCCGGTCGAGCTCGCTGGCGGCATCCTCATTGGGCAGGGCGAGGCCGCGCAACAGCAGCGGCAAAGTCAGGCTGGCGATGACCAGCGACGAGAGGATGACCCCGCATGCCAGGAAAATGACCAGATCACGCGCGGGAAAAGGCGTGCCGTCGGTCAGCGTCAGCGGCAGGGTCAGCGCGCCCGCCAGCGTGATCGCGCCGCGCGCGCCCGCCACCGACATGGCGGTGATGACACGGCGCGGCGGACTGGTATGCTGCGGATTGTTGCGATGTCGGAACAGGGTCAGGCGCAATGCGACCCAGGTCCAGGCGAAGCGCAACGCCGCCAGGCCCGCGACGATGGCCAGCACATACAGCCCCAGCCACCAGATGCTGTGATGCCCGGTCAGCATCACCGTGTCGCGCGCGCCGGCGAAGACCTGCGGCAATTGCTCGCCCAGCAGCACGAAGATGATGCCGTTCAGCGTGAATTGCAGCATGTCCCAAACCGCCTGCCGCCGGATGCGGGTGGCGGCCTTGGCCCCCGACGACACGTTGGTGAAGGACATCGCGATACCTGCCGCCGCCGCCGCCAGCACGCCCGAACTCTCGATATGTTCGGCGACCAGATAGGCGGCAAAGGGGATCAGCAGGCTGACCAGAATGTTCGATCCGCTGTCGTCGCCGAAATGGCGCGCGAACAGCCCCTTGGCGGTGATCGTGCCCCAGGCGATCGCCACGCCCAGGCCGACCCCGGAGATCGCCATCCACAGGAAGGTCAGCCCTGCTCCGGTCAGCGAGAACGCCCCCGTCAGCGCCGCCGCCACCGCGAAGCGTAGGCAGACCAGACCCGACGCATCGTTGAGCAGCGATTCCCCTTCGAGGATGTGCATCATGCGCTTGGGGATGGGGGCCTTTTGCGCGATGGCCGACACCGCGATCGGATCGGTCGGCGACACCACGGCGGCCAGCGCGAAGGCGACGGCATAGGGCATGGCCGGGATCATCCAGTGGATGAACAGACCCATGCCCAGCACGGTCAGGAACACCAGTCCCAGGGCCAGTCCCAACACCGCCCCCGCGTCGCGAAACAGTTCGTCCTTTGGAATGCGCCAGCCATCGAGAAACAGCAGAGGCGGCACGAACAGCAGGAAGAAGATTTCGGGATCGAGCTCCACCCGGATCTGCGCGATGCCACCGATCACCGCGCCGAGTGCGATCTGGACCAGCGGGCGGGGCAGCGCCGAGGGCAGCAGGCGGGAGATGATCCCGCTCAACACCACGGCGAGGAGGAGGAAAAGGCTAAGCGTGACGACGTCCAATCGGGGACCTTTCGGGTGCAGCGGTTGGAGCGGCCATGGCGACAAGCGGCACGACCGATGGATCAGCGACAGGCGGGCAAGTCCCGCACCGAATCGCGCGAGCCTCATGAATGACATGGGCGGCAAGCTTGGTTCAACCCGTTAAACGGATTTTCCGGGTTGATGCATGTGTCGGCCCGACCTTCCCAGAGCAAGAAGCCCAGCGAAGCTGGTGAAGCACGCCCACGAGGGGAAGTTGCTGACGCCTCCCCAACGGATTTCGGCCTTAACGGGACGGTGCGGCGAGTCTCGCCATGACCCATGCCGAGAAGGGTCTACGCCGCCGCGCGCAGGGGGTGGTTAATGGGGGCGAGTGCCGCAAGGAACTGCTCCGCGCTCGCCCGCCAGGTGAAGCCCTGCCCATAAGCGGCGCAGGTGTCGCGATCACGGCTCAGCGCCCCGGCGATGGCCACGTCCAGCGCTTCGTCCATCACGCCGACTTCGGGGGTGAGCACGTCGAGCGGCCCCTGGACCGGCAGCGCGGCGACCGGCGTGCCGCAGGCCAGCGCCTCGATCATCACCAGTCCGAACGTGTCGGTACGGCTGGGAAAGACGAACACATCGGCTGCGCGGTAGATCGCCGCCAGTTCCTCGCCGAATTTCCCACCCAGGAAATGCACGTGCGGATATTCCGCAGCCAGCGCCGCGCGCGCCGGACCATCCCCCACCACCACCTTGGAGCCCGGCGCATCGGTCGCCAGGAAGGCGGCGATGTTCTTCTCCACCGCGACCCGCCCCGCATAAAGCTGCACCGGACCGGGCAATGCGTGGACGAACGCGTCGCGCGGACCATCGGGGCGGAAAAGGGCGGTATCGACCCCGCGTCCCCAATGGCGACTTTGCGGCAGGTCATGCGCGGCCAGCGCCGCCGCCACGCTGGGCGTCGAGGCCAGGATCGCGGACGAGGGCGCATGGAACCAGCGGACATAGCGCCATACCAGTTCGGGGCTGATCGCCCTGATCCGCGCGGCGACATATTCGGGGAACTGGGTGTGATAGGCGGTGGTGAAGGGCAGACTGCGAGACAGGCACCACCGCCGCGTGCGCAGCCCCAATGGTCCCTCGGTCGCGATATGGATCGCATCGGGGCGAAACGCGCCCAGCGTCCGCCCGACCACGCCCGGACCCGGCATCGCCAACCGAATCTCGGAATAGGTGGGGCAGGGCACCGAGGCGTAGAGATCGGGCGAGATGATCGACAGATCATGGCCCATTGCCCGCAGCTCCGCCGTCACCGACTGCAGCGTGCGGACCACGCCATTCACCTGGGGGGACCAGGCATCGGTGACGATCGCAATGCGCATACCGTTTCCCTTCGCTCAGGCGGCGATGGCGGCCGCCATGGGCTGCTGGCGGCGGGCCTCCATCTCGTCGCCCCAATGGAGGATTTCCATCGTGCCGTCGAAATGCTCGACCAGTGCGGTGCAGCCTTCCACCCAGTCGCCGTCATTATAATAGGTAACGCCGCCAATCTCGCGAATTTCCGCAGTGTGGATATGCCCGCACACCACGCCGTCGACGCCGCGCGCACCCGCCGCATGGGCGACGACCTCCTCGAAATGCGAGATGAAGGCGACGGCGTTCTTCACCTTGGCCTTGGCGTGCTTGGACAGCGACCAATAGGGGCGCTTCATCCACCGGCGGACGATGTTGACCCAGCGGTTCACCTCCATCAGCGCGGTATAGGCGAAGTCTCCAACATGGGCGAGCCAGCGATGCGCCAGCGTGATCGCGTCGAACTCGTCGCCGTGAAGGATCAGCAGGCGGCGGCCATCCGCCGTCTCGTGGATCGCCTTGCGGCAGATGGCGATGCCGCCGAAATCCATGCCGGTGAACTGCCGAAATATCTCGTCATGATTGCCGGGGATATAGACGACGCGGGTGCCCCGCTTGGCGCGCTTGAGCAGCCGCCACACCACGTCATTGTGCGCGGCGGGCCAGTAGAACTTCTTCTTCAGCCGCCAGCCGTCGATCATGTCGCCGACCAGATACATGGTCTCGCTATCGACATGGTCGAGAAAGTCGATCAGCATCTCCGCATTGCAGCCGCGCGTGCCGAGATGGACGTCCGAGATCCATATGGTGCGATACCGGCGGCGCTCATGGCCTTCGGGTTCGGGCATCGCCGGCGCGCGAGGGATGAAGTCGAGAATGGCGGCGTCTTCGTGCAGCGAACCATCCATCGTTATGCTGGTCATCGGCATCGGCGTTCCCCACGCTTGGCGTCCCGCCTGTCATGCCCGTCATCTGTTACGCCCGCGTCGCAGATCGGTGACAGACGCGCAGCATTTCGATGACTCCTTCAAGTCACGCAGATGAAAAGCCCGTCGGTTCTATGGTCGACGGGGCTGTCTCGCATCGTCGTGTGAAAGCATTCCCCTGGAAACGTACGCTCACCGACGCTGCATAGGTCCGATCATCTTATGGGAGGCGGCCAGACGGTGCCTGCTTGCCTCGATCTGGCAGTAGGTCTTGTCGTGCAGCTTCTCTGCGTAGGCAGTCAGCTTGGCCGGGCGGACAGCAGGGGCGCAATCATGGTGCCGCACCGGCTGCCCCTCTTGTCAGGATCGGCTCGGCGCACCGTCGTTCAGGATGATGGTGGGAACGCCCAACACGCCGAAATCCCCTCTTTTGTGCGTCGCGCCGCGCGGCGAGGCGATGTGCGTTACAAGATAAGAGGGTGGAGGGATTCCTTGCCCTCAGGAGTCTGCCTTATATTTCAAGAATACCAGTCTGTGACCAAAATGACATTGGTCCGAAAACGGGAAAAGTTTGTCGTCGACTTTATGAGACCATTATACTGGCGCATTGCGTCTCGGGCTGCTTAAATGACGGAATCCTGGCGTCTGCCGTGGCGAGGGGCGGAGCGGCGGCTGAAGAATTTTCTGGGGGATGCAGACGATGGCGACACCATTGTCGCGATGTGGATCGACGCTGTTGGAAATTTGCGTCGACGATGCTGATGGCATTGCCGCCGTGGCGGCGGCCGGGGGCGACCGGATCGAGCTATGCGGTGCGCTTGCACTGGGTGGGCTGACCCCGTCGGCGGCGCTGGTCGCCTGTGCGGTGGACTCCGGCGTTCCGGTCCATGCGATGGTGCGCCCCCGCGACGGCGACTTTCGCTATGACGCGGGTGATGTCGCTGTAGCGACCGACGAAATCCGGCGCATGGTGGCCCAGGGCGTGGCTGGCGTCGTGGTCGGAGCGATGGCGGACGACCACCGGCTCGACCTCGACATATTGGCCCGCTGGCGCGACGTGGCGAAGGATGTGGCGATCGTGCTCCATCGCGCGATCGATCTGGTCGCCGATCCGGTCGCGGCGGTCGAGGCGGTGGCTGGTCTGGGCTATGATCATATTCTCACCTCGGGCGGCGCGGCGACGGCGGAGCAGGGTGCCGCCGTGATCGCAGACATGGTCGCGGCGGCGAATGGCCGCGTCGCGATCATCGCCGGGTCGGGGGTTTCGGCGGACAATGCGGCGCAACTGATCGCCAGGACCAGCGTCGATGCGGTCCATGCCTCCGCCAGTATTCGCGAACCATGGCGAGATTCGCGGATCGAGGCGATGGGTTTCGCATTGGGTCAACGGCGTCGAACCGACCCCGCCCGCATCACCGCCATCCGTCAGGCTATAGAGAGAGGGTAAAATCCAATGTATGCCATATATAATACCTATTGCCCGGTCGATGGGGCTGCGATAGACCAGTCGTCGAAGCGGTACGCGGCATGAGTGACGCGAGGGCAAAGGGGGATGGCGCGGCCATGACATTCTCGGCGCAGGTCGGCTCTTTCCGAAAGGGGAACCCCGCGCCGTTATACCTTCAGCTTCAGCAGTTGTTGCGCGATGCGATCAACGGCAATGTGCTGGCCGAGGATGATGCCATTCCCGCCGAACGCGATCTGGCGATCGAATATGACGTGTCGCGGATCACGGTGCGCAAGGCGATCGGCGGTCTCGTCGAGGAGGGGCTTCTGACGCGGCGGCGCGGTGCGGGCACCTTCGTCGCCGGTCGCGTCGAAAAGAGCTTTTCCAAGCTGTCTTCCTTTTCGGAGGACATGATCGCGCGGGGCCGTACCCCGAGCAGCCAATGGGTCAGCCGTGCACCCGGCACGGTCACGCCCGAAGAGGCGATGTCGCTGGGGCTGTCGCCGGGCGCGCCGGTCTATCGGTTCCAGCGTGTGCGTTTCGCCGACGAGGTGCCGATGGCGATCGAATTGTCGGCCATTGCGGGCTTTGCCTTGCCCTCGATCGAGGCGGTGGACCGGTCACTCTACGCCGCGCTGGAGCGGGCGGGGCACCGGCCGGTGCGCGCACTGCAAAGGCTGCGTGCGGTGCCGTTCGGGGCGGATCATGCCAAGATGCTGAACGTCGATCCGGGCCATGCGGGCCTGTTGATCGAGCGGCGCGGATTCCTGCGCGATGGACGGGCGGTGGAATATACCCAGTCCTTCTATCGCGGTGATGCCTATGATTTCGTCGCGGAGTTAACCGATGTCTGATGTGATGACCGCCGGAAGTGCGGATGCCGGCACCCTGATGGGAGCGGAAGCGGGCGAGGCGCCGGAGGCGATCGCCCGGCTACTCGCGCGCAATGCGCCGACCGTCAGGGCGCTGGCCGAGCGGCTGCGTGCCGCCCCGCCGCCGGTGATCATCACCATCGCCCGTGGGTCGTCGGATCACGCCGCAACCTATGGCAAATATATATTGGAGACCAAGACGGGTGTGCCGGTTTCCTCCGCCGCTCCCTCTGTCGCGTCGATCTTCGAGACGACCATGAAGGTGCAGGGTGCGTTGGTCATCGCCATCTCGCAGTCGGGGCGCAGCCCGGACCTGCTGGCGACGGTCGAGGCGTATCGCGCGGGCGGCGCGCATATCGTCGCGCTGGTCAATGACGAAGAATCGCCGCTGGCGACCGGCGCCGACACCTTCCTGCCGCTGTCGGCCGGTCCCGAAAAGGCCGTCGCCGCCACCAAGTCCTGCCTGACCGCGCTGGCGGGTCTGGCGCAGCTGGCCGCCGCCTGGGCCGGTGACGAGACGCTGGAAGCCGCGCTCGCCGATCTGCCGGGGCAGGTCGAACAGGCGCTCGGCCTCGACTGGTCGGCCGCCGTGGACGGCCTGCGCGAGGTCAGCCAGATGTTCGTGCTGGGGCGCGGCTATGGTTACGGCGTGGCGCAGGAAGCCGCGCTGAAGCTGAAGGAAACCTGTTCGATCCAGGCCGAGCCGTTCAGCGCCGCCGAAGTGCGCCACGGCCCGATGCGGATCGTGGAGCCAGGCTATTCGGTGCTGGGCTTAGCCACCTCCGACGTCGCGGGCGAAGATGTGCGCGCGGTTGCCGACCAGTTCGAGCAGCGCGGCGCCAAGCCGTTCGTCGCGGGGCAGGGGGGCGCGTTGCCGATGGTCGCGGGCCACCCCGCGCTGGAGCCGATCGCGATGCTCGCCAGCTTCTACCGCATGGTCGAGGCTCTGGCCCTTGCCCGTGGCATGGACCCCGACTCCCCGCCGCATCTGCAGAAAGTGACCCGCACGCTATGACCCGCTTCCGCTTCATCAACGGCCATGTCGCGACTTCGGGCGGTGTCCTGCCGGGTGCGGAGATCGTGGTGGAGGGCGACCGGATCGCCGCCATCGGCGCGGTCGAGGGTTCGGGCGACGCGATCGACCTGAATGGCGGCTGGGTCGTCCCGGGTTATATCGACACCCAGGTCAATGGCGGCGGCGGCGTGCTGTTCAACGACCGGCTCGACGTGGACGGCATCGCGGCCATGGCGGCGGCGCACGCCGTCTATGGCACCACCGCGATGCTGCCGACCCTGGTCAGCGAGACGCCCGACAAGATTGCCCGTGCGCTCGACGCCATCGATGAAGCGATCGAAGCCAAGGTGCCCGGCATCGTCGGCATCCATGTCGAGGGGCCGGTGCTCAATCCGGCGCGCAAGGGCATTCATGACCCGAGCCGCTTCCGCGATCTGGACGAAGAGATGGTCGCGGTCCTGACCCGCCCGCGCCGTGGCAAGGTGATGCTCACCATCGCCCCCGAGCGCGTGCCGGTCTCGACGATCGAACGGCTGGTCCAGGCGGGCGTTTTGGTCAGCGCGGGGCATAGCGAAGCCAGCTATGAGCAGGCGATGGCGGCGTTCGATGTCGGCCTGTCGGGCATTACCCATTTGTTCAACGCCATGCCCGCGATGCAGCAGCGGGTGCCCGGCCTGGCGGGCGCGACGCTCGACGATCCGCGCCCCTATAGCGGCCTCATCATCGACGGTTTCCACGTCGCCGCGCCTATGCTCCGACTGGCGTTGAAGGCGCGTCCGTTCGACCGGCTGATGCTGGTCACCGACGCCATGTCGTCGGTCGGCGCGGTCGAGAAGGACTTCGTGCTGCACGGTCGCCATATCGATGTGTCCGGCGGCAAGTGTACCTATGCCGACGGCACGCTGGCGGGCTCCGATCTCGACATGGGGTTTGCGGTTGCCAATGCGGTCGAACAGTTGCGGATCACGGTCGATCAGGCCGCCGCCATGGCCGCGACCCATCCGGCCGCGTTCCTGGGGCTGTCGCATGAGCGTGGCGCGCTTCAAGTTGGGCTGCGGGCCGATTGGGTGGTGCTCGATGCCGCGCTCAAACCCGTCGAGACGCGGATCGCCAGCGCCGAGACCGTCGCGGCATGACGATCGCGCGCCGCGAGCTGCTGCTGAGCAGCGCTGTCGTCGGGCTGGTGGGCGGCATCGCGCCCGTCCCGGTCTTCGCCGCACAGCGCCGCCCGGCGGACGGTGCCGGCGCGCTTCCGATGCCGACGCCGGTGAACGCCTTGCCCGCCGCGCTGCCGGTGCAGGACCCTGCTCGTGTCCTGATGGATCGGGGCTGGCTGTTCCATGAAGGCGATGTCGAACCCGCACCGCTGGAGACGCATGACGCGACCTATGCGTCGGTCAAGGCGGGCAATGCGCGCGGGGCGGCAGCGGTCGATTATGACGACAGCGAATGGCAGTCGGTCGATCTGCCGCACGACTGGGCCTCGTTCCAGCCGTTCGAAAAGACCGCCAATGTCGCGCAAGGCTATCGCCTGCGGGGGATCGGCTGGTATCGGCGCACCTTCCGTCTCGACCCCGCGCTTCGCGGACGCCGGATCGAACTGGAATTCGGCGGCATCGCGACCAACGCGACCATCTGGGTCAATGGCAGCGTCGTTTCGCACAACTTCTCGGGCTATAGCGCGGTCCGCATCGACCTGACGCCGTTCGCACGCTTTGGTGATGAGGCCAACGTCGTCGCGGTCCGGGTGGACGCCAACGCCATGGAGGGTTGGTGGTATGAGGGCGCCGGGCTCTACCGCCATGTCTGGCTGGGCGATTACGCACCGGTATCGATCGCGACCGATGGCGTGCATGGCGACCCCCGCCGCCGCGCCGACGGCAGCTGGCATGTCCCCGTCACCACCACCCTGACCAGCATCGCCCCAACCGAAACCACGGTCACGGTCGAGGCGCGGCTGCTCGATCCGCAAGGGCGCGTCGTCGCGCAGGGCCAGGCGCAGGCCAGCGTGGCGTCGCTGGAAGAGGGGACGGCGGGCCTCGAACTGCCGGTCGCCGACCCCGCGCTGTGGTCGATCGAGCGGCCGACGCTCTACACGCTCGACGTACGGCTGATGCGTGATGGAGGGATGGTCGATCAGCGGCGCGTGCCCATCGGGTTCCGCACCATCCGCTTCGATGCGGACAAGGGCTTCTTCCTCAACGACAAGCCGGTCAAGCTGAAGGGCGTCTGCCTGCATCAGGATCATGCGGGCGTGGGTACCGCGATCCCCGACGCGCTGATCGGCTGGCGACTGGAGCGGTTGAAGGCGATGGGCTGCAACGCGGTCCGGTCCAGCCACAATGCGCCGACGCCCGAATTGCTCGATTGGTGCGATCGCCTCGGCCTGGTGGTGATGGACGAGAACCGGCAGTTCAATCCGGCCCCCGAATTCCGTGCCCAGCTCGAATGGCTGGTCCGCCGCGATCGCAACCATCCCAGCGTCATCCTGTGGTCGGTGTTCAACGAGGAACCGATGCAGGGTACGCCCTCGGGCGTCGAGATGGTCAAGCGCATGGCGCACTGGGTCCGCGCGCTGGACGACAGCCGCCCGGTGACGGCGGCGATGAACGGGGCGTTCTTCAATCCGATCAACGTCGCGCAGGTCGTCGATGTGACCGGGTTCAACTATTACCAGGGCGACTACGACCGCTATCATCAGCTCAATCCGACCAAGCCGATGACCAGTTCGGAGGATACCAGCGCCTTCATGACGCGCGGTGCGTTCGAGAGCGATCCCGCCCGCCATATCGCGTCGAGCTATGACGACGAAGCGGCGAGCTGGGGCGCGACGCACCGGGCCGCGTGGAAGAAGATCGCCGACCGGCCCTATGTCGCGGGTGGTTTCGTATGGACCGGCTTCGACTATCATGGCGAGCCGACGCCCTATGAATGGCCGACCATCGCCAGCTTCTTCGGCATCATGGACCTGTGCGGCTTTCCGAAGACTGCGTTCGACATTCACCGCGCCGCCTGGGTCGATGACGAGGCCGTCGTGGCGATCGCGCCGCACTGGAGCTGGCCGGGGCGTGAGGGCAAGCCGACCAAGGTCATGGTCCTGTCTAACGCCGAACGCATCGTCCTTCGCCTGAACGGCAAGACGGTGGGCGAGGCGGCGGTCGACCGGCTGATGGGCAATGAATGGACCGTGCCCTATGCGCCCGGCCGGATCGAGGCGATCGCCTATCGCGGCGGGCGCGAGGTGGCACGCGCCGCGCATGAGACCACCGGCGCACCGGTCGCGCTCCGCCTGACTCCCGCGCGGACAGTGATGGCGGGCGATACCGAGGATGCGCAGGCGATCACCATCGACGCGGTCGACGCCAAGGGGCGTCATGTTCCCACCGCCAATCTCATGACCCGCTTCACCATCGACGGCGGCGCGATCATCGGTGTGGGCAATGGCGATCCGAACAGCCACGAGCCGGAAAAGGGCCTTCAGCGCTCGCTGTTCAATGGTCTGGCGCAGATGATCGTGCGGCCCGATGCCGGGCGCGGGCGGATCACGATCCGCGCGACGGCGGACGGGTTGAGGCCTGCCAGCCTGCGGCTCGACCGACTGGGTGTGGCCCCGCGCGCGCAGGTGCCGCTGGCTGCAGGCGATATGGACCTGCGCGACTGGCGCCGGTCGGAGCGGCAGGATGCCAAGCCCTCGCCCGATTTCGCGCCTGCGTCGAACGACAATAATGGTTGGGCCTTTGTCCGGGCGGGTACGCCCACCCCGGCGGAGGCGGCGGGTTACCGCGTCTATCGCACCGTCTTCACGCCGCGCCATGCGGTCGCGGCGCGGGGCGGGGAGATCCGCTTCGGCTCGGTCGGCGGCATGGCCAGCCTGTGGGTCGATGGGGTGATGGTCGCCGAGAAGCGCGATCCGCAGCCCGGCCCGCTGGTCGCGCCATTGGCGCCGGGGCCGGGCAAGCGGACGATCGTCCTGATCGTGGCCGCACTAGGCAATGTCGAAAGCGGCCTGCTGGGCCGAGTGTCGGTGCGCGACCGCTGATCGGCGGCGCGCGCTTTACCGACAAAGGGATGCGATTTGGCGAAAGTGACGTGCAATGAGTGACCTGACCATTTTTGCCCCTCTGTCGGGTTGGGTGACGCCGCTGGCGCAGGTGCCCGACCCGGTCTTCGCCGAAAAGATGCTGGGCGACGGGATCGCGATCGATCCGATGAACGACGCGCTGTGCGCCCCTTGCGATGCCGTCGTGCTGACCGTGCACGAGGCTGGACACGCGGTGACGCTGCGCAGCACTGAAGGGTTCGAGCTGATCTGCCATATCGGGATCGACACCGTGTCGTTGGGCGGCAAGGGGCTGACGCCGCAGGTGCAGGCGGGGGCGAAGGTGCTGGCGGGACAGCCGCTGATCCGCTTCGACCTCGACCATCTGGTTCGGAACGCGCCCGCCGTAGTGACGCCGATCATCGTCGCCGATGCCACGCGTTATGGTGTCGAGCCGATCGCGCAAGGTCTGGTTGCCATCGGCGATCCGCTTCTGCGCGTCGTGCCGCTGGCCGTGCAGGCTGCGGAGGCCCAGGAAGATGGCGAGGCTCTGGTTCAGGAGACGGTCGTCGCGCTGTCGCACGGCCTCCATGCCCGCCCCGCCGCGCGACTGGTCGAGGCGGTGCGGCGGCATGAGGCGAAGGTCACGCTGTTCCATGGCGATCGCCACGCCTCCGCGCTCAGCGCGGTCGGGTTGCTCGGTCTGGGACTGAGCCACGGTACGACTGTCCGGATCGAGGCGACGGGTGTGCAGGCCGCCGCCGCAATGGCCGATGTCATCGCTTTTCTGGGTGACGCTACGCCGGAGGAGACACCGGTCGACGCGCCCGAGCCAGCCCGTGCCGAAGGGCCGGGGCTGGGCGGTGTTCCTGCCGCGCCGGGGCTGGCTGTGGGCCCGATCCATCGGCTGACCCGCGCCGCCATTCCGGTCGAGACGCTGGCCGGCTCGCCGGAGGAGGAAACCGCCAAGCTGACCGACGCGCTGACGCAGGTTCGAGAAGGGCTGGTGCAGGCGGCGGCGGCCGGTGGTGCGCGGGGCGGCGTGATGGCGGCGCATGGTGCGATGCTGGCCGATCCCACCCTGACCGAAGCGGCGCTCGCGGCCATCGGTCGTGGGCTGAGCGCCGGTGTCGCCTGGCAGGAGGCGATTGCCGAACAGGTCTCGGTCCTGGTGTCGAGTGGCGACCGGCGCATCGCCGAGCGCGCCGACGATCTGCGCGATCTGGAACGCCATGTCCTCGCCGCGCTGGCGGGATTGCCGATTGAGGGCCCGAGCGTTCCCGTGGGCGCGATTCTGGTCGCGGAGGACCTGCTCCCCAGTCAGGTCGTGGCGCTCGATGCCGAAAAGGTCGCGGGGATCGCGCTGGTCAAGGGCGGGCCGACCTCGCACGCGGCCATATTGGCGGCGGGCATGGGCCTGCCCATGGCGGTGGCGTTCGGCGATCCTCTGGTGGCGCTGGAGGATGGCCGCGTCATTGTCCTCGACGCCGATCGCGGGTTGATCGACCCCGAACCCGATCAGGATGCGCAAAGCCAGGTGCGCGATACGATCGCCCGCCGCAAGGCCGAGATGGAGGCCGCGCGCACCGCGCAAGGGCCTTGCCGCACGCTGGACGGCAGCCGGATCGAGATGTTCGCCAATCTGGGCTCGGTCGGCGATGCCGAGGCGGCGGTGAAGGAAGGCGCGGAGGGCTGCGGCCTGCTGCGCACCGAATTCCTCTTTCTGGAACGCGCAACCGCGCCGACCCGCGAGGAGCAGGCGCGCGATTATCAGGCGATCGCCGATGCGCTGGGCGATCGACCGATGATCGTCCGGCTCCTCGATGTCGGTGGGGACAAGCCAGCGCCTTATATGGACCTGCCCGTCGAGGAGAACCCGGCGCTGGGCCTGCGCGGCATCCGCGTTGCGCTGGCCGATCCGCGATTGCTGGAGGATCAGGTCGGCGCGATCCTGTCGGTGCGCCAGCCCTGCCGGATCATGGCCCCCATGGTCGCCAGCTTGTCCGAGCTGGAGGCGGTTCGTGCGGTGGTCGAGCGACAGGGCGGCAAGGCCGAGGTCGGCGTCATGATCGAGACCCCAGCAGCGGCGATCTCCGCCGATATTCTCGCGCGCAAGGCCGATTTCTTCTCGATCGGCACCAACGACCTGACGCAATATACGCTGGCCATGGATCGCGGCAACGCGGCGGTGGCGGCGGGGGTCGATGGGCTCCATCCGGCGGTGCTGCGGTTGATCAGCACGACCTGTGACGGGGCGGGGCGGCATGACACGCCGGTCGGGGTGTGCGGCTCGCTGGCTGCCGACCGGTTGGCGGTGCCGATCCTGCTGGGGTTGGGCGTGACCGAATTGTCGGTGCCCCCCGCGCGGGTCGCCGCGATCAAGGCGCTGGTTGGCAAACTCGACATCGCCCGTTGTCGTGCGGCGGCGATGCAGGCGCTGGCGCTGCCCTCTGCCGCGGCGGTTCGCGCGCATATCACCAAGATGCTTCAGGAGATCGGCGCATGAGCTCGCCCATGGCCTCGCTTCAATCGCTCGGGCGGGCGCTGATGCTGCCCATCGCGGTCCTGCCGGTGGCGGGGCTGCTGCTGCGCCTCGGCCAGCCGGACATGCTGAACATCGCCTTCATGGCGAATGCGGGCAACGCGATCTTCGACAATCTGGGTCTGTTGTTCGCGGTCGGCGTCGCCACCGCCTTTGCCCGCGACGGCAATGGCGCGGCGGCACTGGCGGGGATTACCTGCTATCTGGTCACCATCAAAGGCGCCGAGACGCTGGTCGTGCCGCCTGCGGGAACCGGGGCGGGGCTGGCCAAGGACATCGCCGCGACCGTCGAGGCGGCGTGGCGGACTAAGTCGGTCCACCGTTTCGACGTGCCGGTGGGGATCGTCGCCGGGCTGATCGGCGGTAGCTTCTACAATCGCTTCGCCACGATCAAAATGCCGGAATATCTCGCCTTTTTCGGTGGGCGCCGGTTCGTTCCGATCATCTCGGGCATTGCCGGACTGGGGCTGGCGGCGTTGCTGGGCGTGGCGTTCGGTCCCGTCAATGCGGGCATTGATGCGATGAGCCAGGGTATCGTCCAGGCGGGCGGGCTGGGGCTGTTCGCATTCGGCGTGCTGAACCGGCTGCTCGTCGTCACCGGCCTGCATCATATCCTGAACACCGTCGCCTATTTCGTCGTGGGCGATTATCAGGGCAAGACCGGCGATCTGACCCGCTTCTTCGCGGGCGATCCGACGGCGGGCGCGTTCATGAGCGGCTTCTTCCCGGTCATGATGTTCGGCCTGCCCGCCGCCTGCCTCGCCATGTATCATGAGGCGCTGCCGGAGCGGAAGAAGGCCGTGGGCGGCATGCTCTTCAGCCTGGCGCTGATGTCGTTCCTGACCGGCGTGACCGAGCCGATCGAGTTCAGCTTCATGTTCCTGGCCCCGGTCCTCTATGCTTTCCATGCGATCCTGACCGGCGTGTCGGAAGCGGTGATGAACGCGCTGGGCGTGCGGCTGGGCTATACCTTCTCGGCCGGTCTGTTCGACTATGTCATCAATTTCGGCAAGGCGACCAAGCCGCTGCTGCTGATCCCGATCGGCGCGGTCTATGCGATCCTCTATTATGCCGTGTTCCGCTTCGCCATTCGCCGTTGGAACCTCCAGACGCCGGGGCGTGACGTGGACGCTGCGGTCGAAGGCGACCAAGGCGAACTGGCGGCTGCTCCGGTCGCGGGCGGACGGGGCGCATCCTTCGTCTCCGCGATGGGTGGCAGCGCCAATCTGACCGAGGTGGCGGCCTGCACCACCCGCCTGCGCCTGATCGTGTCCGATCCCGCCAAAGTCGATGAGCCCGGCCTGAAGCGTCTCGGCGCGCGGGGAATCCTGCGTCCGTCCGCCAATGGCGTCCAGGTGGTGTTGGGCCCGGTGGCGGACACGGTGGCGATGGAGATGCGCGCCGCCATCGAGTCCGGACCGATCGCAGCCTCCGCCGACCGCGCCGCGCCGTCGCCGATCGTCACCAACACGGAGCCTGCCGCCGTTGCGGCATCGGCGACCCTGCCCGATGTCTTGGTCAAGGCGGTTGGCGGCGCGGAGAATATCGTTGCGTCGGCCCATTATGCCGGGCGCTGGCGTGTCGAATTGAGGGACGAGGGCAGGTTGGCGCCCGATCTTCCGCCGGCCGTGCGTGGTCTGGCGCGCACTGGAAAAAATGTCGTCCATCTGCTGGTCGGTTAATCGTTTAAACTCAAAGGTTAACGATATTGACCCTCTTTGAAAGATCGGAGTAAGCGGCACAAAAAGTCATTTCAGGCGATTTCGACCGATGGTCGTTCCATCGTCGTGGAGAAGTGTAGTTGAGTACGGATACGGTTGGCACCGTCGACGATAAGCGCCTTTACCGCGCGCCGGCGCTGGAAAAGGGACTCGATATCCTCGAACTGCTCTCCGCTGAGGAAAATCCGCTGACGATGAGTGCGATCGTCAATCGGCTGGGGCGCTCGACCGGCGAGTTGTTCCGGATGATTCAGGTGCTCGAACATCGCGGTTACGTGACGCAGGGGCCCGATGGTTATGTCATGACCTCGCGCCTGTTCCATCTCGGGCTGAAGCGGCCGCCGGTCCGCAGCCTGATGGAACAGGCTCTTCCGCCGATGCGGCTGCTGGCCGACCGTATCGGCCAATCCTGCTACCTCGCCATACCCTCGGGGTCTTGTTCGTCGGTGATCGCCCGTATGGAGGCGGACACGGTGGTCGGCGTTTCGGTTCGTGTCGGTTATCGCCGCGCAATGCATGAAACGCCCTCAGGGATCCTGCTTTACGCGTTTCAGCCGGAAGCGACCCGCCGCGAATGGGAAGGGCTTTTCGATCCCCCCCTGTCCGAGCGGGCTCTCGGACAATTGCGCGAGAAAGCGGACACCCTGAAGCGGCAGGGCTTTGCCCAGTCCGAAAGCGGCGAACTGCTCGGCATGGTCGAGCTGGCCGCGCCGATCGTGCGGAGCACGTGCGCCTGTGCCGTGCTGACGGTCCCCTTCGTCCGGATCGTCGATGGTCTCGCCACCCAGGAAGAGGCATTGGCCGAACTGCGCCGTATCGCCGGACAGATTTCGGAACAGCTTGTGGGCGACGACCTGCGCATCTGATCGGCGCTTGTCGCAATCCCCGTTCGCGACGATAGAGCCTCTGCCCGATTGAACCAATCCAGTGGTCCGGACTTTACCGTCCGACCGCTGGATCGCGTTGCGCGTGTCGGAAGCCATGCGGGCCGGGCGATAGATCGGGGCGTCAGCGACAGGGAGCCGTGTGTGCTGCTGAAATATTATAAGGGTTCGTTTCTCTTCACGGGGCTCTGCCTGGCGATAGCCGCCTGGCTGGGGTTCCAGAGTACGGGAAGCCTGCCCGGCACGCTGGGCGTGTTGTGGATCGTGCTGGTGCTGGGCGTGCTGGAAGTCTCGCTGTCCTTCGACAATGCGGTCGTCAACGCCACGGTCCTGCGCGACATGGACGACAAATGGCGTCACCGCTTCCTGACCTGGGGCATTTTGATCGCGGTCTTCGGCATGCGGATCGTCTTTCCGCTCGCCATCGTCGCCATCGCCGCGCATATGGGACCGGTCGAGGCGGTGAAGCTCGCCGCCGGAGACCCGGTTCGTTACGAACAGATCATCACCTCCGCCCATGTCGGCATTTCGGGCTTTGGCGGCAGCTTCCTGGCGATGGTCGGGCTCAACTTCTTCCTCGATGACGAGAAGGAGGAGCATTGGATCGGCCCGATCGAGCGTCCACTGGCCGCACTTCGCGACATTTCGGGGCTCGCGATGGGCATCGTCCTGCTCGCGCTGTACGGTATCGGCCAGTTCATTCCGGCCGTAGACGCGATGACCTTCCTGACCTCCGGCATCTTCGGCCTGCTGACCTATATAGCGGTCCATGCGATCGGCGTGCTGCTGGAAGGGGATGGCGATGTCATCGCCGGGGCCGCCGCACGCTCGGGCTTCGCCGCCTTCCTGTATCTGGAGGTACTGGACGCCAGCTTTTCCTTCGACGGCGTGATCGGCGCGTTCGCTCTTTCGAACAACCTGTTCATCATCGCGCTGGGCCTGGGCATCGGGGCGATGTTCGTCCGGTCGATGACCATCATGCTGGTCGATAAGGGAACGCTGACCCAGTATCGCTATCTGGAGCATGGCGCCTTCTACGCCATCGTTGCGCTGGCCGCGATCATGCTGCTGTCGGTGCGGTTCCATATTCCCGAAACGATCACCGGGCTGATCGGGGCGACGCTGATCGGCCTGTCCTTCTGGGCATCGGTGCGCAGCAACCGCCATCATCCCGACCAGCCTCTGGAGGAAGCACGGCCGGTTCATCCGACGGGCAGGCCGACCGGCGGGTAATCACTCCGGAAGGGGACGGAACCCTTTGCCCTGGCCGTGGATTTGCTTTCCGTCTGCCACGGGAGGGATCGCGCCATGTCGGTGTCCGCCATCGATACGCTGAGACAGCCAAGGCCAAGTATCGATCGTCCTTCGCTGACCGGCCTGTTCCTGAAGGAACGCGGGCGCGAGGCGATGACACCCGACGAAGTCGTGACGCTGGAGAATGGCGTCGATGAGGTGCGCGATATTCCTGCGCGCACCATCGTCGTCCGCCGTGACGAGCGGGTCCGCCAGAGCAGCCTGCTGCTCGAAGGCGTGATGTGCCGCTATATGGACGATCGGCAGGGCAATCGGCAGATCGTCGCCTTTCATGTACCCGGCGATTTCGTCGATCTGCACGGCTTTGCCATGCGCCACTTGGACCATGACGTTGCGACATTGACGCCGGCACGAGTGGCGCTGGTCGGCCATGACCGGCTGGAGCAGATTGTCGCACATCACCCCCGGCTGACGCGGCTATTGTGGTTCTCGACGCTGCTCGACGCGGCGATGCACCGCGAATGGGTGTTCCGGCTCGGCCGGCTGGAGGCCGATGGCCGGGTCGCGCATCTCTTTTGCGAGCTTCATGCTCGGCTCTCCATGGTCGGCTTGGTGAACGATGGTCTGTTTCGTTTTCCGGTCACCCAGATTGATCTGGCGGAGGCGGCGGGCGTGACGCCGGTCCACCTGAACCGCGTGTTGCGGTCGCTGCGCGAACGCGGGCTGATGACCTTCCGCAGTGGGGAGGTGCATATCCGCGATATCGAGGCGCTGACCGCGTTGGCCGATTTCGATCCTGCCTATCTTTATGGGGGTGGGCCGACCCTGGAAAGGCCGGGGGCATGACGGAGACCTCGGACATGTCCAATGTGCACGAGGATGCCGGGCTGGCGACGGCCGAGTGTGGGATCGTCATGCTCGACGGTCCCAATGGCGTGGCAGTGTCGATGACCCCGACGGCGGCGCGCGCGACGGGGGAGGGGCTGGTGGCCGCGGCGCTTCTGGCTGAGAAGCAGGTCAAGCGTTGACGCGCTTAGGACCGTAGCGGACTTTTACCCGACTGTTCCGTGGCTTATGGTGATGACGCGTTTGTCATGACCGGGAGTTCACTTTGCGTCACCTGTCCCTTGCCGCCGCCTTGGCGGCTCTAATGACCACATCCGCCATCGCCCAGCCGCCGCAAGCCACCCAGGCCACCGCTTCCAATCCCCTGATCGCTCCCTGGACCGGCCCCTATGGCGGGGTGCCGCCCTGGGACAAGGTGAAGCCCGAGCTGTTCCCCGCCGCTTTCGAGGCGGCGCTGGCCGAGCGCAGGCAAGAATATGATCGGATCGCCAACGATCCCGCCAAGCCGACCTTCGCCAATACCTTCGTGCCGATGCAGAATGCCGGACAGACGCTGAACCGCGTGATGACGCTGTTCGGGGTGATGACCGGCAACATGAACAATCCGGCCTACCAAGCGCTGGACCGCGAATGGTCGCCTAAATTGTCCAAGGCGTCGGACGAGATCACCTTCAACCCCAAGCTGTTCGCGCGGATCGAGGCGATCTACCGGACACGCGACACGAGCGGACTCGACGCGCAGCAGAAGCGGCTGGTCACGCGCACCTATGACAGCTTCGTGCGGCAGGGGGCGAAGCTCACCCCGGCGCAGAAGGCCGAACTGTCCGCCTTCAACCAGAATCTGGCGATCAATTTCAGCGAGTTCTCGCAGCGGCTGCTGGCGGACGAAGGCACCGCGATCATCGTCACCGACGAGGCGCGCCTTGCGGGGCTGCCCGACAGCGTGAAGGCGGTCGCCAAGGCCGCGGCGGCCGAGCGCGGGCAGCAGGGCTGGGCGATCGTCAACACCCGCTCGGCGGTCGACCCGGTGCTGACCTTCGCCACCGACAGGGGCTTGCGCGAGCAGGTATGGCGCGCCTTCACCAAGCGCGGCGACAATGGCGACATCAACGATACCAAGGCGACCATCGCCCGGATCGTCCGGCTGCGCGCGAACCGGGCACATCTGCTGGGCTTCAAGACGCATGCCGACTGGCGGATGCAGGACACGATGGCCAAGACCCCGGCCGCCGCGATGGACCTGATGATGCGCGTCTGGCCCGCCGCCAAGGCGCGCGTCGCCGAAGAGGTCCGCGACATGCAGGCCATTGCGGATAAGGAGGGCGCGAAGATCACCATCGAGCCCTGGGACTATCGCTTCTATCAGGAGAAGGTCCGCAAGAGCCGCTACGATCTCGATCAGGCCGAGCTGAAGCCCTATTTCGAGCTGAACAACATCATCCAGGGTTCGCTCTACGCCGCGAACCGGCTCTACGGGCTGGAGTTCAAGGAGATCACCGGCACGGTGCCCGTCTTCGAGCCGAACATGCGCGTTTGGCATGTGACGCGGAACGGCAAGGAGGTCGGCCTGTTCTATCGCGACGATTTCGCGCGGACAGGCAAGCGCTCCGGTGCCTGGGCCAACACCTATCGCGGCCAGCGCAACCTGCCGCCGGTGCAGAATGTGCTGTCGTCCAACAACAACAATTTCGCCAAGGGTGCGCCCGGCGAGCCGGTCCTCATCAGCCTGGACGATGCCGAGACGCTATTCCACGAATTCGGCCACGCCATCCATGCGATGCTGCAGAACGTCACCTATCCGGGGCTGGCGGGCACGCCGCGCGACTTCGTCGAATATCCCAGCCAGGTGAACGAGCACTGGCTGCTGACCCGCGACGTGCTCGACAAATATGCCCGTCACTACAAGACCGGCCAGCCCATGCCGCAGGCGCTGCTCGACAAGATCAAGGCGTCGGAGACCTTCAACCAGGGCTTTGCGACGACCGAATATCTGTCCTCGGCGATCGTCGACATGAAGCTGCACACCGTGCCCGACGGCGTGGTCGACCCGGCGGCGTTCGAGGCGACGACGCTGCGCGAGATCGGGATGCCGAAGGAGCTGGTGATGCGGCACCGCCTGCCGCAGTTCAATCACCTGTTCTCGTCCGACAGCTATTCGGCGGGCTATTACAGCTATCTCTGGTCGGAGACGATGGACGCCGACACCTTCGCGGCGTTCGAGGAAGCGGGCAGCCCGTGGGACAAGGCGACGGCGGACCGCTTTGCGCGGGTGCTGTTGTCGACGGGGAACGAGACGGATCGTGCGGAGGCCTATCGCGCGTTCCGGGGCCGCGACCCGGATGTGAACGCGCTGCTCAAGCAGCGGGGTTTCCCGACGAAGTAACCCAAAATCCTCCCCTATAAGGGGAGGTGGCAGGGCGAAGCCCTGACGGAGGGGTGTCCCGGTCGGCGAGGTCAAACCAACCTCGCCACCGGTGACACCCCTCCACCATCCTTCGGATGGTCCCCCTCCCCCTATGGGGGAGGAAGAGGTGTCAAAGCGCCTTCAACCGGATCGCTTGGCCGCCGCCGGGGGCGAGCGAGAGCGTCAGCGTGTCGCCCTTCTTCACCCGCCGGGTTTCGAACGCGATCGCGTGCCGCGCCTCGGTCGCATAGGTCGCGCCGGGGCCGTCCTTATAGACCTTTGCCTCATAGGACTTGCCCGGATCGAGGAAGTCGAGCGTCACGGTCAGCTCACGCGGATTCTCGTCGGTGATCGACCCGATATACCAGTCGCGGCTCTTACGATCGCGCCGCGCGAAGGTGACGTAATCGCCGACCTCGCCGTTCAGCACGCGGCTGTCCTCCCAGTCCACCGGCACGTCTGCGATGAAGCGGAACGCCTGCGGATACTTGGCATAATTCTCCGGCGTGTCGGCGGCCATCTGCACCGGCGAGTAGAGCACGACATAGAGCGCCAGCTGCTTGGCGATGGTCGACTGGATCGGGCTGTTGTCGCTGCCCGTCAGGCTCAGCACGCCGGGCGTGAAGTCCATCGGCCCTTCGAGCATCCGCGTGAAGGCCAGGTTCGCCTCATGCTCGGGCGGGTTCTTGCCCGGCCAGGCATTATATTCCATGCCCCGCGAACCCTCGCGCGCCAGCCAGTTGGGATAGGTGCGGCGCAGACCCGTATCCTTGACCGGTTCGTGGCTGTCGATCGACACCTTGTACTTCGCGGCTGCCTGAAGAACGCGGAGATGGTGGTTCACCATCCACTGGCCCTCATGCCATTCGCGGCTGACCGAGCCGTCCGGGTTCACCCGCTCGATCTGCCCGGCATCGGCGACATAGCCGGTCTTGACGACATGCTCGCCATGATCGGCGGCGAATTGGAATGCGGGGTCGAACTGGCTCTCATAATGGCTGACCGCGCCGCCCGTCTCATGATGGCCGATCAGCGAGACGCCCTTGGATTTCGCATATTTCGCCAGCGCGTCCGCGTCGAAATCCTCCGCCGGGGTTGCGAACTGCATCGCCGAGCCATTCCCCGCCCAGTCGCCGTCCCAACCGATATTCCACCCCTCGACCAGCACGCCGGGGATGCCGTATTTCGATGCGAAGTCGATATAGGTCTTCACATTCGCCGTGGTCGCGCCGTGACGGGGCCCGCGTGCCCAGCTCCATTCGCCCTTGATCATCTTCCACCAGACGCCGACGAACTTGCCCGGCTTCACCCAGGATACGTCGCCCAGCCTGTTGGGCTCGTTCAGGTTGAGCATCAGGTGGCTCATATAGAGGCCGCCCGCATCGGGTGCGATCAGGAGGGTCCGCCAAGGTGTCGTCCACGCCCCCGTCTTCACCACCTTGGGCGCGCCCGAGCCGGGGGTGAGGACCGCCTTGAACCCGTTCCCCTCGGTCTTCATGACGCCCATGCTGGCATAGTCGACCAGCGCCGCCTCATGGATGGCGATATGGGTGCCGTCGTCCAGCTTCATGGTGATCGGCGTCGCCGCCGTGCCGACCGCGCCGATGGCCGTGCGGTTGTAGAGATATTCCTCGCGGTTCCACAGGAAGGCGGGCTTCCACCAGGCGGTACCGGTTTGCGCGATGTTGAACTCGGTCAGCTCCTCGGCGATGTTCGCCTTGGGCAAAGCCTGCTGCTCGGGAAATTCATAGCGGAAGCCGACGCCGTCATCCTGCACCCGGAACACCACGTCATAGCGGCGATGGAGCGCGCTCGATTCCATCAGGCGGACGCGCATCTCGCGGTGATTGTCGCGGATGGTGCGCCACTCGCCCCAGGGCTGGGTCCAGCTGGTGTCGGACTTGGCATGGGTGACGGCCTCGATCTTCAGCCCCCGCTCGATCTTGGGCGCGTCGGTGAACATCATGCCCAGTCGCGAGGGCGCGACGATCGCCTTGCCGTTCCGCGCGATCATATAGACTGCGCGGCCGTCATTGTCGGTCGAGACCTGCACCGTGATCTGGCCGTTCGGCGAGGTTTCGACGGCATCGGGCTGTCCGGCGGGCTTGGCGAATTTGAACGTCTCGTTGACCGCCGGATCGGCGGGGCCATTCTGGGCCTGCGCCGCTCCGGCGATCAGGCCGAGCCCCACGGCAATGGTCGTCTTCATGCAGTCATCTCCCGGATCGCCGCCCCAAACGCACCCAGGCGTTCGTCGGTGGCGTTATTGATCTGGACCAGCACCCGCCCGCCCCGTGGCAGGGACGGGGGCAGGGCCATGGGCGTGTCGCCCAGGTTGAACAGGCAAAGCAGGCGTTGCGCCCCTTCGCGCCGCTCGAAGGCAAGTAGCTGGTCGTCGGCGTGCAACAGCGTCAAATCACCGACCGCCAGCGCAGGCGTCTCGGCCCGCAGCCGGACCAGACGGCGCGTCAGGTTCAGCAGCGAGTCCGGATCGCCATCCTGTCGGTTGACCGCCAGCGCGGCGTGATCCGGCCCGACCGGCAACCATGGTTCGGCATCCGAAAAGCCGCCGTTGATCGCATTGCTGCTCCACGGCATCGGCGTGCGCACCCCGTCGCGCGACAGGGTCAGCGGCCAGTTGGCGATGGCTTCCGGGTCGACCAGCCGCTCGAAGGGGACATCCACCTGAGTCAGCCCCAGCTCCTCGCCCTGATAGACAAAGGCGTTGCCGCGCAGGGACAGGAGCAACAGCATCTTCATCCGCGCGAACGCGTCGCGATGCTCCGGCGTGGTCCAGCGCGACACGGCGCGCGGCGCGTCATGGTTCTCGAACGCCCAGCTCGGCCAGCCCACCCCCGGCTCGGCCGGCCATTTCGCGACCGCCTCGGCGACGATGCGCGGGGTCAGCCGGTCGGCATAGAGGAAGTCGAAGCCGTACGCGGTGTTCAGCCGGTGATCTCCGGCGGTGAACAGCTTCATCTCGAGTTCGGCCTCGTCACCGCCGACCTCGGCCACGGTGAAGCGGTCGCCATAGCCGTCCAGCGTGGTGCGGATTCGCTCCAGGAAGGTCACGATATCGGCATGGCTCTGGTTGTAGAGCTTCAGCTGGAAGTCGAACGGCCGGGTCCGCGTCTTGCCCGTATCGGGTGCGGGCGGGTTATCCCGCAGGGTCGGCTCGTGCATCATGAAGTTGATCGCATCCAGCCGGAAGCCGTCTACGCCCCGGTCCAGCCAGAAACGCGCGGTGGCCAGCAATTCGGCCTGCACGTCCGGATGGTGGACGTGAAGCTGTGGCTGCTCCTTCAGGAAATTGTGCAGATAATATTGCCCGCGCCGCGCGTCCCAGGTCCAGGCGGGGCCGCCGAACACCGACTGCCAGTTGGACGGCGGCGAGCCGTCGGGCTTGGGATCGGCCCAGACATACCAGTCGGCGCGGGGATTGGTGCGGCTGGACCGGCTTTCGGCGAACCAGGGATGCTCGTCGGAAGTATGACTGTACACCTGGTCGATGACGACCTTCAGCCCCAGCTCGTGCGCGCGGGCGACCAGCGCGTCGAAATCGCGAAGCGTGCCGAAGATCGGATCGACGTCGCGATAATCGGCGACGTCATAGCCGAAATCCTTCATCGGCGAGGTGAAGAAGGGCGACAGCCAGATCGCATCGACGCCCAGGCTGGCGACATGGTCCAGCCGCGCGGTGATGCCGGGCAGGTCGCCGATGCCGTCGCCATTGCTGTCGGCAAAGCTGCGGGGGTAGATCTGATAGATCACCGCGCCCTTCCACCAGGGGCGCGGAGCGATGCGGGCAGTCTCGGTCATCAACGGGTCTCCGCCGCACAGACGGCATAGCCGAAGGCGGGCAATTCCAACATCAGGCTCCCCGGTGCGGCGGCAGCCGGAGCACAGGTGCCAGCCATGGTCACGAAATGTTGCGATGCCGTTTCGACCTGTACGGCCTGCGCGATGGGCTTGGCCGAGGTATTGAAGGCGATCACATATTCGCGCCCCGTATCGGGATCGAAGCGTGAGACCGCGAACAGCCCCGGCGCATCGCCGCGCGCGCGGATCACCTGCCGCCCGCGAGTGAGGGCGGGGTTGGCGACGCGCAGCCGGGCAAGCGTCGCGATCTCTCGATAGAGCGGGTGGGAGGGGACGAAGCTGTCGGTCGCGGTCGTCTTCGTCGTGCCGACCAGCCGGTTGTCGTTATAGCTGGCGACCTTGCTGGCGAACATGTCCTCGCGCGCATCTTGGTCGTTGCCGTCGCCCGCGAAACCCTGTTCGTCGCCCGAATAGATGGTCGGCACCCCGCGCAGGGTCAGCAGCATTGCATGGCCCAGTTCGACGCGCTTCTGGATCTCCTCCTCCGAGGCATTGGGGTTTGCGACCCGAACGTCGCGGGCGAAGCGGCCATGATCGTGATTGCCGAGGAAGGTCGGCAATATGTCCGCTGTCGCCTCGCCCTTGGCATAGAGGACGTCGCCTTCGAACAGGCTGGCGAGCGTGCGGGTCGGCTTGTTTTCCGCGACCGTCTGGATGACCGCATTCATGAAGGCGAAGTCGAGGACCGCCGGATAATCGGCGATCTTAGTCCAGCGGGCGAGATAGCCGGGCTCCATGCCCGCCGTCACCTCGCCGAAGATGTGGAAGTTCGGAATTCCCTTGGCCCTGGCGCGAGCCAGCATGGCGGGCACGAAGCGGCGCCAGAATTCGGGGTTAACATGCCTGGCGGTGTCGATGCGGTAGCCGTCGATGCCGAACCGGTCGATCCAGCTGCCGTAAATGTCGATCATGCCAGCGATGACGCGCGGATTCTCGGTGTAGAGATCGTCCAGCCCCGAGAAATCGCCGGTCGTGGAGCTTTCGTCCTCGAAGGTCGTGTTGCCGCGATTATGGTAATAGATCGGGTCGTTGAGCCAGGCGGGCGTCTTGGCGTTCTTCTCGCCCGCCGGGACATACGGGGTATAGGCGTAGGTCGGGTCGGTCAGCTTCGCAAAGTTCGCCGTCGTCTGCACATCGTCACCGACGAAGCCGGAATTGATCGCCGCCCCCTTCACGCCGCCGCGCCGCTGATAGGGCCAGGTCGCACGGTCGCGATACGGGCAGGGCGAGCCTTCCGCGCATTCGCGATACTGGATCACGTCGGCCGTGTGGTTGACGATGATATCCATATAGACCTTCATCCCCCGCGCATGCGCGGCATCGACAAAGGTGTGCAGATCGGCTTCGCTTCCCAGGTGCGGGTCGACTGTGGTGAAGTCGGTGATCCAGTAGCCGTGATAGCCGGCGCTTTCCCGCCCCTTTGCGCCCTGCACCGCCTTGTTCTTGAAGATCGGCCCGAGCCAGATCGCCGTCGCGCCCAACCCCTGAATATAGTCCAGCCGCCTGGTCAGCCCTGTCAGGTCGCCGCCATGGTAGAAGCCCTTATGCGTCGGATCGAAACCGGTGGTCAGCGGTCCGCCTTTCAAGTCGCCGCGATCGTTCGACGGATCGCCATTCTCGAACCGGTCCGGCAAGACGAAATAGATCACTTCGTCCTGGGGCAGACGCTGGCGATAATCCTGCGCCGCCAAGGGCGTGGCGGTGGCGAGCAAGGCGAGCAGCAGCTTTTTCATGGGCAGACCTTTTGGACGGGGGCGGCGCAATGGGCGGCGAGGAAGGCGTCGTGCGCGGGCAGCCGAGCAGCCACCTGCGCGGCGTGACGCCGGGTGAGGGTCAGGAAGTCGTCCAGCTCATCGGCGGACAGCGCATCGGCCAGCGCGTGATGGCCGGCGGGCAAAATGCCCTGACCAACCAGCACCTGGACCCAGGCGGGTTCGGCAAACAGCTCTTCGGCATCGCGAAGCACGCGGCCACTGGTTCGGAATAAGGCGATCCGCGCGGCCAGGCCGTCCGGAAGGGGCACCGCCCGCCGCTCGGTCCAGAAGGGCTCGGAGCGGGCATTGGCATGGTAATGGAGGATCAGCATGTCGCGGATCCCCAGCCATTCGGCCTCGGTCAGACGATTATAGGCGTCGATCTCGATAGGCTGGAGCGTCGGCCCCGGCCAGAATTCCAAGAGCCTCGCGATCCCTGATTGGATGAGATGGATGCTCGTCGACTCCAGCGGCTCCAGAAACCCCGCCGCCAGTCCGAGCGCGACGCAGTTGCCCACCCAAGCCCGCTGCCGCCGCCCGGTCGTAAAGTGAAGCAGGCGCGGCTCCCCCACCGCCTCGCCATGGAGCGCCGAGAGCAGCCGGTCGGCCGCCTCGTCGTCCGAGAGATGGCGACTGTCATAGACCAGCCCATTGCCGGTCCGATGCTGAAGCGGAATGCGCCAGCGCCACCCCGCGCCATGCGCGATGGCGCGGGTATAAGGGGGCAGGGGACTGCTCCGCTCGCCCGCCACCGCCAGCGCGCGGTCGCACGGCAGCAGCTCGGACCAGTCCTCGAACGGCTCGGCCAGCGTTTCGCCGATCAGCAGCGCGCGAAAGCCGGTGCAGTCGACGAACAGGTCGCCCGCCTCGCGGTGGCCGTCCTCCAGCACGACATGATTGATCCGTCCGCCCGTATCGCGTGCGACCGACCCGATCCTGCCTTCGATCCGCACCACGCCCGCCGCCTCGGCATGACGGCGGAGCAGCGCGGCATAAAGGCTGGCGTCGAAATGATAGGCCCAGGCCAGGCCGCTCGGCAGGTCGGGACGGCCGGGATCGGGGGCGAAGCGGCCCGCCATTGCGGCTTGCGCGCTTGGCATGTGACCCCAGAGCGAGGCGGGGTTCGCCGCCCCGCCGCCCCGCAGCCAGTAATGATGGAAAGGCACCAGCCCCAGCCCGCGCCCGATGCTGCCAAAGGCATGGAGATAGCCGCTGCCCTCGCCCGACCAGCCTTCGAACCTTATGCCCAGCTTGAAGCTGCCGTTCGTTTCGCGAAGGAAGGCGGCTTCGTCCAGACCCATCATCTGATTGAACAGGCGGATGCCGGGGATCGTCGCCTCGCCCACGCCGACCGTGCCGATCGCGTCGGATTCGATCAGGGTGATACGCGTGGAGGCGGGCACGAACCGCGCCAGCGCCGCCGCGGCCATCCATCCGGCGGTGCCGCCGCCGACGATCACGACCCGGCGGGCGATACGGTCTGCGGAAGGGGCGGCGTCCATGGGGCGTCTCACATTCGGGCGTCCCGCGCCGGGCAGTGCCGGCGCGGGGTTCGGGGCATCAGAAGCGATAGGTAAACCCGGCCAGGAACCGGCGGCCATAGCTCTGATAGTCGATCACCTGATCGCGCTGTCCGCCATTGGTGGTGACGAACGGCGTGTCGGTCAGGTTCTGGCCCTGCAGGAACAGCGACAGGCCCTTGAACGTCCCCTCCTGGAAGTCATAGCCGATCTGCCCGTCGACGATCGTCTCGTCGATGGCGCGGCGGCGGACGCGATTGGCACCGAAGCCCGACAACTCACCCACGAAGGTCGAGCGGTAGCGGACCGACCCACGGATATTCAGGCCCCATTTCTCGAAAAATGCGGTGCCGTTCGCTACCCAGCGCGAATAGCCGGGAATGTCCTCGGGCTCGCCGCCCGGGGTCGGTACGATCTCCGTCTTGGTATAGGAGCCGCCGCCCGTCAGGCCGAAGCCGTCGAGGAAGCTGGCCACCTGACCCAGCGGCAAGGTGCCCGCCAGTTCGACGCCATAGATGGTGCCGCCCGTGCCGTTGATCGGCCGGGTGATACGCCCTTGCGTCGGCGTGCCGACGGGGACGGCGGCGGGCAGGGGGAGGCCGGCATAGTTGTAAGGCTGCTCAAGATTGTAAACGAAGCTCTTGAGATCCTTGTAGAATCCCTGTGCCGCCAGATAGCCGCGCGTGCCGAAATATTTTTCGACCGTGACGTCGAACGAGTTGGAACGGATCGGGCGGAGATAGGGATTGCCGCCATTGCCCGAGATGATCCCCTGCGCCGCGTCGAAGCCATAGGATAGCGCGACGCGCATATCGTCGAAGCGCGGGCGCATCATCTGGCGCGCCGCTGCAACGCGGAACACCCAGTCGCTGGGCAGACGGAGCGACAGGTTCGCGCTGGGCAGGATGTCCCAATAATCGTCGCCCTGGACGATGTTGGTATAGCCCGATCCGTTATAGATCAGGCCGCGCGACTTCTGCTCGGTCCCGACCGCCTGCACGCCGATATTGCCGGTCAGCTCCGCCGCGCCGATCTGCGCGCGCAGATCGGTCTGGAGATAGGCGGTCATCAGATGCTCGGTCGTGGTGTACGCCTTGGCGGGCACGTCCGGGCTGGTATTGGGGGTCAGCGTATAGACCCCGCCCGCCAGCAGCGCACGCGGATCATAGCTGAGCATCGGCCCCAGCCCCAGATAGGTCAGGTCGGTCGGCGTCTGGCGATATTGCTGGGGCAGCGGCGCGATGGTCGCCCCGTTCGGCAGCGTGACGAAGGATTCGTTGGGCGCCAGCGATTTGCTATGGTCGGTATAGTTCAGGCCGAAGCGGATCGCGTGGACGATCGGCGTCTCGACCTCGCGTTCGATCTCGACCCGGTATTGCTTGATCTGGTCGGTGATCTTGCGGTCGTTGAAATAGCCCGCCTGCCGCGTCGTGCCGCCCCAGCCCAGCGGATCGGTCAACTGGATCAGATTGGGGTCGGAATAGTTCAGCGTCGGCTTGAACACCGTGCCGGTGCGCCCGGTGGTGAAGCCGATCGTATCGGTTGCGCCATTGCCCTGGCCGTATCCGGTGCCGCTATAGGTTTCCAGCGTCACCTCGTCGCGATCGGTGCGCGAATAGCTGAGGTCGATGAACGCGCTCCAGCCGTCATCGCCCTTATACTTGCCGTTATAGCCGAACGAATAGAGCTTGGCCTTGCGCTGGAACGAGTCGTTGCGGACGACGCCTTCGACATTGTTGAACGTGCCCGAGGTGACGAGGCCGTTATTGACCACCGCATTGGTCAGCGTCGTGCCGCTGCCCCAGGCCAGCGGCAGCTCGATCCCGCGCTTGATCTGATCGTCGTTGAAGTCGGAATAAAAGCCGTCGAGCGTGCTGGTGAAGGTGTCGCTCATTTTCCACTGGAGCGTGCCCGAAAGGCCCAGTCGCTTCAGCGTGGTCGAGGTGACGTAGGATTTGGAGCCGCCGATGACATTGGCCGAGGCGCCGTTCACCGTGACCGGCGCATAGCCCCAGGCATTGCCTTCCTGAATCTGGTACGGCTCGTTCAGATAGCTGGCGGACAGCGCCACGCCGATCGTGTCGTCGGCGAACTGGTCGACATAGGTGGCCGAGGCGCGATAGCCGAAGTCCTTCGACCCGGCATTCAGCTTGCCGATATCGGCATAGGTGCCGCGCGCGCCGACCGAGAAGACGCGCTTGCCATAGTCGAGCGGGCGGATGGTCTTCAGGTCGACCGTGCCCGACAGGCCCTGGCCGATCAGCCCGGCATTGGCGGTCTTGTAGATCAGAACCTGGTTGACGACCTCGGCGGGGTACTGGTCATATTCGACCGCGCGATTGTCGCCGGTCGAGGTCTGCTCTCGGCCGTTGAGCAGGGTAGTCGAGAAATCGGGCGCGAAGCCGCGGATCGAGATGGCGTTGGAGCGGCCGTTGACCCGCTGCGAGGTGACGCCGGGCAGGCGGGCGATCGACTCCGCGATCGAGGCGTCGGGCAGCTTGCCGATATCCTCCGCGGAGACGGATTCTACGACGAGGTCGCGGTTCTTCTTCTCGGCGACGGCGTTTTCCAGCGCGGCGCGAAAGCCGGTGACGACGATGTCGCCCGAGCCCGCACCATCCTGCGCCTGCGGATCGGCGGCGGCCCCGTCATTGGGATTGGCGGCGGTGGTGCTGGCGGCCGGGTCGGGCAGCGTGGTCGAGGCCTGCGCGAATGCGGGTGCGGCGATGACCATGGCCAACGTGCTGACGCCAAGCTTCAGGAACGAGCGCGCGGCATCGGCCGGCGCCACAAGGCGAACCGTCATGAAATCCCCTCCAGGAAACCCCGTCTCTGTTCGACGAACGGGTATGGTTGTTGCCCCTCCTGTGAAATCGATGACGGAGAAAGCCAACAAAGCCGCATACGTATTCAATGCGGCCATATAGGCCTGTTGCATTATTACGACAGGGCTCGCGCTTAACCCGGATGGACAAAGCCGGTATGCGGGGGCGAGGAGGATGCCTTGATCTTGGTCGGCCAGCGAAAGCCTACATCGTTCGATATCGCGCAACTGGCGGGCGTGTCGCAGCCGACGGTCAGCCGTGCGCTGCGCGGCAGCCCCTCGGTCAGCGCCGCCACGCGTGCCCGGATCGAGGCGATCGCCAAGACGCTGAACTATACGGTCGATCGTGCCGCCTCCAATCTGCGAAGTGGGCAGACGCGCACGCTGGCGCTGCTGCTGTTCCGCGATCCTTCGCCGGGGCAGACGCTGATCAATCCCTTCTTTCTCGGCATGTTGGGCTCGATCATGGAGAGTTGCGCCGAGGTCGGTTACGACCTGCTCGTCTCGTTCCAGAATGGCGAGAGCGACTGGCAGGCCGAATATGAGGACAGCCACCGCGCCGACGGGCTGATCCTGCTCGGCTATGGCGACTATGCCGATTATCGCGAGCAGCTCGAACAATTGGTCGCACGGGGCACCCATTTCGTGCGCTGGGGCTCGGTCGCACCAGGGCAGCCGGGGCTGACCATTGGCTGCGACAATCATGCGGGCGCGCTGGCGGCGACGCGGCATCTGGTGGCGCAGGGGCGCAGGCGGATCGCGTTTCTGGGCGATGCGACCGATCATTACCCCGAATTTCACGACCGCTATCGCGGCTACCGCGATGCGCTGGCCGAGGCCGATCTGGTCTGCGATCCCGTTTTGCAGGTCGGCGCGATCTCCAGCGAGGAAGAGGGCGAGCGGGCCGCGCGGCAATTGCTGGCGCGGGGCCACGCGTTCGACGGGATCATGGCGGCCAGCGACCTGATCGCGCTGGCGGCGATGCGGGTGCTGGCGGAGGCGGGGTTGCGCGTGCCGGGCGATGTCTCGGTCGTGGGCTTCGACGATATTCCGGCGGCCAGCTTCGCGCATCCGCCGCTGACCACAGTGGTGCAGGATGCCGCGGCCGCCGGGCGGTTGCTGGTCCGCGCGCTACTCGCGGAAATCGCGGGCAAGCCGCGCACCGCGATGCTGTTGCCCGCCACGCTGGTCGTACGCGGATCGAGCGTGCGGCCGTAACGACGATAAGAATAATCAGAACGACGAGGAGGGGTTATGGAAAAGCCGCGTCAGGGCTTTTGGGGGCTGTGGAACACCTCCTTCGGCTTTTTCGGAATACAGATCGGCTTCGCGCTGCAGAACGCCAATGTCAGCCGCATCTTCCAGTCGCTGGGGACGGCGGAGAAGGACCTGGCGTTCCTGTGGATCGCCGCGCCGCTGACCGGGCTGCTCGTCCAGCCGGTGATCGGCCATTATAGCGACCGGACCTGGGGACGTTTCGGGCGGCGGCGGCCCTATTTTCTGGCGGGCGCGGTGCTGGCGACGCTGGCGCTGCTGGGCATGGCCAATGCGGGCGGGCTGGTCGCGGCGGCGATGCTGCTATGGCTGCTCGACGCTTCGCTCAACGTCTCGATGGAGCCGTTCCGCGCCTTTGTCGGCGATATGCTACCCAGCCGCCAGCGGACGGCGGGCTATGCCTTCCAGACGGGCTTCATCGGCGCAGGCGCGGTGCTGGGGTCGCTAGCGCCGATGGTGCTGACCGATGTCTTCCATGTCGCCAATGTTGCGGCACCGGGGGAAGTGCCGCCTTCTGTTCGCTATGGCTTCTATATCGGCGCGGCCGCCCTGTTCCTCGCGGTGCTGTGGACGGTGCTGACCACGCGCGAATATTCGCCCGAGCAGATCGCCGATTTTGCCGATCGCGACGAAGGGCAGGCGACGCGGAGCGATGCCGTCCCCTCGGACCGGGTCGGTGCTGCGCCTTTATGGATCCTCGCGGGCGTAGCGATCAGCGTGGCAGTAGGCGCGTTCGGGCTGGACAAGCCGGTCTATCTGCTCGGCGGCGGTCTGATCGCATTCGGGCTGGCGCAAATCGTCAGCGCGGCGCTCGTCCGGGGCGGGCGGGGCGGCAATGCGCTCAGCCAGATTCTCGCCGATCTCGCCGCCATGCCCGCGACGATGAAGCGACTGGCGCTGGTCCAGTTCTTCACCTGGTCGGCGCTGTTCATCATGTGGATCTACACTACGCCGATCGTCGCGGCGCGGGTGTTCCATACCAGCGACCCGAGCAGCGCGGCGTTCAACGAGGGTGCGAACTGGGTGGGCGTGCTCTTCGCGGTCTATAGCGGGGTAGCGACGCTCTGGGCCTTCGCCTTGCCGCCGCTGGCTCGGGCTGTCGGGCGACGCAATACCCATGTTCTGGGGCTGCTATGCGGCGCGGCGGGGTTCGCCTCGTTCCTGTTCATCGACGATGCTTGGCTGCTGATCGGTTCGATGGTGCTGGTCGGTATCGCCTGGGCCTCGATCCTGACCATGCCCTATGCCATGCTGTCGGCGGCGCTGCCGGCCAAAAAGCTTGGTATTTACATGGGTTTGTTCAATATCTTTATCGTCCTGCCGCAACTGATCGTGTCATCGATCATGGGTGCGGTCGTCGGCCGTTTCTTCCCCGACAATCTAGTTTGGGCGATGGCGATTGCGGCGGCGGTGATGGGGCTGGCGGCGCTTGCCATGCTGCGGGTGGCGCGAGACGCCTGATCAGCGGGGGCCTGATCAACGGGGGAGGGTGATCGTCGCAGCCAGACCACCCTCGGTCCGGTTGGCGAGGCGAACGTCGCCTCCCGCCTCTCGCACGATCGAACGGGCGAGCGCCAGACCCAGCCCGATCCCGCCTGTATCGCGATTGCGCGAGTTTTCCAGGCGGATGAAGGGATCGAACACCGTCTCCCACTGATCGGGCGCGATGCCGGGGCCCTGATCGGCGACGATGATCGCGACATGATCGGCCTGGGCATCGATGCGGACATCGGCGGCATGGCCATATTTGACGGCATTCTCGATCAGGTTGCGCACCGCCCGCCGCATCAACGACGGACGCAGTTTCAGCCGCAGACGGCCGCCCTCCTCGAAGGTCACATCCTGTCCCAGATCGTGAAAGTCCGCGACCACCGCATCGACCAGCGCGTTCAGGTCGACATCGGTCTCCGCCTCGCTGGGCCGCCCGACGCGTGCGAGCGACAGGATGTCCTCCAGCGTCTTGTTCATCTCGGCGATGGTGTCCGCCATGCGCAGCCGGTCCTGCTCGTCCTCGACCGATTCGATGCGGACGCGCAGCGCGGCGAGCGGCGTGCGCAGGTCATGGCCGATCGCGCCCAGCATCCGGTCCTTTTCCTCCAGCATCGCGCCGATCCGCAGGCGCAGCGCGTTGAACGCGGCGATCAGGCCCGACACGTCGAGCGGCCCCTGTTCGGGGATGGGTTCGCCCGGTTCGCGCGGGTCGAAGCGCTCCGCCGCACGGGTCAGGTCGCGCAACGGGCGGGAGATGCGCCGTCCGATCCACAACACCGGCAATAGGATGACGCCGTAGAGGATGAGCGTCTGTGCGATCAGTCGCCAGACCAGGTAGAGGCCGTCGCGCGGCCAGAAGGATCGCGTCACCAGCCAGCTACCGTCCTTTCGCTGGACGGCGATCAGCAGCTCCTCGGCCGGTATGCGCCGCCGGTCGAACTTGCGGCGTGGCCAGTCGAAATCCTCCGGCTTGAAGGGGCGGACGCCGGTGACGACACGGACGACCGGATGCCCGGATTCGGACAGCCCCTCGCGGATCAGCGTCTCCACTTCGGGCACGCGCGGCAACCGGGGGTGGATCGGATTGTTCAGCGACGCCCGCACGCGGCCACGATCGGGGGACAAGGCCTTGCCGCTCGCCGCCCGCTCGATCGCGTCGTTCAGCCGGGCGATGGCGGGCCCGGATGTCTGTTCGAGCAACAGGCTGCGCCGCTCGCGCAGCAGCAACGTGAAGCTGATCGCCTGCGCCACGAACAAGGCTATGGCGAGCAGCAGTGCCATCTGCGCGGCCAGCCGACGCGGCCAGAAACGCAGCGTCACGGGGTCGGGCTCATGGACTTGCTCGGCCTCACAGGCGGGTGACCTCCGCGGCGAGCGTATAGCCGCCGCCCCAGACCGTCTTGATGATCTCGGGCGATTTGGGGTCCGCCTCGATCTTGCGGCGCAGACGGCTGACCTGATTGTCGATCGCGCGGTCGAAGGCGGCGGCCTCGCGCCCCTGGGTCAGGTCGAGCAACTGGTCGCGGGTCAGCACTTGGCGCGGGCGGCTGACGAGGGCGAGGAGCAGATTATATTCCCCGGTCGACAGCATCACCGACACGCCTTCCCGATCGACCAGCGACCGCTCGCCCGATTTCAGCACCCAGCCCGCAAAGGCATAGGAACCGCTATCGGGCGCATGGAGCCGCGCGCCGCCGGCCTGGGTCCGACGCAGCACGACCTTGGCCCGGGTCGCCAGTTCGCGCGGCGAAAAGGGCTTCACGACATAATCGTCCGCGCCCATTTCCAGCCCGACGATGCGATCGGTCTCCTCGGCCCGCGCGGTCAGGAGGATGACGGGCACTTCGCTGGTCGCCGCGATATGGCGGCACAGCGACAGGCCGTCCTCTCCCGGCATCATGATGTCGAGGATGACGAGGTCGATCGCATAGGCGGCCAGCCGGGTACGGGCCGAGGCGGCATCGCCCGCCTGGGTCACGCGGAACCCCTGTTTGGTCAGATAGACGGCGAGCGGCTCGCGGATCGAACGCTCGTCATCGACGAGCAGCAGGTGCGGCGTGTCGGACATGGGGGAAGGGTCTAGCATGGCAGGCGAGCCTCGCAAGCGGGGTGGCCGGTGGGAGGGCCGGTCGCCCCGCCTGTCGGCTCAGTCGTCCTGCGGGGCCGGCTGAGCGCCGGGGGCCATGTCGCCGTGATGGCGGCGGCCTCCGAACCGGGGAGCGGCGGCGCGTTCGGCCGCGTCGATACGGCCGTCATGATTGGTGTCGAGACGGTCGAACATTGCGACGGCGCGGGCGCGGAAGGCCTCGGCCGTGATCGGCTGGGGCGCGGGGCGCTCGGGACGGCCCGCCCGGTCGGGGCGGTCGCCATCGGGGCGGCGCTGCTGCCACTCGGCGCGACGCTGATCGCGATAGGCCCGCATCTCGTCCGGAGTGACGGTGCCGTCGTGATTGGCATCCATCGCGGCAAAGCGCTGGTCTGCGGCGGCGATGGCGGCGGCGCGGGTGATGTTGCCCGATGCATCGGGGTGCAGTCCCATCATGCCGCCGCCCATATGGCCGCGCGGCGGGGGTGGGGGCGCATCCGTCTGCGCCTGGGCAGCGGTGGCGGTCAGCAACGTGGCGAGGGAAAGGCCGATCAGGGTCTTTCGCATGGTGGCATGTCCTTTGCGAAGGGAAGGGGAAACGCCCTTCCGGTCGATGCCCCTTTTGGTGGATCGCTGTCGCCCGATCATGTCGGCGGTGCGGTCCAATTGTCGCAAATTGTGCGGGCTTTACACCCGGTCAGGTGAGGAAGCGGTCGTCGAACATGCCATAGAGGATGGTCGAGGCGTAAAGCGCGATGGCATGGGGCCGCTCCATCGTGCCCGCCCATTTGCGCATGTCGAACGCGGCGTTCTGGATCGCCATCAACGCCTGCGCCGCGATCAGGGCATCGACCGCGCGCATCGATCCTTCCGCCACGCCGTCCATGATCGTGCCCGCATAGCGCCGGGCGATCCGGTTGGAGCGTTCGACCATCGCGGCGCGTACATCGCCCGGCAGGCTGGCGAGCGCGGTGGTGCGCAGCAGCGGCCCCCGCTCGGCGAACTGCACGTCGAGCAGCGTCGCGATGGCGCTGGACAGCCGGTGCCAGTGACTGCCCCCCGCCGCATCGGCAAGCTGCTGCGCGGCGGTGATCGTGTCGAAGCTGCGGCGGTAACAGGCCGCGACCAGATCGTCCTTCGCGTCGAGATGGTGGTAGAAGCTGCCCTTGGTGACGTTCAGCTCGCTGGCGATCCGCTGCACGCTCGCCCCGCGATAGCCGAGCTGATTGATCAACCGGGTCGCCGCCAGCAGAAACGCCTCGCGCCCCGGCTCGGTCCGCTGGGCCATCCGTTCGTCCAGGTCGAGCATGGCGGGAGACCAGGTCGATCCCTGGGCCGCGATGCCATGGGTCAACACGTCGAGCAGCCGTTCCTCGACACGCGGAAACTGGTCCAGTTCGTACCGGACCAGCCAGATCGGCAGCCAGAAGGTGTTTTCCAACAGGACATGGGCGCGCGCGCCGTACAGGTCGGTCTGCGCGCGGCTGGCCGCGGGGCCCCATAGGCTCCGGGTCGCGCGGAACACCTTTTGCCAGCCCGCCATCAACCGGCCGCGGATCGGCTCTTCCATGGCGCGCAGGTCGGACAGCACGGCAAAGGGCGCTTCCTCGCCGCGTTCGATCCGGGCGAGCCGTTCCATGTTGATCGCCAGATAGCGCGCGACGCGGGCCTGCGGCGTCGGGGCCTTGGCGGCTTGCCCCAGCATGTCGAGCAGTCGGTCCAGCGTATGTTCGAACGCCGCCGCCGCCAGCTCGTCCTTGCGGCGGAAATAATAGGTGACGCTGGTGGTGTTCAGCCCCACACGCTGCGCGACATCGGCAAAGGTCATGCCCTTGGCCGACTGCTCGTTAATCGCCTGCGCCGCCGCCGCCAGAATGGCGTCCCGCTTTTGCTTATAGCGCTCGGTGCTCTGCCCTTCGTCGACGGACGTCGCCGTCATTCCCGCCACCCTCTCGATACCCGTCCGTCGCATGCTCCATCGGCGAGGGACCGGCAGAGCTTAAAGCGAAAAGCGCCCCCGGTCATCGCCCTTTTGCGACATTCGGATCTGGTGCGGCCCATTGCCCCTGCGCAATCCAGTTCCGGGTATGGCCGGACTGGAGTCGATTGCGCCTTGGATCGCGTCACCGTTGTTACGAAGGTCGACAAACCCCATTTCTTGCTTTGCCCCGGAGGAGGGGATGAGCGGCGCCGCCCGGACGGCGTGCACGATGCAGCGCCGTTAATCGCCGGTCTTGGGCGAGCGGAGGCGGATCAATCCTTCCTGCGCGACGCTGGCGACCAATCGGCCGTCTGCCGCGAAGATACGTCCACGGTTGAACCCACGCGCATGCCCCGCCCAGGGGCTGTCGGTCGTGTAGAGCAGCCACTCGTCCGCACGGAACGGTTCGTGCAGCCACAGCGCGTGATCGAGGCTGGCCGTCTGCATGTCGTCGATCAGCCAGTGGACGCCGTGCGGCAGGGTCGAGGTACCCAGCAGCGCGAAGTCGCTGGCATAGGCCAGGATCGCCCGGTGCAGCGTCGGATCGTCGCCGATCGGGGCGACCACCCGGAACCAGATCGACTGACGGGGCGCGCGCGGCTCGGGCTGGAGCAATTGGCGCGAGTCGACGGGGCGGAGTTCGATCGGGCGAGGACGCGACAGAAAGGCGCGAAGCGGGGCGGGTATCCGGTCCCCGAGTTCATCGAGCAACGCCGCTTCGGGCGTCAAGGTGTCGGGCGCGGGCACATCGGGCATCGCGTCCTGATGATGCAGCCCGTCCTCCGGCGTCTGGAAGGAACAGGCCATATTGAGGATCGGCTTGCCCTTCTGCATCGCGATCACGCGCCGCGTCGCAAAGCTGCGCCCCTCGAAATCGCGCTCCACCCGGTAGATGATCGGGTAGCGCTCGTCGCCCGGCCGCATGAAATAGGCATGGAGCGAATGGGCGGTGCGCGGGGCATCCGTCGAGCGCTGCGCCGCCTGAAGCGCCTGCGCGATCACCTGCCCCCCGAACACCCGCCCTTCGCCACCAGGGCGGCGAGCGCCGCGGTACAGGTCGGTATCGATCTCCTCGACATCCAGAAGCGCGACCAGGCCCTGGGCGAGCCTTTCGGGGGAGGGGGGCGTTCGATGATCCATTCGGCGGTGATGGTTATCCTTGACGTAAACGTCAACCGCTCAAGCCTCTTGCCGAAAAGATACTTTGACGGTCGCGGGCGCGCGGTTACACAGTCCCCGACGATCGGATCCGGGAGTTGGTGATGGACGCATTGAACGAAGATGGGGCGTCGGAGCGCGCGGAGCTGCACTTTCTGGCGGCGTTGACCGAGGAACTGATGCGTCATTTGATGGAGGCGGGGGTGCTGACCCGCACACAGCTTCAGTCCATCGAAAATGCGGTGGCGGAGCGGACCGGCGGGATCCCCCGCGCCTGGTAAGCCCCTGCGCATCGGCCATGGTGCGCCACATGACACAAACGTCATCTCGCTTGGGCGTTAGCGGCTTTTCTAAGAGGGGAAAGCCGCTAACGTGACGTCATGAGTGACGTTCACGATGACGAGACCGCCAAGGGGCCGATCGCCGGCGATTCGATCCTGGGAACCCCCGCAGGCATGGGCTCGCGCGAGGCGATGCGGATCGCGATGCGTCGTGATCGTCTGCTCGCCGGGCTGACCCTGACGGCGGGGGCGGGGTTCACGCTGGCGCTGCCCTTCGCGTTGAAGGAGGGGGCTGAATTCTTCCTGCCGCTGACCACCGCGCTGGTCATCGCGATCGCGCTCGTCCCCATTCTCGAATGGCTGGAGCGACGGCGGGTGCCGTCGCCACTGGCCGCGCTGATGTGCGTCCTGCTGTTCCTGATCGTCGCCAATATCGCGCTGGCGGCGATCATCGTGCCCGCGACCGACTTCTTCCGCCTGCTGCCCAGCCGGATCGGGCGCATCCAGGACAATCTGGCGCCGCTGCTGGACCTCTATTCCAATCTCGAGCGCTATGTGAACAAGGCGTTGCGGCAGGTCGCCTCGACCCCGATCCGCCAGCCCCAGACCAGCGCGGTATCGCCGCCTAGTTCGATCCTGGAGCTTGCCGCGACCTCGGCCCCGACGCTGATCGTCCAGTTCCTGTTCGGCGTCCTCGTCGTCTTCTTCGTCCTGTCGGGCTGGACGCGGATGCGGCGCGAGACGATTCGCGGGCGGACCAGCTTCGATGGCGCGATGGCGACCGCGCGGGTGATCCAGGACGTGGTGGACGATGTGTCGGCCTATCTGGGCACCATCACCATCATCAACCTCGCGCTGGGCGGCGCGGTGGCGGGCGCCTTGTCGCTGTTCGGCATGCCCTATCCGCTGATGTGGGGCGGTATCGTCGCGCTGCTCAACTACATCCCCTATTTCGGGCCGGTGATCGGTGCGCTGCTGCTGGCGGTCGGGGGGTTGATGACGTTCAGCGACATCTGGGTCGCGCTGGCGCCGCCCGCGATCATGTATGGCATGCATCTGGTCGAGGCGAATCTGATCACCCCGCTGGTCGTCGGGCATCGCCTGACCATCAGCCCGATCCTGATCCTGGTCTCGCTCAGCTTCTGGGGATGGGTGTGGGGAACGGCAGGGGCATTGCTGGCCGTGCCGCTGCTGATCATCCTGCAGACCGTGCTCAAGGCGGCGGGCAAGCCCGATATTGCGGGCTTCCTGTTCGAGCACGGCACGCTGACCTATCTCGACCGCGACAGCGACCCGGCAGACGTTCCGCAAGAAAGTTGAAAATGAGGCGTTGACAGGTTCGGGAGGCTCGCCTAGTTGGCGCGCCTCGACGCTTTCAGCGGGTGTAGCTCAGTTGGTTAGAGCGCCGGCCTGTCACGCCGGAGGTCGCGGGTTCGAGCCCCGTCACTCGCGCCATTCCCTCACCGGAATGGCTGAAAATGTCGAAATCCCCGAAAGGGCCGATGCTAATCTGGTTAGCGTCATATGGCTTTCAAGCGGGTGTAGCTCAGTTGGTTAGAGCGCCGGCCTGTCACGCCGGAGGTCGCGGGTTCGAGCCCCGTCACTCGCGCCATCCTTCGGGATGGCGTTTTTGTTTTCAGCCTGCATATTTGGTGATGGCTCGTGGCCTTTTGGCCAGCGATGGGGCATGGCCTTCGACTTCGCTCAGGCTGAGCGGAGTCTGGGACCTGCCATGCCAAAACAGCCGTTCAGCCCGAGCGCAGTCGACGGCCAAGGGAAACCCTAACCCCGGCCCCCCTCCATCCAACGCAGCAGCGGCTTCATCGGCGTGATCCAGACGATCCCGGCGACGATATAAAAGGCCAGTTGCAGCACCCAATGCCACTGACCGACCACCGCCGACAGGCTGGCGACCAGCATCGCCCAGACGATGATGATCGCGACGATCAGCAGCATTCCGGCGGGTTTGCGCCAACTGGGGGTCATGGGACGATCCATTCCGACTCTGTCGCGATGGCGTGTAGCGGCACGTCCCAGGAATCGGGCGTCAGCGCTTCAGCCTCCTGCACGCTCCACGCGATGCCGACCCTCCAGGCACCCGGATGGGCGGCGAAGGCGCGATCATAATGGCCGGCGCCTTGGCCCAGCCGGTTGCCACGCCGATCGAACCCGACCAGCGGCGTCAGGATGATGTCGGGCGCGCATTCCGGGGCATCGGGGGAGGGCTGGTGAAGGCCGAAGGCGCCGACGCTCAAATCCTCTCCGTCCGCCCATCGCAGGAAGCGGATCGGGCTGGCCCGGTCGGTCACATGAGGAAGGGCGATCGTCGCTCCGGCATGCAGCGCCGCCTCGACCCACAGCGCCGGGTCCGCCTCCGCCCCCAGGGGGCGATAGGCCGCGACGATCTGATGGGGGAGAAGGCGGTCCAGAAAGGGCCGCGCCACCGGCAGCAGGCCGGGGCCGCGCGCATCGCGTATCGCCCGCATCCGGGCGCGGAGGGCGCGTTTGTCGGTCATGTCGAAAAGGGGCGGGTGGCGGGACCGCCATGGCCGTTTGCCGTAATATCCACTGACGCCCAATACGTCAGGTGGGGACCATGTACGTCGGACCAGGATCCGGGCAGGGGCAGCCCCCTTGGATGAAGAATAGCCTCAGGGATTATCGTGGCTCGTACCGGGCAGAGCCCGCCGCCGACCCATGTAGTCGCTGGCGACGCGTTACTCAAGGGCGTCCCCGCGTCCTTCGGGATCCAGCGCATCGGCCAGCCCTTCCAACCGTTCGGCAATGCGGGCGAGGGCGGCCTCGCTGACGGCGGCGCCGGCGGGGGGGCGGCGCTCCGCCTCTTCCAGCGCGTCGGCCAGCATCAGCGCGACGAACAGCAGCGCGCGCTCGCCATTATGGCCCCCCGACGCGCGCAGTGCCGCCGGCCAGCGCTGGTCGAGCATCTGGCCCAGCATATGGACACGCGCCTCGCCGCCGTCCTGGCAATAGACGGTGTGGGGACGGTCGCCGATCATGATCGTGACTTCGGCCATCAGGCGGCGCTCCCCCGGCTGATCACGTCGTCGAGTGCGGACACGGCGTCGGCCATGCGCGCCTTGAGCGCGGCGTGGCGGCGGGCAAGGGCATCCTCCTTGGCCGCGCGCGTACGGATCGCCTGTTCGATGCGGGCGATCGCGCGGTCGATCCGCTCGACGGAGGAGAGGACATCGTCGGCAATGGGTTCGGGCATAAGAGCGGCTTAGCAGGATGGCTTGACGCGGCAACCCGCAATTGGACGATCGGAGGTCGCCGGGCGGTTGACAGCGAACCCATCGGCTCCGAAAGGCGTGGCGTGAACGATGGAATCGCGGGATGTGCCCGTTTTTACCATCCAACCGGGGGCGGTGCCGTCCAGGCAGTGCCCGTATGAGACAGGAGCTTGCTGGCATGACGGTCAAGGTTGCAATCAATGGTTTCGGCCGCATCGGTCGACTGGTCGCGCGCGCCATCCTGGAGCGTGGTGGCGACGCCCTGGAACTCGTCGCGATCAACGATCTCGCCGACGCCAAGTCCAACGCCTGGCTGTTCAGCCGCGACAGCGTCCATGGCCGCTATCCGGGCGAGGTGTCGGCCGACGGCAACGACATCGTGATCGACGGCAAGCGCATCCGCGTCACCGCCGAGCGCGATCCGGCGAACCTGCCGCACAAGCAACTGGGCGTCGACCTGGTCCTGGAGTGCACCGGCTTCTTCACCGACAAGGCGTCGTGCGAGAAGCATATCGCGGCGGGCGCGAAGAAGGTGCTGATCTCGGCCCCCGGCAAGAATGTCGACCTGACCGTCGTCTACGGCGTCAACCATGACAAGCTGACCGCCGACCACACCATCGTGTCGAACGCCTCGTGCACCACCAACTGCCTGGCGCCGGTCGCCAAGGTGCTGAACGATGCGATCGGGATCGAGCGTGGCCTGATGACCACGGTCCACGCCTATACCAACGACCAGAAGATCCTCGACCAGATCCACCCCGATCTGCGTCGCGCCCGCGCCGCCGCCATGTCGATGATCCCGACCACCACGGGCGCGGCCCGCGCGGTGGGTGAGGTTCTGCCGGAACTGAAGGGCAAGCTGGACGGCTCGGCCATCCGCGTGCCGGTGCCCGACGTCAGCCTGGTCGACCTGACCTTCACCCCGGCGCGCGACACGACCAAGGAGGAGGTCAACGCGATCCTGAAGGCGGCGTCGGAAGACGGTCCGCTGAAGGGCGTGCTGGTCTTCTCGGACGAGCCGCTGGTGTCGATCGACCTGATGCACTCGCCGCAGTCCTCGACCGTCGACAGCCTGGAGACGGCGGTGATCGACGGCAAGCTGGTGCGCGTCGTGTCCTGGTACGACAATGAATGGGGCTTCTCGAACCGCATGGTCGACACCGCGACCGCGATGGCGAAGTTCCTCTAATGACCGACGGGCGGGCGATGACCGGGCGTCTGGCCGGCATCGCCCGCCATGCCGTGCCGAAGGGGCCGATGGAGGTGATCGACACCGGCATCGTCACCCTGGCGGGCGGCATCGAAGGCGACTGTCGCGGCCGGGTGAAGCCTGGCGGGCGCGGGCGGCGGCAGGTGACGTTGATGGAGCGCATCGACTGGGACGCCGCGCTCGCCGCCATCGATCGCGATCTGCCGTGGCAGGAGCGCCGCGCGAACCTGTTGGTCGAGGATTTCGACCTTCCCCAAATTCCGGGCACCCGGTTGCGTATCGGGCCCGTCCTTCTGGAAATCACCATGGAATGCGATCCGTGCCACCGCATGGACGCGATCGCCGACGGATTGCAGGCGGCCCTCAGGCCCGACTGGCGCGGTGGCGTATGCACCCGCGTGATCGAGGGTGGCACGATCCGCATCGGCGATAACATCAGGATTGAGGAATCATGACCAAGGCCTTCAAGACGCTCGACGATATAGGCGATGTCCTGGGCAAGCGCGTGCTGGTCCGCGAGGATCTGAACGTGCCTATGGCCGATGGCCGCGTGACCGACGACACCCGCCTGCGCGCGACGATCGCGACCGTGACCGAACTGGCCGACAAGGGCGCGATCGTCCTGGTCCTCGCCCATTTCGGCCGCCCCAAGGGGCAGCGTAACCCCGACTATTCGCTGGCGATGCTGACCCAGCCTTATAGCGACGTGCTGGGCCGTCCGGTTCGCTTCATTGACGATGTCGCGGGCGAGGCGGCGGAAGCCGCGGTCGCGACGCTGAACCCCGGCGATATCGCGATCCTGGAAAACACGCGTTTCCATGCCGGCGAGGAGAAGAACGATCCCGAACTGGCGGCGCAGATCGCCAGGCTGGGCGACTTCTATGTCAACGACGCCTTTTCGGCGGCGCACCGCGCCCACGTCTCGACCGAGGGTCTGGCGCGTCAGCTTCCGGCGTTCGCGGGACGCGCGATGGAGGCCGAACTCGACGCACTGGAAAAGGCGCTGGGCAATCCGCAGCATCCGGTCGCGGCAGTGGTCGGCGGAGCCAAGGTCTCGACCAAGCTCGCGGTCCTCAAGCATCTGGTCGGCAAGGTCGATCACCTCATCATCGGCGGCGGCATGGCCAACACCTTCCTCGCCGCGCGCGGGGTCGATGTGGGCAAGTCGCTGTGCGAGCATGACCTGACCGGCACCGCCGAGGAGATCCTCGACGCCGCCGACAAGGCGGGCTGCACCGTCCATCTGCCCTATGACGTGGTGGTCGCCAAGGAGTTCAAGCCGAACCCCGCGACGCGCACCGTCAACGTGCACGAGGTCGCCGCCGACGAGATGATCCTCGACCTCGGCCCCAATGCGGTCGAGGCGCTGGGCGATGTGCTGAAGAACTGCCGCACGCTCGTCTGGAACGGCCCGCTCGGCGCGTTCGAGACGCCGCCCTTCGACATGGCGACCGTCGCGCTTGCCAAGACGGCGGCGGCGCTGACCCAGGATGGCAGCCTCGTCTCGGTCGCGGGCGGTGGCGACACCGTCGCCGCGCTCAACCAGGCGGGGGTGGGGACGCAGTTCAGCTTCGTCTCGACCGCGGGCGGCGCGTTCCTGGAATGGATGGAAGGCCAGGACCTGCCGGGCGTCGCCGCGCTGATCGCGTGACGTTTGACATAAGCGAGTAAGTGGGACGCGTTCATTAATGGATGTGTCCACCCCGGCGAAGGCCGGGGTCCAGTTGCTGCGCGTTTGTGACAAAGTCCTTTGCGGACCGCGCGCCACATCGTCCGCCGAAACTAGACCCCGGCCTTCGCCGGGGTGGTGCTAAGATTGGTCTTTACGACCCCGTCGCCGCTGGCGGCGGGGTTTCCTTTAGAAGCGGCACCAGCAACAGGTTGAGGTCGCTCAGTCCGAACGCGGCGGCCTTGGCGTAGCGGACCCGCCCGCTGCGATCGATGATGTAATTGGTCGGCACCGCGCCCAGCGTGGCATAGGGCCCCTTGATCCGCCGCGCCGATGGCATCGTCATCGCGGCGAACAACGGCTTCAGCTTGTAGAGCGGCAGCGAATCCTCGGTCGCGATCGCAAAGACCTTCAGGCCATGCGGCGCCTGGATGCGATAATATTGGTCGAGCAGCGGCAGTTCCGCCCGACACGGCCCACACCATGTCGCCCAGAAGTTCAGCACCACCACCTGTCCGCGCAGATCCGCCAGCCGGACATGGCTGCCGTCGATCAGCGTCAGGTCGAAATCAGGTGCCATTTCGCCGACCTGGGGTGCGGATTTGGCGACGGCCGGGGACGCGGCGGGTGTCACGGCCAGCATGGCGGCCAGCGCCCAGCGAAATCCGTTCATCCCGATCCTCCCCCCAATCTGCCCCGCATCAGAATGATTCCGAGCACTTTGTGCCGTCAAGGGCGCTTGATCCGACTTGTCGGACTTGCTACGTTGAACGTGTTAAACGAAGGAGTGGCGATGCTCGGCGTCCGTCTCGACACCGAATTGGAAGAACGGCTGGCGGCCGTGGCGCGGACGCAGGGCCGCAGCAAGAGCGACATCGCGCGCGAAGCGGTGCGGCGCTATGTCGACCTGCATGACGAGGCGTATCGCCGCGAGGCCCGTCGCCAGTCGACCCGCGCGTCGAAGCGCGACACGCCGGAGGATTTCGCCTTCTGGAACGCGCTGGCACAGGAGGCGGATGCGTGAAGATTTCGCACGCCGCCATCGTGCTCGCGACGACGGGAGAGGGGGGTGATCATCGCCCGTTTCTGGTCGTTCAGTCCGACCTTTACAACGAGACGCACAATACGATCACCGTCTGTCCGATGACCTCGGTCGTCGGCGGCGAGGCGCTGTTCCGCGTCGCCTTTTCCCCGCGCGAGCATACCGGCCTGACCGTCGAGTGCGAGGTGCAGGTCGACAAGATCCTGTCCATCCCGCGCAATCATATCGTCAAACTGCTCGGCCATGCCTCGCCCACCCGGATGGAGCAGGTCGATCAGGCCCTGCGCCGCTGGCTGATGCTCTGATCTATTCCCCGAACCCAATCTGGAGAGAATCGATGACCCCGACCGTGAAGGCCATTCTCGACAAATATGAAGCCACGCCCGCGGCCGTGAAGGCCAATCTGGCGCGCATCCTGATGCAGGGACGGCTGGGGGGCACCGGCAAGCTGATCATCCTGCCGGTCGACCAGGGTTTCGAGCATGGCCCGGCGCGCAGCTTCGCGATCAACCCGCCGGCCTATGACCCGCACTACCATTTCCAACTGGCGATCGACGCCGGGCTGTCGGCCTATGCCGCGCCGCTCGGGATGCTGGAGGCCGGGGCGGACACGTTCGCGGGCCAGATCCCGACCATCCTAAAGATCAACAGCTCGAACAGCTGGGGCACTTCGATCACGCAAGCCGTGACGGGCAGCGTGCAGGACGCGGTGCGGCTGGGCTGCGCGGCGATCGGCTTTACCATCTATCCCGGCTCGGACGGCATTTTCGACGCGATGGACCAGATCGCGATCCTGTCGGCCGAAGCGCGCGAGGCGGGTCTGGCCACCGTCATCTGGAGCTATCCGCGCGGCGGCAAGCTGACCAAGGACGGTGAACTGGCACTCGACGTCGGTGCCTATGCGGCGCACATGGCCGCGCAACTCGGTGCGCACATCATCAAGGTGAAGCTGCCCACCGACCATATCGAACAGGCCGAGGCCAAGTCCGCCTATGAGGGCACTGACTGGTCCCACCAGGCCGACCGGGTGCGCCACGTCGTCCAATCCAGCTTTGCGGGCCGTCGCATCGTCGTCTTCTCGGGCGGTGCGGCGAAGGGGGCTGACGCCGTCTATCAGGATGCGCGCGACATTCGCGACGGCGGCGGCAACGGCTCGATCATCGGCCGCAATACCTTCCAGCGCCCGCGCGACGAGGCGCTGGCGATGCTCGACAAGCTGGTCGCGATCTACAAGAACGAAGAATAAGTTCTTGGCAGGTTTGGGCGTTCCGGTTGGGGAACCGGGACGCCCATTCCCTCCGTTCGTCACAGGTGACGGCGGGGGCGACAGGCGCTAGGGAGAGCGCCATGACGCTTGATGATGATCCCCTGGGCCCGCTCGATCCCAATTTTGCCGCGGCCTTCACCCGCGACGTGCGGCGGCCCCCTTGCCAGCTTTACCTGATCTCGCCGCTCGACGTGACCGGCGGTTTCGCCGACCGTCTCGCACGCGCGCTCGACGCCGGGCCGGTCGTGGCCTTTCAGTTCCGCGTGAAGGATGTGGATCAGCATAGCGCCGCCAAGCTGGCCGAACCGCTTCAGCGCATTTGTGCCGATCGCGAGGTGGCGTTCATCGTCAACGACAGCATCAGCCTCGCCAAGCGGCTGGGTGCGGACGGGGTGCATCTTGGCCAGGAGGATGGCGACGCGCGGGAAGCCCGCGATGTGCTGGGCCCCTCGGTCCAGATCGGCGTGACCTGCCATGACAGCCGCCATCTGGCGATGGAGGCGGGCGAGGCCGGAGCGGACTATGTCGCCTTCGGGGCCTTTTACCCGACCACGACCAAGGAAACGAAGCATCGCCCCGAACCGGTGGTGCTGTCCTGGTGGTCCGCGCTGTTCGAACTGCCCTGCGTCGCGATCGGCGGGATCACCCCCGCCAATGCGGTGCCGTTGGTCAAGGCGGGAGCGGATTTCCTCGCCGTCTCGGGCGCGGTGTGGAACGGCGACGAAGCGGCGGCGATCAAGGCCTTTGGCGAGGTCTTGCGCTGACGCCCGAGGCGTCATCCGTTGCGCAACGGAAACAAGCGGCCATGGCCTGCGTTTACTTCGGGATCGATCCACTGACCTGAGGAGCGGGCGTGAAGAGACTGGCAATCGCGATGGGCGGCGGCGTGTTGATGGCGTTGGTCGCGGTTGCAACCCACCCGTCGCCCGCCCCGGCGACGCAGGCATCCTACTACGGCCCGGCGCCCCTCGTACGATGAGGCGTGGCGGGGGCAGGGGGCCGCTGTCGCGTTTCGGCTGGGTGATGCTGGCCCTGATCGTGATCGGGGTCGGTGGCTTTCTGTCGATGCTGTCCTTCGGTTCGGGCGACGTTGTCGTACCCGAGGTCGCAGCGCCCGAAAAACAGGCGGCGGCGGGAAGCGCGGCGGCGCTGGCCATGCCGATCGCCGATTATCCCGTGGCCTCTTTGCATCAGGACTGGGGCGACCCGCGCGAGGGTGGGGCGCGGAAGCATCAGGGGCTGGACCTGATGGCCCCTGCGGGCACGCCGGTCGTCGCCGCCTTGCCGGGAACGATCGAAAAGCTGTTCGACAGCGACCGTGGCGGTCACACCCTCTATATCCGCTCTATCGATCGCCGCTGGAGCCTCTATTACGCGCATCTGCAAGGCTATGCGGCGGACATCGCCGAGGGGCAGCGTGTGCGGCAGGGGCAGGTCGTCGGCTATGTCGGGGACAGCGGCAATGCGGGGGCGGGCAACACCCATCTGCATTTCGGAGTGAGCTGGATGCGCGCTGGCGACGCCTGGTACCAGGGGGAGCCGGTCGATCCCTATCCGCTGCTTGCCGGAAAGACCGCTTCGAGCTAAAGCGGCCGACACGGACCGCCGGGCTGCGTTTTCGCCCCGGCATCCTTCGCTCTTTCCAGCAGGTTGAAGACCCATGAAGATCAGCGGCGTGGACATTCGTCCCGGCAACATCATCGAGTATGAAGGCGGCATCTGGCGCGCCGTGAAGATTCAGCACACCCAGCCCGGCAAGGGCGGTGCGTATATGCAGGTCGAGATGAAGAACCTCATCGACGGCCGCAAGACGAACGTCCGCTTTCGCTCCGCCGAGACGGTCGAGCGCGTCCGTCTGGACACCAAGGACTTCCAGTTCCTGTTCGCCGAGGGTGACGACCTGACCTTCATGGACAAGGAAAGCTATGAGCAGATCACGCTGCCGCGCGACCTGCTGGGCGATGCCGCCGCGTTCCTGCAGGACGGCATGGATGTCGTGATGGAACTGCACGAAGAGAAGCCGATCTCGGTCCAGCTTCCCGACCAGATCGAAGCGACGATCGTCGAGGCCGACGCCGTGGTGAAGGGGCAGACCGCCTCCTCGTCGTACAAGCCCGCCATCCTCGACAATGGCGTCCGCGTGATGGTGCCGCCGCACATCGCCAGCGGCACGCGTATCGTCGTCGACGTGTACGAACAGACCTACGTCCGCCGCGCGGACTAATCGGTATCGGCGGATGACCGGCGCGGCTTGAGCGCGACCCCGTCATCCGCCGTCCCGGCCCGTCGTTCGCGGCGGGCCTTTTCACTTGCAGCGCCCGAGATGCAGCGGCGCGACCGAAAGGACGATCATGGCCTCGCACTCCGGGCTTCTCACCATCATGGAACGCGCCGCGCGCAAGGCCGCCCCGCGTCTCCGCCGCGACTTCAACGAAGTCCAGCACCTCCAGGTCAGCCGCAAGGGCCCTGCCGACTTCGTGTCGATGGCCGACAAGCGCGCCGAGGAAACCGTCTTCGAAGAGCTGAAGAAGGCGCGCCCCGATTGGAACTTCCTGATGGAAGAGGGCGGCGAGGTCAAAGGCGATCCGTCCAAGCCGCGCTTCATCATCGATCCGCTCGACGGCACTTCCAACTTCCTGCACGGCATCCCGCATTTCGCCATCTCGATCGCGGTCGAGGAGCCGCTGGCAAACGGCAAGCGTGAGGTCACGACGGGCCTGATCTATCAGCCGCTGACCGATGAAAGCTTCTGGGCAGAGAAGGGCCGGGGCGCGTGGTTGCAGGACGGTCGCCTGCGCGTGTCGTCGCGCCGCGATCTGTCCGAGGCGTTGATCTCCACCGGCATCCCGTTCCTGGGGCATGGCGATTTCGTCCAGTGGAGCCGCATTTTCGGTGCGATCGCGCCGCAGGTCGCCGGCATCCGCCGCTTCGGCTCGGCCGCGCTCGACCTCGCCTGGGTTGCTGCGGGCCGTTATGACGGTTTCTGGGAATCGGGCCTGAAGCCCTGGGACGCGGCCGCTGGCATGCTGCTGGTGCGAGAAGCGGGCGGTTTCGTCAGCGACTTCCGGGGTAGCGACAAGTCGCTCGAACGTGGCGAGTATCTGGCGGCCAATGAGGGGCTGCATTCCAAGCTCCACAAGCTTCTGGCGAACGCGCTGCGTTGACGAATGAAGGGATTTTAAGCGCAATCGCTTGCAGCTATTGCGCTTAAACCTCTCAATTCCCATGTAAAAATCTGTCGAATGGGGTGAATGGCACCGTTAAGTTGCGATTCATTCTCATGCCTCCGCTGGCTTGCTCCGGCCGGTTCATCGGCCTAAAGCCATCCGCATCCAGTTCCGCATCTGCGAGAGAAAACTTGGTCGATCTGTCGCAATATCTGCCGATCCTCCTGTTCCTGGGCGTTGCCCTGGCACTGTCGACGGCCTTTGTGTTTCTGCCGATGCTCGTGGCGCGCCTGACCGGTGCGCATAAGCCCAACGAGCAGAAGCTGTCCGAATATGAATGCGGCTTCCCCGCGTTCGAAGACCCGCGCAGCCAGTTCGACGTGCGTTTCTACCTCGTCGCGATCCTGTTCATCATCTTCGATCTGGAAGCGGCGTTTCTGTACCCCTGGGCGGTGAGCGTCTTCAGCCTCGGCTGGACCGCCTGGTTTTCGATGATGATCTTCATCGGCGAGCTCGCGCTGGGTCTCGTCTATGCGTGGAAGAAGGGAGCGTTGGATTGGGAGTAAATCTTCACTCCGGTCCGGTTGAGTTCAAGCCGCAGGCCCATGGCGGAGTCGTCCATGATGGCCAGGCCGTCATTCAGCCCGATCAGGGCTTTTTCGACGGGCTGAACGGCGAACTGACCGACAAGGGCTTCCTCGTCACCTCGACCGAGGAGCTTTTCCAGTGGGCGCGCACCGGCTCGCTCTGGTGGATGACCTTTGGTCTGGCGTGCTGCGCGGTGGAGATGATCCACGTCAACATGCCGCGTTACGACATGGAGCGCTTCGGTGCTGCGCCGCGCGCGTCTCCGCGCCAGTCGGACGTGATGATCGTTGCGGGTACGCTGTGTAACAAGATGGCCCCGGCGCTGCGTCGTGTGTACGACCAGATGTCGAACCCGAAATATGTCATCTCGATGGGAAGCTGCGCCAATGGCGGCGGCTATTACCATTACAGCTATTCGGTGGTGCGCGGCTGTGACCGGATCGTGCCCGTGGACATCTATGTCCCCGGCTGCCCGCCGACCGCCGAAGCGCTGCTGTACGGCGTGATGCAGTTGCAGCGGAAGATCCGCCGCGCCGGGAGCATCGAACGGTGAGGGCGCCTGCTCCCCGTTTCGCCTCGAACGATGGCGTGATCGATGCGGCCCGCGCTGCTCTCGGGCCATGGTTGCTCAATGCGCGCGATCATGTCGGCGAAGTCGCGCTGGTCGTGGACCGTGCGAACCTCGTCCCGGCGATGACCGCGCTGCGCGACACCAAGGGGCTGGAGTATCAGCAGCTCATGGAGATCGCCGGTGTCGACTATCCGGAACGCGACGAGCGTTTCGAGGTGGTCTATTGCCTGTTGTCGCTGACCCGCAACCATCGCCTGCACGTTCATGTCTCGACCGACGAGGACAAGCCGGTGCCGTCGGTGACGGGCCTGTGGCCGGTCGCGGGCTGGCTGGAGCGTGAGGTCTATGACCTGTACGGCGTTCTGTTCTCGGGCAATAGCGACCTGCGTCGCATCCTGACCGATTACGGCTTCCGCGGCCATCCGCTGCGCAAGGACTTCCCGCTGACCGGCTATACCGAGCTGCGTTACTCGGAAGAGGAAAAGCGCGTCGTCTATGAACCGGTGAAGCTGGCGCAGGACTTCCGCAACTTCGACTTCCAGAGCCCGTGGGAAGGTGCCGAATACGTCCTGCCGGGCGACGAGAAGGGTGCCCAGCCGCAGGGCAAGGGCGCGCAAACTCCGGCGAGTGCGGATGCGGTGAAGAAGGCCGATGCTGCGCCGGACAAGACCGCCGCCGCGAACGCGCCCGAAACCAAGACCACCGAAAGCCCCAAGCAGACGGGCGCGGGTCAGCCGCATCCGGGCAACAAGGCCGAGGACAAGCCCCAGGATCCGGACGTCGTGCCGAGCAAGGGCGGAGGACAGAACCAGTGAGCGACTATGTCGACGAACTGCTCCACAAGACCGATGCGGTCGACCCGACCACGGGCGACGTGTCGATCCAGAACTATACGATCAACTTCGGCCCGCAGCATCCGGCGGCGCACGGCGTGCTTCGCCTTGTCATGGAGCTGGACGGCGAGATCGTCGAACGGGTCGATCCGCATGTCGGCCTGCTGCATCGCGGCACCGAGAAGCTGATCGAGTACAAGACCTATTCGCAGGCGCTGCCCTATTTCGACCGCCTCGACTATTGCTCGCCGATGTGCATGGAGCACAGCTATGTGCTCGCGGTCGAGAAGCTGCTCGACCTCGAAGTGCCGCTGCGCGCGCAATATCTGCGGACGTTCTTTGCCGAGCTGACGCGTATTTCGAACCACATGCTCAATCTGGGCAGCCATGTGATGGACGTCGGCGCGATGACGCCGAACCTGTGGATGTTCGAAATCCGCGAAGACTGCATGAACTTCTATGAGCGGGCCTCGGGCGCGCGCATGCATGCGAATTATTTCCGTGTCGGCGGCGTCCACCAGGACGTGCCGCTCAAGCTGCTGACCGATATCGCCGATTGGCTCGATACCCGTCTGCCGCAGCTGTTCGAGGATGCGATCGGCCTGGTCGCCAACAACCGCATCTTCAAGCAGCGCAATGTCGAGATCGCGGTGGTGAACCGCGAAGACGCGATCAAGTGGGGCTTTTCCGGCCCGATGATCCGCGGCTCCGGCATTCCGTGGGATCTGCGCAAGTCGCAGCCCTATGACGCCTATGACAAGGTCGACTTCGACGTTCCGGTGGGCACCAGCGGCGACTGCTATGACCGGTTCATGGTGCGCGTCGAGGAAGTGCGCCAGTCGGCCCGGATCATGAAGCAGTGCCTGGCGCAGATGCCCGAGGGTCCGGTGCTCGCCACCGACCGCAAGGTCACGCCGCCCAAGCGCGGTGAGATGAAGCGCTCGATGGAAGCGCTGATCCACCACTTCAAGCTCTATACCGAAGGGTATCACGTCCCCGCCGGTGAGGTATATGTCGCGACCGAAAGCCCCAAGGGCGAGTTCGGCGTGTATCTCGTCTCCGACGGGTCGAACAAACCCTATCGCTGCAAGATCCGGCCGACTGCGTTCAGCCATCTCCAGGCCATGGAATTCATGTCCAAGGGGCACATGCTGGCCGACACGACCGCGATCCTCGGCGCGATGGATATCGTGTTCGGGGAGTGCGACCGTTGAGCGCGATCGACACGCCTGCGCGCATCGCGATCGCTCGCGAGATGGTCGCGCATTACAATGCACAGGACGCCGACGCCTATGTCGCGCTGATGACCGAAGATGCCTGCGAAGCGGGCTATCGCGGCGCCGTCCTGCGCGACGGGCGCGAGGGCGTGCGTTCGGGGCTGAAGGCGATGTTCGCGCAGTTCCCGCAGAACCGGGCCGAGATCGTCGCCGACCAGGCGTTCGGCGAGACCGTCCTGCTGCATGAAAAGGTCGAACGCGCCCCGGGTGGCGAGGCGTTCGAGGTCATGTCCATTTATTCCTTCGAGAACGACAAGGTGTCGCGCGTGGAGTTCATTCGCTAATGGCCGACGCAGCCATCATTCCCGACGAGGCCGAAGTCCGCGCCCGCTGGGGCAATTTCGCCTGGACGGACGAGAACCAGAAGAAGGCGAACGAGATCCTCGCGCGCTATCCCAAGGGGCGCGAACAGTCCTGCTCGATCCCGTTCCTCGATCTGGCGCAGCGCCAGGTCGGTGCCGAGACGCAGACCCAGGGCTGGCTGCCCGTGCCGGTGATCGAGTTCGTCGCGCGTCAGCTGGGTGTCGCCTATATGCGCATCTATGAGGTCGCGACCTTCTACACGATGTTCAACCTGGCGCCGGTCGGCCGCTATCACGTCCAGGTGTGCGGCACGACGCCGTGCATGCTGCGCGGGTCGGACGACGTGCTGGCGGCGTGCAAGAACAAGGGGCTGATCAAGGGCAAGACCACGCCCGACGGCCTGTTCACCCTGACCGAGGTCGAGTGCATGGGCAATTGCGCCTCCGCGCCGATGGTCCAGATCAACGACGACAATTACGAGGATCTGGATTACGACCGCACGGTCGCGATCCTGGAAGCGCTGGCACGTGGCGAGAGCCCCAAGACCGGCACGCAGGAGCCGGGTCGCCACACGGTCGAGCCGATCGGCGGTCCGACCACGCTGACCGCCATGGTCGGCGACAATCACGACTATCGCGGGGAGTGGGGCGCATAATGCTCGCTGACAAGGACCGCATTTTCACCAATCTCTACGGCTATCAGCCGTGGAACGTCGACGCGGCGATGAAGCGCGGCGATTGGGACAATACCAAGGCGCTGCTCGAGCTGGGCCAGGACAAGATCATCGACGTCATCAAGGCGTCGGGTCTGCGCGGGCGCGGCGGTGCGGGCTTCCCGACCGGCATGAAGTGGAGCTTCATGCCCAAGGAACCGCGTCCCGACCGGCCGAGCTTCCTGGTCATCAACGCCGACGAGTCCGAACCGGGTTCGTGCAAGGACCGCGAGATCATCCGTCACGATCCGCACAAGCTGATCGAGGGCGCGCTGGTTGCGGGCTTCGCGATGCGCGCGCGGGCGGCCTATATCTACATCCGCGGCGAATATATCCGCGAGGCCGAGACGCTGTTCGCAGCCGTGGCCGAGGCCTATAACCGCGGCTTCCTGGGCAAGAATGCCTGTGGCTCGGGCTATGACTTCGACGTCTTCGTCCATCGCGGCGCGGGCGCCTATATCTGCGGCGAAGAGACCGCGATGATCGAAAGCCTGGAAGGCAAGAAGGGCCAGCCGCGCCTGAAGCCGCCTTTCCCGGCGGGTGCGGGCCTTTATGGCTGCCCGACCACGGTCAACAATGTCGAGTCGATCGCGGTCGCGCCGACGATCCTGCGGCGCGGCGCCGAGTGGTTCTCCTCCTTCGGGCGTGAGAACAACAAGGGCACCAAGCTCTTCCAGATCTCCGGCCATGTCGATCGCCCCTGCGTGGTCGAGGAAAGCATGTCGATCAGCTTCCGCGAGCTGATCGAGAAGCATTGCGGCGGCATTCGTGGCGGCTGGGACAATCTGCTCGCGGTGATCCCGGGCGGTTCTTCGGTGCCTTTGGTACCGGCGGCCGAGATCATGGACGCGCCGATGGACTTCGACGGCCTGAAGGCGGTTGGATCGGGTCTCGGCACGGCAGCCGTCATCGTCATGGACAAGTCGACCGACATCGTCCGCGCGATCAGCCGCCTGTCCTATTTCTACAAGCATGAGAGCTGCGGCCAGTGCACCCCGTGCCGTGAAGGCACCGGCTGGATGTGGCGCGTGATGGAGCGGATGCGCACCGGCGATGCCGATGTAGCCGAGATCGACACGCTGTTCCAGGTGACGAAGCAGGTCGAAGGCCACACCATTTGCGCGCTCGGCGACGCGGCGGCCTGGCCGATCCAGGGCCTGATCCGCCACTTCCGCCCGGAGATGGAACGCCGCATTCGCGAACGCAAAGGCGAGACGGGCGGCAACGCCCCGATGATGGAAGCTGCCGAATAATGCCTAAGGTCAAAGTCGACGGCGTCGAGATCGAGGTGCCCCAGGGCGCCACCGTGCTGCAGGCCTGCGAGCTTGCGGGCAAGGAAATCCCGCGCTTCTGCTATCATGAGCGGCTGTCCATCGCGGGCAATTGCCGCATGTGCCTAGTCGAGGTGAAGCCTGGGCCCCCCAAGCCGCAGGCGTCGTGTGCGCTTCCGGCGGCCGAAAATCAGGAAATCTTCACCACCACCCCGATGGTGAAGGCCGCGCGCGAAGGCGTGATGGAATTCCTGCTGATCAATCACCCGCTGGACTGCCCGATCTGCGATCAGGGCGGCGAGTGCGACCTGCAGGATCAGTCCATGGCCTATGGCAAGGGCCATAGCCGCTATGACGAGAACAAGCGGGCCGTCACCGAGAAGTACATGGGTCCGATCGTCAAGACGGTCATGACCCGCTGCATCCAGTGCACCCGCTGCGTCCGCTTCGCGGAAGAGGTCGCGGGCGTGGAGGAAATCGGCGCGATTTATCGCGGCGAGAATATGCAGATCACGTCCTATCTCGAACAGGCCGTGTCGAGCGAACTGTCGGGCAATGTCGTCGACCTGTGCCCGGTGGGCGCGCTGACGTCCAAGCCCTATGCGTTCGAGGCGCGTCCCTGGGAGCTGAAGAAGTCGCTCGCCATCGACGTGATGGACGCGGTCGGCACCAACATCCGCCTCGACAGCCGGGGTCGTCAGGTGCTGCGCTGCGTGCCGCGCATCAATGACGAGGTGAACGAGGAGTGGGCGAGCGACAAGACGCGTCACGCGATCGACGGCCTGGTCCGTCGTCGTCTCGACCGTCCGTTCATCCGCCGCGACGGCAAGCTGGTGCCCGCCACCTGGGACGAGGCCTTTGCCGCGATCCGTGACGTGAATGCCGGTTCGAGCGTCGCCGCGATCGCCGGCGATCAGGTCGATTGCGAGACGATGTTCGCCGCCAAGGCGCTGCTGGCCAAGATGGGTTCGAGCCTGCTCGAAGGCCGTCAGACCGGCATGGATTACGACACGTCGAGCCTGGCCGCGGTCAACTTCAACACGACCATCGCGGGCGTCGAGCGCGCCGATGCGATCCTGCTGATCGGCACCAACCTGCGCTGGGAAGCGCCGCTGGTGAACACCCGTATCCGCAAGGCGATCAAGAAGGGCGCCAAGGTCTTCGCCATCGGCCCCGAAACCGACCTGACCTACAAGGTCGAGTGGCTGGGCGCCGACCTGTCGGTGCTGGGCAACCTGCCTGAGGCGGTAACCGAGCTGTTCGGCAAGGCCGCGCGTCCGATGGTCGTCGTCGGTGGCGGTGCGATCAAGGGCGCGCATGGTGCGAGCCTGAAGCTGGTCGACCAGTATAATCTGGTGCGGACGCTCGAAGACGGTTCGGCCTGGAACGGCTATAATGTCGTCCACATGGCGGCCGCGCGCATGGGCGGGCTGATGCTCGGCTATGCGCAGAAGGGCGGCATCGCCGACGTGGTCGCGGCCGCGCCGAAGCTCGCCTTCTTCCTGGGCGCCGACGAGGTCGATTTCGCCAAGTTCGGCAGCAGCTTCAAGGTGTTCGTCGGCCATCATGGTGACAAGGGTGCGCATCACGCCGATGTCATCCTGCCGGGCGCGACCTATGCCGAGAAGTCGGGCACCTGGGTCAATTTGGAAGGCCGGGTGCAGCGCGGCGAGCGGGCGGTGTTCGCACCGGGCGACGCGCGTGACGACTGGACGATCTTCCGCGCGCTGTCCGAGGTTCTGGGCCAGACCCTGAAGTTCGACACGCTGGACGAACTCCGCGCCGCGATGGCCGCCGAGGTTCCTGCGCTGGGCCGGGTCGGCCTCGTGACCTTCGACTGGGCCGCGCCGTCGCTGAACGCGACCGCGTCGGGCACGATCGAGGGCTATCCGATCAAGGACTTCTACCTCACCAACGCGATCTGCCGCGCCAGCCCGACGATGCAGCGCTGCTCGGCCGAACTGGTCCATGGTGAGAGCTATGCGGAGGCAGCGGAGTGACCGCGTTTTTCAACACGACGCTCGGCCTTCCTTATGGCTGGGCATGGACGGTCGCGACTTTGGTCGGGATCCTGGCGATCGCGCTGCCGCTGATGCTGGCGGTCGCGATGGTCATCTATGTCGACCGCAAGATCTGGGCGGCGATGGCGCTGCGCCGTGGGCCGAACGTGGTCGGCCCCTTCGGTCTGCTCCAGTCCTTCGCCGACGGTCTGAAGGTCTTCCTTCAGGAAACCATCGTTCCGGCCGCCGCCAATCGCGGGCTGTTCCTGCTGGCGCCGATCATCACCTTCACGGTCGCGCTGATCGTCTGGGCGGTGGTGCCGTTCCAGCCGGGCGTGGTCGTCGCCAACATCAATGTCGGCCTGCTGTACGTTCTCGCCGCCTCGTCGCTGGGCGTGTACGGCGTGATCCTGTCGGGCTGGGCATCGAACTCGAAATATCCCTTCTACTCGGCGCTTCGTGCCGCCGCGCAGATGGTGTCCTATGAAGTCGCGATCGGCTTCATCCTGATTTCGGTCGTGATGTGGTCGGGCAGCTTCAACCTGACCGACATCGTCGAGGCGCAGAAGAGCGTGCTTGGGATTCCGGTCAACGGCTTCTTCCTGAACCCGCTGCTGTTCCCGATGGCGGTGATGTTCTTCATCTCGGCGCTGGCCGAGACGCAGCGCGCGCCATTCGATCTGACCGAAGCGGAGTCGGAGCTCGTCGCGGGTTACCAGACCGAATATAGCTCGATGTCGTTCGCGCTGTTCTGGCTGGGCGAGTATGCCAACGTCATCCTGATGTGCGCGCTGAACGCGATCCTGTTCTGGGGTGGTTATCTGCCGCCGCTCGACTGGGCGCCGCTTTATGCCGTGCCGGGTATCGTCTGGCTGCTGTTGAAGATGTGCTTCTTCTTCTTCGTCTTTTCGTGGGTGAAGGCGACCGTACCGCGCTATCGGTACGACCAGCTGATGCGGCTGGGCTGGAAGGTATTCCTGCCGGTGTCGCTGTTCTGGGTATTCTTGGTGTCTGGCGTGCTGATGTATGCGCGCGTGGGAGTTCCGGCATGAGCGTCGCTCAGTACGTCAAGGCTTTTACGCTGTGGGAGTTCGTGAAGGGCCATGCGCTGACCCTTCGCTACTTCTTCAAGCCGAAGGCGACGATCAACTATCCGTTCGAGAAGAACCCCATCTCTCCGCGCTTCCGGGGCGAGCACGCGCTGCGTCGCTACCCCAATGGCGAGGAGCGGTGCATCGCGTGCAAGCTGTGCGAGGCGATCTGCCCCGCCCAGGCGATCACGATCGAGGCGGAACCCCGCGACGACGGCAGCCGCCGCACGACGCGCTACGACATCGACATGACCAAGTGCATCTATTGCGGGCTGTGCCAGGAGGCCTGCCCGGTAGATGCGATCGTCGAGGGTCCGAACTTCGAATTTTCGACCGAGACCCGCGAAGAGCTGATCTACGACAAGTCGAAGTTGCTCGATAACGGTGACCGCTGGGAAAGCGCGATCGCGGCGAACCTTGCCGCCGATGCGCCGTACCGTTAAAGCCCGCGACCAACGGTTCGGGGCGGACAGAAAAGGGGCCTGACAGGCAGTGATACAGGCTATCGCCTTCTATATTTTCGCGACCGTGGTGATCGTGTCCGCAGGGCTCACGATCGCGTCGCGCAATCCGGTGCACTCGGTCATGTGGCTGATCCTGGCGTTCTTCAACGCTGCGGGCCTCATGGTGCTGTGCGGGGCTGAGTTCATCGCGATGCTGCTCGTCATCGTCTATGTGGGCGCGGTCGCGGTCTTGTTCCTCTTCGTCGTCATGATGCTCGATATCGAGGTCGCGGCGATGCGGGCGGGCTTTGCGCGCTATCTGCCGCTGGGCCTGGCCCTGGCCGTCGCGCTGCTGGCCGAGGTCATCATCGCCTTCCAGGCGTGGAGCGTCGGCGGCGTGCAGCTGGCGGTCCGTGCGGCCCCGATCGCGCCCGAGGTGTCCAACATCCAGGCGATCGGCAACTTGCTGTACACGCGCTATCTGTTCATCTTCGAAGGGGCGGGCCTGGTCCTGCTCGTCGCGATGATCGGCGCGATCGTGCTCACGCATCGCAAGCGTGGCGGCGTCCGTCCGCAGAATATCGCCAAGCAGAATGCGCGTCAGCCGCATGAGGCGATCCGCAACATCAATCAGCCCATCGGGCAGGGGGTGGAACTGTGACGATCGGTCTCGTCCATTATCTGGTCGTTGCAGCGATCCTGTTCACCATGGGGGTGCTGGGTATCTTCCTCAATCGGAAGAACCTGATCGTCATCCTCATGGCGATCGAACTCATCCTGCTCGCGGTGAACCTGAACCTCGTCGCCTTTTCGGCCGCGCTTCAGGATCTGGTGGGGCAGGTCTTCGCCATGTTCGTGCTGACCGTAGCCGCCGGTGAATCGGCGATCGGTCTGGCGATCCTGGTCATCTATTTCCGTGGCCGCGGCACCATCGCGGTCGACGACGTCAACCGGATGAAGGGGTAATCGGGTTGATCCTCGCTATCGTCTTCCTGCCGTTGCTGGCCGCCGCCATTGCGGGGTTCGGCAACAAGGCCATCGGGAACGTGCCCGCCAAGGTCGTCACGACCGGCGCGCTGTTCATTTCCTGTGCGCTGTCCTGGCCGATCTTCATCGGCTATCTGTCGGGCGCCAATGTCGCGACGGTTACGCCGGTGCTCCATTGGATCACCAGCGGCACCATGTCGGTCGACTGGGCGCTGCGCGTCGACTCGCTGACGGCGATCATGCTAGTGGTCATCACCAGCGTCTCGGCGCTCGTCCACCTTTATAGCTGGGGCTATATGAGCGAGGAGCCGGATCAGCCGCGCTTCTTCGCCTATCTCTGCCTCTTCACTTTCGCGATGCTGATGCTCGTGACGGCGGACAATCTGGTCCAGATGTTCTTCGGCTGGGAAGGCGTGGGTCTCGCGTCCTACCTGCTGATCGGCTTCTGGTTCCGCAAGCCCTCGGCCAATGCCGCCGCGATCAAGGCGTTCGTCGTCAACCGCGTCGGCGACCTCGGCTTCATGCTCGGCATCTTCGGCACCTTCCTGGTGTTCGGGACCGTCTCGATCCCGGCGATCCTGGCGGCGGCCCCCGGCATGGCAGGCTCGACCATCGGCTTCCTGGGCTATCGTTTCGACACGATGACCGTGCTCTGCCTGCTGCTGTTCGTCGGCGCGATGGGCAAGTCGGCGCAGCTCGGCCTCCACACCTGGCTGCCGGACGCGATGGAAGGCCCGACCCCGGTGTCGGCGCTGATCCACGCGGCGACCATGGTCACCGCGGGCGTGTTCATGGTGTGCCGCCTGTCGCCGATGTTCGAAACCTCGCCGACCGCTCTGGGCGTCATCACCGTGATCGGGGCTTGCACCTGCTTCTTTGCGGCGACCGTCGGCACGGTGCAGACCGACATCAAGCGCGTCATCGCCTATTCGACCTGTTCGCAGCTCGGTTATATGTTCTTCGCGGCCGGCGTCGGCGCCTATGGCGCGGCGATGTTCCACCTGTTCACCCACGCCTTTTTCAAGGCGCTGCTGTTCCTAGGCGCGGGCTCGGTGATCCATGCGATGCACCACGAGCAGGACATGCGTTACTATGGCGGCCTGCGTCGCCACATCCCGCTCACCTTCTGGGCGATGATGATGGGTACGCTGGCGATCACCGGCGTCGGTATCCCGGCTCTGTTCGGCAATCCGATGGCGTTCGGTTTCGCGGGCTTCCATTCGAAGGACGCGATCATTGAGGTTGCCTATGCGGGTGGTTCGGGCTTCGCCTTCTGGGCGGGCGTGATCGCCGCGCTGCTGACCAGCTTCTATTCGTGGCGCCTGATGTTCCTGACCTTCTGGGGCAAGCCGCGTTGGGTCGCGTCGGAGCATATCCAGCACGCGCTGCACGACGCGCACGGGCATGGCGATCATGGGCATACCCATGATCCGCACCCTGCGAACGAGGATGCCGGCGACGAGCCGCACGTCCATGGTCCGTCGCAGGAGGAACTGCCCGAGGGCACCGGTGGCTATCATCCGCATGAGAGCCCGCTGGTCATGCTGATCCCGCTGATCGTGCTGTCGATCGGCGCGATTGCGGCGGGCTTCGTCTTCCACGGCTGGTTCATCGAGCCGGAGTCGGGCGAGAGCTATTGGAAGGGCGCGATCGCCTTCAACGAGCACCTCATGCACGCGATGCACGGCGTGCCGGTGTGGGTGAAGCTTTCGGCGACGGTGGTGATGCTGCTCGGTCTGCTGACCGCGTATCTGACCTATATCCGTGCGCCGGAATTCCCGGCCAAGTTCGCGGACCAGTTCCGCATCCTGTACCGCTTCCTCCTCAACAAGTGGTATTTCGACGAGATCTACCATTTCCTCTTCGTGCGCCCCGCCTTCGCGATCGGCCGGTTCCTTTGGCACCGTAGCGACGAGAAGACGATTGACCGGTTCGGCCCCAACGGCGTTGCCTGGCTTATCCAGCAAGGCAGCAAGGGTGCGGCGCGCTTCCAGACGGGATACCTCTACAGCTATGCCTTCGTCATGTTGATCGGCCTGACTGCGGCCGTCACCTGGGCCATTTTGGGTTGATCGCGTGATGCAGGGCTTCCCGATCCTCTCCGTCATGCTGGCGGTCCCGGCTATTGCCGCGATCGCCTGCCTCTTCCTCTCCGCGAATAGCGCACGCATGCTGGCGCTCGCCGCCACGCTGGTCGACTTCGTGCTGGGCATCGTGCTCTGGACGCAATTCGATGTGGGCGGCGCCCAGTGGCAGTTCGTCGAACATGCCCCCGGCATCTTCGGCCCGTTCGGCTGGTCGCTCGGCATTGACGGCTTCGCGCTGTTGCTGATCATGCTAAGCGTGTTCCTGATGCCGATCTGCATCGGCGCCAGCTGGCGCGCGATCGACAAGCGCGTTCCCGAATATATGGGGCTGTTCCTGTTCACCGAGGTGCTGATGATCGGCACCTTCGCGGCGCAGGACCTGTTCCTCTTCTATGTCTTCTTCGAAGCCGGCCTGATCCCGATGTATCTGATCATCGGCATCTGGGGCGGGGCGAACCGCATCTACGCGTCGTACAAGTTCTTCCTGTACACGCTGCTCGGCTCGCTCCTGATGTTCGTCGCGATGCTTTATATGGCGCGCACGGCGGGCACGACCTCGATCCCGGCGCTGCTGGCGTATGACTTCCCAGCCTCGGTCCAGACCTGGCTGTGGATCGCCTTCTTCGCCTCGTTCGCGGTCAAGATGCCGATGTGGCCGGTCCACACCTGGCTTCCTGACGCGCACGTCCAGGCGCCGACGGCGGGTTCGGTTATTCTGGCGGGCGTGCTGTTGAAGCTGGGTGGCTATGGCTTCCTGCGCTTCCTGCTGCCGATGTTCCCCGAGGCGAGCGGACAGCTAACCTGGCTGATCTTCGCGCTGTCGGCGGTGGCGGTGATCTATGCCTCGCTGGTCGCGCTGGTGCAGTCCGACATGAAGAAGCTGATCGCCTATTCGTCGGTCGCGCACATGGCGATCGTGACCATCGGCCTCTATGCCTTCAACCAGCAGGGCATCGAAGGCGCGATGATCATGATGCTCAGCCACGGCCTGGTGTCGGGCGCGCTTTTCCTGTGCGTTGGCGTCATCTACGACCGGCTGCACACCCGTGAGATCGCGCGCTATGGCGGGCTGTCGATCAACATGCCGAAATATGCCGTGTTCTTCCTGTTCTTCACCATGGCGTCGATCGGTCTGCCGGGCACCAGCGGCTTCGTCGCCGAATTCCTGTCGCTGATGGGCACCTATCAGGTGTCGACCTGGACCGCGCTGCTCTGCACCACGGGCATCATCCTGGGTGCGGCGTATATGCTCTATCTCTACCGGCGGATCGCTTATGGCGAGATCAAGTCGGACGAGGTGGCGGCGATGCCCGACATGTCGGCGCGCGAGCTCTGGCTGCTGGCCCCGATCGCGGCGGTGACTTTGTGGATGGGTGTCTATCCGGAAAGCTTCCTGGCGCCGATGCGCAAGGATGTGACGATCCTGCTCCAGCGGATCGACCGCGCGAACCCCGGTTCGGACAGCCGCCCCACCGCCGGTAACCCGGCGCTGGCCACCACCCATGCCCCTGAGCACCAAGCTGCGCACGGGGAGGCGCACTGATGAGCTATTCGTTGAACCTCTTGATGGTCCTGCCCGAGCTGGTGCTGACCCTCGGCGCGATCGCGCTGATGCTCGTCGCCGCCTGGGGCGGAACCGCCTCGACGCGCGGAATCTCCATTGCGGCGGTGTTCGTGCTGGCGGGGGCGATGGTCGCGCTCGCCGGTCCGGCGACCACGGGCGGGCTGGCCTTTGGCGGCCTGTACCGGGCGGATGCCTTTGCCGGTTTCGCCAAGGTCCTGATCTATCTGGCGACCGCAGTTGCGATCATCATGGCGCCGCGCTTCTTCGCCCGCTCGCCGGGTGAGGACCTGCGTCCCGAATATCCGATCCTGATGCTGCTCTCCTCGGTCGGCATGGGCATGATGGTGTCGGCGGGCGATCTGTTGACCCTCTATGTCGGTCTCGAGCTGCAGAGCCTGTCGGCTTATGTGCTGGCCAGCTTCATGCGGCGCGATGGCCGCTCGGCCGAAGCGGGTCTGAAATATTTCGTGCTGGGCGCGCTGGCGTCGGGCATCCTGCTCTACGGCATTTCGCTGGTCTATGGCTTCACCGGCTCGACCGACTTCGCCCAGATCGCGGGTGCCTATGGCCGTGACGCGGCGATGGGCACGCGCTCGCTGGGCCTGATGTTCGGCCTGGTGTTCGTGTTCGCAGGGCTGGCGTTCAAGATGTCGGCGGTGCCGTTCCACATGTGGACCCCGGACGTCTATGAGGGCGCGCCGACCCCCGTGACCGCCTTCTTCGCCTCGGCCCCCAAGGTCGCGGCGATGGCGCTGGCGATCCGCGTCGCGGTCGAGGCCATGGGCTCAGCGGTGCAGCAGTGGCAGCAGATCGTGACCTTCGCCGCGCTGGCTTCGATCATCCTCGGCGCCGTGGCGGCGATCGGGCAGACCAACATCAAGCGGCTGCTCGCCTATTCGTCGATCAACAATGTCGGCTTCGCGCTGATCGGTCTGGCGGCCGGCACGGCGCAGGGCGTCGCGGCGGTGCTGACCTATCTGACCATCTACGTCATCATGACGCTGGGTGCGTTCCTGATCGTCATCCGCATGCGCGATGAGCAGGGCAATCCGATGGAGTCGATCGTCAGCCTGTCGGGCCTGTCCCGCACGCGTCCGGCGCTCGCCTGGGCGATGGCCTTCTTCATGTTCTCGGTCGCGGGCATTCCGCCGCTGCTCGGCTTCTATGCCAAGTTCGCGGTGTTCAACGCGGCGGTCGCGGCAGGGCTGTTCCCGCTGGCGGTGATCGGTGTCGTCGCTTCGGTGATCGGTGCCTATTATTATCTCCGCATCGTCAAGACGATGTTCTTCGACGAGCCCGTCGGGGCTTGGGACAATAGCGATGCGCAGCCGGTCGAGAACGGCCTGATCGCGCTGTCGGCGCTGTTCGTCTCGCCGGTCGGCTATCTGGCGATCCCGCTTCTGGGTGCCTGGTCGCTGGCGGCCGCTCGGGCGCTGTTCTGAGCCGATTGCTGCACGTCCCGGAAACGGGATCGACCAATGCCGATCTTCGCCAGCTCGCGGATGCGGGCGGCGAAGACGGTCTCTGGCTCCGGGCCGATCGCCAGACGGCGGGGCGCGGACGCCAGGGGCGGGATTGGTCCTCGCCCTCGGGCAATTTTTACGGGTCGACGCTGGTCCGCTTGCATCCGGGCGATCCGATGCCCGCCACGCTGGCGCTGGTCGCCGCCGTGGCGATCGAAGAGGCGGTCCGCGCCTGCCTTCCTGAAATAGGGCGGCGGCTTTGCCTGAAATGGCCCAATGACCTGCTGATCGACGGCGCCAAGCTGTCGGGCATACTTCTGGAGCGTAGCGGCGATGCGGTCGTCATCGGCATGGGGATCAACCTGGCGTCGGCCCCGGACCTACCCGACCGCGCCACGGCCGCGCTCCGCGATCATGGCGTCGATGTCCCGCCCGCGACGATGCAGGCGTTGCTCGCCGAGGCGATGACGCGTTGGGTCGCGATCTGGCGCGCGTCCGGCTTGTCCGCGGTCATCGCGCGTTGGGAGGAAAGGGCGCATCCCCGCGGTGCCGCGTTGACCGCTCGCCTGCCCGATGGTCAGGTGCTGAACGGCGTGTTCGAGGGGCTGGCGGGCGATGGCACGCTCCGGCTCGGCTTGGCGGATGGCGCCACCCATGTCATCCATGCCGGTGATATTTTCCTGCTCTGAAGGATCCCCATGCTGCTTGCGATCGATGCCGGGAACACGAACGTGGTCTTCGCGCTGCTCGAAGGGCGGACGATCAAGGGCCGCTGGCGGATCGCGACCGACCCGCGCCGTACGGGTGACGAATATGCCGTATGGATCAGCCAGTTGCTGGCACTGGAAGGCTATGCGCGCGAGGATGTGACCGGCGTCATCATCGCGACCGTGGTGCCGCGCGCGCTCCACAATTTGGAAGTGTTGGCGCAGAAATATTTCAAGGTCGATCCCCTGATCGCGGGGCGTGGCGCCGCCGAATGGGGTATCGCGATCGACGTCAACGAACCGGCCTCGTTGGGGGCGGACAGGGCGGTAAATACGATCGCCGCGCATGCTCTTTATCCCGGCGACCTGATCACGATCGATTTCGGCACCGCGACGACCTTCGATGTCAGCGATTATCAGGGCGCGTACAAGGGCGGGATCATCGCACCTGGCATCAACCTGTCGCTCGACGCGCTGGTCACCGCCGCCGCCAAGCTGCCTCGCATCGCGATCGAAGCGCCGCAGAGCCGCAACGTCGTCGGCCGCAACACGGTCGACCAGATGCATATCGGCATATTCTGGGGCTATATCGCCATGATCGAAGGGCTGGTCGCGCGGTTGAAGGCGCAGGTCGGTCGCCCGGTCAAGGTGCTGGCGACCGGCGGCTTGGCGGCACTGCTCAGCCCGCATACGGATGTATTCGATCACATCGAGCCCGATCTGACCATTCAGGGGCTGGCGATCCTGTGGGAACGGGCCCATATTCGATGAACGAGTTTCGGTGACGGATAGCCCGCGAACGGCCGCAGGGCGTCCCGATCCGCTAAAACAGATGACCGCGCCCTGACCGGCGCACCCCTATCGCCCCGGACCCGCTTTCAGCGGGATGGGCGTCCAATGTCAGGAAGTGAATGACTCCCAAGAAAGAATTGCTGTTCTGCGCGCTCGGTGGATCGGGCGAAATTGGCATGAACGTGAACCTGTACGGCACCGAAGGTAAGTGGGTGATGGTCGATTGCGGCATCACCTTTGCCGATCCGGCCTATCCCGGCATCGACGTGATCCTGCCCGATCTCAGCTTCATCGAGGATCGGCTGGACGATCTGGTCGGCATCGTGTTGACCCATGGACACGAAGACCATATCGGCGCGCTGCCCTATCTGGCCGAGGATTTGGGCGTGCCGATCTACGCCACGGCTTTCACCGCCGGGCTGGTTCGCGGCAAGCTGGAGGAAGAGGGCAGCGCCAATCGCGTCAAGCTGCGCGTCATGGAGACGGGCAAGGCGTTCGAGGTCGGCCCGTTCGACTTCACCTTCGTGCCGCTATCGCACTCGATTCCCGAGGCGAATGCACTGCTGATCGAGACGGCGGTGGGCCGCGTCTTCCACACCGGCGACTGGAAGCTCGACCAGACGCCGGTGATCGGCAAGCCCGCCAGCCCCGCGCAATTGTCGTCGATCGGCGACCGGGGTGTGGACATTCTGGTCTGCGATTCGACCAACGCCTTCAACACCGAAGCCTCTGGTTCGGAAGCCAGCGTGCGTCCCGGCATCGCCGAGACGGTCGCCAAGGCCAAGGGCCGGGTGGTCGTCACCACCTTTGCCTCCAACGCCGCGCGTCTGGTGACACTGGGGGAGGTGGCCAAGGAGACGGGCCGCAAGCTGTGCGTCACCGGGCGTTCGCTCGACCGGATTTTGAAGGTCGGCAAGGCTTGCGGTTACTTCAAGGGCTTCCCGGAGACGGTCGATCCCGAAACCGCGATGCGTTTGCCGAAGGACCGCGTTCTGATCGTCGCGACCGGCGGTCAGGGCGAGCCGCGCGCCGCGCTGTCGCGCATCGCCGAGGGCAGCCATACGATCCGGCTCGACACCGGCGATACGGTGATCTTCTCGGCGCGGCAGATTCCGGGCAACGAGACGGCGGTTGGCCGCATCCAGAACATCCTGGCGGGCAAGGGCGTCCGCATGGTCACCGAGCGTCAGGCGCATGTCCATGTCTCGGGCCATCCCGGCCAGCCCGAACTGGCGCAGATGTACAAGTGGCTGCGTCCCCGCACTTTGATGCCGGTGCATGGTGAGATGCGCCACATGATGGAGCATGCCCGCTTCGCCACCACGCAGGGCGTTCCCGCGACCTTGGTCCAGTCGGACGGCGACATGGTCCGCCTGCTGCCCGGCAATGCGACCAAGATCGGCAATGTGCCGGTCGGCCGGCTGGTGCTCGACGGCGACGTGATCCTGCCCTCGGACGGATCGACGATGAACGAGCGGCGCAAGCTGGCGATCAATGGCCAGATTTCGGTCGGCGTCGCGGTCGCGAAAGGCCGGCTGGTCGGCAGCCCGCAAATCCGCGTTCAGGGTGTGCCGGTCGAAGATGAGCGCGACGCGTTCATTGCGGAGGCGGTCGCCGCCGCGGCCAAGGCGGTGGACGGCCCGCGCCGCGCCACGGACAAGCTGCGCGAGGATATCCGCCTGTCGGTGCGCAAGGTGGCGACGCGCTGGACCGGCAAGAAGCCGATCGTCGATGTCCTGTTGATCGAGGGGTAAGCCATGCACTGGACGTCGGCCCTTGCGATCTACGTCCTGTTCTGGTTCCTCGCCGTGTTCCTGGTCCTGCCCTTCGGGGTGAGGACCAGCCATGAGGCAGGGGCGACGCATGTTCCCGGTACCGCCGAAAGCGCGCCCCATGTCTTTCAACCCGGCCGTTTCATCTGGCGCACGACGATCGTCGCGACACTGATGTTCGCGACCTTTTATCTCAACTACGTCAATGGCTGGATCACCGCCGACATGCTCGACTGGAGCGGGGTGACCAAGGCCTAGCACTATGGCTCGCGCTTCGCGTCTGTTCGATCTTCTTCATCTGCTCCACCGCCAGAGCCGGGCGGTCAGCGGACGGCATCTGGCCGAGCAACTCGGCATTTCGCTGCGCACCTTGTACCGCGACATCGCAACGCTTCAGGCGATGGGCGCGGACATCGAAGGAGAGGCGGGGCTGGGCTATCGCCTGCGGCCCGGGTTCATGCTTCCGTCGATGAGCTTCCCGATTGAGGAGGTCGAGGCGCTGGTCCTCGGCGCACGCTGGGTGGCCGAGCGTGCGGACCCCGCGATGGGGCAGGCCGCCTGCAGTGCCGCCGCCCGGATCATGCGGGCCATGACCCCTGAACAGGCCGAGGCGATGCGCTCGACCGCGCTTTATATCGGAATACGCTCCGAGGCCTATGGTGCGGAGATCGACCCCGCACCGCTTCGCGCCGCGATCCGGGCGGAACGGCGTTTGTCGCTGGTCTATCGCGATGCAGAGGGATTGGCGTCGGAGCGGATCATCTGGCCTTTTGCCATTGCCTTGTTCGACCGGGCGGATGTGCTGCTGGGCTGGTGCGAATTGCGGGGCGATTACCGGACGTTCCGCATCGACCGCATCGTCACCGCACGCGTCTTGCCCGAGCGTTATCCGCGTCGTCGCGCGGCGCTTCTCCGCGAATGGCGCGAGGCAAACGGCATTCCACCGGAACGTTTCCTGCTGACAGAAACTGACGCAGCATACGGTTAGGCAAGGCTCCTTGATTACCAAGGAGCCTTTGACATGACCTGTCCCGAAACCACCATTTTGTTGCACGTTGCCGATCCGGCCGCCAGCGCCGCTTTCTATCGCCGCATACTGGGCAGCGAGCCGGTGGACGCCAGCGATGCCTTCGTGCTGTTTGCCCTGTCGCCTGGAAATGCCCTGGGCTTATGGCGTCGCGACGTGATCGATCCGCCGGCGACCGGGGTGACCGGAAGCATCGAGATCGGCTTCAAGCAGAGCCTGGAGGGGGTCGATGCCTGTCATGCCGATTGGGTGGCGCAGGGTATCGAAATTCTGATGCCGCCGACCGACCGGCCTTTCGGGCGCAGTTTCGTCGCGCTTGATCCCGATGGACATCGGTTGCGGGTCTATGCCCTGAACGGGTGAGCATCTGGCGTGGCCCCTTGCCGTCGCTCAGGCGGAACGGGGCAGGGGGCGTCGCATGGCGTCATGCGCTGCGGGAGCCCCCTCCAAGGGCCGAAGGGCCTATCGCAACCGCTCGATTGCCTGGGCAAGTGCGACATAGAGCTTGCCCATGTCCGACGACAGCAAGGTCACCCCCAGCGGGGATCCATCGCGCTGGGCGAGCACACCGCGCAGCATCGCCTCGAAATCGTGGATGTAGCGGTTCACATGATCGCGGAACTTCGTATCGTCGTCGTATAGATCGGCAATATCGCGGGCCTGGTGCGAATCCAGGATGCGGACGGCGCGCCGGGTGAAGACACCGCGATCCCCCTTCAGATAGGCGGCCCATGCGCTGTCGGTGACCTCCGGCGCATAGATTTTGGCGATGTCGATCGACGCGGAGTTGAGCGATTCGACCAGAAGCGAGGCGCGGCGCGCGAAATTGTCGCGATCGGCTTCCTCCCGCTCGGTGCGGGCTTCGTCCAGCCGGGTTTCCACGATCGCAGTCTTCTCGGCGATCAGATCGGCCTGTCGCGCCAGCCTTTCGGTCGCGCGGGTCGCGGCTTCGACCGCGCTCTGGGTTGCATCGACGATCGCATGAACCTGTCGCTCGACGGTGTCGCCCGTCGCGCGGCGCATCGCCTCGGCGCTGGCATGTTCCAGCGCGCTTGCCGCCTGGGGAATGACCTCCGCCAGCGTCTCGCGCGCGCTTTCAGCCGCGCTCGCGGCGGTTTCGCGGACGCGGAGCAGCGCATCGACCAGCTTCGGCGCGGCCTCGTCGGCGAAACGGTGCGAGCGGTCGATGGTCTCGTCCACCATCATGCCCAGCGCGTCCGCCTTGGCCCGCCCGCTCGACAGCGTCTCGATCAGCGAACCGGACAGGGTCTCCAGCGTCTGGCGCTGTTCGGCGATGACATCGGCAATCGCTTCGATCGCCTCATGCGTGCTTTCGGCTGCGGCGACGAGGGCGAGCAATTCGGGCTTGGTTTCGACCACCACCTCATGGCTGGCGTGCATTCGCTGGTCGAGCCGACCAAGTGCTTCGGGCAGCGTCTCGTCGATTTCGCGCGCCGCGGCATCGAGCGCGATCAACAGCGATTCGGTGGTTCCGATGACGCGATGCGCCACCTGCTCACCGGCCTCCAGCGCGCCGGTCATCGCATCCGCCGATCCGCCCAGCGCGCTGATCGACGCGGCAAGCATCTGCGACTTCTCGGTCCCCTGCGCATGAAGCACCGCGATCCGCGTCTCGACCCGTTCCAGTTCCTCGTCGAGCGAGCGGACCACCGCCTCGCCCGCGACCCGCTGTGCCTCCAGTTCGCCGGTCAGGCGGGCGACGGCGGCGTCGACAGTGACGATCCGTTCGGCCAGCGCATCGGCGCTGTCGCGCGCAGCGCTGTCCAGCGCAGCCTGATTGGCGCCGACCATGGCCAGCATCGCCTCGCCCTGCGCGGCCAGCCCCTGACGCGACTGGTCGATTGCCTCGGCGGTTCGGTCGAGCAGCGCGTCGACGGTCGTCGCGACGCTGGCGCTGACCTTTTCGAGATGCTGGCTGGCGTTGCGGCTGGTCGCTTCCATCTGCGCGATATGGGTCGCCAGCCGCATCGCCGCGCCGGTGGCGATGGTGTCGGCATCCTGTCCGCGCCGCCCGAGCGCCACCAGTTGCGCGTCGAGCGCCGCGACATGCGTCTCGGCCGCGCGGACGATGTCGGCCATCCGGTCGCTCGCCTCGCTGACATCCTCCGCCGCCTGGGGAAGCGCGCCCAGCAATTGGGTCAGCCCCGCCTGGCTGGTTGCCGCAACATCGGCCAGCGTGCGGCCATGCGCCTCAACCATCTGGATGTCGTCCGACAGATCGCGGGAGATGGTGGAGAAATGATTTTGCGCCAATTCCATCAGGTCGGACAGGCTCTGGGCCTGTGCGGACAGCTCGGCCCGATTTCCCTCCAGCGCGCGCCCGATCGCGGCGACCGCGCGTTCGAGTGCCACCGCCTCCGCCCGCATCTCGTGCGCGGTGAGCGCAAAACGCCGCTGCTCGGCCCGGCTGTTGCGCTGTACGACCAGCCACAGGACCGCGATCGCCATGGGGCCCGCCAGCCCCAGCGTTACCAGCGGGGGCAGGGTCGCCAGCGACAGTTCGGCCGACCGCGACATGCCCCAGGCCGCCACCGCCCCGGCCCAGCCGATCGCGCATGCCAGCGCCAGCATCATCGGCCAGCGGGGGGCGGGTTCCTCCGCCACGGGGTCTGGCGCGGCGCTCTCGTCCAGCCAGGGGCTGCCGGTGAAAGCGGCCATGGGCGGCGCGGTATCGTCGGCCATATCCGACGCCGTTTCCAGCCCGTCCGACCTGTCCTGACGCTCCGCGCGCAAATCCACGATCATCCAAGCCCCCGTGTCACAATGGGTCGGTTTATCACGTTTGCCCGCCGCAGGAAGCGATTTGCGCTATTCCGTGGCAAGGACCATCCGGTTTATGAGGGGGCAATGACCTATGAACATGGAACGATCGACTCCGCTCTGGCGGCCGTTGCCGGTGACGAGCCCGCCGTCATCCAGGATCTTCGGCGCGCCTTTGTCGAGGGCGTGACCCGTGCGCTGGAGGTCATGCACGCGGCGGGAAATGGTCAGGAATGGCGCGAAGCGGCCTTGCGGCTGAAAGGGCTGGCGGCCAGCGTCAATGCCCTGCCGCTGATGACCTTGGCGGCGCAGGCGGCGGAGCGCGATGGCCGGGACGCCGCATTGCTCGACCAGATCGGTCAACAGGTCGCCCGCCTCTGAAGGGCTTAGGAGCGAACCCCGCACGGTCGGGGCTGGCAAGGACCGCTCCAAGCGCCTAACAGCGGGCGATGCTGTCCGGTCTTCTTTTTGCGATTGACGACGCTGACGACCGCCCTGGGCGGTTGACGGCCACCTTGCCGTTCGCCGGCGTCACGCTAATCGAATATCAGGCCCGGCTGCTGATCGCGGCGGGGGCGGCGCAGATCATCATCGTGGTGGCGCGGCTGACCCCCGAATTGCTGGGCGCGATCGCGCGGATCGCGCAGCGCGGCGTGGTGGTCGACACCGTGCGCAGCGCGGTCGAGGCCGCCGAAAAGCTCCATCCCCTGTCGCGGCTGGTCGTGCTTGCCGATGGCCTGATCACCACCGAGGACATGATCGCACTGGTGTTGCGCGATACCGGCCATGACGCGCTGGTCGTCGTGCCGGAGGCGGGGGCCGAGGCGGGATTGGAGCGGGTCGGCGGGCAGATGGCATGGGCGGGCGTGGCACGGGTGGATCCGCGCCGCGTGGCCGAGGTCGCCGCGCTGCCCCGTGACTATGATCTCCAATCGACACTGCTGCGGCTGGCCGCGCAGGCGCATGCGACGCACATCCTGCTGCCCGGCGATGCGCAAAAGGCGGGGCATGGCATCGTCCACCGCGCCGAGGCACTGGATGCACAGGGACGCGCCGTGGTCGCCCGGCTGGTATCCGGGCGGCGGAGCTGGTTCGATCGCTATATCCTCGCGCCGATCGCGCGGCTGAGCCTGCCGCGCCTGGTCGAGCGGGGCGTGTCCGCGCAGGTCGCAGGCGGGGTCGGAGCGGGCCTGGGCCTGTTGGGGCTGATGCTGATCGGGTTCGGTCTGCCCGCGTTCGGGTTGTTGGTGACGATTGCCGGGACATTGGGGTTGGGGCTGGGGGAGACGCTGGCGGGGCTTCGTGACGAGCAGGGGACGGTACGTGCGCATTCGGCGGGTATCGCCGGTCTCGCCGCGCTCGCCATCGCGACATTGGGGTGGCAGCATTACCGGCTCTTCGCCGACGATCTCGCGCCGATGTTCGCGATCATGCTGATCGTCCTTGCCATATTGGCCGAACGCGCGGCGCTGTATCGCTTTCGGCGGCGCTGGTGGGCCAGTCCGCCCGCCTATCTCCTGGTCGTCCTGCCGGCGAGCATGGTGGGTGTGACGCTGGGTGGACTGGCACTGGCGAGCATCTATGCGATCGTCACTTTGGCGTCCGCAATCGAGACATTACGCGCGCAAGTTTAGTGTCGCTTTAACATCAAAGGCATTAGCGATGCTGGATGGCGGTCGCACAGGACCCATTTGATGCCCCCGATTGGCAGCACGCTCGGCTATCCGAGCGCGTTGCAGCGGCGCGTGCGCGGGCGGCGGCACGGTGCCAGGGGGCGGTGGCGGACCTGCGGCTGGATGACGACGCGCGGTTAACCGATCAAATCCGGTTCGAAGTCGGGGCGCGGCTGCAGGCGCTTGTCGAGACGACCGCGTGCGATCTTCTGCATCAGGCCGAGCGTCTGCGCGCGGATGGGGGCGAAACGGCCGATCCCCCCGGTCCGGCCGAGGCGATCCGGCGGCTCCGCCGGGCGGGGCTGTTCTTCGATTCGGATCTGGTCGCCGAACTGGTGGCGCAGCTTCGGTTGCAGCTATTGGCTCAGGCGCTGCCGATCGAGACGATGGTGGGCGACGCGCCCAGCCTGTTGGTGCGCCTGACCGAGGCGCCCGACCGGATCGTCGCATCCTCGGCGCGCGCGGTACTCGCCGCCGAGGGGCGGGCCCGCATGGTGGAGGCGGATGGCGAGGCGATTGCGCTGCCGATCGCGCTTCGCCGTCATCTGGTCTGGCTGGTCGCCGCCGCGTTGCGCCAGGGGGATGATGCTGGCCTGGACCAGGCGCTTGCCCTGGCGGCGGAGCGGGTCCTGGCGGCCCATGGCGAGGCGGACAGCCCCGGCGCGGCGGTGTCGCGACTGGCCGAGGCGATCGACGCGCGGCCCGCCGAACTGCCCGATCTGCTGCTCGAAAGCCTGTCCGATCGACAGCCGGGGCTATTTATCGCGCTGCTCGCTCATGCATGTGGCATCGACCATGACGAACTGCGCGACGTCGTGCTCGAGCCGGAGGGCGATCGGCTGTGGCTGGTGCTGCGGTCGCTCGACCTGGGGCGGCCGACGGTCGCGCGGATCGGTCTGGCTTTGGCGGAGGCGGATGGGCGGCGCGATGTCGATGCCTTTGCGGACGCGCTGGATGCGATCATGGCGATTCCCGCGGAAGCGGCGCGGAGGGCGATTGCCTCGCTGAGCCTTCCCCGCGCCTTTCGGAGCGCGATCGCGCGGCTGGACCAAGGCGCCTGGCGATGACCTCCATCAACAGCCCGGGCGAATCGATGGTGGCGCGCGCCATATTGGATTCGACCGATCACCTGTTGTCGGCCGATCCTCCGATCGAATTGCTCCATATGCGCGCGGGCGGCGGGGCGGATGATCCCATGGCGGTCGCGCCCATCGCCCGGATCGCGCGACTGGCCCGTCGGCTCGGCATTGCCGTATCGCGTCAGGTTCGGGTGGCCGATGACGAAGGCGATCTCGACCTGTGGGTGCAGGCACGGCCCGAGACGGGGCAGATCCGGCTGAGCGTCAGCGGCTGGCGTGACCGGGCCGCCTGGAAACCCGTCGCCACGCCGCCCGATTATGCCGCGATGGGCGCCGATTTCCGCTGGGAAACCGATGCGGCGCTGCGCCTGACCTTCCTGTCGCGCGAAGCAGGGGCACGGCATGGTTTCGACCCCGACGCGATGCTGGGACGGCCGCTCAACGCGCTGTTCGCCTTCGATCCGTCCACGGGGGATGGGGGTGCGCTGATGAGCGAGGCCGCTCCGCTCGACGGGCGCTGTGCACGATTGCGGCCGAGCGATATGCCGGTCCGGCTGTCGGCGGCGATCCGGCATGACGGGATGGGCGGGATCGCCGGGCTGACCGGCGCGACTTTCCTGATCGATCAGCCGGGCGAGGATGACGACGCGGTACGGGCGCTGGCCGCGCAGCCACCCTTGACCGAAAGCTTCACCGCCGGTCTGGACCGGGCGTTGCGCACGCCGCTGGCGCGGATCGTGGCCAATGCCGACAGTATCGCGGCGCGGGCCGATGGACCGATCGCGGCCGATTATGCCGAATATGCCGGTGACATCGCCCACGCGGGACGTCATCTGATCGGGTTGGTCGACAATCTGGTCGAGCTGCAGGCGATCGAACAGCCCGATTTTCGCCTGGCCGCCACGCCGATCGATCTCGCCGACGTCGCGCGCCGCGCCGCAGGTCTGCTCGGCGTGCGGGCGGATTCTGCCGGAGTGACGATCCGCCGCCCGGCCATCGCTGAGGGGATGGGCGCGATCGGCGATTTCGGCCGTTCGCTGCAAATCCTCATCAACCTTATCGGCAACGCGCTGCGCTATTCGCCCCATGGGGGAGAGGTGGTGGTCAGCGTGGAACGCGAAGACGATTGGGCGCTGGTTCGCGTCACCGATCGGGGCAAGGGCATCGCCCTGAAGGACCAGCCGCGCATTTTCGAGAAGTTCGAACGGGTCGATCCGTCCGAACCGGGTGGCAACGGCCTGGGCCTATATATCGCGCGGCGGCTGGCGCGCGCCATGGGCGGCGACCTGTCGGTCGAAAGCGAGCCGGGGCAGGGCGCGGCCTTCACTTTCCGCCTTCGCGCGCGATAAAAAAAGGGCTCCCGCAGGAGCCCTTTTCCTTTTCTGGCAGATCGATCAGCGCCGCTTGGGCAAGCGCCGCGCGATCAGGATCAGCGCCAATCCCGCGATCGCGACGAAGGCGCCGCGATCGGCCCATTCGCCCTGACCGAGCATGAAGCTCTCCTGCGGCCAGCGGATATAGCCCAGGCCCTGACCGATCCACAAAAGCCCCGTCAGCGCCAGAAGGACGCCGATGGCGATCAGGATCGGCCGGGCCCGGTTCATGGCTTAGCGCTGCTCGACCGGAACGTAAGGACGCTGCGTCGGGCCGGTGTAGAGCTGACGCGGACGGCCGATCTTCTGGTCGGGATCGGTGATCATCTCGTTCCACTGCGCGACCCAGCCGACGGTGCGGGCGAGCGCGAACAGCACGGTGAACATCTCGGTCGGGAAGCCGATCGCCGACAGGATGACGCCCGAATAGAAGTCGACGTTCGGGAACAGCTTCTTCTCGACGAAATATTCGTCGTTCAGCGCGATTTCTTCGAGGCGGAGCGCCGTCTCGAACAGCGGGTCGTTGACCTTCAGCGCGTCGAACACTTCACGCACGGTCTTCTGCATCACGGTCGCGCGCGGATCGTAGTTCTTGTAGACGCGGTGACCGAAGCCCATCAGGCGGAACGGGTCGTTCTTGTCCTTGGCGCGGGCGATGAACTCGGGAATGCGCTCGGGCGTGCCGATCTCACGCAGCATGTTCAGCGCGGCTTCGTTCGCGCCGCCATGCGCCGGGCCCCACAGACACGCGATGCCCGCCGCGATGCAGGCGAACGGATTGGCACCCGAGGAACCGGCCAGACGCACGGTCGAGGTCGAAGCGTTCTGTTCGTGATCGGCGTGCAGGATGAAGATGCGGTCCATCGCCTTTTCGACGGCCGGGTTCACTTCATAGGCCTCGGCCGGAACGCCGAAGGTCATGCGCAGGAAGTTGCCGGTGTAGGACAGCGAGTTGTCCGGGTACAGGAAGGGCTGACCCACGCTGTACTTGTACGCCATCGCCGCGATCGTCGGGATCTTGGCGATCAGGCGGTGCGACGCAATCGTCCGCTGCACCGGGTCATGAATGTCGGTCGAATCGTGATAGAAGGCCGACAGTGCGCCGACCACGCCGCACATGATCGCCATGGGGTGCGCATCGCGACGGAAGCCGCGGAAGAACGCTGCCAGCTGCTCATGCACCATGGTGTGGCGCGTGATGGTGGTGGTGAACTCCGACAGTTCGCCCTGGTTCGGCAGTTCGCCGTTCAGAAGGAGATAGGCCACTTCCATGAAGCTGGAATTTTCGGCCAGATCGCCGATCGCATAGCCACGGTGCAGCAGCACGCCTTCGTCACCATCGATATAGGTCAGCTTCGACCGGCACGAGGCGGTCGAGGTGAAGCCGGGATCATAGGTGAAGGCGCCGGTCTGCCCATAAAGCTTGCGGATGTCGACCACGTCCGGGCCGATCGAGCCGGACATGACCGGATAGTCGAATTCTTTGCCGCCGATGCCGAATTTCGCGGTGTCGCTCATACTCAATGATCCTTCCTATCTGCGGTCATCTGGTCCGCGATCCGCCCCAGGCTTTCTTCACGGCCCAGCAACGCGAGCACGTCGAAGATTCCCGGAGACGTCTTGCGTCCGGTCAAGGCGGCGCGGAGTGGCTGGGCGACCTGACCGAGCTTCACGCCCTCGGCTTCGGCCACCTTGCGTACCGCGTCTTCCAAAAGCTCCGTATCCCAGTTGTGCACCGCGTCAAGCGCGGTGTGAACGGAAAAGAGAATGCCCCGTGCCTTTTCGTCGAGCAGGCCGGTGGCGGCGTCGTCCAGGCTCAACGGACGGGTCGCGAAAAGGAAACGCGCGCCGTTGGCCAATTCGTTCAAATTCGCCGCGCGCGGCTTCAGCGACGGCATGGCGGCGGTCAGCAGCGCCACGTCCTCGACGCCCATAAGCCGGGCCACCAGATCGGCCAGCCGCGAATCATCGGCCTCACGGATGTAGTGGCCGTTGAGATTTTCGAGCTTCTTGAGGTCGAAGCGCGACGGCGCCTTGCCCACGGCGGCCAGGTCGAACCACTTCACCGCCTCGTCGCGCGAGATGATCTCGGCATCGCCGTGACCCCAGCCCAGGCGGAGCAGATAATTGTCGAGCGCTTCGGGCAGGATGCCCATCTCGTCGCGATACGCCTCGATCCCGACTGCGCCATGACGCTTGGACAGCTTGGCGCCGTCCGAACCGTGGATCAGGGGGATATGGGCATAGATCGGCTCGGCCCAGCCCATCGCCTTGTAGATCGGCAACTGGCGGAAGGCATTGTTGAGGTGATCGTCGCCACGGATCACATGGGTCACGCCCATGTCGTGATCGTCGACCACCACCGCCAGCATATAGGTGGGCGTGCCGTCCGAGCGAAGCAGGACCAGATCGTCCAGTTCGGCATTCTGCACGGTCACGCTGCCCTGGACCCGGTCCTCGATCGTGACGGCACCTTCGCGGGGTGCGCGCAGGCGGACGACGAAGGGCTGGTCCGCCGGGGCGGTGGCGGGATCGGCATCGCGCCAGGGCGAGCGGATGCGCAGCGGCTGCTTGGCGGCCTGCGCGGCCTCTCGCTGGGCGGCGATCTCGTCCTGGGTCATGTAGCAGCGATAGGCATGGCCGCGTTCCATCATCTCGCGGGCGACCTCGGCATGGCGATCGGCGCGGGCGAACTGGAACACCGCGTCGCCGTCCCAATCCAGGCCCAGCCAGCGCATGCCGTCCAGGATCGCGTCGATCGCGGGCTGGGTCGAGCGGACGCGGTCGGTATCCTCGATCCGCAGCAGGAACTTGCCGCCATTGGCCTTGGCGAACAGCCAGTTGAACAGCGCGGTGCGCGCGCCGCCGATATGGAGGAAGCCGGTCGGCGAGGGCGCGAAGCGGGTCACGACCCCGTTGGCGGCCGACCCGGTGGCGATATCATCTGTTGCGCTCAACCGCGCATACTCCCAATCATGAAATCCGATGGCCCATTCAGCCGCCGCAGCCCCTAGCATCAAGCGTCCGCGCCGCCAAATGCCGCGCCTCGCCTGGGCCGAGCGTTGGGCCGAGGCGGAGCGGAACCAGTTGCCCCTGTGGGTGCCGGTCATGCTGGGGGTCGGTATCGCTTGCTGGTTCGTGCTGCCCGATCCACACGCGTGGATCGGCATGGTCTTGGGGCTGGGTGGGATAGGGCTGGCGGCGGTGACGCTGGCCGATGGCGGACGGGTGTCGCGCATGGTGGCGATGGCCGCCTTTCTGATGAGCGCGGGGGTGTTGCTTGCCTGGGCGCGGGCCGAGTCGGTGCGCGCGGCGGTACTCCAGCGTCCCGCCATCGCGACCATGGTGGCCGAGGTGGAGCGGATGGATCGGCTGGCCGCCAGGCGGATCGTGCGGTTGATGCTGCATCCGCTGGAGGCACGCGACGGTCGGGACCGCGCCATCGTCCTGCCGCCCCGGATTCGCGTATCCTTGCCCGAGGAGGATGCGGTCGCCGGACTGGGGGCAGGGGCCCGCATACGCCTTCGCGCCCGTCTGATGCCGCCTGCTGGGCCGGTCGCCCCCGGTGGCCATGACTTTGCACGGGCGGCTTGGTTTCAGGGGATCGGCGCGACCGGGCGCGGCTTTGCGCCGGTGAGAGTGATGCAACCCGCCCCCGACACCGTGGGACTTCGTCAACAATTGTCGGCGCGTATCACGTCCCGGATCGCGGGCAGCGCGGGCGGGATCGCGGCCGCGCTCGCCACCGGTGATGTCGGGGCGATCGATGACGGTGATGCAGAGGCGATGCGCCGCGCGGGGCTGGCGCATCTGCTGTCGGTCAGCGGGCTGCACATCACGGCGGTCGTCGGCATCGTGATGGTGCTCACGGTGCGGCTGCTGGCGCTATGGCCCTGGCTGGCGCTTCGGGTGCGTTTGCCCCTGGTAGGCGCGGCGGCGGGGGCTTTGGCGGCGATCGGCTATACCTGGCTCACCGGCGCCGAGGTGCCGACGATTCGGTCCTGCGTCGCGGCGATGCTGGTGCTCGCCGCGCTGGCGCTGGGGCGGGAGGCGATGACGTTGCGCCTCGTCGCGGCCGGGGCGTTGATCGTCCTGGTCTTCCGGCCCGAGGCGTTGGTGGGGGCGAGCTTCCAGCTATCCTTCGCCGCGATCACCGCCATCGTCGCGCTTCACGATCATGCGGCGATGCGACGCTGGTTCGGCCCGCATCCGGACTGGCGATGGTCGATGCTACGCCATCTGGGCGCGTTGCTGGTGACGGGGCTGGTGGTCGAAGCGGCGTTGATGCCGATCGCGATCTTCCATTTTCACAAGGCCGGGCTTTACGGTGCAATGGCGAATATCGTCGCTATTCCCTGGACGACGTTCGTCGCGATGCCGCTGGAAATGATGGCGCTGCTTTTGGAGCCGCTCGGCCTGGGCGGGCCCTTCTGGTGGATGTTGGAGAGATCGCTTGGCTTGCTGCTGGCGCTCGCCCATTATGTCGCGGCCATGCCCGGCGCCGTGGTGGCTTTGCCGGTCGCGCCCGTCTGGGCCTTTGCCGCGGCGCTCGGGGGCGGACTATGGGTGGCGCTATGGCGTACCGGTTGGCGCTGGTTGGGCATGCCGATTCTAGCCCTGGGTTTTGCCGCGATGTTGGCGGCACCGACGCCGGACCTGATCGTCACGGGTGATGGCCGCCATGTCGCCGTGTCCACCGGCAAGGGCGTTGCCCTGCTGCGCGATCGTGCGGGCGATTATATGCGCTCGACCCTTTCGGAAATGGGCGGCTCCGATGCGGAGCCACAGGCTCTCGCCGATCAGCCGGGCGCGCGGTGCGGGCAGGACATGTGCGTGACCCGGATCGCGACGGGCGGACGTCTCTGGCAGGTCGCCGCGACCCGTAGCGGTTATGCCGTGCCATGGGACGACCTGATCGCGTTATGCTCCCGCATGGACATCGTCATCGCGGATCGCCGTCTGCCCGCCGCGTGTCACCCACATTGGCTGAAACTGGACGCCCCCGCATTACGTCGGACGGGCGGGCTGGCGATCCGGCTCGACCCGCCGCGAGTCGATATGGTCCGCCAGCCAGGTGACCGTCACCCATGGGTGGAGGCCGCTGCCGATCCGGCGAGCCGCCCTCAATCGTAGCGGCGCAGGATGCCCGACAGCTTGCCCTGCACCCGCACCTGCGCGGGCGCATAACGCTGAGGATCATAAGCACGGTTGGCCGGGTCGAGACGGACCATCGAGCCCTCTCGCCGGAAATATTTGAGCGTCGCTTCCGAATCGTCGATCAAGGCGACGACGATCTGTCCATCGCGCGCCACATCGGTCCGGCGGATCAGCGCATAGTCGCCGTCCAGAATGCCCGCCTCGACCATCGAATCACCCGAGACTTCCAGCGCATAATGCTCGCCCGAACCCAGCAGCGCGGCGGGCACGGCCAGAGTGGAACTGCCCTCGAACGCCTCGATAGGAAGACCGGCGGCGATCCGGCCGTGAAGCGGGATCTCGACCACGTCATTGGCGGGCTCGGCGAGCGGACGGACCGAGGGACTGCGGACATTGTCCGACGCGGGAGCCGAAGCCGTTACCGGCTTTTCGGGCCGATCGGGCATCCGCAACACCTCTAGCGCGCGGGCGCGGTTGGGCAGCCGACGAATGAAGTGGCGTTCCTCCAGCGCGGAGATCAGGCGGTGGACGCCCGACTTGGACTTGAGGTCCAGCGCCTCCTTCATCTCCTCGAAGGACGGCGACACGCCGGTTTCCTTCAAACGGTCATTGATGAAGCAGACAAGCTCATGCTGCTTTGCGGTGAGCATCGCGATCCTCCGTCCAGAACAGACGTGGAACTTATATGGAACGTTTGGACTTGCGTCAAGCGAGCATCAGGATTTCCGCCGAGTCGCCCTGGCGCGCCTCCGGAGCATGAGGCGGACGGATCACTAGGCAGGTCGACCGTGCCAAAGTCAGCAGCATCGAACTGTCCTGGATCGCCGCGGCATGGACGCGCCCGTCGATCATCGCAGCGCGAAGATAGTCGATCCTGGGCCCATTGGCGGGCAGATCCTCGCCCAGGATCGCGGGGATCGGCGCGGGGAAGGGATCGGCGGCGCCTGCCATATGCGCGATCAGCGGGCGGACGAACAGGGTCGCGGTGACGAAGGCGGATACCGGATTACCCGGCAGGCTGAGCACCACCGTCTCGCCTAGTCGCCCAGCCATCATCGGCTTGCCGGGTCGCAGCGCGATCCGCCAGAAATCGATGCTTCCCCCCGCCGCCTTCAACGCGGGCTGGACCAGGTCGTGATCGCCCACCGACGCGCCGCCGGTGGTGACGAGCAGATCGGCGCGAACCCCCGCAAAGGCATCGCGCAGGCGCTCCAGATTGTCGGGCAATATGCCGAGGTCGATGATCTCCACCGGCAGGTCGGCCAGCATCGCCGCGAGCATGACGCCGTTCGATTCGGGGAGCGCGGCAGGGTCGCCCATTCCCGGTGGAACGAGTTCGTCTCCCGTCGCAGCGATGGCGACGCGGACCGGCGGGCGGACGGGCAGGGTGCCATGGCCACCGGTCGCCGCAACCGCGATCCGCGCGGGGGTCAGTCGCTGGCCCGCGGCGATCAGCCGGTCCCCCGACGAGAAATCGAGACCCCGGCGGCGGACATTGCGGCCCGGATGCGCGGGACCTTCGCCGGTCAGGATCAGCATCGTGCCGTCGCGGCCGGCTTCCTCCTGGATCAGTACGGCATCGGCGCCGGGCGGCATGGCGGCGCCGGTGAAGATGCGGGTCGCCTGGCCCGGCCCGATGCTGTCGGAGAAGGGACGTCCGGCGGCACTTTCGCCGATCACCGTCCAGGGCCCCGGCATGTCGGCGAAGCGGATCGCATAGCCGTCCATCGCCGACAGGTCGCTCGCGGGCTGGGTTCGCGCCGCCAGCACGTCACGCGCTGCCCAACGGCCCGCAGCCTGTCGCAGGGGGAGGTCGACGATCGGGCGATCGGTGGCGAGCGCGATCAGACGCTGCTGGGCTTCGGCGACGGGTAGAAGAATGACGGTCACTCCTGTTGGCCCAAGGCCGTTTGGCGGCCGATCGTCGTTCCCGGCGTCAGGCGTGCCAGTCGCCCGACTTGCCGCCGGTCTTCGACACCAGGCGAATATCGCCGATCGTCATGCGCTTATCCAGCGCCTTTGCCATGTCATAGACGGTCAGCAGCGTCACAGATACTGCGGTCAGCGCCTCCATCTCCACCCCCGTCTGCCCCGCCGTAGCGGCGGTGGCGGTCGCGGTGACGCCATCCGCCTCCAGCACGAGATCGATCTCGACCTTGCTGAGCGGAAGCGGGTGGCACAGCGGGATGAGGTCGCTGGTCTTCTTGGCGGCCATGATCCCCGCGACGCGCGCTACGGCCAGCACATCGCCCTTCTGGACGCTGCCCGCCGCAATGGCGGCGGCGGCTTCGGGTGCCATGGTGATGCGGCCCTTCGCCACGGCCTGCCGCGCCGTCACCGATTTCGCCCCGACATCGACCATGCGGGCCGATCCGCTATCGTCCAGGTGGGTGAGGCCGGTCATCCGATCAGCGCACGCGTGGCAGCCTCGACATCATGCTGACGCATCAGAGCCTCGCCGATCAGGAAGCAGTGGATGCCATGCTCGGCCATCGCGTCGAGGTCGGCGCGCGTCGTCAGGCCGCTTTCGGCGACGAAGGTGCAACCTTCCGGCGCGCGGCCGACCAGTTCATAGGTCCGCTGGAAATCGACGGAGAAGTCGCGCAGGTCGCGATTGTTCACCCCGATCAGCCGCGACTTCAACCGGGCGGCGCGCTCCATTTCGGCGGCGTCGTGCACCTCGACCAGCGCATCCATCCCGCATTCGATCGCGGCGGCCTCGATCTCCTGCATCTGACCATCGTCCAGTGCGGCGACGATGATAAGGATCGCATCGGCCCCCAGCGCGCGTGCCTCATGCACCTGCCAGGGATCGACCATGAAATCCTTGCGCAGCACCGGGATCGAGACCGCGGCGCGCGCCTGTTCCAGGAATATGTCCGCTCCCTGGAACCAACGCTCGTCGGTCAGCACCGACAGGCAGGCCGCACCCCCGGCCTCATAGGCGCGGGCATGGGCGGGGGGATCGAAATCCTCGCGGATCAGGCCCTTGGACGGACTCGCCTTCTTGACCTCCGCGATCAGCGCATGGCCGGTCTTGGCGTCCAGGGCGGCGCGAAAGCCGCGTGGGGCGGAAACGGTTTCGATCTTGGCATCCAGATCGGCGAGCGACATCGTCGCCTTGCGCGCGGCGACATCGGCGCGCTTGGTTTCCAGGATGCGGTCGAGCATCGTCATCGGTAGGCTATCCATCGGTCGAGGAGCGCCGCAGCATCCCCGGTATCGATCGCGCGGGCAGCGGCCACGGCCCCCTGGGCCAGATCGGCGCTGTGCCCGGCGACCATCAGGGCGGCGGCGGCATTGAGGAGAACGGCGTCGCGATACGCGCCCGGCTCTCCGGCGAGGAGGCGGCGAAGCGCTTCGGCATTGTGCCGGGCGTCGCCGCCGCGAATGGCGGTGATCGGGTGACGGGGCAGCCCGGCATCCTCTGGCGTGATCGTGGCGGGCACTTCGATGGCGCCGACCGACACCGCGATGCTGGAACCTGCGCCGGACAGCTCGTCCAGCCCTTCCTCGCCAGAGACGACCAGAGCCGCCTCCGCACCGAGCTGCTCCAGCGCCTCGGCATAGACGGTGGCATAGTCGGGACGGGCGATGCCGATCAACTGTCGCCCGACATGCGCGGGGTTGGCGAGCGGGCCCATCAGGTTGAAGATCGTCCGTCGCCCGATCCGCCGCCGGATCGGGGTGATGCGCGCCATGGCGGGATGGTGGTTGGCGGCGAAGAGGAAGGCGATGCCGATGTCGCCCAGGCTCGCCTGCGCCATTTGTCCGGCGCGCTCCATGTCGAGGCCCAGCACCTCCAGCGTGTCCGCCGCGCCCGCCTTGGACGAGGCCGCGCGATTGCCATGCTTGGCGACCGGCACGCCCAGTGCCGCGACGACCAGCGAGACGGCGGTCGAGACGTTGAGCGTATGATGCCCGTCACCGCCGGTGCCGCACACATCGATAGTGCCCGACGGCGCCTCGATCGGGATCAGCCGTTCGCGCATGGCGCGTGCCGCTTCCGCAATCTCGATCGAGGTCTCGCCCCGTTCGGCCAGCCGGGTCAGGAAATCGGCTACTGCCTCGTCATCCGCGCGCCCGTCCAGAATGTCGGCAAAGGCGGCATGTGCCGTCTCGCGCGACAAGGGGCTGACGGGATCGGGGAGGAGCGCGATGGTGGTCACGCCGCCGTCTCGGCGGGCGGACGCAGCCGCTCGGGAAGGTCGTGCGTGATTCCCGCCTCGCGCAGGAAATTGGCGAGCATGGCATGGCCATATTCGGTGGCGATGCTTTCCGGGTGGAACTGGACGCCATGAATGGGCAGGGTCCGGTGGCGGAAGCCCATGACCGTGCCATCCTCCGCGCGGGCGTTGACCACCAGGCTGTCCGGCACGTCGTTGACGATCAGCGAATGATAGCGCGTGGCGGTGAAGGGCGAGGGGAGACCACGGAACAGCCCCGTCCCGTCATGATGCACCGGCGATGTCTTGCCGTGCATCAGGCCGCCGCGTTCCACCAGCCCGCCGAAATGCTGCCCGATCGCCTGATGGCCCAGGCATACGCCCAGCAGCGGACGGCCCGCATCGGCCGCCGCCTCGACCAGGTCTAGGCTGACGCCCGCTTCGGTCGGCGTGCAGGGGCCGGGAGAGATGAGAAAGGCTTGCGCCCCCGACGAGAGCGCTTGGCCCGCCGAGATCGCGTCGTTGCGGACCACCTCCACCTCGCTGCCCAATTCCTGAAGATAATGGACGAGGTTCCAGGTGAAGCTGTCGTAATTGTCGACGACCAGGATCATGGAACCGCCATAGCCGATCGCGCGGGCGGTGCAACGTCTGCGTGACGCATGGGGAAGGTCGGCCCCCTCGCGTCTGCGACACATGGCCGTAATTTCGCCCGAATGGCGTCGTCTGGGCGAACCGTTCAGCGTGGAGCCATGCGCCACGTCCGACGTTAAAGTCTCAAAGGAGTCCCGTTGCCATGGTTCGAGCCGCCCTGATTGCTGCCCTGTTGCTGACCCCGGCCACGGCGTTCGCCCAGCAGGCCACCCAGGACCAGCAAGCCGCGACCGGCCAGCCGCCCAAGCGGGTGCGGCAGGTGACGCTGACCGGCGATCAGAAATGTCCCGAAAGCACGGCCGAGGAAGTCGTGGTCTGCGGCCGGGACGAAGAGCCCTATCGCATCCCCAAGGGCCTGCGCGACGACAAGCCGATCCCTGCGCAAAACCAGAGCTGGGTCAACCGCGCCGCGACGATGGATCAGGTCGGACGCGTGGCGGGCGGCATCCCCGACACCTGCTCGCCGGTTGGTACGGGCGGCCAGAGCGGATGCAGCATGACCTGGAACCGCCAGTTCGCCGACGAACGCCGCGCCCGCCGCGCGGAGCAGACGCCGCCCCCCGCTGATGGGGATTGAGGAGATCGCTGGCGGCGATAGACCGAGCCTGGTCTCCCGTCCGGCGCCTCGTGCTTCCACCCTTTCATATCAAAAGAGGACATAGGGGGCACGAGCGGGCGGGAACCACGGATTTACTGCCCGAAACCCCCTTCGCCTGCCCGCGCGACCGCATCCCGGGCGGCGGCGAGCATCGCGCCCGCCTTGGCTTCGCACTCGCGCTGTTCGTAAGCCGGATCGCTATCGGCGACGATCCCCGCACCCGCCTGAACATGGATGGTCCCGTCCTTCACCACGGCGGTCCGCAGCACGATGCACGAATCCATCGACCCATCGGGCGAGAAATAGCCGACGCCGCCCGCATAAGCGCCGCGCCGCTCGGGCTCCAGTTCGGCGATGATCTGACAGGCTCGGACCTTGGGCGCGCCGCTGACCGTGCCCGCCGGGAAGCCCGCGAACAGAGCGTCCAGCGCATCCTTGTCATCGGCCAGGCGGCCGACGACGTTGGAGACGATGTGCATGACATGGCTGTAGAATTCGACCGTATAGCTATCGGTCACCCGAACGCTGCCCGCCGATGCTGCGCGACCGACATCGTTCCGGCCCAGGTCGAGCAGCATCAGATGCTCGGCGCGTTCCTTCGGATCGGCGAGCAGGCTGTCGCGGTTGGCCGCATCCTCGGCCCCGGTACGCCCACGCGGACGGGTCCCCGCGATCGGCCGAATGGTGACTTCGCCGTCGCGGACGCGGACGAGGATTTCCGGGCTCGACCCGATCAGCGAAAAGCCGGGCAGGTCGAGATGATAGAGGAAGGGCGAAGGGTTGATCCGCCGCAGGCTGCGATAGAGTTCGAACGGCGGCAGTGCGAAGGGCGCGGAAAAGCGTTGCGCCAGCACCACCTGAAATATGTCGCCCGCGACGATATAGTCCTTCGCGCGCGCCACCATATCGGCATAGCGGCCCGGCGGCAGGGCCGGCTCATAAACCGGCTCGGGCAGGTCCGCGCGTAAGGCGGCCGGAAGCGCGGTCGTCGCCAGCCGTGCGGCGGTCGCGTCCAGCCGATCCTCCGCTTCGGCGATCATCCGTTCGGCATCGCGTGCCGCATCCGGCCAGACCGGCGCGACCATATAAAGTGCGTCGGCCAGCCGGTCAAAGACCAGGATCACGGTCGGCCGCACGAAGATCATGTCGGGCAGGCCCAGCGGATCGGCCTCGGGCTGCGGCAGGTCCTCGACCAGGCCGACCGTCTCATAGCCGAAATAGCCGACGAGACAGGCGAGTGCGGAGGGAAGCCCATCAGGCACATCCGCGCGACATTCGGCGACCAGATTGCGCAGGGCGGTCAGCGTCGGTTGCGCGCACGGCTCGAACGCGTCGCGGTCGGTCGCCCAATGGCGGTTGATCGCGGCGTCATGGCCATGCGCCCGGAACACCAGATCGGGGGCGAGGCCGATCAGGCTATACCGTCCGCGCGTCGCGCCGCCCTCGACCGATTCGAGCAGATAGTCGCCGCGCCCCGGCTCGATCAGCTTGAGCGCCGCCGCCACCGGCGTTTCGGTGTCGGCGATCTGCCGCCGCCAGATCAGCAGCGGCTGCCCGGCCTGCAACCGTTTTACCGCGCCGCCGGCGGCGTTCGCCTCAATTGCCGCCATTGTTCAACAGTTCCGCACGAACCTTGGCCACCGCCTTGGGATCGGTCTTCACACCCACTGCGTCGCGAACCGCACGGGCGAATTGCGAGACATATTCGCGGCCGATCAGGCGGCCGATATCGGCGCGCGCTGCGCGGATCGCGGCATCGTTGCCGGCCGCGTTCCCCGCGTCGATCTTCGTCACGCGCAGGATATACCAGCCCTCATTCTGCGGCGCCTCCAGCGTGCGCGCCTTGTTCTGCGGCATCGAGAAGAGCAGCGCGAGCGGCGCGGCGGCGGGGGTGTTCTGCGCGGCGGCCAGATCACGGCGTGATGCCGCGATCGGACGGACCGGCGGGGTCGCGAGCCCGGTTTCCTTCAGCGCCTGCGCCATCGGCATGCCCTTGTTGACCTTGGCCAGCACGGCGTTGGCCAGCTTGCGCGCGGCGGCGCGGGCGCGGTCGGCATTCAGGTCGGCCAGCACCCGCTGGCGCACCTGCGCCAGCGGTCGCGGGGCGGAGCGCTGAACCTGACCGACGCCGACGACCGCGAAGCCGCCATCCTGGCCGATCGGCACGATCTGCGGCGCATCGCCTTCGTCTGCGGTGAACGCGGCGGTGATCATCGCGCGCTGTTCCGCCGTCGGCTGGAAGCTGGGCGCGTCGGGTGCGGCGCCTTGCGCGGTGACGGCGGGGGTCGTCTGCGCCTGGAGCTTGCGGTCGGCCACTACCTCGTCAAAGGTCGCGTTGCCCGACAGCGCATCCTCGATCGTATTGCGCATTTCGCCAAGGGCGGCGGCCTGCTTCTGCTTGGTCAGCTCGGCGACGATCTCGGGACGCGCCTGCGCCAGCGTCTTGCCCGGCACCTGAGTGATCGCATCGACCTTCGCCACGACGAAGCCCAGCGTGCCGCGAACCGGGCCGACCACCGCGCCCTGGCTCGCGCCGAACACCGCATCGGCCATGGCGGCCGAGCTTTGCGCGGCATAGGCGGCCTTCTCGACTCCCTTCTGCGTCGAGGCCTCCAGCCCGGCGGCACGCGCCGCATCGGCGAGCGAGGTGCCCGACTTCGCCTTGGCGGCCAGGGCATTGGCACCGGCCTGATCGGCGACGATCACCTGGGTCACGTCGCGCTTCTGGGTCGCGGCGTAGCGCGTCTGATTGGTCTGATAATAGCGCGCAATCTCCGCCTCGCTCGGCGTGGCGCTGGCCGCGACGGCGGCGGGGGTCACCAGCGCGTAGCGGACGGTGCGGCGCTCTGGCAGCGTATAGCGCTGGACATTACGCTGATAGAAGGTCTGCAGTTCGGCATCGGTCGGGGCAGGACCTGCGGGCACCAGGCGGGTCGGGATATAGCCGACCTCGCCCGTGCGCTTTTCCAGAAGCAGCGAAGCATAGGGCAGCGCCATCTGCATCGCGAACTGGGTCGCGCCGATGGTGGGGACGGTCAGCTGCTGGGCGAAGGTCGTCCGCTCGATGTCGGTGCGGACCTGCGCGTCGGTCATCTTGCGCTGCGCCAGAAGCTGTTGATACAGCGCCGGATCGAACTGGCCATTGGGGCCGCGAAAGGCGGGGATCGAGGCGATCTGGCCATCGACCAGACGCCGCGACACGACCATGCCCTGCTCCCTGCCGAATTGTTCGAGCGACAGGCCCGTGATCTCGCGCTGAAGCACCCCTTCGAAGCCGCCGGCCGCAACGAACTGCGCCATGTCGAGCGTGGGCTGTTCCTGGCGATAGGCCGCGACCTCGTTCTGCGCGGCGGTGCGCAGGTCGTTGGCGGTGACCTTCGCATCGCCGACCTTGGCGACGTCCGACCCGGTCAGCCCGCCCGCCATTCCGGCGATGTTCGACACGTCGCCCGCCGCAAAGGCGATGGCGATGATGCCGAGCACGATGAAGGTCACGATGACGCCGGCCTTCGAATTGATGATCCGGCGGAAGAAGCTGAGCATGGACGACCGATCGGCAAGGAATAAAAACGTGCCCGCTTTAGGGGGCAGTCGCGCCCGCATCAAGCTTGTGCGGACGCCACGATACGCTATCGATGTTGAACACGTAAAACACACGACTCAATGGGAGCCTGAATATGGCACGGCGCAAATTGGTGGCGGGCAATTGGAAGATGAACGGCTCGCGCGCTGCTCTGGTCGAACTGGACGCTATCGCCCGCGCGGCGGAAGCGGCTCCCGGTGTCGATGTGGCGATGGCGGTGCCCTTCACGCTGATCGCCCCCGCCGCCGAGCGGGAGCCGGGCCTGGCGATCGGCGCGGAGGATGTGCACGACCGTGATTCGGGGGCGCATACCGGTTGCGTCTCGGCTGGCATGGTTAAGGAGGCGGGCGCGCGCTTCACTATCGTGGGCCATTCGGAACGGCGCGCGGATCAGGGGGAGACCAGCCAGGACGCCTGGGGCAAGGCGGCGGCGGCGCATCGCAACGGGCTGAACGTCATCCTGTGCTGCGGCGAGACCGAAGCGGAGCGCAATGCCGGTCGTGCCGAGCGCGTGGTGCAGGCGCAGATCGAGAAGTCGGTGCCCGACAATGCGGACGGCAGCTGGTTCACGCTCGCCTATGAACCACGCTGGGCGATCGGCACGGGGCGAACGCCGACGGTGGATGAAGTCGCGAGCATCCACGCGATCGCGCGCGCCAAGCTGCGGATGCTGATCGGCGATGCGGCCGACGAAGTCCGTATTCTGTATGGCGGTTCGGTAACCGGCGACAATGCCGCAACCTTGCTGGCGGTCGAGAATGTCGATGGCGCGCTGGTGGGCGGCGCCAGTCTGACGGCGGCCAAGTTCGTACCGATCATCGAGGCGGCGGCGGGGCTGTGATTTTGCGGTGCGGTCGGGCGTGGCCGTCGACGGCGCTCAGGCTGGACGGAGCGAGGGATTATCGCAACCGCCGTTTACGCTGAGCGAAGTCGAAGCGCACGCCCCGAACCTCGCCTCAAGTCCCCGAATAGCGCCCCTTCAACATCCGATAGGCTGCCCGCAGCGCGTAGGCATCGCCCCCCTTGGGCCGCCCCGGCTTGGCCGAAGGCCGCCAGGCGAATACGTCGAGATGCGCCCAGGCCGTATCCTTGGGCACGAAGCGCCGCAGGAACAGTGCCGCCGTGATCGCACCCGCAAAGCCGCCATCGGGGGCGTTGACCATGTCGGCGATGTCGGACCTCAACATCTCGTCATAGCCATCCCAGAGCGGCAGCCGCCAGACCGGGTCTTCCTCCGCTACGCCCGCCGCCAGCAGTTCCGCCGCCAATGTCTCGTCATCGGTAAACAAGGGCGGCAGATCGGGGCCCAGCGCAACCCGTGCCGCGCCGGTCAGTGTGGCGAAGTCGAGGATCAATTCGGGCTTCTCCTCGCCCGCACGGGTCAGCGCGTCGCCCAGGATCAGGCGACCCTCGGCATCCGTGTTGGTGTTCTCGACCGTCAGGCCTTTTCGTGTCTTCAGCACGTCTCCGGGGCGGAAGGACGCGGCCGACACCGCATTCTCCACCGCCGGGATCAGCAGGTGGAGTCGCACCGGCAGCTTCGCCGCCATCACCAGACCGGCCAGCGCCAGCGCATGCGCCGCGCCGCCCATATCCTTCTTCATCAGCCGCATTCCGGCGGACGGCTTGATGTCGAGGCCCCCGGTGTCGAAGCACACGCCCTTCCCGACGATCGCGATGCGGGGATGGGCGGGGTTGCCCCAATGGAGTTCGATCAAGCGGGGCGCCCGCTCCCGCGTCGCCGCTTGCCCGACCGCATGGACCATGGGATAATCGCGCGCCAGCATGTCGCCCGCCGTCACGCGTAGCTCGGCCTGATGCGCACGCGCCAGCGCGGTGGCTTCGGCTTCGAGTTCGGCGGGGCCCAGATCGCCCGCGCCGGTATTGACCAGATCGCGGACCTGCGCGGTAGCGGCGGCGATGCGGATCACCTCCTCCCGGTGGCCGACATCGCGGGTCAGCAGCACCCGCGCGCCCGCATTCTCCGCCTTGCGATAGCGGGTGAAGCGATATTGCCCAAGAAGCCAGCCCAGCGCGTTCGCGCCGACGTCCGCGCCGTCGAGGCGATAGCTGCCTTCCGGCAGGGTTTCGGCCAGCTTGGCGAGCGCCCAAGGGGAGGCGGGGTCGGTCACGCCCGCGACGACCCCAATGTCATCGCCGTCCGGACATAGCAGGACGCTATTGGGCCTGGCGGTGAATGCCTGCGCCGATGCCAGTGCGCGGACCGTGGCGGGCTGGCGGGTCAGCCAGGCGTCGAAGCCTCCGGGCGCCAGAAGCGTGACCGACCGGGCGGGCTGGCCGCGATCGGGTTGCAGCAGGGAAGAAAAGTCCATCATTCGACAGGGCTCACCAGAAATTGCTCGATCTTTCCGCCGGCACCGGGTTCGGCATAGGTGCTGATCCGCAAGGACCGCGTCGGATAGGTGACCCGGTAGGAGCGGTTGACGAAACCGCCGCGCAGGCGCGTGCGCCCGACCTGCTCGACCGTGGTCGGTGCGCCCAGCGGAGACAGGCTGGCCTTATAGTCGGCGATGGTCGCGGGCGTGAAATAATAGGCCGCATCCTCGGTCAGCAGCGCGCGGTCGAGACTGCCCGTCCGAAGCTGCGTATAGACGCGCTTGGCGCGGTCGAGCGCGGCGGCGTCTTCGGCACTGGCCTGGGGTGCGGGCAGGACGATCTCCGAAATGCCTTTGGCGATCCGTCCCTGCGCATCCGCGAACCAGGCGTTGACCGCAACCACCACGGCGGCTTTGTCATCCGGGTAGACGATATTCTCGGTCAGGAAGCCGACCGCCTCGCCGCTATGCTCGACGAAGCGGCGGCCATTGTCGGAGCCGACCCCGACACCCAGACCATAATTGGTGTTGGACCCGTCGGTCAGCTTGACCGGATTCTCCTGCTCGTCCCACAGCTTGGCCGGAAGCAGCGTGCGGTTCATCCGGGCCACGTCCCATTTGGCCAGATCCTGCGGCGACATCGACAATTCTCCTGCCGCATAGAGCCAGCCCGAAGCGGCGGGTGTTTCGACGCGGACGGGGCCGAGCGCGTGCCGCAGATACCCTTGCGGAAAGCCGGGGCCGACCGCCTTGTCCTGATCGACCGCACGAATGCCGAGCGGACGGAACACCCGTGCCTGGAGGAAGTCCAACAGCGGCTGGCCCGACACCTTCTCGACGATCATGCCCGCGACGACATAGCCGGTATTGGAATATTGCCATTGCGCGCCGGGCACGAAGTCGAGCGGCGCCTTCGCCCAGCGGTCGACGATCCCCTGCGGCGTGGTGGGGGTCGCCATCGCCTTGAAGCTGTAATCCTGCGGCCAATAGTCCCGCAGGCCCGAGGTGTGGCTGAGCAACTGGCGGATGGTGATCGTGTCGCCACCGGTAATGCCGGGGATATATTGGCCGACCTTGTCGTCGAGCGACAGTTTGCCGTCATCGGCAAGCAACTGGATGGCCGTGGCGGTGAACTGCTTCGACACCGAGGCGATCTGATAGGGGAGTTTCGGGTCGGCAGGTCCGGTCTGTCCCTCGAACTGCTTGCCATAGGCCTTGGCAAGCACGATCCTGCCGCCGCGCACTACCGCGATCGAGGCGGAGGGGACACCGGTATCGGCCAGCGTCCTGGTCACCAGCGTATCGATCTTCTGGGTTTCCGCCGGGGTCAGCGCCTGGGCGAGCAGCGGGGCGGGGGCGATGAACGCGATCGCCGCCAGCAAATGGGGGTATCTCATGCGCCCCAAGGAAGCAGGTTTGCGGGGGCGGTGCAACGGGCGCGTTGGAGGGTGGGGGCGTGGGCTTCGACTTCGCTCAGCCTGAACGGGGGTAGGGAAAAGGGGCTGCCCTCCGTTCAGTCCGAGCGAAGTCGAAGGCCACGGGACGGCATCCCGACTTCGCGTGATGCGAACGGTTGGGGGGGGGAGAGTGGTTCGAGATCTGTACCACTCAGCCCCGCCAGGGTTGTCGTAAAGCCTATCCGTTCCCCATGACAGGCACGCCATAGAGATCGTGCTCGTCGGCATCCTCGATCTCGACGGACACAATATCGCCGATAGAGAGATGGGCGGCATCGCGCAGGAAGACCTCGCCGTCGATTTCCGGTGCGTCGGCCTGAGACCGGCCGGTCGCGCCGCCTTCCTTGTCCACCGCGTCAATGATGACGGGCAGGGTGCGGCCGACCTTGGCGGCCAGCTTGGCGGCGGAGATGGCGGCGGTCTTTTCCATGATCCGCGCGTAACGCTCCTCCTTCACCTCCTCGGGGACGTGATCGGGCAGGGCATTGGCGGCGGCGCCTTCGACGGGCTCGAAGCGGAAGGCGCCGACCCGGTCGAGCTGCGCCTCGTCGAGCCAGTCGAGCAGATATTCGAAATCTTCCTCCGTCTCGCCTGGGAAGCCGACGACGAAGGTCGAGCGGATCGCGATATCGGGGCAAATGTCGCGCCATTGGTGGATGCGCTGGAGCACCTTGGCATCGTTGCCGGGGCGCTTCATGCGGCGAAGCACCGAGGGCGCGGCATGCTGGAACGGAATGTCCAGATAGGGCAGCACCAGCCCTTCCGCCATCAGCGGGATCACCTGATCCACATGCGGATAGGGATAGACATAGTGCAGCCGCACCCAGGGCGCGATCTTGCCCAGTTCGCGGGCCAGGTCGGTCATGTGCGGCACAACCTCCTGCCCCTTCCACATCCGCGGTTCGCGGCGAATATCGATGCCGTAAGCCGAGGTGTCTTGGCTGATGACCAGCAGCTCGCGCGTGCCCGCCGCGACCAGCTTCTCCGCCTCGCGCAGGATGGCGTCGGGGCGGCGGCTGACCAGGTCGCCGCGAAGCGACGGGATGATGCAGAAGCTGCACCGGTGGTTGCAGCCCTCGGAAATCTTCAGATAGCTGTAATGGCGCGGGGTCAGCTTCAACCCGGCGTCGGGAATCAGGTCGATATAGGGCGACAGGTTGGCGGGCGCGGCGGCGTGGACGGCCTCGACCACCTGCTCATATTCATGCGCGCCGGTGATCGCGAGCACGTCGGGGAAGCGGGTGCGGATCGCCTCGGCTTCCTTGCCCATGCAGCCGGTCACGATGACGCGGCCATTCTCCTTGATCGCCTCGCCGATCGCCTCCAGGCTTTCCTCCTTGGCGGAGTCGAGAAAGCCGCAGGTGTTCACCAGCACGACATCGGCCCCGGCATAGTCGGGCGACATCTGATAGCCATCGGCGCGAAGCTGGGTCAGGATGCGTTCGCTGTCGACCAGATTCTTGGGACAGCCGAGCGAGACCATGCCGACGCGCGGCGGAGTAGGGAGTTTGGTTGCCATGGGATACGCGCGCACATAGTCCAAATCGGATCGCTTTTCCAGATGCGTGCATCGTCGCGCTTAATGTGGATGGTCGACAGGTCCGGCCGATCCCGGCATGAGGGAAACTAACGTAGTTAAAGGTTGGAAGGCGATGCTGGCGATCGGATTGATGTCGGGAACCTCGCTCGACGGCGTGGACGCCGCCTTGGTCGAGACGGACGGCGAGGCCCAGGTCCGTCCCGTCGCCTTTCGTTCGGAGGCCTATTCGGATGTCGCGCGCGCCGAACTGGCCGAGGCCACCGCGCTCGCGCTGACCTTCGACCGACCGCGCGCCAGCCCGCCGATCGTCGCGGCGGGCGAGTTGATCGTGCGGACCCATGCGATGGTCGTGCAGAAACTGTTGCGCGATGCCGGGATCGGCGCCGATGCGGTGGAGGTGATCGGCTTCCACGGCCAGACGGTCGCACATCGCCCCGATCGCGGCTGGACCTGGCAGATCGGGGATGGACAGGCCCTGGCGGACGCCACCGGGATCGTCACCGTCTCGGACTTCCGCTCCGCCGATGTCGCGGTGGGCGGGCAGGGCGCGCCGCTGATGCCCGTCTATCACGCCGCGCTGGCTACCGGGCTCGACAAGCCGCTGGCCGTGCTGAACCTGGGCGGGGTGGCCAACATCACCTGGATCGGTCGCGACGGGGCGCTCGTCGCCTTCGACACCGGGCCCGCCAATGGCCTGATCGATAGCTGGATGGAGGCCGAGAGCGGGCAGCGCTTCGATGCGGACGGTGCGCTGGCGGCGTCAGGTCGGGTGGAGCCGACCGTGCTCGATACGATGATGGACAATGGCTGGTTCGACCTCGCACCACCCAAGTCGCTGGACCGCAACGACTTCACCATTCAACCGGCGCGCGGGTTGTCGGCGGCGGATGGGGCGGCGACGCTGACGGCCTTTACCGCACAGACGATCGCCCGCGCGCTCGACCATTTGCCCGAGCGGCCCAGGCGGCTGCTGGTCGCCGGGGGCGGGCGGCACAATGCGACGATGCTGCGCATGATCGCGGAGGCGACGGGTCTTACCCCCGAGCCGACCGATCGGCTCGGCTGGAATGGCGACGCGCTGGAGGCGGAGGGGTTCGCCTATATGGCGGTGCGTCGGCTGAACGAACGGCCGATCAGCTTTCCGGGAACCACGGGCGTGCCGGAGGCGATGACCGGCGGGGTGATCCACCGGCCTGCGGCAGGCTGACGGAGATCGGAAAGGCCGAGGTTCGCGGCGGATCGCCTTAGAGGAGAGGGATCAGCGTCGCTTCGTGCCCTGCTTCCGCAACGTGACCGGGATGGGGCAGCCCCCGAAGTTGCGCACCACCGCATAATGCGGTTCGGCAGGCGGCATTTCGCTGAGCTTGCGGGGGCCGGCGGCGACTTCGGTCTGGCTGACGCGCTTGTCCTCGGGGACGCAGTGATCCGGCGACGGACCGATGGTCGGCTGGTTGATTTCGGGCTGCGCCATCAATGCGGCGGCGGCGAACAGGATCATCATCGACATATCCTCCCGAGCATGGGGAGCATCAGTCTATGCCCGGCGACCCCGTCTAGCAATCAGCGCGCGACATAGGCGTCGATCAGCGCACCGACATAATCGGGTCGGTCGCTGGTCAGCTCTGGGGCGGCGCGCCCCTTGCCATAGATGAAGCCGTATATCGGATAGGTCGAACTGCCCAGGCCGTCCGAGTCGCGGAACCAGACCTTGACCTGGCTCCAGTCATTGCCGGGCGAGACGTCGAACAGGGTCACGTCCTGTTCGGCATGGCCGCGCTCGCCATTCTGGATCGACCAATTGGCATGGGTCAGCATCAGCACCCGGTCCTCGACCAACCGGCTGACCACCGCGACATGGCCCAGCGGCAGGCGGCCGGTCTTCTCGAACACCACGACCGCGCCGACCCGGGGGGTATGGCCACGCGGATATTTGCCCTCGGCCTGGTTCCACCAGGTCCATGCGTCGCCATAGATGGAAATGCCCGATGCCTGACGCGCGAAAGGAACGCATTGCCCGACATAGTCGAGGAGCGATCGCGCTTGGGCCGGGACAGCGACCGTGAGTGCGCAGAGCGATATGACTGCTTTGGACACCAGAGCTTTCATGATCGTCACGCTAACCCGCGTGGATTAATCGTGAACTGTTCGGAATGGTTAACATTGCGGTAGCCAGTCGGGCCGTGGGTTTCGCGCGGCCGGATGAGGGAGCGCGCGCCTTTGCCGTGGCTAGCCGCGTCGCGCGCTGGCCCGCGCCTCCAGCAGGTTCCACAGGCCGTTATGCTGGACCAGCAACTGAGTCGCGCCGAACCCCAGCGCACGGGGAAGGCCCAGGCTGTTTTCGTCGGTCTCGAAGTCGAGCAACGGCTCGGGCATCGGATTGGGCGGGGCGGACAGGCCGAAGCGTCGCGCGGCCTGTACCAGAAGCTGGCGGATCGTGCGCCAGTCGAGGATCAAGGCCGAGACCGCACCGGTCGCACATCCCCGCCGGTCCGAATTGGCCAGCATCTCCAGCGTCTGGCGCAACTGGGTCAGCGCGGCATCGGTCTGCGCCTGTCCCGGCGTCGAAGGCAGCGGACCCGCGGCCGAGGTCAGATTGGCAAGAAAGGCGCGTTCATAGCCAAAAGCGGTCGACGACTGGATCAGCCAGGGCAGGGTTTCGATCTGGATGCCGCGCGCCATGGCATAATCGATCATGCACGGGTGATTGCCATGGACCGCGCACACCGCATGAACCGCATCGGTCAGGTCATGCAGCAACGCCTGCGGCAACAGCAGTGACTGGACATGCGGGTGCCCCGCGCTCCCCGACCGCGCCAGGATCGCCCGGATGTCACCCCGTCGATCGTTCTGAATATCGAATGCGATGGTCGCCGCCATGTCCGTTCCGATGTTGGGCGCGGCACGGCGACGATTCCAGTTCGTCATCGCGCCCGCATGAAAGCTTTACCCAAATTTCGTTAACGCGGAGTTTACGAAGATTGGCGCTGCGGAAAGGTTGCGAGGGGAGTGGGTATCGCGCGGCTTCGCGATCGGCCGTTCGGATCGCGCTTGCCGGATCGTCATGCCGTCGCGATAACGCCGCCCAACGCGTCGGGGGTTATCCGACGTACTAGGGTCTGGAGTGGTATGAATGCGCAAATGGGTGCTGGGTCTGGCGCTGGCTTCGGTCGGGGCGTCGATCACGATGGCGATGGGAGCACCGGTCATGGCCGCTGAGCCGGAGAAACAGGGTGATCTGACGCTGGCACGCGTCTTTGGCAGCCCCGACCTTTCGGGGTCGCAGCCGCGCGGGCTTCGGCTGTCGCCGGACGGTACGCTGCTGACCTCGCTGCGCCCACGGGCCGACGAGAAGGAACGGTTGGATCTCTGGGCGCGCGACACGCGCACCGGTGAGGAGCGGATGCTGGTCGACTCCAAGAAGGTCGGCTCCGGTGCCGAACTGTCCGAAGCCGAGAAGATGCAGCGCGAACGCGCGCGCATCGGCGGGTCGAAGGGGATCGTCGCCTATGACTGGGCGCCTGACGGCAAGTCGATCCTGGTGCCGCTCGACGGCGACCTGTACCTTGCCGGTTTGGACGGGCAGGTCCGTCGCCTGACCAATACGCCGGGTGGCGAGTTGAATCCGATCGTCAGCCCCAAGGGCGGTTACGTCAGCTTCGTGCGGGATCAGAATTTGTGGGCCATGCCGCTGACTGGGGGCGAGGCGCGGGCCTTGACCAAGGAAGGCGGCGGCACCGTCCATTTCGGTGAGGCTGAATTCGTCGCACAGGAGGAAATGCACCGCTTCACCGGCTATTGGTGGAGCCCCGACGAGCGTTACATCGCCGTCGAGCGGTTCGACGAAGCCCCGGTCAAGGTGGCGGTCCGCGCGGCGATCGGCGCGTCGGGTACCAAGATCTATGAACAGCGCTACCCGGCGGCGGGCACGCCAAACGCGCTGGTCGAGCTTTATGTGATGAAGGCGGATGGTTCGGGCCGGGTGAAGGTCGATCTCGGCAGTGATCCCGACATCTATCTGGCGCGGGTCGATTGGACCCCGGACGGCTCGGCGATGCTGGTCCAGCGCGAGAGCCGGGACCAGAAGCGGCTCGACATGCTGCGCGTCGATCCGGCGACCGGCAAATCGACGGTGGTCTTCACCGAACGTTCGGGTGAGCGAAGCTGGCTGAACCTGTCGGACGCCTATCGCCCGATGAAGGACGGCAGCCTGATCTGGCGGTCGGAGCGGGACGGTTATGGCCATCTCTACCGTTTCGCGAACGGCAAATGGGCGCAACTGACCAAGGGGCCTTGGGTCGTGACCGGGCTGGTCGGCGTCGATGAAAATAAGGGTCGGCTCTATTTCACGGGCCTGAAGGACGATGTACTCGAACAGCATGTCTATGCCGTCGACATCGCGCATCCGGATGTCATCACCCGCCTGACCGAGCGCGGCTATACGAACAGCGCGACGATGGACTCGGCTGCCAGCCGCCTCATCGTCTCGCGCTCCGGACCCAGCCAGCCGACCCAGGTCTATCTGGCCGACACGACGGGCAAGCGGCTGAACTGGATCAACGAGAATGCGATTGTCGCGGGCCATCCCTACGCCCCCTATCTCGCCAGCCACCGCGAAACGAAGTTCGGTACGATTAAGGCCGATGACGGCACGACGCTCTATTGGGAGATGATTACGCCCAAACTGGAACCGGGCAAGCGCTACCCCGTCTTCTTCCAGCATTATGGCGGCCCCGGCACCGGTCAGCAGGTCACGCGCGGCTGGCAGGGCGCATTGCCGCAATATCTGGTCGACAAAGGCTGGATCTTCTTCCAGATCGACAATCGCGGTTCGTATAATCGCGGCAAGGCGTTCGAGGATGCGATCTACCACGCCATGGGCACGGTCGAGGTGGCCGATCAGCTTGCGGGCGCGAACTATTTGAAGAGTCTGCCTTTCGTCGATCCGACTCGGATCGCGACCTATGGCTGGTCGTACGGCGGCTATATGTCGATCAAGATGCTGGAGAAGACGCCGGGCGTCTATGCCGCCGCCGTATCGGGCGCGCCGGTCACCGACTGGCAGCTTTACGACACCCATTATACCGAACGCTATCTGGGCGATCCGCGCACCGATCCGAAGAGCTACGAAACGTCGCAGGCGATCACCGATGCCGCCAAGATTCGCGATCCGCTGCTGCTGATCCACGGCATGGCCGACGACAATGTCTTCCTCGACAACGCCACCGCGTTTGCCGCCGAAATGCAGAAGACCGACACGCCGTTCGAGATGATGCTCTATCCGGGCCAGACCCACCGCGTCGGCGGGCCGGGCATTTCCGAGCATCTGTGGCACACGATCCTGAACTTCCTGGACCGGACGGTGAAGGACAAGCCGGCGAAGTGATCCCGATCCTCCCCGGCACGGGGAGGGGGACCATGCGCAGCATGGTGGAGGGGGCTGGCGGCAAGGGCTGACCTGTGCGGCACGCCCCCTCCGTCAGCGCTGGCGCGCTGCCACCTCCCCGTAACGGGGAGGATGTACGGACATGGCATGGCATTCCTGAAGACCTTCCACCTCTGGCCGTTCCTCGACACGCTGGTCAGCTATCTGACCGCCTTCGTGCTGGGCACGGTGATCGGGGCCGAGCGGCAATATCGCCAGCGCACCGCCGGCCTGCGCACCAATGCGCTGGTCGCGATCGGCGCGGCGGCGTTCGTCGATCTGGGTCAGCGGCTGGGCGGCAATATCGAGTCGATCCGCATCATCGCCTATGTCGTCTCCGCTATCGGCTTTCTCGGCGCGGGCGTCATCATGAAGGAGGGGATGAACGTTCGCGGCTTGAACACCGCGGCGACCCTGTGGTGCTCGGCGGCGGTCGGCTCGATCGCGGGCAGCGACATGGTGGCGGAGGCGGTGCTGCTGACCGGCATCGTCCTGCTCGCCAACACCGCGCTGCGCCCGCTGGTCGATGCGATCAACCGTATCCCGGTGGAGGGGCGGCATGTGGAGGCGACCTACTCGGTCAGCCTGACTACGACCGCCGCGCAGGCCGGGCCGGTCGGCGATCTGCTGGTCGAACATCTCGAGGGCGCGGGCCTGCCGGTCGGCGAACTGGATAGCGAGGAGCGGGGCGAGGATCAGGTGACCGTCACCGCGATCCTGACCAGCACCATCGTCGAGGCGAGCGAACTCGACCGGATCACCGATCATTTCCAGAGCGTCCACGGCATCGCCCACGCGACCTGGGCGGCGAGCACGCATGATTGATACGCCGAGAACCGTCGCCCCAGCGCAGGCTGGGGCCTTTCGCCGCATAGGCTGACCGATGCCGGGCTGGGTCTATATCATGACCAGCAAGCCGGAAGGCGTCCTGTATATCGGCGTCACCGTATATCTCGCCGCGCGCATCCATCAGCATCGCACCGACAAGGGTGCGGAGTTTTGTCGTCGCTACGGGCTGCACCGGTTGGTTTACGCCGAGGAACATGGCCGGATCGAGGATGCCATCGCCCGCGAAAAAGCGATGAAGGCTTGGAAGCGGGTATGGGAGATAGGGCTGATCGAGAGCATCAATCCTGCTTGGGACGACCTTTTCGACCGGCTGGCGTGAAGGCGAAAGGCCCCAGCCTTCGCTGGGGCGACGTGTCAGCGCCTAAACCCCCGCTTGCCGTGCTCAAACGCGCACTATTCGTAAAGTCGGTGGACGTATCCGCGCAATGACGCTACCGGCTCACGCTTCCGAGTGGAGGGTTTAATGGGTTATCGCGTGGTGGTCGCCGGGGCGACGGGCAATGTCGGCCGGGAAATGATCAACATTCTGGCGGAGCGGGAATTCCCGATCGACGAGCTGGCGGTCGTCGCCTCGTCGCGCAGCCAGGGCGACCAGATCGAATATGGTGAGACCGGCAAGATGCTCACCATCAAGAATATCGAGCATTTCGATCCCACCGGCTGGGACATGGCGCTGTTCGCGATCGGATCGGACGCGACCAAAGTCTATGCCCCCAAATTCGCCGCCGCTGGCTGCATCGTGATCGACAATTCGTCGCTCTATCGCATGGACCCGGACGTGCCGCTGATCGTGCCGGAAGTGAACCCGGACGCGATCGATGGCTATACCGCCAAGAACATCATCGCCAACCCGAACTGCTCGACCGCGCAGATGGTCGTGGCGCTCAAGCCCCTGCACGACAAGGCGAAGATCAAGCGCGTCGTCGTCGCGACCTATCAGTCGGTGTCGGGCGCGGGCAAGGCGGGCATGGACGAACTGTTCGAGCAGAGTCGCAACATCTTCGTCGGCGACCCCGCCGAGCCCAAGAAGTTCACCAAGCAGATCGCCTTCAACGTGATCCCGCACATCGACAGCTTCCTGGAGGACGGCTCCACCAAGGAAGAGTGGAAGATGGTCGCTGAGACCAAGAAGATCCTCGACCCCAAGGTCAAGGTGACGGCGACCTGCGTCCGCGTGCCGGTCTTCGTCGGCCACTCCGAGGCGCTGAACATCGAGTTTGAGGAGGAAATCTCCGCGACCGAGGCGCAGGATATTCTGCGCGAGGCGCCCGGCGTCATGCTGATCGACAAGCGTGAGGACGGCGGATACGTCACGCCGATCGAATGCGTCGGCGATTATGCGACCTTCATCAGCCGTGTGCGCGAGGATTCGACGGTGGATAACGGCCTATCGCTGTGGTGCGTGTCGGACAATCTCCGCAAGGGCGCCGCGCTGAACGCGGTGCAGATCGCCGAACTGCTCGGCCGTCGCCACCTGAAGAAGGGGTAAGTCTCGATCCTCCCCGGAACGGGGAGGGGGACCATCGCGAAGCGATGGTGGAGGGGGCTCTCCGACGGGGCAGTCCTATAGGGAAGCCCCCCTCCGTCAGCGCTGCGCGCCGCCACCTCCCCGTATCGGGGAGGTGCAGGGCTTACCGCCCCATATACAGCCCCGGCCGGTGCCAGGCGAACAGGATCAGGCTGATCGCCGCCGCGCTGACCGCCGACCAGGCGAGTTGCGAGACGGTGACGACGGGGATCGCCATCGACAGGATCACGACGTCGAGCGCGACCTGCGTCATTCCCATATTCCATCCACGCTTGCGATAGAGCCAGATGGTGATGACCCCGGTCCCGCCGACCCCGGCTTGGTGCCGGGCGAGCGACAATATGCCCATGCCGATCACCGTTCCGCCGACCAGTGCGGCAAAGGCCGGATGGACCGTATCGACATGGACCGAAACGCGGGTGATCGCGGAAGCCACGCCGATCCCGACATTGACCAGCACCGTCTTCACCGCGAAGCGCGCGCCCATCACCTTGTGCGCGAACAGGAAGAAGGGAATGTTGACCAGCGTGAACAGCACGCCCGCAGGCAGCGGGACCAGATAGGACAGCAGCAGCGCGACGCCCGCGATCCCGCCCGTCACCAGCCCCGCCGCTTTCAGAAAGACCAGGCCCACGATCAACAGCGTGCAGCCGATGAAGATCGCATAGGCGTCCTCCAACAGGCTGTGCGGACGCCCGATCGGGCTGGGCGGCAGGGTTTCGGCAGGGGAAGCGGTGGCTGCGGTCATCGACGGTCCGGTTATGGGTCCGGCATCCGCTCCCGATTATCCTGCTTCTGGCGGCAGAAGCAGGCTATTATCGCAAATCCCCGGCAAGGCCAATCGCACTAGCGGATGATAAGCCAGCCTATTCCGGCGATCACCCCCAGCGCGTAGAGTCCGCCCTGCGCGCGTAGCAGATAGCTGGCGCCCAGCACCCCGGTCGCCGCCAGCGCGCAGGCCGCCACCCGGTCGGCGGCGATCCATTCCAGAATGACGAATGCACCGACCATGTTCGCCGCCGCGTTGACTGCGATCCAGATATAGGAAGGGAAGGCCCCGATCGACCCGATCAGCGGGATCTTGATCGTGGCAAAGCCGCGCATCGTGCCGGGAAACAGATCCGCCGCGAGATGAAAGCCCACGCCGAACCCCAACCCCGCCGCGACCGGCCAGGTCCGCAGGTCGAGCGTGGCGACGTAGAAGGGCAGGACGCTGTGCACCAGCGCGCTGCGATGCGGGAGTTGGAGCGGCGTGTCGAGATCGGGCAGGCGCGTCCCCGCCGCCGTCGCCGCCGCGACCGTGGCGATCAGCATCCACGGGCCTCCTCCACCGGCGAACGCCAGGATCACCGCCAGAAGAAGAAATAGGGATGCTGCCATGGGCGGCGGCTACTCGCTTGTACCCCTTTTGTCCATGCGTGCGACTCGCTCCGAACTACAAAAAAGCGCGGATTCCCGCCATTTTGTCGCGGACTGGTGAGAATGGGACTCAGGGCACTGCTTTGGCCTGCGCCGACACGGTCAAGGTACAATTTTTTGAGGGTGGTGGGCAGGCCCCGCTCAGGCATATTCGGGATCATGACCATGCAGGCCAAAGCGGGTATCGGCGCGCTGACCGACCGGGAAAAGCAGACGCTGCGTCTGATCGTTCGGGGGCATGACGCCAAGTCGATTGCGCGTGAATTGAACCTGTCGGTCCACACCATCAACGAACGGCTGCGTGACGCCCGCCGCAAGATGGCCGTGTCGAGCAGTCGCGAGGCGGCGCGGATGCTGCTGGAGGTGGAGGGCGATGCATCGCTGTCGACCCCCGAATCTGTGGGGGACAGAAGGATCGGGGAGGACCGGCCCGAGCCGATCAGGGATGAAAGCCCGGCGCCGATCATCGGCGTGAAGGCTGGCATCCGCCGTCCCCGTATCATCATCGGAGCGATACTCATGACCCTCGCCCTAAGCCTGCTCGCCCTTGGCGGCCTGACCCATATGGCGTCCACGCCGCCCCCGACGGCTAAGACGACAGCCACCGATCCGGCCGTGGTCGAAACCGCCCAGCATTTCCTGCGACTGATCGACCAGGGTCGCTGGGCCGACAGCTATCGCCTGACCACGAACAGCTTTCGCACGCTCAATACCGAGCAGGTCTGGGCCGCCACCTCGGAGAAGGTGCGGACGCCGCTGGGCAAGACGGTATCGCGGACCTTGCTCAGCCAGGACGATGTCCCCGCACCGCCCGCCGGTTATCGGATGGTGCGGTTCAATACACGCTTCGACAGTTCGGCGGATGTCGTCGAAACCGTCACGTTGGAGCGAGAGAATGGCGAGTGGCGGGTTGCCGGGATTTATGTGGGCTAGCTGCCGGACACTATTGTCCTTTGGCGCGTCGGAAGGGCGGGGGTGTCGGTCCATCGGCAGCCCTTCCTTCTGACCATGAACGCCCCATCAACCGTTCAGCCTGAGCGAAGTCGAAGGCCACGCGATGGTCCTGCGAGGGAAAGCAGGTAAGCGCACTTCGAGTTCGCTCAGTGCAAGCGGTCGTTGGGATGATCGCGTGCACATTTTTGCCGAGCCGATTAGGAGGTTCGCTTACAACTCAACCGCCGGAGACCCGACCCTTGGCCGACACCGCCCCCGAAACCCGCTTCTTCGACAGCTTCGACGGCACTCCGATCGCGTGGCGTGAAATGGGGGAGGGGCGGCCCGTGGTGCTGATCCACGGCTATTTTTCCGACGCCTATACCAACTGGATCCGCTACGGCCATGCCGCCGCGATCGCCGCGAAGGGCTACCGGGTCATCATGCCCGACCTGCGCGCGCATGGAGAGAGCGGCAAGCCGCATGACCCCGCCGCTTATCCGAAGGATGCGCTGACCCGCGATGGCCATGCGCTGGTCGAGCATCTGGGGCTGAGCGACTATGATCTGGGCGGCTATTCGCTGGGCGCCCGGACGGTCAGCCGGATGCTCGCGACCGGGGCGGAGCCGGGCAAGGCGATCTTCGCGGGCATGGGGCTGGAGGGACTGCTCCATACCGATCGCCGGGTCGCGCATTTCACCAATATCCTGACGCGGCTGGGCGAGCATCCGCGCGGCAGCCCGGAATGGATGGCCGAGGCGTTTCTGAAGACCACCGGCGGCGATCCGGTGGCGCTGCTCCATATCCTCCAGACCTTTGCCGATACGCCGCTGTCGGCGATCGAAGGGTTCGACCTGCCCACGCTGGTCGTCGCAGGGGTGGACGATTTCGACAATGGCGCTGCGGTCGATCTGGCCGAGGCCCTGCCGCGCGGGCGCTATGCCGAAATTCCGGGCAACCATATGAGTTCGGTGACGAAATCCGAGCTTGGCGAAGCGATCGCGCAGTTCCTCACGGCTTGACGGCGGCGGGCAAAGCCGCGCAACTGCGCGCCATTCGCCCCGTTTCGAGGGCCCATCAGATTTTGAGGGGGATAGCATGATCCGTTCCGCCGTTTCCGGCACCGTGCTGGCGTTCCTGCTGGCCGGCACAGCCCAGGCGCAGGCCACGGCTTCGACGCCGCCAGCCGCGCAAGCGCCCGCGACCGTCGCCGGGGCCGATGCCTTCGTCGCAGAGGCGGAGAAGACGCTGGCCCAAAAATCCTTGGGGGCTCAGCAGATTGCGTGGGTCAACGCGACCTATATCACCGACGACACCGATGCGCTGGCGGCCGCTTCGGGCGCGGAGATGACTGATTTGGCGGTCCGCTATGGTCTGGGCGCGGCGCGCTATCAGGCACTGCCCGGCCTGTCCTATGACACCAAGCGCAAGCTGGACCTGCTGCGCGGCGGGATCACGCTGCCTGCGCCCACCACGCCCGGTGCGGCGGCGCAGCTTTCGATGCTGACGACGCGCATGTCCTCCTCTTACGGCAAGGGCAAGGGGCTGCGGAACGGCCAGCCGATCAACGGCTCGGACATCGAGGCCGCGATGGGCAGCGAGCGCGATCCCGCCCGTTTGAAGGAGATGTGGGTCAGTTGGCACGACAATGTCGGCGCCCCGATGCGCGCCGACTATGCGCAGATGACCGCGCTTGCCAACCAGGGGGCCAAGGAACTGGGTTATGTCGATGCGGGGTCGCTGTGGCGCTCCGGCTATGACATGAGCCCCGAGCAATTCGCACAATTGACCGACCGGATCTGGGGCGAACTGGAGCCGCTCTACAAGGCGCTGCACACCTATGTCCGGTGGAAGCTGAACGAGAAATATGGCGACGCGGTGCAGGCCAAGACCGGCCCGATCCGTGCCGATCTGCTCGGCAATATGTGGGCGCAGGAATGGGGCAACATCTATGACCTGGTCGCGCCCAAGGGGGCGGGCGATGTCGGATACGATACGGGCGATCTGCTGAAGGCCAAGGGGTACGACCCGATCAAGATGGTGAAGGCAGGCGAGGGCTTTTATTCCTCGCTGGGCTTCGCACCCCTGCCGCAGACCTTCTGGCAGCGGTCGCAGATTACCAAGCCCGCCGACCGTGAGGTGATCTGCCACGCATCGGCGTGGGATGTCGACAATCTGGACGACATCCGCATCAAGATGTGCACCAAGGTCAATGCCGACGACTTCGTGACCATCCATCACGAACTGGGCCATAATTACTACCAGCGCGCCTATAAGGATCAGCCTTTCCTCTACAAGAACGGCGCGAATGACGGGTTCCACGAGGCGATCGGCGACACCGTCGCGCTGTCGATCACGCCCGATTATCTGGTGAAGATCGGTCTGCTCGACCCCGCCAGGGTGCCGAGTGCCGACAAGGACATCGGTCTGTTGCTGCGTCAGGCGATGGATAAGGTTGCGTTCCTGCCCTTCGGCCTGCTGATCGACAAATGGCGCTGGGGCGTGTTCTCCGGCCAGATCCCGGCGAGCCAGTATCAGGCGGGATGGGATGCCCTGCGCCTCAAATATCAGGGCGTGGTGCCGCCGGTGGCGCGGGACGAGACCAAGTTCGATCCGGGCGCCAAATATCATATCCCGGCGGGTGTGCCCTATGCGCGCTATTTCCTGGCGCGGGTGCTCCAGTTCCAGTTCTACAAGGCGGCTTGCCAGCAGGCCGGTTGGAAGGGGCCGCTCCACCGCTGCTCCTTCTACGGCAACAAGGCGGTCGGCGAGAAGTTGAACGCGATGCTGGCGATGGGCCAGTCCAAGCCCTGGCCCGATGCGCTTCAGGTCTTCACCGGCAGCCGGGAGATGTCGGGCAAGGCGTTGGTTGAATATTTCGCGCCGCTCAAGACTTGGCTGGATCAGCAGAACAAGGGCAAGCCGCAGGGTTGGTGATGGTCGGAGAGGGCGTGGGGCGGCTGGCGTTGCTGGCCCCTCCACCACTCGCTTTCGCCAGTGGTGAAGGGGCATTGTAAGCAACGTCCGTTCAGGCTGAGCGAAGTCGAAGCCCATGCCTGACCATAAGCCAGAAAGGCAGACTTTCCCGTGGCCTTCGACTTGGCTCAGGCTGAACGGAGGTCGGGAATCAGTCCTTCTTGCTGTCCTCGGCTTTGCCCTCGTCCCGCTTCGGCGTACTCCCCCGCAGCGACAGCAGCGCCGCCGTCAGCCCGGCGGCGGCCGCCAAGCTCCCCAAGATCGACGCCACACCCCATTTGCCGCCCACCCGGTCGAGCCCATGCTTGCCCAGCACGGGCGCAGGCGCGGGCGTGATCGCGGCAGGCTTGCGCGGTGGCGATTTGCGCGGGGTGGTGCGCTTGGTCGATCGCGGCTTGGGTGGTGCCTTGGGCTTCGGCGCAGGCTTGGGGGGCTCGACCGCCGCATCCTTCACCGGGGCGGCATCGGTCGCCTCGACCGGCTTTTCCTCCAGCGGTTCGACCGGCTTGGGCACCGGACGCTTGCGCGGCGCGGCGGTGCCGGCCGTCTTGGGCGTGGCGCGGCGGCGGGGCGGGCGCGGCTTCTTGGTGTCCGGTGTATCGGCCATCGACATTCCCCCTGTTTCGGTCCGTGTCCGTAACGCTCTCGGCCCCCGCCGGTTGCCGATCAGCGGAAGGGCGGCTCGTTGAACGCGCGCAGCTTGCGGCTGTGCAGCTTGTCGCCCTCGCGGCGTAGCTGTTCGCAGGTCTCGATGCCGATGCGCATATGCTCGCTGATCGCCCGTTCATAGAAGCGATTGGCCTGGCCGGGCAGCTTCAACTCGCCGTGCAGCGGCTTGTCCGACACGCAGAGCAGCGTTCCATACGGCACGCGGAAGCGATAGCCCTGCGCCGCGATGGTGGCGGACTCCATGTCGATCCCGACCGCGCGGCTGAGCGAGAAGCGCAGCGCCGAGGCGGAGTAGCGCAACTCCCAATTGCGGTCGTCGGTGGTGACGATCGTGCCTGTGCGCAGGCGACGCCGCAATTCATCACCCGACTGGCCGGAGACGATCTCGGCGGCCTTGGCGAGCGCGACCTGGACTTCGGCGATGGCGGGCACCGGAATCTCGGGGGGCAGTACGTCGTCGAGCACATGGTCGTCACGCAGATAGGCATGCGCCAGCACATAGTCGCCGATCCGCTGGCTGGGGCGAAGCCCGCCGCAATGGCCGATCATCAGCCACGCCTCGGGCCGCATCACCGCGAGGTGATCGCAGATCGTCTTGGCGTTCGACGGACCGACACCGATATTCACCAGCGTGATGCCGGTGCCGTCCTTGGCGACCAGGTGATAGGCGGGCATCTGGTGCCGCCGCCATGCGCTGTCGGTGACGATCTTGTCGACATCCTCTGGCCGCTCGATCACGATCCCGCCCGCACCCGACAGGGCGGTGAAGCGCGAACCCTCGCCAAGCTGCGACGCGCCCCAGCGGACGAACTCGTCGACATAGCGGTGGTAATTGGTGAACAGCACATAGCGCTGGCAATGCTCGGGCGGGGTGCCGGTATAGTGGCGCAGCCGGGCGAGCGAGAAGTCGGTCCGCAACCCGTCGAACAGCGCCAGCGGGCGATTGCCGTCGGCGGTCATCCACAGCCCGTCGGCGATCTCGTCGCCGATATGGGCCAGTTCGGTCGCGGGGAAGAAGCGCGCCAGCTCCGCCGCCGACACCGTGTCCAGGCTCAGGGCGTGGCCAGGGTCGAGGACATAGGGAAAGGGGATTTCCTGCCGCCCCGGCACGGCCTCGACCGTGACGTCGTAATCCTCCATCAGCAGGTTTAGCTGCTCGACCAGATAGTCCTTGAACAGCGCGGGCTTGGTCACGCTGATCCGATAGTCGCCCGTCGACACCAGCCGCCCGAAGGACCGCATCGGCGTCGGACGCCCACCAGCACCGCGATAGATGAGTCGAATTTCGGGATAGGCGAAACAGCCTTGCGCGCGGGCTTCCAGCGTCGGCGCGGTTCCATCCCGCAGATAAAGGGTGAGAGCCTCCTTCAGCCGGGTGACAGAGGCGGTGTAGAGGCGGTCGAGTTCTTCGACGATCTTGGCGGCTTGAGTCATCGTCCAGAGCTAAGCCGTGTTTCGGGCTCTGGCAAGCCGGGGTTGAAGGGACCGGCGGCGTGGACGAATCCAGTCCGTCCACGCCGCCGGTCGTGGGCGATCAGGCGCCCTGTGCGGAGTTCTCGTCGTCCGAGGTGCCGCGCAGCTTGGCCGCACCGAACGCGGCACCGGCGACCGCCGCGGCGACACCGGCGGCGATTCCGGCCGCCGCATAGGGGTGACCCTTCACCGTCTCACCGGCCGCCTTGGCCGCGCCCTGCGCCTTTTCGGCAAAGCTTTTGGCCGCGTCCTGCTTTTCGGGGGGGACATAGGTGGTCATGACCGAGGTTCCTCTCTTCATGCTGGTCTATGCAGGGGAAAACGCGGCGAGCGTCGGGACTGTTCCGCCAGCGATCCGGTTCCCCGCGCAGTTCGCCGGATCAGATTGCGGACAATAGATGCTCGGCGGAGCTCACCTTGAACTCGCCCGGCGCTTCGACGAACAGCTGTTCGACCACGCCGTCATCGACGAGCATCGTGTAGCGCTGGCTGCGCACGCCCATGCCGAACTTCGTGCCGTCCAGCGTCAGGCCGATCGCCTTGGCGAAGTCGGCATTGCCGTCCGCCAGCATGGTGATCGCACCGGACGAATGGACCTGGCCCCAGGCCTTCATCACGAACACGTCGTTGACGGCGGTGCAGGCGATCTCGTCCACGCCCTTGGCCTTCACGGCATCGGCGTGCGAAACGAAGCCGGGCAGATGCTGGGCCGAACAGGTCGGGGTGAAGGCACCCGGCACCGCGAACAGCACGACCCGCCTGCCCGCGAAGAAATCGGTCGTCGTGACCTGCTCGGGTCCCTCGGTCGTCACCTTGACCAGCGTGGTGGTGGGGAGGCGGTCTCCGACCTTGATCGTCATCATCCAGATCCTAAAGGCAAGCGGCCCGGCACCGTGCCGGGCATCGGCCCGGCCCTCATGCGACCGAAGCGCCGCTGATTTCAAGCATGGCGAGGCGGAGCGGTGATCCCTATAGTCGGGGTGTGCATCAACTGACCTTTCTATCCGGCCAATTCCTGCTCGCCCTGCCAGGCATGGCCGATCGTCGCTTCGACCATGCCGTCATCGCCATGTGCGCGCATGACGAGGGCGGGGCGCTGGGCATCGGCCTGGGCGCGACGATCGAGGGTATCGGCTTCCACGCGCTGCTCGACCAGTTCGAGATACCGCATGGCGACGCCCCCGACGCCCCGGTCCATTTCGGCGGGCCGGTCGAGCCCCGGCGGGGCTTCGTACTCCACTCGCAGGACTGGGAGGGGCAGGACAGCGTCGATGTCGGCGGTCGCTGGATCCTGTCGAGCACGGTCGACGTGTTGCGCGCTATCGCCGAAGGGCGGGGGCCGGCGCAATGGGTGGTGGCGCTCGGCTATGCGGGATGGGATGCGGGGCAACTGGAAGAGGAACTGCGCGAGCCCGGTTGCTGGTTCAGCGTCGCCGGCGATCCGAAGATCCTCTACGATGCAACCGCGCCGGATCGGTGGCAGGCGGCGTTCGGCTCGGCGGGGATCGACCCGCGCCTGCTGGTCACCGGCGGCGGCACCGCCTGATCGACGCGCAAGCATATAAAGATATCTTTATATTTGATCCGTAGGGCGAAGGCCGCTAAGGCGGGCGCCGTGCCGATCGGCGTGCGTCACGTCTTGGTCGGCCCCATTTTGCACGGAGTTTCGTCGTGTCCACGACTGCCGCCACCAAGAACGATTATGTCATCAAGGACATCAGCCTGGCTGATTTCGGTCGCGCCGAGATCAAGATCGCCGAGACCGAGATGCCCGGCCTGATGGCCCTGCGCGACGAATTCGGCGCTGCTCAGCCGCTCAAGGGCGCGCGCATCACCGGCTCGCTGCACATGACGATCCAGACCGCCGTGCTGATCGAGACGCTGACCGCGCTGGGCGCCGATGTGCGCTGGGCGACCTGCAACATCTTCTCGACCCAGGACCATGCCGCCGCCGCGATCGCCGCTGCGGGCATCCCCGTCTTCGCCGTGAAGGGCGAGACGCTGGCCGAATATTGGGACTATGTCGGCGACATCTTCGACTGGGACAAGGATGGTGACGGCACCACCGCCAACATCATCCTGGACGACGGCGGCGACGCGACCATGTTCGCGCTGTGGGGCGCCAAGCTGGAAGCCGGCCAGACCTTCGGCGAGCCGGAGAATGAGGAAGAGGTCGAGTTCCAGCGTTCGGTCAAGGCGTTCATCGCCAAGAAGCCGGGCTATCTGACCCAGACTGTCAAGAACCTGAAGGGCGTGTCGGAAGAGACCACGACGGGCGTTCACCGCCTGTACGAGATCGCGAAGAAGGGCGAGCTGCCTTTCCCCGCGATCAACGTCAACGACTCGGTGACCAAGTCGAAGTTCGACAACCTCTATGGCTGCAAGGAATCGCTGGTCGACGCGATCCGTCGCGCCACCGACGTCATGCTGGCGGGCAAGGTCGCCGCGGTCGCCGGTTTCGGCGACGTGGGCAAGGGCTCGGCCCAGTCGCTCCGCAATGGCGGCGCGCGCGTGCTCGTGACCGAAATCGACCCGATCTGCGCGCTGCAGGCGGCGATGGAGGGCTTCGAGGTCGTGACTATGGATGAGGCGGTGAAGCGTGCCGACATCTTCGTGACCGCCACCGGCAATGCCGACGTCATCACCGCCGATCACATGAAGGCGATGAAGCCCATGTCGATCGTCTGCAACATCGGCCACTTCGACAGCGAAATCCAGATCGCGGCGCTGTCGAACTACAAGTGGACCGAAGTGAAGCCCGGCACCGACCTGGTCGAGTTCCCGGACGGCAAGCAGATCATCGTGCTGGCCAAGGGCCGCCTGGTGAACCTGGGCTGCGCGACCGGCCACCCGTCCTTCGTCATGTCGGCCTCGTTCACCAACCAGACGCTCGCCCAGATCGAGCTGTGGACCAAGGGCGAGGACTACAAGAACGAAGTCTATGTCCTGCCCAAGCACCTCGACGAGAAGGTCGCCGCGCTCCACCTCGAAAAGCTGGGCGTCCAGCTGTCGAAGCTGTCGGAGAAGCAGGCCGCCTATATCGGCGTGCCGGTCGAGGGCCCGTTCAAGCCGGATCATTATCGCTATTGATCCGACCATCGGGTTTCGATCCGACGGAAAGGCAAAGGGGGTCGTCCGAAAGGGCGGCCCCTTTTTCATGTGCCGTCCTGCCGGGCCGTTGTTCGATATGGCGTATCGTGTGCCGATCGGGCTAGATGGATCGATGCAGCGTTCAGGCCCGGCCCTTTTCGGATGATCACGATCGGTAGCGTCGAGGCAGCGCTGTTGGGCGCGGGGGCGTGCGCGATGATCGTCGTCGGCATGATCCTGTTGTTCCTGGGTATTCGTGCGCGGGCCGAGGCGTCGGCAGTGCGGCTGGAACGCGATCGGCTCGATGCCCTGCTGCGCGCGGGGCCTGCCCAGGCGATGCTGATCCGCAGTGACGGGCGGATCGAAATGCCCCGGCGGTTGGCCGACTGGCTTGGGCTGGCCGAAGTCGCGCGCTTCCTGGAGGAACTGGCCTCCGACGATAGCGGACTGTCGGCGGATGATGCCGCGTCGCTGGCCGCCGATCTGAACGCCGCGCAGAAGACCGGCCGCCGCTTCCGCCGGATCGTCCGGCCGCAGCAATCGGAACGGACCCTGTTGTTCGACGGCGCGCGTGCGCCGGGGGATCAGGGTGCGGCGGGCGCGGTCGTCATCTGGGTCTTCGACATGACCGAGGCGCAGGACCAGATCGTCCGTCTGGATGCCGAGGCCAAGCGGCTGGGCGATGCGTTCCAGGCGCTGACCGGGCTGATCGAGGCGGCGCCCCTGCCCATGTGGTATCGCGGCCCCGACCTGCGCCTAGCGATGGTCAACACCGCCTATGTCGATGCGGTGGAGGGACGCGATGCCGCCGATGTGGTCGGGCGCGGGCTGGAACTGGTCGAGGGTTCGGGGCGCGGTGGTCCGCTGGCGGGGGCGGCGGCGGCGCGCGATCAGGGGCGACCGCACGAGCAGGTGCTGCCCGCCACCATCGACGGCGCGCGCCGGGCCCTGCGTATCTTCGACGTCCCGTTGCCGACAGGGGGCATTGCGGGCTTCGCGGTCGATATCGAGGATCTGGAACAGTCGCGTGCCGGGGCCAAGCGCTTCGCCGAGGCCCAGCGCGCGATGCTCGACCGGCTATCGGCGGCGGTGGCGCATTTCGGGCCCGATCGGGGCCTCGTATTCTGCAATCAGCCCTTTCGCCGCATGTTCGCGATGAAGGCGGAATGGCTGGCCGATCACCCCGAATTCGACCGTGTCTTAGAGCGGATGCGCGAGGCCAATCGCAGCCCCGAGGTCCGCGACTTTCCCGGATGGAAGGCCGAGCGGGTCGGCTGGTTCCGCCAGGCGAGCGGCGGTATCGAGGAGCAATGGCATCTGCCCGGCGGCACCCATCTGCGCGTCGTGGCGCAGCCCTTGCCCGATGGCGGGTTGCTGCTGATCTATGAGGACCGGACCGAGGAGGTGCAACTCGCCTCCGCGCGCGACACGCTGCTGCGGGTGCGGACCGCGACCTTCGACAATCTGTTCGAGGCGCTGGGCGTGTTCGCCGCCGATGGCCGGTTGCAATTGTGGAACAACCGCTTCCGCGCGCTCTGGGGGCTGGAGGAGGATTTCCTGACCAGCCATCCGCGCGTAGACGCCTTTGCCGAACGCGTGGCCGAGCGGCTGGCGACGCCGGGCCGGTCCGGGCTGATCGTCGATCTGGTTCGGTCCGCGACGATCGAGCGGCAACAGCGCGGCGGCCGCGTCGCCTTCGCCGATGGCCGGCATTTCGAGTTTGCGGGTGTGCCGCTGCCCGATGGCAATGCGCTGTTCACCCTGCTCGACATCACCGACAGCCGCCGCGCGGAACAGGCGTTGCGCGACCGCGCCGACGCGCTGGAGGCAGCGGACAAGGTCAAGACCGCCTTCGTCGCCAATATGAGCTACGAGCTGCGCACCCCGCTGACCTCGATCAGCGGGTTTGCCGAGATGCTGCATGGCGGGTTTGCGGGGGCGCTGCCCGAGACGGCGACGACCTATGTCGAGGCGATCCTGGAATCGACCGAACGGTTGGGCCTGCTGGTCGACGATGTGCTCGATCTGACCCGGACCCATGCGGATGCCGAGATCGCGCGCGAGGATGTCGAACTGGCCCGCGTCGCACGCGCGGCGGCGGACACGATCCGGCCGCTGGTGGGGCGACGCAAGCTGGACTTCGCGGTTGAGATCCAACGTTCGCTGGGCCGCATCACCGGCGACCGGCGGCGGTTGCAGGAGACGATCGAGCATCTGCTGCGCCATGCGGTCGAGCATACGCCGGAGGGCGGGCGCATCCTGCTGCACGCCGATGGCGACTCCGCCCGCGCACGGATCGTGGTGTCGGATGACGGGCAGGGCATGGACGAACAGGCGGTCGCCCGTGCTTTTGACCGCTTCGCCGAACCGGGGATCAAGGCGACGGGCGAGCGCGCGCTGGGCCTCGGCCTGCCGCTCGCCAAGCAGTTCGTCGAGGCGCATGGCGGTTCGATCAGCCTGTTGTCCGAGCCGGGCGAGGGAACGTTGGTGACGGTCGAACTGCCCCGACGCGTGGCGGATAAGGATCGAACGACGGGAGAGGACAGGGCATGACGATCCGGCTGGCCGATGCCGCCGCCACCGAGGAATTCGGGCGGCGGCTGGCGGCGCATATCCGCCCCGGCGATGTGGTGACGCTGACCGGCACGCTGGGCGCGGGCAAGACGAGCCTGGCGCGCGGTCTGCTTGCCGCGCTCGGCCTGCCGGGCGAAGCGCCGAGCCCCAGCTTTGCCATCGTCCAACCCTATACGCCGCCCGAAACGGCGATCCCGATCCTCCATGTCGATCTCTATCGTCTCGACGGGCCGGAGCAGATGGAGGAGCTTGGGCTGGACGAGGCCTTGTGGGACTCCGCGCTGATCGTCGAATGGCCCGACCGGGCGGGGCCCGATGCGTGGCCCCAGGCGCTCGCCCTGACGCTGGAAATCGATCCGGCGGGCGGTCGTGTCTTGACAGCGAAGCTGCCCTTGGGCTGGGAAGCGCGATGGCCGATATGACCCCGCCGGCGGATGCCGCCGCCTTTCTGACGACACTGGGATGGGAAGGGGCGGTCATCGCGCCGCTTGCCGGTGATGCCTCGTTCCGCCGCTATTTTCGCGTGACTCTCGAGGGGCGAAGCGCGGTGCTGATGGACGCGCCGCCCCCGCATGAGGACCCGCGCCCGTTCATCGCGGTCGCGCGCTGGCTGGTCGGTCGCGGTTTCGCCGCGCCCGCCATATTGGGTGCGGACGAGGCGCGCGGGCTGGTCCTAATCGAGGATTTCGGCGACGACCGGATGCGCGAGGCGATCGAGCATGATCCCGATGCGGCGGTGTCGCTCTATAGTGACGCGGTCGATCTGCTCGCGCGGTTGCGCGGCCACGCGCCCGAGGGGCTGGCCCCCTATGACGCCGCCGTCCTTCACCGCGAGGCCGGGCTGTTCACCGAATGGTATGCCCCCGCGCTCGGGCTGGAGGTGGATGTCGAGGGGTATCGCGCGGCGTGGGACCGCGTCTTTGCCCATGCCATCGCCGACAATCCGGTCACCGTGCTGCGCGACTATCATGTCGAGAATTTGATGCTGGTCGGGCCGATGCGGACCCTGGGCCTGCTCGACTTTCAGGACGCGCTGGCGGGCCATTCCGCCTATGACCTGGTCTCGCTGCTCCAGGATGCGCGGCGCGACGTGGAGCCGTCGATCGAACAGGCGATGCTGGAGCGCTATCTGGCGGCGACGGGCGAGGGCGATGCGTTCCTACGCGCCTATCATGTGCTGGGCGCACAGCGGAACGCCAAGATACTGGGCATCTTCACGCGCCTGTGGAAGCGTGACGGCAAGCCGCGTTATGCGGGCCTTTGCCCGCGCGTATGGGCCTATCTGGAGCGTGATCTGTCGCAGTCGGTGCTCGAGCCGGTCGCGGCCTGGTTCGACGACAATATCCCGCCCGAGTTGCGCGGCGATCCGCAGCGTCTGGCAACGCAGGGAAGCGTGGCATGACCCGGCAACTCTCGATCCGCCCCATGCCGCATGGCCGGGTGCCGCGCACCGCGATGGTGATGGCCGCGGGCATCGGCAAACGGATGCGCCCGCTGACCGCGACGCGGCCCAAGCCGCTGGTGTCGGTGGCGGGCAAGCCGCTGATCGATCACGTCTTCGACCGGTTGATCGCGGCGGGGATCGAGCGGGCGGTGGTCAATGTCCATTACCTGGCCGACCAGTTGGAGGCGCATCTGCGCGACCGCTTTCCGGAGATCGAGATCATCATCTCCGACGAGCGCGATCGGCTGCTGGAAACCGGTGGCGGGCTGGTCAAGGCGCGGCCATTGCTGGGGGACGATCCCATCCTGGTCGTCAACAGCGACAACCTCTGGATTGACGGTCCGGTCGATGCCATCCGCCTGCTCGCCTCGCGCTGGGACGAGGCAGGGATGGACGCGCTGTTGCTGATGGTGCCATTGGCGCGCGCGCATAACCATCAGGGGCAGGGGGATTTCTATCTCGGCCCCGATGGCCGGATCACCGGACGGCGGGCGCGTCACCGGGTGGCGCCCTTTTCCTATACGGGCATTCAGATCATGCACCCACGCCTGATCGCGGACGCACCCGAGGGGCCGTTTTCGACCAACATCTTCTGGAACCGCGCGATTGAGGCGGGGCGCGCCTATGGCCAGGTCCATCAGGGCCTGTGGTTCGATGTCGGCACGCCGCGCGCCATTCCGCAGACGGAGCTGATCCTCGGGGATGGTTGAGCCGCGCCGCCCCCGGCTGCACACCATTCCCGCGCATCGCGGCTTCGCCGATGCGCTGGTCGCCGGGCTGATGCGGCGCACGGGTGGCGATCCGCTGACACTGGCACAGGGCATGATCCTGTTGCCGACCAATCGTGGTGTCCGCGCCGTGACGGAGGCGTTCGTGCGCGCAAGCGGCGGCGGCCTGATCCTGCCGCGCATGGTCGCGCTCGGCGACCCCGAACTGGGCGAGGCGGCAGGCTCGGCGCTCGACCCTGCCGATGCGGACGCGCCGCCACCGCCCGCCATTGCGCCATCGGCCAGGCGGATGATCCTGGCCCGGCTGGTCGAGCAGGAGCGCGCGCGGGCGGGGCAGCCGGTCACCGCGGCGGAGGCGGTGCGGCTGGCTGGCGATCTGGCGCGCACGCTGGACCAGATGCTGGTCGAGGAGGTCGATCCGGCCGAACTCGCCGCGCTCGACCTCGGCCCGGAACTGACCGAGCATTGGCAATCGGCGCTTGCGACCTTCTCGGTGGTGCTCGACCGGTGGCCGGGCGTGCTGGAACGGATGGGGCGGATCGATGCGGCGCGGCGGCGGACCTTGCTGCTCGACCGGATCGCCGCCCGCTGGCGAGGGGCGCAACCGGCGGGTTTCGTCTGCGCGGCGGGCGTGACCGATACCGCGCCGGCGGTGGCGCGGCTGCTGCGCTGCGTGTCGGAGATGCCGGGCGGATCGGTGGTGTTCGCGGGGCTCGACCTGACCATGCCGGGCGAGGAATGGGACGCGCTCGGCCCGCATAAGCCCGATCCGGAGACGGGGCGGACCCGTCGCTCGATCGAGACGCATCCGCAATTCGCGCTGAAGCTGCTGCTCGACCGGATGGGCGTCGGGCGGGGCGAAGTGACGGTGTGGCGCGGTGGCGGCGACTATGACGCCGGGCCGATACGCGGTCGGGCCATCGCCAATGCCATGGCGCCCGCCGATTTCACCGGCAAATGGACCGACCTGCCTGCCGAGGACCGGCGGCTGTCCGGCGTGTCGACCATCGAGCTCGCCACGCCCGCCGAGGAAGCACAGGCGATCGCGCTGGCCCTGCGCGAAGCCGTCGAGGAGCCGGGTCGTACCGCGGCGCTGGTCACACCCGACCGGGAACTGGCGCGCCGGGTGGCGGCGCATTGCCGACGTTGGGGGATATTAATCGACGACACGGCGGGGCGGCCCTTGTCGATCCTGTTGCCGGGTACCTTCCTCCTCCAACTGGCGGAGGCGGCGGCCCAGCATTTCGCGCCGCTCCCCCTGCTGGCGTTGCTCAAGCATCCGCTGATCCATGGCAATATGGAGCGGGTCGAATGGTTGGACGGCGTGCGGGCGCTCGACCGGGCGCTGCGCGGGCCACGCCCCGCGCCGGGGCTGGACGGGATTGCCGCGCATGTGGCCGACAAGCCGACGGCGTCCGCCTTCTGGGCCAAGGGCGCGCCGATGCTGGAGGCCGTGGGACGCACCTTCGGCGATGGGCCGCAGTCTTTGCGCGGCCTGCTGGCTTGTCTGCGGGAATGCGGGCAGGCGCTGTGCGGCGATGCGCTGTGGACCGGGCCAGCCGGGCGCGCGGCGGCGGGATTTCTGGCGGGCTATGAGGAGCAGGCCGATCACGGCCCCGCGCGCGTCGATCCGGCGGAACTGCCGGGCCTGTTGCGCAGCCTGTTCGATGAGATCGCCATCCGCGCCATCCCGCGCGAAGGCCAGCATCCGCGTCTCGCCATCTATGGTCCGATCGAGGCGCGTCTCCAGACCGCCGACCTGATGATCGCGGGCGGTCTGAACGAAGGCGTCTGGCCGGGCCGCCCCGCGCCCGATCCGTGGTTGGCCCCGCGTATCCGCTCGCTGCTCGGGCTGGTCGGGCTGGAGCAGCGCATCGGGATCGCCGCGCACGATCTAGCGCAGGCGATGGGCGCGCCGCGTGCGCTCCTGACCCGCGCCCGGCGGGATGGCAGCGGGCCGACGCTCGCCTCGCGCTTCTGGCTGCGGCTTCAAGCGATGGCGGGCGACCGGTTCGAGGCGCATCCGAGCCTGGCACGCTGGGCCGTCAAACTAGATCAGCCGGTCGGTCATTTTCCGGCTGAACGACCTAAGCCCATTCCCCCCGCTGCGCTGCGCCCCACCGCGATATCGGTGACCGAGGTCGATCGGCTCAAGGCCGACCCTTATGCCTTCTACGCACGCCGCGTGCTGCGCCTGTCGCCGCTCGATCCGGTCGATGCCGATCCCAGCGCGGCGTGGCGGGGCACTGCCGTCCATGACATTCTCGAAATGTGGTGGAAGGAGGATCGATGTGACGTGTCGGCCCTTCGCCCCCGCGCGCTGGCGATGCTGCGCGATCAGCGGACGCATCCGATGATGCGTGCGCTGTGGCAGCCCCGGCTGATCGAGGCGATCGACTGGATCGCCGCAGAGGTTGCCGTCAAGGCCAGCGAGGGCCGCCATGTCCTGAGCGCGGAAGGCAAGGGCGAGGCCAAGCTGGCGGGCGTGACGCTGACCGGGCGGTTCGACCGGATCGACAAGGCTTCGGACGGTTCGCTGGTGGTGATCGACTATAAGACCGGCAAGCCGCCCTCGACCACGGCGGTACGCGAGGGGTTCAGCCTGCAACTCGGGCTGCTTGGCCTGATCGCCGAGCGCGGCGGGTTCGAGGGCGTGGCGGGCAAGGCGGGCGGCTTTGAATACTGGTCGCTGGGGCGTGGACGCGAGGGGCTGGGCTATATCGCCACGCCGGTCGATCTCGACGGCAAGCGTGAACGGATACGAACGGATGAGTTCGTATCCATCGCAGCGGCGAATTTTGCGGAGGCGGCGGGGCAATGGCTGACCGGCGATGCGCCGTTCACCGCCAAGCTGGTGCCCGAATATGCGCCCTATGCGGAATATGACCAGCTGATGCGGCGGGATGAATGGTATGGCCGTGATCGGTGAAGCGTCGGTGGTAGCGGGGGAGGGATTTGGACCCCGGCATCTGCTGGCCAGATCCACGGCCCGGGGCGAGCGTGGTCGCGTGGCCTTCGACCGCGCTCAGGCTGAACGGAGCGAGAGGGATCATCGCCCCATATCCCATCTTAGGTTCGCACTGAGCGAAGTCGAAGTGCAAGGGATGACGTCAACTCTGGGCGAAACTGTTTCTCCGCCCGCGAACCGGGAAGGCAAGTTCGCATGAGCGCGCGGCCCATGGCGAACCTGCCCCCGCTAAAGGGCGATCAGGCCGCCGCCAGCGACCCCGCCGCGCATGTCTGGCTGTCCGCCTCAGCGGGCACCGGCAAGACGCAGGTGTTGGCGGCACGCGTGTTTCGCCTGTTGCTGCGCGGCGTCGCGCCCGAGACGATATTGTGTCTGACCTTCACCAAGGCGGGCGCGGCCGAAATGGCGCAGCGGATCAACGGCCGCCTTGCCGCCTGGGTGCGGATGCCCGAGACCGAGCTGTTCGCGGACCTGCGCGCGCTGGGCGAAACCGCGACGCCCGATTTGCGGGAGCGGGCGCGAACGCTCTTCGCGAGGGTGCTCGACGCACCGGGCGGGGGGCTGCGCATCCAGACGATCCACGGCTTTTGCCAGGGGTTGCTCGCGGCGTTTCCAGTCGAGGCGGGGCTCGCCCCCGGCTTTCGTCCGCTGGAGGCGCGCGAAGAGGCAGTGCTGGCGCGCGAGGCGCTGGCACGGATGCTGGAGACCGCGGAACGCGAGGGCCGGGTCGGCCCGGTTGAAACGGTCGGCGCGCTGTCGCTGCGATTGGGAGAGGGCGGGGCGGAAAGCTTCCTCGCCGCTTGTGCCCGCTCGCCGGGGGCCTTGGAGGCGTTGCCCACCGGCATCCAACCCTGGCTTCGTCGCGCGCTGGGCCTGCCATCCGGCGACATTGACGAGGCGATTGCCGAGGGCGTCGACGAGATCGACGAGGATGCCGTCGCCCGTTTGGCAGGCGCGAACCGGGCCTGGGGCACCGCGACCGGTGAAAAGGCGGCGGCGGTGCTGGAGCGATGGCTGGGGAGCGACCGGGCCGGGCGCGTTGCCGGCCTTGAGGAACTGATGGGCACGGTCTTCACCGCCAAGGGGGAGCCGCGCAAGGCATCGAAGAAGCTGACCGATGCCGATCCCGATTATGAGGATATGGCGCGCGAACTGGGCGAGGCGTGTCGCCATCTGCTGGGCCTGGCGGCGAGGGCGCGTCATGCCGACCTGCTGGCCGATGCGCTGGCCGTGGGGCGTGACTATGCACGGGCCTATACCCTGTCCAAGCGCGCGATCGGGGCGGTGGATTTCGACGACCTGATCCGCACGACCGTCGATCTGTTGGAGCGGCCGGGCATCGGCGAATGGGTCCGCTACAAGCTCGATCAGGTGACCGAGCATGTCCTGATCGACGAGGCGCAGGATACCAATGCGCATCAATGGCGAATTGTCCGCGCGCTGGCCGATGAGTTTTTCGTGGGGCGCGGGCTCTATGCGCCCTCGACCCGGACGCTGTTCACCGTCGGCGACCACAAACAGGCGATCTTCGGCTTTCAGGGCACCGACCCGATCAACTTTCAGGCGGCCGAACTCCATTTCTCGCGCCGGGCTGAGGAAGTGGCGGGCGATGACGAATGGCCGCAAGAGGAACGCGGCCTGCCGTTCAACCAATTGTCGCTGACCCACAGCTTCCGTTCCACCACCCCGATCCTGGAGTTCGTGGACGCCGCCATCGCGGCGCTTGGCGAACCCGGCATGGGGATGGCGTCCGAAGTCGAGCGTCACGCCAGCGAGGTGAAGGGCCCCGGCCGCGTCACGCTCTGGCCGCCGGTGGTGGCGGGCGGCAGCGACGAGGACGAGGAAGGCTGGATCGACGATGCGGTGCGCAAGGTCGCCACCGACATCGCGCGGGCCGTCCGCCGCTGGCTGGATGATGGCGTCATGCTGGAGAGCAAGGGCCGTCGCCTCGAGCCGCAGGACATCATGATCCTGGTCAAGCGGCGCGGCGACCTCGCCTCGCTGATCGTCGCGCGGCTTTATGCCGAGGGGGTGCCGGTGGCGGGTGTCGATCGGCTGCGGCTGAACGCGCCGCTGGCCGTGCAGGACCTGCTGGCGACGGTGCGCTTCGCGCTTCAGCCCGATGACGACCTGTCGCTCGCCTCGCTGCTCGTCTCGCCCCTGATCGGCTGGTCGCAGGATCAGTTGATGCAGGCGGGGCACCGCGAGCGGGGATCGCTCTGGGCGCATCTGACGCGGACACGGCCGGCCGAGGATCTCGCCCCGCTCCGCCAGATGCTGGCGAGGGCGGACGTCTCGACGCCATATCAGTTTCTGGAGGAATTGCTGTCGGGGCCGCTTGATGGCCGGCGCAAGCTGATCCGGCGTCTGGGGACCGAAGCGCGCGATCCGATCGAGGAACTGCTCAACGCCGCGCTGACCTTCGAAAGTACGACGACGCCTTCGCTTCAGCGGTTCCTCGACTGGTTCGATCGCGGCGATGTGGAGATCGTGCGCGATCCGTCCGCGCCGCTCGACGCGGTGCGGGTGATGACGGCGCATGGTTCCAAGGGGTTGCAGGCGCCGCTGGTCATCCTGGCCGATGCGACCGCCGACCCGACGGCCAGCCCCCGTTCGATCCTGCGCTGGACGCCCGAACCCGGCGCTCTGCCCATCCCGGTCTTCCCGCCGCGTGCCGAGGAGCGCGGCGGCCCGCTCGACGCGGTGGCGGCCGAGATCGCCGCTCGCGAACTGGCCGAGCATTGGCGCCTCTTCTATGTCGCTGCGACCCGCGCCGAAGAGCAGCTGGTCATCGCGGGTGCGCTCGGCAAGCGGGCCGCCGGGGTGCCACCGATGCATAGCTGGTACGCGACCTGTTCCCGCGCGATGACCGCGCTGGGCGTGCCCGAGACCGAGCCGGGCGATGGGCAGCCCCGAACGTTTATCGGCACGGTGCCGCAGCCACCCGTCACGCCGCGCCCCGGCGTCGTCGCCCTGTCCGGCGCTCACGAGGAAACGGTGTTGCCCGAATGGGTCCACCGGCCCGCGCCGCAGGAGTCGCGTCCGCCACGCCCGCTCGCCCCGTCGCAACTCGGCGAGGATATGGTCGCCGACCCGCCGCCCACCCCCGCGATGCGCGCGGCGGCGGAACGTGGGCGGCTGATCCATTGCCTGCTCGAACGCTTGCCCCCGGTCGCCCCCGATTTGCGACGTGGGGCTGCGGAGCGCTGGCTGATCCAGGCGGCGGGCGTCGAGGACGTGGCGTTGCGCGCCGATGTGACGGCCGCGGTCTTCGCCATTCTGGACGATCCGGCCTATGCGCCGCTGTTCGGGCCGGGCTCGTTGGCAGAGGCCCCGATCGCCGCGACACTGTCCAACGGGCTGGTCGTGTCCGGCCGAGTCGATCGCTTGCTGGTCGGCGCGGAGGAGATACGGCTGATCGATTATAAGACTGGGCGGCGCGCGCCGGGAGGCATTGATGACGTCCCGGTGTTCCACCTCGCGCAGATGGCGGGCTATGCGGCGGCGCTGGAAGTGATCTTTCCGGGGCGCCCGGTATCGGTCGCGCTGCTCTACACCGCCGGGCCGCGCCTCATCACGGTTCCCGACGCGATGCTCGCCGCACACAAGCCGGGCTATCGCGACGGGGAGCAAAGCTTGCCGTTCGGAGGTTGAGGGACCGCCGCGCCCGTCCTAGATGGGGTTCAATCCAAGGAGTAACGATAAATGGCAACCAAGCAGATCACCGACGCCAGCTTCGAAGCGGACGTCCTGAACTCCGACAAGCCGGTGCTGGTCGACTTTTGGGCCGAATGGTGCGGACCGTGCAAGATGATCGGCCCGTCGCTGGAAGAATTGTCCGAGGAATTGGGCGAGCAGGTGACGATCGCCAAGCTGAATATCGACGACAATCCCGACGCGCCGGGGCGTTATGGCGTGCGTGGCATTCCGACGATGATCCTGTTCAAGGGCGGGGCCGCCGCCGCGACCAAGGTCGGTGCCGAGCCCAAGGGCCGGATCAAGGCGTGGATCGAAGGCGCGCTATAAAATCGAAATCGCTGGGCATCCCCGACATTCACGGGACAGGCCCGATCCCCTTTTCCGGGGGATTGCCTGAGGCCTCCTCACCATCCCGGCAAGGGCCGGAGTTGTGTTGGGGAGGCCTTGGTGAATTCGCCTCAATCGGCCCTTTTATCGGAACCATTTCGGCCTAATCTCTTCATGATTTCGAGTAAGCGGACCGGAAGCATGGTGGGTCTGTCCGCTTTGGCGCAGGGTGGCTGACCTCGACCGTCAGGGCGCCCGATACAGCAGCCTTGGCCTGTCACGCCTCTGCGAAGGCTGCGATGGGCAGGAATGGCGACAGGCTTCAGTCCTCTTCCGTCGATGCGGGAGGGGCCATTGATGCCAATCCTTCTTATGAATGCGAGGCAGAGAGGCGGTTTTACGGGCCGGTCGGCCGGTTCCGCTCCGGACCCAATACTTCGCGTGAGAAGCGAGCGAATATTTCTACCGGGTCCTGCCCCAGCGCCCAGGCGATTTCGCAGAACTCCAGCATATCGACACGGCGTTCGCCCCGTTCGATGTGAGAGATCATCGGCTGCGGCCGCGACAAGCGACGGGCGAGCTCGACTTGTGTCAGACCTGCCTCCTTGCGGATCGTCGCCATAAAGCTGGCCAGCTGCTTTCCCAGTGCATGGAAGACATATTTGTCCAAGAAAAAGCGGGCCTTGGCGTAAGCAACTGACCCACTTCCCTTATCGGGAAAATGCATTTATACAATTTTTGTATATTTCAGGCGGGGGCAATGGGGGATACAGGCGAGCGACGTGAGCTTCAGGGCCGGGCCCGGCTCATCATCTTCAGCGCCATCGCCGGGGGGCTAGGCGGGCTTTTCTGGCGTGAGTTGTTCCATCACCTGGCCGCGTTCTGGCGCTAGGCCCGATCGGCGAGACCCGCGTCAGCTCAGCGGGATCATGACCACGTCGCGAAAGGTCTTCCGCTCCCGAAGCGCGGCATACCAGCGTTCGAGCTTGGGTCGCGCAGGGCGCTCCACCGGCAACTGGAACCATGTGTTCGCATAGGTCGCGATCGGAATGTCGCCGATCCCGAACGCCTCGCCCGACAGCCAGGGCTGGCGATCCAGCACATCCTCCAGGATTGTCGACAGGCTTGCGGCCCGCGCCACGCTTCGTTCCAACAGGGCCGCGTCGCGCTGGTCGGCGGCGGTGCGGATCAATTGGAAGAAGATGGGGCGGATCGCATCGGCCCAGGTGAAGTTCCAGTCCATCCAGCGATCCGCCGAGGCACGCGCCTTGGGATCGGTCGGATAAAGAGCCTCGCCGCCATGACAGCCTGCCAGATAGCGGAGGATCGCGTTCGACTCCCACAGGATAAAGCCATCATCCTCGATCGTCGGGATCAGCGCATTGGGATTGCGCGCACGATAGGCCGCGTCCATCCCGAACGCGCCGCCGACATCGTGCCGCTCATAGGCCAGCCCCAATTCCTCGGCCAGCCAGACGACTTTCTTCACATTGTGCGAGTTGAGGCGGCCCCAGATGGTGAGCATGGAAATCAGCTCCGATAATCGGCGTTGATCGAAATATAGCCATGGGTCAGATCGCAGGTCCAAACCGTCGCGACGCCGTCCCCGAGTCCCAGATCGACTCCGACCGCGATCTGCTGTCCTTTCAGGTGCGCGGTGACCGGGGCTTCGTCATATCCCTCTACCGCCAGGCCTTCGCGCGCGACGAGCGTTTCGCCGAAGCGGATCGATAGCTTGTCGCGCTCGGCGGGTTCGCCCGCCTTGCCGACCGCCATGACGACGCGACCCCAATTGGCATCCTCGCCCGCGATGGCGGTCTTCACCAGCGGCGAGTTGGCGATCGACATGGCGATGCGATGGGCCGAATGGTCGCTCTCCGCCCCCTCGACGCGAATTTCGATCAGCTTGCTGGCGCCCTCGCCGTCGCGCACCACCAGCAGCGCAAGTCGATGGCACAGATCGGCCAGCGCCGCGCGGAATGCGTCGGCGCCATCGCTATCGTCGTCGATGATCGTCGCATTGCCCGCCTTGCCGGTCGCGAAGGCGAGGACGGTGTCGCTGGTCGAGGTATCGCCATCGACCGTGATGCACGAAAAGCTTCGCCCATTGGCCGCTGCCAAGGCGCGTTGCAGAAACTCGGGCGAGACGGCGGCGTCGGTGAAGATGAAGCCCAGCATCGTTGCCATATCGGGGGCGATCATGCCCGAGCCCTTGATGATCCCGGCCAGCGTCACCGTGCGGCCGTCGACGATGGCGGTCGTCGTCGCGCCCTTGGCAAAGGTATCGGTGGTCATGATCGTCGCGGCGGCGTCTTCCCAGCCACAGGGCTCGGCAGTGAAGGCGGCGTCCAGGCCCGCTTCGGCCTTGTCGATGGGAAGCGGTACGCCGATCACCCCGGTCGAGGCGACGAACACGTCCGATGGCTGGCAACCGATGGCGGCGGCGGCCCGGGCGGCGATGGCCTCTACGGCCGCGCGGCCCCGGTGCCCGGTAAAGGCGTTGGAGTTGCCCGCATTGACCACCAGCGCGCGTGCCTGGCCCAGCACCAGCGCCTTGCGGCACCATTCCACTTCGGGCGAGGGGCATTTGCTGGTAGTCAACACGCCCGCCACGCTGGTCCCCTCGGGCAGCGTCACGAAGGTCAGGTCGCAGCGATCCCAATTCTTGTAGCGCGCCCGCGCAACGCGAAGCGTCACGCCGTCGATCGCGGGCATCGCAGGGAAGGGCAGGGCGAGGGGCGAGGTGGCGGTGCTCATAGGGGCAAGCTACATAGCCGAGCGTGTAATGGGAGCAAGCGCTTCCGCCCGCCTGCGAAGTCACGAAAACTGGCGGTCCTGCGATCCTCGAACGGACGACCTGTCGAATGGTCGTGGCGCATGTCCGGTTCCGGGCCGCCTTTGAGCTCCGGGTGCGCTAGGCCAGTGGCATGTATCGCAGCTTCAAAGTTCGATCGTTGCGGTGGTCCATGCAACGGATGGACGTGCCGCGCGTATCTGCCTAAGACAGACCCTGCATGAACCTGCTTCTGCTCCTTTCTGCCCTTTTGTCCGCGCTGACCGGCGTGGGTGCGAGCGCGCGTGGGCAGGAGGCGCGGGGCGTCGTGGCCGAATGCAGCATCGCCGCCGCCAAGCAGGCCGCCGTTGCACGGGCCGCGACCCGGCCGGTGCAGCCACTTGCCACGTTGATCCAAAGCGCCGGGGCCCTTCCCCTGTTCCGGGCCGATGAGCCGCGTGCCGTCGCGGCCATCTTCATGGGCCGTCGGCGCGAATAGGCGCTGGCGTCGGCATCGCGCCGACCCCATTTCTTACCCCATATGGTCGCGCGCCGTCGTCTTCGACGTGGCTGCGCCTGCAACACGCTATCAGTCAGGAAATCGCTTATGTTCGGCGGCCTCGCCAAGTCCCTGTTCGGTTCGTCCAACGACCGCTACGTCAAGTCGCTCCGCCCCACGATCGCCAAGATCGCCGCGTTCGAGCCTGAGATGGAGGCGATGAGCGACGAGCAGCTTGCCGCACAGACGGTCAAGTTCCGCGAACAGCTCGATCAGGGGGCGACCCTCGACAGCCTGTTGCCCGAAGCGTTCGCGACGGTGCGCGAAGCGGCCAAGCGCGTGCTGGGCCAGCGCCACTATGACGTGCAGATGATCGGCGGCATCGTCCTCCATCGCGGCGAGATCGCCGAGATGCGCACGGGCGAGGGCAAGACGCTGGTCGCTACGCTCGCCACCTATCTGAACGCGCTGCCCGGCAAGGGTGTGCATGTCGTCACCGTCAACGACTATCTGGCCAGCCGCGACGCCGCGACCATGGGCCGCATCTACAATTTCCTGGGCCTGACCACCGGCACCATCATCCCCAATCTGGACGATGGCCAGCGCCGCGCCGCCTATGAGGCGGATATCACCTACGGCACGAACAACGAGTTCGGCTTCGACTATCTGCGCGATAACATGAAGTATGAGCGCTCCTCGATGGTGCAGCGCCCCTTCCACTATGCGATCGTTGACGAGGTCGACTCGATCCTGATCGACGAGGCCCGCACCCCGCTGATCATCTCGGGCCCGACCGACGACAAGTCGGAGCTGTATATCGGCGTCGATGCGATCGTGAAGCAGCTCACCGCCGACGATTACGAGAAGGACGAGAAGCAGAAGTCGATCATCCTGACCGAGGATGGCACCGAGCGCGCCGAGCGCCTGCTGGAGGCGGCCGGGCTGCTCCAGGGTGAGAATCTCTACGACTTCGAGAATACGCAGGTCGTCCACCATCTGAACCAGGCGCTGCGCGCGAACATGATGTTCAAGCGCGACACCGACTACATCGTGAAGGACGGCAAGGTCGTCATCATCGACGAGTTCACCGGCCGCATGATGGACGGGCGGCGCTGGTCGGAGGGGCTCCACCAGGCGGTCGAGGCCAAGGAGGGCGTCAATATCGAGCCCGAGAACCAGACCATGGCCTCGATCACCTTCCAGAATTATTTCCGCATGTACCCGAAGATTTCGGGCATGACCGGCACCGCCGCGACCGAAGCGGGCGAATTCTACGACATCTACAAGATCAACGTCGTCACCATCCCGACCAACCTGCCGATCGCGCGCGTGGACGAGGAGGATGAGTTCTACAAGAACACCCAGGACAAGTTCCTGGCGATCGCCAAGAAGATCCGCGACCATGCGGCCAAGGGACAGCCGGTGCTGGTCGGTACCGTCTCGATCGAGAAGTCCGAACTGCTCAGCGAATTCCTGACCCAGGAAGCCGTGCCGCACAAGGTGCTGAACGCGCGCTATCACGAGATGGAGGCGCATATCGTGGCGCAGGCGGGGCGCCTGGGCGCGGTGACGATCGCGACCAATATGGCGGGTCGCGGCACCGACATTCAGCTGGGCGGCAACCTCGAATTCCGGATGCTCGACGAGCATCCCGATCTGGTCGAGGGGACACCCGAATATGAGGAAGCGGCGACCCGCATCCGCGCCGAGATCGTCGCCGAGAAGCAGAAGGTGCTGGAAGCGGGCGGCCTGTTCGTGCTCGGCACCGAGCGCCACGAGAGCCGCCGCATCGACAATCAGCTTCGCGGTCGTTCGGGTCGCCAGGGCGATCCGGGCCTGTCGCGCTTCTATCTCAGCCTCGACGACGATCTGCTGCGCATCTTCGGCCCCGACACGCTGTTCGCCAAGATGATGCGCAGCAACATCGAAGATGGCGAAGCGATCGGCAGCAAGTGGCTGTCCAAGGCGATCGAGACCGCGCAGAAGAAGGTCGAGGCACGCAACTACGACATCCGCAAGCAGGTCGTCGAATATGACGACGTGATGAACGACCAGCGCAAGGTCATCTACGAGCAGCGCGCCGACATCATGGATGCCGAGACGGTGGGTGAGGTCGTCGCCGATATGCGCGCCGAGACGGTGAACGCGATCGTCGGCACCGCCTGCCCGCCCAACAGCTATCCCGAGCAGTGGGACGTCGCGGGCATGAAGCAGCAGCTCAAGGACCTGCTCAACATGGAGCCGCCGGTCGACGACTGGCTGACCGAGGAAGCGATCGACCCCGAGATCGTGCTGGAACGCGTCAGCGCCGAGGCCGATGCCATGGTCGAGGCCAAGGCCAAGGAACTGGAGCCGGAAACCTGGGCCAGCGTCGAAAAGTCGATCCTGCTCCAGAATCTCGACCATCACTGGAAGGAGCATCTGGCGACGCTCGACGCGCTGCGCCAAGTCGTCCATCTGCGCGCCTATGCGCAGAAGACACCGATTAACGAATATAAGCATGAGGCGTTTTCGCTGTTCCAGCGGATGCTCGACAATATCCGCGAGGATGTGACGCGCACCATCGCCTATGCCCAGTTCCAGATCCAGGCGCCGCCCGAACTGCCCGAGCTGCCGGACTTCATCACCTCGCACTTCGATCCGTTCACGGGTGAGGACAATACGAACGACTGGGATGCGGCGCGTGGGCTGCTCCCGCCGCAAATGCCGCCGATGCAGATTCCCCAGCCCGAGGGCATGGATCTAGGCACCGACCCCGCGCAGTGGGAAGGCCGCGTCAACCGCAACGCGCCGTGCCCCTGCGGCTCGGGTCTGAAGTACAAGCATTGCCACGGGGCGGTGACGGTCTGATCCTCACCTCATGGTAAGCAGAGAGGGCGGCGGGCTTCGGTCCGCCGCCCTTTTCGCATGACGGTGGCCCCGGCGTTACCGGTCTAATTCCGCTGCCGAAAAGGATCGCATCCTTTGCTGGGATGATGACGAAGAGTCGGACAGCCGGCGTTAAGCCGGGCCGCGCAATCCTCCCGCAACAGGGAGAAAGAGGGATGAGACACCAGGTGATCGTCGCCGCCGCGTTGTTCGCGCTATCCGCCGCGGCGCCCGCGCAATTTACGCAAGCCGGACCGCCCGCCGACGGCGTCGCCATGCCCAGCCAGCCCAGCGTTCGAAGCGATCGCGCCGCCATCCGCCGCTCGATCCGAGCGGGACAGCGTAGCGGCGATATTTCCCATGCCGAAGCGCGATCCTTTCGGCGGGACGATGCGGCGATCGGATCGCTGGCGGACCGCTTCGCCGCCGACGGGCTGTCGCCGTCAGAACAGGCCGAATTGCAAAGCCGGACCGAGGCGCTGCGCGGTATGGTCAACGCGCGGCGGGTCAGGGGCGGAAAGCCTTGAGCCACAAAAAAGGGGCCGCCGTCGCGTGACGGCCGCCCCCATTTGTCGGATCGTCGCGAGGCTTATTTCGGCATCACGACCGTCGGCCCGATGGTGCTGACGATCGCGCGGGCATCGAACGCGCGCAGATTGTCGCGCGGGATCGGCCCCTTGCGCATCACGACCTCGGCCGTCGCTTCGTAACGGTCGATCGTGTTGATATCCATGTTGTTGCCGAAGAAGGGGTCACCCCAGAACGGATCCCAGCTGCGCCAGCCAAAGCCGCGACCATAATAGCGCCAGGACGGGCCCCACCAGCCGCCGCCCCAGCCGCCAAAGCCGGGGCCGAACGCGCCGGGGGTGGAATAAGTGCGCGACCGAAGCTGCGTATCGCGGTCGGCCATCACGAAATAGTCATAGCCATTGGCCAGCGTCAGCTCGGCGGCCCGGAACAGCAGGTAACGCTCGACCGTATCGCGCGAGGTCACCGTGTTGCCGGCGAAGCTGACGATGAAGCGGCCCGGTTCGACCTGCTGATCCGAATAGCCGGTGCGGTAGAAGCCCGATCCCGTGGCCGGGCGATAGGTGGTTTCAGTCGCGCATCCCGCGACCATCAAGGTGCTGGCGCCGACCAGGGCGAGCGCGACCTTCCGACCGAATTGCATGGACTTTTCTTCCTTTCTTGCCGCTCGGCCGTACCGGGCGGCACCAGCCCTGTAGCGTATGGCAGCAAAACGGTCGATGAACGGTTTTGCTCCTGCGATGAATAGTGCGTCACATGCCAGCCATATGAAGCGCCACCTGCCGGCGATGCGCAGCGCGACGATGTTCGAACAGGTAGATGCCCTGCCATGTTCCCAGCATCAGCCGCCCGCCGATCAGCGGGATGGACAGGTGGACCCCGGTCAGGATGCTGCGCAGATGGGCGGGCATGTCGTCGGGGCCTTCGTCGTCATGGGCATAGGCTTGCCGGTCCTCCGGCGCGATCCGGGCGAAGTAGGCCAGGATATCGGTCTTCACCTCCGGCGCGGCATTCTCCTGGATGATCAGCGAAGCCGAGGTGTGGCGGCAGAACAGGGTCAGCAGCCCCTCGTCCATATGCTGTTCGCGCACCCAGGCAGAGACGGCGCGGGTCATCTCGGTCAGACCCTGACCATGGGTGTCGATCGACAATATCGTGGTGGCTTGGCGCATGCGGGATCAATGCCCGAGGCGCCCGAACGGTGCCAGCCCTTCGCGCGATCCCGCGCGATGAAGGCAATGTCATGGTTCGTGGATTGAACGGGTGAGGGAGCCGTGCGTTGTGCCGACTTGAGGAAAAGGAGACCTGCCATGAAAGCCCTGCTCGCCGCTCTGGCCGTCGTTACTGTCGCCGCCCCCATCGCGGCCACGCCCGCCGTCGCGCAGGACCGCGACTATCGCTGGCATGGCGATCGCGACGATTGGGAGCCGTCGCGCGATTACCGCCGCGGCAATGCCCGCGAGCGTCGCTTGAGCCGTGAAGATCAGATTTTCCGGGGCCGCGATGGCCGCACCTATTGCAAGCGCAATGACGGCACCACCGGGCTCGTCGTCGGCGCGCTTGGCGGCGGCGTGTTGGGCAATGTGATCGGCGGTGGTACGCTGGGTACGCTGCTGGGCGCCGGCGGCGGTGCGCTGCTGGGCCGTTCGATCGATCGTGGCAAGGTTCGCTGCCGCTAAACCGCTGATGTGAAAAGGGGATGTCGCCGGGTGGCCCGGCGGCGTCCCGTTCGCCATGAGGCCCTCGCGTCGTCGCCCCCACTAGCCAAACGCCCTATGCCTGCCCCATGATGCGGGTGGGAGGGACTTGATGGCTTTCGATCTCAAATGGACCACGGCGATGGCCGCCGCGTTGCTCGCCAGCGGTTGCAACCGCGCCGATGCCGATGACGGCTGGACCGCCGAACAAGATACCGCGATCTGCACCGATGCCCAGGGCAAGCGCCTGCCCGACGATCGCTGTCGCCAGCACCGTGTCGGCGGGGGCGGAAGCGGGGCCTTCTGGTATTTTCTCGGACGCGGTCGTCCCATCCCCTTTTACGGCGAGCGCGCCACTGGCGGCAGCTTCCGGGCCGCATCCGGTGCCCGATACGCCACTGCCCCGGCGGGCAGCGCCATGACCCGCGCAGCGGCGGTCAGTCGCGGCGGGTTCGGTTCCTCGGCATCGCGTTTCGGCAGCATCCACGCATGATCCGCGAAACCCTGTCGCCCCGGCCCGATTGGCGCGCCAAGGTCGAGGCGCTGGGCCTGATCTGGCATGCGGGGGCGGAGCGACCCTATTGGGACGAAAGCGCCTGTTATCGCTTCACGCGTGGTCAGGTCGACCGGATCGAGGCGGCCACGACCGAACTCTACCGGCTGTTCCTGGCGGCGGGAGAGGCGGTGGTCAGCGATCCGGCCTTGCTGAACCGCTTCGCCATTCCGCCAGTCTTTCACGATCCGATCCGCGAGGCGTGGGAGGCCGAGCCGCCCTCGCTCAATTTCGGGCGCTTCGACCTGGGCTATGATGGAGCGGATGCGCCCAAGCTGTTCGAATTCAACTGCGACACGCCGACCTCGCTGCTGGAAGCCGCCGTGGTGCAATGGGCTTGGAAGGAGGAATGCTTCCCCGCGCTCGACCAGTATAACAGCCTGCACGAGGCGCTGATCGCGCGGTGGCGAGAGATCGCGCCAGACATGCCCTCCACGCTACACGTCGCGCATGTCGCCGACATGGCGGGCGAGGATGCGGTGACGGCGGCCTATCTGCGCGACACGGCCGAGGCGGCGGGGATCGCGACGGTACCGATCCTGATGGAGCGGATCGGTTGGAATCACGAGGCGCATTGTTTCGTCGATGAGGCGGACATGCGGATCGAGGCGCTGTTCAAGCTCTATCCGTGGGAATGGCTGGTGCAAGAGGACTTCGCGCCGCACCTGCTCGACAATCTGGAGCGTGGCGACCTGACCTGGATCGAGCCGATCTGGAAGATGATCTGGTCGAACAAGGCGATCCTGCCGGTGCTGTGGGATCTGTTTCCAGGCCATCCCAATCTGCTGCCCGCCAGCTTCAGCATTCCGAATGGGGATGCGGTCGCCAAGCCGCTATTGTCGCGGGAAGGGGCAAATGTGTCCATCCGGCGGGCGGGGGCCATCGTGGCGGAGACGGCGGGCGCCTATGGCGAGGAAGGCTATATCTACCAGTCGCTCTACCGCCTGCCCGAAACCGCGCCGGGATGTTTTCCGGTGCTGGGAAGCTGGGTAGTGGACGGCGCACCCGTGGGAATGGGGATTCGCGAAGACGGGCTGATCACCTCGAACACCGCGCGGTTCGTACCACATGTGATCGACGGCTGATCCGTCATGGCTGGCGCTGTCTTGGGAAAGACAGCGCCGGTGGCTCCCTGAGTAGGATTCGAACCTACGGCCGCTCGATTAACAGTCGAGAGCTCTACCGCTGAGCTATCAGGGAATGTTCCGGCGCTGTGGAGGGGTCCTATAAAGGCCCGGAAAAATGCCGCAACCCCCTTTTTGACGCTTTTGCGTAAGGGCAGCAGCCAAAGCTGTGGATAAATCCCCGGCTCAGGAGACGAACTGCTCCATCGTGATGCGGTCGTCCAACGCGTGTTCGGGGTCGAACATCAGGGTCAGCTCGCGCGAACGGTCCATGCAGATGTCGACCTGCGCCACGTCGCGCACCTCGCGCTGGTCGGCCACGGCGGAGACGGGGCGCTTGCCGGGGTCGAGGACGCGGATCGAGATTCGCGCCTTGTCGGGTAGGATCGCCCCGCGCCAGCGCCGGGGACGGAACGGGCTGATCGGGGTCAGCGCGATCAGGGCCGAGCCGAGCGGAAGGATCGGCCCCTGCGCGGAGAAGTTATAGGCGGTGGACCCGGCCGGAGTCGCGGCCAGGATTCCGTCACAGGCCAGTTCGGGAAGGACGATCCGTTCGTTGACCATCACCTCCAGCTTGGCGGTCTGTCGCGTTTCACGCAGCAGCGATATTTCGTTGATCGCGGGCAGGCTATGGACGCGGCCATCGATTCCGGTCGCCGTCATCTTGAGCGGAGTGACGCGGAAAGGCTTGGCGCGGGCCAGCCGGTCCTCCAGCCCATAGCCGCGCCATTCGTTCATCAGGAAGCCGACCGTGCCCAGGTTCATGCCGAACACCGGCACGGGGCCGCGCCGCCGCTCCAGCATCCGATGCAGCGTCTGAAGCATGAAGCCGTCGCCGCCCAGCGCGATGACATAGTCAGCCTCGTCGAATTCGACCCAATCGGCGCTTTGCTGCAACTCGACGGCGGCCGCCTGTGCCGGTGCGGTGGGCGAGGCGACCAATGCCCGCCGGACGGGTAGCGTCATCCGCCGGTCACGCTCATATGACGCGATACCGCCGGGGCCGATCCCGCCTCGATACGGAAATCGTGCCGTGCGGGCTTGGCGGCCAGCCCCGCGTCGATCGCGGCGTCCAGCCCCATGACCCCGCCGTCGCGCAATGCGGCCTTCAAATCCACCTGATCCTCATGACCCAGACACATATATAATTTGCCTTCGGTCGTCAGCCTCACCCGGTTGCAGCCGTCACAAAAATTCGCGGTCAGCGGTGAGATGAGGCCCAGCCGGGTACCGGTTCCCTCGACCTGCCAGTAACGGGCCGGACCGCCGGTCCGATGTCCCGCGCGGACCAGCGGGAAGCGGGCGGCAAGCTGTTCGAACACCTGGGTCAGCGGCAGGAAACGGTCGACCCGATCCTCATCGATCGCGCCCAGTGGCATCGTCTCAATCAGCGACAGGTCCAGCCCCTCGGCCACGCACCAGTCGAGCATGGTGCCGATCTCGTCCTCGTTCAGCCCCTTCAGCGCAACCATGTTGATCTTGATCGCCAGCCCCGCGTCGCGCGCGGTGAGGATGCCATGGATCACCTGGTGCACGTCGCCATGCCGCGTGATGTAGCGAAAGCGTTCGGGATCGCGGCTGTCCAGGCTGACATTGATCCGCCGGATGCCTGCATCGACCATCGTGGCGGCATGGTCGGCCAGCCGGGTTGCGTTGGTCGTCATCGTCAGTTCGTCGAGACCGTGCCCGACATGGCTGCCCAGTCGGCGAACCAGTTCGGCCACGTCGCGCCGGACCAGCGGCTCGCCGCCCGACAAACGGATTCGCGTCACGCCGCGCGCGATGAACCGCTCGGCGATGATCGCGATTTCGTCCAGGCTGAGCAGCTTGGCACGCGGAAGGAAGGTCATCTGCTCCGCCATGCAATAGCGGCAGCGCAGATCGCAGCGATCGGTTACGGAAATCCGCAAGTAGCGGATCGCACGGCCATGCTGATCGATCAGCGAATCCTCGGCCGTGCGCCGATCGGTCGGCAATGCGACGGTCGAGGAAGTGGCGTAGCCCATCGTCATGGAGTTAGCCCCATGGCGGGACGCGGGCAAGGCGGATTGCCATTGGTCTTGTCCCAGTCGGTGGATAGGGTGCGCCCATGACGCAGGATGAATTCGGTTTTGACGCCCACAGCAGGGGAACGGCGGTCTTCGCGCTTTCGTTCCATCATCCTGCCATGCTGGACGAAGCGATCATCCGTGCGGGTTGGGCCATCTGGTCGATGGCGCCGGGCGACGGCGGCGCCCCGGCCGGCGATACGCTGGTGCAATCCTTTTTGGCGAGCGAGGCGCGGGTTGCTCTGATCGATGCGCGCGGACCGGGCGATATGGGGCTGCGTGCGGCGCAGGCGTTGGGCGCGGTGATCGCCGCGACGGGCGCCGCTATGCTGGCCGTGGTGCCCGATACGGGGCACGAGACGCTGGACGCCTTTCTCTCGGCGGGTGCCACCCATGTCCTGGCGCCGGATGCGGATGAGGCGATGATCCACGCCTCGCTGAAACTGGCCGAGCGTCATGCCCGTCGAACCCTCGACGTGCGGCGGCGGCGCAGCCATGCGGATGGTGAGGTGGGCGAGGTCCATCGCTGGATCGCCGACACGATCGAACGGGGCGATCCATGCGTCGCCATCATCGTGTCGCTGTCGCGGCTGGACCTGATCAACGCTGCGCATGGCCGCCCGGCGGGCAACATGCTGCTGCGCGGGGTCGAGGCGCGGATGCAGGCGGCCGCCGAGGAAGCCTTTGGCGACCGGGCGATCGTCGCGCGCTCGGGTGGGGCGGAATTCATTCTGGCGGGCGTGATCGAAGAAGACCGGGCCCGCGCCGTGGCGGAGATGGTGGAGGCGTTGCTCGGCACGCCGTTCCAGGCCGGGGCTGTGCCCATCCGATTGGGCGTCCGGCTGGGGCTGGCGACGGACCGTGCGGGCGAGGACCCCGCCACGCTGCTCGCGCGGGCGGGCGAGGCGCTGTCGCGAGCGCGGGCCAGCGACGGATCGATGCTGCGATTCGCGCATCCCGGCGATGTCGCCCCGCTCGACGTGCTGGCCGCGGATCTCCACCATGCGATCGAGCGCGGTGAGATCGACATCCTGTTCCAGCCTCAGGTGGCGATCGCCACTGGCCTGATCTCGGGTGTCGAGGCGCTGGCGCGCTGGCGGCACCCCACGCTGGGGCCTCTGGGGGCGGATCCTCTGTTCGCGGCGGCGGAGCGGGCCGATCTGGGCCTGGCGCTGTCGGACCATATCCAACTGATGGCACTGCGAAAGGCGGCGAAATGGCCGCTCGCCCTGGCGCATCTCCGGCTGTCGATCAATATCACCGCCGCCGACGTGGCACGGGCAGGTTTTGCACGGCTGTTCCTCGACCGGGTGGCCGACAGCGGCTTTCCAATCGACCGCCTGACCGCCGAAATCACCGAGACGGGGTTGATCCACGAACTGGACCGGGCGGCTGTGGTGCTGGAAAGCTTGCGCGAGGCCGGGGTGCGGATCGCGATCGACGATTTCGGCACCGGCTACTCCAGTCTTGCCTATCTGACCAGCCTGCCGATCGACGCGATCAAGCTCGACCGGTCGCTGGTGGCCGAGGTCGATGGGGCACCCCGCAGCCGGGTCGTGGTGCGCGGAATCATCCGGATCGCGGCACGGCTGGGCATGGCGATCATCGCCGAAGGGGTGGAGACCCATGACCAGGCGCAGCTTCTGGGGCGACTGGGTTGCCAGACCTATCAAGGTTTCCTGCGCGCCGCCCCGCTCGATGAAGACGCGCTGCGTGCAATGGTCGAGGAGGAGGTGAAATGCGCGGTATGATGGTGATGGCGGCCCTGGCGCTAATGCCGGGCGTGGTGCAGGCGGCCCCCACCAGCGATCCGGCGGCGGCGGGCATTCGCGCCGCGATGCTGGCCAGTGCGGCCGGGTGGAATGCCGGCGATCTGAACCGCTTCGTGGCCATCTACGCCCCTGACGCGATCTTCGTCGGCAAGCGCGACCTGATCCGGGGCAAGGCCGCCATCGCGGACAATTACCGCCGCAGCTTCACCGGATCGGGCAATAGCCGCGGGACTCTGCGCTTCGATTTCCTCGACCTGAAACCGATCGGCGACCGCCGCATCCTATTCGCGCGATGGAATTTGTCTGGCGGCGCGGAAGCGGAAAGCGGGATGACGACCCTGGTCTTCGAACGTCGCGCCGATGGGTGGAAAATCGTGGCCGACCATAGCAGCTGACCCATTTATTCCTCCCCGCCGAAACGGGGAGGAATCCGTCATCAACCGGCCGCTTTCGCCAGTCCCTTGGACAGTTGCAGCGCCCCGTGCAGCCGCGCCTTGGCATCCGGCCAGGCGCGGTTGAGCACCAGCTTGCCGTCAGGGCGCAGCTTGGCCAATTCGCCCAGCCGCTCGACATAGGCGAACAGCCCATCGACATTGGGCGGCCGGTTGTCGTGGAAGGCGACCAGCACGCCGCGCGGGCCGACATCCATCTTGGCGATGCAGGCCTTCTTGGCGTTCAGCTTGATCTTGATGACCTGGATCAGATTGTCGGTCGCCTCGGGCAGCGGGCCGAAGCGGTCGATCATCTCGGCGGCGAATTCCTCGACTTCCCTGTGCTTTTCCAGGTCGTTGAGGCGGCGATATAGCCCCATGCGCAGGTCGAGGTCAGGGACGTAATCGTCGGGGATCAGGATCGGCGCATCGACGGTGATCTGAGGCGAGAAGTCGCGCTTCTTCTCGAACGCGCCGCCCGCCTTGGCCTCCAGGATCGCCTCTTCCAGCATCGACTGGTAGAGTTCGTAGCCGACCTCCTTGATATGACCCGACTGTTCGTCGCCGAGCAGATTGCCCGCGCCGCGAATGTCGAGGTCGTGGCTGGCCAACTGGAAGCCTGCACCCAGCGAATCCAGGTCGGACAGGACCTTCAACCGCTTCTCCGCCGCCTCGGTCATCATCCGCTCTGGCGGCGTCACCATATAGGCATAGGCGCGCGTCTTCGATCGGCCGACCCGCCCGCGCAGCTGGTAGAGCTGAGCCAGGCCGAAGCGGTCGGCGCGGTTGACGATCATCGTGTTGGCGGACGGGATGTCGATGCCGCTTTCGATGATGGTGGTCGAGACCAGCACCTCGAACTTCCGGTCGTAGAAGGCCGACATGCGCTCTTCGACCTCGGTGGCCGACATCTGGCCGTGTGCGACGACATAGCGGACTTCGGGCACCTCCTTGCGCAGATATTCCTCAATATCCGGCAGATCGGCGACGCGCGGGGTGACGAGGAAGCTCTGCCCGCCGCGATAATGTTCGCGCAAGAGAGCCTCGCGCAGCACCACCGGATCCCAGGGCATGACATAGGTGCGCACCGCCAGGCGGTCGACCGGCGGCGTCTGGATCACCGACAGCTCGCGCAGGCCCGACATCGCCATTTGCAGCGTGCGCGGGATCGGCGTGGCGGTCAGCGTCAGCATATGGACATCGGCCTTCAGCGCCTTCAGCCGTTCCTTGTGGGTCACGCCGAACCGCTGTTCCTCGTCCACGATGACGAGGCCGAGCCGCTTGAACTCGACATTCTTCGCCAGCAGCGCATGGGTGCCGACGACGATATCGATATCGCCCGAGGCCGCGCCGTCCTTGACCTTCTTGGCTTCGGTCGCGGTGACGAGGCGGGAGAGGCGGCCGATCTTGATCGGGAAACCCTCGAACCGGGCGACGAAGTTGTTGTAATGCTGGCGCGCGAGCAGCGTGGTCGGGCAGACCACCGCCACCTGCATCCCCGCCATCGCCGCGACAAAGGCGGCGCGCAGCGCGACCTCGGTCTTGCCGAAGCCGACATCGCCGACGATCAGCCGGTCCATCGGCTTGCCCGCGGTCAGGTCGCCCAGCACATCGTCGATGGCCCGGTCCTGATCGTCGGTTTCCTCATAGGGGAAACGGTCGACAAACGCCGGATACCCTGCGCTGTCGGGCTCGGCCACCTCGCCGGGCCGCAGCGCGCGTTCGGCGGCGACGGCGATCAGCTCACCCGCGATCTCGCGGATGCGCTCCTTCATCTTCGACTTGCGCCGCTGCCACGCCTCGCCGCCGAGGCGGTCGAGCGTCGCGCCATCCTCGCCCGAGCCGTAGCGGGTCAAGACCTCGAGATTTTCGACCGGCACATACAGCTTGTCGCCACCGGCATAGGAGAGTGCGACGCAGTCATGCGGGCTCTTGCCGACGGGGATCGAGGTCAGCCCCTCATAGCGGCCGATGCCGTGATCCGAGTGCACCACCAGATCGCCGGGCGAGAGCGTCGCCAGTTCGGCCAGGAAGGCATCGGCCGACTTGCGCCGCTTCTGCCGCCGGACCAGCCTATCGCCCAGCATGTCCTGCTCGGTCAGTACCGCAATGCCCGGCGCGGTAAAGCCATGGTCGAGCGGCAGGACGACCAGCGCCACGCCGAAACTCTTGGTCGTATCGGCGATGCCCAGCGCTTCCTGCCAAGTCTCGGCGGCCTTGGCGCCCTTCAGGCCATGGTCTTTCAGCAGACTGCCGAGCCGCTCGCGTGCGCCGTTGGAATAGCTGGCGAGGACGGGCTTGCGGCCTTCCTTGCGCAGCGCCTCGACATGATCGACCACCGCCTCATAGATATTGGCATGGGCCGCGCGCTCGGGTGCGAAGTCGCGCGCGCCGTCCACTTCAAAATCAAGGACGGTGGTACTTTCGGGCTCGTGGAAGGGCGAGACGAGGTGCGCGGTCGCCGCCTCCAACCCAGCCTCCCATTCCTTGTTCGTCAGGTAGAGCGCCTTGGCGGGCAGCGGGCGGAAGCTGCCCGGCTGCGCGGCTTCGGCGCGTTTGCGGTTCTCATAATAGTCGGCAATCGCGTCGAACCGGCCGCTCGCCGCCGCCGCAACGCCATTGTCGCGCACGACGACCGCACCATCGCCGAGATGGTCGAACAGCGTTGACAGCTTCTCCTCGAACAGCGGCAGCCAATGCTCCATGCCCGCCATGCGCCGCCCCTCGGACACCGCCTGATAGAGCGGGTCGCCGGTCGCGGTCGCGCCGAAGGTCTCGCGATAGCGGGTACGGAACCGCTTGATCGATTCCTCGTCGAGCAGCGCTTCGGAGGCGGGGAGCAGCGTGAAGCCCTCGATCCGCCCCGTAGTCCGCTGGTCGGCGGGGTCGAAGGTGCGGACGCTCTCGATCTCATCGCCGAAAAAGTCGAGCCGCAGCGCCTGTTCCTCGCCGCTGGGGAACAGATCGACCAGGCCGCCGCGCACCGCGAACTCACCCTGGTCATGGACCGTCTCGGTACGGACATAGCCGTTCGCCTGGAGTAGCGCGGACAGCTTCTCCAGCCCGATCCGCTCGCCGGGCGCCAGGCGGGCGACCAGCTGGCGGATGCGGAACGGCGTCAATACGCGCTGGGTCGCGGCATTGGCAGTGGTCAGCACCAGCTGCGGCGTCTTCGGCTTGGCCTGGAGTCGGTGCAGCCCCGCGATCCGCTCCGCCATGACGCGCAGGGTGGGCGAGGCGCGGTCATAGGGCAGGCAGTCCCAGGCCGGAATCTGCAAGATTTCCAGCTCGGGCGCGAAATAGGTCGCGGTCGAGGCCAGCTCGCGCATCTGCGCTTCGTCGGCGCAGATGAAGACCGCGCGGGTCGTCGCGGCGCGCGACAGGTCGGCCAGCAGCACCGGCAGGAACCCCGCCGGAACGCCCGACAGGGTCAGCGGGCTCTTGGCGGTCAGGATCGTCTTGATATCGGGCATGGGGTTCCGAAGCTGGGGAAAGCGGAGGGCCAAACGCGTGTCGCAGGAAATTTCCCCTTCATCCGTCATCCCGGCGAAGGCCGGGATCTCGTGCGGCAAGGGAAGAACAGCCGCCAAAGGCCCCAGCCTGTGCTGGGGCGACGATGTTACCGGGCGATCGGTACGAAATTCAGCGCGCGCATCCGCTGCATCACCGGGCCGTCCCATTGCGGCGGGCAGGGCTGCGTCCCGATGGCCCAGGCCATGATGTCGACATCCTGTTCCTCCAGCAGCGCCTCGAACCAGTCGAGTTCTTCCGAGCTCAGCGTCTCGTGATGCGCGTCGAAAAAGCCGCCGATCATCAGATCGGCTTCCTTGGTGCCGCGATGCCATGCGCGGAAGCGAAGGCGCTTGATACGGGTTTCGTGGTCCATGGGATTCCGATCCAACGAGAATAGGCTCCGCACGCTCTGGCGGCGCGCGAAGCAGAGGCTATACAGACCCATCTAGTCATGCGTCCCGATATCCTCAATCCGCTGTTCGCCGAGGTCACGTCGCTGAAAGGCGTCGGGCCCGGTCTCGCCAAGCCGCTCGAACGCCTGCGCATCGCGCGCGTGGTCGATGTCGCCTTTCATTTGCCGACCGGGCATATCGACCGCTTTCCCCGTGACGAGCTGATGATGTCCGACGCGGGGCGGGTGATTGCGATCCCGCTGACCGTGAAGGAGCACCGCGTCTCGTCGTCCCCGCGTGGGCCGACACGGGTGCGCGCCGAGGATGCGCGCGGCAACAGCGTCGCGCTCGTTTATTTCGGCGGCAATTCGGGCTGGGTGAAGAAGCTGCTGCCGATCGGCGAGACCAAGGTCGTGTCGGGGCGGCTCGATCTCTACGGCCAGGATTTGCAGATCGTCCATCCCGACCTGGGCGACAGCACCGAGGATTTCCGCGAGCGCGACGCGATCTATCCGCTGTCGGAGGGGATCACCTCCCGACGGCTGGGCGCGCTCGCGGTGCAGGCGGCGGAGCGCGCGCCCGAACTGCCCGAATGGATCGAGCCGGGGCTGAAGGCGCAGCGCGGCTGGCCCGACTGGAAGGAGGCGCTCGCCCGCATCCATGCGGACCCTGCCGATGCCAAGGCGCGCGAGCGGCTGGGCTATGACGAGGTGTTCGCCAACCAACTGGCGATGACGCTGGTCCGCGCCGACACCCGCAAGCGACGCGGGCGGGCACTAAACGGCGACGGGCGCTTACGCGATATGCTCAAGCTGCCCTATACGCTGACCGGCGCGCAGAGCCGGACGGTGCGCGAGATCGAGGGCGATCTGGCGCAGGACGCGCCGATGCTGCGGCTGCTCCAGGGCGATGTGGGTGCGGGCAAGACTTTGGTCGCGGCGATGGCGATGCTGATCGCGGTCGAGGCGGGGGCGCAAGCAGCGATGCTGGCCCCGACCGAAATTCTCGCACGCCAGCATTATGAGACGCTCCGCAAGACGCTCGCCGGGCTACCGGTCGAGATCGCGGTGCTCACGGGCCGCGACAAGGGCAAGGCGCGCGAGGCCACGCTGATGGCTCTCGCGGCAGGCGAGATCGATATTCTCGTCGGCACCCATGCGATCTTTCAGGAAACCGTGACCTATCGCGACCTCGCGCTGGTGGTGGTGGACGAACAGCACCGCTTCGGCGTGGCGCAGCGGATGATGCTGTCCGCCAAGGGCAAAGCGCCACCGCATTTGCTGGCGATGACCGCGACGCCGATCCCGCGTACGCTGACGCTGGCCAACTATGGCGAGATGGATGTCAGCCGGTTGGACGAGATGCCGCCGGGCCGCCAGCCGATCGAGACGCGCGTGGTGTCCGAGGACCGTCTGGACGAGGTGGTCAACGCGCTCGGCCGGCATTTGTCGGATGGCGGGCAGGCCTATTGGGTCTGCCCGCTGGTCGAGGAAAGCGAGAAGTCCGACCTCGCCGCCGCCGAAATGCGCGCCGAAACACTTCGCGCGCGGTTCGGCGAGCGGGTGGGGCTGGTGCACGGCAAGATGAAGCCTGCCGAGAAGGACGCCGTCATGGAGGCGTTCGCGGGCGGGCGTCTGGGCGTGCTGGTCGCGACGACGGTGATCGAGGTGGGGGTGGACGTGCCTAACGCGACCTTGATCGTGATCGAACATGCCGACCGCTTCGGCCTGGCGCAGTTGCACCAGTTGCGCGGGCGTGTCGGGCGGGGCGGGGGGCTGTCGCGGTGCCTGTTGCTGCGCGGCTCGCATCTGTCGGAGACGTCGCGCGCGCGGCTGGCGTTGATGCGCGAGACCAATGACGGCTTCCGCATCGCCGAGGAGGATTTGCGGTTGCGCGGGGCGGGCGAATTGCTCGGCACGCGGCAATCGGGGGAAATGGCGTTCCGGCTCGCCACGCCCGAAAACATGGCCGACCTGATGCAATGCGCACAGGACGATGCACGGTTACTGATCGACCGCGATGGCGGGCTGGAGGCGCCACGCGGCCAGGCGGCGCGGACGGCACTTTATCTGTTCGAGCGAGACGCGGGCGTGGCGTTGTTGCGCTCCGGCTGAACGAAGCGGCGCGTCCGGCGTTAGGGCGCGGATATGGCTGGCCTTTTACCGCTCATCCTCGTCCTCATCGCCGGTATCGGCCTCGCGGTGCAGCCGCCGACCAATGCGGCGCTGGCCAAGGCGTCAGGCTCGGTCATACTCTCGGCGTTGACGTCGTTCCTGATCGGGGCAGTGGTCCTGTTGGTGGCCTGGGCCGCGATCGACCGGACCAGTCCTATGGCGCTGAAAGGCGCACCCGGCTGGGCATGGCTGGGCGGCTTTTATGGCGCGGGTTTCGTCGCGGTGCTCGCCTATGCCGCGCCGAAGCTGGGCATCTCGGTCGCCCTGACCGCCGCAATCGCCAGCCAGTTGGTCGCTGCGCTGATCGTCGATCATTTCGGCTTGTTCGACGTCAAGGTCGAGCCGGTTTCGGTCGGAAAGCTCGTCGGCGTCGGCTTGGTGATCGCCGGAGCGGTGGTGGTTCGGCGGGGGTGAGGGGGCTGGCCTATCGACCCGGCCGTACCCCGGCGGAGGCCGGGGGCCAGTTGCCGGGCGTTGGTGGTGGAAGGAGCGTGCCCCCCACGCCTCGTTATCCCGCTTCTTCGACCGATTAGAAACTGGGCCCCGGCCTTCGCCGGGGAATAGCTTTGCTGAGGGGGTTTAGGACCCCAACCCTCGTTCAGCCTGAGCGAAGTCAAAGGCCGAGGGGAATCACCCCGCCGTCAGCAACCCATGGTTCTTCTTGCCCGACGACAGCTTCACCGGCTCGCCGCCGACCGCGATGACGGCGTTCTCGTCCGCCACCTTCTCGCCATCGACGCGCGCACCACCACCTGCGATCAGGCGTCGCGCCTCGCCCTTCGACTTGGCGAAGCCCAGCCCGATCAGCGCATCAACGATGCCGATCGACCCGCCCGCGACCGCAAAGCTCGGCAGTGCGGCACCCGCGGAGCCTTCCTCGAACGTCCGCCGCGCCGTCTCGGCTGCTTCCTCCGCCGCCGCGCGCCCACGGCACATGGCGGTGGCTTCGTTGGCGAGGATCTTCTTGGCTTCGTTGATCTCCGCGCCTTCCAGCTTTTCCAGGCGCGCGACCTCGTCCAGCGGCAGGTCGGTGAACAGCCGCAGGAAGCGGCCCACATCGCGGTCGTCGGTGTTGCGCCAGAATTGCCAGTAATCGAAATGCGGCAACTGGTCCTCGTGCAGCCAGACCGCCCCGGCCATGGTCTTGCCCATCTTGCCGCCATCCGCCGTGGTGATCAGCGGCGTGGTGACGCCGAACACCTCGGTCCCGTCCATGCGGCGGGCGAGTTCAATGCCGTTGACGATATTGCCCCACTGGTCCGACCCGCCCATCTGAAGGCGGCAGCCTTGGCGCCGGGCCAATTCGCGGAAGTCATAAGCCTGGAGGATCATGTAGTTGAACTCGAGGAAGCTGAGCGACTGCTCGCGGTCGAGCCGCAGCTTCACCGAGTCGAACGACAGCATCCGGTTGACCGAGAAATGCTGCCCCACTTCGCGCAGGAAGGGGATGTACTCCAGCTTGTCGAGCCAGTCGGCATTGTCGACCATCACCGCATCGGTGGGGCCATCGCCGAAGGTCAGGAAGCGTTCGAAAATGCGCTTGATCGAGGCGACATTGGCCTGAATCCCGTCCTCGGCGAGCAGCTTGCGCGCCTCGTCCTTGAAGCTGGGGTCGCCGATCTTGCCGGTGCCGCCGCCCATCAGGACGATCGGCTTGTGGCCGGTCTGCTGCATCCGGCGCAGGAGCATGATCTGTACCAGACTGCCTACGTGCAGCGACGGCGCGGTCGGGTCGAAGCCGATATAGCCGGGCACCACCCCCGATGCCGCCAGCTTGTCCAGCGCGGCGGCATCGGTCATCTGGTGGACGTAACCCCGTTCATCGAGGGTGCGAAGCAGATCGGACGTGTATGCCATAATGGCCGCTCGTTACACGCCCTATCCGCGTTCGTCACCCTCCGGCGAACATGGGTTCAGCGACAGACGGTCCGGCCGTTGCGCTCGACATAGTTGCAGGGGCGGTAGCCAGAGCCGCGACCGTTATAATTGGTATAGTCGCCCTGCGATCGCGGATCGACATAGCCGGGGGTGCGACGCGCCCGATCGAATTCGCGCTGGGTCCGCGCCTCGCGCCGTCCGCGCCAATCGTCCCGGCGCCAGCCGCGATCGTCCCGCCAGCCCCGACGCTCGCCACGCCAATCGCGACGGTCATCGTTTCGCCAGTCGCGGCGATCGTCACGCCGGTCACGCCGGTCGCGATCGAAACGAGGGCCATCGTCGCGCCAAGACTGGGCCTGCGCGCTGGATACGGGAAGCGCCGTCGTCGTCGCGACGCCCGCCATGGTCAGGCCGATCGCGGCCAAAGCTTGGAACATCTTCTTCATACGCCAACTCCCGGGGGCAGGGGCCCCATGATCGTCCCCAACCTATGACAGGGTGTGGCGTTCCCGATCCTGAACAGCGTGTTAGGCGGTGTTCAGGATCGGGCGGAGAGGATCAACGGCCGGGCAGCTGGCTCATCGGATCGACCGGCGAGCGTCCCCGGCGCAGTTCGAAATGAAGCTCGGGGCGATCGGCAAAGCCCGTCTGACCCGACAGTGCCAGCGTCTGCCCGCGCTTCACGCTCTGTCCGCGCTGGACCATCAGCTTGGAGGCGTGACCATAGACGCTGGTCCAGCCATCGCCATGCTTGACGATGACGAGCCCGCCCAAAGCGGCAATGCCGTCGCCGACATAGGCCACGACGCCGTCCGCCGTCGCCTTGATCGGCGTGCCGACCGGCACCGCGATCTTGATGCCGTCATTGCGCTCCCCGCTGGAGCCCGCGCCGAACCGTTTCACCACCTTGCCCTCGACCGGCCAGGCAAAGCCCGAGCGCAGGCGGCTGGGCGCGGCGACCACGGCTGTCGGGGGCAGGACGCGGGCCGGCGTCGCGCTGGGCTTGGCGGGGGCCTGATTGGTGGCGAGTGCCGGTTCGCCGCCGGTCAGGATGTCGTCCACATCCAGCGTGAAGGCTGCCGCCCGCTCGGCCAGGCTGCTCGACACGGGCGTCCCGGCGACGGTGCCGGGGATCAGGATGCGCTGTCCCGCGCGCAGCACATAGGGTTCCGCCAGCGCATTCGCCTCGACGATTCGCGACCAGGGCACGCCATAAGCGCGGGCGATCGCGATGCCGCTCTCACCCGATCGGACCAGATGATAGCGTCCGCCAGGAATGGTCAGCCGCTGTCCTGCGCGGATGACGTACGGCGCGGTCATCCCGTTGACGCGCGCGATCACCTCCGACCCCGCGCCGGTCCGATCTGCCACGCCGCGCAACGTGTCGCCCGACTGGACGACATAGGTCGAGGCAGCGATCTCCCTGGCGTCCGGGGTGACGGGCCGCACCTCCCAGGAGGGGCGAGGGGCGGGCAGGGTGGATACGGGCTGGCGCGGTGTCGCCGGGATGGGCGCGGTCCGGACGGGCGCCTGGATCGGGACCGGCGGGGGTGACTGACGCGGCGTGACGGGTACCGAGCGGCGGATCGTGGATCGCGGCGCACCTGTCCGGGGTGCCGGCGCGATCGGACGGGGCGCACGATCGGCGGCCGTCGTCTGTGGCGGTGTCATGACCGGGGTGGGCGGAGCGACCGGCTCGGGCGTGACCATGGGCGGCTCCATGTTCGGGATGCACGCCGACAGCAGCAGCGACGCTCCGATGACGCCCGCCATGGGCTTCGATGTCCGATTCACGCCAAGCCCCCCCAGACCGTCATCAGCGATAGGCCGCGCCGAGCATAGCGAGCGACGCCCGATGCGTCAGGTCGAGATGCAACGGCGTGACCGCAATGCAATCCTCCGCGATGGCGTCCAGATCGGTGTCGTCGCCCGGCTGATGCGGCAGGCGACCGAGCGCCAGCCAGTAATAATCATATCCGCGCGGGTCGCTACGCCGCTCCAGCTTCGCCCGGCCATAGTCGCGCAGGCCTTGGCGGGTGGCGCGAATTCCTCGCACCGCCTCGGGCGGGACCGGCGGAAAGTTGACGTTAATCAGCGTCCTGGGGCCGAAATCGAGTGACAGCAGCGGGCGCAGCACCCGCTCTCCCCAGGCCTCTGCCGTGGCGAAGGACACCGCGTCGCCCAATCCCTGGACGGCGTAGCGCTGACTGAGCGCCACCGACCGTATGCCCGCCAGAGCACCCTCCATCGCGGCGGACACTGTCCCGGAATAGAACACATCCTCGCCCAGATTGGCGCCGCGATTCACGCCCGACAGGATCAGGTCGGGCTTTCGGTCGGCCATCACCTCGCCCAGCGCCATCAGCACCGAATCGGTCGGCGTGCCCGTCACCGCGAAGCGCCGTTCGCCGAACTGCCGCAACCGCATCGGCCGCGTCAGGGTCAGCGAACGGCTGGTCCCCGACTGGTCTTCGGCGGGCGCGACGATCCAGACATCGTCGGACAGCGTCGCGGCGATCCGCTCCAGCGCGGCCAGGCCCGGGGCATGATAGCCATCGTCATTGGTCAGCAGGATCCGCATCAGCGCGGCTCCAGCACCGCCAGTCCGCCCAGATAAGGCCGCAGGGCCTCGGGCACGACGACCGAGCCGTCGGCCTGCTGATAATTCTCGATCACCGCGACGAGCGTCCGGCCGACCGCGAGACCCGATCCGTTGAGCGTATGGACGAAGCGCGTTCCCTTGCCCTCTGTCGGGCGATAGCGGGCCATCATCCGGCGTGCCTGGAAATCGGTGCAGGTCGAGCAGGATGAAATCTCGCGATACCGCGCCTGCCCCGGCAACCAGACTTCCAGGTCATAGGTGCGCGCGGCGGTGAAGCCCATGTCGCCGGTGCACAGCAGCATGCGGCGATAGGGCAGGGCGAGCGCCTCCAGCACGCCTTCGGCGGCGGCGGTCATCCGTTCATGCTCGGCCTCCGACTGGTCGGGGGTGGTGATCGACACCATCTCGACCTTGTCGAACTGATGCTGACGGATCAGCCCGCGCGTGTCGCGCCCTGCCGCGCCCGCCTCCGAGCGGAAACAGGGGGTCAGCGCAGTGAAGCGCACCGGCAGTTCCGCCTCGCTCAGGATCGACTCGCGGACGATGTTGGTCAGCGACACTTCCGCCGTGGGGATCAGCCAGCGGCCATCGGTGGTACGGAACAGATCCTCGGCGAATTTGGGCAACTGCCCGGTGCCGAATGCGGCTTCGTCGCGGACCAGCAGAGGCGGCTGGACGAGCTCGAAACCATGCTCCTCGGTCATCCGGTCGAGCATGAACTGGCCCAGCGCGCGCGACAGGCGCGCCATCTGTCCCCGCAGCAGCGTGAAACGCGCCCCCGACAGCGCCACGCCGGTCTCGAAATCCATGCCCAGCGCGGGCGCGATCGCATCATGCTCGCGCGCCTCGAACGCGAAGGAGGTCGGCTCGCCCTTTTGATGGACCAGCGCATTGTCGTTCTCGTCCGCGCCTTGCGGCACATCGGCGGCGGGCAGGTTGGGAATGGCGGCGAGCGCGGTATTCAGCTCCGCCTCGACCAGGCGTTCCTGTTCCTCCAGCTCGGGCAGTCGTGCCTTGAGCGAGGCGACTTCGTCCATCAGCGTCTGGGCGCGTTCCTCGTCGCGCGACGCCTTGGCCTGGCCGATCTGCTTGGACAGTTCGTTGCGACGGGTCTGCGCGGCCTGCGCTTCGGCGACGATCGCGCGGCGGCGTTCGTCGATCGCGATCAGCGTCTCGGCGTGGGGTGCGGCACCCCGCTTGGCAAGCGCGGCGTCGAAGGCGGCGGGATCATCCCGGATCAGGCGAATGTCGTGCATGGGGGCGAGGCTATGGCCTCCGCTCCGCCGTCACGCAACCCGTGCCGGTGACCTCGCGTTATCCCCCTGCACAGACAAGGAGAAACCCGATGCAGGTGCCGCATAACAGCTTTGTGCTGGTCGTCGATGGCCGCAAGAGCCTGTTCTTCCGCAATGAAGGCGATGCCGAATACCCCAATCTGGTCGTCGAACACGCGGTCGAGCATCCCAATCCCGCCGATCGCGATCAGAAGACCGACAAAGCGGGTTCTGCTTCCTCGACCCAGAGCGGACCGGGTGCCCCGGCCATCGCGCAAGGCGGATCGAATCAGGCGGGCGGCGGCGGCCAGGGCGCGCAATTCGCGCCGGCGCGCGGTTCGATGGGCGAAACCGACTATCATCAGCAGGAAGAGGACCGCTTCGCCGCCGAGACGGCCGACATGCTCAAGCGGCGGGCGCTCGCCAACGAGTTCGAGGCGCTGATCGTCGTCGCGCCGCCCAAGACGCTCGGCGAATTGCGCAAGCATTATCACAAGACGGTCGAGGACCGGCTGGTGGGCGAGCTTGCCAAAGATCTGACCGGGCATCCGGTGCCCGAGATCGAAGCTGCGTTGCAAAAGGCGTAGCGCAAGCCGCCGGCGACGGCGGAGCGTTGGTTCAGGCGGCCTTGGGTTTGGCCAGGCGCCGCCGGATCACCAGCGCCGCCGCCGCGCCGCCAAACAGCAGGACCATCGGTGGAGCGGGAACCGGGGTCGGCGGGCCACCGGTCGAACTGCCCGATGACGATGCACTGCTCGCCGACGAGGCGCTCGACGCGGAGGAGGCGCTGGAGGCCGAGCTGGCCGAGGAACCGTTGGACGACCAGCCGTCGCTGCTCGACCCATAGCCGCTCGACGACGCGGAGGAAGCCGAGGACGCCGAAGAGGCGCTGGACGCGCTCGACGAGCTGACATTGCCCGAGGACGAACTGGTCGAGGACACGTCACCCGACGAGGTCGAGGACCCTCCGGTGGACGACGTCGAAGAGACATTGCCGGACGATGTGGACGACCCGCCCGTTGAGGATGTCGAGGAGACGTTGCCAGATGATGTCGACGATCCGCCCGTGGAAGACGTCGAGGAAACATTGCCGCTCGACGAGGTGCTCGACACATTGCCCGAGGATGAGGTGCTGCTGACGCCGCCAGTCGAGCTGGACGATCCGCCCGAGCCGCCCGATGCGGAGGAGGTAGAGGTCGATCCGCCGCTGCTGGTCGAGGAGATGACGACGCTTCCGCTCGATCCGCCGCCGCCAAATCCGAAGCCCCCGCCGAGCCCTCCACCGAAGCCGCCGCCCCAGCCGCCGCCGAAACCACCCCAGCCGCCGATCACCGCCGGCACATAGCCGCCGCCGGTCGCCATGGGCGGGCTTGGGGGCAGGGGGACGGGAACGGGGGGCGTCTCGGTCGTGACGGTGATGACGGTCGGCGGCGGCGTGGTGGTGGTCGTCGTCCGACGCGTGACGATACGTCGCGCCGGGCGAGGCGGGGGAGGACGATGCACGATCCGCTTCTTCTTGACCTTGGTCTGCTTGACCAGGGGCGGCCGCTGGGGATGGTCCACCATATGGACGGCACCTCCGCCGATCACGGCGCCGCCCGCGGCACATGCCGTCAGCTTCGCCAAGGCCATTCGCACTGACATCGTCTCATCCTCAAACCGGGCAAGGGGACGGGGCTGCCGTCCGGCCGCCTGCACGGCCTCCATGGGGTCGTCTCTGTCATCATACTGACCAATAAAGCTTTAAGGTCCAACACCATTGTTCGGATGCCCGTTCAGCTTTGGGATTCGCGCCTTCTGGTCCGAATCCGGTTCGAGGCGACCTATCGGTCGCCCAGGGCGGATTCGAGGATCGGGTGTGGAATCTGACGATTGGCTGGCGCTTTCGTCCATTTCTCATTCACGTCGCAATATTATTATAGAATAAGTGATTACGATGAAATGCCGGTCGCTTGCGGCGGACGGTAGCACCGACTATAGGCGCTCTCGACCATTAGGGGGCGGCCCCGAGGACACGGTGCCGACCGTTGCACTGACGGGCCCTTTGGGAGGATGGTATGGCGACGGTGTTTAATCGCGTGACGGACTCCACCGGCCTGGATGTGGCCAACGATATCGATGAAAATTATCGTCCCAGCGCGGACGAGCCTTTCATGAGCCTGAAGCAGCAGGCGTATTTCCGACGCAAATTGCTGGACTGGAAGGAATCCATCCAGCGAGAGGCGCAGGGCACGCTGTCGCAGCTTCAGATCGACTCCTTGCGCGAGCCCGATCTGACCGATCGCGCATCGAGCGAGACCGACTGGTCGATCGAGCTTCGCACCCGCGATCGCCAGCGCAAGCTGATCTCCAAGATCGACGCCGCGCTGCGCCGGATCGACGAGGGCGAATATGGCTATTGCGAAGTGACGGGCGAACCGATCAGCCTGGGTCGGCTGGAAGCACGCCCGATCGCCACCATGACGGTCGAAGCGCAGGAACGTCACGAGCGGAACGAAAAGGTTTCGCGCGACGACTGATCCGTCGTGCCGCCGGTTCATCGCGCTCGATCGGGCGTTGACCGGCGGAAGGCGTCGGTCGGGCGCATTCGGCTTGCCCCAAAGGGCGACAACCCCTGTGGCTCATCCTAGATTAAGGAATTGGCAAGCCCATCGCCGGTAGTGCATGGTCGCGCGAGCAATTTGGGGCACCGACGGATTTCGATATGGACGCGATGAACCGCGAACCCGGCGACGGGAAACCGATGGCGGACGACGAGCAGGACCGGGCGGACCGCGCTGGTCAGCGCGACAGCCTGTTGCTGATGGCGCAGATGACATTGAGCGGCGATACGGCCCCGCGCGAAGTGCGGGTGCGCAACATCTCCGAGGGCGGGCTGATGGCCGAACTGCCCGTCGCGGTGGAAATCGGTGCGCCGATCATGGTCGATCTTCGGGGCATCGGTCCGGTCTCCGGCCGGGTTGCCTGGTGTACCCAGGGGCGCATCGGCGTCGCGTTCGACCGGCCGATCGATCCCAAGCTGGTTCGCAAGCCGGTGGGCGGCGGCACAACGACCCCAGAATATGCCAAGGCGGCGACGGGCCTGCGCACGCGTCCGTTCAGCTACTGATCGATGCCGTTTAAGGGGGTGACCGCTTAGGCGGTCATTCTTGCCGATCTGCCTCCCATGGGGCGAGGCCCCAACTGGGCCATGATCGCGCAATTTCATAATGCGCGGCCATCACCGGGTATAAAGGCCGCGGCGGGTCCGATGACCCGCGCGGCCAGCCAAGGCTATAGGCCTTGAATCTCTTCCTTCAGCCTCAGTTTCTGCTTCTTGAGATCCGCCAGAATCTGAGTGTCCGGCACGGGGCGCTGTGATTCGGCGCTGATGCGCCGGTCGAGCGTGGCGTGCTTGGTTTCCAGGGCCGTTTGATGCGCCGTATGCATAGGGCTTCAACCTCCTGTCGTTGCTTTGGGACAAGGAGTAAAACATCAAAAGGGCGATCTGTCCCCCCTCATTTTCAGGAAAATCGACCGGTCGAGCGATTTGGCCCGATGACATGTTGGGACCTCTCGCCGTGGCGCGACAGGCTTGCTAGAGGGGCGTAAAGACGGCGTGCTTCGCGACGTCGACCCATCAGGGGGTGCAGGATGGACGTCACGCTGGCGCGCGCGCGGATCGATATGTTGCGTGTCGAGCATCGCGATCTCGACGATGCTATCTCGGCACTGTTGATGGCGCAGACCCCCGATCAATTGCAGATTGCGCGACTGAAGAAGCGCAAATTGCGGCTCCGGGACGAGTTGGTGGAGTTGGAAGACCGGCTGATCCCCGACATCATCGCCTGACCGCGCCGGATCGGGACAGGTCCCTCGATCCGCCCACTTGCCCGAGGCGGCGGCCCCATGCGAGCGTCAAAGCCATGCTGCATCCCCCGATCGAAAGCCATTTCCAGACCCGGCTGATCGATGGCCTTTATGCCGAGACGATGATGCTGGCCGAGGCGGCACGTAGCTATTTCGACGGGATCGGGCGTCAGGATCGTGACGGGCTCAGCCCTGTCCTTCGCGTTACCTTTTCATGCGAGTCGCTCAAGGTGACGACGCGACTGATGCATGTCCTGGCCTGGGTGCTGACCCAGCGGGCCGTGGATGCGGGGGAACTGGACTGGACGGAGGCGCGGGAGCCGGTACGGCGTCTGGGCCGTTCGCCCGAAACGGATGCGCAGCGGGTCGAACAGCTTCCGGTTCATGCCCGTCGCCTGACCCAGGCCAGCCTCGACCTGCATCGCCGTGTCGAACGGCTCGACCGGATGGCCGACGATGCAAGACCGGTGGGAAGCCCGGTCCAGAGCCTACAGGCGCGGCTGATCCACGCGTTTTAAGTCAGCAGCCGCGCCCGGGCGGCGTCATATTGCCCCGCGAGCGTAGCTATCCGCTCGGCCGCCGGCGCAATGTGGTCGATCGCGCCGATCCCCTGACCCGCACCCCAAATGTCCCGCCACGCCTTGGCGGCCTGTCCGCCGCCAAAGTTCATGGTCGCGGCGTCTCCTTCGGGCAGATGATCGGGATCCAGTCCTGCCGCAACGATCGATGCGCGCAAATAATTGCCATGAACGCCGGTGAACAGGCTGGAATAGACGATGTCGCTCGCGCGGCCCTCGACCACCGCCTGCTTATAGGCGTCCGCCGCATTGGCCTCGACCGTAGCGATGAAGGGGGAGCCGATATAGGCCAGATCGGCGCCCATTGCCTGGGTGGCCAGGATCGCGTCACCGGTCGCGATCGATCCCGCCAAGGCCAATGGCCCGTCGAACCAGGCCCGGATCTCTTGTACCAGCGCGAAGGGGGATAGACGCCCCGCATGGCCGCCCGCGCCCGTCGCCACCGCGATCAGGCCATCCGCGCCCTTCTCGACCGCCTTGCGCGCGAAGCGATCGTCGATCACGTCGTGCAAGGTGATGCCGCCCCAGCCATGGACACCCGCATTCACATCCTCTCGCGCGCCCAGCGAGGTGATGACGATCGGGACTTTCCACTTGGCGCAGGTTGCCAGATCGGTCTCCAGCCGGTCGTTGGAGCGGTGCACGATCTGGTTGACCGCAAAGGGAGCGGCGGGCCGATCGGGATGCGCGCGGTCATGAGCCGCCAGTTCCTCGGTGATGCGGTGCAGCCACTCGTCGAGCAAGGTGGCGGGTCGTGCATTCAGCGCCGGAAACGAGCCGACGATCCCCGCCTTGCACTGGGCAATGACCAGATCGGGGTTCGAGATGATGAACAGCGGTGACCCGATGACGGGCAGCGCGAGACGACTCAAGGCGGGGGGCAGGCTCATGAGTTGACGATAACGTAAACGGAAAGCCTGTCCAGCGGAAGGGTTGTGCCATGTAACTTTATGACATGAGCGTCATTTGCTTTGCGCTGTCGAGCGCGTAGAGCTTTGCTATTCCTAGTTGAAAGGCTTTGAACGCGATGAAGTCCGCCCTTTCGGTCCTGCTTGCCCTGACCGTTTCCACCCCGGCTCTGGCGGCGGGTCAGCTGCCGCAGACGGTGGCGCCGGTCCTGTACGATATTACCATCCGGCCCGATGCCAAGGCGATGAGCTTTTCCGGCGAGGAAACCGTCGATGTCGATGTGCGCCAGGCGACCGCGACGATCGTCCTGAATGCGGCCGAGTTGAAGATCACCCGCGCCACCTTCGACGGAAAGCCGGTGCCTTTCGCGCTCGACAAGGATGCGCAGACGGTGACGCTGACTCTGCCACAGGCGGCCGCGGTCGGGCGGCATAAGGTCGGCTTCGCCTGGACGGGGACGATCAACCGTTCGGCCAACGGCCTGTTCGCGATCGACTATACCAATGCCGACGGCACGCCCGATCGGATGCTGGCGACCCAGTTCGAGGCGCCCGACGCGCGCCGCTTTGCGCCGATGTGGGACGAGCCCGCTTTCAAGGCCAAGTTCCGCCTGACCGCCACCGCCCCCAAGGGCCAGCGGGCGATCAGCAACATGCCCGCCGCGTCGATCACCCCACAGGCGGACGGGACGCAGCTCTATCGCTTCGACGAGACGCCGGTGATGTCGAGCTATCTGCTCTATTTCGGCTCGGGCAATCTCGACCGCAAGACGGTGGACGCGGGCGGCGTCCAGATCGGCGTGGTCAGCCGCAAGGGCGTGGTCGACCAGGGTGATTATTCGCTGGGCGCGGCTACGAAGTTGCTGTCCTATTATAACGACTATTTCGGCACGCCCTATCCGTTGCCCAAGATGGACATGATCGCGGGGCCGGGCTCCAGCCAGTTCTTCGGCGCGATGGAGAATTGGGGCGCGATCTTCTATTTCGAGAACGAGTTGCTCTTCAACCCGCAGGTCATGTCGGAGAGCAATCGCCAGCGCATCCATACCGTCGTCGCGCATGAGATGGCGCACCAATGGTTCGGCGATCTCGTCACCCCGCGCTGGTGGGACGACCTCTGGCTGAACGAAGGTTTCGCCTCGTGGATGGAGGGCAAGGCCTCCAACGACCTCAACCCCGCCTGGGAAGCCGCGGCCGCCAGCGTCGCTGGCGAGCGCGAATCGGCGATGGGGATCGACGCGACCAGCGCCACCCATCCGATCATCCGCAAGGTAGAGACCGTCGACCAGATCGGCGAGGCGTTCGACAGCATCACCTATCTGAAAGGGCAGGCGGTGATCGGGATGCTCGAGTCCACGCTGGGCGCGGACACGTTCCGCAAGGGCATCCGCGCCTATATGGCCAAGTATAAGTATCAAAACACCGTCACCGATCAGCTTTGGGAGGAACTGTCCAAGGCGTCGGGCACCAACGTCGCGACGATCGCGAACGACTTCACGCTTCAGGGCGGCGTCCCGCTAATCACCCTGTCGGGTTCGCGCTGCGAGGGTGGCAAGACGGTCGCGATGCTGTCCCAGGGACGCTTCGGTCTGGATGAGGCCTCCAAGGCCGCGCAGACCTGGCACGTGCCGATCCGCGTGGCGACGATCGGCGGGGGCGAAACCAGCGCCATCGTCACGGGGGCGGCGCCGGCGCCGGTCACGGTCGGCGGCTGCGGGACACTGGTCCTCAACCGGGGCAAGGGATCCTATACCCGCGTCATGTATGACGATGCCGGCCATGCCGCGATCGTCCGCGACTATGCCAGGCTGTCGCTGGAGGACAAGCTGGGGACGCTGGGCGACGATTATGCGCTGGCGGCGGGCGGCTATCAAAATCTGGCCCGCTGGTTCGACCTGATGGCACAGGTTCGACCCGAAGCCGATCCGTTGGAATGGCAAACGGTCGCGGGCGAATTGGCGCGTCTGGACGGATTGTACGAGGGCACGCCGCTGGAAAAGCCGCTGCGGGCAAAGGTCGCCGCCCTATTGTCACCGGTGCTGGCCCGGATCGGGTTCGAGCCCAAGCCGGATGACAGTGCGCTGGTTTCCAACCTGCGGGAGACGCTGATCGGGCGTCTTGGCACCAGCGGCGACGCGATGGTCGCAGCGCGGGCCCGTGGCTATGTCGCGGCGCTGGCGAAGAATCCGAATGCAATTCCAGGCGCGATCCGCCAGCCGATCCTGGCGACCTATGCCACGCGCGCGACGCCCGCAGAGTGGGACAAGCTGCTCGACCTCGCCAAGGCCGAGCGCAATCCGGTGGTGAAGAACCGCCTCGTCGCGCTGCTGGGTTATGCCGAAGACGAAAGCGCGGCGCGCCGGGCGCTGAACCTGCTCAAGAGCGAGACCTTCACCCCGCCGCAGCGCGCCGCGCTGCTTCGCTCGATCGCGGGCGCGCATCCCGACATGGCGTTCGACTGGGCGGTGGCGAACAAGCCTCTGGTCGATAGCTTCCTCGAGGAAAGCAACCGTGCGAGCTTCATCGTCGGGCTGGGCGCGGGATCGAACGACCCCGCCATGCCCGGAAAGATCGAAAGCTGGGCCGCCGCCAACCTGCCCGAAGGCTCGCGTGGCGGGGCGAAGCGCTCGGTGTCGCAGATCGCGGTGCGCAAGGCGGTGGCCGATCGGTTGAAGCCCGCCGTGCAGGCTTGGCTGGCGCGCTGATATAGAGGCTGGCGGGGGCCGTTCCCCCCGCCAGCCCCCCACCCATCTCTAATTGCCGTTCAGCCTGAGCGAAATCGAAAGGCCAGGGGAAAACTTCACTCTCTCTGCTCCCCGGCGAAAGCCGGGGTCCAGTTGCGAAGAAGTTGAGAGGGAAGGAGAATGGCGAGGGGGGGAGGCTAAGGTGCTCAGTGTCGATTGGCCTGCCACGCCGACGAAAGGCGCCATCTCGTCCGGGTGGTAACTGGGCCCCGGCCTTCGCCGGGGTACGGCCCGGGGTAAGGGGGGCGCCCGGCCTCCGGCGTCGCTGAGGCGGGTAGGCGAACGCATTAACTGCCCCAGATTCTTGCAGACTCTTGCTTCCAATGCCGAAACACGAAACGATGACGGCTCCGTCATCCAATCGTGAGCGTTACGTGATCCGCAAAAGCCTTGTCCTTCTCCTTGCCGCCACCGCGTTGACCGCCCCGCTCGCCGCCCAGGAGGAGGGGGAGAAAAAGGCTTCGCATCATGAAGCCGCCGAGGCCGAGGCGGAGGCCGCCTGGGCCCGCGCGCCGCTGGAGGAGGCGGAGGTCCGCCACCGCGACAGCGTGACGATCAACGGGCGCGCCTATACCTATGTCGCCTCGGCGGGCACGCTGACCGTGCGCGATATCGAGGGCAAGCCGACCGCCTCCATGTTCTACACCGCCTATACGCTGGACGGGGTGAAGCCCGGCACCAAGCGGCCGGTGACGTTCCTGTACAATGGCGGCCCGGGTTCGCCGTCCTTCTGGCTGCGCATGGGATCCTTCGCGCCGATCCGCATCCGCACCACCAGTCCGGAATTCGTTCGTCCCGCCCCCTATGATGTCGGGCCCAACCCGGACTCGCTGCTCGACAAGACCGACCTCGTCTTCCTCGACGCGATCGGCACTGGCTATTCGCGGCCGCTGGGCGATATGAAGCCCGCGCAATTTTACGGCGTAGACGAGGATGTCGATGTCTTCGCGGGCGCGATCCAGCGCTATGTCACCAAATATGGGCGCTGGATGAGCCCCAAATTCCTGCTCGGCGAAAGCTATGGCACGCTGCGCTCGGGCGCGCTGGCCTATCAGTTGCAGGAGAAGGGCATGGCGCTGAACGGCGTCGTGCTGCTCAGCTCGATCATGAACTATGGCTATCGCCAGCCGGGGCTTGACCAGGTCTATCTCAACTACCTGCCCAGCTATGCCGCGACCGCCTGGTATCACAATCGCCTGGCCGATCGCCCCGCCGATGTCGCGACGGTGGTGGCGCAGGCGCGCGCCTTTGCGGTCGGGCCCTATATGTCGGCACTGGCCAAGGGGCAGAGCATCTCGCCGCAGGAACGTGACCAGATCGCCGAGCAGATGAGCCGGTTGATCGGTATCTCGCCCGACTTCATCAAGCGCGCCAACCTGCGCATCGACCTGCCGCGTTTCCAGAAGGAGCTGCTGCGCGGCTCGGCGCGGACGGTGGGCCGGTTCGACTCGCGCTATCTGGGCATCGACACCGACGCGGCGGGCGAGCGACCCGAGACGGACGCTTCTTCCGACGCGATTTCAGGGGCTTATATCGCGTCCTTCCAGGATTATCTGCAATCGAGGCTCGGCTATAAGACCGAACTGCCCTATCGCCTGTCGGCTCGCGACGCGGCGGGCTGGACGTGGAACTGGAAGCACAAGTCGCCCGACGGGTCGCAGAACAATCCCAACACCGCGATCGATCTGGGCGCCGCGATGCGGGCGAACCCGTATCTCAAGGTCCTGTCGATGAACGGCTATTACGACATGGCGACGCCATTCTTCGGGACCGAGAACGACCTGGGCCATATGATGCTGGAACCCGCGCAGCAGGCGAACCTGCGGTTCACTTACTATCCGGCGGGCCACATGACCTATCTCAACCCCGACGCGCTGCGGAGCATGAAGGCCGACCTGTCACGCTGGTATGACGAGGCGGTCAGCGACGCGAAATCGTCAACCCCGCCAGTGCCGCCTTCGGGGCAGGGGGCAGGTGTTTTGGATCGGCGGCCAAACTAATCTTGTGCGATTGTGGTCGGGAAGCGGGGGATGAGCGACGTATCGCAGCAGGACGCGTCTCAGCATCGTCGCTCTCCTGCCCGGCTGCAATGGCTGCATCGCGTCGGCTATGTGACGACGACGCTAGTCGCGATCCAAATTCTGTTCATCATCGGTGCCATTTGCTGGGATGAATGGGATGAGGCGCGTCGTACCCGATCTTGGTGGGAGTGGTCCAAGACACAGGAGGGGCCACTCAAGCGAGACACTCGCCTTCCGAATGACGATCTGCTGGACTATCTGAGGCAGCTGCTCCCGATCGCGTCTCTGCATGGGGATGGCTTTCATTTCGTCGTTACACCCAGTTTCAGTCAAAGCGATTACGCCTTCACCCTATCGCTGAGACAGGGCGCGAAGTCGGCGAAGGGCTCGCTTTATGTGTTGGGCAGTCGAACGCCTGAGGCCGTCGTTCAGCCCCGAGCTTTCACGGTTCCGGCATGGGACTATCGCCGATATGCGGATGTGATGGATCGGCTGACCGATGGCTGGCCGGGTGCCGATGAGGGGTGCACTGATGGGGCGCCGGTCGCATTCGAGCGAATCAGAGGGGAGCGGGTGACGTCGGGGCGCGGCAATTGTAGCCCACATTACGGTCGTATCAAACGGCTCAATCTCGCGCTCATACGACGTTTTGCTCCGGGGCCCGACCTGCCGACCGAACGCGATTGGTATCGCCCCTTTCCGGAGGATCATTGATCAGGAATAAAGGGGGATGATGGTGGACGCACTTGGGCTCGAACCAAGGACCCGCTGATTAAGAGTCAGCTGCTCTACCAACTGAGCTATGCGTCCAATGCCGGTCTGCGGCATGGCGGGGAGCGATGTCCCCGTCTGGTGGCGCGCTGTTAGCCGAGCATGTCCGACCTGCCAAGAGGGTTTTTGACATTTTTCTTGCGGTCGGGACCGGACGTTCGGCCCCGACCATGTCGAGGCTTCAATAACCGACCGTGAAGCGCTGGCGGATATGACGCGGCTGCTCGATTTCGTCGACCAGGGCGATCGCATAGTCCTCGAACGAGATGCTGCTGCCCTGCTCGTTGGACAAAAGGGTGTCGGTGCCCAGCCGGAACACGCCCGTACGCGCGCCGGGGACGAACATCGCGGAGGGGGAGAGGAAGGTCCATTCCAGATCATCCGCGCCGCGCAACAGGTCGAGGAAAGTCGCACCTGCGCTTGCTTCCGCCTTATATTCCTCCGGGAAGCTAGGCTGGTCGATCAGGCGCTGTCCGGGCGCGACTTCCAGGCTGCCTGCGCCGCCGACGACCAGATAGCGCTTCACGCCCGAGGCGCGGACGGTGTCGATCAGGCCTTGCGCATCGGCCGCCAGGAAATGCACCGAACTGATCACCGCATCATGGCCGCTGAGCGCGTCGGCCAGCGCAGTAGCGTCGGCCGTGTCGCCCGCGGTCGGGGTGACGCCGGGCAGAGCCGCGATCCGCTCGGGATGACGGGCGATGGCGGTCACCTGATGGCCGCGATCCGACAATTCCTTCAAAATGCGCGAGCCTGCATTGCCCGAGGCTCCGATCAGCGCGATGTTCATGAGCGTTCCTTTCCTGTTGACGCCTTGGTCCACTTTCTAGACCGTGGAGCTATGCAGAGCCTGTTGACCGCACAAGACGTCATTTTGGAGGGACAAGGTCACAGCGAAGTGACCGTCCCGTCCTTCGCGCGGACCAGCGATGGGGGGTGCCCGATCCGCGAGGTGCTCGACCGGATCGGCGATCAGTGGAGCCTGTTGGTGCTCGCCGCGCTGGAGCCCGAGACATTGCGGTTCAACGTGCTGCTGCGCCGGATCGGGGACGTGTCGAAGCAGATGCTGTCGCGCACGCTGCGGCGGCTGGAGGAGGATGGGTTCGTCGCGCGGACCGTCTATCCCGAGGTGCCGCCACGCGTCGAATATCGGCTGACCCCATTGGGCCGGTCGTTCCTGGAGCCGATGCGCGGGCTGATTCGCTGGGCGGATACGCATCAGCCCGAGGTGGAGGCCGCCCGCGCCGCCTATCGCGTGCGGGACTGAGCCCATCCTCCCCAAGCGCGGCTTGGGGAGGGGGCGCCCGGCAGCAGCCCAGCGATGGGGGGATGGCGTCAGGCGATATGGACCGACTTGGTGACCATATGGTTGGCGATGCCCTCGGGCCCGTCTTCCGAGCCGTAACCGCTCTCCTTGACCCCGCCGAAGGGGGCATCGCCCCAGCTCAGCCGAACGGTGTTGATCGCGACCATGCCCGCCTCGATCTCGTCGCCGAGCTGATTCTGGCGGCGACCATTTTCGGTGAAGCAATAGGCGCCCAGACCGAAGGGCAGGCGGTTGGCCTCCGCGATCGCATCCTCGGTGGTGGCGAAGGGGCGGATCAGCGCGATCGGGCCGAACGGCTCCTCGTTCATCGCCTTGGCGTCGAGCGACACGTCAGCCAGCACGGTGGGCGAGAAGAAGAAGCCGTCGCCACCCTTGGCCTCGCCGCCTGTCAGCATCCGCGCGCCGCTCTTCACCGCATCCTCGATCATCGCGCCGATGGCTTCGGGGCGGCGGGGATTGGCCATCGGGCCCATCTGCGTGTCCGACGACAGGCCATCACCGATCTTCAGCGCGGCGGCGCGCTCGGCGAAACCCTTGGCGAAGCGTTCATAGATGCCCTCCTGCACATGGAAGCGCGTGGGCGCGACACAGACCTGTCCTGCATTGCGGAACTTGTGGGTGACGAGGATGTCGAGCGTCTTGTCCAGGTCGCAATCGTCGAAGACCAGCACCGGGCCGTGGCCGCCCAGCTCCATGGTCGACTTCATCACCGTGTCAGCGGCCAGCTTGAGGAGATGCTTGCCGACCGGCACCGATCCGGTGAAGCTGAGCTTGCGGGTGACGGGCGAGGCGAGCAGGTGACGCGACACCGCGTCGGGCACGCCGAAGACGAGCTGCGCGACGTCGCCGGGCAGGCCCGCATCCTGGAAGCAGCGCATGATCGCGATGGCGCTCGCGGGGGTTTCCTCGCTGGGCTTCAGGATGACCGAGCAGCCAGCCGCAATAGCAGGCGAAATCTTGCGCACCGGGTTCATCACCGGAAAATTCCAGGCGCAGAAGGCCGCGACCGGACCGACGGGCTGTTGCAGCACGAGCGAGCGGGTGCCGGTGGGACGCGGCAGGACGCGGCCATAGATGCGCACCGCCTCGCCCGCATGGAAGTCGAGAAGGGCGGCGGTCGCAGCGACTTCGCCCCGCGCCTCGACGATCGGCTTGCCTTCCTCCAGCGTGGCGAGTCGGGCCAGTTCCTCGGCGCGCTCACGAACCAGCGCGGCGGTGCGATGAAGGACGGCGGCGCGCTCCTGCGGCGCGACTTTCCGCCATTGCTCGAAGCCGCGCGCGGCAGCCTCCAGCGCGCGGTCCATGTCGGCGGTGGTGGCGAGCGGCAGATCGCCGAGCGGCTGGCCGGTCGCGGGGTTCAACACCGCCTGCGTGTCGCGCCCTTCGGGGCCCAACCACTCGCCGCCGATATAAAGTCCGGTTTTCACGTCGAATTGCGGCGCGGTCATGGGTGTCCTTTCCGAAAGACATGGGAATATGCGGGCGGGAGATCGGCCTTGTCCGCCGGTGATGCAAGGCCGTAGGCGGCACAAACGGCCTTATGCCGGGATCGAGGGAGCAAAAGCAGGGCTTTGTGCGTCCCAAGCTTTCCGGCATTTCCTATCGGGGGGATCGAGATAGGTTACGCGCCGAAACGAAAGGGACAGGTCCACATGCGAGCACCATTTCCGGCAGCCTTTGCCGCATTGATGATCGGGGCGATCGGCCTGTCCGGCTGCTCGGGCGGCGGCAGCGGCGGCAAGGGCTCGGTTGAGCTGCTGAACGTCAGCTATGATCCGACGCGCGAACTCTACAAGGACGTCAACGCCGCCTTCGCCAAACAGTGGCAGGCCAAGACCGGCCAGACCGTGTCGTTCCGCATGAGTCATGGCGGATCGGGCAAGCAGTCGCGCTCGGTGATCGACGGGCTGTCGGCGGACGTGGTGACGCTGGCGCTCGCCTATGACATCGACGCGATTGCCGAGCGGGCCAAGCTGCTTCCGGCCGATTGGCAGACCCGTCTGCCGGACAATAGCGCGCCCTATACCTCGACCATCGTGTTCCTGGTGCGAAAAGGCAATCCCAAGGGCATTCGCGACTGGGCCGATCTGGTGAAGCCGGGCGTCCAGGTCATCACCCCCAGTCCGAAGACCAGCGGCGGCGCGCGGTGGAATTTCCTCGCCGCCTGGGCCTATGGCAAGAAGGCCGGGGGCGGGTCGGACGCGGCGGCGCAGAAATATGTCGCTGATCTGTACGGGCATGTGCCGGTGCTGGATTCGGGCGCGCGCGGCGCGACCACGACCTTTGTCGAGCGCGGCTTGGGCGATGTGCTGATCGCCTGGGAGAATGAAGCATTGTTGTCCGAGAAGGAACTGGGCGCGGGCAAGTTCGACATCGTCGTGCCTTCCATCTCGATCCTGGCCGAGCCGCCGGTCGCGGTGGTCGATGCCAATGCCAAGGCGCATGGGACCGAGCAGGTCGCGACCGAATATCTCAAATTCCTCTATACGCCCGAGGGGCAGGAGATCGTCGCGCGCAACTTCTATCGCCCGCGTGACCAGGCGGTGCTGGCGAAACATGTCGCGACCTTCCCCAAGCTGGACATGGTGACGATCCGCGATTTCGGCGGCTGGGGCGCGGCGCAGAAGCGGTTCTTCGCGGATGGCGGCGTGTTCGACGCCATCTATGCCGGCGGAAAGCGGCGCTGATCGCATGAGAGCTAAGAAGCGCCGCTCGGCGCTGCCGGGCTTCGGCCTGACCATGGGGATGACCCTGTTCTGGCTGGGGCTGGTCGTGCTCGTGCCGCTGTCGGCGCTCGTCATCCGGGCGGCGGGCATGGGCTGGGAAGGCTTTGCCGAGGTCGGGCTGTCGCCGCGCGCGCTGGCCGCCTATCGCTTGAGCTTCGGCGCGGCGCTGGCGGCGGCGGCGGTCAATGCGGTGTTCGGACTGCTGATCGCATGGATCCTCGTCCGCTACGAATTTCCCGGCAAGAAGCTGATCGACGCGGCGGTGGACCTGCCCTTCGCGCTGCCCACGGCGGTGGCGGGTATCGCCCTGGTATCGCTTTATTCGGACAATGGCTGGATCGGATCGTTGCTCGCACCGCTGGGGATCAAGGTCGCCTATACCCCGCTGGGCGTCACGATCGCGTTGGTTTTCATAGGCTTGCCCTTCATTGTTCGCTCGGTTCAGCCGGTGCTGGCGGACCTGGGGCGTGACGTGGAAGAGGCCGCCGCGACGCTGGGCGCGACGCGCGGTCAGACATTCCGCCGGATCATCCTGCCCGCCATCGCGCCCGCTCTGCTCACCGGCTTCGCGCTGGCCTTCGCGCGCGGGGTGGGCGAATATGGCTCGATCATCTTCATCGCGGGCAACATGCCCTTCAAGTCGGAGATCGCCCCGCTGCTGATCATCACCCAGCTCGAACAGTTCGACTATAACGGCGCGACGGCCATCGCCTGCGTCATGCTGATCCTGTCCTTTGCGATGCTGTTGTTCGTCAATCTGCTCCAGGCGTGGCGCGCCAAGCGGGGGACGCGATGAGCGGCTCCAATCCTACAACCCATGAAAGCCCCTGGGCGCGGCGGGCGCTGATCGGCGTCGGGTTCCTGTTCCTGGCGCTGTTCCTGTTCCTGCCGCTGGTCATGGTCTTCGCGGGGGCGCTGGCGAAGGGGTGGGGCGTCTTCCTCGAAGCGCTCGTCGATCCCGACGCGCTGGCAGCGATCCGCTTGACCCTGCTGGTCGCGGCGATTGCGGTGCCGGTCAATGCGGTGTTCGGCGTGGCTGCCTCCTGGGCGATCGCAAAGTTCGACTTTCGCGGAAAAAGCTTTCTCATCTCGTTGATCGATTTGCCTTTCTCGGTGTCGCCGGTGGTGTCGGGGCTGATCTTCGTCCTGTTATTCGGCGCGCAGGGCTGGCTGGGGCCGTGGCTGACCGAACATGGCGTGCGGATCATCTTCGCGGTACCGGGCATCGTGCTGGCGACCGTCTTCGTGACCTTTCCCTTCGTCGCGCGCGAGCTGATCCCGCTGATGGCCGAACAGGGACGCGACGACGAGGAAGCGGCGCGATCACTCGGCGCGAGTGGCTGGCAGACCTTCTGGCATGTCACCCTGCCCAACATTCGCTGGGGGCTGCTATACGGCGTGCTGCTGTGCAATGCCCGTGCGATGGGCGAGTTCGGCGCGGTGTCGGTCGTGTCGGGGCATATCCGGGGGCTGACCAACACCATGCCGTTGCATGTCGAAATCCTGTACAATGAATATGACTTTGTCGGCGCGTTCGCGGTGGCGTCTCTGCTCGCCTCGCTCGCGCTGGTGACCCTGGGAGTGAAGACCGTGTTGGAATGGCGTTTCGGCATCCACCGGGCGGGAGCCGCGCATTGAGCATCACTGTCGAGAATATCTCCCGCCGCTTCGGCGGCTTCACCGCGCTGGACCGCGTGTCGCTGGAGACCCGGCCGGGCGAGTTTCTGGCGCTGCTGGGGCCGTCGGGGTCGGGCAAGACGACGCTGTTGCGGACCATCGCGGGGTTGGACTTCGCCGATGAGGGTCATGTCCTGTTCGAGGGACAGGACATGACCGGCACCCCGGCGGCCGAACGGCGGATCGGCTTCGTCTTCCAGAACTATGCGCTGTTCCGCCATATGACGGTGGCGCAGAACATCGCCTTTGGCCTGACGGTGCGCAAGCGGCGCGATCGGCCCGCCAAGGCGGCGATCGCGGCCAAGGTCGCCGAACTGCTTGCGCTCATCCAGCTTCCCGATGTCGGTGATCGCTACCCGGCCCAACTGTCGGGCGGCCAGCGCCAGCGCGTCGCGCTGGCCCGCGCGCTGGCGATCGAGCCGCGCCTGTTGCTGTTGGACGAGCCTTTCGGCGCGCTAGACGCCCAGGTGCGCAAGGATTTGCGCGGCTGGCTGCGACGTATTCATGACGAGACGGGTCTGACCTCGATCTTCGTGACGCACGACCAGGAAGAGGCGCTGGAACTGGCCGACCGGATCGTCGTCATGCGTGGCGGCGTGATCGAGCAGATCGGCACCCCGCATGAGGTTCAGGCCAAGCCGGCCACCGCCTTCGTCTCGTCCTTCATCGGCGAGACGAACTGCCTGCCGGTCATGCGGGGCGACGGCGTGGCGGTCGTCGGCCGGGGGCTGGCGACGCTTCGCGACGAAGCGAACGGGCAGGGCGCGGGAGAACTCCATATCCGCCCGCACGACGTCGAGCCGATCGGGGCGGATGCGACCGACGCCTTGGCCGTGACCGTCCTGACCAGCCGCCCGATCGGCCGGTCGCGCCGCATCACTGCCGAGATGGCCGGGCTCACCGAGCCGCTGACCTTCGACCTGCCCGTCGATACGCGGGCTGAAACGGGGGAGCGGCTGTCGCTGCGTCCCACCCGTTACCGAATTTTCGCGACGACCTGACGCCCGGATCGGCGGACCATTTCGTCCTCGCAACCGTTTGCCCGTTTGCCAGCCCCGGAAGGGGCGGGCATGAAGCGGTCGCAAACGGGGAGATCGAGGTTGAAGGTCGGACAGGAATGCTGGCGGATCGAGCAGGCCGACCGGATGGCGGTCATCGTCGATGCGGAGCGATATTTTCGCATGGCCCGCCGCGCGATGCTGAACGCGCGGCGGCAGATATTGCTGATCGGATGGGACTTCGACGCGCGCATCGTCCTGGATCATGACGACGCGCCGGGCGAGACGGTGGGCGACTTCATCTACTCGCTGGTGCAGCGCCAGCCGGAATTGGAGATTTACCTGCTCCGCTGGGACACCGGCGCGATCAAGTCGCTATTCCGGGGGCGAACCTTCTTCACGGTTCTGAAGTGGATGGCGCACAAGCGCATCCATACCAAGCTGGATGGCCATCACCCGATCGCCGCCTCGCATCATCAAAAGATCGTCATCATCGACGACCAGTTGGCCTTTTGCGGCGGCATCGACATGACCAGTGACCGCTGGGACACGCGCGAGCATCGTGACGATGATCCGCGGCGCAGGCGCCCGGGCGGTCAGCCCTACAAGCCGTGGCACGACGCGATCAGCGCGGTCGAGGGCCCCGTGACGCAGGCGCTGGGCGAGCTGTTCCGGACGCGGTGGCACGCCGCCGGGGGCAAGCCGATGGCACCTGCCGTCCCGGGTGCAAGCTGCTGGCCCGAGGGGCTCGAGCCCGATTTCATCGACCAGCCGGTGGCGATTGCGCGGACCATGCCCGAGATGGACGATCAGACGCCCGTTCATGAGAATGAGGCGCTGTTCCTCGCCCAGATCGCGCGGGCCGAACGCTACCTTTATATCGAGAGCCAATATTTCGCGTCGCGCCGGGTGGCAGAGGCGATCGCCCGGCGGCTGGACGAAGAGAATGGCCCTGAATTCGTCATTATCAATCCGCTGACCGCGCAAGGATGGCTGGAGCCGATTGCGATGGACACGGCGCGCGCAAGGCTGATCGAGGCGCTCCGGCGGCGGGACCGGCATGGGCGCCTGCGGCTCTATCATCCGTTCACGGCGGGCGGGGAGCCGATCTACTGCCATGCCAAGATCCTGATCGCGGACGATCGCGTGTTCCGGCTGGGGTCGTCCAACCTCAACAACCGCTCGATGCGGTTGGACACCGAATGTGACCTCGCCATCGCGGTCGAGCCGGACAGCGCGGCGGGGCAGCGTATCGCGGCGATCCGCGACGATCTGTTGGCCGAGCATCTGGGCGTTTCCCCCGCCACGGTGCACGATGCGGTCGAGCGTAACGGATCGTTGATCGCGGCGGTCGAGGCGCTGCGGGGCACCGAGGGACGGACGCTGCGTCCCTATGAAGCGCCCGATCTGTCCAGCGTCGAGGAATGGCTCGCGGACAATGAAGTGCTCGATCCCGAAGGCCCGGACGAGATGTTCGAGGCCTTCACGAGCCGAAAGGGGCTGTTCCGCCGGTTGCGGCGGCGCTGATGGCCGAGATCATCAACTTCCGCCAAGCCCGCAAAAGTCTGGTTCGCAAGGCCGCCGAGCAACAGGCGACCGAGAACCGGGCGCGCTTCGGTCGGACCAAGGCGCAGAAGGAGCGCGACGCCGCCGAGCAGGAACGGTTGCGCCGGGAATTGGACGGCGTGAAGCGGGAGGACGATTAGTATCGGCCTAAATTCCTCCCCTGCACGGGCAGGGGAGGGAAATGGTTTCAGCGCGGGACTGCGAACCAGATGGTGTGGGTCGCGCCCTTGCCATTGTCGCGGGCACGCACCTTCACCTCGTCGACGGTGAAGCCCGCGCGAGACAGCCGCCGGGTGAACACCGGATCGGGCGCGGCGGACCAGATGGCGAGCACGCCGCCAAGGCGCAGCGCGACGCGCGCTTCCTCCAGGCCTCGGAGCGAGTAGAGCCCGTCATTGTCCGGCCGGGTCAGCCCATCCGGGCCGTTGTCGACGTCGAGCAGGATCGCGTCATACTGGCCGCGCCCCGCATAGATCGCATTGCCGACATCGCCCATCGCGAGCGTCACGCGGGGGTCGTCCAGGCATCCGTCGGTCAGCGCCGCCATCGGCCCGCGCGCCCATTCGATGATGCCGGGCACCAGTTCCGCCACGGTGATCCGCGCATCCGCCCCCATCCCCGCCAGGACGGCGCGCAAGGTGAAGCCCATGCCATAGCCACCGATCAGCAGATGCGGCGCACGCCGTCCCGCCAGCCGGTCGCAGGTCATCGTGCCCAACGCCACTTCCGAGCCGCTCATCCGCGTGCTCATCAGCTCGTTGCGGTCGAGCACGATCATGAAGTCCTTGCCCCGGCGGAACAGCCGCAGGGGCTCGCCGCCCGGCACTTCGGCAATGCCGAGCAGCTCGCGCGGGGTCATTTGCCCTGGCGTGCCTTGCGCGCGGCGTAGCGGGCGTCACGGGCCGCCTTCAGTTCGGCGGCGGTGGGGACCACCGGCGGGCGTGCGGCGGCGGCAGCGGCTTCGGCGGCCGCTTCGGCCTCGGCCTGGGCCTTGGCGCGGGCTTCTTCGCGAGCGGCCTTTTCCTGCTCGATCGCAGCCTTGTGCGCGGCGCGGCGTTCGGCCTCGGCGGCTTCCTTGGCTGCGCGCGCGGCGGCGCGGGCGGCAACCACTGCCGGATCGGGCGCGGCCTTGTTGCGCAACTTTTCGAGCGCTGCAGCCTTGGCATCGCGCGAGGCCGATGCACGATCGGCGAAACCGGGAACCTTATATCCTGCCATCAATCATCTATCCCGTTGGGGGCCGGAGGGCCCCATAGCACAACGGCCCCGCATCGCTGCGGAGCCGTCGGAGAAACTGGTGGACGCACTTGGGCTCGAACCAAGGACCCGCTGATTAAGAGTCAGCTGCTCTACCAACTGAGCTATGCGTCCGATCGTCACGCTGCCCTGGCCGTTCGGCCCGCCTCGTGATCGGGAGGCGCGCCTTTAGCATCCGTGTCGGGCTTTGCAAATGGTTTTTGCACCCAGCTGCGAAATTATGCGGCGCTACCAGCGCGCGGCGCGGCGGTTTTCGCGGTCGATGGCCATCAGGATGCCCAGGCACAACAGCACCGTCATCTGCGACGACCCGCCATAGCTGACCAGCGGCAGGGGAATACCGACCACCGGCGCCAGGCCCATCACCATCATCAGATTGACCATGACATAGATGAAGATGGTCGTGGATAGCCCCGCCGCCGTCAGGCGCGCGAACCGGTTCGGCGCGGCCTGCGCCACGTTCAACCCCCAGCGAATGACCATCAGGAAGGCGAGGATCAGCAGGCACCCGCCGACCAACCCCCATTCCTCCGCCATGGTCGCGAAGACGAAATCGGTATGCCCCTCGGGCAGATAGTCCAGATGGCTCTGCGTGCCGTTCAGGAATCCTTTGCCCCAGATACCGCCTGACCCGATCGCGATCTTGGACTGGCTGATATGATAGCCGGTGCCCAGCGGATCGCTTTCGGGGTCGAGGAAGATCAGCACGCGATTCTTTTGATAATCGTGCAGGACGAAGTTGACGGCCAGCGGCGCCGCCACCGCCAGCGCCATCGCGCCGCCGATGAACAGGCGTAACGGCACACCCGCCAGGAACATCACCGTCGCCCCGCCCGCGCAGATCATCAGCGCGGTGCCCAGATCGGGCTGCTTCATCACAAGCGCGGCCGGCACGCCGATCATCGCCGCGACCGGCCAGATGCCGGAAAAGCGCCGCGTCTCGGCGGGCGGCATGAGTTCGTAGAAGCGCGCCGCGCCCAGCACGATGAACAGCTTCATCAACTCGGACGGCTGCAAGCGGATGAAACCGACGTCGAGCCAGCGCTGGCTGCCGCCCCGCACCGCGCCCAGCAATTCGACCAGCACCAGCGCGACGACGAGCAGCAGATAGCCCGGCATGGCGATGCGCCGCCACAGGTCGAGCGGCAATCGCGACAGGACCAGTGAACCTGCCAGCAGGACGAAGAACCGCACCCCCTGCGGTTTTGCCCAGGGGGTCAGCGAACCGCCCGCCGCCGAATAGAGCACGACCAGCCCGAAACAGCCGATCGCCATGACCAGCAGGATCACGCGCCATGGCAGCTTTGCGATGGGTTCGGGAATGATGCGGCCGCTCATGGATTGGGGTCCGCCACATCGTCGCTGGGATCGGTTTCGCGCGTCGCCATCGCCTCGGCCTGTGCATCCGACACATTGGTCGCGGCCTCGACGGCGGGTGCGTCGGTGGCGGCCCCCGCATCGGTCTTGGTCGCGGCGGAGGCGGGCTTGGGCGAATGGGCGGCGCGATAGGCGGCTTCCTCGGCCCGCATCCGCGTGGCGATGTCGCCGCCCCAGGTCGGTTCGTCCTGCGCCAGCGAGGCCAGCGCGCGGTCGCGGTCGAACAAATAGGTCATGATGTCCCGCCCGATCAGCGGCGTATCGAGATTGCGCACGGTATGGCCATTATGCTCCAGCACGACCGCGGCGGCATAACGCGGATTGTCGGCAGGCGCGAAACAGACGAACAGCGCATGGTCGCGAAGCTTGAAGGGCAGCTGGCCGTTTCTCAGCACGCCCATGCGACGTTCGGCCATGGTGATGCGTCGGACCTGCGCGGTCCCGGTCTTCGCCGCCAGCGAAACGCCGGGAACCAGCATCCGCGCCGCGCCGCCGGTGCCGCCCTGGTTGACCACACCGAACATCGCGTCGCGCACGACCGCGAGATGTTCGGAGGCGACGGGGAGGGCGGGCGCGTCGAGATGGACCTGATGCGACAACAGGCTGGGCTTGAGATGGCGGCCCGACGCGATCCGCGCCGCCATCACCGCCAGTTGAAGCGGATTGGCGAGCACATAGCCCTGGCCGATCGACGCATTCAGGCCATCGGCGATGGTCCATTTCGTCTTGTATTTCTTCAGCTTCCACGCCGGATCGGGCACGGTGCCGTAACGCTGGGTATTCAGCGGCAGGTCGAATTTCTGGCCCAGTCCCAGCATCCGCGCGACAGGCGCAATCCGGTCATACCCCATGCGCCGGATCATCTCGTAGAAATAAATGTCGCAGCTTTGCTCGATCGCGCCCTTCAGGTTCAGCGCGCCGTGCCCCCCGCGCTTGTGGCAGTGGAAGACGCCGGTGCCGACCCGCATCGCGCCGGTGCACAGCACGCGGTCGTCCGCGCCGACCCCGGCTTCGAGCAGCGCCAGGCCGTTCATCGGCTTGACCGTCGATCCCGGCGGATACAGCCCCTGGGTGACCTTGTTCATCAGGGGAACATGGTCGTTTTCCGACAGCATCGCCCATTCGAGATGGCTGATCCCGTCCGAAAAGCTGTTGGGGTCGTAAGCGGGCATCGACACCATGGCCAGCGTCTCGCCCGTGCGACAGTCGAGCACCACTGCCGATCCCGAGTTGGTGCCCAGACGCCGCGCGGCATATTCCTGCAACCCCGCATCGATGGTCAGGCGGATATTCCTGCCCGGCACGTCGGGGCGGGTGGCGAGTTCGGCCACGACCTTGCCCCGCGCGGTCACCTCGACGCGCTTGGCGCCGGGCTTGCCGCGCAGATACGGCTCCAGCATCTTCTCCAGCCCGTCCTTGCCCAGCTTGAAGCCGGGGGTGACGAGCAACTGGTCGTGGGTCGCCTTGAACTGTTCGGCGGTGGGCGTGCCGACATAGCCGGTCAGATGCGCGACCGCGGGGCCGGCCGGGTAGAAGCGCGCAAAGCCCCGCGTCGGTTGCACGCCGGGCAATTCGGGCAGACGGACGCTGACCGCTGCGAAGCGTTCCCAATCGAGCCGCTCGGCCACCTGCACCGGCTGGAACCCGGCGGCATGTTCGAGGTCCAGGCGGATGCGGTTCATCGCCTCGTCGTCGAGCTTCAGGATCTGACGCAATAGCGCGAGAACGCGGTCCTTGTCCTCCAGTCGGTCGGGGATGATGTCGACGCGGAAATCGGTGCGATTGTTCGCGATGGGCTGGCCGTGCCGGTCGATCAGCCAGCCGCGACGCGGCGGGATCATCGTCGTGTTGACGCGGTTGCTCTCGGAGAGAAGATTATACTTCTCGTTCTGTGCGATCGACAGCCACGCCATTCGCCCGGCCAGCATCAGCCCGACCGCGCCCTGTGCCGCGCCGAGCACGAAGGCGCGGCGCGAGAAGCTATAGGCCTGCGCCGCCTCGGTCATGATCCGCCCCTGGCGTTCCATGTCAGACCCCTACCTCATTGCGGCCGCGTTTGCGATCGATCCAGGCGACCAGGCGGGTGGCCATGGGAAAGAGCAGGATGGTGATGACGATCTGGAGGATCAGCGGCGCATCCACTTGCGCGCCGACCGGCACCGCCAGGAAACGTCCCGCGATCAGGCAGAAGGCGATGGCGCCGCTCGCGATCAGCCAGTCCTGCCAGAAGTCGCGGAAGACCAGCCGATGCTCGAACAGATCGATGGCGAGCAAGGTCAGCGACCAGAGCAGCATTGCCGAGCCCAGGGGCTGGCCCGACAACAGATCGTCGAACAACCCCAGGGGCGCCGCCGCCCAAAGCCGCAACGCGAAGCGCGCGACCAGCCGCCAGGCGAGCAGCATCAACAGGCCCATGGGCGGCTGCAACGGCACGATCGCCACCACCGGCACGATGGCGACGAGCGAACCGGCCATCACGGTCAGCCACGGCAGCGCACGGGCGCGGGCGGGGGGGAGTCCGGGGTCGAAGGGGTTGAAGTTGTCGAGGGTCACGGCCGGGGTGCCGGCGCCGATGGCGGCATCGGCATGAAGGCGCGCTGAACGATCGCGAAATCCAGCGTGTCGGGATGGACGAAGGGGCGCGCAATCGCCACGTCGCCGCCATCGATCCGGATGCGCGCGACCGGGATGTTGGGGGCATAAAGACCGCCCGTGCCCGAAGTAACGAACAGGTCGCCCTTCGCCAGCCGAACATTGGTGTTGACCGAGCGGACGTCGAGCAAACCGTCGCCGCGCCCGACCGCGATGGCAGGCAAGCCGTCACGGGTGCGACGAACCGGCACGATGCTTTCCGGATCGGTGAGCAGCAGGACGCGGGCGGCGGCGGGGCCCGTCTCGGTCACGCGGCCAATCAGCCCCTCGGGACCGCGCACCGCCATACCGGCCGCCACGCCCTGCCAGCGTCCGGCGTTGAGCAGGGCGAAGCGCCGGCCGCTGGCCCCCGTCGAACTGACCAGCCGGGCGGTGGCGACCGTGTCGGACGTCCGATCACGCACCGCCAGCAGCCGCCGCAACCGGCGATTGTCATAGGCGATGGTCCGTGCGGTCAGCAGCAGCTTGCGCGACTGCTCCAATTCGGCGCGCAGGCGCTGATTTTCAGAATGGACGAAGAAATATTGACCGATGGCATCGGGGACGCCCTTCACCGCATCCCCGATCATGACGAACCCCGACGAAACCGGCGCGGTCACGCTGCCCAGCGTCATGCGCAACGCGCCGAAGGCGGGCGGGTTGAAGGTCGATGCGACAAGCAGCACCGCACCCACCACCGCACCCGCCACCGCGAGCACATAGGCCAGGAAAGCTCCATATTGCCGCCGTCGCGAGAAACCGGTGCGACGGTCGCGGGCGGGCGCCATGCGCCGGTCCCCTTATGCTGGAGGTTAGCCGTTCAGCAGGACGCCGCGATACATCGGGTCTTCCAGCGCGCGGCCGGTTCCCAGAGCGACGCAGGTCAGCGGGTCTTCCGCCACCGTGACCGGCAGGCCGGTCTCATCGCGCAGCACCTCGTCCAGCCCTTCGAGCAGCGCGCCGCCGCCGGTCAGGACGATGCCCTGGTCGACGATGTCGGCGGCCAATTCGGGCGCGGTGTTCTCCAGGGCGACGCGGACGCCCTCAACGATGGTCGCCACGGGCTCGGACAGCGCCTCGGCGATCTGGCCCTGGTTGATCTGGATTTCCTTGGGCACCCCGTTGACGAGGTCACGGCCCTTGATCTGGATGGTCACGCCGATGCCGTCCGCCGGGGGACGCGCGATGCCGACTTCCTGCTTGATCCGCTCGGCGGTGGCTTCACCGATCAGCAGGTTGTGGTTGCGGCGAACATAGGAAACGATCGACTCGTCCATCTTGTCGCCGCCGACGCGGACCGAGGTGGTATAGGCCAGGCCACGGAGCGACAGCACCGCAACTTCGGTCGTGCCGCCGCCAATGTCGACAACCATCGACCCGATCGGCTCGGTCACCGGCATGTCGGCACCGATCGCGGCGGCCATCGGCTCCTCGATCAAGAAGACCTGGCTCGCGCCCGCGTTCGAGGCGGCGTCGCGGATCGCGCGGCGCTCGACCTTGGTCGAACCCGACGGCACGCAGATCACGATCTCGGGCCAGCGCGCAAATTTGCGGGGGCCGTGCACCTTCAGGATGAAGTGCTTGATCATCTGCTCGGCGACATCGATGTCCGCGATCACGCCGTCGCGAAGCGGACGGATCGCCTCGATATTGCCTGGCGTCTTGCCCATCATCAGCTTGGCGTCGTCGCCGACCGCCTTAACCTTCTTGATGCCGTTGATCGTCTCGACCGCGACGACGGACGGCTCGTTCAGCACGATGCCGCGTCCGCGGACATAGACCACGGTGTTCGCGGTGCCGAGGTCGATCGCCATGTCTTGCGACATGAATTTCAGGAAGCGGGGGAGGGGCATCGAGGCTTTCGTTCCGTCTGTGGACCGGGGTGGGCTTGGACTCATATCCCGAACCGCCGCCAAGAGCCGTCACAGGCACCTGCACCGTCATTTGCGGGGTCGCGGGATGCCGTCGCTTGGGCTAGGGTTTGCCGCATGTCAATACGGCGTCTGCCTCCCCATCTCGTCAATCGTATCGCGGCCGGTGAAGTGGTGGAAAGGCCCGCCAGTGCGTTGAAGGAATTGGTCGAAAATTCGATCGATGCCGGGGCGACACGGATCGCGGTCGCGCTGGGTCAAGGCGGGGTCGGCCGGATCGAGGTCGCGGACGATGGTTGCGGCATGTCGGCGGATGATATGGCGCTCGCGCTGGAGCGGCATTGTACCTCCAAGCTGCCGGACGAAGCGATCGAATCGGTCGTAACCCTCGGATTTCGCGGCGAAGCCCTGCCCTCCATCGCCAGCGTGGCGCGGGTGACGATCGAAAGCCGCCCGGCGGGCCGCGACGGCTGGAGCCGCGTCGTCGACAATGGCGAGGTGCTGCGCGACGGACCCGCCGCCGTGCCGCCGGGTACGCGGATCGTGGTGGAGGACCTGTTCGCCCGCGTCCCCGCCCGGCGCAAATTCCTGCGTTCCCCCCGGTCGGAATATGCCGCCTGCCTCGATATGGTCCGCCGCCTGGCCATGGCCCGGCCGGACATTGCCTTCACATTGGAACATGACGGCCGGCGGGTGCTGACCGTGCCGGGTGGTGAGGAACGGCCCGGCCGTGTCGCCGGGCTGACCGACCGGGCACTGGCGGAGAATTCGGTCGCGATCGACTGGGTTCGAGACTCCGTGACGCTGGGCGGGGTAGCGGGCATCCCGACCTTCAATCGCGGTATTGCCGATCACCAATATCTATTCGTCAACGGGCGTCCGGTCCGCGACCGCCTGCTGATGGGTGCGATCAGAGGGGCTTATGCGGAGATGTTGCCACGCGATCGCCACGCCGTGGTTGCCCTGTTCCTCGATCTGCCACCGACTGAAGTCGATGTGAACGTCCATCCCGCCAAGACCGAGGTCCGGTTTCGCGACCCCGCCCTGATTCGGGGCATGATCGTCTCGGGCCTGCGTCGCGCGCTCGACGAAGCCGGGCATCGCAGCGTGCAGCGACCGCCGGAATCGGCGCTGGCGATGTGGCAGAGCGAGAGCGTTGCTGGCGTGGCCCCGTCCGCACCGCCGCCCGCCGACGACTGGAGTCCCGCGGCACCCGAGGCGCGCGTGATGGAGCGCCAGTCGCTCTTCGCCCCGCGTCCCGGCTTCTCCGCCCCGCCGCCGCTCGCCCGCGCCGAAGCCGCCTTCGCGCCCCCTCCCGAGGTCCGGCAATTCCCGATGGGCGTCGCTCGCGGTCAGGTGGCCAAGACCTATATCGTCGCCGAGGCCGAGGATGGCCTTGTGCTGGTCGACCAGCATGCCGCGCACGAACGGCTGGTGCTGGAGCGAATGCGCGCCGCACTCACCGGCGGGCGGGTCGCGTCGCAGGCGATGCTGATCCCCGAAGTGGTGGAACTGGACGAACCCGCCTGCGACCGTCTGGAGGCGCGCGCGGAGGAATTGAGCGACTTCGGACTGGACCTGGAACGCTTCGGGCCGACCGCGATGTTGGTCCGTGCGACCCCGGCACTGCTGGGGCAGAGCGATCCCAAGGGGTTGGTGAGCGATCTGGCCGACGAACTGGCGGCGTTCGATCAGGCGCTGTCGCTGCGCGAGCGCCTGGACCATGTCGCGGCGACCATGGCCTGCCACGGGTCGGTCCGTGCGGGTCGCATCCTGTCGGTCGCGGAAATGAACGCCCTCCTTCGCGAAATGGAGATCACGCCCCACTCCGGCCAGTGCAATCATGGACGCCCGACCTGGGTGAAGTTGCAGCATGGCGATATCGAGAAGCTGTTCGGGCGGAAGTGATCGCCTGCCCGCTATCACCGGCCGGAGCGGATGAGTTCCACCAATCCGGATACGATAGGATGGCGATGCCTGTTTGACCCCATAGTATCGTCGCCCGGGACTCGTGACGAAATAATGGGGGCATTATGACGTTTGGCAGGGCATCGTCGTGGCGATCGGTGATCGGTGTTTTGGGTATCGGTGCGTCCCTGACGGGATGCGCCAGTCAGCGCAACGCTCTGGAAGCGCAAAGTCGCGTCAACCCGGTCTCGACCGCCGCCTATCCACAGAAATTCTGTCCATTGGTCATGGCCAGCGGATCGGACACCCGCATGGGCGCGATCAACCTCGATTGCTTCGCCTTTCCGGAAGTCGATGCCCGATATGATCGTGAGGAGGGCAGGACGCCGCATTACGGGATTAGCGATCGGCGCAATCTGGCCTACGCGATGGCTGCTAAAAACTCGATCTATCGCAATCGTTTGACCTCGATCCTTATCAAGCAGTCGGATGATATTTGCGTTCAGGAACTTGGGCGACTGACCGCCAATGAGGCGACGGTGAACACCACGCTCAGCATTCTCGGGACGGGCTTTTCCACGGCAGCGTCGATCGTCTCGGGCGATCTTGCCAAATCAATCCTGGCGGGCGGAGCGACCCTTGCAGGGGCCAGCCGCGACCATATCAACGTTCACGTCTATCGTAACACGATCGCACAGGCGATCAGTCAGGTGATCTGGTCGGAGCGCCAGTTGCGTCAGGCCGACATCCAGAAACATTATGGTCAGGCGCTCGAGGCATGGTCGATCGACGACGCCATTCGCGACGTGAATGCCTATCACGCCCAATGCTCGTTCTACAAAGGCCTCGAACTTCTGCTCAAGGCGGCGAACAACAATAGCGATGTGAGTGCCTATCGCCGCGAACTGGTCCGGCGCGCCGAACTTTCGCGTACGCGTGAGGCGATACTGGGGGTCGAGCAATCGCTGAAGCAGCTTCCCGTCGACAGTGCCGAAGCAGCGGTGCTCCGACAGGAAGTCGTGCGGCTGACCCTGAAATCACTGGTCGGTCCAGGGGGCGAGAAGGATGGCAGTGGTGATGCCGATGTGACCAAATGACCGTCGGATAAGTCGGCCCGTCGGCATCAGGAGAAACGGGGGAGGGGACGACAGAGCCGATTGGAGGGGACGGCCCGTGATCCGGGCTGGACACCCTTGTTTTGACGACGACACGAGCCCATAGAGCGATCAGCCGAAAATATTTCGGGTTTCCTGTTCATCTTAACGCAACTTTTGCACGGCGCCGTGTATTATCGGTTCCAAGAACGGCTTGGACGGTTTTCGATATGAAACATATTATGCCTCTGTTTTTCGCGCTGATCCCTCTGGCTGCCATGGTCGGAGCCTGCGTCAGCTGCCCGTAAGCCGGCTGGCGCAGTCCCAAGCCGCGCCGGACATTGTCGTCTTCCAGAACGCAAAAAGGGCCGCCCGGCATGACCGGGCGGCCCTTCCTGTATCGGCGGAAAGTCGAAGCGCTGGAGATTAACCCTGCGCTTCTTCTTCCTGCTCCGGCTGAACCTCGGCGGTGGCGCCGGGCTCTGCGTTGGGATCGTAATCCTCGGTGAAGCCGGCTTCGTCACGCTCGAACATCGAGGCCATGACGTCGACGCCCTGCGCCTGCATCTCGGCTTCTTCCGGCGAGCGGGCGACGTTGACCTTGACGGTCACGGCCACTTCCGGGTGAAGCGCGACGCGCAAGTCGTACAGGCCGATCGCCTTGATCGGACGGTCGAGCACGATCTGGCTCTTGTTGACCTTGTGGCCATCGGCGACCAGCGCCTCGACCAGGTCACGCACCGCGACCGAGCCGTACAGCTGGCCGACGTTCGACGCCTGACGGATCAGGGTGACGGTGGCGTTCTCGAAGGTCTTCGACTCGACCTCGGCCTCGGCGCGACGGTTCGCGTTCTCGGCTTCGATGCGGGCGCGGTTGGCCTCGAACACCTTCTTGTTGGCTTCGTTGGCGCGCAGCGCCTTCTTGCGCGGCAGCAGGAAGTTACGGGCAAAGCCGTCCTTCACCGTGACCACGTCGCCGATGGCGCCGAGCTTCTCGACGCGCTCAAGCAGAATAACGTCCATCTCTAGGACTCCTTACTTCACGACGTAGGGCAAGAGGCCCAGGTGACGGGCACGCTTGATGGCCTGGGCCAGCTCGCGCTGCTTCTTGGCCGACACGCTGGTGATGCGCGAAGGCACGATCTTGCCGCGCTCGGACACGAAGCCCTGAAGCAGACGGACGTCCTTATAGTCGATCCGGGGCGCGTCCTTCGCGGAGAAGGGGCAGCTCTTGCGGCGACGGAAAAACGGGCGGGCCATTATGCGGCTTCCTCTTCACGATCACGACGGGGGCGGTCAGCGCGGTCGGGGCGTTCGCCACGATCGGCACGACGCTCGCGGTCGCGCTCCTGCTTGCGCATCATCACCGACGGACCTTCTTCATGGCCGTCAACCTTGACGGTCATGTAGCGGATCACGTCTTCGTTGATCTGGGTCTGGCGCTCCAGCTCGGCGACGACACCCGCGGGGGCGTCGATTTCGAGCATGACGTAATGCGCCTTGCGGTTCTTGGCGATCTTGTACGCCAGCGAACGCAGGCCCCAGGTCTCGGTCTTCACGACCTTGCCCTGATTGTCCTCGACGATCTTCGTGGCGGCTTCCGCCAGCGCGTCCACCTGCGCCTGTGCCAGATCCTGGCGCGCAAGGAACACGTGCTCGTAAAGAGCCATGCAGCTTACCTTATGTTGGCCGATCGCTGATGCCCACCCCATGTGGGACACCCCTCCGGCTGTCTTCCATACTTCAATACCGTCACGCCAAAATGGCATGAGGGCGGGTGAAGCAGGTGCTTCCCGCCCAATGGTGCGCTGGCTCATAGCGATTTGGCGGCAAAAGGCAAGCGGCGAAGGGGCCTCGGACTTGCCAGCGGCGGGCGACCTTTCTACCGCGCGGGCCATCCTATTACCGTTTCATGGCAGAACGACATATGCGTGCATTCATCTTTCCGGGCCAGGGCAGCCAGGCCGTCGGCATGGGCAAGGCGCTGGCCGAGGCGAGCCCGGTCGCCCGCGAGGTGTTCCAGGAGGTCGACGAGGCGCTGGGCCAGCATCTCTATCGCCTGATGGTCGAGGGGCCCGCCGACGAACTGACCCTGACCGAGAATGCGCAACCCGCGATCATGGCGAACGCCATCGCGACCCTGCGCGTGCTGGAGAAGGAAGGCGGCGTCCGCCTGTCGGAAAAGGCCGATTTCGTCGCGGGCCATTCGCTGGGCGAATATACGGCGCTGTGCGCGGCCGATGCGATCGACCTGGCGACGACGGCGCGTCTCCTCAAGCTGCGCGGCCGTGCGATGCAGGCGGCGGTGCCGGTGGGCGAGGGCGCGATGGCCGCTCTGCTGGGCGTGGACCTCGAAAAGGCGAAGGTCATTGCGGGCGCGGCGGTCGATGCGATGCTGGCCGAGGGTGGCGAGCCGCTGGTCTGCACGGTCGCCAATGACAATGACCCGAGCCAGGTGGTGATTTCGGGCCACCGTGCCGCGATTGAGAAGGCGGTGGCGCTGGCCAAGGACCTGGGCGCGAAGCGCGCCGTCTTGCTGCCGGTGTCGGCACCGTTCCACTGCCCGCTGATGCAGCCCGCCGCCGACGCGATGGACGCCGCCCTCGCCGAAGCGACGATTCGCGCGCCGCTGGTCCCGGTCTATGCCAATGTCGAGGCGGCGCCGGTCGCCGATCCGGGCGCGATCCGCGCGCTGCTGGTGGCGCAGGTGACGGGCATGGTCCGCTGGCGCGAATCGGTGCTGGCGATGGAAGCGGCAGGCGTGGCGCAGTTCGTCGAGTTCGGCGGCAAGGTGCTTGGCCCCATGGTCAAGCGCATTGCGCCGGATGCGGACGCGGTCAGCGTCGTGACGATGGACGATATCGAGGGGCTTCTCGCCAAGCTCTGATTTTTGCGCGCAGAGGCGCGGAGGACGCAGAGGGGGATTGGGGCCATTGCGTGATATCGATCTCATCAGCGGGGATGTTGTCGATGTGGCCTTACGGCTGCACCGCGAGTTGGGTCCCGGTCTCCTGGAAAGTGTCTATGAGATTGTCATGGCCGCCAGATTGGCGGCCATGGGCTATTCCGTCGCGCGTCAGCGCAGCATCGATATCGAATTTGAAGGCGTGCGCATCGAAGGGGCTTTCAAAATCGACCTCTTGGTCGATGAGCGGCTTGTGGTGGAAATCAAATCGGTGGAGCGACTGGCTCCTGTTCACGCCAAACAACTTCTGACGTATCTTCGTCTCACCGGGCAACCTGTGGGGCTGTTGATCAACTTCGGAGGGGAGACGTTGCGCGAGGGCATACGCCGTCTCGTCAACAACCATAACCCCTCTGCGTCCTCCGCGCCTCTGCGCGAACAAAATTTCTAGGGAGTTTCCAATGTTCGACCTGACAGGAATGACCGCCCTCGTGACCGGCGCGTCCGGTGGCCTTGGCTCGGCAGTGGCGAAGGCGCTGGCGGCGCAGGGTGCGAAGCTGGCGCTGTCCGGCTCCAATATCGACAAGCTGGAGGCATTTCGCGCCGAACTGGGCGGGGACCATGTTGCCGTCCCGTGCAACCTGTCCGACCCCGCCGCGGTCGATGCGCTGATCCCGCAAGCCGTGGAAGCGCTGGGCGGCAAGCTCGATATCCTGGTCAACAATGCGGGGGTCACTCGCGACAATCTGACCATGCGGATGAAGGACGAAGAGTGGGATCAGGTGATCCGCGTCAACCTCGAAGCCGCGTTCCGCCTGATCCGTGCCGCCGCCAAGCCGATGATGAAGGCGCGCTTCGGCCGCATCATCTCGATCACCTCGGTCGTCGGTGCGACCGGCAATCCGGGGCAGGCCAATTATGCCGCATCCAAGGCCGGGATCGTCGGCATGTCGAAGGCGGTGGCGCAGGAATTGGCCAGCCGCAACATCACCGTCAATTGCGTCGCGCCCGGCTTCATGCGTTCGGCGATGACCGACGTCCTGCCCGAGGCGCAGAAGGCCGCGCTGCTGACCCGCATTCCGGCGGGCGATCTGGGCAAGGGCGAGGATATTGGCGCCGCGGTCGTCTATCTGGCGTCGCGGGAGGCGGGCTATGTCACCGGGCAGACGCTGCACGTCAACGGCGGCATGGCGATGCTTTGAGCCGCTGACGGACACGAATGATCCTATCCTGGCCAAAGTCCGTCGCTGGACGGGCTTGCCAGACTAGGACGCGCGTTCTACGTGCGTTCAGGAAGTATCAACCCCCGATGAATTACGAGAAGGGATTACCATGAGCGAGACCGCCGACCGCGTGAAGAAGATCGTCGTCGAGCATCTCGGCGTCGAAGCCGACAAGGTGACCGAGGACGCGAGCTTCATCGACGACCTCGGTGCCGACAGCCTCGACATCGTCGAGCTCGTCATGGCGTTCGAGGAAGAGTTCGGTGTCGAAATCCCGGACGATGCCGCCGAGAAGATCACGACCGTCAAGGACGCGATCACGTACATCGACGAGAACAAGGCCTGATACCGGGGCCTCGGCCCGCAGGTGATGCGGGCCGAACGGGCCGCCAAGGCCAGGTTTAAAGCGGCTCCCCGACCCCGACATAGCGGGCGGGGAGCCGTTTTCGTTGTGGAATGGAGTGGAATATGCGGCGCGTCGTCGTCACCGGACTGGGTCTTGTCACGCCTCTGGGCGCGGACGTGGAAACCGCCTGGGCCAATCTGATCGCTGGCAAGTCCGGCGCCGGTCCGATCACGCGGTTCGATACCACGGGGCAGAAATGCACCATCGCGTGCGAGGTGAAGCCCAAGGACCATGAATTTGGCTTCGACCCCGACAAGCGCGTCGACCACAAGGTCCAGCGCCAGGTCGATCCCTTCATCGTCTATGGAATCGATGCCGCCGGACAGGCGCTGGAAGATGCCGGCCTGACCGAGATGGACGAGGCCACGAAGCTGCGCGCGGGCGTGTCGATCGGCTCGGGCATCGGCGGCCTGCCGGGCATCGAGATCGAGTCGGTCAATCTGCACGAGCGGGGCCCCGGCCGGGTCAGCCCGCACTTCGTCCATGGTCGCCTGATCAACCTGATCTCGGGTCAGGTCAGCATCAAATACGGTCTGATGGGCCCGAACCATGCGGTCGTCACCGCCTGCTCGACCGGCGCGCATTCGATCGGCGACGCGGCGCGGATGATCCGCGACGACGATGCCGACATCATGCTGGCGGGCGGTGCGGAAAGCACGATCAACCCGCTGGGCGTGGCCGGTTTCGCTCAGGCGCGCGCGCTCAACATGAGCATGAACGATCGTCCGACCGAGGCGAGCCGTCCCTACGACAAGGGCCGCGACGGCTTCGTGATGGGCGAAGGCGCGGGCGTCATCGTGCTCGAGGAATATGAGCACGCCAAGGCGCGCGGCGCGAAGATCTATGCCGAGGTCGTCGGCTATGGCCTGTCGGGCGATGCCTATCACGTCACCGCGCCGCACCCCGAGGGCAAGGGCGCCGAGAATGCGATGCGCATGGCACTGCGCAAGGCGGGCATGGAGCCGTCGGACATCGACTATATCAACGCGCATGGTACTTCGACCATGGCCGACACGATCGAACTCGCCGCGGCCAAGCGCGTGTTTGGCGACGACCTGTCGGGTGCGTCGATGTCGAGCACCAAGTCGGCGATCGGGCATCTGCTGGGCGGCGCCGGTGCGGTCGAGAGCATCTTCTGCATCCTGGCGCTGCGCGACCAGATCGTGCCGCCGACGCTGAACCTCGACAATCCGGACGAAGGGACGGAAGGCGTCGACCTGGTTCCGCACGTCGCCAAGAAGCGTGAAGTGAAGGCGGTGCTGAACAACTCGTTCGGCTTCGGCGGCACCAACGCCTCGCTGGTGATGAAGGCGATCTGAGCCTTCATACCGCTTCCCGACCTCCGCTCCGTGCGAATCGAGCGAAGCGTTGAATTCCAACCCCGGCGACCGCTGGGTCCGCTTGCAAAACGTTCAGGCCCGCGCCATCGGGCTGGATATGCAAGCGGGCCCGGATCGGTGCCGGGGTTGTTATGTGTTCGGGCCTCGCGCCCTTTCCTAACCGGGTGATATATGCGCAAGGTCGGCTGTATCGGGTTGCTGCTGGGGCTGATCGGCATCGCCGTCTTCGCCTGGGTCGCGCATGACTGGGCGGGCAGCGGTCCGGCAGACAGGCCACTCGCCGTCGTCGTGCCCGAAGGGGCGAGCCTCGCCCGCGCTGCCAATGAACTGGAAAAGGCCGGCGCGATTCGCTCGGCCGGCCGCTTCCGCCTTTATGCGCGGCTGTTCGGTGGTGGGGCCGCGATCAAGGCAGGCGAATATGCGATCCCCGAACAGGCCAGCGCCTCCGACGTGCTGACCCTGTTGAAGGAGGGCAAGGTTCGCCAGCGGCTGGTCCCCGTGCCGGAGGGCTATCCCTCGGTGCTGGTCCATGACGCGCTGATGCGCGCCGATGGCCTGACCGGCGATGTGTCGGTCCCGAAGGAAGGATCGATCCTGCCCGACAGCTATGCCTATCAGAAGGGCGACGCCCGCGCCTCGGTGGTGGCGCGGATGCAGAAGGCGATGCGCGACTATCTCGCCAAGGCGTGGGCGAACCGGAAGCCCGGCATCGCGGTCACTTCGCCGGAGCAGGCGATCATCCTCGCCTCGATCGTCGAGAAGGAAACCGGCAAACCGTCCGAGCGACGCACGGTGGCGGCAGTCTATGGCAACCGGCTGCGCATCGGTATGCCGCTCCAGGCCGATCCGACCGTGATCTATCCGATCACCAAAGGCCGCCCGCTGGGGCGTCGCATCCTGAGGTCCGAATTGCACGCAAAGAACGGGTACAACACCTATGCCAGCCCCGGCTTGCCGGTCGGCCCGATCGCCAATCCGGGCCGCGCCTCGATCGATGCGGTGCTCGATCCGGCGGACAGCAAGGCGCTGTATTTTGTGGCGGACGGATCGGGCGGCCATGTCTTCGCCGACACGCTGGCCGAGCATAATGCCAATGTGCGCAAATGGTACGCGATCCGTCGCCAGCGCGGCGAGATGTAAGGCTTAGCGCCGTTCGCTGCGCAGCCGCCTGGCCAGCGCGCGTTCGGACGATTGCGCATAAGCGCGACAGGCACCGGCTGTGCTGCGGAAACGGTCGGTCGCGCCGTCCTGATCGGCATGGGCGGTGATCAATATGTCGCAGGGCAGGGCACGCATCGCCGTCTGGCCGCGCGCGAAGGCGGCGACCACGGGGCGGCTGGAGGGGGCGGAGAAGCGATAATCGTCGGTCGAGACCGGATTCAGGCTGCTCGCGAAGACGATCGACCGGCACTGGTCACGCTGACAGGAACGCCAGGTCCAGCTCATGCTGCCCATGGTGTGGCCGGGCGTCGCGCGCGCGGTGACGACGGTGTTGCCCAGCGCCAGCTGTTCGCCATCGCGGATCACCCTTACCGAGCGGACGGCGGGAAAGCGGCTGTCATAACCGCGCTGGGGATCGTCGGCCGCCAGCCGTCCGGTCCGCAACCCGTCCGCCCCGCGCGCGCTGGCGATGACGGTCGCGCCGGTGTCGCGTGCGAGCGCGGCGATCCCCCCGGCATGGTCGAAATGCGGCTCGGTGCTGAGAATATATTTGATGTCGCGGGGGCGGAAGCCGAGCTTGGCGACATTGGCAAGGATGGCCGGAGCCGCCTGGGGGAGCGCGCCGTCGATCAGGATGAGGCCCTGTCCCGTGTCGATCAATGCGACGTTCAACCCGCCAAAGCCCACGAGATAGCTGTTGCCGAACACCCGTACCGGCGGGCGTGGGGCCAGCCATTCCGCCTCACGCTCGGTCGCGATCGGCTGGGTCAGTGGATCGGCTTGCGGTTGTCCGGCGGCGGCCGCCAGTGTGACGGCGATGGCGAATGTGGCTAGCATGGTCGTTCTCCTCGGTCGCGATCATGCGGGTGCGACGCGCGGCGTACAAAGCATCTTCCCTAGACACAGCCATGAGCCAATCTCATGATAGGCCATGGACCGCGCGCAACTTCCCCTCAACGCCCTTCGCGCTTTCGAGGCGGCGGCGCGGCATCTAAATTTCACTCGCGCGGCGATCGAATTATGCGTCAGCCAGGGGGCGGTCAGCCATCAGGTATCGGCGCTGGAGAAGCGGCTGGGGGCGCGGCTGTTCCATCGGCTGCCGCGCGGACTGGCGCTGACCGATGACGGGCAGGCGCTGGTGCCGGTACTGGCGGAGACGTTCGACCGGATCGGTGCGACGCTCGACCGTTTCGCCGATGGGCGGTTCCAATATGTCCTGAATATCGGCGTGGTGGGCACCTTCGCGACCGGATGGCTGCTCGCCCGGCTCGACGATTTCGCGGCGACGCATCCCCATATCGACCTGCGGGTGTCGATCAACAACAACCGGGTCGATCTGGCGGGGGAGGGACTGGATTTCGCGATCCGTTTCGGCGACGGCGCCTGGCACGGCACCCATGCCGAACCGCTGATGGCGGCACCTTTGACGGTGCTCTGTGCGCCCCTGGTGGCGGAGCGATTGCGTGATCCCGCCGATCTGGTCCGCGAGCGGTTGCTCCGGTCCTACCGGGTCAGTGAATGGGAGCGCTGGTTCGAGGCGGCGGGCGTTCAGCCGCCCGCCCTGCGCGGTCCCATGTTCGACAGCTCGGCGTTGATGGTGGGCGCGGCGATGGCGGGACTCGGTGTCGCGCTCGCGCCCAAGGCGATGTTCGGACACGAGCTGACGACCGAGCGGTTGGTCCAGCCCTTCGCCGTGGAGGTCGATGCGGGTCGCTATTGGCTGACGCGGTTGCTGTCGCGCAAGGAAGGGCTGGCGATGCGCGCGTTTCGGACGTGGTTGCTGGAGCTGGCGGGCGGTTGATCGTCACCAGCGTGACGGAGGGTATCGCACTTTTGATGGCGCGAACGCCCCGCCGTCCCACTTAATGAGCGTACCTCCCCCCAAGCAGCACTTGGGGAGGGTTCGCGATCAGCCGCGAAGGGCGGACGCGGCGCGGGCCTTGGCCTCGACGTCCGCCATCGATCCGCCGGTCACCCAGCTACCGCCGACGCACAGCACGCGGTCGAATGCGAGCCAATCGGGTGCACTGGCCTCGGTGATGCCGCCGGTCGGGCAAAAGCAGGCCTGGTAGAAGGGCGCGGCCAGCGCCTTCAGCGCCTTCAGCCCGCCGCTGGTCTCGGCGGGGAAGAACTTGAAGTGCGTCAGGCCCAGGTCCAGCCCGCGCATGATGTCGCCTGCATTGGCGACGCCCGGCAGATAGGGGATACCGCTGTCGATCACCGCCGCGCCCAGACGGTCGGTCAGACCCGGCGAGACGATGAACTCAGCGCCGGCATCCGCCACGTCGCGCAGCTGCTTCTCGTTGACCACGGTGCCCGCGCCGACGATCGCGCCCGGAACCTTCTTCATCTCGGCCATGGCTTCCAGCGCGGCGGGGGTGCGCAACGTCACCTCCAGCACTTTCAAACCGCCCGCGACCAGCGCCTCGGCCAGGGGCTTGGCGGTTGCGGCGTCGTCGATGACCAGCACGGGGATGACCGCGCTGGTGCGCATGATGGTGGCGATGTCGGTCATGTATGCTCCTGTGCGAAGGCCGCAGCCGCGCCGAACAGGCCGGGCTGGGGATGGGTGATAAGCTTGACGGGAATGCGCGCCATCAGCGACTGGAAACGCCCCTTGGCGACGAAGCGCTGGTCGAAGCCCGAGCGCAACAGCTTGTCCTTGATCCGATAGCCCAGGCCACCCGCGATCACGACGGTCTTGGCCCCCTGCGCCAGGGCGAAGTCACCCGCTACCGCGCCGAGCGCCAGGCAGAAACGATCGAGCGCGGCCAGCGCGATCGAGTCGGTGCCGTCCAGCGCCTCGGTCCAGATTTCGCGATCATCGCGGCTGGGCATCGCGCGGCCTTCCATCGAGGCAAGCGTTTCATAGATGGCGACGATGCCGGGCCCCGAGCAGATCCGCTCGCACGACACGCGGGTATAGGTGCGGCGCAGGCGCTTGAGGATCGCATCCTCGATACCGTCCAGAGGGGCATAGTCCATATGCCCGCCTTCAGTCTCGATGACATGATAACGTTGCGGCGTCAGCAACACCTGCGCGACGCCCAGGCCGGTGCCGGGGCCGCAGACGGTGACGACGCCCTGTTCGGGCATCGGCTCTTCGGGACCGCAGATATGGAGGAAATCCTCCTCCGGCACCTGCGCGACGGCATGGCCGACCGCGCCGAAATCGTTGATGACCGTATAGATGTCCGCGCCCAGCCGCTCGGGGATCAGCGAGGGGCGGATGACCCAGGGATTGTTGGTCATGCGGATCACGTCGCCCGTAATCGGCGAGGCGATGGCGAGCGACGCCGCCTTGGGCAGCGGGCGGCCGACATGCGCCTCGAACGCCTGCCACGCGGTCTGGAGCGAAGCGTGCTCGGCGGTCTTCTGCGTGCAGGGTTCGCCCAGCTTGACGACGCGGCCATTCTCGACCTCGGCGATCGCGAAGCGCGCATGCGTGCCCCCGATATCGACGGCAACGATTTCCATAATGTCCTCCCCCTTATCTTTTACAGACCGGCGCCGGCGAGAATGGGCGATGCGCCCTTCTCGGCTTCGTCGGCGGCCTGGCGGAACAATGCGAAAAGCTCGCGGCCCATGCCCTGAACGGGGGCGGGGGTCACGGCCTGTTTGCGCGCGGCCCATTCGACCGGATCGACGAGTGCATTCAGCGTACCCTCGACGGCGTCCAGCCGGACGATGTCGCCATCGCGGATCAGCCCGATCGCGCCACCGCCGATCGCCTCGGGGCTGAGATGGATGGCGCAGGGCACCTTGCCGCTGGCGCCCGACATACGGCCGTCGGTGACCAGCGCCACCTTGAAGCCCCGGTTCTGGAGCACGCCCAGCGGTGGGGTCAGCTTGTGCAGCTCGGGCATGCCATTGGCCTTGGGCCCCTGGAAACGGACGACGACGACGACGTCGCGCTCCAGCTCGCCCGCCTTGAACGCGGCCTGCACTTCGGACTGGTCGGAGAATACGCGCGCGGGCGCCTCGATGATCCAGCGCTCGCGCTCAACGGCGGACACCTTGATGCAGGCGCGGCCCAGATTGCCCGAGAGGATGCGCATCCCGCCATCGGGCGAAAAGGGCGCGGCGGCCGGGCGCAGGATCGTCTCGTCGCCGCTGTCGCCGACCGGGGTCCAGGTGAGCTTGTCGTCCGCGATCACCGCGGTTTGGCCGTAATCGGACAAATCCTTGCCCGCGACCGTCATAATGTCGCGGTGGAGCAGCCCTTCTGACAGCAGTTCGCGGATGACATAGGGCATGCCGCCTGCCGCCTCGAACCCGTTCACGTCGGCAGAGCCGTTGGGATAGACCCGCGCGATCAGCGGCACCGCGGCCGACAGGCGATCCATATCCTCCCAGTCGATGATGATCCCCGCCGCGCGCGCGATGGCGGGCAGGTGGATCAGGTGGTTGGTCGAGCCGCCGGTCGCCAGCAGGCCGACCGCCGCGTTGACGATCGCCTTTTCATCGACGCACCGACCCAGCGGCCGGTAATCCTCGCCCCGCTGCCCGATCGCGGCCAGACGATGCACGGCGGCGCGGCTGAGCTCCTGGCGCAGCTTGGTGCCCGGATTGACGAAGGCGGCGCCTGGCATGTGCAGGCCCATCACCTCCATCATCATCTGGTTGGTGTTGGCGGTGCCGTAGAAGGTGCAGGTGCCCTTGGAGTGATAGGCGGCGATCTCGGCGTCGAGCAGCTCGTCGCGCCCCGCCTTGCCCTCGGCAAAGGCCTCGCGGACGGCGGCCTTCTGCTTGTTGGGCAGGCCCGTCGGCATCGGGCCGCCGGGAACCAGGATCATCGGCAGATGCCCGAAGCGCAGCGCCCCCATCAACAGGCCGGGCACGATCTTGTCGCAAATGCCCAGCAGCGCGGCGCCCTCGAAGGTGCCGTGGCTCAGCGCGACCGCCGTCGACAGCGCGATGGTGTCGCGGCTGAACAGCGACAGCTCCATGCCCGCATAGCCCTGCGTCACGCCGTCGCACATGGCGGGCACGCCGCCCGCGACCTGCGCCGTGGCACCGACCTCGCGCGCCCAGACCTTCATCAGCTCCGGATAGCGGTAATAGACCGCATGCGCGGACAGCATGTCGTTATAGGCCGACACGATGCCGATGTTCATGCCGCGATCCGCCTTCATGGCGTCGCGGTCTTCCTCGGTCCCGGCATAGGCATGGGCGAGGTTGGCGCAGCCCAGATTGGGGCGGCGCACCGCCGTTTCGGCCTCGTGCGCGATCAGGTCGAGATAGGCCTGCCGGCCGGGCTTCGAACGCTCGATGACCCGGTCGGTGACGGCGGAAACGGCGGCGTTCAGGCTCATTGCTCGCTCCAGTGGATGTCGATTGGCAGTTCGACCTCGGCCAGGACGCGGCCGACGGGATAGGGCGAGGATGCGCCTTCCTTGATCGCGTCCTCCAGTACCTTTTTCTTGGTGGGGCCCGAAATGGCGAACATGATCGAGCGGGCCGAGACGATCCCGGCGCGGCTGAGCGTCACGCGCGCGACCGGCGCCTCGGGCGGCAGCGGCTCTGGCATCAGGCCCAGCGCGCGGCGCTCCTTCGGCCCGTTGAGCGCTTCGTCATAATCGGGGCCGGGGAAGATCGAGGCGGTGTGACCGTCCGCCCCCATGCCCAGCAGAACCAGATCGAGCGGCCAGTGCAGCTCCTGCATCAGCGCATCGGCCGAACGTCCGGCGGCCTTATAGTCCGACGTCGCCTGCGGCACGATCGGCATGACCCTTGCGCCCTTGGGCAGGAAGATCTTGCCGATCATCGTCACGTTGGACAGCGGATCGCCCAACGGCACGATACGCTCGTCGGCGGGAACGATGGTCACCCGCTTCCAATCGAGCTTGGCCTGGGCCAGCTTCTCATAGACCGGAATCGGCGTCTTGCCGCCCGACAGCGCGATCACCGCCGCGCCGCGCGCCTCGATCGCGCTTTCGATGATGAACTGGATGTCGCCGGCGAGCGCGTTCGCCATTTCGGTGGTATCCTCATAGTCCCACCATTCGATTTCGTCGGTCATGTCATCTCTGTCCTGATATTCGCGGAGCCGTCCCCGGCCCGCCATTGGGGCGGGCCAAGTCGGCGCCAAAACGCATCCGCCCTCGTTCGGCGAATAGGGCGTGTCAGTCGTCCTGCCAGGTCACGCCATCCCGCTCGGTCAGCGCGATCGCGGCGGACGGGCCCCAGCTACCGCTCGGATAGCTTTTGGGCTTGACGTCGGCGGCGTTCCAACCGGTGCGGATCGCGTCGATCCAGGTCCATTGCGCCTCGACCTCGTCGCGGCGGACGAACAGCGTCTGGTCGCCCTCGATCAGGTCGAGCAACAGCCGTTCATAGGCGATGCGACGGCGGGTTCCGGCGAACTCCGCGTCCAGCGACAGGTTCAGCGGCACTTCGCGCAGGCGCAGGCCGTCGCGGTCCAGACCCGGCTCCTTCGCCATCACCAGCAACTGGATATATTCCTCCGGCTGGAGGCGGATGACCAAGGTGTTGGGCTGAAGGATGCCGCCGCGCCCGGCGAACATCGAGTGCGGAACCGGCTTGAACTGGATCGCGATTTCCGAACGGCGGGTCGCCATGCGCTTGCCGGTGCGCAGGTAGAAGGGCACGCCCTGCCAGCGCCAATTGTCGACATGCGCCTTGATCGCGACGAAGGTCTCGGTCTTGGACAGCTTGCCCAGTTCATTGGCATAGGAACCGACGATCTTGCCGCCGACCGCGCCGTCGACATATTGGCCGGTGACGGTGTTCTGGGGCACTTCCTCCGGCGTCATCAGGCGCAGCGAGCGGAAGACCTTGGCCTTTTCGTCGCGGATCGCGGTGCCGTCGTAACGCGCAGGCGGCTCCATCGCGATCAGCGCGAGAAGTTGCAGGATATGGTTCTGCACCATGTCGCGCAGCGCGCCCGCGCCTTCATAATAACCGGCCCGATCCTCCAGCCCGACCGTCTCGGCGATGGTGATCTGGACATTGTCGATGCCGTTGGCGTTCCAGATCGGCTCGAAGAAGAAATTGCCGAAGCGCAGCGCCAGGATGTTCTGGACGGTTTCCTTGCCGAGATAATGGTCGATGCGGAAGGTGCGCTCCTCGGGGAAGCCGAAAGCGACCGCGTCGTTGATCTCCTTGGACGAGGCGAGGTCATAGCCGAGCGGCTTTTCCAGGCCGATCCGCACCGTCTCACCCGCCAGGCCGACCGATTCGAGGCCCTTGATCGTCGATTCGAACAGGCTGGGCGCGGTCGAGAGATAGATGGCCAGGCCGTTGGACACATCGCCGACCTTCTCCGCCAGCGCGGGGAAACCCTCCGTCGTCGACGCGTCGAGCGACTGATACTGCAATCGATTTAAGAAGCCCGCAATTTTTTCCTGGTCCTTGCGGTCATCGGGCAGGAAGGTGTCGAGCGCCTTTGCCGCGAAATCCCGGAAGCTGGCGTCGTCATGATCCGAGCGCGCGGTGCCGGTGATCGTCAGGTCTTCGGGCAACAGGCCGTCGGAATGAAGATTAAACAGCGACGGCAGCAGCATACGCTGCGACAGGTCGCCGGTCGCACCGAACAGCAGCAGCTTGCCAACGGGATTGCGCGTCATGACGTCTCCTTAGAGCACGAGGCCGGCGGTCGGATCGAGTCCGGCCATGATGTTCAAATTCTGCACCGCTGCACCCCCGGCACCCTTGCCCAGATTGTCGAGCGTGGCGATCAGTCGAGCCTGACCCGTGGCCGCATTGCCGCAGACGCGCAAGGTCATCCGGTCGGATCCGGCATTTTCCTCGATATTCACCGCCGCGATGTCGCCGGGGGCGACCGTGACGATGCGGCTGTCCGCATAGGCTTCGGCCAGGGTGGCCGCGACCGTGTCGAGCGACGGCGCGCCGGGCAGGGCACAAAGCGGCAGGGGCACTTCGACCACCATGCCGCGATAGGTGTCGACCACGGCGGGGGCGAAGATGGGGGCGTGGGTCAGCCCCGAATGGCGCTGCATCTCGGGCGCATGCTTATGCGCCACCGACAGGCCATAGGCACGGAAGGCGCGCTGGGTGGCGCTTTCATATTCCGCGATCATCGCCTTCCCCCCTCCCGAATAGCCCGACGCGGCGTTGACCGAGACAGGCCAGTCGGCGGGAATGATCCCGGCACGCACCAGCGGGCGGACCAGCGCCAGAAAGCCGGTGGGATAGCAGCCCGGGTTGGAGACGAAGCGGGCGTCCGCGACACGCTGCTGCTGTTCCGGCTCCAGTTCGGCGAAACCGTAGACCCAAGCTTCAGCGGTCCGATGCGCGGTCGAGGCGTCGACGACCCGCGTGCGGTCGTTCGCGATCAGCGATACGGCCTCGCGCGCGGCATCGTCGGGAAGGCAGAGGATGACGAAATCGGCGTCGTTGATCGCCTCGCGCCGGGCCCGTGCATCCTTGCGGCGTTCATCGGGCAGCGTCAGGATCGACAGATCGGGCCGCCCGGACAGCCGGTCGGCGATCTCCAGCCCGGTCGTCCCCGCGCCGCCATCGATGAAAACCGTCTTCGTCACTGCACCTGCTCCAGACCGCTGGCGTCGCAATAGCCGACCAGCCCCATCACCGGGGCGATGCCCCAGGCCAGGCCGCCAGCGACCTCCAGTACCTCGAAAGTCTCGCCCGACGCCAGTTCGGCCAGCACCATGCTGTCCGTCGCGCGTCCCTCGCGCAAGGTGACCGGCGCGCTGGTCTTATAGGGCAGGGGAGCGGCATAATGCGGCGCGAATACGTATTCGGCGAGCCGGACATCGGCCAGATCGGGACGCACCGCGTTGGTCCGCGGGTCGAGACTGACCCGCCGACCCTGTAGCGCAAAGCTCTTACGCGCTGGCCCGCTGGAGGCCGGGGGCGTCGCCAGCGCCGATGAAATGTCCGAATTCTTCAAGAAAGTCCGCCCCTTCAGGTGTCCTGGCGACAAAGATGTTACGCTTGTCGCTATCATCGCGTTGGCGGCGCAGATAGCCCAGCGTTCCTAGTCTATTCAAGGCACGGGTGACGACGGGTTTCGAGACGTTCAAAGCGCGCGCCAAACCGCGCACCGTATGAGGCCCCGGACGCAGATAGACGACCAGCAGCAAGGCCATCTGACGGTTGGTCAGATCGGGTTCGCCCGAACGGACATAATCGACCAAGGCGCTCATCCAGGCCAACAGCGACTGAGCTTCGTGCGGGTGGGACACGACGATGATTCCAATGGCTGAGCCGGGCTTTGCCGGGCGTTGTTTCGAAGTCATAACGCCCTTTATCCATGGTGGTTTCACTCCTGTTCCTTTGAGATGAACAACTTCGGTGAGGGGATTCCCATCTTGCCGGATCATTCCCGCCGAGGCGGGCTTCGTGCCCACGATGGCGGAGCGGGCGGGGATGGGCAGAAGGGCCGCCGCCGCGCCGCCGTTCGACCCCGTTTCCTCCGGGCGAACGAGGGCAGGGCGATCGGGTTCGGCGCCACATGGTTGATCCCATCCCCCGGCTCGCCTATGTGCGCGGTTTCGCACACCCCTCAATCGGGATCACACGCGCCTCATGTTCGCATTTCTGCTCGTCATCCACGCTCTCATCGCCGCGACCCTGGTCACGGTGATCCTCATGCAGAAGTCGGAAGGCGGCGGTCTGGGCATGGGGGGCAGCCCGTCGGGGCTGATGTCGGCGCGTGGTGCGGCGGACTTCCTCAGCCGCGCGACGGCGGTGCTGGCGACCTTGTTCGTCGGCTTCTCGATCCTGCTCGCGGTCCTCGCCGCGACGCGCGGGGCGCCTGCGATCGACACCTCGCTCGCCCGGACGCCTGCGACTCAGGCACCGATCACCGCGCCGGCCCAGGCTCCGGTGCCGACCGGCAGTGCGGCGGCCCCCGCCCAGGGCTCGGCCGCGCCGCAGCCTGCCGACAATTCGGCGGTTCCGCTCGCCCGCTAAATCCCGTTTTCATCGCAGCTTTGGCCCTCGCGCCGCCGCAAATTGTCGGCGGCGCGCATCTTTGCTGTTGTCGTATCCACCCCATCCAAGCTAGGCGATTCTTCCCATGGCGCGGTATATCTTCATCACCGGCGGCGTGGTTTCGTCGCTCGGCAAAGGCCTCATGGCGGCCTCTCTTGCGGCTCTTCTCCAGGCACGCGGTTATCGCGTGCGCATCCGCAAGTTCGATCCCTATCTCAACGTCGATCCGGGCACGATGAGCCCGTATCAGCACGGCGAGGTGTACGTCACCGATGACGGGGCCGAGACCGATCTCGACCTCGGCCATTATGAGCGTTTCACCGGCGTGGCCTCGCGTCAGTCGGACAATGTCACCTCCGGCCGCATCTACAAGACGATCATCGAGCGCGAGCGGCGCGGCGATTATCTCGGCGCGACCGTGCAGGTGATCCCGCACGTCACCGACGCGATCAAGGCGTTCGCCAAGGCCGATACCGTCGATGAGAATGGCGAGGATCTGGATTTCGTCCTGTGCGAAATCGGCGGCACCGTGGGCGACATCGAGTCGCTGCCCTTCATCGAGGCGATCCGCCAGCTCAAGAACGAACTAGGCCGTGGCCAGTCGATCAGCATCCATGTCACGCTGGTGCCGTACATCGCGGCGGCGGGCGAGTTGAAGACCAAGCCGACCCAGCATTCGGTACGCGAGATCGCGGCTCTGGGTGTCGCGCCCGACGTGTTGGTCTGCCGCTGCGAGCATCCGCTGCCCGCCTCGGACCGCGCCAAGATCGGCCTGTTCTGCAACGTGCCGCCCTCGGCGGTCATCCCGGCGCTGGATGCCAAGAGCATCTATGCGGTGCCGCTCCAATACCATGCCGAGGGTCTCGATTCGGAGGTGCTGCGCGCCTTCGGGATCGAGCCGCAGGGTGCGCCGGACCTGTCGCGCTGGACCGAGATCGTCGATCGTCTGGTGAACCCGGAAGGCGAGGTGACGATCGGCGTGGTCGGCAAATATGTCGGCCTGCAGGATGCGTACAAGTCGCTCAACGAAGCACTGGTGCATGGCGGTATCGCCAACAAGGTGAAGGTCCATATCCGCTGGATCGACGCCGAGCTGTTCGAGGGTGACGAGAGCGAGATCGCGCAGCAGCTCGAGCCGTGCCATGCCATTCTGGTCCCCGGCGCATTCGGCGAACGCGGGGCGCAAGGCAAGATCGAGGCGGTTCGCTTCGCGCGCGAACGCCGTGTGCCCTATTTCGGCATCTGCTTCGGGATGCAGATGGCGTGTGTCGAGGGCGCGCGGCATCTGGCTGGGATTAAGGACGCCTCCTCGACCGAGTTCGGTTCGACGTCCGAGCCGGTGGTCGGCCTCATCACCGAATGGATGGGCCGTGATGGCCTGGAACAGCGCGAGGCGAGCGGCGATCTGGGCGGCACGATGCGGCTGGGCGCCTATCAGGCCAAGCTGGCAGGCAACAGCGTCGTCGCCTCCATCTATGGCAGCGAGGACATCTCGGAACGTCATCGTCACCGTTACGAGGTCAATACCGGCTATAAGGACGCGCTGGAAAAGGGCGGCCTGGTGTTCAGCGGCATGTCGCCCGACGGCACGCTGCCCGAGATCGTCGAGCGGCCCGATCACCCCTGGTTCGTCGGCGTGCAGTTCCACCCGGAACTCAAGTCCAAGCCCTTCGACCCGCATCCGCTCTTCGCCAGCTTCATCGAAGCGGCGGTCAAGCAGAGCCGGTTGGTGTGATTTGAGAACCCCGCCTCCAGATGATGGAGGCGGGTTTTTTCTTTTGGGCTGGCGGCGAGGCAAAGGCTTCGACTTCGCTCAGCCCAAACGGAGTCTCGAGAAAAAATCAAAAGGCGCCCGGACCCGTCGGTCCGGACGCCTCGCGACGTCTTTAGGGAGGGAAAGACGTCGAGCTTGCTTACGCCGCCTTGGCCTCGTCGGCCTTGTCGTCGGCGTGATGTTCCACTGCGGCGAGCGGCTGGCCCGTCTTGATCGCGATCGTCTTGGGCTTCATCGCCTCGGGCACCTCGCGGACGAGGTCGATGACGAGCAGGCCGTCGTTCAGGCGCGCATCCTCGACGAACACGAAGTCCGCCAGTTCGAAGCGCCGCTCGAACGAGCGATTGGCAATCCCGACATGCAAGAAGTTGGGCGCAGTCGCCTTGTCATCCTTCTTGCCGGTGACGAGCAGCATATTCTGCTGCGCAGTGATCTCGATTTCGTCCCGCGAGAAACCGGCCACCGCCAGGGTGATGCGGTAACGGTCCTCGGCCAGACGTTCGAGGTTGAAGGGGGGATAATTTTCCGCCGAAGCGCCACGCGCGTTGGTCTCCAGCAGATCGAACAGCCGGTCGAACCCGATGGTCGAACGACGATAAGGGGTCAGGTCGATACGCATGTCAAAACCTCCATCAGAAGCGAATTGAACCAGGATCGTCAGCGCCGCTCCGGCACGGAACGGCTTTGATCGATCGTGCGGCCCGATGATCGGCACCGCACGTGAACCAATATGGTTCATGAAAAATGGCCTTCAAGAGCCTCGCAGGATCGAAAAGCAAATCTTCACCCATCCCAAGCGTCGTGCGACTTGAATGTCTATTAAATTGATGTGCGAATAGGGTGTGAAACCAAAAGGGGAGCTTCCATGTCCTTGACCCTCGCGCTGGTTCTGGCGGCGCAGACGACGGCGGTGGCCGCCACCGAACCGCAGGATATAGCCGCCGCACAGGCACCACCGTCGCAAGCCCGCCGCGACGAAGGACGGCTCGGCACCGCACAGCAGGGCGGGGGCGACGTGGTCGTCACCGCGCGCCGCCGGGCCGAGACAATCCAGTCGGTGCCCATCGCCATGTCGGTGATCGGCGGCACCGCGCTGGCCGAGACGGGGACATACAATGTCAATCGGCTGACCCAGATACAGCCGACCCTGCAATTCTACTCGACCAACCCGCGCAATTCGGCGGCCAATATCCGTGGCCTGGGCGCTCCGTTCGGGCTCACCAATGACGGGATCGAACAGGGCGTCGGCATCTATGTCGATCAGGTCTATTACAGCCGCATCGCCTCGGCGACGTTCGACTTCACCGATACCGAGCGGATCGAGGTGCTGCGCGGGCCGCAGGGCACGCTCTATGGCAAGAACACCACGGCGGGCGCGATCAACATCATCACCCGCCCGCCCAGCTTTACGCCCGAGGCGCGGGTCGAGGTCAGCGGCGGCAATTACGACTTCTTCCAGGGCAAGGCGTCGGTGTCCGGCCCGCTGGTCGACGACAAGGTCGCAGTGCGGCTGTCCACCTCGATCACCACGCGGCGCGGTACCGTCTATAATAGCCGCCAGCAGGAGTGGCAGAATAGCCAGGACAATCTGTCGCTGCGCAGCCAGTTCCTGTGGCATGCGACGCCGACGCTCGATCTGACCCTGTCGGGCGATTATGCGCGGCAGAACCCCAATTGCTGCGTCCAATATTATGCGCGCGTGGGGGCGACGCAGCGGCCGGTCATCCGTCAATATGCCGCCCTGGCGGCGGCACAGGGCTATAGCGTGCCCTCGACCAACGCGTTCGACCGGGTGACCGATGTCGATACCGATCTGCGGGCCAAGCAGGAACTGGGCGGGCTGTCGCTGGTGGCCAATTGGGATGTGGGCGAGGCGACACTGACCAGCGTGTCGGCCTGGCGTTTCTGGCATTGGGATCCGTCGAACGACCGCGACTTCATCGGCCTGCCGATCACCACCGTCTCCGCGAATCCGTCGCAGCAGAGTCAGGTGACGCAGGAACTTCGCATCGCCTCCAACGGCAAGCGAACGCTGGATTATGTTCTGGGCGCTTTCTATTTCTGGCAGTCGATCGACACGCAAGGCTTGCAGGTGCAGGGCCCGGCGGCGAGCGCCTTCCTGCTCAACCCGACCAGTGCAGGCGGGCGCAATCCCGCGACGCTGAACGGGCTGACCTCGCGCAATAGGATCGGCTTCACGAACACCTCGGCGGCGTTGTTCGGCAAGCTGACCTGGCATGTCGACGATCGCCTGTCGGTATCGCCAGGGTTGCGGCTCAATTATGATCGCAAGGACGGCTCTTATGTCTCGACCGTCACCAACGGCGCGGGCTCGACGACGCTGACCAGTGACCAGCGCGGCGTTCTTGCGCCGCAGAGTTACACGCCGTCCTTCACCAACTGGAACCTGTCGGGCGACCTGACCATCGCGTACGAGTTCAATCCCAACGTCCATTATTACGCGACCTATGCGCGCAGCTATAAGTCGGGCGGCATCAACCTGTCCGGCCTGCCGCTCGACGGGCAGAACAATCCGATCCTGGCGACCCAGACGGTGAAACCCGAAAAGGTCAACCATTTCGAGCTGGGGCTGAAGACCCAGTTCGCCGATCGCCGCGCGACGGTGAACATCGCGGGCTTCTGGACCGAGATCGCCGACTATCAGGCGACGGTGAACAATCTGCAGGTCAACGTCCTGCGCGGTTATCTCGCCAATGCCGGCCGGGTGCGGACGCGCGGTATCGAGATCGATTCGGCCTTCCGCCCGACGCAGCGGTTCAACGTCTATGCCAATGGCGCCTTCACGGACGCGCGCTACACGCGCTTCACCAACGCGCCATGCCCGCCGGAACTGTCGGGTGGCACGGCCCTGCCGGTGGTGAACGGCCAGATCGTCGGCACGCCGGCGGCGGCGGGGACGCCGGGCAACTCGCTGCCCTATTGCGATATTTCGGGCCAATGGTTGCCGGGCGTGTCGCGCTGGGCATTTTCCTATGGCGCCGAATATGATCTGCCCGCGACCGTGGCCGGGACCGAGGGGCAATTCTATCTGGGCTATGACGGTAGCTATCGGTCGAAATTCTCGTCCAATCCGTCACGCTCGGCCTATACCGATATCAACGGCTACAGCCTGTCCAACGTCCGGGCCGGGTTCAAGGCGCCGGGCAATCTGAACGCCTTTGTCTGGGTGCGGAACCTGTTCGACCACGATTATTACGAACTGCTGGCGACCCAGTCCGGGTCGACCGGATTGATCGTCGGCCAGCCGGGCGATCCGCGAACTTACGGGTTCACGATTTCCAAGTCCTTCTGATCCTGTCCTCCCCAAGCGCCGCTTGGGGAGGACCCCGTTCGCGAAAGCTGTGGGTGAAGCGCGACGCCCCAATGACGAATCACAGGATTCGTCCACATTCGGTTCATCTTGATCTGGTATAGCGACAGTCCCGTAAACGGGCGCCGGGCCGGCATCTGGGGATGGAGTCTGGAAGCTCCCCGTTTCCCTCGCCGGTTCCGGCGGCTTTTCGGTGGGACAGGATATGCGGAAGGGCCCGAATGACAAACGCCCGGACCGTTTCCGATCCGGGCGCCTGCGTGACGATCGCTCGTCAGCCCCCTTTTCCCGCTCCCGCATCAACCTCTTTGGGTGAGCGTTGGAGCAATCCCCGAACCACGGCCGTTTCTGCCTGTGTCTCAGTAAGATTGTGTTACGTTAGGGAAGGCTGGCTTGTCATCCCTCTTGCGGCATCTGCGCTACGATTGCTCGGCCGGTGTGGCGTGCGCGCAACAATCCCCGGATTGGCCGGTTTTGCAGGCCGAACCCGGTGCGGCATTGCCAGCATCGGGTGCCGCTCCTACAGCCTCACGGCATTTCCTTGTCTTCATGGATCGATCGGACCTCAATGATCCTGTCTCGTTACGAACGGATGATCGCGCGGCGCTATCTGCTGCCGGGCAAGGGGGAGGCGTTCATCTTCCTCGTCGCCTCGATCAGCCTGGTCGCGGTCATGCTGGGCGTCGCCGCGCTGGTCATCGTCATGAGCGTGATGAACGGCTTTCGCGCCGAACTGTTCGACAAGATCGTCGGGCTCAACGGGCATGCTGTGGTGCAGGGGGTGGGCGGCCGCCTGCCCGACTGGCGCGACATCGTGCGCGACGCCCGTGCGACACCCGGCGTCACCAGCGCGGTGCCGATGATCGAACAACCGCTGATGTCCAGCTATAATGGCCGGGTCGAGGCGGTGTTGGTGCGCGGCATGCGCGTCGCCGATATTCGGGGCAACTCCGCGATCCGGTCCAAGATCGTCATGGGCAATCTGAACAGCATCACGCCCGGCAGCGGCCGGATCGCGATCGGCAGCCGCCTGGCCGAGGCGTTGGGCGCGAGCGTGGGCTCAGAGATTTCGCTGATCAGTCCGCAGGGACAGACCACGCCCTTCGGCACCGTGCCCCGGATCGTCAGCTATACGGTCGGCGCGATCTTCGAGATCGGAGTGTATGACTATGACAAGGCCTATGTCATCATGCCGATCGAGGATGCGCAGACACTGCTTCTGATGGGCGACACGGTCGGCATGGTCGAGATTCAGACGGTGGACGCCGACCGGGTGGGGCAGATCCTGGCCCCGCTGGCCGACAAGTTGGGCGGGCGTGCGGTGATCGCCGACTGGCGGACGATGAACGCACAATTGTTCGAGGCGCTGGCGGTCGAGCGGGTGGCGATGTTCACCGTGCTGTCGATCATCATACTGGTCGCGGTCTTCAACATCCTGTCCTCGCTGATCATGCTGGTCCGTGCCAAGACGCGTGACATTGCGATCCTGCGCACCATGGGCGCGACGCGGGGCGGGTTGATGCGGATCTTCATGACGGTGGGCACGACGATCGGCGCGCTGGGGACGCTGGCCGGGCTGGTATTGGGGGCGATCTTCCTCTTCTACCGCCAGGGCGTGGTGAACTTCGTCCAGTTCGTGACGGGGCAGAATCTGTGGGACCCATCGATCCGCTATCTGACCGAGCTGCCCTCCAAGACCGATCCCGTCGAGGTCATCGTCATCGCGTCGATGGCGCTGGTCTTTTCCTTCCTCGCCACGCTCTACCCCGCCTGGAAGGCGGCGAGCACGGACCCGGTTCAGGTGCTGCGCTATGAATGATCCGATCATCCGCATGGGGGCCGCCATACAGCGCCCCGCCGCCGAGCCGGTGCTGGAGACGCGCGGACTCTCGCGCAGCTTCACCCAGGGCGGCCAGACGATCGAGGTGCTTCGCGGTGTCGACCTGGCCATCGCGCCGGGCGAGATCGTGGCGCTGCTCGGCCCCTCGGGCTCGGGCAAGTCGACGCTGTTGCAGGCGGTCGGCTTGCTGGAGGGCGGTTTCTCCGGCTCGATCCGGATCGCGGGCGAGGAGGTGTCGAAGCTCGACGCGCATGGCCGCACCATTGCGCGGCGCGATCATCTGGGCTTCGTCTATCAGTTCCACCATCTGTTGCCCGATTTCAACGCGATCGAGAATGTCGTGCTGCCGCAGCTGGTGCAGGGCAAGCTGCCTGCCGCCGCCGACGAGCGGGCCAAGGGTCTTCTCACCGCGCTCGGCCTCGGCCATCGGCTGACCCACCGGCCCAGCCAATTGTCCGGCGGCGAGCAGCAGCGCGTGGCGGTCGCCCGTGCGCTGGCCAACCAGCCGCCTTTGGTGCTGGCGGACGAGCCCACCGGCAATCTGGACGAACATACCTCTGAAGTGGTGCTGGCCGAGTTCCTGCGGCTAGTGCGGGGCGAGGGGTCGGCGGCGCTGATCGCGACCCATAACGAGCGGCTAGCGCTGAAGATGGACCGGGTGGTCCGGCTGCATGAGGGGCGGTTGCAATGAATCCATGGTCCGAGACGCCGACGCTGACCGGCCGTCACGTCACGCTCCGCCCGTTCGAAGAGGCGGATCTGCCCGCCCTGGTCGAGGCGGCACGACAGGGCGATCTCTGGAACATCTTCTATGCCAATGTCTCGATGATGAAGACGCCCGAGCGCTGGCTGGTGGCGGCGCTCAAGGAACGGGATGTCGGCCGGGCGCTGCTCTTCACCGTCGAGACGCCGAATGGCGAGGTGGTGGGCACGACGCGCTATATGCGCATGGCGCCCCAGCATCGGCGCTTGGAAATCGGTGGTACCTTCTACGCCACCCGCGTCCAGCGGACCGGCGTCAATACCGAGGCGAAGCGGATGCTCCTCGCCCATGCATTCGAGGTGATGGAGTGCCAGGCCATCCAAATCCGCACCGACGCGCTCAACAAGCGTAGCCAGGCGGCGATCGAGCGGCTGGGCGCCAAGAAGGACGGGGTGTTACGCGGGCATCAGGTGATGGCCGACGGGCGCATTCGCGACAGCATCGTCTATTCGATCATCGACCGCGAATGGCCGGGCGTGCGCGCCAATCTCGATTATCTGCTGGAGAAATACGCATGAGCGGAATTGCGGATTTCACTGTCCGGGCGGCGGATGGTCAGCCTGTCGACATGGCGACATATGCCGGGCGCGTCCTGCTGGTGGTGAACACTGCGTCCAAATGCGGCTTCACTCCGCAATATGAGGGGCTGGAGGCGCTGCATCGCCGATATGAGACGCAAGGGCTGACGGTGCTGGGCTTTCCGTGCAACCAGTTCGGCGCGCAGGAGCCGGGCGATGCGGCGGAGATCGCGAATTTCTGTTCTTTGACCTATGACGTGACCTTCCCGGTGATGGCGAAGGTCGAGGTCAATGGCGACGCGGCCGAACCGCTGTTCCAGTGGCTGAAGGCGCAGGCACCGGGCGTGCTGGGGACCAAGGCGATCAAGTGGAACTTCACCAAATTCCTGGTCGATCGCTCGGGCAAGGTGGTCGGCCGCTATGCCCCGACGACCAAGCCCGAGGATCTGGCGCGCGACATCGAGGGTCTGCTGTAAACTAGACATCCGTTCAGCCTCGGCGAAGTCGAAGGCCGAGCCACCTGCTCAAAGTGAAAACGCGCTCGCGCCCTTCTTGTGATCCAGTGCCGAGGCGATCGACGTGATGCCCCCGAAGAAGAAGCTCAGCCCCAGAATATAGCCCGGCAGCGTCATCGCGCTCCATGGCAGCGTGGCCAGCACGAACACCGCCAGGATGATGTTGAGCACGCCCAACGCGATCATCCATCCGCGCCGACGGCGCATCCGCGCGCCCAAGCCGATCTCCAGCGCGCCGCGCAGACCCAGCCACACCGCGACCAGCAAGGTAATCGAGATCGCGCCCGTCGCCGGCTCGAACGCCATGATCAGTCCGATGACGAGCGAGATCAGGCCAAAGCCGATGGCATAGCCGCGCCCCTCATGGCCCTTGCCGAAAATCCCCGCACCGATCGCCACGATCCCCGACGCCAGAAAGAACGCCCCGATGACGAGCGTCGCCGCCAGCGTGGCCGGCACGGGAAAGACGAACGCCGCCAGGCCAAGCAGTGCCGACAATATGCCATAGGCCAGGATCCAGCCCCAGCCCGCGCCGGGGCGAAGCGAAGTCGCATAGGATCGATCGGTGTCGGTCATCGTCAATATCCTGCGGTAGATCAGTCCTTCTGTTGCCGTAACGGATCGCCTTTCGCCGGGTTCCGCGCTGGTCGAATCACGCGAGGTCGGGTAGGGATGGGGCATGCATTCCGGTTATGTGCCCCTCCGCATCTTTTCCTCCTTCACGATGCTCGATGGCGCGATCGATCCCAAGGCGATAGCCGCGCAGGCCCAGGCCAATAACTTCCCCGCCGCCGGGCTGACCGATCGCAACGGCCTCTATGCCGCCATGGCCTTTTCCGACGCCGCGAAGAAAGCGGGGGTGCAGCCGATCATCGGCACGATGCTGGGCATCGCGCGGCCCGACATGCCCGACAATGTCGGCGCGGTGGTCGACTGGATCGCGCTCTATGCGCAGGACATGACCGGCTATGACAATCTATGCGCGCTGGTATCGGCGGCGCATCTCGACCGGCCGATCGAGCTGGCCGCGCATGTCGGCTTCGACACGCTGGAGAAGTTCAGCACCGGCCTGATCGCGCTGACCGCGGCCGGGGAGGGCGGCATCGCGCGGCTGTTCGCCGAAGGCCAGCCGGACCGGGCCAAGGCCTATGCCGACCGGCTCCAGACGATCTTCGGCGACCGGCTCTATGTCGAACTGGCGCGGCGGAACGATCCCATAGAGATCGCGGCCGAGCAGGAGTTGATCGACCTCGCCTATGACCGCGACCTGCCGCTGGTCGCGACCAATCCCTGCTGCTTTGCCGATAGCGGCTTTCGCGACGCGCATGACGCCATGCTGTGCATCGCCAATTCGACCTATGTCGAAATGGACGACCGCCCCAAGAGCAGCCCCGAGGCCTGGCTCAAGCCCGCCGAGGTGATGAAGCAGCTTTTCGCCGACCTGCCCGAGGCGATCAACAACACGCTGGTCGTGGCGCAGCGCTGTGCCGTGATGGCGCCGTGGCGCAAGCCCATCCTGCCCAGCCTGGCGGGCGACCGCGAGGGCGAGGCGGCGATGCTCCGCCGCGACGCCACGGCGGGGCTGGAGGCGCGGCTCGACCGTATCGCCGAACTGGAGGGCGAGGGCGAACCCGGCTGGCGGGAGGCCTATCACGAACGGCTCAAGTTCGAGGTCGACATCATCATCCAGATGGGCTTCCCCGGTTACTTCCTGATCGTCGCCGACTTCATCAAATGGGCCAAGGACCACGACATTCCCGTGGGGCCGGGCCGTGGTTCGGGCGCGGGCTCGGTGGTCGCCTGGGCGCTGACCATCACCGACCTCGACCCGCTGAAGCTGGGCCTGCTGTTCGAGCGCTTCCTGAACCCGGAACGCGTGTCGATGCCCGACTTCGATATCGACTTTTGCGAAACCCGGCGTGGCGAGGTCATCCGCTACGTCCAGGAGAAATATGGTCGCGACCAGGTCGCGCAGATCATCACCTTCGGTAAGCTGAAGGCGCGCGCGGTGTTGAAGGACACCGGCCGCGTGCTCCAGATGAGCTATGGCCAGGTCGATCGCCTCGCCAAGCTGGTCCCGAACCATCCGACCGACCCCTGGGACCTGAAGCGCGCGCTGAACGGTGTGCCGGAGCTGGCGAAGGAATATGCCAACGACAATCAGGTCCGGCGGTTGCTCGACCTGGCGACCAAGCTGGAGGGGCTGCCGCGCCACAGTTCGACCCACGCCGCCGGGGTGGTGATTGGCGACCGTCCGCTGGCGCAGCTGGTCCCGCTCTATCGCGACCCGCGCTCGGACATGCCGGTCACGCAGTTCGACATGAAGTTCGTCGAGGGCGCGGGGCTGGTCAAGTTCGACTTCCTCGGCCTCAAGACGCTGTCGGTGCTGCAAAAGGCGGTACAGCTGCTCGCCAAGCGCGGGGTTGAGGTCGATCTGGGCGCGCTGGCCTGGGATGACGAGGCCACTTATGCTTTGCTCCAGAAGGGCGACACGGTCGGCGTGTTCCAGCTGGAATCGGAAGGCATGCGGCGCACCCTGTCCGCCGTACGCCCGACCAATTTCGGCGACATCATCGCGCTCGTGTCGCTCTATCGGCCGGGTCCGATGGACAATATCCCCAGCTTCGGTCGCCGCAAGCAGGGGACCGAGGAGATCGTCTACCCGCATCCCCTGCTCGAACAGATCTTGTCCGAGACCTATGGCATCTTCGTCTATCAGGAACAGGTGATGCAGGCCGCGCAGATCCTGGCGGGCTATTCGCTGGGCGGCGCGGATCTTCTCCGCCGCGCGATGGGCAAGAAGGTCAAGGCGGAGATGGACGCGCAGCGCACCATCTTCGTCAAGGGATGCCAGGAGGTGAACGGCATCCCGTCGCAGAAGGCCAATGAGCTGTTCGACTTGATCGACAAGTTCGCAGGGTACGGCTTCAACAAGAGCCATGCGGCGGCCTATGCGCTGCTGGCCTATCAGACCGCATGGCTGAAGGCGCATCATCCGCACGAATTCTACGCCGCGTCGATGTGCTACGACATGGCGCTGACCGACAAGCTGGCGATTTTCGTCGACGACGCGCGGCGGATGGGCGTGACGATGCTGCCGCCCTGCATCAATGCCAGCCAGGCGGAGTTCGATGTCGAGCCACATGAGGACGGCCTGGGCGTCCGCTATGCGCTGGGTGCGCTAAAGTCGGTGGGCGAGGGCGCGATGGAGAAGCTGGTCGTCGAGCGTAACGCGGGCGGCCCCTTCGCCTCGCTCGATGCGCTGGCCAAGCGCGTCGATCCGCGCCTGATGAACAAGCGCCAGCTGGAGACGCTGGCGTCCGCAGGGGCGTTCGACGGGATCGAGGTCAATCGCGCGGGCGTCCATGCGGTCGCCGAAACCGTCCTTGCCATCGCCGCGCGCACCCATGAGGGGCGGACCAGCGGGCAGGGCGGGCTGTTCGGCGAGACGGAGGTGGCGGGCGACGCGATCAAGTTGCCGACCGGCACCCGCTGGAGCCTGTCGCAGCGGATGGAGCAGGAGAAGGAAGCATTCGGCTTCTATTTCTCCGCCCATCCGGTCGATCGCCATGCGCATATCGCCAAGATGCACGGCGCGCGGACCTACACCTCGCTGACCGACCTTATCATCCCCGACGACGGTGCGCGGATCGGCGCGACCATGGCGGCGCTGGTCGAGGATGCGCGCTGGCGGACCTCGGCGCGGGGCAAGCGCTATATGATGGCGCAGCTATCCGATGCGACGGGGCAGTTCCTGGCAACCTGTTTCGACGATTCGGTGGCGGGCGATCTGGAAAAGGCCGCCAAGGAGGGCGATTGCGCGCTCATCACCGTCGAGCTGGATCGCCGTCCGGGCGAAGAGGCGCCGCGTGTCAGCATCAAGCGGGTCCAGCCATTCGATGGTCTCGCCAGCACCGCGAAATTCGTGGTCGAAGTGACGGTGGCGGACAAGGCGGCGTTCAAGGCATTGCATGCGATGCTCGACCCACTGCGCAACGGCCGGGGCGAGGTGCGGGCGCGGATCGCGGGGCCGGACGGCGATACGCTGCTGATGCTGGGGCGCAACTTCCTGCTCGATGCCGAATTGGCGAGCCATATCGAGGATTTGCCTGGTGTCACCGCGGTTGCGATGAAGTCGTCGGAGGCGCGGCTGGCGCTGGTAGGGTAATGGCTGAACCGTCGCCCCAGCGCATGCTGGGGCGACAGCCAGGCATCAGCCCCCGACTTCGCGCCGATCCTGCTCTTCCTCACCGGCATCTCCGTGATTGCCATAGCCACCACCCGAGCTATCGGCCTCGTCTTCGTTCGGCACCTGCTCCGGCTGGGTCTGTTCGGGATCGTGGACCATCATCGCTCTCCTTCACCGGCCCAACGCGTGGACGAAGCGGGATGATCCTCAAAACAACTCGCCTTGCGCTCCCTTTGGCGGGCGAAACAGGCTGGTGTCGAGCAGCGGCCGATCGCGGTTCAGCCCATGCAGCCGACATGCTCGGTGGAAACGAACGCGCAGCAATTCCGCCCAGGGGCCTTGTCCGCGCATCCGGGTGAAGAAGCCGGGATCATTGTCTCGCCCGCCGCGCAGCGACTGGATGATCGCCATCACCTTGCCCGCCCGTTCGGGGAAATGCGTATCCAGCCAGGCGCGGAATAGCGGCGCGACTTCGTGCGGCAGGCGGACGGGGATAAAGAAGGCATGACCGGCCCCCGCCTGCGCCGCACCGGCAACCAGATGCTCGATCTCATGGTCGGTGATGGCCGGGATCACCGGCGCCAGCGAGACATAGGTCGGGATGCCCGCCGCCGACAGCTTCGCCACCGCTGCAAGCCGTCGCTCGGGCGTGGGCGCGCGAGGCTCGACCGTCCGCGACAATCTGGCGTCGAGCGACGTGACCGAGACGCACACCGTCGCCAGCCCCTTGGCAGCCATCGGTGCCAGAATGTCGATGTCGCGTACCACCCGGTCGGACTTGGTGGTGATCGCGACGGGATGGTTCGTCTCGGCCAGCACCTCCAGGATTTGCCGGGTGATTCGCCATTGCTGCTCGATCGGCTGATAGGGATCGGTATTGGTGCCCAGCGCGATCGGCGCGACGCGATAGCCGGGCTTCGCGAGTTCGACGCGAAGCAGCGCGGCGGCATCCGGCTTGGCGAACAACTTGGTCTCGAAATCCAGCCCCGGCGAAAGGTCGTGATAGGCATGGGTCGGTCGCGCGAAGCAATAGATGCAGCCATGCTCGCACCCGCCATAGGCATTGATCGACTGGCTGAACGGTACGTCGGGCGAGCTATTCCGGGTCAGGATCGTGCGGGGTTTGACGATCGTCACGCTCGTCCGCAGCCGTGGCGGTTCGCCGTCGACCACCGCGCGCTGGTCCAGCCAGTCGCCGTCCGCCTCCTGTTCGGGCAAGTTGAAGCGCCGGCTCGTCGCATTCCCGGTCGCGCCCCGGCCCGTGATCCTCGTCACGGTAGCACCCCTGAGCGGCGCGCGATCATATCAGAAGAATCGTCCTTGACCATGGGGTCAGGCTATCGCATCAACGGGAACGTATCAAGAACGAGGGGAAGTGTGATGGCACGGTTCGAGTATCTGGAGCTTCCGGTTTCCGATCGGGCGGAGGCCAAGCGCTTCTATGCCGATGCGTTCGGTTGGGACTTCACCGATTTCGGTCCCGATTATGCCGCGACGATGAGCGGGGACACCGATCTCGGCCTCGACGCCTCACCCGAGAAGGTCGCCGCGCCGTTGCCGGTGATACGCGTCGACGACCTGGAGGCGGCACAGGCGGCGGTCGAGCGCGCGGGTGGCGCGATCAGCGTGCCGATCTTCGCCTTTCCGGGCGGCAGGCGTTTCCACTTCCGCGATGTCGACGGTCACGAACTCGCCGCGATGCAGGCCGACTGAGCGATCAGCGCTCCAGCAGCCGGGGCATGAGTTCGACGAAGTTGCAGGGGCGGTGACGGCTGTCGAGCTGATCGCGCAATATGCCGTTCCAGGCGTCCTTCACCGCACCCGTCGAGCCCGGCAGCGCAAAGATATAGGTCCCGCGCGCGACGCAGGCGCAGGCGCGCGACTGGATGGTCGAGGTGCCGATCGTCTGGAAGCTGAGCCAGCGGAAGAGTTCGCCGAAGCCGGGAATCATCTTGGTGGCGACGCGCTCGACCGCTTCGGGGGTCACGTCGCGGCCGGTCACGCCGGTGCCGCCGGTGGTCAGGATGCAGTCGATGCTGCCGTCGTCGATCCATCGATGGAGTTGCGCGACGATATGGTCGGCATCGTCGCGCAGGATAGTCCGCTCGGCTAGGTCATGGCCCGCCTCGGTCAGCAGCCCGACCAGCGTATCGCCCGAACGATCCTCCGCCAGCGAGCGGGTGTCGGAGACGGTCAGCACCGCGATGCGGACGGGCAGGAACGGGCGGGTCGTATCGATGGGCATGGCGGCTTTCGAAACAGAGATTGGCGGGTAACGCTCCGACGGGGATAGAGGGGGCGGCTTGGCGATAGGGGGGCTTGCTCTTCGACGTCGCTCAGCGTGAACGGAGGTTGGGGACCGGGTCCCGCTCCAAATGTCGTTCACGCTGAGCGACGTCGAAGGCCATGCTATGCCGACGCCTCAAATCCACTCAATTCGCCTGGGGAACCGCCGTGCTCGATTGCGGGCTGATCGTGGCGTTCAGGGCGATCGTCGTCTTCGCGGGTAGGCTCGCTTGTGCGACATTGGGGCGTTGCAGTCGGATCGCACTCGCGCCCGGCAGCCCCGGGAAGCGCGGCCATAGCCCCTGGGCCAGCGCCGACCGGCTGGGCGACTTGCTCTTGCCGGTCTGGCCTTCGTACATCCAGTAATTGCGCAGGACCATGGTGACATATCCGCGCGTCTCCCAATAGGGGATGCTCTCGATGTAGAGCAGCGGATCGCCATTGTCGCGCACGATGCTGTTCCACTCGGCCACGGGCTTGGGCCCGGCATTATAGGCGGCGATGACCTTGGGCAGTAGGCCGCCGGTGACGCCGGTCATGTCGCGGAGACGCTCCAGATGGCGCTGGCCGATGTCCATGTTGGTCGAGGGCTTGGTCAGCGCGCTGCGGTCGATCGATACACCGCGTTCGCGCGCGAAATCGGTGGCGGCGGCGGGCATGATCTGCATCAGGCCATAGGCACCGGCGGGGCTGATGACCTTGTTGCGGAATCCGCTCTCCTGCAGCGTATGGGCGTAGACCAAGGCCTTTTCGACGCGCCAGCCGCTGTCAGGCGTCCAACTCGGTGTCGGATAACGGGCCTCGGCGGTCGCGGTGACACCGGCCGGACAGTTATGCGCCAGCCAGACGGTCGTCGCGGGCAGGTCGAGCGATTCGGCCAGGCGGACCAGACTGCGAAACTCGCCAGACTGGCCGATCCGGGCCTGTTGCCGGATCACGGTGTCGGCCAGGTCGGTCTCCCCGATCTCGACCAGCGCGGCGGCGACCAGGATGTTGGGGCGACGGTCCAGCGCGGCCCAGTCGGTCGCGACCAGTTGCCCGCGTGCTTCCCGGTCGCCACGCATCCCCAGCGCCTGCCGGGCGAGCTGACCATAGAAGCTCTCACGGAATTGCGAGGCGGAGCGCAGCCGTCCCTCGACCCGGTCGGGGCGTCCGCACACCATATCGGCGCGTGCGGCCCAGTAGAGCGCAGCGGCGCGCAGATCGACATCGGTTGCGCGCGCCGCCGTCCCCTCGAACGCGGTTTCGGCGGTCTGGCAGTCATTCTGACGCCAGGCGGAAAGCGCGACGGTCCAGCGCCCCTGGATCGCCCAATCGCCGACCCCGTCCGCCGCCTTGGCGGCCAAGGTCCGGGCGTTGGCGTCGTCGCCCATCAGGAAATAGATCCAGGCGACACGCTGCTGCCACTCGGTCAGCGCTTCCGGCGAAAGGCCCTGTGTCGATTCGAGCAGCGCCAGCGCAGAGGGGCCGTCATCCGCCTTGACGAAGGGCTGCATCTTCACCGCCAGATCGGCGGCGATCATGTCGCTCTTGACGCTTTTGGCGCGGAGCCGGCGGGGCGCGCCGTCCTGCCAGATCAGATTATGGGCTTCGGGCAGCGGGGGCAGGTCGCGCGCTCCACGCGAACGAGCCAGGCGGGCGAGCTGTTCGGCCTGGGGCAGCTCGGGGGCTTCGTTGAGCAGCGCGACCAGCCGGTCGACCTCGACCTTGGGTGAGCCCTTGGCGGTGTAGAGTTCGGCGCGAGCGATCGCGTGGAGCGGGCCGGGCTTGAGCGCGTCGAGTTCCAACTGCGCATCGGTCCAGCGGCTTTCGCGGATCGCGGCGAAGACGCGGGTATAGCCGGCCTTCTGATCGGGATCGAGCAGCGCGGGAATGCTGGGCGGTATCTTGGCGGCGGGGGCGGGAAGGGCGACGCGGGCATCGCCACCGGTGGCGGGGTCGATCGGGGCGGCGGTGCTTGGCGTGGCGGCGATCATGGCCCCGACTGTCAGCCCATAGGCGGCAAGCGACCCCAATTTCATCCTCGCATATCCCCCATCAGCATTTGCAGGTCCTTCCAGCTTTCCGCCTTGGCCATCGGCTTCTCGATCAGGAAGCGCGGATGGAAGCTGGCGACGGCCCGACTCTTGCCGTTCTTATGGTCAACATCGTGCGAATGTCCGCGTGCGCTGGTCAATTCGGTCCCGAGCACGGCACGGCTCGCCGCATTGCCCATCAGCAACAGGCCGCGCGGCCGGATCAGGCCGACATGGTGCAGCGCGATTTCCGCCAGCCGCGCTTGCAACCCGACGGGTGTCCGCCCCGCAAGCGGTCGCCGGGCGCAGACCGAGGCGAGATGCACCGTGTCGCGAGACTGTCCGATGGCGGCCAGCATCCGGTCGAACAACCGGCCCGATGCGCCGGACAGAATTTGCCCTGCCTCGCCGTCCTCGCGATCGGGGCAGTCGACCAGTACCATCAGCGCGGTATCGGCGGGGCCGGTCGCGGTCAGCGAGACGCCGTCCCATGCCGTCTCCGGCGCGGCGTCGGACAGGCGCCAGGCCAGGAACGCCTCCAGCGTGTCGGGCAACAAGGCGGTGGCGGCAACCGGCGCCGACGCTGCGACCGAAGCGCTGACGCCCGCCCTGATAGCTGAGGCGAAGACCATCGGCTGCGCCGGCTCGGCCGCCATCCAGTCGCGGGGCGCATCCTCGACCAGCAGGTCGACGCCCGCGTCATGCCACCAGTCGAGCACGCTGGCCGCCTGCGCGCTATCGAACGGTGCGCTGTCGAACGTCGGAAAAGCCCCCATATGGGATTAGCCCATGCTGCAAGGTTGACGTGCGCGTCAATCTGTCGGATCGGCAGTCAGGACAAGTTGTTTCCCGTCCGCGCCCGGACGAGCCCGATCCACGGGACGCTACGGCAGCGGCAGGGACCAGATGCGAGGATGCCATGAGCGAACGCGAATCGATGCCCTATGACGTGGTGATCGTCGGCGCCGGCCCGGCGGGCCTGTCGGCCGCGATCCGCCTGAAGCAATTGGCAGGCGAAACCGGCGGCGAATTGTCGGTCTGCGTGCTGGAAAAGGGATCGGAAGTCGGTGCCCATATCCTGTCGGGCGCGGTGATCGACCCGATTGCGCTCGACGAACTGCTGCCCGACTGGCGCGAGGATGGCTGTCCGCTCGCCGAGGTGCCGGTGACGGAGAATCATCACTGGATCCTGACCGCGGGCAAGCATCGCAACGTGCCACACGCGCTGGTCCCGCCCTTCATGCACAATAAGGGCACCTATACGGGCAGCCTGGGCAATCTGTGCCGCTGGCTGGCGGGCAAGGCCGAGGAACTGGGGGTCGAGATCTTCCCCGGTTTCGCCGCCGCCGAGATCCTGTTCCACGAGGATGGCCGGGTGAAGGGCGTGGCGACCGGCGACATGGGCGTGGCGCGCGACGGAACCCACAAGCCCGATTACCAGCCGGGCCTGGAACTCCACGCGAAATACACCTTCTTCGCCGAGGGCGTGCGCGGGCATCTGTCGAAGGAGATCATCCGCCAGTTCGACCTTGCGCGTGATAGCGATCCGCAGATATATGGCCTCGGCATCAAGGAATTGTGGGACATCGATCCCGCCAAGCATGTGCCGGGCCGCGTCATCCATACCCAGGGCTGGCCGCTGGGCGACGACGCCAATGGCGGCGGCTTCATCTATCACCAGGCGGGTGGGCAGGTCGCGATAGGCTTCGTGACGTGGCTGAACTATTCCAACCCGTACATCTCCCCGTTCCAGGAGATGCAGAAGTGGAAGACCCATCCGGTCATCGCCGAGCTGCTGAAGGGCGGCAAGCGCGTCTCTTACGGCGCGCGCGCCATCAATGACGGCGGATTGCAGGCGATCCCCAAGCTGACCTTCCCCGGCGGCGTGCTGGTCGGCTGTTCGGCGGGCTTCCTCAACGTGCCGCGGATCAAGGGCACGCATGGCGCGATGAAGTCGGCGATGCTGGCCGCCGAGGCGGCGTTCGCGGCGGTGCAGGCGGGGCGCGAGGGCGACGAGCTGACCGACTATCCCGAGGCGTTCCGCGCCTCCTGGCTCTACAAGGAGCTGGCGGGCGTCCGCAACGTCGTGCCTTTGGTCAAGAAATATGGCGATTTCGTCGGCAGCGGGCTTGCCAACGTCACCATGTGGTCCGAGCATTTCGGGCTGAAAATGCCCTTCACCATGAAGCACAAGCCCGATCACGAGACGCTGTGGCGCAAGGATCAGGTGAAGAAGCCCGACTATCCCAAGCCCGATGGCGTACTGACCTTCGATCGCCTCTCTTCGGTGTTCCTGTCGAACACCAACCATGAGGAGGATCAGCCGGTCCATCTGACGCTCAAGGATGCGAGCGTGCCGATCGCGCACAACCTGCCGTTGTTCGACGAGCCCGCGCAACGCTACTGCCCGGCGGGCGTTTATGAGGTGGTGGATGTGGACGAGGGCGATCCGAAATTCGTGATCAACGCCCAGAACTGCGTCCACTGCAAGACGTGCGACATCAAGGACCCGACCCAGAACATCAATTGGGTCGTACCCGAAGGCGGCGGAGGGCCCAATTATCCCAATATGTAAGCGTTCGTCCGTCGTCGCGGGCCCGGCCTTGGCGCTGATCGCGGCCATGGTCGCCGCCCCGGCGGCGGCGGCGGTGAAGGCGGGGCCCGAACCGCTCGCCGCCTATTTGTCCGCCCGTGTCGCGGCGGCGGAGGGGCGTTCGGCGACGGCGGCGAGCGATTATGCGGTCGTGCTGACACAGTGGCCCGACGATCCGGCGGTGGCGGTGCGGGCCTATCGGGAAGCGATGATCAGCGGCGACGAGGCCCTCGCCCTGCGCGCCGCGCGCGTCATGGAGGCAGAAAAGGTCGCGCCGATCGACGTGGCGTTGCTCGATCTTGCCATCGCGGCGCGCAAGCATGACCGCGCAGCTTATGATTCGGCCTTGAAGCGGATCGATGATGGCGCACTGCGCATCCTGTCGCCGGTGCTGCGGGCATGGGGTGGCTGGGACCGCAGACAGGCCATCGAACCGGCGCTCGACAGCGCGGGTAAGGAGCCAGTCGCCCGCCGTCTGGCCGAGGAGCACCGGGTCCTGCTGGCGCTGGCCGGACGCAAGATGGACGACGCGGCGGCGCGGCTGATGCTGGAGACGATGCGCGTGCCCGCCGATACGCGGATCGCGGCGGCGGAACTGATGGCGGGGCGGGGCGACGAGGGCAATGCGCGTGGCCTGCTCACCGATCCTCTGGTCGCTTCGGATCGCAAGGCCCTGGGGCGAAAGGCTGATCTCGGCTTTGGCGTGTCGCGACTGCTCGCGCGTGTGGGTGCCGAACTGGTCGGGGAGGGGCCACGCCCGCTGGTGATCGCGCTGGCGCGCACCGCATTGATTGCCGACCCAGGCAATGATCGCGCCCGATTGTTGATGGCGGAGGCGCTGGCGAAGGACGAAGCCTGGGATGCCGCGATCGCCGCACTGGAAGGTGTCGACCCCGACCGCGCCTTCGCCCACCGCGCGGCGGTCGTCCGGATCGGCCTGCTCGGCGAAGCGGGGCGGCCCGGCGAAGCGCTGTTGCTGGCGCGAGGGCTGGCGATGGGCCAGTCGGCGGGAGTGGATGACTGGCAGGTCTATGCCGACCAGCTCATCGCCGCAAAGCGCCCGGCCGACGCCGCCATCTGGTATGAACGTGTCACCCGTGCCGATCCTCCGCTCCCTTGGGTGGCCTGGCTGCAATATGGCGGTGCCCTGGACCAGGCGGGTCAGGCGGACGAGGCCGATGCGGCATTGGCGCGCGCCGTTGCGCTGGGGCCGGACGAGCCGCTGGCGCTCAACTATCTGGGCTATGCGCGGATCGAGCGCGGGCGCGACGTGCCGGCCTCGCTGGCGCTGCTCGAACGCGCGAGCAAGCTGGCACCCGACGATGCCTCGGTCACCGACTCGCTGGGTTGGGGCTATTTCAAGGCGGGACAGACCAATCGCGCGCTGCCGCTGGTCGAGCAGGCCGCGATGGCCGAGCCTGCCAATAGCGAGATCGCCGATCATCTGGGCGATATCTATTGGGCCTTGGGGCGGCATTACGAGGCGCGCTATGCTTGGCGGGCGGCGGCGCTGACCGCCGACGATGGGGCGCAGGCGGGGCTGGCGGCCAAGCTGGCGCGCTGAACGCCCTTGCCGCGCCGCGCGGGGCAAAGCATGGGCAGGACATGACCGCCATCGTCGAGACCGCGCCCGCCAAGATCAACCTTGCCCTGCATGTCCGCCGTCGCCGGGCCGATGGCTATCATGAGCTGGAGACGTTGTTCGCCTTTTGCCGCGACGGTGACACGGTCACGGTCGCGGCGGCGGAGGTGGATCGACTGACGCTGACCGGCCCTTTTGCCGCCGTGCTGGCGGGTGAGGCGCAGGAGGATAATCTGGTCACCCGCGCCGCGCGCCAATTCTGCGAGCGTTTCGGGGTGGCCGGGGGCCACGCCATCACGCTCGACAAGCATCTGCCCGTGGCATCCGGGATCGGCGGTGGATCGGCGGATGCGGCGGCGACCCTGCGGGCCTTGGCGCGGTTGCACGGCGTAGCGCTCGATCACGCCGATCTTTTCTCGCTCGCCGCCGATCTGGGGGCGGACGTCCCCGCCTGCCTCTTAGGGCGAACGGCACGCGGCGAAGGAAAGGGGGATGCACTCCAGCCGCTGCCTCCCCTCGGTGAAGTGCCGGTGCTGCTGGTCAATCCCGGCGTGGCTGTATCGACCGCGGCGGTGTTCGGTCGCTGGGACGGCGTCGATCGCGGACCGCTCGGCGAAGGTGCGGCGATGGACGTGGCGGCGACCGGGCGCAATGATCTGGAACCACCGGCCCGCGCCCTCGCGCCGCAGATCGATGATGTGCTCGCCCTGTTACAAGCGGCGCCCGGAGTCGAACTGGCACGCATGTCGGGATCGGGCGCAACGTGCTTCGCCATCTTTGCCAGTGCGCACGCGCGCGATGCGGCCGCCTTGGCGGCACGGACGCAGGGCTGGTGGGTGCTGCCGACTTTTTTGCGGTAATCTTTGTTCCCATCTTGTTCTCATGGAACAAAGCGCATACATAGCAGATGCGTTGAATGGACCACGAGGTTGGTCTAGCGAGGGAAGCATCTGATGGCCGCCAATCTGAAAGTGATCGAAACAGGCATGGCAACCGCAAACGCAGACCGGCAAAAGGCGCTCGACGCCGCGCTCGCTCAGATCGACCGGGCATTCGGCAAGGGCTCCGCGATGAAGCTGGGGCAAAAGGAAACGATGCAGGTCGAGGCGATCTCGACCGGCTCGCTGGGGCTCGACATCGCGCTGGGCGTCGGCGGCCTGCCGCGCGGCCGCGTGATCGAGGTCTATGGCCCCGAATCGTCGGGTAAGACCACGCTGGCGCTGCACGTCATCGCCGAGGCGCAGAAGATGGGCGGCACCGCCGCCTTCGTCGACGCCGAACACGCGCTCGACCCGGTCTATGCCCGGAAGCTGGGTGTCAATATCGACGAACTGATCGTGTCGCAGCCGGATACCGGCGAGCAGGCGCTGGAGATTACCGACACGCTGGTCCGTTCGAACGCGATCGACGTGCTGGTGGTCGACTCGGTCGCCGCGCTCGTGCCGCGTGCCGAGATCGAGGGCGAGATGGGCGACAGCCATGTGGGTCTCCAGGCCCGCCTGATGTCGCAGAGCTTGCGCAAGCTGACCGGTTCGATCAGCCGTTCGCGCTGCATGGTGATCTTCATCAACCAGCTGCGCATGAAGATCGGCGTGATGTACGGCAACCCGGAGACGACGACGGGCGGTAACGCGCTGAAATTCTATGCCTCGGTGCGGCTCGACATCCGTCGGACCGGCGCGATCAAGGATCGCGAGGAAGTCACCGGAAACGCGACCCGCGTGAAGGTGGTGAAGAACAAGGTCGCGCCGCCGTTCAAGCAGGTCGAATTCGACATCATGTATGGCGAGGGTATCTCCAAGATTGGCGAGATCCTCGACCTGGGCGTGAAGGCGGGACTGGTCGAGAAGTCGGGGAGCTGGTTCTCCTACGACTCGGTGCGGATCGGGCAGGGGCGTGAGAACGCCAAGAATTATCTGCGCGACAACCCCGACATGGCCGATCGTCTGGAGCGCGCGATTCGGCAGCGGACGGAAAAGGTCGCCGAGGAGATGATGACCGGCCCGGATGCCGAGGACGATATCTGAACCGAGGAAACGGCCCGCCAGCGATGGCGGGCCGTTTTGCTTTCGGCGCTTACGGGGTGGGGCGATGACCAGCGGACTGGATTGGAGTGGCAAGGTCGGGGATGTCTGGGCGGCGGAATGGCGTCGCACCGATCGCAGCTTCGCCGACCTGTCGCGCCACCTGAACGCGGCGATTGCCGCGGTCGCCCCGCAACGTGGGCTTGCGCTCGATATCGGAAGCGGGGCTGGTGCGACCAGCCTGGCGCTGCATGCGGCACGGCCCGGTTTGCGCGTGATGGGGGTCGATCTGTCGCCGGAACTGGTGGCGGTCGCCCAAGAACGCGCGGCGGACGAGGGCGGCGGGACGGACGAGGCGCCTCTGCGTTTTTGCTGTGACGATGCAATCCAATTGGCGGCGCGCGAGGGGCCTTTCGATCTCTTCGTCTCGCGTCACGGCGTGATGTTCTTTCCCGATCCGGTCGCGGCCTTTCGGGGCTTACGCCAGGCGGCGACCGATGACGCCGCATTCGTCTTTTCCTGTTTCGATGCGCGCGGGCATAACGGGTTCGCGACCATCGCCGATGCGGTGATCGGACATACGCCATCCACGCCCGCCGGATATGAGCCCGGCCCCTTTGCTTTCGCCGACAGCCATAGGGTGGCGGACTGGCTGGATCAGGCGGGATGGACGCCGGGCGCGGCGGCGCGCATCTCCTTCGATTATGTCGTCGGAGTGGGTGGCGATCCGGTTGCCGACGCGGTCGCCTTCCTGTCGCGCATCGGGCCCGCTGCTCGGGCCATCGCCACGGCCGCTGCCGATGAACGTAGTCGGATCGTCGAGGCCCTGGGGCGGGCTCTGGCAGATTATCAGGTGGAGGACCGCGTCGTTCTGCCCGCGTCCGCCTGGATCTGGCGTGCCCATGCGCGGGGTGATGCGGGATAGGGGCTGAGGCGGCCGTGAGTCGACGGTCAACCTCGCCTGGCCAGACGTAATTAGGGTGCGGGCAGAGGTTCACAGAATACCGGGGTGGTTTCGCGCGAGCATCTCATAAGTGGTTGCAATGCTGACATACAGGGCGGCTCCAATGACTTGCGCCTCTCGACCGCGGCGAGCGCCGACCTCTGCGGTGCAAGGTTTGGGCCCGCGAAACGATTGATGCGTTATCGCCGGTGCATCATGGGGAACAGGCATGACGATCATCGTCCATCATCTGGAAAATAGCCGGTCGCAGCGCATCCTCTGGATGTTGGAGGAACTGGGGCTGCCTTATGACGTGAAGCGCTATGAGCGTGATCCCAAGACGATGTTGGCGCCACGCGAACTGCGTGCCGTGCATCCGCTCGGCAAGTCACCCGTGATCGAGGATGACGGCATGGTGATCGCCGAAACGGGCGCGATCATCGAGTATCTGGTCGGCAAGGGCGATGGCCGCCTGGGCCCGCCCGCCCATAGGGAAGCGATGCAGCGCTGGCGCTTCTGGCTCCATTATGCCGAAGGATCGCTGATGCCGCCGTTGCTCGTCCTGCTGGTCCTCAGCCGGATACCGGTGATGGGCAAGGTTGCGATCAAGCGCTTCCAGCCGATGATCGACCGCCATCTCGACTATATCGAACGCGAATTGCAACGCGCGCTCTGGTTCGCGGGCGATCAGATGACCGCTGCCGACATCATCATGAGTTTCCCATTGGAGGCCGCGCGCGCCCGTGCCGGGCTCGACGAAAGCCGCCCCGCGACGATCGCATGGCTGGAGCGCATCCACGCGCGCCCTGCCTATCAGGTCGCACTCGCCAAGGGCGGGGCCTATGCCTATGCGTGAAGGCGAAGGCCCAAATTCACCTTAAGCCTAGCGCGCTATCACTCATGCGGCGTCGCGCAACCACAGAGGATGGTGATGCTTCAGCGCACCATCCTCTCCGCGAACGCGCTCAATGCCCCCCGATCTGCCGAAAGCTGTCCGGTGCCGGTTCGGCCGGCGTCCCCGATGGCGCGTGTAGCGACGGCACGTCCACCGGCTCGGGCGGATCGAGCGGACCTTCCCATTTCGCGATGACCGCACTTGCCACCGCATTGCCGATCACGTTGGTAGCCGAGCGCCCCATGTCGAGGAAATGATCGACCGCCAGGATCAGCAGCAGACCCGCCTCGGGAATGTTGAATAGCGGCATGGTCGCCGCGATCACGACGAGCGAGGCGCGCGGCACGCCCGCAATCCCCTTCGACGTGACCATCAGGACGAGCAGCATCGTGATCTGCTGCCCGATCGACAGGTCGATGCCATAAGCCTGCGCGATGAACAGTGACGCGAAGGTCATGTACATCATCGAGCCGTCGAGATTGAACGAATAACCCAGCGGCAGCACGAAGCTGGCGATGCGGGGCGGCACGCCGAACCGGTCCAGCCCCTCCAGGATGCGGGGGTAGGCGGCCTCGGACGAAGCAGTCGAGAAGGCGAGGATCAGCGGCGCGCGGATGTGCGCGATCAGGTCGCGGATGCGCGGCCCGATGAATAGCGTGGCGATACCCAGCAGCACGCACCAGAGCAGCAATAGCCCGAGATAGAAGCTGCCCATGAAGATGGCGAGCTTGCCGATGACGGACGGCCCCTGCTCGGTCAGCGTCCCCGCGACGGCGGCGAAGACGGCGATCGGCGCGACGCGCATGACATAGTCGGTCACCTGCAGCATGACGGCGACCAGCGCATCGACCGCGCGGACCAGCGGCGCGGCGCGCTCGCCCACCGCGGTGATCGCGACGCCGAGGAACAGCGAGCCGATGACGATCTGAAGCACTTCGTTGGTCGCCATCGCTTCGATCAGCGAGGCGGGCACCAGATGGGTGAAGAATTTCTGAAGATCGAACCCGGCCTTGACCACCCCGCTATCGGCGGTGACGGCGGGCAGCGGCAGGTTGAGCCCGACACCCGGCTGGAGCAGATTGACCAGCACCATGCCCAGGCTGAGCGATACCAGACTGGCCGAGACGAACCAGGCGAGCGAGCGGAACCCGATCCGCCCCAACGCCCTCGTATCGCCCATCTGCGCGATTCCCGATACCAGGGTCGCGAAGACCAGTGGTGCGATGATCATCTTGATCAGGCGCAGGAACAGGCCGGTGACGATCGCAAAATATTTGGCGATCGTCGTCAGTTGCTCGGTCGCGGCCGCACTGCCGTCGTCTAGGGACAGATTGATCGCCAGACCGACGACCAGCCCCAAAACCAGTCCGATGAAGATGTACAAGGTCAGCCGCTTGGCCATGCATACCCCAATATAAGTTCCTCGCGCGAGCCAAGGGCATTGCGGCGCTCAGGTCAAGAATTCTATCGTCCGGGTCATGCAGACCCTGATGTCCCGCCGCGCGCTGATCGCGGCCGCCGCCCTGCCGCTTCTCGTCCGGCCGGGCTTGCTGCGCGCCGCCGAGCCCGATCTGTCGGCCCTGTCCGACATGACGGGCACGGCGGTGCCGATCGGGCCGGAGGAGCGGGCGCGGCGGCTGGCGCGTGCGCAAGGGCTGATGAAGGCGAATGGGATCGGCGCGATCCTGATCGAACCGGGATCGAGCATGGTCTATTTCACCGGCGTTCGCTGGGGCCGGAGCGAGCGGCTGACCGCCGCAATCCTGCCGGTCGAGGGCGAGCCGTGCATCGTAACGCCCTTTTTCGAAGAGCCTTCGGTCCGCGAAACGCTGGCCGTTCCCGCCGAGGTTCGGGTGTGGCAGGAAGATCAGAACCCGCTCGCCATCGTCGCGGGCTTTCTGCGCGATCGAAAGCTCGCCAACCGCCCGGTGGGTATCGAGGAAACGGCGCGCTTCTTCGCGTTCGACGGGCTGCAAAAGGCCTCGCCGGGTCTACAACTGGTGTCGGCCAACCCGGTCGTGCGGGGATGCCGGATGGTGAAGACGCCCGCCGAGATCGCGCTGATGCAGATGGCGACCGATGTGACCATGGCCGCCTATCGCTGGCTGCATCCGCGCGTCGAGCCCGGGATGACCGGCGCGGAGATCGGCGCGCTGATGAGCGCCGCGACCCGAAAGCTGGGCGGCAGCCCGGAATTCAGCATGGCGCTGATCGGCGAGGCGTCCGCCTATCCGCACGGCAGCAAGCAGGTCCACCGCGTGGCGGACGGACAGGTTATATTGATGGATTGTGGCTGCACGGTGCAGGGTTACCAGTCCGACGTATCGCGTAGCTGGGTCCATGGCACCGCGACCACCGAACAGCGCAAAGTCTGGGACACGGTCGCACGCGGACAACAGGTGGCGCGGGCCGCGGCAAGGATCGGCGTGGCCGCAGGCAGCATCGACGATGCGGTTCGCCGCTTCTACACCGCCCAGGGCTATGGCCCTGATTATCGCCTGCCGGGCCTGTCGCATCGCACCGGGCATGGCATTGGCATGGACGGGCATGAGCCGGTCAATCTGGTGCGCGGCGAGGCGACGCCGCTGGCGCCGGGCATGTGCTTCTCCAACGAACCGGGGCTTTATCTGCCCGGCCGGTTCGGCATCCGAATCGAGGATTGCTTTCATATGGCCGAAGCTGGTCCGGTCTGGTTCTCGACACCGCCGCGCTCGATCGAAGCGCCGATCGGATGATCGCCGAATTGGCGGCGCAGGGCTATGCGCTCTGGCCCTCCCGGCTCAACCGCCAAGAATGGGACGAACTGGCGGAGTTGTTCGCCGCCTGGCCGAAAGGGCGGCCTGGACAGCGGATCGATCCGGCGCGCGCGGCAAAGCTTGGCGGGGTGCGGCGGCTCTGCGCGTCGTTGCGCCCGTTATTGGGGGACAAGGTTCGACCGGTTCGCGCATTGCTGTTCGACAAGCAGGATGGAGCCAATTGGGCATTGGGCTGGCATCAGGATCGCACGATCGAGGTGACCGAGCGGCGGGCGGTCGAAGGATTCGGGCCCTGGACCGTCAAACAGGGCCGCGTGCATGTCGCACCGCCGGTCGAGTTGCTCGAGCAAATGGTGACGGCACGACTGCATCTGGATGCCGTCGACGGCGATAACGCACCGTTGCTGGTTGCCCCCGGATCGCACCGCCTGGGCCTGATCGCCGAAGATGGCATATCGCGCGTCGTCGACGACCTGGGCGAGGACCGCTGTCTGGCGGACGAAGGCGATATCTGGCTGTACCGCACGCTGATCCTCCATGCCTCCGCTCGCGCGGTGCCGGGGCGGCATCGGCGGGTGTTGCAGATCGATCTTTCCGCGGACGACCTGCCGGGCGGGCTATGCTATGCCGGTGCCGAAATCGGCGGATCGTGACGGACATCTGGGCCGGTTTTGCCAATGTGTTGCTGGGCGTCCTGATGGTGGCGGTTGGTGTCGCTGGGCTCTGGAGCGGGTGCCTCGCAGGTCCGACGCCCGGTTGGCGGCGTTGACCTTTGCACTGGGGCTGAGTCTGGGCCGTCTTGGCGCGGCGAGCCAATCGGGAAGCATGCGCGCGCGCGTCGCCGGGATGCGGGGGCTCTTGCGCTGCTCGGCTGTCTTTGATGGGGTAAATCGTCGACCATGGCCGATGCGATGAAGCGCCCCTGACGCGCGAGTGCTTGAGCGGGCGCGAAACCTCGCCTAAGCCCGCGTCCATGACCTCGACCAACGACATTCGCCGCGGCTTTCTCGACTATTTCGGTTCGCAGGGGCACCAGATCGTCCCCTCCGCGCCGCTCGTGCCGCAGAACGACCCGACGCTGATGTTCGTGAATGCGGGCATGGTGCCGTTCAAGAACGTGTTCACCGGCCTGGAGTCGCGCCCCTATTCGACCGCGACCAGCTCGCAGAAATGCGTCCGCGCCGGGGGCAAGCATAATGATCTCGACAATGTCGGCTATACCGCGCGGCATCACACCTTCTTTGAAATGCTGGGCAATTTCTCGTTCGGCGATTATTTCAAGGAACAGGCGATCACCCATGCCTGGACCCTGCTGACCAAGGTCTGGGGCATCCCGGCCGAAAAGCTGACCGCCACCGTCTATCACACTGATGACGAGGCGTTCGACCTGTGGAAGAAGGTCGCGGGTCTCCCCGATCACAAGATCATCCGCATTCCGACCAAGGACAATTTCTGGGCGATGGGTGAGAATGGGCCGTGCGGTCCGTGCTCGGAAATCTTCTACGATCACGGCGACCATATCTATGGCGGCCCTCCCGGCAGCCCGGAGGAGGATGGCGACCGATTCGTCGAGATCTGGAACCTGGTCTTCATGCAGTTCGAGCAGGAAGCCAATGAGATCGTCGGCGAGCTGCCCAAGAAGTCGATCGACACCGGCATGGGGCTGGAACGGATCGCCGCTGTGCTTCAGGGCGTGCACGACAATTACGACACCGACACCTTCAAGGCGCTGATTGCCGCGTCGTGCGAGCTGACCCACACCAAGGCCGAGGACGGGCAGAAGGCGTCGCACCGCGTGATCGCCGACCATCTGCGCTCGGCCGGTTTCCTGGTCGCCGACGGCGTGCTGCCCGCCAATGAAGGGCGCGGCTATGTCCTGCGCCGCATCATGCGCCGCGCGATGCGGCACGCGCATCTGCTGGGTGCCAAGGAGCCGTTGATGCACCGGCTGGTCCCGGCGCTGGTCGCCGAGATGGGCGCGGCCTATCCCGAGCTGGTCCGCGCGCAGCCGCTGATCGAAGCGACTCTGAAGCAGGAAGAGACCCGCTTCCGTCAGACGCTGGACAAGGGCCTCAAGCTGCTCGACGAGGCGACCGCGGGCATGGCGCCCGGCGCGACGCTGGCGGGTGAGACGGCGTTCAAGCTCTATGACACGTACGGCTTCCCCTATGACCTGACCGAGGATGCGCTGCGGGCGCAGAACCTGTCGGTCGACCGTGCGGGCTTCGACGCCGCCATGGCCGAGCAGAAGCGCGCTGCACGTGCCGCCTGGAAGGGCTCGGGCGCGAAGGCGTCGGATGATGTGTGGTTCGACATCGCCGAAGAGACGGGCTCGACAGAATTCCTCGGCTATGCCTCGGACACCGGCGAGGGCGAAGTGCTGGCGCTGGTCAAGGACGGCGCGCGCGTCGATAGCGCCGCCGCTGGCGAGAGCGTCGCGATCATCGTCAACCAGACGCCTTTCTATGGCGAGAGCGGTGGCCAGGTCGGCGATAGCGGGACCATTTCGAGCGATATCGGTCTGAAGGCGGTCGTCACCGACACCTCCAAGCAACTTGGCCGCGTCTTCGTCCATAATGCCGAAATCCAGGAAGGCGGGATCAAGGTCGGCGACAGCGTGAAGCTGGCGATCGACACCACCCGCCGCGCCGCGATCCGCGCCAACCACTCGGCGACGCACTTGCTGCACGAGGCGCTTCGCCAGCGGCTGGGCACCCATGTCGCGCAAAAGGGCTCGCTGGTCGCGCCCGAGCGCCTGCGCTTCGACTTTTCGCAGCCGGTCGGCATGACCGCCGACGACATTGCCGAGGTCGAGGCCAAGGTGAACGAGCAGGTGCGCGGCAACGGCCCCGTCGTCACCCGGCTGATGACGCCCGACGAGGCGATCGAAATGGGCGCGATGGCGCTGTTCGGCGAGAAGTACGGCGACGAGGTGCGCGTCGTGTCGATGGGCGAGGATGCCGACGGCACCTACAGCCTCGAACTCTGCGGCGGCACGCATGTGAACGCACTGGGTGAGATCGGCGTGTTCAAGATCGTGTCCGAGGGCGCGGTGTCGAGCGGCGTGCGCCGGGTCGAGGCGCTGACCGGCGAGGGCGCGCGCGCCTATCTCGGCCACCGCGACGATATGCTGAAGGCCGCCGCCGCGACGCTGAAGACCACACCCGACGAGGTGCCCGCGCGCATCGCCGCGCTGGTCGAGGATCGCCGTCGCCTGGAGCGTGAACTCGCCGAAGCCAAGAAGGCGCTGGCGATGGGCGGCGGGGCCGGTGGTGCGGCCGCTGGGCCGGAGCAGATCGGTGACGTGGCCTTTATCGGCCAGGTGCTGGATGGGTTCGAGGCCAAGGGGCTTCGCGGCGCCGTGGACGACGCCAAGCAGCGTCTGGGCGGTTCGGGCGTCGCGGTGATGGTCGCGGTCAATGATGGTCGCGCTTCGGTCGCGGTCGGCGTGACCGACGATCTGACCGCGAAGCACAACGCCGTCGAACTGCTGCGCAAGGCGGTGGCGGCGCTGGGCGGACAGGGCGGCGGCGGCCGTCCCGACATGGCGCAGGGCGGTGGTCCCGACGGGACCAAGGGGGCCGAGGCGCTTCAGGCGGTTCGGGACGCTCTGGCCGGCTGATCCGAATAACGAAGGAGGGGACCGAGCGATGCGACGAATGACCTTATCGGCGTTGGTCGGGTTGCTACCCCTCTTCCTCCCCTCGCCGGTGGCCGCGCAGACCGGCGCATCGCCATCGGACCCCGTGGTCGTCACCGCGCGGCGCTTGCCCGAACGGCGGCAGACGCTGCGCTGGTTCGGTGCGATCTCGGGCTATCCGCCCAGCGACGAACCGCTGGCGCGCATGACCGAACCCTTGTGCGTTGCCGCGTCGGGGCTGTCGGCGAAGGCCGGCGTACCGATCGCCGATCGCATATTGGGTCATGCCGAGCGTCTGAGAATCCGGCTGGGTGGCGAGAAGTGCAGCCCCAACGTCCTGCTCCTGATAGTCGAAAACGGAGCCAGTCAGGTCCCATGGCTCGCCGATCATCGCCCCAGCGCCTTTGGCAACATGAGCGCTCATGACGTCGGCGAACTGGTCCGCGACAAGGGACCGGTCCACAGCTGGAGCCTGACCGCGATCACTAGCCGCGACGGCGATCCGCTGGTCCAGATCGGCGGGGGGCTTCCCACGCTGCGCATTCCGACTGCCAGCCGGATCAGCCTGTCCACCAAATCCCATATCGCTGCCGCCATCCTCTTGATCGATCGTGCCGCGGTGGAGGGCAAGACGATCAACCAGATTGCCGATTATGCGACGATGCGCCTGCTCGCCGAGGTGCGCCCGCGCAAGGCAGAGGGGGTTTCGACCATCCTGTCCTTGTTCGACCCCGATGGCGGCGCACCGGAGGCATTGACGCCGTTCGACTGGGGCTATTTGCGGGGGCTGTATTCGGGCCAGGGCGATCGCGCCCCGGCGTTCCAATATGCGGCGATGGCGCGTTTCGTCGAGCAGGACATGGCCGCAGGAGATCCGAAGCCGTGAATGCGCCCAACGGACGTCGCGACCTGACCGCCGGGCCCATCGGCAAGACGCTGCTGCTCTTCGCGCTGCCCACTTTGGGGTCCAGCGTGCTGCAATCGCTGAACGGGTCGATCAATGCGATCTGGATCGGCCAGTTTCTGGGCGAGCGCGCGCTGGCAGCGACGACCAACGCCAATATCATCATGTTCCTGCTGGTCGCCGCGACCTTTGGCTTCGGCATGGCGGCGACGATCCTGATCGGCCAGAATATGGGACGCGGCGACGTGGACGCGGTGCGGCGGGTGCTGGGCTCCGCGCTCGGGCTGTTCGTGGTGATCTCGACCCTGACGGTCGGAGTCGGCTGGCTGGCCGCGCCGACGATCCTGCGCGCGCTGGCGACGCCGCCGGACGTCTATCCGCTGGCGCTGGCCTATCTGCGCGTCATCTTCGTGGCGATGCCGCCGGGGTTCATCGCGGTGCTCCTGACCATGGCGCTGCGCGGGGTGGGCGACTCCGTCACGCCGCTGAAGTTCATGGCGTTGGGATCGGTGCTCGACGTCGCGCTCAATCCCGTCTTCATCCTCGGCCTGGGGCCTGCGCCTGCCCTGGGGATCGAAGGATCGGCGGTGGCGACGCTGATCGCGAATAGCGGCTCCTTGCTGGCGATGGTCGGCTATGTCTACGCCAGGGATCTCGTCATCCGGTTGCGGGGCAGCGAGTGGCGCTATCTGATCCCGACGCCTGCTCTGCTCAGGACGATCGTAGTCAAGGGGTTCCCGATGGGGCTTCAGATGCTGGTCGTCTCCACCTCGGCGCTGGCGATGATGGGATTGGTCAACCGGCACGGCACCTCGACCACGGCGGCCTATGGCGCCGCGAACCAGCTTTGGACCTATATCCAGATGCCAGCCATGGCTGTCGGGGCGGCAGTCAGCGCCATGGCGGCGCAGAATATCGGCGCGGGGCAGTGGGACCGGGTCGACCGGATCACCCGTGCCGGCCTTCGCATGAACCTGTTGCTGACCGGGACGCTCGTCCTGGTGCTGGCGCTGCTCGACCGGCATGTGCTCTGGCTGTTCCTGGGTAACGAGGCGAGCGCCATCGGCATCGCGGCGCGGATCAACCTGATCGGCGGATGGAGCTTCATCCTGTTCGGCGTGTCGATGGTGTTGGCGGCCACGGTGCGGGCCAATGGCGCGGTGGTGGGGCCGCTGGTGATCCTGGCCATCTCGATGTTTCCGGTCCGCTTCGGCCTGGCCAATGCGTTGGAGCCTATGCTGGGCGCGGATGCGATCTGGTGGAGCTTTCCGGCGGGCTCGCTCGCCTCGATGGTGATGACGATCGGCTATTACCGCTATGGCGGCTGGCGCAAGGGTCGCATGACCGTCACCGACACGACCGAGTGCGAAGAACAGGCGCTGGCCGAGGGGCAGCCGACCAACAAGGCGATGCCGGTCGGTTAGTGGTCACAGTTCCTCCCCGTGCAGGGGCAGAGTTAGCTCACGCCGCCGGTGCCATCACCTCGATGATGCCGGGCGCGATCCGCGCGGTGACGGGGGTGCGGGCCAGCACTTCGCCGTCGATCGAGATGGGCAGCGGCGGAATGCTGGTGAGCCGTATTTCTCGCCCGCGGAATTCCCGGACCTTCTCCTTGCGATAGTCGCTGCGCAGGATGCTGGCCGCCCAGTTGACGATCAGGCGGCGTTTCACATGGCCGCACACCGCCTGCACCACGATCTCGCCCGAATCGACCTCCGCCGATTCCACCAGTTCGGTCCCGCCATGATAGGGTCCGTTGGAGATGCGGACCTCCACGACGCGCAGCCGTTCGCGCTTGCCATTCTGCTCGACGATCAGGGTGAAGGGGCGGAAGCGCAGGAACTGATAGGCGGCCCAGCCCAGATAGCCCAGCCGCCCCGCCACCTTCTTGAGGTTGTGCGGCACCGTCTCGGCGATCTTGGGGCTCATCCCCATGGCGGCGCAATTGGCGTAATAGTCGTCGTCGATCATCCCCAGATCGATCCGGCGCGGCCGACCGGTGCGAATCACCTCAACCGCGCCTTCGATGTCGAGTGGAATGCCCAGCGACCGCGCGAAGCTGTTCGCGGTGCCGAGCGGCAGTACGCCCAACATCACGTCATGCCCGACCATCAGGTCGACCAGGCCACTGATCGTCCCGTCGCCGCCGCCCAGGATCAGCAGGTCGGGCTTGGCTGCCAGCAACTCGCGCACCGTCGGCTCCAGCTCTTGGGGATCCTCGACCGCGCGGGCATCGACGGGATAGGGGAGGCCGGACAGGGCGGCGCAGGCGCGGCGGAACAGCGCTTGTCCGCGCCGCGATTTGGCATTCACCACCATCGCTGCCGATCGAATCTCTTTCAAGCTCAGGTCCTTTCGCCCCCGGAACGCTTCATCCAACGCTTGGCAAGCGCGGTACGATCCCCCAAATGCAACAGACATGACCGCTTCCTATCCCGCGCTTCGCCTTCGTCGTACCCGCGCCTTCGACTGGAGCCGTCGGCTTCATGCCGAGAATGTGCTGACGCCTGCCGATCTGATCTGGCCGTTGTTCGTCACCGAGGGGCAGGGGGTGGAGGAACCGATCGCCAGCCTGCCTGGCGTGTCGCGCTGGTCGCTGGACGGGATCGTGGCGCGGGCGCGCGAGGCGGCGGACCTAGGCATCCCGTGCCTCGCGCTGTTTCCCAACACGCCGTCGCATTTGCGTACCGATGATGGCCGAGAGGCGCTGAACCCCGACAATCTGATGTGTCGCGCGATCCGCGCGATCAAGGAGGCGGTGCCGCAGATCGGCGTGCTGACCGATGTCGCGCTCGATCCCTATACCACGCATGGGCATGATGGGTTGGTCGATGCGGCGGGCTATGTCGTCAACGACAGCACCGCCGACGCGCTGGTCGAACAGGCGCTGGTCCAGGCGCGCGCCGGGTCCGACGTGATCGCGCCGTCGGACATGATGGACGGGCGGATCGGCCTGATCCGGAGCGCGTTGGAGGCCGACGGATTCCACAACGTGCAGATCATGGCCTATGCCGCGAAATACGCCAGCGCCTTTTACGGGCCGTTCCGCGATGCGGTGAACACGCGTGGACTGTTGAAGGGCGATAAACGCACCTATCAGATGGATCATGCCAATGCCGAGGAGGCGTTGCGTGAGGTGGCGCTCGACCTGGCCGAGGGGGCGGACAGCGTGATGGTCAAGCCGGGCCTTCCCTATCTCGACATCATCCGCCGGGTGAAGGACGAGTTCCGAGTGCCGACCTTCGCCTATCAGGTGTCGGGTGAATATGCGATGATCGAGACGGCGGTCGCCGCGGGAGCCGCCGATCGCGATGCGATGGTGCTGGAGACGCTGATGGCGTTCAAGCGCGCCGGATGCTCGGGCGTGCTGACCTATCACGCCGCCCATGCCGCGCGTCTGCTGAACGCCTGAGCCCGGTTCGGCCCGCATCGGTGCACTCCCGGACGTCCAGCCTGCCCGTGCGGGCGCTGTTCGTGGCGACGATCCTGACCGGATCGTTCCTGCTGTTCCTCGTCCAGCCGCTGGTGGCACGCATGGCGCTGCCACGTTTGGGTGGCGCGCCGGCGGTGTGGAACTCCGCGATGTTCGTCTATCAGGCGCTGCTGCTGGGCGGTTATGCCTATGCCCATGCGCTGGGGCGGTGGCGGCCACGCGTGCAGGCGGGCGTACACCTGACATTGCTTGCGGGCGCGGCGCTTTGGCTGCCGATCGGATTGATGGCGGTCGAATTGCCGCCGGATGCCGAGCCCGCACTTTGGGTGCCGTGGCTGCTCGGCCTGTCGATCGGCCCGCTTTTCTTCGCGGTGTCGGCGCAGGCCCCGCTGGTGCAGCGCTGGTTCGCGCTCGCCCAGCCGGGGAGCAACCCCTATGCGTTGTACGCGGCGTCCAACCTGGGCAGCTTTGCCGGGCTGATCGCCTATCCGCTGCTGGTCGAGCCCGCGATGACGTTGGGCGGGCAAAGCTGGTTGTGGAGCATCGGCTATGCCCTGCTGGCAGTACTGGTGCTGGCCTGTGCGACACGGCTGCCCCCCGGGCAGGACCGGGAGAGGCATCAGGTGCCGGCATCGCCACCGCCGGGATGGCGACGCCGAGGGGTATGGACCGCCTTGTCGGCGGTGCCGTCGGGGTTGGTGCTTGCGACCTCGACCTATATCACGACCGATATCGTCGCGATGCCGCTGCTCTGGGTCCTGCCGCTGGGGCTGTATCTGCTGAGCTTCATCATCGCCTTCGCGACGCGGCGGGCCGCGGCGGACACGCTTACCCGGATCGCACCGGTCACCCTCCTGCTACTCGGCGGGGTCATCATGGGCGGCTATCCGGGGCGGCCCTACTTCAATGCGGCCGTCGCGCTGCTCTTGCTCTTCATGGTGTCGGTGGCCCTGCATACCGCGCTTTACCGGGCACGACCGGCGGTGGACCGGCTGACGGGTTTCTACCTCTGGATGGCGGTCGGTGGCGCGCTGGGCGGTGTGTTCGCCGGGATCATGGCCCCGGTGCTGTTCGACTGGACCTATGAATATCCGCTGCTGATCCTGGCGGCGGGCATGCTGGTCCCGCAGCAGTTCATGACCATGGGACTGCGCAACCTGTGGGTGCGGCATCACACCGTCATGCTGGCCGTCCTCGTCATCGTCATCGGGCTGTTGCTCGGCCTGAGATTGGGCGGCCCGGCGGCATGGTTCGGCGAAGATCGGCAGGGCCCCGCGTTCCTCATGATTGCGCTGCTCGCCTTTGCCACCATCGGCGCGCGGACCGGCTTTGCGCTGTTGCTGGCCGGGGCGCTGGTGCTCTTCGGCGGCTATCGCGCACTGTCACTGTCGATGGAGCGCGACGCCCGGATGCGCAGCTATTTCGGCGTCTACACCGTGCGCGACGAACCCGGCTATCGCGAACTCGATCACGGATCGACCGTCCACGGCATCCAACTTCGCGGATCGGAAGCGCGCGAGCGGATGCCGACCACCTATTATGCGCCGGATTCGGGTGTGGGGCGGGCGATGCGCGCCGCGCCCGCGCTCTTCGGTCCATCCGCGCGAATCGGCGTGGTCGGCCTCGGCACGGGAACGCTCGCCTGTTATGCGCGGGCGGGCGAACGCTGGCGTTTTTACGAAATCGATCCGGTCATCGTCCGCATCGCGCGCGATACGGGGCAGTTCAGCTATCTCCGCCGCTGCCTGCCCGATCCGGTCATCCGCATCGGCGACGCGCGTATCCGGCTGGCAGCCGAAGCCCCCGACAGCCTCGACCTGCTGGCGCTGGACGCCTTTTCCTCCGACGCGGTTCCGGCGCATCTCCTGACGCGGGAGGCCTTTGCGACCTATGCCCGCGTCCTGTCGCGGCGCGGGTTGCTGCTCGTCCATATCTCCAATCGTTTCGTCGATCTGGAGCCGCTCGTGGCCGCCGCCGCGCGGGATGGGGGATGGGCGATCGGCAAGTTGACCTATATCCCCTCTGATCTGGACGAACAGGATTCGGCCACTACCTCGGTCTGGCTGGCATTGTCGCGCGATGCGGCAATGCTCCGCGCGCTGGAGGCGCGAGGCGGGGACTGGAAGCGCGCAATGGCCCCGTCCGGCCTTGCCCCCTGGACCGACGACTATTCCAGCGTCCTGCCCTTCATCCGGCAGTTCTGACCGGATCAGCCCGCCGGAAGGCTGTCGGACAGCGCCTTGATCTGCCGCGCCTCGCGCTCGACCACCGCCGCCGTGCGGCTACGCAGATCGGTCAGCGCGGGATAATCGGGCTCCAGCGCCGCCGCACGCTGGATGGCGCGATCGTCAATCTCGGTCAGCAGACCCGAGGTGCGCGCACGGATCTCGTCGAGGGCCGCCAGATCGGTCTGCGCGGTCAGCCATGCGTCGCTGCCGACGCCTTGGCCGCGCGCCCTAGCTGCGCTGGTGCTGGCAAGCTGGTGCGCCCTGGTGAATTCACCCTCGACGGCGGAGAGGCGATCGGCGATCGCCGCGATTTCGGTGTCGAGCGCGGGATCGGGGCGGAGCGCGACCGGCTTCGTCACGGGCTCGGCAAAGCCCTGTTTCTCAACCGGGCGGACCGCGAGCGAGGGATAGGTCACGGTATCGCGATCGCGCGCGCAGGCCGACAATATCGTGGCCGATACGAGGCAGGCCAAAGCGAGAGGGCGAGGTACAAAGGGGAACTGGGTCATTCCGGCCATCCTAGACGGAAGAGGGGCCGGGAGAAAACGCCGCGCGTGCGGTTCGAGGCGGTGTTCGGAAAAAATGTGGATAACCTGTCCGAAGGGCTTGCCATGATCCCGAACCGCTTCTAAGAGCCCACCTCCACAGCGCGCCCGTAGCTCAGCTGGATAGAGCATCAGACTACGAATCTGAGGGTCGGACGTTCGAATCGTTCCGGGCGCGCCAGTGGATCACATCAGGTCTTACCAAAGACCCCATGCGCGCCCGTAGCTCAGCTGGATAGAGCATCAGACTACGAATCTGAGGGTCGGACGTTCGAATCGTTCCGGGCGCGCCATTTTTCCTGACACGGCAATTCGATGAATGCTCGAAGGGCCCCGGCTTTGGCCAAGGCCCTTGGCTCGTCAGCGCCAGCCCAGCGCCGGGGCAATATGGCGCAGGATGTTCTCGATCACATGCGCGTTATAGGCCACGCCCAGCTGATTGGGCACGGTCAGCAACAGCGTGTCCGCCTCGGCGATCGCCTCATCGGCGCGGAGCTGCTCGATCAGCCTTTCGGGTTCGGCGGCATAGGAACGGCCGAAGACGGCCCGCATATTGTCGATGATCCCGACCTGGTCCGTGCTGTCGTCCCGTCCGAAATAGGCGCGATCCTGATCAGTGGTCAGCGCGAAGATCGAGCGTGATACCGACACGCGCGGCGTCCGCTGATGCCCCGCCGCCGCCCAGGCTTTGCGATAGGCACGGATCTGCTTGGCCTGCTGGACGTGGAAGGGTTCGCCGCTCTCATCTTCCTTCAGGGTGGAGCTTTGCAAATTCATGCCGCGCTGCGCCGCCCAGATGGCGGTGGCATTGGAGGCCGACCCCCACCAGATACGGTCGCGCAAGCCGTCCGGATGCGGCTCCAGACGAAGCAGACCCGGCGGATTGGGGAACATCGGGCGCGGATTGGGCTTAGCGAAACCCTGGCCCTTGAGCAGGTACAGGAACACCTCTGCATGGCGGCGGCCCAGATCGGCGTCCGTCTCGCCTTGCGCCGGACCATAGCCGAAATGCCGCCAGCCATCGATCACCTGCTCGGGCGACCCGCGACTAATCCCCAGTTGCAGGCGACCGCCGCTGATCAGGTCCGCCGATCCGGCATCCTCGACCATGTAAAAGGGGTTTTCGTAGCGCATATCGATCACGCCGGTGCCGATCTCGATCCGCTTCGTCCGCGCCCCCACGGCGGCGAGGAGGGGGAAGGGCGAGGCAAGTTGCTGCGCGAAGTGGTGGACGCGGAAATAGGCGCCGTCTGCCCCCAGGTCCTCCGCCGCGACGGCAAGGTCGATCGACTGGAGCAGCACGTCCTGCGCCGAGCGCGTCGCGGACTGGGGCGAGGGCGACCAATGGCCGAAGGACAGGAAACCGATCTTCTTCATGAGAGGAAGATAGGACGACAGGGGGTTCGATGCATCCTTCGTCTCGCTATGATCCGCGAAACGCTCGCTTTCCGAAAACCATGTCTTTTCGGCGGGGAAAACGGTTCGGCAAAGCTCAGCGTCCGTGCCAATCCTTGGTGATGGCGGCCTTCTCGCCTTCCGCGTCCAGCGGCATGTCGGCCATCATGTCCTGCGCCACCGCCATGAGTTCGGCATCCGACGACCCCGCCTGGGCATAGCCGCCCTTGGCCTGTGGCGCGCTGCCCGGCATGGTCCGGCGCAGTGCCCAACCCCTGGGATCGCGACAGGCGATGCCGTCGGCGGCGGCGGATTGGAACACGCGGCAGAAACCATTGTCCTGCGCGCGGAAGCTGACCGCGATCCGCACCGGCCCTGCCGCCCCGCTTGCCTGACGGTCGAGTGCGCTGGCCAGCGGCCCTGCGGCATAGAGGCCATGGTCGGTGGCCGCGATCGGCCCCTGATCGACCTGCCGCCCCAGAAGCACGCCCACCACCAGACAGGCCGCCATCGCCGCCGCCGACTGCCACACGGGCAGCGACAGGCGGGGGCGCGACGGCGTCCTTTGCGGCATCGGCACGACATTGCTGGTCAGCATCGCGGCGAGCTTGTCGGGCACGGGCTCGTCGGCGACCGGGGCATAGGCGCTCGCCAGACGCGCCTTCAGGCGACGATGACGCGCGACCTCCTCGCCCAGCGCCGGGTCGTCGGCGATCGCACGCTCGACCCGCTTGGCGTTCAGGGGATCGAGTGCGCCATCGGCATAGGCCATCAGCATTTCGGGTTCGATCGTCATGCCGCTTCTCCCAATCGCGCCATCAGCGCCTGTCGTCCCCGTACCAGCCGCGAGGTCAGGGTGCCCATGGGAATGTCGAGTATCTCGGCGGCTTCCTTATAGGCCAGCCCTTCGACCAGCACGAGTGCCACCGCCTCGCGCTGTTCGTCGGGCAGGGTGCGCATCGCGGCATCCACCTCGTTAAGCGCGACGCGCGCCTCGGCATTGCCGGTCGCGCCGACCGACAGCCCCGCATCTTCTCCCACAAATGTCTCCGCCGCGCGCGAGCGGGAACGGGCAGTGTCGATCCAGGCATTGCGCATGATCCGGTACATCCAGCTATCCAATCTCGTCCCCGCCTGCCACGAGCCGCGCGCCATCAGCGCCTTTTCGACCGTGACCTGGCAAAGATCGTCCGCGTCCGCCGCATCATGGGTGAGCGATCGGGCGAACCGCCGCAGTCGCGGCAGCAGCGCCAACAACTCCTTTTCGAATGCAGCCAAGCGTGGTTCCTTGATGACAGGGATGAAACGGATGACCGGGATCGTTTAATCCCTGTTCGTCTAATCCATGTCAGGTCGAATTTTTCAATGGGAGAGCGGTGGTGAGCAAACGGTGCTTTCGGTTTCTGGGCGTGATGGCCGCCATGACCGGCTGTGCGCTCGGGGCCGGAAGTGCCGATGCGCAGCTAGGCGGGGCTTTGCCCAGTCTGCCGTCCTTGCCGGGTGGCCTTCCTTCGACGATCCGGCCGACGGTCGAGGGGGTGGTCGATCCCATTCGCAACGGCGTCGAGGGGACGGCCCGGGCAGCGGCCAACCGGCTCGACGATCTCCGACGCGCCGCTTACGCTCAGTTGGTGCGCGATCATCCCGATGCGATCGCGCTCGATCCGAACGGATTTCCCGCGCGCGCTGGTGAAGTGGTCGTGGACGCGCCGAGCGACGCGCTGCTGGCCGCTGTTGCCGCGCAAGGCTTCGTGGTGATCGAGCGCGACGACGTACTGGGCGTGTCCTTCGCCCGATTGCGGGTGCCGCGCGGCCTGCCGTTGAAGAAGGCGCTGGACGTGATCGCCAGGTTGGGTGGTGAGGTCAGCGCGGACCAGCTTCATCTGGCCAGCGGCACGGGGACGGTGACGCCGATGGGTGCGGACGGGGCATCGGTGGACGGGCCGGCCGCGATGGTCGGCGTGATCGATGGTGGAGTCGAGGGGGCGGCGCTGATGCGCGGTTTCGCGACGGGCGCGCCCAGGCCGGACGACCACGGCACCGCCGTCGCTTCCTTGATTTCGGGCAAGGGCCCGGTCCGGGGATCGCTGCCCGGCGCGCGGATCGCGTCGGCGGATGTCTATGGCACCGACCCTGCGGGCGGCAATGCGACTGCCATCGCCAAGGCGCTGGGTTGGCTGGTCGAACAGCGGGTGCCGGTCGCGACGATCAGTCTCGTCGGGCCCGCCAATCCGCTGCTCGCGCGGGTCGTGGCGGCGGCGCAGGCGCGGGGACTGATCATCGTCGCGGCGGTCGGCAATAACGGTCCCGCCTCGCCCCCCGCCTATCCGGCCTCCTATCCCGGCGTCGTGGCGGTCAGTGGGGTCGATGCGCGCAACCGTCTGCTGATCGAGGCGGGGCGGGCATCGCATATCGACTATGTCGCGCCGGGTGCGGACATGCTGGCGATCGGACTGGGCGCTCGGCGGATGAAGGTGCGGGGCACGTCCTTTGCCGCGCCGCTGGTCGCGGGGCGGATCGCCGCTGTCTATCCGGCGCTGAATCCCGGTCAGGCACGCGCGGTCCTCGCCCGGATAGACGGCGAAGCGAAGGATCTGGGGGCAAGGGGCCATGATAAAAACTTTGGCCGTGGAATGGTTTGCGGGGAATGTCGTACCCCGGCACCATGATCTTCAAAAAAAGTCGGGATTAAACCGGAAGGCCGCGCCGTTGTCGTTCCAGAAGTTAAGGAGAACGATGATGAAGAAATTTCTTTCGAGCAGCGCGATCCTTGCCGTTGCGCTGGTGGCGATGCCCGCTTCGGCACAATTGCTTGGTGGTGCCGGTGGACTGGCCGGTGGTCTGGGTGGTCAACTCGGCGGTGCGACGGGCGGCGTGGCCGGATCGGCGACGGGCTCGCTGGGTAGCATGGCCGATCAGGGCCGGATCGCGACGGATACCGCGACCCGCACGCGGGGCTCGGCACGGGCGGACCGCAGCGTCGATCTGCGCCGCGGACGGGTGGCGGCGTCGGGCGATGCCTCGGGTGGCTCGACGCTGGACAGCGCGACCCGGATCGGGCGGGCATCGGGATCGGGATCGGGCAGCGGCTCGGCTTCGGGTTCGCTTGGCGGCGGCGTCGATGCGCAACTGATCGGCACCGATGCGGTGCGCGATGCTGCGGGGCGCGGCGTGAACACCGTCGGCAATGTCGCCGAGCGGGCGCGCAATATAGCGGGTGCGGTAGGCAATCGGGCGCGCGGCGCCGTGTCCAACCTGGCCGACCGGGCGGCGGCGACTGGCGGCAATGTCGCCGGATCGACGGCGGGTTCGGGATCGGGCGCGCTGTCCGGGGCTGGCGGCAACCTGTCCGCCACCGGCAATCTGGCGCTGGCCGGTAGCGGCGCGGCGCAGGCGGGAGGCTTTGCCGTCAATCCGGGCATGGCGGTGACCGATGCGCGGGGCCGTGCGATCGGCGCGGTGCAATCGGTCCGCACCAACGCCCAGGGTGCGGTCGAGCGGGTGCTGGTGAAGGTCGGCAACCGCGTGGCCGATCTGCCCGCCGCCAATTTCTCGGGTTCGGGCAGTGCGTTGATTTCGGCCATGGGACAGGGCGAGGTGAAGAAGGCCGCCGACTAAGTCCGATCAGCGCAACATGATGCGCCCGATCCTGTCACGGGGTCGGGCGCATCGTCCTGTTCGGGTCAGGCCGGAATGCCCTGTGCGGCGGGCAGTTCGACGATGTCGGAGGATTCGGCCCATAGATTGATGCCGCCATCCTGGGCCGCCTCGTCGATCGCCGTCAGTTCCGCATCGGTGAAGCTCAGCCGCGACACGGCATCCAGCGAGTCGTCCAACTGCTCGACCGTCCGCGCGCCGATCAATGCCGAGGTGACACGCGGATCGCGCAGCACCCAGGCGATCGCCATCTGCGCCAGGGTCTGCCCCCGCGCCTTCGCCAGATCGTTCAGGCGACGGATCGCCGACAGGTTCTGCTCGCTGAGCAGCGACTGCGATAGCGAACCGGCCCGGCTTGCGCGGGCATCCTGTGGCACGCCGTCCAGATATTTGCCGGTCAACATGCCCTGCGCCAGCGGCGAAAAGGCGATGCAGCCGGTGCCTAGTTCGGCCAATGTATCCAGCAGGTCGCGTTCGATCCAGCGATTGAGGATCGAATAGCTCGGCTGATGGATGAACAGCGGCACCTTCTCTTCGGCCAGGACCGCCGCCGCGCGCCGGGTCAGTCCTGCATCATAGGACGAGATGCCGACATAAAGCGCCTTGCCCTGCCGGTGGAGTTGCACCAGCGCCCCCATCGTCTCTTCCAGCGGGGTCTCGGGATCGACGCGGTGGGAATAGAAGATATCGACATAATCGACGCCCATCCGCTTCAGGCTCTGTTCGCAACTGGCGATCAGGTACTTTTTGGACGAACCGACGTCACCATAAGGTCCCGGCCACATGTCCCAACCCGCCTTGGTCGACAGGATCAATTCGTCGCGGTGCGCGGCGAAGTCGGTGGCGAGCACGCGGCCGAAATTCTCTTCCGCCGAACCATAAGGCGGCCCGTAATTGTTCGCGAGGTCGAAATGGGTGACGCCGCGATCGAAGGCCCGGCGAAGGATGGCGCGCCCGGTCTCGAACACGTCGGTCCCACCGAAATTCTGCCACAGTCCCAGGCTGATCGCGGGCAGTTTCAGGCCGCTTCGCCCGGTCTTGCGATAGGGCATTCCGGCATCGTAACGGCCCGGATCGGCGACATAAGATATGGGGAAGGGCATGGGAAAAGTCCTCTCGTATCGGCGCTGCTCTTATGCCGTCCGGCGATAGCGGCCAATGGCCTGGGTCAAGATGACGGTCAGGCGAGCAGATCGGCCAGACGCGACAGGCGTTCGGCGGGAGCGTCGTGCCGTTCCTTGAGCAGGAAACGGCCATTCTTCTCTTCCAGCCCCTCGATCCCATCCAGTTCGGCATCGCGACCATGCGGGGTGAGCGCGATGGCGGCGGGTCCGGCATCGACCCGTGCGATTCCCAGGGCGCGCATCCGCTCCCGCAACCGGGCGAGCGCGATCAGCAGGCGGGCCTCTTCGGGCAGTTCGCCGAAGCGATCCTCCAGCTCCGCCTCGAAATCGTCCAGTTCGGCATCGTCGCGCAGCCGTCCCAACCGGGCATAGAGCGAGATGCGCAGATCCTCGTCCGGAATCCAGTCGGCGGGTAGGCGTCCCTCGACCCCGACCTGTAATTCGGGTGTCCAGCGCTCCACCGTCTCGCCCCGCGCGGTGCGCAGCGCATCCTCCAGCAGTTGCTGGTAAAGTTCGACGCCGATCAGCCGCATATGCCCCGCCTGCGTATCGCCCAGCAGGTCCCCGGCGCCGCGCATGTCCAGGTCGCGCGCGCTGATCGCGAAGCCCGCGCCCAGCCGATCGAACGCCTCCAGCGTCCGCAGCCGTTTGAGCGTATGCGGGGCGATGGCGTCGTCGGCCTCGGTGAACAGCAGCACCTGCCCGCGCCGATGACCGCGCCCGACCCGCCCGCGCAACTGGTGAAGCTGCGACAGGCCGAAGCGGTCGGCATGGACGATCGCCATGGTGTTGGCGCGCGGCACGTCCAGTCCGGCCTCGATGATGTTGGTCGCCAGCAGGACGTCGCCATCGCCGCGCCCGAAACGCACCATCACATCGTCGATTTCGGCGGCCGGCAGCTTGCCATGGGCTTGCAGCACCTCCAGTTCGGGAACGATCTTGGCGAGCTTCTCGGCGAGGGGGGCCATATCGGCGATGCGGGGCACGACCACGAAACTCTGCCCGCCGCGCGACCGCTCGCGTAGCAGGGCCGCACGCAGCGTTTCGGGCGAGAATGCGGACACGGCGGTGCGGATCGGCTGGCGCCGGGCGGGTGGGGTCGCGATGATCGACAATTGCCGCAGTCCCACCAGGGCGGATTGCAGCGTGCGCGGGATCGGCGTCGCCGACAGGGTCAGGACATGCCCAGCGGACAGCGCCTGGAGTCGTGCCTTGTCGCTGGCACCGAAGCGCTGCTCCTCATCGACGATGACCAGGGCAAGGTCCTTATAGGCGATACCTTTGGCCGCGACAGCGCCGGTGCCGATCACGACCCGGATGCTGCCATCGGCCAGCCCCGCCTTGACCTGGCGCTTCTCTGCGGCGGTGGACAGGCGGGACAGCCCGGCGACGGTGATGCCGCTATCGGCGAAGCGGCGGGTAAAGCTGTCGAGATGCTGGCGCGCGAGCACCGTGGTCGGCGCGGCGAGCGCCACCTGCCGCCCCGCCAAAGCAGCGATGGCGGCGGCGCGCAAGGCGACCTCGGTCTTGCCGAAGCCGACATCGCCGACGATCAGGCGATCCATCGGGCGACCCGATGACAGGTCGGCACGCACCGCCTCGATCGCGGTCAACTGGTCGGGAGTTTCGCTAAACGGAAAACCGGCGGCAAAGCGCTCATAGTCGGCCACCGGCGGATCTAGCACCGGCGCATGTTGCCCGGCGCGTTCGGCAGCCATTTCGGTCAGGTGGCGGGCGGTCTCGGCAATCGCCTCGTCGATGCCCCGGCGGCGCTCGTGCCAGCTCTTGCCGTCGAGCGTATCGGCGCGGACTGCGTCATCTTCGCCGCCATAACGCCACAGCCGATCCGCCTCCGCCACCGGAACGAGGCGGGTCGCCGACTTGGCATAGGCGAGCTTGATCGCATCGCCCTGAACCCCGTCCTGCATGTCGATCGGCTCGATCCCCTCGACGGTGGCGATGCCATGATCCTCGTGGATGACAGTGTCGCCGACCCGGATTTCAGCGGTCTGGATCAACGACAGGTCGACCCGCCGTGCCTTGCCGTCTTCCCGATCCGCGCGGCTGCCCAGCAAATCGGCGGCGGTGACTGCCAGGATACCCTTTCGCTCAAAGCCGCGCTCGGCAGGCGCGGCCAGCGTCAGCAACGCGCCGGGCGCGGCCTTCATCACCTCCGACCAGCTTTTGACCCGGACCGAAGGGGTTCGCAGGACATTGTCCACCCGCCGCCCCAGAAAGCGGAGGTCGCGTTCGCTGCCGATCAGGACGACACGCATGCCCTTTTCGCGGGTGGCCCGTGCCTTTGCGGCAAAGTCCCGCAAGGGTGCGCGGCGCTCGACGAAGCGTGGCGGCACTTCACCGATCCGGTCGATGGCGGTGGTCCGGCGATCGGCGAGCAGGGCGGACCAGCTCTTGTCCGCGATCATGTCACGCGACGCGCGCTTTGAGCCGCGCTTGGCGACATCGGCGCTCAGAAGGAGCAGGCGACGACGGCGTTCGTCGGCGGCCGGCTCGATGATGAGATGCGCGTCGAGCAGATGTTCGATCAGGCTCGTCGGCTCGCTGCCCGGCGCGGGTTCGGCCACCCGGCCCAGTTCACGGCGGTCGACTTCGCCCGTGCTGCGCTGATCGGCGGGATCGTAAGAGCGGATCGCGGCGATCCGCCCCTCGGCCACCTCGATACGCAGCGGTTGTTCGGCGTCGGCGGGAAACACGTCCAGAACCTGGCCGCGAAGCGCCACCTCGCCGGGTTCGTCCACCCGTTCGTCGGCGATGTAGCCGAGTTCGAGCAGCAGGTCGTAAAGTCGCGTCAGGTCGCACGGCTCGTCCTTGGCGACGCAAGGCGGCTCGGCATCGAAGGTCGCGGGTGAGGGCAGCGCACGCGCCAGCGCCTCGCCCGAGGTTACCAGAGCGATCCGGCCACGCATCTTTGCTGCCAGCGCCGCACGCAGGGCATGGAGCGCCGACACGCGCTGACCCACATTGGCGGGGGAGGCGGGCGCGTCGTCGCCGGGCAGTGCGTCCGATCCGGGGCAGAACAGGATCGTCGCATCGGGCATGATCGCGGCCAGAATACGCGTGACGGCGAGGGCACGCGTCTCGTCGGTCGCCGCCAATAGGATGTCGGACCGCTGCAATTGCTCGGCCGCACCCGCCGCGAGTTCGGTCACGCCCAGCATTGTGTGGGGTCCGTCCCCCGACGGGGGCATGGTGGCGATTTCGGCGTCTGACATCGGGCGCAACGTTCGGGACTCCCCAGGATCGGTTGCGTTTTCGAACGGGCGGGGGATGGCGTCGTTCCGCCGGGGATCAAAGACTTATCCTCGGAACCCTATGCCGGTTCGACCTTTCATCGGCGCAATATTGATCTGCATCGATGACATGGGTCGCCACCGCCCCGGCCCGATCATTTGCATGGGCGCGAGGCGACGAAGGAGCAAGACGATGGATCTGGGTATCAATGGCCGCATCGCACTGATCAGCGGATCGGATTCGGGCATGGGCAAGGAAACCGCACGGTTGTTGCTGGAGGCCGGGGTGCGCGTCGCCCTGACCGACAAGCCGGGCGGCACGCTTGATGAAGCGGTCGCGGAACTCGCTCCTTTGGGCGAGGTGATCGCGGTCACCGGTGATGTGACCAAGCCGGACGAGGTCACGGCTTTGTGGCGCGAGGTTCGCGATAAGCTGGGCGAGCCCGACATCTATATCAATGCGGCGGGCGTCACCGGCGCGCAGGGCGACTTTCTGGAAACGGGCGATGACGGCTGGCTGGAGACGCTGGACATCAATCTGATGGGCGCGGTGCGCATGTGTCGCGAGGCGATCCCGGCGATGCGCCGGAAGGGCTGGGGCCGGGTGGTCCTGTTCGCATCGGAAGATGCGGTGCAGCCCTATGTCGAGGAACTGCCTTATTGCGCATCCAAGGCTGGCATCCTCAGCCTCGCGAAAGGATTGTCCAAGGCTTATGGCGGCGACAATGTTCTGGTGAACACCGTCTCGCCCGCCTTCATCGCGACGCCGATGACCGACAAGATGATGGAGAAGCGCGCCGAGGAAAAGGGCATGAGCTTCGACGAGGCGATCGACAGCTTCCTAGACGAGGAGCGCCCCGGCATGGTGTTGAAGCGCCGCGGCAAGGCGGAAGAAGTCGCCGCCGCCGTTGCCTTTCTGGTGTCGGAGCGGGCGAGCTTCATCAACGGTGCGGGCATACGCGTGGATTCGGGTTCGGTCTTCACCATCGCCGGATGAGGTCCCCGGCCCGCCGGCATGGCCTTTCACGGAGGAGGGGATTAGGCTGGCGGGCAAAGGACCATGGGAGAGAGGCGATGAGGCGTTGGGCTTGGGCGATGCTGGCTGGGGCCTCCCTGCTGGCGACGGGGGAGGTGCACGCGCAGGAAACCCGGACCGAGACGCTGGGGGCGACCAACACCCAATTTGACGGCCCGATGACGACGCCCCGGACCGCGCCGACCTTTGGCGACGAATTCAACCGCAGGATCGATCCCCGCCGCTGGCGCTGGGACGTGTCGGCGAACAAGCACGGCTGGCCCAATCACGAACTGCAATATTATGTCGGGCCGAAGCGCGACAATGCGCGGGTGGAGAATGGCGCACTGGTCATCGAGGCGCGGCGAGAGAGCGCTGAAAACGAGCCGGACTGGGGCGGACAGGCCTATAGCTCGGCCAAGCTGGTGACGCAGAAGACGCTAGGCTATGGCTTTTACGAAGTGCGCGCCAAGCTGCCCTGTGGCCGGGGCACGTGGCCTGCCATCTGGCTCCTCCCGATGGATGGCGCGCGCTGGCCCGACGGCGGCGAGATCGACATCATGGAGATGGTCGGATGGAACCCCAATGTCATCCACGCCACCGTCCATTCGGCGGCCTATAATCACGTCAAGAAGACGCAGCGGGGCAGCGAGACGAACGTCGCCAATGCCTGCACGGAATTTCATCGTTATCAACTCGACTGGACACCCGATGTCATCACCATCGGCGTGGACGGTCGCGGCTATATGCAGGTGAAGAACGACAAGCCCGGCGGCGCGGCGGCATGGCCCTTCACGCGGCCCTATTCGCTGATCCTGAACCTGGCGGTCGGCGGCGACTGGGGTGGGCAGAAGGGCGTCGACGACGCCGCGCTGCCGCAGCATATGGCCGTGGATTATGTCCGCTACTGGAAGCGCTAGGTCGCAATCGTCTCCCCCCGCACGGGGAGGAGGTGGTCAGCATGACCGAGGGAGGGGGGCGCCGCCAGCGCCGCCCCCCCTTCGCTCAATCGGATATTGGAGCTTAGAGCAACGTCCCCGACAGGATCGCCAGCGCGATGGTGAAATAGATCACCAGCCCCGTCACATCGACCAAAGTCGCCACGAACGGCGCCGATGCGCTGGCCGGATCGAAGCCCAGCCGTTGCAGGACGAAGGGTAGCATCGATCCCGCCAGCGAGCCGAAGGTGACGATGCCGACCAGCCCCGTGCCGACCGTCGTCGCCACCAGCACCCAATGCGGACCGTAATCGTAAAAACCGATCGTCTGCCACAAGGCGATCCGCGCGATGCCGAGCAGGCCCAGTATCGCCCCCAACGTCATCCCCGCCGGAAGCTCGCGCAGCGCCACGCGCCACCAGTCGCGCAGGCGCACCTGGCCCAGCGCGAGTGCCCGGATGATCAGCGAGGTCGCCTGGCTGCCGCTATTGCCGCCCGAGCTCATGATGAGCGGGATGAACAGCGTCAGCACGACCGCGCGCTCCAGTTCGGATTCGAAATGCTGCATCGCGCTGGCGGTCAGCATTTCGGAAAAGAACAGGATGCTCAGCCACCCGGCGCGCTTGCGGATCATCGCGAGGAAGCCGGTCTCCAGATAGGGATTGTCCAGCGCCTCGACGCCGCCGAACTTCTGCGTATCCTCGGTATGCGCGGCGACCAGCGCGTCGAGCACGTCGTCGACGGTGACGATGCCGATCGGGCGACCCTGCTCGTCGGTGACCGGCAGGGCGAGCAGATCGTGGCGGCGGATCAGGTGCGCCACCTCTTCGCGGTCGGTGGTGGGCGCGACGGTGATCGGATCATGGCCGCGCGCAAGGTCGATGGCGTGCGACTCCGGCTCGGCGGCGATCAACTGGCGCAGCGAGACGGTGGCGACCAGTCGCCCCTGCGGCTCCAGCAGGAAGACCGAATAAACGGTCTCGCGGCTGCGCTCGACGGTGCGGATATGCGCCAGCACCTCGGCGACGCTGGCGTCGGCGGAAGCGGCGACATATTCGGTCGTCATCATGCCGCCCGCGCTGTCCGGCGGCCAGCGGAGCAGCGTGTCGATCGACGCGCGAACGGGGGCGGGGAGTTCGGCCCGGATCGGCGTGGCGTCCGCCTCGTCCAACTCGGCCAGCACGTCGGCGGCGCGGTCCTCCGCCATTTGCGAGACCAGAGCGGCGGCGCGTGCGGGGGGCAGCAGCGCCAGCATTTCGGCGGCGCAGCGCAGCTCCGGGCTGTCGAGCACTGCGACTGCGCGCGCATCGGGCATTTGCGTCAGGGCATCGGCCGCTTCCTCGACGGGCAGCGACTGGAGCGTATCGACGAGATCGGCGATGGACAGGCCGCGCCGGGAGGAACGGAAACCGGCGGCGACACCGGCAATCAGATCGTTGACCATTTCAAACCTTTCGTCCGCACGACCCGGGCGGACGAAAGCCAGTTTCGCGAAACTAGCGGACGACCCCGGGGCGTGCGGCGCTACTGGAACTGTCGCTGGACATGTTCTCGCTTTCTGGAACGACGCGGGGGCTCCCGCGCCTGCGCCGCCCTCTGATCCTCTCCGCCGCGATCGTCAACACCGGGCGGCCACCTGACAAATTTTTAATCCGGGTCCCAAGGTTCCGGCGCGACGGCTCCGTCTCACAGGGCAAAAGCGCACAAAGGGGACCATATTCGTGCATCGCCTGCTCTTCGCCTCGACCGCCACGCTCGCCCTGGTGGCGGGGACGGCCGCCTCGGCCCAGACCGTCATCGACACCAAGCGCACCACCCCGGTCTGCACCGCCACCGTCAACAACGGCGCGGCGGGCGACGTCAGCATCGCGGCGGCGGGCAGCGTCGTGACGAGCGGCGGCACCGCCGTCACCATCGACAGCAACAACAAGCTTTCCAATGCCGGTACCATCCAGATCACCGACGCCAATGACGCGGTCGGTATCGGCGCGGCGGCGGGCGTGAGCGGCGAGATCACCAATACCGGCAAGATCGTCATCGACGAAAGCTACACCCCCGTCGACATCGACAAGGACGGCGATCTCGATGGTCCGTTCGCCCAGGGTGCGCGGCGCACCGGCATCCGCACCGCGGGCGCCTTTACCGGCAATATCGCCAACAGCTCGGAGATCACGGTCAAGGGGAATGACTCGGCCGGCATCTATCTGACCGGGCCGCTGACCGGCAATCTGGCGCAGTCGGGCAAGGTCACCGTCACCGGCGACCGCTCGGTCGGCGTGCGGACCGGCGCGGTGTCGGGCAATGTCACGCTGGGCGGAACGATCGTCGCGATCGGCGAGGGCGCGGTGGGCGCCAGGATCGACGGCGATGTCGGCGGCGCGCTGACCATCGAAGGGGGGATCGGCGCAACCGGCTATCGCTACACCACCGCGCCCGCGGACGTGTCGAAGCTCGATCCCGACGATCTGCTCCAGGGTGGATCGGCGCTGGTCGTGGCGGGCAATGTCGCGGGCGGCATCACCCTGGGCAATGCGACCGGCAAGACGGCGGACCTGATCTCCAACGGCGCGGCCCCCGCCATGCTGATCGGCGCGGCGGACCGGGCGATCGTCATCGGTGCAACCGGCGGCAGCACGCCTGCACCCGGCCTGGTCATCAACGGCCGTATTTCGGGCGTCGGTGTTTATAGCGGCGTCTCCGCCAATGCGCTCACCATCGGCGGACAGGGCGGCAACGTCCAGATCGCGCAGGGCGTTTCGGTCGGCGGTACGGTGCAGGCGACGGCGAACGGTGCGGCGGCGACCGCGATCCGCTTTGGCGCCGGGGCCTCGACACCCGAACTGCGCATCGGCGGTGCGGTGACCGCCACCGGCGGCGGCACCTCTGCCATCAGCACCGCCATTCTGATCGACAGCGGCGCATCGGTACCGACGATCCGCAACACCGGCGCGATCCGAGCAACCTCGGCCGGAGCTGGCGCAACCGCGATCCTCGACCGGACCGGCGGCCTGACGCTGGTCGAGAATGCGGGCGCGATCGCCGGGGCCGGGGCGGACAGCTCGCGCAGCACCGCGATCGACCTGTCGGCGAACAACAGCGGCGCGATCGTCCGCCAGATCGCCCCCGCATCCGGCGCAGCGGCACCGACGATCACCGGCGCGATCCGCTTCGGCAGTGGTGACGACCGGCTTCAGATCGGCGCGGGCTCGATCACCGGCGATGTGAGCTTCGGCACCGGCAGCAACCGGCTGGAGATGACTGGCGCGGGCACCTATGCGGGCACGGCGACCTTCGGCACCGGCGCGGATACGCTGAGCATCGGCGATACCGCGCGCTTCGACGGGGTGGCGGATTTCGTGGGGCTTGGCCAGGATGTGGTGGCGATCACCGGCAAGGGCGTCTTCGCGGGCCGTCTGGCCAATGCCTCGCATGTCGCGGTGACGGTCGCGAACGGCGGCGGTACCTTCGCGGCGAACGGCGTGACCAACATCGCCTCGCTGACCATGGGCGACCAGTCGATCCTCAGCGTCGCGCTCGACAAGGCGAACCCGACGGGCAATCTGATCCAGGTCGGCGGCGCGACGACGATCGGCGCGAACAGCCAATTGGCGCTGCGCGTGTCGGGCGGGACCGATGTGACCGGACGTTATGTCGTCCTGCGCTCGGGCACGCTGACGGGGGCGAGCAACCTGACCTTGGCCCCCAGCGCCATGCCGTTCCTCTATAAGGGGGCGATCGTCGCCGCCCAGCCCAACGAGATCGCGGTCGAGGTCAGCCGCAAGGCCAAGACCGAACTGGGCCTCAGCAATGCGGGCGTCAGCGCCTTCGACGCGATCGACGCGGCGATCGGTTCGGACGCCAAGCTGTCCGACGCCATTCGGGGCATTTACGACGGTGCGGCCTTCCGTGGCGCGGTCGAACAGATGCTGCCCAACTATGCGGGCGGCGTGTTCGAGGGGGTGACGCTTGCCTCGCGCGCCGCGGCCGCTCAGCTTCGCGAGCCCGCTGGCGAATTCAGCGAAGAGGGCAAATGGGGCTATTGGCTGACCCCGCTGGGCTGGGACTCGTCCAAGGGCACCCGCTCCACCCGAAGCTATGACGTGCGCGGCTGGGGCGTCAGCGGCGGGATCGAGCACAAGACCGATGCCGGCAATTTCGGGGCCTCGCTCTCCTATATGAGCGGACGCGACAATGAAGGATCGGCGGTCAACCGGGTGAACCACAGCCAATATGAGCTGGCAGGCTTCTGGCGCGCACGCTGGGGTGCGCTGGCGGCGCAGGCGCGCGGCTCGGCGGCCTTCCTGTCCTTCGATTCGCAGCGTCAGTTCGACGGCGTCGTCGGGACCGAGGCGGTACAGCGTCGCGCGACCGCCGACTGGAAGGGCATGCTCTATTCGGGCTCGGGCTCGGTCTCCTGGGAGCATTGGGTCGGCCAGTTCAACGTCCGCCCCATCCTGGCGGTCGATTATTACCGGCTGAACGAGGATGGCTATCGCGAGAGCGGCGGTGGCACCGGCTATGACCTGACCGTCCGCAAGCGGACCAGCGACGAACTGGCGCTGACCGCCAGCGTTGCGGCAGGCATCAATTTCGGCGGCGACAATCGCTATGCGCAGTGGAGCCGCCTGGAGATCGAGGGCGGTCGCCGCGAACGCGTGGCGGGTGCGCTGGGCCGGACGGTCGCCAGCTTCGGCGACGGCACGCCCTTCATCCTCGATCCCGAGGCGCGCGGCGGCGGCTGGATCGGCCGGGTGCGCGCGATCACCGGGACCAGCGAGATCCGGCTGAGCGGCGAGGTGAATGCCGAGCAGCGGCTGGGCGACGTCGCGCTGTCGGCGCGGGCCGCCTTGCAATTCGCCTTTTGACAGGGTTCGTCCGCGTGCATCCCCCCTGTAGCGTGCGCGGGCGACGGGAGCCCCACCTTGCGTCCCGGTGGGGCTCCTTTTCACGGGCGGAGGCTTCGTCTAAACGGCGAGACTTCCGCCCATTTTGTCCGGTTCAGACCATGACGCCCACCGGGATCGAGGCCGTTTTCCTCGCCAATCGCGACAAGCTTGTGCGCTTCCTGACGGCGCGCGGCGCGGGCGATGGTGCGGAGGATCTGGTCCAGGACCTGTGGCTGAAGGTGGCGGGCCGGATGGACGGTCCGATCGCCAATCCGCTGGCCTATCTCTATCGCGCGGCCGACATGCTGATGATCGACCGCTTTCGCTCGCGGCGCCAGTCCGAACAGCGCGACCAGGCCTGGGCCGAGGGCAATGCCGGGCCCGAGCCGCCCGCCGCCGAACGCGCGGTGGAGGCGCGGCAGGCCGCCGAGCGGGTGGCGGCGACGCTGCTCGCGCTGGGCGAACGTCCTGCACTGGTCTTCCGAAGGGTGCGGATGGACGGCGTGCCCCAGAAACAGGTCGCCGTCGAACTCGGCATCAGCATCAGCACCGTCGAAAGCGATCTCCGCATGGCCGCCCATGCGCTCGCCGCGCTCAAGGAACAGATCGGATGAGCCAGGACCGCCCCATCGCTCTCTCCGCCCCGGATGCGGTCGCCCTGGACTGGGCCCTGCGCATGGCCGACCCGGCTCGCGCGGATTGGGACGGCTTTACCGAATGGCTGGAGGCCGACCCCGCCCATGCCGAACGCTATGACCGGATGGTCGCGACCCTGCTCGACGCGGAGGAGGCGCTCGCCGCCCATCCCGAGGTCTGGGAGGCCCCCACGCCGTCGCCGATGCAGGAGATGCCACGCCGTCGGCCCCTGCGCTGGATCGGCGGTGCGGTCGCCGCCGCGCTGGTGGCGACGGTCGGCGTCACCGTCTGGCAGGACCGGGCACAGCCCTATACGGTCGAAACGGCGGCAGGGGAGTTGCGCAAGGTGCCGCTGTCGGATGGCAGCGTCATCCAGCTTGCCGGGAACAGCCGGGTCGAACTGGACCATGGCGATCCGCGCCGGGCCGTGCTGGCGCGCGGAGAGGCGCTGTTCCAGGTTCGCCATGATGCGGATCATCCCTTTGCCGTAAAGGCGGGCTCGCTGGCGCTGGTCGATCTGGGCACCGTCTTCGACGTTCGGTTGGGTAGCCGGCGCACCCGCGTCGCGGTGGCCGAAGGCGCGGTGATGGTCGATCCCGAAGGGGCCGCGCTGCGCCTCGATGCGGGGCAGGCGGTCGTGGCGATGCAGGATCAACTGGTTCGCGAAAGCGCGTCGCCCGCCGATGTCGGCGGCTGGCGCGAAGGGCGTCTCGCTTTCGATGGCGCGCCGCTGAGCGAGGTGGTGGAGGATGTGTCGCGCTTCCTGCCGCAGCCGGTCGGCGTCGCGCCCGCCATCGCCGCCAAGCCGTTTCGTGGCACCATCGATCTGGCGGCGGTGCGGCGCGATCCGCAATTGCTGGGGCCGCTGATGGACGTAAGCGTGCGGCGTGACGGATCGGGCTGGACGCTGGAACCGCGCAGGTGAGGCATTGGGGGGCGGGGTCGTGCTGCGTGCTGGCGATGGTCGCGGCCATGCCCGTCGTCGCGGCCGATCGCGTCGCCATTGACCTGCCCGCCGGAACCGTGGGTGCGCAGGTGATGGCGCTGGGACGGCAGGCGGGTGCCAACATCGTGGTGCCCGATGCGCGGCTATGGGATCGGCCGGTGCCCCGCCTGCGCGGGCGATGGTCGGTCGAACAGGCCCTTGGCGTGATCGCACGGGGCAGCGGTGCGCAGGTCCAGCGACTGGGACCTGGAAGCTGGCGGCTAACCCCGCGCCAGAAAGCCCCGGTTGCGAGGATCGTCCGTCGGCCGGTCAGCATTCCGCCGCCGCAAATCCCCTCCGGCGATGTCGTCGTCACCGCCAGCAAGCGCGACACGACCCGCGACCATTTCGCCGGGCAGGTGGTGCAGGTGGCAGGAGCCGATCTGGAGCTGGGCGGCGCGGGTGGCACCTCGAAACTGGCCGACCGGATGACGGCGATTGCCTCCACCTATCTGGGGGCGGGGCGCAACAAGCTGTTCATCCGGGGCATCGCGGACTCCAGCTTCACCGGGCCGACCCAGGCGACGGTCGGGCAGTATTTCGGCGATTTGCGGCTCAGCTACAACGCGCCGGACCCCGATCTGCGACTGGCCGATCTCGCCGCCGTCGAGGTGCTGGAGGGGCCGCAGGGGACACTCTACGGCGCGGGCTCGCTGGGTGGGTTGATCCGGCTGGTCCCCAATGCGCCGGACTCGGGCCGCGCCGGGGGATCGGTGATGCTCGGCGGATCGGCGACCACGAACGGCGCGCCGGGGGCGGATGGGCAGGCGGTGCTCAACCTGCCCCTGATCGCCGATCGGCTGGCGGCGCGGCTGGTGGCGGATAGCGCCTCCGAGGGCGGTTATATCGACAAGCCGCTGCTCGGGCGGACCGATGTGAACCGCACCCGCATCCTTGGCGGGCGCGCCGCGATCCGTGCCGATCTAGGCGATGGGTGGAGCGTCGAGGTGATCGGCCTCGGCCAGCGCATCCGTGGGGCGGATAGCCAATATGCCGATCGCGACGGGCCGCCGCTCACCCGCTCCGCCCCGGTGACCGAAGGCTTTTCGGCCGATTTCGGCCAAGCGCAACTCGTCCTGTCGGGGCATTTGGGCAGCGTCCGCTTCCGTTCGAGCAGCGGGGTGACCGCGCACGACCTGATGGAACGCTACGACGCGACCCCGCCGGGCGGACCGGTGCAATTGTTCGCCCAGGCCAATGAAACGCGAATGCAGGCCAATGAGACGCGGGCATGGCAATCCGCGCCCGACGGATCGGGTTGGCTGGCGGGGTTCAGCTATGTCCACAATCGCACCCGCCTGACCCGTTTGTTCGGCGAGCCGGGCACGCTGGTGCCGCGAACCGGCGTCGTCAACACGGTGGAGGAGGCGACGCTATACGGCGAGGGAAGCCTGCGCCTGCTGCCCGGCCTGCTGGCGACCGGCGGTCTGCGGGTCACGCATTCGGTGCTCGACGGTGCGGGAGAGGATTTGCCCGCCGCGCTGTCGCTCCAGGCGATGGCGCGGCTGCGTGAGGTGACGGGGCGGCGCGCGCAGACGATCCTGCTGCCCTCCGCCTCCGCTTTGGTCGATCTGACGCCGGGCGCGCAGCTTTTCCTACGCTATCAACAGGGTTTCCGCCCTGGCGGACTGACGATCGAGGGGCCGCTGGTCCGGCGGTTCCGCAACGACAGGGTGGCCACGATCGAGGCGGGTCTGCGCGGCGGACGGCCGGGACGCGACCGGTTCGACCGGTCGCTGACGCTGGCCCATACCGCGTGGCGCGACATACAGGCGGACTTCATCGATGCGACCGGCCTGCCCAGCACCGCCAATATCGGCGATGGCCAGCTCTGGACGATCGAGGCGCTGGCGGGCTTCCGGCTCGCGCCCAGCCTGCGGATCGAAGGGGCCGTCTCCTATAATGACAGCCGCATCGACGAGCCGTCGAGCGCCCGGGCCTTCGCGCTGATGGACGGGCTGGTCGCCGATCCCGTCACGGCGCGCGCGGCCATATTGGCGCGGTTGAGCCAGATTCCCAATATCGCCCGGATCACGGCGCGGGCGGGCGCGACGTATCGCCGGACGCTGGCGGCCGGGCGTGACCTGCGGGTCGATGGCTGGCTGCGCTATGTCGGCTCGTCCCGGCTGGGCGTCGGGCCGGTCCTGGGCGAGTTGCAGGGCAGCTATCTGGACAGCGGCGTGACCGCCCGGCTGGGGCTTGGCGGCTATGGCCTGACGGCGGGGATCACGAACCTGGCCGATGTACGCGGCAACCGTTTCGCGCTGGGCACTCCCTTCACCACCGGGCGCGACCAGGTGACGCCGCTGCGTCCCCGGACGCTGCGGATCGGGCTGGACGCGGCATTCTGATCAGCGGCGTGGGGGTGCCTTGCCGAACAGCGCCAGCGGCACCGCCTGCGCCATGACGCGATAGCCCGCCGCGCTGGGGTGGAGGTGGTCGCCACAGTCATAGGCGGGCAGCAGCCGGGCGGGCTGCGCCGGATCGGCCAGCGCCTTGTCGAAGTCGACCACGCCGTCGAATAGCCCAGAAGTGCGGATGAAGCGGTTGATCGCCTGTCGGTCCGCCTCGGTCTCTGGGCCGGGATGATAATAATCATTGCCCTGGAACGGCGTGATCGTACCGACGATCAGGCGGATGCCATGCGCATGGGCTCGCTCGGCCAGCTGGCGATAGGCGAAGGTTATCTGGCGAACGATCGCTTGGTGCGTCGCAGCGTCCACGGGATGTTCGCGGGTCAGCACGCCCAGGTCGTTTACGCCCTCCAGGACCAGCGCATGGGTGACGCCCGGCCGCGCGATCACGTCGCGATCGAACCGAGCCATCAGGCTGGGCCCCAATCCGTCGAGCAGCACTCGGTTGCCGCCGATCCCGGCATTGACGATCGAAAAGCCGCGTGTCGCGGGCGATGCCGCCAGCCGCTTGGCCAGTTCGTCGGGCCAGCGCGTATTGCTGTCGTCGACGATGCCATAGCCATCGGTGATCGAATCCCCGATGGTCACGATCGTTGCCGTCTGCGCCGCGTCGCGAACCTCGATGTCGGACAGGCTCCACCAGCCGCCAATCTTCTGCGCGTCGGGCAGGCTTTCGCGGCCGGTCGCATCGCCCGCGATACGGTAGGTCGTAGAGCGGGCGCCCGAATGGCCGGTCGGGGTGGTGACGGCTTGCGGGAAATAGAGGCTGACCGCCACATCGGCACCGCGTGCGACGGGCAGGGCGATGGGGTCGGAATAGATTTCGGCCCCCGGCGGCACGACCGCGTCGCGGGCGCCGTCGAACAGCACCGGTTGCGGCGCGGCGACCCGCGACTGGCCGGGCTGGGCGAGGCCGATCGTCGCCGTACCGATCGTCATCGGCACCTGTCCCGCGATGTTGGACAGACGCAGGCGGATGATCCTGCCATCGGCGGTCAGGCGGACGATCTGTCGGATGGTGGCGGGGCCGGTCCTGGCCAGCTTTTCGGCGTTCGGTCCGTCCAGCCGCATCTTGGAGGAACCCCAGCCGGGCGTCCAGCGAACCTCCCGCGCGGGGGGCGCCGCAGCCAGCGTCAGGCTCAGGGCGATCAGCCCGGTCAGGCGACCGGCTGCCCGATGAAAGGCGCGCGCCTTGCTCATGTCCATCCCCTCCTCATGTCGATCCGCGCTTGCGGCATAGCCTTATGGTAGCGATAACGATCTGTAAGGCCAATGACAAAGCCCATGGAGGATCCATCTCTCCGGGGTGCGGGAGAGTGATGATGCGCCAGTTTTTCCTGTCCGTCGCATTGACGGCGCTGTTGCCGGGTGCGGCCTGGGCGGCGGACTGTTCGGGGCCGGTCGTGGCGTGCGAGCGGGCAGCACCGGGAAGCCTGGCCTTGCTTGCGCCGGGCCGCACCGCGACGATCGTCGTGGATGCCGGGGACGAGCCCGGCGTCGCCCGCGCGGCAAGGGATGTGGTCGCGGACCTGAAGGCGGTCGGCGGCGGCGACGTCCGCCTGGGCACAGACGTCTCGCGCGGCGCCAGCGTGATTGCAGGCACGCTGGGACATAGCGCGCTGATCGACGCTTTGGTCAAAGCGGGCAAGCTCGACGTGTCGGGACTGGCGGGCCAATGGGAAGGCTATGTTCAGCAGGTGGTCGACAATCCCATGCCGGGCGTCGCGCGCGCACTGGTGATCGCGGGCGCGGATCGCCGCGGCACCATTTTCGGCCTGTACGACATCAGCGCCAAGGCGGGGGTCAGCCCATGGACCTGGTGGGCCGATGTCCCGGCGCAGCGTCACCCGACCCTGTACCTGACGGCGGGGCGCGTCGCCGATCACCCGGTGGTGAAGTATCGCGGCATCTTCATCAACGATGAGGAGCCGGGCTTTGGCGGCTGGGCGCGGGCCAGCTTCGGCGGGGTCAATCACCTGGCCTATGAAAAGGTCTTCACCCTGCTGCTGCGCTCCAAAGCCAATTTCCTGTGGCCCGCCATGTGGGGCAAGTCGCTATGGGAGGATGATCCGGCGTCCGCCCCGCTGGCGCAGGAGATGGGGGTGCTGCTCGGCACCTCACACCACGAGCCGATGCAGCGCGCACAGGCCGACTGGAAGCGCGAGGGCACCGGCCCATGGGACTATGGCAGGAATGCCGAGGTCCTCCGCGCGTTCTGGCGCAAGGGGATCGAGCGGCGTGGCAATGCCGAGGACCCGGTGACGATCGGGATGCGCGGCGACGGCGACGAGCCGATGACCGAGGGCACCGCCACAGATCTGCTCGAACGCATCGTCCGGGACCAGCGCCGGATCATCGCCGACGTCACCAAGCGCCCCGCCGCCGAAACGCCGCAGGTCTGGGCGCTCTACAAGGAAGTGCAGGATTATTACGACAAGGGGATGCGCGTTCCCGACGATGTGACCCTGCTGTTCGCCGACGACAATTGGGGGAATATCCGTCGCCTGCCCCCGCTGGGCGAACGGCGCGCGGGCGGGGCGGGTGTCTATTATCATTTCGACTATGTCGGCGGTCCGCGCAACTACAAGTGGCTGGACACCAATGCCATTCCACGCGTGTGGCAGCAGATGCGCATGGCCGACCAGTTCGGTGCGGATCGGCTGTGGATCGTCAATGTCGGCGACCTAAAGCCGATGGAATATCCGACGAGCTTCCTCCTCGACATGGCATGGAACCCGGCGCGGATGGATTTGGCGGCGATGCAGGCCTATCCGACGCGCTGGGCGGTGCAGCAGTTCGGCGCGGCGCGCGGGGCGGAGATCGGTGCGCTGCTGACCCGCTATGGTCGGTTGGCGAGCCGTCGGAAACCCGAACTGATTGATGCGACGACCTATGATCTGACAGGTGGGGAATGGGACCGCGTGCTGGGCGAATGGAATGCGCTCGACAGGGACGCGCGGTCGGTCGAGGCGCGGCTGCCCGAGAATCTACGTGACTCCTATTACGAACTGGTCCTGCACCGGGTCGAGGCGATGACCAATTTGCATCGCCTGTATCAGGCGGTCGCCGCCAATCGTGCCGCCGCCCAGGCCGGGGACGGCGCGGCGGCGGAGCGCTTTGCGACAGCGGCGCGGGGCTATTTCGCCCGCGATGCACAGATCCGCCGCCGCTATGAGGTCGAGACGGCGGGCGGCAAATGGCCCAGCATGATGGCGCAGACGCATATCGGCTATACCGGCTGGCAACAGCCCGATGCCGACGTGATGCCCGCGCTGGCGACGGTCGCCAAGCCCTTGCCGCTGCCGCCTTCGACCCCTTCGCCGCACCTGCGGATCGCGGCGGATGCCGGGCGTGCGGTTGATGGACGCGGCATCCGGTGGGAAGCTGTGGCGGGCTTTACGGCCGAGGGGGCGGCGATGGTCGCGACACCGGCCTCCGCGCCCGTGATCGAGCGGCCGGGCGGGGACAGTCCGCATATCGCCTATGACATGAATTGGGATCGGTCCGGCCCCGCGACCCTGGGTGTCGTGGCGGCGCCCGGCCTGGACGTGCGCGGCGGGGGCAAGCATCGCATCGCCGTGTCGATAGATGACGGCGCGCCGACGATGCTCAACCTGATGGCCGGTGAGACCGAGGCGAACTGGGGCCGCTCGGTGATCGAAAATCGCCGCCTCGCGACCCTGGCCCTGCCCATGCTGTCGCAGGGCCGGCACCGCGTGACCCTGTGGCTGGTCGATCCCGAGGTCGTCTTGGAGGGGATCACGCTCGATCCCGCTGCGCCGCCCCGCTGATCCGGTCGATCAGCCGCCGCGAAGCATGCGCATGGCATGGGCGCGCAGGATGCCGAGATTTTTCGCGCTCATGCCCAATATCCCGTGCCGTTCCTCGGGCAGATGCGCCAGCGGGTGGCCATCGGGGCGGAACACATAATGGTCGAACCAGGCCCGCCACGCCGCGCGCTCCCCCTCCGGCCGGGCGGCGATCGCGCTCATCGCGAGGAGCAGGGTGGCGAAGGGCTGGTCCGCGCCGACCGGGAAAGCGTCCCACCAGTAATTGACCAGGATATTGAGCGTCCCGCTCGCCTCGACCCGGTGCCACCACAGCTTGGGCATATAGAGCGCATCGCCTGCCGAAAGCTCGACGGTGATCGCCTGGCTTCGCGCCTGTTCGAACCGGGGATAGCGGGGATCGTCGGGGCTGGCCTCGGCCGCGAGGGCGACCGGCTGCCCCGCAATATTATGATCGATCGGTCCGACATACAGGTCGCCGATCGCCTCGGGGGGATAAAGGGTGAAGCGCCGCTGTCCCGCGACCACGCAGGCGATATTGTCCATCATGTCGTAATGACAGGCGATGGTCGAGGCATGGCCGATCCAGATGCGCGGCGCGACACCGGCCGGTACGAAGGCCAGGCGGTTCTCGTCCGCCATGCCCGGCAGGACCAGGGGAATGGGCAGCGATCCGACATAGAGCGTCTCGTCCGTATCGCTGCCCGTGACGATGCGGGCAATGGCATCGCGTAGCGGCATCGACTCGCGGCGGAAATTGAAACCCGAAAGGTCTTCGGTATAGTTGTAACGCCCCGCGATCGCGGCATCGCCGACAAAGGCTTCCACCTGCCGACCCGCGTCGAACCGGGTGAGATAGTCCTGCAGCGCGGCGGTATCGGCCCCGGCGATCCTTGCCAGCGGCCAGTCGCGTACCGCCCCGCGCAGCACGACCGGTCGACAGGGCTCCGCCACCAGCCGCCGAAACGCCTCCGGTCCGTCGAGCCGTGCGATGTCGATCTCGACCGCCGCGCCGCTCACCGCGCCAGTCCGCTCAACCGGTCATTGCGTCGGCGGGCGAGGAAGGGCAGGTGCCGCACCGATCCGGTGATGGCATAGATAAGTTGCAGATCGCCCGAACGGAAAAGCGCCAGTGCCGCCTCGTCGGGCAGCGCGTGCAGCGTGTCGAGGCCGAGGGTGTAGAGCGAGTCCAGCCTCAGGCTCTCGCCATTGTCGAACTGAAAGTTCAGGTCGATCGGCTCGACCAGCTTATGCGCCATCATCCGCTGGATAAAGGCTTCCGTCTGCGGCAATCCGACATGCAGGCGCCGCAGCGCAGCCTGCACGCGACGCAGCGCCGGGGCCGCCCCGCCATCCATTTCGAAGACCGGGTCTCCTTGCCCCTGGGCCAGTGCGGCATGGTCGCGGTCGATCGCGATATTCTCGCCCGACACATAGAAACCCTGCCGCTCCAGGTCGGCGGGGCGATAACCGGCCAAGGTGTCGTTCGCGGTGAGGCAGAGATTTTCGTCCGGCACCAGCCCCATCAGCGCACCGGGATAGAGATCACCCGTTTCGGGATGGCGCGCAAAGAGGATGGGGTAGTGCAGCGCGGCATCGAGGAACTCCTCCGCCACCAGTTGCACGAAGTGGCGGCCGGCATCGGGCGCGGTCGAGACGCGAAGGGCGGCATGCTGCGCGCTGTCGAGCAATTCCATTTCGGCCATGGCGATTCGGTCCTTTCGATTCCTCTCCACCCCGGGTCGGCGCGCACGATCCGGGCGACGAGCCCCCGGTTTGTCCGTCTCCACGAGCCGCTCGTCAAGGCGAGGGACTAGCGGCTCGAGAACGCTCTGACAAATGGCTTGTTAAGCATCCGTTATACCGCTAACATATCGGCATCGAATGGGCGGTACGGTGGGCACAACACCGGTCGCGCAGGAACATAGAAACGTAGGAGAGGGGAAGATGGTGTCTCGCACTAGCTTTGTAAGCGCATTCGTGTCGCGCCGTGGCCTGATGACCGGCGTGTCGCCGCTGATCGCCCTGGCGATGATCGCGCCCGGCGCGGCCTTTGCTCAGACTACGGCTCCCGGAGCCGTTCGCCCGGACACCCCGGCTCAGGCCAACACCACCACCGCACAGGAAGCCGGAACCCCGCAGGATCAGGCGACCGCCCCCAGCGCGCAGAACAATGCGCCGTCGCCCTCGGGCGAGGTGTCGGAGGGCGAAATCATCGTCACCGGCCTGCGCAGCTCGCTCCAGCGCAACCTTGACATCAAGCGGACCGCGACCGGCGTGGTCGACGCCATCTCGGCGGAAGATATTGGCAAATTTCCCGATTCGAACGTCGCGGCGTCGCTTCAGCGTCTGCCCGGCGTGTCGATCCAGCGTTCCGGCGCGCGCGGCGAGCCGACCGGTATCACCGTTCGCGGTTTTGGCGGCGACTTCAACACCACCCTCTATGACGGTCGTCGCATCTCGACCGCGACGGGTGGTCGTCAGATCGACTTCAGCACCGTCGGTTCGGACTTTATCGGTCAGTTGAGCGTGCTGAAGACGCCCGACGTGACGCTGGCGTCCAGCTCGATCGGCGCGACCGTCGACATCCAGTTCCCCAAGCCGTTCGACCATCCCGGCTTCCGCGTGGCGACCAGTGCTTCGGGCTCGCTTCAGGACCGGGCGGGGCATGTCGTCCCGACGCTGGGCGCGCTGGTCAGCGATACCTTCGCCAATGACACGATCGGTATCCTGTCGAGCTTCATCTACACGCGGCGTGATACCGATACCAACCGCGTCTATGTGTCGGGTTGGCCGGGCGGCAACTTCGCCCCCTGTCAGCTCGCCGGCAGCACTGCCGCCACCTGCGCGCCGACCGACGATGCCAGCGCCGCCGCCAGCAACCGCCGCACCCTGACCGGCTGGTTCCCGCAGCAATATGGCGCCGAGCAGCAGCAGACCAAGGACGAACGCGTCGATGGCCGCATCGCGCTGCAATGGCATCCCAATAACGACCTGATGGTCACGCTGGACAACAACTTCTCGCGCCAGACCATCTCGACCGACGTCTATGGCTTCGGCGTCTGGTTCAGCCAGCCCGACCTGCGCAACGTGACGCAGGACGCCAACGGCACTGCGGTCAGCTTCACCCAGGCGGGGTCGCCGACCGACTTCACCGCGGCGATGAACAAGCAGATCCTCCAGACCAACCAGACCGGTCTGAACGTCAAGTGGGACGTCAACGAGAAGCTGACGGTCGAGGCGGACGGCGCCTATGCCAAGAGCTGGCTGAACCCCGGCAACACGATCGGCAGCAGCAACGGCGACATCGGCTATGGCGGCGCGCTGGGCACCAATCTGGGCTTCAACGTCACCGCGAACAGCAACAAGGCATTCCCGACGATCAGCAATTTCGGTCCTGCCGGCAATGGTGCGGCCTGGGCCGATCCGTCGCTGATCGGTTCGCACGTCACCGTGCTCCAGACCCAGAAGAACACCGACGAACTGAAGCAATTCCGTGGCGTCGCGACCTGGAAGGAAGAGAATCTCGTCCTGAAGGCGGGCGGTCAATATACCGACGACACGTTCAACCTGCTGAACCGCAGCACCTTCACCAACAATTTCTGGCAGGCCTATGCCGGTTACGGCGCGCCGTCGGGTCGTACGACGGGCATCTCGCCGCTGCCCGCCGGGCTGTATCAGGGATCGATCAGCCTCAACAACTTCATCTCGGGCTTCTCGGGCAGCCTGCCGCCATCGGTCCTGGTCTACAGCCCGGCGGCCTATCAGGCCTATCTGTCGGGGCTGGGCAATCCCTATGCCCAGAATATTCCGGGCTTCAACTATCCGGCGCCGGGGGACGCGGGCAACGGCCTGAACGGCTTTACCGGCCGCTTCGTCGAGCAGGTCGATCCGGGCAGCATCCTGCGCGTCAACGAAAAAACCTGGTCGCTGTTCTTCAGCGCCGCGATCGAGGCACAGGTGGCGAACATGCCGCTGCATATCGCGATCGGCATGCGCAACGAGAATACGCGGCTGAACTCGGTCGGACAGGGACGCCAGCCGACGGTCATCACCACTTCGACCGCCGACCCGTCGCTGCTGTCGATCGCCTTTACCGACACGCAGCCGGTGGCCAGCAGCAGCAGCTATTCGTACCTGCTGCCCTCGCTCGATTTGCGGCTGGAAGTGACCGACAAGCTGCAATTGCGCTTCGACGCATCGCGCACGCTGACCCGTCCGGGCCTCAGCCTGCTCAACCCCGTGGTCGGCATCGGCAACGGGCAGCGCGTCGGCGCCCTGTCGGGCAGCGGCGGCAATCCCAACCTGAAGCCGTATCTCGCCGACAATTTCGACGTCGCGGCGGAATGGTATTACCAGCGCAACTCGTATCTGGCGGTCGACTTCTTCCTGAAGAATGTCAGCAACTTCATCGTCGGCGGCGTCACCAACCAGACGGTCAACGGCGTCATCGACCCGACCACGGGCCGTCCGGCGGTCTTCGCCATTTCGGCGCAGGTCAACGGCCCGGATGCAACGGTGCGCGGCGTCGAGCTGGCTTGGCAGCAGGTCTTCGGCGACAGCGGCTTCGGCTTCCAGGCGAACGCCACCTTCGTCAACACCAACAAGCCCTATGACCCCAAGATCGTCGGGCAGAGTGGTTTCGCGGTGACGGGCCTGGCGAATTCGGCGAATTTCGTCGGATTCTATGACAAGAACGGCTTCCAGTTCCGCACCGCGCTGAACTGGCGCGACGAATATCTGTCGGGCTTCGGCCAGAACCAGAATACGGGCTCCTACGGCGCCGAGCCGACCTTCGTGAACCAGAGCTTCCAGGTCGATCTGACCAGCAGCTATGACGTCACCAAGAACTTCTCGATCTTCGCCGAGGCGCTGAACATCAACAAGAACAAGCAGAGCACCCATGGCCGGTTCAAGAACCAGCTGCTCGACGTGTTCGATTACGGTCGGCGCTTCACCCTCGGCGCGCGCTATCGCTTCTGACGATAGCCATTGGTGGGGATGTCGGGCTTCGGCTTGACATCCCCACCGCTTCTTGGACCTTTCTGCCCCCATGGTTCAGCCCGTTCAGAATATCGTGATCGTCGGCGGCGGTACCGCCGGATGGTTGACCGCAGGCGTCATCGCCGCGCGGCATCAGGGGCGGCGGCCGCATGGCTTCACCGTCACTTTGGTCGAATCCCCCAATGTCCCGATCATCGGCGTGGGCGAAGGGACCTGGCCGACGCTGCGCACGACCCTGAAACGCATGGGCGTGTCGGAGACCGCGTTCTTCCGCGAATGCGACGCCTCGTTCAAACAGGGCGCGCGGTTCAACCGCTGGACCACCGGCGCGGCGGATGACGGCTATTACCACCCGTTGATGCTGCCGCAGAGCTTTGGGCAGGTGAACCTCGCGCCGCACTGGCTGGTGGGTGAGGGGGAGGGCAGCTTCTGCGACGCGGTGACACCGCAGGGGCGGATTTGCGACGCGGGCCTCGCCCCCAAGACGATCGCAACCCCCGAATATGAAGCGCTGGCCAATTACGCCTATCATCTCGACGCAGGAAAGTTCGCCGACTTCCTCCGCCGCCATTGCTGCGAGCAACTGGGCGTGCGCCATGTCCTGGCCGATGTCGAACAGGTGTTGTTGACCGAGAGCGGTGATATTCGCGCCGTGCGGACGGCGCAGGCGGGCGAGGTGACGGGCGATCTGTTCGTCGACTGTACCGGCTTTCGCTCGCTGTTGCTGGGCGAGGCGATGGGGGTGCCGTTCAAGCCGCTGAACGATGTGCTGTTCTGCGACACGGCGTTGGCGATCCAGGTGCCCTATGACGATGCGGATGCGCCGATCGCGTCGCACACCATTTCGACTGCCCAGTCCTCGGGATGGATATGGGACATCGGCCTGCCCACCCGGCGCGGCGTGGGACATGTCTTTTCCAGCAGCCATATCGACCGCGACAATGCGGAACGGGAATTGCGCGCCTATTTGGGTGATACGGGTCGCGACCTGCCGGTGCGCGAGTTGAAGATCAGGGCCGGGCACCGGACTCGTTTCTGGGAGCGCAACTGTGTGGCGGTCGGGCTGGCCGCCGGGTTCCTCGAACCGCTGGAAGCCTCGGCCATCGTGCTGATCGAGTTGTCGGCCAAGCTGATCGCCGAGCAGATGCCCGCCTGTCGCGAGGTGATGGACACGGTCGCGCGGCGCTTCAACGACACGACCCTCTATCGCTGGGGGAGGATCGTCGATTTCCTGAAGCTGCATTACTCGCTGACGAAGCGGACCGATAGCGACTTCTGGCGCGACAATTGCCGTCCCGAGACGATGCCCGAGCGTTTGCAGGCGCTGATGGAGTTATGGCGTTATCAGGCCCCCTGGATGCACGACGAATTCGACCGAGTGGAGGAGGTCTTCCCCTCGGCGAGTTATCAATATGTCCTCTACGGCATGGGCCAGCGGACCGAGATCGCCCCCGGCAGCTTGGAGGCGGAAGCCATCGTCGCCGAGCGTGCGCGCCGCGAGAACGACGTGCAGACGGGGCGGATGCTCGCTGGCTTGCCTCGCCACCGCGACCTGATCCGCAAGATCGTCGAGCGGGGATTGCCGACAATCTAGGCGTTGAGGGTGATGCTTGGCCTTCGACTTCGCTTGGCTTGAGCGAAGTCGAAGGCCAAGGGATTACCGCCCCGACAGCGTGAAGCCGTCCACATCTATCCACCCGCCCTTCGCCTTCGAATTGTAGCAGAACAGCGCATATTGCTGTCCCTGGAACGTCCCCGTCCGCCAATCGAAGGCGAGCGGGAAATCGCCGCCCAGCGTCCGCCAGTCCCGGCCGTCGATACTGTAGGCGACGTTGGCCCGGTCGGTCTTGAAGTCCATATCGGTGCGCAGGAACAGCCGCTTGGCGGTTATCGGCTGCGCATCGACGCGGATTTCGGTTTTCTGAGCCGTGGCGACGTCCTCGATCACCCGCATGGTGAGCGTCGGTCGGCCGTCGCGCCCTCGGCCGATGGCGATATGCCCGCTATATTTGCCGAAGGTGCCGAAGCCGCACTGATCGCCCGCGACGATATGGGTCGTATCGATCGCCACGACGCCGCGACTGAACGGCCCTTGCCCCTTCTGGAGAAGCGTGTTGCGGGCGCTCCACAGCGCGGGGGCCTGGGTGGCGCGAAGCCGGAGATAGCCCGGCCGCTCGGTCAGCGACCAGCGATCGTCCAGCGGATTGTGGTTCCACTGCCATTGCAGGCCGAGCGTCCGCCCGGAAAAATCGTCGGAGGCGGGAAGGACGCCGACCGGCTGCCCCTGGATCGGCTTGCGCGCGGTCACGGGGACGCGGCCCGGCGCGTCTGGCGTGCCCCAGACGGGCCAGCCATCCCTCCAGAAAACCGGGCTGATGTTGGTCATCCGCCCGATCGCGCCCGCATCGGTCATGACGAAACCATAGTCGCTGCCGTCGGGCAGATCGACGATCGCCCCTTGGTGCCCGCCGGTCTTGTCGTCGATCTGGTCGCGGGTTTCCCATGGGCCGAACAGGCTCCTGGCGCGCGACACCGTCATCCCCAACCGCCGGGGGATGGCGTTGAACATATAGTAATAATCGCCCCGCCGGACGATCTTCGAGCCTTCCGCGCCCTTGTTGAAATAGACGACGCGCTTGTCGGTGACGGTGCGCAGGTCGCGGCTGAGGCTGAGCAGGGTCGTCGTTCCGTCCGAACCGACCGAGGTCATGACATAGGCGCTGCCGTCCTTGTCGATGAAGAGGCCGGGGTCGAAGGTTTCTTCGCTCAACCGGTTCATCTGCCACGGCCCGCGAATGTCCCTGGACCGATAGATGCGCGTCTTCTCGCCCACTGGCGTCACCGCGATGTAGAAGACCCCGTCATGATAGCGCAGGCTGGGCGCGAAGATGCCCTTGCGATAGGCCCCTCCGTTCTTCAGTTGATATTCGGGCAACCCCTCCAGCCGGTCGATGACATGGCCGACGAACCGCCAGTTCACCAGATCGCGCGAGGTCATGATGGTCAGGCCGGGGACGTTCGCGAAAGTCGTGGTGATGAAGTAGAAATCCGGACCAACGCGGATGATGTCGGGATCGGGATAATCGGCATAGAGCGGCGGGTTGGCATAGCTGCCGTCGCCCCGATCCGATTGCCAGACCTGCGCCGCCGCCATGGCCGATACGCCGCCGAGCGTTGCCGCCAACAGGGTGAGCGAGAGGCTGCGCCGCATCACCGTGCCTCATAGACATAGGGGCCGATCACAGTGCCGACAAAGCCGCCCGCGCGTGCCGTGCTGAGGAAACGCACGTCGAGATCGGGCTTTAGCGTCATGGTCCTGCCGCCGACCGCATAGTCGAATGCCATCTGCCCGCCCATGGCATGGATGGTCAGCGTCACCGGGCCACTCGCGGCGAAGGGCGCGGAGGCGACGAGCGTCTCGGCTGCGGCTTCGTCACGGGTGTTCTGACCCTCCCGCTTGTAGAGCGCGATCCGGGGCTGGCCGTCGATGCGGGTCAGACCGAAGAACAGATAGGCATAGTCATTCTGGATCGCGACCAGCCCGGCGCGGGCGCCGTCCTTGGCGGGAGCATAGCGCAACGTGGTCGAGACATCGGCGATCGCATGTTGCTGCCGCCGTCCGACGAAGCCCGGTACGCCCTGCCGATCGCCCAGCGCATCGCCGCCGCGCATATTCAGCGTGCCGTTCGCGACGGTGTAGAAGGGCGTTCTAGGCGTACGGATACCGATCCACTGCATCGCCAACCGGTTGCCGTCGAACTCGTCGGTATAGCCGAAATCACCGCTGGTCGGCAGCTTGGGCGGCGGGGAGGCGGGCAGGCGGGGCTTGGCGAGCGTCCAGGGCACCGTCTTGCCCTTGTCCAGAATGATCGGCCAGCCGTCTTTCCACGTCACCGGCAACAGGAAGGTCTCGCGCCCGATATTGTAATAATCCTCGGCATAGGGGCGCGTCGCCAGGAAGGTCGCCCACCAGTCGCCGTTCTGCGTCTGGACCAGTTCGGCATGGCCCGCCGCGCTGATCGGATGCGGGCGTTTCGGATCGAGATCGCGCTGGGTCAGGATCGGATTGCCGGCGAACGGCACATAGGGGCCGCGCAGCGCCTTCGATCGCAATACGACCTGCGAGTGGTTGACGCTGGTCCCCCCTTCGGCGGCGGTGAGATAATACCAGCCATCCTTCTTGAAGATATGCGGGCCTTCGATCCAGACCGGCTTTTTGGACAGGTCGACGCCGCCATTGATCAACTGCGTACTTTCGCCGACCATTTTCCCGGCGCGCCAGTCATATTCCTGCACCCAGATGGCGCGGTGGCCGTCATAGCGGGGCGGCTCGGCGGGGGCGCGATTGTTGACGATATAGGCGCGGTCCCCTTCCCAATAGATGGACGGATCAATTCCCTCGAAGGGCAGCCAGATCGGGTCGGACCAAGGCCCCGCCGGGTTCTTGGCGGTGATGACGAAATTGCCCCGGCACTGGACGCAGGTGTTGACGATATAGAAGGTGCCGTCGTGATAGGTGATGTCGGGCGCGAACACCGCCTCCGACACTGCGCGTCCGGTAAAGTCGAGCTGCCCCGGCCGATCGATCGCATTGCCGATCTGGGTCCAGTGGACGAGGTCGGTGGAGTGAAAGATCGGCAGGCCCGGATAATGGGCGAAGGACGAGTTGACGAGATAATAGTCCTTGTCCACCCGCGTCACCGACGGATCGGGATAATAGCCTGAAATGATGGGGTTCAGAAATTGGCCCGACGCGGGCTTCGCCTGTTCGATCGAGCGGCCCTGATAGGTGAAGCGCTCGAAGGTCGCGGTCTGGGCCGTCACCCCGCCAGCCATGGCCAGAGATAGAACGAGCGCGGTCAATACCGGGCGGATCATGCAATACCCTTTCGAACGGGGGCGGCGCGCAGCGCGTCGGCAATGGCGGCGCGGAGCGGCTTCGGCTTCAACGCATCGTCATAGGGCAGGGGGCGCTGCGGCAGGCCGTCGCCGCGCGGCGCGAAGCCGTTCAGCCAGCTATGCTTGTCCCACAGGCCCCAGCACAGAAACTGGTCGAGCTGCGGATAGGAGAACATCATGTCCAGATAGTCGCGCGCCACCGCCGCCGTCTTCGCGTCCCGCTGCGCCACGTCGCGCGGCATCTCGCGGTCGTTGATGTCGAATTCCGTGATCAGCAGGCGATAGCCCATGGCGGTGACGGCATCGAGGAAACGCCTCCACTCCGTCTGCTGGATGCGCGAATGGCTGCCGTCATTGCCCAGATGGCTCTGGATGCCGAGCGCATCGACGGGGACATTCTCCTTGCGGAACCGCTCCAGCAGGCGGAGCACGCCCGCGCGGTGGGCCTCGTTGCCGACTTCCCACGACATGTAATCGTTATAGACGCGCTGGGCATGGGGGGCGTGCTCGCGCGCGGCTTCGTAGGCGATCTTGAATATGTCGAAGCCGAGCGCCTGATCGAACACCGTGCCCCGGATCTGGCCGGTCTTGGGATTGATCGTCTCGTTGACCACGTCCCAGCTATAGATCTGATCGCCGAAATGGCCCGCGACCTGCGCAATATAGGCACGGAGCCATGTCTCTGCCCCCGTGGTACGGACCAGCTCGGCCAATGCGGGCGATATGTACTTTTCGTAATTCCACAGCAGCGTGTGCCCGCGCAGTTTCAGGCGATGGTCACGCGCGAACCCCGCGATACGGCCGGCGGGGGCGAAGTTCGGATGTCCGGGATCGTTGCCGACGACATAGACCTTCATCTCATTCTCGGGCACCAGCGTCGCGCATTCGCGCGTGACGACCGCGGCATAAGCGGGGTCGTTGATCGGCGAGCCCCGGCCCGCGCTGATCGCGGTGCCGAACAGGATGCCCTTTTGCGCGGCCAGATCGCAAAGCGGCACGTCCGGACCAGCGGCCCGTGCCACAGACGGGAGCGCTCCCATTGCCAGACCGCCCGCCATACCGGCCAGTTGCTGACGACGAGTCAGCACCGGCCCTTGCCAATTGGGTTTCATCACCCTCTCCCTTTTTCCTTTGTCAGGACAGTTGCATGGTCATCCGGAAACGGCAAGGCCATGCGACGACGACGTCCATCCGTAGCGACCGGGCTCAGTCGAGCAGCCGCGCATCGGCCCAAGTCACCGGCAGGGCGGCATCGGGAGCGCTATCGGCACGGGCGACCAGTTCGATCAGCTTGCGGCCGCGCACATCCGCCTCGATCGTCGCCGGCGCGTCGTTCAGGGCCATGGGACGCGAGCGGGTGAGCAGTTTGCCGTCGCCATAGACTTCGAACACCACGCGTCGGCCGCGCGCCGTCGCGGAGTCATCGATGCCGATCGTGGCGCCGAACCGGGACTGGCCGGGGTTGCGCACCTCCAGCCGCGAATTGGCGAGCACGCCCAGCCCGGTATCATAGACTTTGCCCGCCATGTGCAGCGGCCGTCCGAACGGCGTGCGGTCCGCCTGCGCACCGCCCCAGCCGCCATATTGCGGGAAGTCGCCCGGCCCCTTGGTCCCGCCCCAAGGGCTGAGTTCGTGATGGATGGTCGGATCGCCTTCGGGAGTGCGGATGCCGTCCTCCGCCGGGTTCACGTCGCCCGGCGTCTCCGACAGATAATGGCCGCGCGGCAGGCGACGTTCGCCCGACACGCGGAAGATCAGCGTCTGGTGCGGTGCGAGCGTCAGCTTCGCCTCACCCGAAAAACGACTCTTCTGTCCGGTCCACAGGTCGGTCATCGCCACCGGGCGGTCGCCGCGCAGCTTCAGGTGATCGGCGGTCAGGACGGGAGCGATGGGGGAGGCGGTGCGGTTCAGGATCGCCACCGCCTTGTCGCCATTGGCCAACGTCTTCACGAAAATCTGCACATCGTCCGATAGATAGGCCGGGATCGCCTGATGCCCGGCCGGGTCCTGGTTGAGCGCGATGATCGCCCGGTTGCCCAGCAGCGCGATCTGTTCGGCATTGGCCTTGCGCAGATCGAAGCCGATCAGCAGCGGCGCGTTCATCATCGCCCACAGCACGAAATGCGAACGCGCCTCGGTCATGTGGTTCGCGTCGAATTCGCCCGATCCGACAAACAGCATGTCGGGGTCGTTCCAGCCATGCGGATGGGCATAGAGCGCGCGGGAGGCGCTGGTGTCGAAATTGGTCAGCATCCGCGACCAGTGCGCGGTGATGTCATCGCTGGTGCGCGAGACATTGCCGATCTGCTTGCCCCAGGATCGCACATCCGCCGAACCCCACAGGCAGAGGGAGAAGATATAGTCGCCATCCGGATTTTCGCGCTTCAGTGCCGTCGCGACCTGATTGTACAGCGCGCGCACGGCGGGAATATCGGTCCGTGCCAGCGCGTTCATGTCGATCAACGGGGTCAGTTCACGATAATCGCCCTTGCGGACATGGTCGGCATCCTTGCCCAACCCACGAATGCCGCACCCATCGACCTTGATATAGTCGAAACCCCATTCGCCGAAATAGAGCGCGATGTCCTGATCCGCGTGCCCGTATAGCCCGACTTCGCGTTCGGCGACGCTTCCCTCGGGCTGGTTGGCGAAATTGGGCGTATAGACCTGGCCGCAACTGTTGCGGCCGATGTCGGAATAGATGCCCGCCTTGAAACCCATGGCGTGGAGCCGGTCGGTCAATGGGCGAAAGCTCGTCTGCTGGTTGGGACCTGCTGCGGCGGACGGGAATTTGTCGGCCCGGATCACCATGCGGCCATCGGGCTGACGACGGCGCAGCCACCAGCCATCGTCGATATTGATGTAGCGATAGCCCGCCTCGCGCAGGCCCTTGTCGGCGATCAGCTTGACCGAGGCCATCACCTTTTCCTCGTCGACGTCGCTGTTGAAGGCATTCCAGCTATTCCACCCCATGGGCGGCAGGGCGGCCTGCCCCTGATCGTTCGCGCTCCATCGGCCGGTCGGCGCGAGCGGATCGACACTTGCCGTTTGCGCGAGCGCGGACAGGGGACTCGCCAGTCCCAGCAGCGCCACGCTGCACGTCAAAATCGTCCGCATTGTCCGGGGCATAGCCATCCTCCCAATCTGTTTTAACGCTATCTTGTCGGACTAATCCGCGACTGTCCACCGACCGCGATCGATTGCGGAGGATTTGTCGGTTGGACAGGTTTCGCGCGGCTGATAACGGTAACAAAAAACAGCATGGGAGTGGATTGTCATGAGTTCATGGCGTGCATCGGTCTTGTCCGTCCTGGCGCTCTCGACGGCGCAGGCCGCCATCGCACAAGCGCAGAAAGTCGGAACGACGGTGGGTCCGGCGACCGACGGGGTGGAGCAGGCCGAGGCACTGGCAGCCCGTCTGGTCGCGCGCATGACGACCGACGAGAAACTGGCGCAACTCCTCAACACCGCCCCCGCCATCGCCCGGCTGGACGTGCCCGCCTATAATTGGTGGACGGAGTCGCTCCACGGCGCCCTGGGGCCGGTGCCGACGACCAACTTCCCGGAACCGGTCGGGCTGGCCGCGACCTTCGACGATGCGCTGGTCGGCCGCGCGGCTCAGGTGATCAGCAGCGAGGTGCGCGGGCTCCACGCGCTCGCTCGCCAGACGGGGCGAATGGGACGGATCGGCACCGGGCTCGACACCTGGTCGCCCAATATCAACATCTTCCGCGATCCGCGCTGGGGCCGGGGGCAGGAGACCTATGGCGAAGACCCGTATCTGACCGCGAAGATGGGCGTGGCCTTCGTGCGGGGCATGCAGGGCACCGACCCGACGCGGATCGATGTGGTCGCGACGCCCAAACATTATGCGGTGCATAGCGGCCCCGAATCCACGCGACACGAGGCGAATGTCTATGTCTCGCGCCACGATCTGGTCGATACCTACCTCCCCGCTTTCCGCGCGGCGATCGTAGAGGGCGGCGCGGGTTCGATCATGTGCGCCTATAACCGCATCGACGGACAACCCGCCTGCGGCAGCGACCTGCTGCTCAAGGATTATCTGCGCGAGCGCTGGGGCTTTCGCGGCTATGTCGTGTCCGACTGCGACGCGGTGAAGGACATTGCCGCCAATCATCATTACGCTCCCGACGCCGCCAGCGCGGTTGCCGCCGCAATGCGTGCGGGCGTCGATAACGAGTGCAACAATGCGACGCTGACCGATACCGACGGGCTGACCAATCCCTATCGCGAGGCGTTGTCGCGCGGGTTGATCTCGGTCGCGGACATCGACCGCTCGCTGACCCGCTTGTTCGCGGCGCGCTATCGCACGGGCGACCTGCCCGGCCTGCGTCCGCTATCGATCCAGACCAGTTCCACCGCCGACATCGACACGCCCGCGCATCGGTCACTTGCGCTGGAGGTGGCGGAGAAGAGCCTGGTGCTGCTGAAGAACAAGGGCATATTGCCGCTGAAGCCCAGCGCCCGGATTGCGGTAATCGGCCCGCTCGGCGATGCGACGCGCGTGTTGCGCGGCAATTATTCCTCGTCGCTGTCGGGACCGCCATTCTCCGTGGTCGACGGTCTGCGGCGCGCGATGCCGGGGGCGCAGATCCGCTATGTGCCCTTCGCCGAGACCTTCACCGATGGCGACCCGATTCCGACCGCTGCGCTCCAGACCGAAGAGGGGCAGCCCGGCCTGCTGGCCCGCTATTACAACGTTGTCGGCCGCATTCCAGAACGCTTCGCCCCCGGTGCGCTGGGCGAATGGCTGAAGACTGCGCGGTTCGAGGATCGCCCCGTCGTCACCCGTGTCGAGGCCAATGCCGCCTCGCGCAGCCTGGACCTGTCCTCGGTCCGCGACGTGCACCGGGCGGTCTGGACCGGCGATCTCGTTCCACCGGAGAGCGGACGCTATCGGCTGGGCATATCGGGTTTCAACGGGGCGATGACCTTTGAGGGGCAGCCCTTCGTCGATCTGACCAAGGCTTCATGGAACAGCCTGCCGACGATGCGGACCGTCACGCTGGAAAAGGGGCGTCGCTACCCGATCACCGTCACGACAGAGGCACGCATCCTGACCGGCATCAACCTCGTCTGGAAGCGCGTGTCCGACGATCCGGCGGGCGAGCTTCGCACTGCGGCGAAGGCAAGCGACGCGCTGGTCGCGGTCGTCGGCCTGACCTCCGATCTGGAGGCGGAGGAGGCGCCGATCTCGGTGCCCGGCTTCAAGGGCGGCGACAAGACGACGCTGGACCTGCCCGCCGAGCAACAGGCGTTGCTCGAACAGGCCAAGGCGACCGGGCGTCCGCTGGTGGTGGTGCTGATGAACGGCAGCCCGGTGAACCTCGCCTGGGCCAAGGCCAATGCGGATGCGATCGTCGAGGCCTGGTATCCGGGGCAGGCCGGGGGGCTGGCGGTCGGCAACGTCCTGTCGGGCAAGACCAACCCGGCGGGTCGCTTGCCGCTGACCTTCTACCGTTCGGTCGAGGATTTGCCGCCTTTTGGCGACTATGCGATGAAGGGGCGGACCTATCGTTACTTCACCGGCACGCCCGTTTATCCGTTCGGCTATGGGCTGAGCTATACCAGCTTCGCCTATGCGCCGCTTTCGGTCCGATCGAACGCGGACGGGAGCATGACCGTCACCGCCGAGGTGCGCAACACCGGTCGCCGCGCAGGGGACGAGGTGGCGCAGCTTTACCTCGACTTCCCCAAGCTCGAGGGCGCACCGCGCATCGCTCTGCGCGGGTTCCAGCGGGTTCATCTGGCTCCCGGCGAGCGGCGGAGCCTGACCTTCAACCTGGCTCCGCGTGACCTGAGCGCGGTCGATACCGATGGCACGCGGATGGTGATGAAGGGCGACTATCGGGTCTCGATCGGCTCGGGCCAGCCCGATACGGGCGTTCCGACCCGCAGCGCACCGTTTCGGATCGATAGCACCCGCCCCATCGCGGATTGAGCGGCCAGCCTGTTCCTCCCCTTGCAGGAGAGGAACAGGCCCGGATCATTTCGTCACCAGCGACCGGCCGAAGAAGGGCAGCACCTGCTCCTGAAAGCGCACCCCGATCCGGTTGACATGATCGCCGTCGTAGATTTCGAACCGGTGTGCGATGCCATAGCGATCCAGGGCGTCGTGCAGCGCCTGGGCATCGGCCTTCAACCCGTCCTGCGACCCGACATCCAGCGCGATCGCGCGATAGCTGCGCAAGGGCGCGACATATTGGTCGAAAAAGGCGAGGGGGGTGTTCGCCAGCCACTTGGCGGTGACGTCCTCGCGCAACTTGCCGTCCTTGACCGGCAGGTCGAGATAGAGCGGCGGGTTCTTCGGATTGGGCGACCAGGCGGCAGAGGCGGCGAGCATCGCGCGCTGGCCCCAGTTCAGCTTTTCGGACTCCTTGGGCGAGGAAAGGCTGCTCAGCAACTTTTCGTCGGTGCCTTCGGGCCGGGCCATCATGCGCGGCGACAGGCAGCAGGGGCTCATCATATAGATGGCGCCGTACATGTCGGCATGCTTCATTCCGATCCGCGCGGTGCCGTATCCGCCCATCGAATGACCTGCCAGGCCCCGGCTTTCGCGCCGGGCGATGGTGCGGTAGCGCGTGTCGATCGCGGCGATCAGATCGTGGCTGATGAACCGCTCGAAATCGCCGACCGTCTGCGACGAGGAATACATCGATCCGTTGTGCATCGTCTTGCTGTCGGGAAAGACGAGGATCATCGACGGCACCCCGCGCGCAAAGGCGCCTTCGATCGAGGTGGGCACATGGATTTCCTTGGTCCATTGATCCGCACCGATCGAATAGCCGTGCAGCGCATAGACGACCGGATAGCGGCGGGCCTTGTTCCTCGCATAGTCGGGCGGCAGGACGACGATCACGTCGCGGTCCGCGCTATTGCCCTCCAGATTGCCGTCGATGGCGGTCGAATGGACCTTGATCCGCTCGACCGTGACGGGCTTGGCCCCCGGCACCGTGGCGGGGGTCTGCGTCGCCATCTGCGCGGGAAGGGCGGAAAGCGGCAGCAGCGCGACACCGGCGGCGAACAGCCAGCGAGAGGGCGAAAAGCGAAGGGCCATACGAGTCATCCTCTGTCCTGAAATCGCGCCGGCATAAGCGTGCCGGTCTTTATGAAGGGGCGACCCGCAACGGGATGAGCGGGGCCTGAATATCGTTACCAACAGGGCAGGACTGGCATTGTCAAGCGTCGGCGCGGAGGGGGAATTCGTTTGCCTTCGACCTCGCTCAGGCTGAACGGGTGATCAGATAGGGCACCCTGATCTCGCGCTCCGTTCAGGCTGAGCGAAGTCGAAGGCCATGCGGAACAGCTGTCCCCGGAAAACGACGAACCGGCCTTGCATCCTCGCCGCTGATAGCGCTATCGTGCCGTCAAAGCCCTGGATACGGGGCGAATGGGAGAGAGAAAGCGATGAAGCGCTTGATGATGGCCAGCCTGGTTCTGGGGCTTGGCACCGCGGCATGTGGATCGCCGCAGACGGCCGACAATGCGGCGCAGGGAAACACCGCCACCGCGTCGAACGACGCCAATCCGACATCGCCCGATGGCCGCCACTATCTGTCGCAGCCGCTGGTACGCGACATCTTCACCGCTGACCCTTCCGCGCATGTCTGGAACGACGGCAAGCTCTACGTCTATCCCAGTCACGACATCCCGACCGAGACCAAGGACGACGATCTGGGCAATCAATATGCGATGCGCGACTATCGCGTGTTGCGCATGGACGAGCCGGGCGGTCCGGTCACCGTCGGACCCGTTGCGCTCGACGTGAAGGACGTGCCCTGGGCCTCGCAGCAGATGTGGGCCCCCGACGCCGCCTATAAGGACGGCACCTATTATCTCTATTTCCCGGCGCGCGATAAGACCAAGGATCGCAACGGCCTGGGCGCGTTCCGCATCGGCGTCGCGACCTCCAAGGACCCGATGGGCCCGTTCAAGGCCGAGCCGGAGGCGATCCCCGGCAGCTTCTCGATGGACCCGGCCGTCTTCCAGGATGCGAACGGCACGGCTTATATGTATTTCGGCGGCATCTGGGGCGGTCAGCTTCAGCGCTGGAAGGACGGCAAGTACGATCCGAACGGCAGCGACACCGACCTGAAGCAGGACGACCAGCCCGCCATTTCCGGCAAGATCGCCAAGCTGAACCCCGACATGAAGACCTTCGCGGAAACGCCGCGCGACGTCGTCATTCTCGACGAACAGGGCAAGCCGGTGCTGGGCGGCGATCATGACCGCCGCTTCTTCGAGGCGTCGTGGGTCTTCAAGCGCGACGGCAAATATTACTATACCTACTCGACCGGCGACACGCATTTCCTGAACTACGCGATCGGCACCAGCCCTTATGGTCCCTTCACGTACAAGGGCCATATCCTGAGCCCGGTTCAGGGCTGGACGACCCATCACTCGATCGTCGAGTGGAAGGGCAAGTGGTGGCTGTTCTACGCCGACACGCAATTGTCGAACAAAAACCACCTGCGCAACGTCAAGATGACCGAGTTGAAGTTCAACCCGGACGGCACGATCCCGACCATCGACCCCTTCGTGAAGTAAGGACGGCGGATGTTTCTGGGTATCGACATCGGCACGTCCGGCGTGAAGGCCGTGGTGCTCGACGAACATGGCGCCGTGGTGGGGCAGGGGACGGCGGCATTGACCGTGCAGCGCCCCCAGCCGCTCTGGTCCGAACAGGATCCGGAGGCCTGGTGGCAGGCGACGACGGCGGCGGTCCGCGCGATCGATCCGGCGGTCCGTCGGGCGGTGCGCGGCATCGGTCTGGCCGGGCAGATGCATGGCGCGACTTTGCTGGGCGCGGACGATCAGCCGCTGCGCCCCGGCATTCTGTGGAATGACGGGCGCAGTCATGCCGAATGTGCGGAACTGGAGGCCAAGGCGCCTGCGCTTCATCGCATCGCAGGCAATCTGGCCATGCCGGGCTTCACCGCGCCCAAGCTGCTATGGGTCGCCCATCACGAGCCGGAGATTTTCGAGCAGGTCCGCACCGTGCTGCTGCCCAAGGACTATGTCCGGCTGCGGATGACGGGTGAGAAAGCATCGGACGTGTCGGACGCGGCGGGCACCTTGTGGCTCGATGTGGCGGCGCGCGAATGGAGCGACGAGATTCTCGCCGCCACCGGTCTGACCCGCGAACAGATGCCGCAGGCGGTCGAGGGCACGGCGCAGACCGGCCATCTGCGTGCCGAAGTCGCCGAGGCCTGGGGCATCGATCAGGTGCCGGTCGCGGGCGGCGGTGGCGACAATGCCGCCGGTGCCGCGGGCGTGGGCGTGGTCAAGGACGGCGACGCGCTGCTGTCACTGGGCACGTCGGGCGTGATCTTCGCCGCGACCAGGGAATTCCGTCCCAATCCGGCGGGGGCGGTCCATGCCTTCTGCCACTGTCTGCCCAATGTCTGGCACCAGATGTCGGTGCATCTGTCGGCGGCGGCGTGCATCGACTGGGTCGCGCGGCTGACCGGTACGCCGGGTGCCGCCGAGCTCTTCGCCCGGGCCGAAAGCGTCGGCCCGGCGAGCGGCCCCGAAATCTTCCTGCCCTATCTGTCGGGCGAGCGGACCCCGCACAACGATGCCGAGGTGCGCGGCGCGTTCCTGGGCCTCGATCATGACACCACGCCCGAACGTCTTGCGCAGGCGGTGCTGGAAGGCGTGGCGTTCGCGCTGGCCGACGGCCTGTCGGTGCTGCGCGAGGCCGGGACCGAATTGTCGCAACTCTCCGTCATCGGCGGTGGGGCACGCTCCTCCTATTGGGGTCAGACCCTGGCCGCCGCACTCGGCGTCGAACTCGTCTATCTGAAGGGTGGCGAGGTCGGACCGGCACTGGGCGCCGCACGCCTGGCGCAACTGGCGGTCGATGGCGGCTCGCCAGAGGAAGTCTGCGCACCGCCGCCCGTGTCGCACACCATCGCTCCCGACCCCGCGCTCGCCGAGCGCTTCGCCCCCAAGATCGCGCGTTTCCGCGACAGCTATTCCCGCATCACTCCGAGGAATTCCTAATATGGCTACCGACTTTTTCGCCGACATCCCGACGATCCGTTACGAAGGCCCGGACAGCGACAATGAGCTGGCCTATCGCTTCTACGACAAGAACCGCGTCGTGCTGGGCAAGACGATGGAGGAGCATCTCCGCTTCGCCGCCTGCTTCTGGCATACCTTCTGCTGGCCGGGTTCGGACGTGTTCGGCGGCGGCACCTTCAACCGCCCCTGGCATGCCGGTGCCAATGACAGCGCGGCTGCTGCTCAGAAGCGCGAGGTCGCGTTCGACTTCTTCTCGAAGCTCGACGTGCCCTATTACTGCTTCCACGATGTCGACGTGATGGCCGATGCGCAGGGCGTGGCCGAGCATCGCCGTTACTTCGCCGAGGCGGTTGATCACCTCGAAAAGCTTCAAGCCTCTTCGGGCCGCAAGCTCCTTTGGGGCACCGCCAACCTGTTCAGCCATCCGCGCTTCGCCGCCGGTGGCGCGACCAACCCGGACCCCGAGGTCTATGCCTTCGGCGCGATGCAGGTCCGCGACGCACTGGAAGCGACGCATCGCCTGGGCGGCGCCAATTATGTGCTGTGGGGCGGTCGCGAGGGTTACGAGACGCTGCTCAACACCAACATGAAGCGCGAGCTGGACAATCTGGGTCGCTTCCTCAGCCTCGTCGTCGAGCACAAGCATAAGATCGGCTTCAACGGCACCATCCTGATCGAGCCGAAGCCGCACGAGCCGACCAAGCATCAGTACGACTTCGACACGGCCACCGTGTACGGCTTCCTCAAGGCCTATGGCCTGGAGAATGAAGTGAAGGTCAATATCGAGGCGAACCACGCGACGCTGGCGGGTCATACCTTCGAGCATGAGATCGCCACCGCCGGTGCGCTGGGCATCTTCGGATCGATCGACGCCAATCGCGGCGACCACCAGAATGGCTGGGATACGGACCAATTCCCCAACTCGGTCGAGGAACTGACTCTGGCCATGCTGGAGATCATCCGCGCGGGTGGCTTTACCACCGGCGGCTTCAACTTCGACGCCAAGGTTCGCCGCCAGTCGATGGATGCGGTCGATCTGTTCCACGGCCATGTCGGTGGCATCGACGTCGTCGCCAAGGGCCTGCTCAACGCGGCCGCGCTGATCGAGGACGGTCGCCTGGATGCCATCAAGGCCGAGCGTTATGCCGGTTGGGACGGCGATTTCGGCCAGCAGATCGGCGGCCTGGACCTGGCCGGGATCGCCGATCTCGCCGAGCAAAAGGCCATCGATCCCCGCCCGCGTTCGGGCCGTCAGGAGCGGATCGAAAATCTTGTCAACCGGATCGTCCATTCGGGCAAGTAAGGCGTGGCGGGCCGGTCGATCCGACCCGCTTCCCGCAATGAAAGGGGCGCGTTCGGACAACCGGACGCGCCCCCTTTTTTGCCTATACTCCCCTATAGGGGCGCGGTTCAGGCTACCCCGTTCGCCGCCATGTCCTGCAGCGCCGCATGGAAGCGTCCGATCGCCGCGCTGTTGAAACCGGCGATGTTGATCCGGCCCGACCCGGCCATATAGATGCCGTGGCGGTCCCGAAGCCATTCGACCTGAGAGGGTGAGAGGGGCAGCGTCGCGAACATACCCTTGCCATGCGCCACCGCGCCCAGATCGATCGCGCCGATCCGCCCGCCCGCCGCCAGCGCCGCGCGCAGGCCTTCCAGCCGTTGCCGCATCGTTTCCAGTTCGTCCCGCCATTCGCGGGTCAGGGCCTCGTCCTCCAGGATGAGGCGGACGACCGCCGCGCCGTGATCGGGCGGCATCGACCAATTGGCCCGCGCCAGCGCCAACAGGTTGGACAACACCACCGCGCCGGTCCCGGCGTCCGGCGACAGCGCGAACAGCGCGCCGGTCCGCTCGCGATAGAGGCCGAAATTCTTGTCGCAGGAATAGGCAAGTAGCGCCTCAGGCACTGCCGCCAGGATCGTACGCGCACCCGCCGCATCCTGGTCGAACCCGTCGCCCAGCCCCTGATAGGCTAGGTCGACCACGGGCGTCAGCGACCGGGCCACGACATGCTCCGCGATGGCCGCCCATCCGGCGGCGTCGGGATCGATCCCGATCGGATTGTGGCAGCATCCGTGCAGCAGCACCGCATCGCCCGCCGCCGCGCCGTCCAGTCCCTTCAGAAAACCTGCCAGATCGAAGATCTGGGCGGTGAGATCGTAACAAGGGATCATCGCAGGCTCGATCCCGGCCTGGCGGAACAGCGGCGCGTGGTTGGCCCAACTCGGGCTGCCGATCCAGATACGCGGCACACCGGCGCGGGCGAGCAACTCTGCGCAGAGGCGCAGCGCCCCGGTGCCGCCGGGGGTCTGTAGACCGACGATGCGATCGGCGGATACGGTGTCTGCGACCACCAGCCTTCCCAGCGCGCGGACGAAGCCGGTATCGCCTTCGGGCCCGAGATAGGACTTGCTGGGCTGTTCGGCGAGCAGGCGGGTCTCGGCGGCTTTGACGGCGGTCATCACCGGGGTGCGACCTTCCTCATCGCGAAACACGCCGACGCCCAGGTCGATCTTGTCGGCGCGAGGGTCGGCGGCGTGCTGGCCGATGATCCGCAACAAGGGATCGTCGGGCTGGCGGGTCAGGTTCGCGAAACGCATGGGAAGGCCTCTTGGAGGGAAAGGCGCGCACCATAGGGCGTGTTTGGACAAAGGGAATGTCTCATCCACCACACGCGGTGCGGGCCGAGACGCCCGCGCCGTAGGTCCGAATGCAATGCATTTCCGGGTCGCTCGGCCCCGAAAATATACCTAACGCTCGAAAAATGCGTAATATTGATGTGAATTATGGAGCGTGCCGCATGGTTGTTCGTAGACCTTGTGGACGGAAAACTCCGGTGGTGCTCAATCCGCCTGCCATGACCGTGATGGCAAGCTGATCCAGGGAACTGCCAACGGTTCGGCTCCGTCGAGCCCCCAATATTGTCAGTCTCGGTGACGTGCGTCGCGTCATCGCCATCGCCGTGCGGCCGTGACGGGTCGGCGGCGCGATGAGGATAGTTTGCGATGAATCCTAGCCGACCCATCTCGCATGTTCGGACAGACAAGGCGCCGTTTCTATCCCATCCGGGACGGAAGAATCGGGCGGGCTTCACGCGTGCGGAGAAAAAACCATGATGTACGGCCTGGCTCGCCCGCTTGGGCATTCGCTGCCGGCATTTAGTCGCCTCGCGCGGCTGGCCGTCCTGGACAAGGCCGCCGAGTCCGCGCTGTTGGACGCGATGGCCCGGCCGCAACTGTTCCGACCCCGTCGCGACCTGATGGTCGAGGGGCGGGATATTGCCAGCCCGCACCTGATCCTGTCCGGCTGGGCGGCGCGGGTGCGCATCCTGCTCGATGGGCGGCGGCAATTCCTGAACTTCCTGCTGCCGGGCGATGTGATCGGGCTTTACCAGCATCAGAAGCCGGTCGCCCCAACCAGCGTCATCACGCTGACCGAAGTCACCACCTGCGTCCCGCCTGCCTGGGGGACGAGCCCCGCGCTGGACGAGGCCTATGCAGTCGCCCATGCGCTGGACGAGGCCTTTCTGCTGGCGCAGATCGCACGGCTGGGCCGGATGAACGCGATGGAGAGGATCGGCGACCTCATGCTGGAGTTGCAGGAGCGGCTGACCATGGGCGAACTGGCGCAGGGGCGCAGTTTCGAACTGCCGATCACGCAGGAAACGCTGGCGCATGCGCTGGGGCTGACGGCGGTGCATGTGAACCGGATGCTCCAGGCGGCGAGACGGGCGGGCGATCTGATCTGGTCGTCGCGGTCGATGACGATCCCGGACCCCAAGAGCCTGGCCCGCAAGGTCGGCCGGGCGCAGATTCGAGTGTCCGGTATGTAGGCACGACGGCGGTGCAGGCCGCAGCACTGGATCATTGATGTTCATCAAGATATTGGAAAAACTTCATTAATTAAGGAACAACCACCCTCATCCGACGCTGTCCGGGGCAAGGAATGAGGAGAAAGGCTTATGCCGGACATCGCCGACAGACCCTATGACGATGCGCCCCTGTCCACGTCGAAAGACAGCGCCGCCGCCGTCAGGATCACGACGAACGAAGCAATCGAGGATCGCGGCGACACTCTGGCGGCGTGGGCGGTGACGATCAACCGCTCCGCCGCCGACCTGTTCGCCTGGTGGCGCGATTTTTCCAACCTTGCCAGCGTGATGGAGAATGTCGAACGAATCGACGTGCTTGATTCGAAGCGCTCCCATTGGGTGGTCAAGGCACCGGGTGGCGCCACGGTCGAATGGGATGCGATCGTCACCGAAGAGACGGAAGGTTCGCTGATCGCTTGGGCGTCGGCCGAGGGTGCCGATATCGCCAATTCGGGCCGGGTGACCTTTCGCGACGCGGGTGCCCGGGGCACCGTCGTCTCCGCCACCATCCTCTATGATCCGCCCGCAGGCATGATCGGCAAGCTGGTCGCCAAACTCTTTCAGCGCGAGCCCAATATCCAGGTCCGCCGCGACCTGGCGCGCTTCAAGCAGCTGATGGAGACCGGCGAGGTCGCGACCAACGCGATGAACCCCAAACAGCTTGAGGAGCAGGGCGCATGAAGGCACTGACCTGGCACGGCAAGCATGACGTCCGCATCGACAATGTGGACGATCCCGAAATCGTCAATCCGCGCGATGCGATCATCAAGGTGACGGCAACCGCCATTTGCGGGTCCGACCTGCATCTTTATGACGGCTATATCCCGACCATGAAGTCGGGCGACATTCTCGGCCATGAATTCATGGGCGAGGTGGTCGAGACGGGCTCGGGTTCGACGCTGAAAAAGGGGCAGAAGGTGGTGGTGCCGTTCACCATCGCGTGCGGCTCCTGCTATCATTGCGGCAAGCACCAATATTCTGGCTGCGAAAACGGCCTGCCCGCCGATAATCAGGACATTGCGCGCGAGCTGTACGGCCATCCCATGGCCGGGCTGTTCGGCTATAGCCACATGACCGGCGGCTATGCGGGCGGGCAGGCGGAATATGTCCGCGTGCCGTTCAGCGACACCGGCCCGATCGTCATTCCCGAGGGAGTGGACGACGAAAAGGTGCTGTTCCTCTCCGACATCCTGCCCACCGGCTGGATGGCGGCGGAAAATGCCCAGATCGAGCCGGGCGATACGGTCGCCGTCTGGGGCTGCGGTCCGGTCGGTCTGTTCGCGGTGCAGTCGGCGTTCCTGATGGGGGCGGAGCGGGTGATCGCGATCGACCACTTTCCGCACCGGCTGGAGCTCGCCCGCCAGTTCGGCGCCGAGACGATCAATTTCGAGGAAAGCGCGACCTATGATGCGCTGATGGTGATGACCGGCGGGATCGGGCCCGATGCCGTCATCGACTCGGTCGGGCTGGAGGCGCACGGCCTGTTCGTCGACAATGCCATCGACCAGATCAAGGCATCGACCTTCCTGGGCACCGACCGCATCCATGCCATCCGCCAAGCGATCCTGGCGTGCCGCAAGGGCGGGCGCGTGTCGATGCCGGCCGTCTATGGCGGCTTCGTCGACAAATTTCCGCTGGGCGCGGTGATGCAGAAGGGGCTGACCCTCAAGACCGGGCAGACCCATGTCCAACATTACCTGCCCGGCCTGCTCGACGCGATCATGGAGGAGAAGATCGACACGACCTTCCTCATCTCGCACCGCCTGCCGCTGGAACAGGCGCCGGATGGCTATCGGATGTTCCATGACAAGCAGAACGAAGTGACCAAGATCGTGCTGAAGCCCGGTCAGTAAGGAAACGCATCATGGCAGAAAAATTCGCGATCGTGACCGGTGCCTCGACAGGCATCGGCTATCATCTGGCGATGTGCGCGGCGAAGGCGGGCTATGACCTGTTGATCGTCGCGGACGAGCCCGCCATCCATACCGCCGCAAGCAAGCTGGCGGCCGAGGGTGCACGGGTCCAGGCGGTCGAGGCCGATCTGGCGACGCTGGAGGGCGTGGACACGCTGCTCGCGGCGGCGGACGGGCGGCAGATCGACGTGTTGTGCGCTAATGCGGGCAACAGCAAGGGCGGCGCCTTTCTCGACCAATCGCTGGAGGATTGGCGGCGCTCGATCGACACCAATGTCACGGGCACCGTCTATATCCTTCAGCGCGTGCTGTCGGCGATGGTCCGACAGGGCGAGGGCAGGGTATTGGTCACCGGCTCGATTGTCGGCTTCATCCCCGGCCCCTTCAATGCGATCTACAACGCGACCAAGGCGTTCATCGACAACTTCACCGAGGCGCTGCGCAACGAGTTGAAGGAGGAAAAGGGCGTCACCCTGACCACGCTGATGCCTGGGCCGACCGAGACCGAGTTTTTCGCCCGCGCCGACATGCTCGACACCAATGTCGGGCAGAGCAAGAAGGACGACCCCGCCGAGGTCGCCCGCAAGGGCTGGGACGCGATGATGGCGGGCGAGGGGCATATTACCACCGGACTGAAGAACAAGCTGCAGGTCGCCGGGTCTGGCGTGGTGCCGCAATCGGTGCTGGCCGAAGCGCATCGCAAGATCGCCGAGCCCGGCTCGGCCGACCGATAACTTCAAGGAGACGGATCATGGGCCTATTCACCAAGGACATTGCGACGCTGAACGACCTGTTCGTCCATCAGCTCCAAGACATCTATTATGCCGAGCATCAGATCACCAAGGCGCTGCCCAAGATGATCGAGAAGGCGACCGATCCGCAGCTCAAGGCGGGGTTCGAGCAACATCTGCGCGAGACCGAAGGGCAGATCCGTCGTCTGGAACAGGTATTCGAGATGCATGGGGAGACGCCGAAGGCCGTCACCTGTCCGGCGATCGACGGTATCATCAAGGAAGCCAATGAGGTGGCGGGCGAAGTCGCCGACAAGCGCGTTCTCGACGCCGCGCTGATCGCCGCCGCCCAGGCGGTCGAGCATTATGAGATCGCCCGCTACGGCACTTTGGTCTCCTGGGCGCGTCAGCTGGGCCGCAGCGACTGCGCGGCGATCCTCGACGAGACATTGGCCGAAGAGAAGGCGACCGACGAAAAGCTAACCGGCATGGCCGAAGGCGGCACGAACGCGGCGGCGCAGGCCACCGAACCCGTCTGACACCTTGTCGGTCAAGGGAGCATCGTCGCCGGAACACCCTTCCCCGGCGGCGATGCTTCAATGGGCGAAGTGGGTGACGCCCAGCATCAGCAGGATGCCCGCAATGGTGGCGATGCTGGTCCGGAAGCGGGGATCGAGCGACTGGCTGCGCGGCACCAGTTCGCATGCGCCAATATACAGGAAGACGCCGGCGAACAGCGCCATCAGCGGGGCGAGCATCGATGCTGGGATGGAGATGCCCAGCCCGATCAGCACACCCAGCATCGGGGCGGCGCCGTTCAGGAGCAGCCAGCGCCGCGCCGCCGCTTCCGATCGCGCGGCCAGGCTGAGGCTGACGGTATTTACCCCGTCCGCCACGTCATGCGTCAGCACCGCCAGCGCGATCATCCAGCCCGCCGCCGTGTCGATCTGAAACGCCAGGCCGATGCCCAGTCCATCCATCATGCTATGCAGGCAAAGCATTGCCGGGCCGAGATCGCCGCGCCACGACGCCGCTGTCGTACGCGGTATCCGTGCCAGCGCGCGGTCGAGCAGCATGTAACCCGCCAGCCCCATGGCGGTGAACCCCATCAACTGTCGCACTGCCCAGCGATCGCCCGCCAGCTCCAGCGCCTCGGGCACCAGATCGAACAGCGCGACGCCGACGACGATCCCCGCGGTGACGCCCAGCACGATGCCGATCCGGTGGCGCAGACGCAGCGCCAGCATCCCGCCCGCCAGCGTCGCCATCATTGCCGCCAAGCCGAACGCCAGGGGGATCAGCGTCATCGCGCGATCCGCCCCGCGAAGGCATCAAGATAGGGTAACGACCGCAGCATCACACGCCCATGGACCAGCCCATGTGACGTTACAAGGTCACGCGCCCAGGAAATGCCGGTGACATAACACGGATCATGACGGCCAAGGCGCAAACGCCTTACCCCTTGGCGATGGCGTCGAGGACCAGTCCGGCGACCTCCTGCCGACAGATCAGCAGGTCGGGGAGCAGCGGATTCTCACAATTATAGACGAGCGGACGTCCGTCGATCCGCGAGGCGTGAAGCCCGGCGGCAAGCGCGACGGCGGCGGGCGCGCAATTGTCCCATTCATATTGCCCGCCGTCATGCAGATAGACATCGGCACGCCCCTCGACCACCGCCATCGCCTTCGCACCCGCCGACCCCATCGGGATCAGTGTCGCGCCCAGCCGGTCGCCGACGCAGCGTGCGATGTCGGGGGCCCGGCTGCGGCTAACGACGACGCGCAGACCGACCGGGCAGGGGTCATGTTGGGGAGGCAGGTCATCGGTCGCGAAAACCTGACGCCGGTCGGGCACCGCCACCGCGCCCAGTGCCGGGCAACCATCGATCGCCAGTCCGATATGCACGGCCCATTCGTCCGAGCCGGTGGCATATTCGCGGGTTCCGTCGAGCGGGTCGACGATCCACACTCGCCGCGCAGCGCAGCGGGCGCGGTCGTCGACCGACTCTTCGGACAGGATGAAGTCGTCCGGTCGTGCGGCGCGCAGCCGATCGAGGATCAGTATGTTGGCGTCCCGGTCGCCCAGGGCCCCCAATGCCTTACCCTCCAGCCCGCTCGAAGCGCGCAGGTGCCTGAGCAATTCGCCGGCCTCGACGGCGATCGACCGGGCGAGTTCGGCGTCGCTCACAGGTCGTAGCTCCAGATGCCCAGGACCCGCTCGACGATCCGGCTGGCCGCCTCCTCCGCCGTCTCCTTGGTCGTGTCGATCCGCATTTCGGGTCGCTCGGGCGCCTCATAGGGGCTAGAGATGCCGGTAAACTCGGCGATCTCACCCGCGCGCGCCTTGGCATAAAGGCCCTTCACGTCGCGATCCTCCGCCACGGCCAGCGGCGTGTCGACGAAGATTTCGATGAACTCGCCCGCTGGAAGCAGCGCGCGGACCATGTCCCGCTCGGCCCGGAAGGGCGAGATGAAGGCGGTGAGCACGATCAGTCCCGCATCCGCCATCAGCTTGGCAACCTCGCCCACCCGGCGGATATTCTCCACCCGCCCGGCTTCGGAGAAGTCCAAGTCGCGGTTCAGACCATGGCGGATATTGTCGCCGTCCAGCAGGAAGCTGTGGCGGCCCATGCTGTGGAGCTTCTGCTCGACCAGATTGGCGATGGTCGACTTGCCCGATCCCGACAGGCCGGTGAACCACAGGACCTTGGGCGTCTGGCCCTTTTGCCGGGCATGGGCCTCGCGGGTGATGACCGCCGACTGCCAATGGACATTCTGGGCGCGGCGCAGTGCGTGATCGATCATCCCTGCCGCGACCGTCGCGTTGGTCGCGCGGTCGATCAGGATGAACCCGCCCAATGCACTGCCCTTATCATAGGGCTCGAACACGATGGGGCGGTCGGCATAGACCTCTGCCAGGCCGATATCGTTGAGCGCCAGCGTGTCGGCGGGACGCTGTTCCTGGCTGTTCACGTCGATCACATGACGCGGAGGCTGGACGGTCGCGCCGACCAGCTGCGTACCGAGCTTGAGCGAATAGCTGCGCCCCGGCACCATGGCCGCATCGGCCATCCAGACGATGGTGGCGACGAACTGGTCCGCGATTTCGGGCGGGTCCTCTGCCGCAGCGATCACGTCGCCGCGCGAGCAGTCCACTTCCTCCGCCAGCACCAAGGTCACCGCCTCGCCCGCAATCGCCTGCTCGCGGTCGCCGTCAAAGGTGACGATCCGCGCTATGCTGGTCGTGCGACCCGAGGGCGCGATCCGGACGCGGTCGCCGACGCTGACCCGACCGCTGGCGATCAGGCCCGCAAAGCCGCGGAAATCGAGATCGGGCCGGTTGACCCACTGGACCGGCATACGGAACGACGCGGCCACCGCGCGGTCGCCGTCGATCGCCACCGTCTCCAGATGCGGGAGCAGCGCGGGGCCCTCATACCAGGGCATGTCGGGTGAAGGCGTGGTCACATTCGCGCCGGTCAGCCCCGACAGAGGGATGGCGTTGAAGTGTTCGATCCCGATGGTCTTCGCAAAGGCGGCATAGTCGGCAACGATGGCGTCGAAGACGGACTGGTCATGACCGACCAGGTCCATCTTGTTGACCGCCAGCACGATCTCCTTGATCCCGACCAGATGCGCCAGATAGCTGTGCCGCCGCGTCTGGGTCAGCACGCCCTTGCGCGCGTCGATCAGGATCACCGCCAGGTCGGCGGTCGAGGCGCCCGTCACCATGTTGCGGGTATATTGCTCGTGGCCCGGCGTATCGGCGACGATGAACTTGCGCTTCTCCGTCGCGAAAAAGCGGTACGCGACGTCGATGGTGATGCCCTGCTCCCGCTCGGCGGCGAGGCCGTCGACCAGCAGCGCGAAGTCGATATTCTGCCCCTGCGTACCGACCCGGCGGCTGTCCGCCTCGAGCTGGCTCAGCTGATCCTCGAAGATCGTCTTGGAATCGTAGAGCAGCCGCCCGATCAGCGTCGACTTGCCGTCATCGACCGAGCCGCAGGTGATGAAGCGCAGCATCGACTTGGCGGCGTGGGTGGCGAGATAGGCGTCGATATCGGCGGCGATCAGCGCATCGGGTTGATAGGCGGTCATCAGAAATATCCCTCGCGCTTCTTCTTCTCCATACTGGCGGCCTGATCGTGATCGATCGCACGCCCCTGTCGCTCCGACGTCGTGGTCAGCAGCATCTCCTGGATCACTTCAGACAGCGTCGCCGCCTCGCTCTCCACCGCGCCGGTCAGCGGGTAGCAGCCGAGCGTGCGGAAGCGGATCGAGCGATCCACCGGCACCTCGCCGGGGCGGAACTGGAAGCGGTCGTCATCGACCATCAGCAACAGGCCGTCGCGCTCCACCGTCGGGCGTGGGGCGGCGAAATAGAGCGGCACGATCTCGATGCCTTCCTGCAGAATATACTGCCAGATATCGAGTTCGGTCCAGTTGGACAGCGGGAAGACGCGGATGCTCTCCCCCTTGTGGATGCGGCTATTGTAGAGGTTCCACAATTCGGGGCGCTGTGCCTTGGGGTCCCAGCCATGCGCGGCGGAGCGGAAGGAGAAGACGCGCTCCTTGGCGCGGCTCTTCTCCTCGTCGCGCCGTGCGCCGCCGAAGGCCGCGTCATAGCCGCCAGCGGTCAGCGCCTGCTTGAGCCCTTCGGTCTTCCACATATCGGTGTGGCGGCTGCCATGGTCGAAAGGGTTGATCCCCAGTGCCTCGGCCTCCGGATTGCGGTGGACGATCAGCTCCATGCCCGCTTCCTCGGCCGCACGGTTGCGCAGTTCGTACATCGCCCGGAACTTCCAGGTCGTGTCGACATGGAGCAGGGGGAAGGGCGGGCGTGCCGGGAAGAATGCCTTTTTGGCAAGGTGCAGCATCACCGCCGAATCCTTGCCCACCGAATAGAGCATTACCGGCCGCTCCGTCTCAGCGACCACTTCGCGCAGGATATGGATGCTCTCGGCTTCGAGGCGTTGCAGGTGAGTTAGGCCAGTCATCGGATTGTCAGATAATGTCGCCAGCGAACCGTGCGACCAACTTATCCTGTCAATCACGATAGTCCCGCTCCAGCGAGTCCAGGATTCGGGACCCTGCCATGAACACCGCGATGGGGCAGGCAAGGAACAGAATCCGGCCCGGCCAGCCCGGATAGGCCGATAGATAATGCATCCCCCGCTCGACCGCGCCGAGCCCGAGCCCATAGATGACGAGAAATGCCTCGAACTTCGTCTTGATCGTGAACAGGGCGACGATGCGGGACCACATGGGCACGGTTACACCACCGCAGGACCCAAAGGCCAAGCGTCAAGTCGAAGCCAATATGAGACAGTCGAGTTCGGTGAGCAGTGCGGTGCGCGCCGTTTCGATCCGCTGGATCAGCGCCGGATCGCCGATCTCGTCCGGGTCGATCGATTCGGGCCAATGCGCCTCGATGACTGCGGCGATCCGGTCGAGCCGGCCAGGATCGACCAGGAAGCGCGGATCGATCGTCGCGGGATCGGCCACGACGCGCAGCCGAAGACAGGCCGGTCCCCCGCCATTCGCCATCGACTCGCGGACATTCACCACCTCCAGACGCCGGATCGGGCCGTTGCCCGCGACATGGTCCTGCAACCACGACCAGACGGGTTCGTTGTCGCGCGCTTCCTGCGGCAGAATCAGGGTCGGCTCGCCGCCCGGCGGGGTCACGAGCTGCGCGTTGAACAGATAGGATGCGATCGCGTCCTCCAGGCTGACGCGAGCGGCGGGAACCTCGACGATCTCCACCTCGGGCATGATGGTGCGCAGATCGGCATAGAGACGGGCGGGGTCGGCAAAGGCCTGTTCGTGCGCGAACAACACCCGCTCGTTGGCGACGGCGACCACATCGTTGTGAAAGGCGCCCGCCGCGATCGCCGCCTCCGACTGGCGCGCGAACAGCACGCGGTCGGGGGACAGGCGATGCGCGCGCGACACCGCCTCACAGGCCTGGCGGTGCTGGCGCGCGGGGAAGGGGCCGCCGGTTTCGCCATAGACGAAGACCTCGACGCCCGGCCGGTCATGCGCTGAGCACAGCCGCATATGGTTCGCCGCGCCCTCGTCCCCGAACGGTGCGGGGAGGGGCGAATGCACGACAAAGGCCGGGTCGGCGAAGGCGAGGCGAAGCTGCGCCAGGGTCGCGGGCCATTCATGGCTGCGATGCGGCATGGTCAGCAGGTTGGCGACGGTCAGATGGCACCGCCCGTCCCGGCTGTCGGGGGCGGGGGAAACGGTCGCGGCATTGGCCGCCCACATCGCCGAGGCCGACAGCGCCTGTGCCTTGAGCACCGGGCCGGCCGCGTCATAATCCGTCGCCAGCCGTTCGAGCCAAGGTCGATCGGGGCGCGCATGCGGCAGGAAGATACCCTGCACCAATCCCAAAGCGAGATTGGCGCGCATCTTCGCGATCCCCTGCAACGCGGCGGCGCGGGGATGCGAGGTCCTGCCCGCATTGCGGGTGGCGGCCAGATTGCCATGGCTGAGCCCGGCATAATTATGGCTGGGGCCGATGATGCCGTCGAAGTTGATCTCTTTCAGCATGATCCTCACCGATCGATATGCAGGACGGTGTCGCCGACCGACAGGTCGAGCGTCCGCGCGGTGTCTTCGGAGACGATGACTCCGCCGTCCCCGTCGCGTATCTCGCCCAAGGCGCAGCGGAAGTCGGCCAGCCGCCCGGCCGCGACCAGAGCCTCGCGCCCCGAATGGACATCGATACCGACGACCCTGCTTTCGCGCGCATCGCGGATCGTTCGAACCTGATCGGTCCGCGCCGTCATGGTCGGACCGCCATCGAAGATGTCGATATAATGTTCGAAGGCGAACCCCTCATTCTCCAGCATCCGCATTGCCGCGCGGCCCGAAGGATGGGGCAGGCCGATCGCGGCGCGGGCCGTCTCGGTCAGCATGGCGGTGTAGATTGGGTGCTTGGGCATCAGGTCGGCGATGAACTGATGCCCATGAATGGCATTGAATTCATCCGCCTGCTGGAAGTTCATCCCGAAGAAACGGCCCGCCAGCCCATCCCAGAAAGGCGATCCCCCCGCCTCGTCGATCACGCCGCGAAGTTCCGCCAACACCCGGTCGGCGAAGCGCGCGCGGTTGGCTCTCATGAACAGATAGCGGCTGCGGGCAAGCAGCAGGCCCAAGCCGCCCGCCCGCTCGCCGGGGTGGAGGAACAACCCGCCCACCTCGCTCGCGCCCTCCAGGTCGGTGGTCAGCGACAGCATCTCGGCGCGAAAGGTCCGGTCGAGTTCGCGGCTATGCTGGGTCAGAGTGCCGATGCGATAGCTGTAGAAAGGATGTTTCTGCCCGACACGGGTGAAGATCTGGCAGGTGCCGCGAACGTCGCCGGTGGCGCGGTCCTCCAGCATCAGGACGAACAGCTCGTCCTCGATGCCGCCGTCCGACTCCCGTGCGAAGGCCTCATGGCTGCGTGCCAGCTTGGCGGTCAGCGCGCGGCGGTCGGGGGGCAGGTTGGTGAAGCCGCCGCCTGTGAGCTTGGCCATTTCGTAAAGGTGACGAAGGTCGCTGTCGACGGCGGCACGGATGCGAAAGCTGGTCATGCGGCACCGATGATGCGCAGGATCGTCAGGGTGGACAAGCCCGCCCGCTCGGCCAGGCTGTCGATCAGCATATATTCGTCCGGCGAGTGGATCGCGCCGCCGCGAACGCCCATGGTGTCGACAACCGGCACGCCGGCCGCCGCGATATTGTTGCCGTCGCATACCCCGCCGGTCGCCCGCCAGCCGATCGACAGGCCCAGATCGGCACCCGCGCTACGCACCGTCTCGAACAACGCCGCCGCGCCGTCGTCGATCGGCTTGGGCGGTCGGTTAAAGCTGCCATGGATTTCGACGCCCACCTCATGCTCGGCGGCGATACGCTCTGCGATCGCCTTCATAGCGGGGCCGGTCCGTTCGATCGCCGCCAGCGCGCGCGGGCGGAAATTGACCTGGAGCATGGCGAGGTCGGGCACGACATTGTTGGGCCCGCCGCCATCGATCCGCGCCGGGTTGACGGTGATGTCCTCCGCAGCCAACCGGCTGAGTTCCAGCGTGATGCGCGCGGCGGCGACGAGGGCGTTGCGGCCCTCCTCGGGATTCCGGCCCGCATGGGCGCTGCGTCCGCGCACGACGATGGTGAAGTTGCCGGTGCCGCCACGTGCGCCCGCCAGCGTGCCGTCGGGCAGCGCAGGCTCATAGGTCAGCGCGGCGACCTTACCCGCCGCCAGTCGGGAGATCAGCGCCGCCGACGAGGCGGAACCGGTTTCCTCGTCCGAATTGATGAGCACGTCATAGCCCAGCCGATCGGCCAGCGGGCTCTCCTCGATCGCGTGAAGCGCGGCCAGCAACACCGCCAGCCCGCCCTTCATATCCGCGACGCCGGGCCCGCCCAGCCGGTTCGCATCGATCCGCGTCACCGCCTGAAAGGGATGGTCGACTGGATAGACGGTGTCCATATGGCCGGTGAACAGCATCCGTACGGGCGCGTCGGGGCGGACCGAGAGATGGAGGTGTTGGCCATGCTCGATCGGCACCGGGCGTCCATCGGGGCCGACCCGCTCGACCGGGTCGGGCGCGACCATGGTCAGGACGCCGGGCAAGGTGCCGAACCGTTCCGCCAGATGGTCGGCCATGATCGCCAGTCCGGGCAGGTTGCGCGTGCCGCTGTTGATCGCCGACCATTGCTCGGTCAGCGCCAGCATGGGGTAAGCGGCGGCGGACGCGACCGCGTCCCGTTCGATCCTGTTCAGACTGTCCATGACGACAGCCTAGGCCATGGAAGGGGGGCAGGTGAACCCCCGCGCCGGTCAGAAGCTGTAGACCACCGATGCGCGGGTGATCGTGTCGGTCGTCTGGCGGCCGAGCGGCGGCTCGCTTTCATATTGGACGTTGTAGGAAAACTGCGCCGATAGCGGCCCGAAGACCTTGGCGTTGAGCGCGGAGTTGGTCCCGACCGTGCTGTTGAACCGTTGCAGATAGGCCGAGGCGGTCTGGTTGAACGAGATGGCGGGGGTCAGCTTCCAGGTGAAATTCAGATTGCCGCGCGCCGCCAGGGCGCTCTCGATGCGGTCGTCGGTGAACTCGGTATGACGAAAGGCTGGGCCCAGTTCCACGTCCAGCGTCATGTTGGGTTTGCGGATCGCGCTGTAGCCCGCCCCTGCCGAGGCAGAGAAACGGTTGAAATAGCCCAGGAATCGGTCGCTTTCATATTGCGCGGCGCCATAGACATAGTTGTTGGCGTTCAGTTTGAAGTTCGGCTCGTAGGAGGCGACATAATGTTCGCGGCTCGTGACGTCGAAGCTTTCCTGATAATCGCCCTGCAGGTGAAGCTTGTGCCGCCATTGCAGCCCCTCGCGGGTCAGGTCGACCACGCCGGTCAGGCCGATATTCTGGCTGTTCCCGGTGGTCGCGAAGCCGCCCAGTTCGACACGGCCGTGCCACAGGTCGAAAAAGGTCGCCTCGCGCAGGGTGCGGCTGCGGCTTGCGGTCTTTTCGTCGCGCCACACATCGGCCATCGCGTCGATCGCATCGGCGGCCTCGGGCACGGCATTGCGCGCATAGCGGACGACGGTGGTGATGTCGTTCTCATTCCCGCTGGCGATCGCCGCCTCCAGCATCGCACGGATCTGCGGCGGGATCAGCGCGGGGTCGGGATCGTTCGGTTCGGCACTGGCCAGCAGGCCCAGCGCGATGGGGATCAGCAGCAGCCGCTTGGTCATGATACCAAGCCTTAGGCCGATCGCGGCGCGACGGGAATGGCGGCGTCCCCCTGCGGTGCGGCGAAATGCTCCGCGAAGACGACCAGCAGTTCCTCGTACAGCGCCTTTTTGAACGGCACGATCATCGCGGGCAGCGTCTGCGGCTCGGTCCAGCGCCAGGCGCGGAATTCGGGATGCTCGGTGTCGATGCGGATGTCGCCGTCCTCGCCCAGAAAGCGATAGAGGAACCAGATTTGCCGCTGGCCGCGCCACCTGCCCTTCCACACCTTCCCGATCATGTCCTCGGGCAGGTCATAGGTCAGTTCGCGAGGCGCGCGGGCGATCAGTTCGACCTTGTCCGCGGTGACGCCGGTTTCCTCGAACAGCTCACGCAGGCCCGCGGCGTCGGCCTCCTCGCCAGGATCGATCCCCCCTTGCGGAAGCTGCCATGCCTCCAGCGTCGAATCGATCCGCTGCCCGACGAAAACGCGGCCATCGCGGTTCATCAGGATGACGCCCGCGCAGGGGCGATAGGGGAGGTCGGTCATCATCATTGTCCCATGGGGCGTGCCGCATCCGCCTCCACGATCAGCGATTTCAACGCAAGCAGGAATGCGGCAAGGTCGGCCATGCCCGATGGGATCGCCTTGCGCAGCGTGGCGAAGCCGTGGATCGTCCCCTTCGCCTCGCGAAAGTTGACGGACACGCCGGCGCGGGCGAGCGCGGCGGCATAGGCGCGGCCTTGGTCGCGGATCGGGTCGCACTCGGCGGTGACGATGGCGGCGGGCGGCATGGCCGACAGGTCGCCGCGCATCGGGGCGGCGCGCACATCGCCCAGATCCGCGGCATAGCAGGCGACGAACCAGTCGAGCATCGCGCGGGTCAGGAAATAGCCGTCCGCGAAATCACGCAGCGACGGATGCGCCCGCGCCATGTCGGTGGCGGGGTAGAGCAGTCCTTGCGCCAGCACCGGCACGGCAGCGGGACGATCGCGCAGGCTCATGGCCGTCACCGTCGCCAAAGTGCCGCCCGCGCTGTCGCCCATCAGGACCAGTCCGGTCGTGTCCGGCCGGTCGGCGATCCACCGCGCCGCCGCTTCGCAATCATCGGGCGCGGCGGGCCAGCGATGCTCCGGGGCCAGGCGGTAATCGAGCGACAGCACCGGCAGGTCCAGCGCGCGTGCGATCTCGGCGCCCAGCGGCGCATGGGTATCGACATCACCCAGCACGAAGCCGCCGCCGTGCAGGAACAGCACGACCGGCCCCGCTGCCCGCTCCTCGCGCGGATCGAACAGCCGCACCGGCATCGCGCCGCCCGGCCCATCGATGGTGAAGCGGCGGTCGATACCAAGCGGCCCGATCGGCGGATCGGTCAGGTCGCGGGCCGCCCGCATCATCAGGCGCGCGGCCTCGGGTCCCAGATCCTGCTGGGGTGGGCCGGGCAGACGATTATAATAGCCCAGAAACCGCGCCACATCGGCGCGCAGTTCGGGCAAGGGGCCCTCGGCCCTCCTATCGCGGGTCATGACATCCTAACTAGGCAGGATGATCCATGTCGTCCATCACCCGGCCTATGTGACCGAGGTTCCAACGCGCTCCACCTATCGCTGGGGCAAGAATGGCGCGATCCGCGACTTGCTGCGCCGACAGGGCGACGCCGTGGCCTGGACCGAGCCGGCGCTAATGCCGCCCGCATGGATCGAGGCGGTGCACGACCCGGATTATGTCGCAGAAGTGCTGGAGGCGCGGGTGCCGCCGGAAAAGACGCGTCGCATCGGCTTTCCGATCACCGAACAGGTCGCCTATCGCGCGCGGGCGGTGCCGGGTGGGAGTTGGACCGCGGCGATGCTGGCCCTGCATCACGGCTTCGCCGCGAACACCGCCGGGGGCAGCCATCATGCGCTGGCCAATACGGGGGCGGGCTATTGCATCTTTAACGACCTGGCGATCGCGGCGAACCGGCTGGTCGAGGACGGGACGGTCGCCCGGGTCGCGATCGTCGATTGCGACGTGCATCAGGGCGACGGCACCGCCGCGCTGACCGCCGGGCGGACCGACATCGTCACCTATTCCATCCATGCCGAGAAGAATTTTCCGGCGCGCAAGGCGCGGTCCACGCTGGACGTCGGCCTGCCGGACGGAGTGGACGACGACGGCTATCTGGCCGAATTGGACGCCACGCTCCGGCCCTTTCTCGACGAGCATCGACCCGACCTCATCCTCTACCAGGCGGGTGTCGATCCCTTTGTCGGGGATCGGCTGGGGCGGTTGTCGCTCAGCGACAAGGGACTGATCGCGCGCGAAAATCTGATTGCCGATCTGGCATTGGCGCGGGGGCTGCCGCTGGCGAGCACGGTAGGCGGCGGTTATGGCGACGATGTGATGGCGATCGCGGAGCGGCACGTCACCGCCATATTGACGCTCGGAAAACGATGGAAGGCGGTGGAACCGGGCGGCAAGCGAAGCGTAGCGGTCCGATGACTGCTGCCCCCTCCATCCTGTGGTTTCGACAGGATCTTCGCCTTCACGATCAACCTGCACTCCTGGCGGCGGCGGAGGCGGGCGCCGTCATCCCGGTCTATATCCTGGACGACGACACGCCCGGCGACTGGCGGATGGGAGAGGCGCAGCGTTGGTGGCTTCACCACAGCCTGACGTCCTTGGCCGAAGATCTGAAGCAACGGGGTAGCCGCCTGATCCTGCGACGCGGCGCGGCGGCGCAGGTGCTCCGGGCGCTGATGGAGGAGACGGGCGCAGAGACGATCCATGCCATCCGCCATTACGAACCCTGGTGGCGCAAGGCGGAAGACGAACTGGGCGATGGGATTAGCCTGCATGACGGCAATCATCTCGCCCGCCCCGAACTGGTCACGACCGGCAGCGGAAAGCCGTTTCGCATCTATTCCGCCTTTTGGAAGGGCCTGCAGGGCCATTTGCCGCCCGAGCATCCGCTCGACCCGCCCAAGGCGCTGACCGCGCCGAAGCGATGGCCGAAGAGCGAAACGCTGTCGGACTGGGCGTTGCTGCCGACCAAGCCCGATTGGTCGACGGGCTTCGACAGCGACTGGACGCCCGGCGAAGCGGCCGCGCGGGAGCGGATCGAGGATTTCGTCCCGAAGGCGACCGGCTATGACACGGGCCGCAACATGCCCTCGGAAGAGGGAAGCTCGCGCCTGTCCCCGCATCTCCACTTCGGAGAGGTGTCGGTGCGCACCGTCTGGCATGCGCTCGACCGGCATGCCGATACCGAGACGTTTCGCAAGGAACTGGCGTGGCGGGACTTCACCGATGGCGTCGTGATGGCGCTGCCCGATTATGCCGATCGCAACGGCCGCGAGGCTTTCGATCGTCTGCCATGGCGCCAGGGGAAAGAGGCGGATGCCGATCTGAAGGCCTGGCAGACCGGGCGCACCGGCTATCCGATCGTGGATGCGGGAATGCGCCAGCTTTGGACCACGGGCTGGATGCACAACCGGGTGCGGATGATCACCGCCTCGTTCCTCATCAAGCATCTGCTGATCGACTGGCGCGAGGGTGAGCGCTGGTTCTGGGACTGTCTGATCGATGCGGATTACGGCAATAACTCGGTCAACTGGCAATGGGTCGCGGGGACAGGCATCGACGCCAACATGTTCGGCCGTATCATGGCGCCGCTTAGCCAGTCGGAAAAGTTCGACGCGGGCGACTATATTCGAGAATGGGTGCCGGAACTGAAGCATCTGTCCGACACGGCGATCCACGATCCCGACGGGGCGGGGTGCCGGCCCAAAACCTATCCGGCCAAGATCATCGGCCATCGGGAAGGGCGGGAGCGGGCACTGGCAGCGGGTCGGGCCGCGCGGGGATAGAGCGGGGCCGAGGGGCAACCCTCACCGCTTTTTTCGGCACGCATCCGAACAGTAGATCACATTCTCCCAATCCCGCGCCCATTTCTTGCGCCAGGTGAAGGGGCGTCCGCAGGCGGGGCAGGTCTTGCTCGGCAAATCCTGTTTGCGGACGCCATTGGGCATCAGCGCGGTTCCGCGTCCAGAAAGGCCGCGACGTCGGCCAGATCGACCGTCTTGTCGAGATAGGTCCGGCCGATCCCTCGGGCGAGCAGGAAGGGTAGGGTGCCCGCCGCCATTTTCTTGTCGTGCTTCATATGCTCGACCAACGTCGCGGAGGGTGCATCGATCCCGGCGGCGGCGAGGCCGTCGGGCAAACCGACCGCACGCAGATGCGCGGCGACCCGTTCGGCATCTTGGCGCTCGCAAAGGCCCTTTCGAACCGAATAGCGGAACGCCAGCGCGCAACCCGCCGCCACGCCTTCGCCGTGAAGCAGCCGGTCGGAAAAGCCCGCTTCCGCCTCCAGCGCATGGCCGAAAGTATGTCCCAGATTGAGAAGCGCGCGAATGCCGTTGGTTTCGTGCTCGTCCGCGGCCACGATCCGCGCCTTGGCAGCAACCGAGTGGGCGATGGCATGGACGCGCGCATCCGCGTCACCCGCCATCAGCGCGGAGCCGTTCGCCTCGCACCATTCGAAAAAGGCGAAATCGTCGATCAGGCCGTATTTCACAACCTCGGCATAACCGGCCCGAACCTGTCGCGCGGGCAGCGAATCGAGCACCTGCGGATCGATCAGCACCATCGCGGGCTGATGGAAGGCGCCGATCAGGTTCTTGCCCGCCGCGGTGTTGATCGCCGTCTTGCCCCCGACCGACGAATCGACCTGTGCCAGCAGCGTCGTGGGTATCTGGACGAAGCGGCAACCGCGCTTGACGATCGAGCAGGCGAAACCGACCAGATCGCCGATCACCCCGCCGCCCAGCGCAATGACATGATCCGACCGCTCGATGCCTAGTTCCAGCAGCCGGTCGCAGACACGCTCGAGCATCGCCCAGCTCTTGGTCTTCTCGCCCGGCGGCAGGATGATCGCCTCGCTATCCACCCCGGCGGACCCCAGCGAAGCCTGCAACGCGGCGAGGTGGGGGCGAACATTCTCGTCGGTGACGATCGCCATGCGGCGTCCGCGCGACAGGGGGGCGAGCCATTCGGCGGCGCGCGGCAGCAGCCCGGCCTCGATATGGATGGGATAGCTGCGGTCGCCGAGCGACACGGTGACGGTCTTCATCGTCCGATGGCTTTCAATATGGCGTTGACGGTGGCCTCGTGCGGCCCGCGCTTGCTGGAGACATGGATGGGGGCGAGCGCATAGATCGGATTGCGGACCGCCGACAGTTCGCGAAGGACCTTCAACGGGTCTTTGCCGCGCAGGAGCGGGCGGGTGTCGCGGCGCTTCACGCGTTCGGCCAGTACCTCGGGCGTCGCGTTCAGCCAGATGGCGGTCGCTTGTTCCAAGATCAGCGCGCGGGTCTCGTCATTGATGAACGCGCCGCCGCCGGTGGCGATCACCTTGGGCCGTCCATCGACCAGCCGGGCGATCACCCGGCGTTCGCCGTCGCGAAAATAGGGTTCGCCGAATTCGGCAAAGATTTCGGACACGCTCATGCCCGCGGCTTCCTCGATCGCGGTGTCGGCATCGACGAAGGGCACGCGCAACCGATTCGCCAGACGGCGACCCACGGTCGACTTGCCCACGCCCATCAGCCCGACGAGCACGATGGGTGACCCGTTCCAGCTTGCATCTACAGGGTTGTGGCTTTGCAACATTGCACTCTGCGCTATACAGCGTGCGCGCGCCCGGCAACACCGGCCGGGCTTTCGCGGGTCCATTATAAGGTTTTGCGTTTCATGTCCCGTATGGTCGTTTCGCTCATCATCCTGCTCGTCGTGATCGTCGGGGGGCTGTTCCTGCTCTCGGGCCGGGCGACCGAACGGCCGACCACCCAGGTCGAAAAGGCGGTCTCGCTTGGCAACCTGCAATAAGCGGAAGGCCGGTTTTCGCCATCTGCCCCGTGCCGTCGCCTTATTGATGGTCGGGGCCGCCGCGCTGGCGGCGGCGCAGGATCGGCCCGAATCGCTGCTTCCTCCCGGCTTTGGTCAGCCGACTGCGCCGGCCAGCCCCCGGCCGACCCCGCGCGGAACCGCGACGCCGCGCGTGCCGTCCGGTGCGGTGGCGAGCCCGACGCCGGTGGCGACGCCCGCGCCCAGCCAGGCCGATCCCGTCGGTGCGCTGCTGGAATCGCTCGCGACCCCGACGCCCAGCCCGACGCCGTCGCCCAGCGCGACGATCGATCCCCGCACGCTGGCCGAATATGAGCTGCCCGCCTCGGCCCGCCGCTCGCTGGCCTTGGTCGGACCGGCCGGCCCGAGCGAAGGCACGCTGGACAGCCGTGTCTTCGCAGGGGCGGACGGGCGGGTGGCGGAAACGCTGATGCGGCGTCTGTCGGCGCCTTTGCCGTCGCGTTGGACCTCGATCCTGCTGCGCCGGACTCTGGCCGCCCAGATGATCACCCCGCGCGGCGTCAACGGCGCCGATTTCGCGGCCGAGCGGGCCTGGCTCCTGCTCCGCATGGGCGAGGCACAGGTGGCGCGCGCCGTGGTGCAGTCCGTCGACACCGCCAACTATACGCCCAAGCTCTTCCAGGTCGGCATCAACTCGCTGCTCGCCTCCAGCGATCCGGCGGGGCTGTGCCCGCTGGCCGACCGGGGCAGCAGCGTGACCGGGCTTGGCGGCTACCGCGTGGCGCAGGCGATGTGCGCCGCGCTGGCGGGCGACGGACAGCGCGGTGCCGCGATCCTGCGTCAGGTCCGGCGCCAGCGCATTACGGACGATTTCGATCTGAAGCTCGCCGAAAAGCTGATGGGGTCGAGCGCCGGTGGTCGCCGCGCGGTCTCGGTCGACTGGAGCGGCGCGGATCGCCTGACGAGCTGGCGATTCGGCCTGGCGACGGCGACGGGCGTCAGCATCGCGCCCGAATATCTCTCTTATGTCGGACCGCAGGTGCGCGGCTGGCTGGCCACATCCCCAGCCGTCGCCGCGACCGAGCGGGCGAGCGTGATCGATCAGGCGGCGACGATGGGCGTGCTGTCCAACGCCGCGCTCGTCGATTTTTACTCGGCGCTGGCCGATGACGACCAGGCGAGCCGGGCGCAGGGCGCGATCGCCAACGACCTGCGCAATGCCTATGCGGGAAGCGACGAGAGCCAGCGTCTGTCCGCGATCCGTTCGCTCTGGGGCAGCGACGACCGGACGCCCTATGGCCGGCTGGTGCTGACGGCGCGTGCGGTCGCACGCCTGCCGGTCCTATCGTCCGATCGCGATTCGGACCGTCTGATCGCCTCGATGCTGTCCGCCGGACTGGATCGCAGCGCGGCACGCTGGCGCGGGGCGGTCAAGCAGGGCGGTGACGCCTGGGCGATGATCGAACTGAGCGATCCCGACCAGCAGGGCCAGGTCGGCTATGACCAGGTGACGTCCTACGCCACCGATGGCGACGCGTGGAAACAGCGCATGTTCTTCGCCGGGCTGGCGGGGCTGGGCCGTTTGTCGCAAAGCGATACCGAACGCGGCGCGCAGGCGCTGGACGTGCGGATCGGGCAGCGGAACGCCTGGACCGAGGCGCTGGATCAGGCGGTGGCCGATGGTCAGACCGGCATGGTGGTGCTGCTTTGTGCGATCGGGATGCAGACGAATGACTGGCGCGGCGTGCCGCCCCAGGCGCTGTATCGCATTGTCGGCGCCTTGCATTCGGTCGGGCTCGATGCCGAGGCGCGGATGATCGCGGCGGAGGCGATCGCGCGGGCATGACGTCTCGCGATGCCGCGCTGCTCGACCGTTTCCTGGAGATGATGGCGGCCGAAGCGGGGGCGGCCGGCAACACGCTGACCGCCTATCGCTCCGACCTGCGACTGGCGGGCGAGGCGATGGGTGGACTGGCTGACGCGGACGAAGCGGCGTTGCGCATGCTGGCCGATGGCTGGGCCTCGCTGGCCAGTAGCAGCGTCGCGCGCAAGGCGGCGGCGTTACGGCGATTCTATGCCTTTCTGCATGAAGAGGGTCTGCGTGAGGATGATCCCTCGGCCGCGCTACCCCGGCCGGGCCGGCGTCGCGCGCTGCCCAAGGTGTTGAGCCATGCCGACATCGACCGCCTTTTCGCCGCGATCGCTGAGCGGACGTCCGCTGGCCATCCGCTGCCCAACGACCTGCGCTTGGCGGCGCTGATCGAGTTGCTTTACGGATCGGGCCTGCGCGCGAGCGAGTTGGTCGCCTTGCCACGCAATGCGGTGCATCCCGATCGCCCCTATCTGATCCTGAAAGGCAAGGGCGCGGTGGAGCGGATGGTGCCGATTTCGGACCGGGCACGGGCCGCAGTCGCGGCGTGGCGAAGCCATGTTCCCACTGAAGCAACCTGGCTGTTCCCCGGCGGCAAGAAGCATCTGACGCGCATCCGCCTCTATCAGCTGGTCAAGGCGCTGGCGGCCGAGGCCGGCATTCCGCCGGATCGCGTCAGCCCCCATGTCCTGCGCCACGCCTTCGCCACCCATTTGCTGGGCGGCGGGGCGGATCTGCGCGCGGTGCAGGCGATGCTGGGTCATGCCGACATCGCGACGACCGAAATCTACACCCATGTCGAGGCGGCGCGATTGGTTGAACTCGTCAATGCACGGCACCCGCTCGTTGATTTTCGGAACAAGCGCCCTTAGGCGCTAGGCCCATGTCAACGACCTTCCTCGATTTCGAGAAACCGATTGCCGAGCTTCAGAGCCGGATCGACGAACTGCGCGACACGACGGCCGAGGGCACGGTCGATATCGGCGCAGAGATCGCCAAGCTCCAGGCCAAGTCGGACAAGCTGCTGCGCGATACCTTCGCCAAGCTGACCCCCTGGCAGAAGACGCAGGTTGCGCGTCATCCGCAGCGCCCGCACTTCAAGCACTATGTCGCGGGCCTGTTCGACGAATTCGTGCCGCTGGCCGGCGACCGTGCCTTCGGCGACGACCAGGCGATCATGGGCGGCTTCGCACAGTTTCGCGGCCAGCGCGTCATGGTGCTGGGCCATGAAAAGGGCGAGGATACCGCCAGCCGCCTTCGCCACAATTTCGGCATGGGCAAGCCCGAGGGGTATCGCAAGGCGATCCGCCTCGTCGAACTCGCCGACCGATTCGGCCTGCCCATCGTGACGCTGGTCGATACATCGGGCGCGTTCCCCGGCATCCAGGCCGAAGAGCGCGGCCAGGCCGAGGCGATCGCGCGTTCGACCGAGGCCTGCCTGGCGGCGGGCGTGCCGGTCGTCTCCGCGATCGTCGGCGAAGGCGGATCGGGCGGCGCGGTGGCGCTGGCGGCGGGCAACCGGGTGCTGATGTTCGAGCATGCCGTCTATTCGGTGATCTCGCCGGAAGGCTGCGCCTCGATCCTGTGGCGCACGGCGGACAAGGCGGCGGAAGCGGCCGAGGCGATGCGGGTGACCGCGCAGGACCTGAAGAGCTTCGGCGTCATCGACACCATCGTTCCGGAGCCGGTCGGTGGCGCGCATCGCGACCATCCGGGCGCGATCGCCAATCTGGGCGACGCGATCGAAAAGGCGCTTGGCGATCTGGGTGGCGTCGGTCGCGACGAACTGAAGCGCGGTCGCGCGGCCAAGTTCCTGGCGATGGGTCGCCTTTAAAGACGGATGGCGGATAGCGGGGGGGATGGCGCGGCGCGTTATCCCTCCGGCGCAACTTCTCCGTCACGCCCTCGACAAGATCACAGGCCAAACCGGAGCGCCTTTGGCGGTCACGATGTCGGGAAGGGATGAAGGGGCCGCGAGCGATCGTGTGCGATCGACTGGGCCGCTGGCATCATCCGAATGAGCGCTGCGCGAACGCAGCCATTCCAAAAAGCACTTCGGCCGGATTGCGTGCTGTCCGTAAGGCACAATCCGACCGAAGGTCATATCCTGCTGGGCAAGCCCAGGGGATCAGGTGGCGATATTGTCACGCCACGGGATCGCCATTGGATCAGGGGTTGGACAGCTTGGTGGTGATGTTGCCGAACGTGGTGTTCAGCTGCGTGCCGAGGCCCTTCATGGCACCGATGGCGGCGACGGCGATCAGGGCAGCGATCAGGCCATACTCGATGGCCGTCGCGCCCTTGTTGTTCTTCACCATCTTGCGGATCGTCTTCATTCCGGTCTCCGTTGTCTCAAATGCTCTGTCGATCACCCGGCTGAGCCGGAGAGCCGGATCAGCTTGGTGCTGTTTAACCGCTAACTGGTTGACGAAGGCTTAAGTTTTTAACGTTCCTGCTGAGTGCTAACGGACTGCATCGCCCAGTTCGTTGCTCAGCAGCTGCAGCACGCCCTGAAGGCTGACCCCCAATTGGGAGAGCCCCACGATCAGCACCACGACGATGCTGGCGAGGATCAAACCATATTCCACAGCGGTCGCGCCGCGCGTATCGGCGCAGACATGTCGCAGGGTGCGGAGGAGGTTGGACGCTATCATGCCGTATCGGTCTTATCGGATGTGGGTTAAGAAATGATCTATGGGGAGGGCCCACGGGCCGATAATCCGGCGCCGCTATTTCCGGTGGTGGCGGCGGCCCTGATAGACGGCGCGGGACGGGTGCTCCTGCAACAGCGTCCGACGGACAAATCGCTGGGCGGCCTTTGGGAGTTTCCCGGCGGCAAGATCGAATCGGGCGAAAGTCCCGAAGCCGCGCTGGTCCGCGAGCTCCATGAGGAACTCGGGATTTCCGTCGACCCGGCCGCGCTGGAGCCGGCAGGGTTCGCGACCGAGCCGCTGCCCGGTCGCCATCTGATCCTGCTGCTCTATGTCGTCCGTCAATGGTCGGGCATTCCGGTCGCGCTGGAGGCGGACGGCCTGATCTGGTGCGAGGCGGCGGCGATGGACGCATGGCCCATGCCGCCCGCCGATGTGCCCCTGGTCCGCCAGCTCCGTTCCTATCTGGCGGACAGGGCGATTGGCGATGGCGAGTCCGATAGCACGATGGTGTAGCCGCCGCGCTCCATCGTGCCACGATCGGGGGCATAGGCCTTGCCACCGGGCGTCGTCGTCTCGACGAACAGCCGCGCGGTCGGCGTCGTCGCCGTGGCGGGGTCGAGGGTCAGGCGAACCGTCCGGCTGGCCGGATCATATTCGACCGCCGCGATCTTCCCCGCCTCCAGCGTCAGCCATAGCCCCGCGGGCGCGACGAAGAAGCGGCTCCGCGCCCCGTCGCGTGGCTCGACCCGGACCGTGCTTCCCGTCTGCGACAGGTTGCCGCCATAGGCCAGCCAGCCGAGCGAAGGATCATCGACCAGATAGGTCGCCGCCGCATAGGCATGGCCGAAAAAGCCCATGCCGTAATCCCCGCTATACGGGTCCCACTCCATCCGGTCGGGCCAGCTATGGAAGGCGGCGGACGAGGCACCCTGCTGATCGATATTGGTGATCCCGCCGAGCAGCCCGCCATAGGCGACACGCAGTAGATGCATGTCGCGCGGATCGCGGCGGAACGAGTCGAACAGCGGAATGGCGTTCAGCGTCGATCCGTAATGGTGGATCTGCCGCTCCAGCCGGGGATATTTGCCGCCATAGAGGAAATCCCAATAGCGCCGCGCATTGCCGTTATAGCCCCAGTGCGGGATGGTCGGGTCATAGCCCAATATGACCTCGCGCGTGACATCGGCCTGCGGTCCATACCCGAAATAGCGCATCCAGGCATAGACTTCCGCCTGACCGGTCGAGTCCCATGCCATCTCGCTGCCAAAGGGATATTGCAGGGTCCGCCAGTGATCGGCGCGGCCCTTCATCAGTCGCTCGACCTCATCGGCCTTGGCGGTCCAGCCCTCGCGCTTCAGGTCGGTCAGGATGTCGACGAAGACGTCGCCCTCCATCAATCCGAACTGCGCATAATGGGGGGCGTCGCGCATCATCGCGGTGATCGTCTGATAGGCATGATCGAGATACCATTGCCAGTCATGCACGCGCGTCAGGCCCGGATGGTTGCGCGCGATCCGGTAGAGCACCCAATGCCCCGCCGCGACATGCGGGTAGTTATAGGCGCGGCCCAGATCGTCGGCCTGATCCTTCTTCCACGAGGTCCAGCTCTTCCAGTCCTTGGCGGGCTGATAGAGATCGGGGAAGGCGACGGGATCGTAATAGAACAGGCTCTTCTTGACGCCGCCCGCATGGGGGCCATCGGCGACCTGGAGGCGGCCGACCACGGTCTTGTCGACCAGTTCCTCGATCCGCGCGATCTCGGCGACGTCGGGATTGTCGAGCTGCTTCATGACCGCGGCGACCCAGCTTCCCGCGCCGCCCTCGTCGCTCATCCCCGAAATCCAGACGCGAGGGTCGTCGGTGACGATGCGGTTCGCCTCGCGGTCATAGGTCAGGATGGCCGGGGAGCGGCCAAAGGGATCGCCCTTGCCCTCGAACCATTGCCGGGTGGTCGAGAAGCGCCCCAGATCGGCCATGGTCCGCTCGAGCGGCTTGGTGACGAAATACTGCACCGTCTGGACACTGCCATCGGCATATTGGAGCGTCAGGCGCGCCCGGCCCCATTGCCGCCCGCGCACCGACAGGCGTGTCCAGCCCGGCTTGCCCGGCTGGCGCGTCACCTCCAGCGCACCGGCGGGATAGCTGGTGAAGCCGGTGATGGCGGAAGGCGCGCGGACGAACAATGCGGCGTCGAGATCGGTCGGTACGACATAGCCGGGCACGCCGACTACCACCGGGCGGCCATTCGCGGTCAGCGTCTGTTCGATGCCGCGAATGCTGGGCGCGGCGGCGAAGCGCAGTCCGATCCGGCGGCTTTCGCCGGGGGCCAGGCGGATGCTGGTCGGCTCGTTCCACGGCGCCCCGGCCTTGGCCCAGTCGGTCTGGGCATAGGCGGCGCTGGCGATCGTCCAGTCGTAAAAGCCTTCGGAGGTCTGGGCGCGCGGGCTGGCCTCGGAGATGACGGCCTTGCCCCCCGTTTCCCGAACCGTCGGGATGGGCACATAGGCCTCCAGCGGCGTCGCCCGCTCGGGCAGGACCAGCAGGGCCGGGCCCGCGCCGTTCAGGCGGGTCACCTGCACATAGCCCGCGTCGCGCCCGATATAGGGGTCGGCGAAGCTCGCCTGGGCATGCGCCTGTTCCAGCGTGCGGTCGCTGATGATGTTGTCGAACACCATCGGGATGCCCAGCCCGCCAATCTCTACCGGGGCGGGCGAATTGTTGGTCAGGGTGAAGCGCAGCGCGGGCACGCCGCCCTCATTAACCCATTCGCGAACGATGCGCAGCGGCAGGCCGGTGCCCATCGTCGCGGTGATGTCCGCCGCCGCCAGGATGCCGCCGCGCACAGGCAGGGCACGCACCGGCTTGCGCTCGCGAGACGAGGAATAATCCTGCCACGGTCCCGATCCGGCGCGGATGCGCAGGTGGATATCGCCCACATGATTATAGCCATTGCCCGCCCGCTCACGCGAACGCCCGACCGGCAGGAAATCGAATCCCGGCGTCCCGACGGGCGATAGGCTGCGCGCCGTCTGGCTGACCGGGTCGAGCCGCAGGCGGAAGGCGCCGACGCGCAGGTCGGACACCTTGGAAGCGGTCGGCACAGCGCGTCCCTTGCGCATTTCGGCAGAGCCCGCGACCTGCCATCCGGCCGTCATCGACAGCGTCGCCAGCGTTACCGGCAAAAGTCGTAAAAGCTTGTGACGCATAGAATTTCCTCCCTATCGGGTCTGCTCCGCGCCGCACTCGTCGCGATTGACCCTCATATCATCGGCCGATATGGTATACAGTATAGGCTGGAGAGCAAGATGGTGCGGACAAATAGACGCGAGTGGATGCGGGGAGCGGCGACGGTCGCCCTGATGGGGGCGGCGCCCCGGGCGATGGCGGCGGGTATGTCCGTCCTGCCGTCGAAGGCGGAGCCCTTGCCGCTGACGGCGATACGGTTGCGCCCGTCGGCCTATGCGACGGCGGTGGAGACCAACCGACGCTATCTTTATCGGCTCAGCCCGGATCGGCTGCTTCACAATTTCCGTCTCTATGCCGGACTGGAGCCCCGGGCCCCCCGCTATGGCGGATGGGAAAGCGACACGATCGCGGGCCATACGCTGGGCCATTACATGTCCGCACTGGTCCTGACCTGGCAGCAGACCGGCGATGTCGAGATGCGCCGCCGCGCCGACTATATCGTCACCGAACTGGCCGAGGCGCAGGACAAGCGTGGCAATGGTTATGTCGGTGCGCTGGGCCGCAAGCGGCCCGACGGCAAAGTGGTCGATGGCGAGGAAATCTTCCCCGAGGTCATGGCGGGCAAGATCAAGTCCGGCGGCTTCGACCTGAACGGTAGCTGGTCGCCGCTCTATACGGTGCACAAGCTGTTTGCCGGCCTGCTCGACATTCATGACGGCTGGGGCAATGCGCAGGCGCTCGACGTCGCGGTGAAGCTGGGCGGCTATTTCGCGCGGGTCTTCGCCGCGCTCGACGATGCCCGGCTGCAAGAGGTGCTGGGCTGCGAATATGGCGGATTGAACGAGAGCTTCGCCGAACTCTATCAGCGCACCGGCGACCGTCAGTGGCTGGCGCTGGCCGAGCGGATCTATGATCGCAAGGTTCTCGATCCGCTGGTCGCGGGCGAGGACAAGCTCGCCAATTTCCACGCCAATACGCAGGTCCCCAAGCTGATCGGGCTGGCCCGCATTCATGAGATCACCGGCAAGCCCGAACCGGCCAAGGGGGCGAGCTTTTTCTGGGAAACGGTGACCGGCCGGCACAGCTATGTCATCGGCGGCAATGCCGATCGCGAATATTTCTCCGCGCCCGACACCATCGCGCGACACATCACCGACCAGACGTGCGAGCATTGCAATACCTACAACATGCTCAAGCTGACGCGGCACCTTTATGGCTGGAAGCCTGACGGCCGGCTGTTCGACTATTATGAGCGCGCGCATCTGAACCACGTCATGGCGGCGCAGCATCCCGAACATGGCGGCTTCACCTATATGACGCCGCTGATGTCGGGCATGGTGCGGGAATTCTCGTCGGACAAGGACGATGCCTTTTGGTGCTGTGTGGGATCGGGGATGGAAGCCCATGCCAAGCATGGCGAATCCATCTTTTGGCAGGGGGATGATACGTTTTTCGTCAATCTCTACATCCCGGCCGAGGCGCGATGGGAAAAGCGCGGCGCGATCGTCACGCTCGACACCGCCTATCCGATGGACGGGCAGGCCAGGATGACCTTCAACCGGCTGGATCGGGCAGGGCGCTTCCCGGTCGCGCTGCGCATCCCCGGCTGGGCCAATGGCCAGGCGGTGGTCGAGGTCAACGGACAGACGGTCACGCCGCAAATCGAGCGGGGCTATGCGATTGTCGATCGCCGGTGGAAGGCGGGCGACAGCGTGGCGATCCGCCTGCCGCTCGACCTGCGGATCGAGGCGACGCCGGGCGACGATACGGTGGTTGCCGTGCTGCGCGGGCCGATGGTCATGGCCGCGGATCTGGGCGGGCGGGATACGAAATGGGACTCGCCCGACCCCGTCATGGTCGGCGCCAATCCGCTATCCGGCTTCGCGCCCGCCGATGGGGCAGGGGGGCGCTATAGCACGGCGGGAATCTTCCGACCCGGCAATCTGAGCTTTGCGCCATTCTACAGCCAATATGACCGGCGCAGTGCGGTCTATTTCAAGCGTTTCACCGACGCCGGATGGAAGACGCAGGAGGCCGCCTTCCTCGCCGAACAGGCACGGGCGCGCGACATTGCGGCGCGATCTGTCGACGTCATGCACCTGGGCGAGATGCAGCCTGAGCGCGACCACAACCTGACCTCGGACATTTCCTACCCCGTTTCCTATCGCGGACGGCAGGGGCGCGACGCGCGATCGGGCGGTTATATCGAGTTCAGCATGGCGGTGCGCCCTGGCCCGATGATCCTGCAGGCGACCTATTGGGGCGAGGAGCGCGCACGCGACTTCGACATCCTCGTCGACAATGTGAAGGTCGCCACGCAACATCTTGAAAACGATAGGCCGGGCGCGTTCTTCGATGTCGAATATCCGCTCCCCGAACCGCTGACCAAGGGGAAGAAGAGCGTCCGCGTCCGCATCGTGCCGCATGATCGCAGCACGGCAGGGCCGATTTTCGGGATGCGGCTGTTCACGGCGAAGCAGGGGGCCGTGGCTTGACCGGTATCCGTATGACGCTGGACGAATTGCGCCAGCTTGCCCGCGCCAAGCTGCGGGGCGCCGGGCTCGGGCCCGCCCATGCGGAGGCGGTGGCCGAAACGATGGTCGCTGGCGAGCGGGACGGATGCACCTCGCACGGCATCTACCGCTTGCTGGTCGCGGTCTCCAGTATCGAGAAGGGCGTCGTCGTGCCGGATGCCGAGCCGGTCCTGTCGCACCCGGCCAGGGCGCTGGTTCGGGTCGATGGCGGCGGTGGCTTTGCGCAACTGGCCTTTCAGACCGGCAAGCCCGCGTTGATCGAGAAGGCGCGCACGAACGGCATCGCCGCGCTGGCGCTGAACAATGTCGTGCATTTCGCCGCGCTCTGGCCCGAGGTCGAGGAATTGGCGGAGGCAGGGCTGGTCGCGCTGGCCTTCACGCCCAGCCATGCCTGGGTCGCGCCATCCGGCGGGGCGGAGCCGGTATTCGGGACCAATCCGATCGCCTTTGGCTGGCCGCGCCCCGGTCAGCCGCCTTTCGTCTTCGACTTCGCCACCAGCATGGTCGCGCGTGGCGAGATCGAGCTTCACCGCCGCGCGGGCAAATCGGTGCCCGACGATTGGGGCGTCGATGCACAGGGCAACCCGACGACCGATCCCGCAGCGATCCTGTCCGGCGCGATGCGGACCTTTGGCGGCCATAAGGGATCGGCGCTGGCGGCAATGGTCGAGTTGCTCGCCGGGCCGCTGATCGGCGACATGACCAGCCGCGAGTCGATCGACATCGATGCGGGGCGCGGCGGATCGCCATTGGGTGGAGAACTGATTATCGCCATCGATCCCAAGGGGTTCCTGGGTGATCTTCTGCCCGAACATCAGGCACGGGCAGAGGCGATGTTCGGCGCGATTACGGGGCAGGGGGCGCGATTGCCCTCCGCCCGGCGCTATGCCGCGCGTGCGGTTTCGCTGGTCGAAGGGGTGGAAATCTCCCCCGACCTGCACCGCGACGTGATGGCTTTGAACGGTTGAGCAAAGGGGATTGAGCATGACGAACCGGACCATGTTGCTGCTGACCGGTGTGGCCCTGGCGATCCTGCCGGTCGGCCTTGCCGACGCGAAGGTCGTGACCCCGGCACGGGCCGCAAAGCCAGCGCCAAAGGCGGCGGATGCCCGCTTCCGTGCGCTGTCGGAGGCCGAGTATAAATGGCGCGTCAGCCAGAATGCGGCCGACGAGGACAGCGGCAGCGCCGGTTCGCGCCAACTCCCCGATGTCGGCCCGGCCGCCCAGGCCGCGCGACTGGCGCGGTGGGAGTCGACGGCCAAGGCGCTGGATGCGATCGACCCCGCCACCCTCTCGCCCGAGGTCCGCACCGATTACATGGTCTATCGCGGCCAGATCGACGCGCTGCTCGCCGCGCAGCGGTTCCGCGAATATGAAAAGCCGCTCAACGCGGATACCAGCTTCTGGGGCAATCTCGCCAGCTGGTCGCGCGGCAGCTTCACCAAGGAAAGCCAGTATCGCGACTATATCGCCATGCTGCACCAGATGCCGCGCTATTTCGATCAGCAGATCGTCAATATGCGCGCAGGGCTGGCGCGGGGCTTCACGGTCCCGCGCGTCACGCTGAAGGGGCGGGACATTGGCGTCGCGCAGGTGATCGATGCGGGTGTGAGCGAAAAGCAGCCCTTCTACGAACCGTTCAGGACGATGCCTGCAACCATCGCCCCCGCGACGGCTGCGGCATTGCGGGCGGAGGCGCAAGCCGCGATCCGCGACGATGTGCTGCCTGCGCATCAGCGGCTGCTGACCTTCCTGCGCAACGACTATATGCCGCGCGCGCAGGCCAGCACCGCGGCCTATGACCTGCCCGATGGCAAGGCCTATTACCGTTCGAAGATCCGCGAATATGTGACCTCGGACATGACCGCGGAACAGGTCCATGCCATCGGCCTGTCCGAAATGCAGCGGATCCGTGCGCGGATGGACGGCGTGATGAAGGAGGTGAAGTTCAAGGGCGACTTCCCCGCCTTCCTGACCTTCCTGCGCACTGATCCGCAATTCTACGCCAAGACGCCGCAGGACCTGCTCGACCGGGCGGCCTGGCTTGCCAAGAGTTTCGACGGGATCGCGTCGGACTGGTTCGGCCGCCTGCCGCGCAGTCGTTTCGCGATCAAGCCGGTGCCCGCCGACCTGGCCCCTTTCTATACCGCCGGGCGCGGGGGCACGGGTATCTATCTGGTCAACACGTATAATCTTCCGTCGCGTTCACTCTATGCGCTACCCGCGCTGACGCTGCACGAGAGCGCGCCGGGCCATGCGTTCCAGATGCCGCTGGCCGCCGAAAACAAGGACCTGCCCGCTTTCCGCCGCGACAGCTATCTGTCCGCTTATGGCGAGGGCTGGGCGCTCTATTGCGAGGCGCTTGGCGAGGATATGGGCTTCTACAAGACGCCCTATGACCGGTTCGGCATGCTTTCCTATCAGGCGTGGCGCGCCGCCCGGCTGGTGGTCGATACCGGCATCCATGCCATGGGGTGGAGCCGTGAGAAGGCGCAGGCCTATCTGCATGACAATACCGCCCTTTCGGATCACGAGATCGAGACCGAGGTAGACCGCTATATCGCATGGCCGGGTCAGGCGCTGTCCTATTATATGGGGCAGCTCGCTTTCCAGCGCGCACGGGCCAAGGCGGAGAAGGCCCTGGGGCCGAAGTTCAACATCCGTGCGTGGCACGATGCCATGCTGCAACTGGGTTATGTGCCGCTCGGCGTGATCGAGCAGCGCAACGATCGCTTTATCGCGGAAGGCGGCAAGGGGCCCTATCCCGACGAGGAATGATCGTTGACCGGATCGCGATCATTCGATAAGAAAGTATACAGTATCTAGAACAATAGCAGGAAGACTGATTGTGAGCATCGGCTGGCGCGGCGTATTCCCCGCAGTGACGACCCAGGTTCGGGAGGATCTGTCGATCGACCTCGCCGATACGCAGCGTGTCGTCGACGATCTGGTTCGCGACGGCGTGACCGGCGTGATCGCGCTCGGCACGGTCGGCGAGAACAACTCGCTCGACTATGACGAGAAGGTCACGGTGCTGACCGCGATCGTCGAGGCGGTGGCCGGGCGTGTTCCGGTCATCACCGGCGTGTCCGAATATGATACGCGCCGTGCGGTCCGTTATGCCCAGGCGGCGGAAAAGGCTGGCGCCGACGGCCTGATGCTGCTGCCGCCGATGGTCTATGTGCCCAAGGCGCATGAACTGGTGAACCACTTCAAGGGCGTGGCGGATCAGACCGGGCTGCCGATCATGCTCTACAACAACCCGCCCGCCTATCGCACGGTGATCGACCAGACGGTCCTGGAGGCGCTGGTCGATGTGAAGAACATCGTCGCGGTCAAGGAATCGGCGCCCGACACCCGCCGTTTCACCGATTTCCGCAATGCGTTCGGTGACCGTTACACCCTGTTCGCCGGTCTCGACGACGTGGCGCTCGAAGGGCTGTATCTGGGCGCGCAGGGCTGGGTCTCGGGCCTGACCAACGCCTTTCCCAAGGAGTCGGTCGAATTGGTCGCGGCGTTCGAGCGCGGCGATCACGCCAAGGCGATGGAAATCTATCGCTGGTTCATGCCGCTGCTCCATCTCGATGCCGAGCATGATCTGGTCCAGTCGATCAAGCTGGCCGAACAGGTCATGGGGCGTGGCTCGGAGCGGGTGCTGCCGCCGCGTTATGTCCTTGAGGGCGAACGTCGCGCCGAGGTGATCGCGATGGTCGAAAAGGCCGCCGCGACCCGTCCGGCCCTGGGCCAGGCCAAGGCCGCCTGATGGCGACGACGCTCTCGCCCCTGGACAGCGCGCTCGATGACGGGCGTCATCGGGGCGAGGGCGTCATCGTCGTTCAGACGCTGGCGGATCGCATCTTCGCGATCGTCCGCGAACGGATCATCGCGGGTGCAATCCCCGCCGATCGTCCGATCCGCCAGGATGCGCTGGCCGCCGAACTGGGGGTCAGCAAGATTCCGCTGCGCGAGGCGATGGCCCGGCTGGAGCAGGAAGGTCTGCTCCACGGCGTCGCCAATCGCGGCTATATGATCGGCGCGCTGTCCGCCGAACAGGCCGAGGATATCTACGGCCTTCGGCTGAAGATCGAACCGATCGCGGCGGCCCAAGCCTCGCTGGTCGCCGATGACGAGGACCGCGTGAAGCTGGTCGCGGCGTTCGATGCGCTCGATCAGGCGGCCCAGAGCGATCTGGCACGCGTCGCCGTCTGCAATCGCCAATTCCACATGGCCATGGTGCGCCCGGTTCGGCGCCCCTTGACCATCCAGCTCGTCCGCCAATTGGCGGTGCTGGCCGAGCGTTACGTCGTCGCCCATCTGCAACCCGCGGGTCGCGACGCACGCGCGCATCTGGAGCATCGCGAACAGCTTGATGCCTTCATGGCCCGCGATGCGGCGCGGCTTCAGGGATTGCTTGACGCACATATCCGGTCCACGCTGATGGACCTGAAAGGCGGGTTTTCACCCGTCGTCTGACAATCATGAGCCCATAGGACAACCAGTCACAGGGCGGGGGGATTTCCATCGATGTTTGGACCGTTGAAACCGCTGGGCAGCGCGACCCAGCATGGCGAGGGGCAGGCGCTGGCCAAGACGCTGAGCTGGCCGCATCTGATCGCCCTGGGGGTCGGCGCGATCGTCGGCACCGGCATCTACACACTGACCGGCGTTGGGGCGGAGCGCGCGGGACCCGCGGTGATCCTGGCCTTTGCCATCGCCGGTGCGGTGTGCGCCTGTGCCGCCCTGGCCTATGCCGAACTCGCCACGCTGATTCCGGCGGCGGGCAGCGCCTATACCTTCAGCTATACCGCGCTGGGTGAGACGCTCGCCTGGGTCGTGGGGTGGAGCCTGATCCTGGAATATTCGCTGGCCTGCTCGACCGTGGCGGTCGGCTGGTCGGGCTATCTGGTCGGATGGATACAGGCGGCGGGCGTGCATCTGCCCCCCGAGCTTCTGTCCGGCCCGCATGGCGGCGGCATCATCAACCTGCCGGCGGTGCTCGTCGCGCTGTCCGTGATGGGAATGCTGGTCGCGGGTACCCGCGAAAGCGCGACGCTGAACATCATTCTGGTGGTGGTGAAGCTGGTGGCGCTGGGCGTCTTCGTCGCCTTCGCGTCCCCGGCGTTCAGCGCGGACAATCTCCACCCGTTCATGCCCTATGGCTTTGCCGCGACCGAAGTGGATGGCGCCAAGCGCGGCGTCATGGCGGCGGCGGCGATCGTCTTCTTCGCGTTTTACGGCTTCGACGCGGTGGCGACCTCGGCGGAGGAGGCCAAGAATCCGGGCCGCGACCTGACCATCGGCATCGTCGGATCGATGCTGGTCTGCACCCTGATCTATATGGCGGTCGCGGTGACGGCGGTCGGCGCGCTGCCCTTCCAGCAACTGGCCAACTCGCCCGAGCCGCTGGCGCTGGTCCTGCGGTCGCTGGGGCAGCCGACGGCGGCGCATCTGATCGCGCTGGCGGCGGTCATCGCGCTGCCCTCGGTCATCCTGGTCATGATGTATGGGCAAAGCCGCATCTTCTTCACCATGGCGCGCGATGGACTTCTGCCGCAATCGCTGGCGGTGGTCAGCAAGCGGAGCGGCGCACCGACCCGCATCACGCTGGTCACCGGCGTGTCGATCGCGCTGGTGGCGGGTATCTTCCGGCTGGACGAGATTGCCGAGCTGGCCAATGCGGGCACCTTGCTCGCGTTCATCTCGGTGGGTGCCTGCCTGATGATGCTGCGTCGCAAGGCGCCCGATGCCAAGCGGCTGTTCCGCTGTCCGCAGCCCTATCTGGTCGGGACGCTGGCGATCGCGGGTTGCCTCTATCTGCTGTTCAGCCTGCCTAGCTCGACCATCGTCCGTTTCGCCATCTGGAACGCGGCGGGCCTGGCCTTTTACTTCGCCTATGGCCGCCGTCGGAGCGCCCTGGCGCAAGCCTGATTGCGATCGGGACGGACCCCGGCGCGTCGATGGGACCGCCGGGGCTTTCCAAACCGCTCGGATAATTCTATACCGAGTGTTATGAAAAACCTATTGCCCGTCTGTAAGGGGCGGCCACGCGAATTCTGCACTGACAAGGCCCTGGCAGCCGCGCTCCGGGTGTTTTGGAGCAAGGGCTATGAGGGCGCGTCTATGGCCGACCTGACCGAGGCGATGGGAATCACCAAGCCCAGCCTCTATGCCGCATTCGGCAATAAGGAAGCCTTGTTCCACAAGGCGCTGGACCTCTACGAAGCCGAAAAGCTCGCTTATATGCGCGACGCGCTGGAGCAGCCGACCGCCCGCGCGGTAGCCGAGTATCTGTTGCGCGGCGCGCTTGATGCGCAGACCAATTGCGACGAGCCGCAAGGGTGTCTGGGCGTCATCCTCTCGGTGGCTTGCGGGGCAGAGGCCGAATCGATCAAGGCGGAGGTCGTCGCCCGGCGCGCCTCGTCCCAGGCGGCACTGCTGGCGCGTTTCCAGCGGGCCAAGGAAGAGGGCGATCTGCGCGACGGCGTCGATCCCGAAGGGCTGACCCAATATCTCTATGCCTTGTTTCAGGGGATGGCGGTCCAGGCCGGGTCCGGCGCGACGCGCGCGGATCTGGAAACGTTGGTCGAAACCGGCATGGCGCTCTGGCCTTCGCGTTAAGTACCACCCGGTATAAAACTGCTTGACGACCTTTCCATCGGTTAATATACCACTCGGTATGGAAGGCGCTTCGGGCCTTTCTGATCGATAACAAGCGAGACAGCACGGCGGCGGGCCACGGACTGCCGATCGCGTCGGGCACAGGCCGGGCGCGCGGGATGTCGCGCGACAGAAGGGGTAGTCTCATGGCCTATGTCGCTTTTCAGGAAATCGGTGCCGCCCGCGTCGCGGTCGATGCCGCCATCGCGCAGCGCGGCGCGTCGGCGATCCGTCCCGACGCACGGCTTTCCGCGCTCGAATGGCAGGTCGTGGCGCTGGCCCGTCGGGACCGCATCGCCAGCCTGCGCGCACCGGGCAAGCTGAGCCGCGCGCTGGGCAGCATTTTTGGCGAGACGCGCAATCCCCGTCTGGCCGATCCCTCGCTGGAGGCGCTGCGGCGCATGGCGGTGCTGAGCTGGCACCATGGCTATAGCGTGCCCTCGCATGAGGTTCGCGCCTTTCTGGCGGCGGGTTACACCGCCGACCAATATGAGCTGATGGTCGACAGCATCGCCACCGCGCTCAGCAGTTCGCGGCGTCCGGCACGGCTCGCCACGTCGGAATGACGCTGCGATAAGGCGACGGGCTCTTGCCCTTCGCGCGAAGTGGCGTAGCTTAGGGGCGCCAATGACGGAGCAGACCATGCCGGCCGAACTGCGTCTAAATGACCCCTTTTCGATCATCACCCTGCCCATGGTGGATGGCGAGCGGACCATGCCCTGGGAAAATCTGTTCGCCTGGCCGCGACAGGGCGATGTCCAATTGCCGTTCGATGGCGCCTCACGCGAGGCGCGGGACATTTGGGCGACTCGGCTGGATCATGCGGTGGCCCATGCCGACAAGACCGTGTTGCTGGTGGCGGAAGGGGCGGCGTGCCTCGCCAGCATCTGGTGGGCGCGGTTGTCGCCCAGCCATTATGTCTCGAAGGTCGCGGGTGCCCTGTTCTTCCAGCCACCCGCCGCGACCGCGTTGGAGCGTAGCGGCGGGCAGCTTTTCGCATCGCCCGATGGCGCGCTGCCATTCCCCTCGCTGATCGTCGATGGTTCGGTTCATGGATCGGCCCTGGCGCAAATGTGCGGCGGGCGGTTGCTGGACGCCCCCGTCGCGGCCCCGCCACCGACCGGCATGTGGCGTCAGGCCCAGCGCCTGATCGAGCGTCTCTCGGCCGGCGTGGTGGAGCAGGATTTGCGCATCCTGCGCACGCTGGGCCATTCCGACCGCTGACGAAAAAAAGGCCCGACGGGTACCATCCGCCGGGCCAGTCGATCGCCTTAGGGAGCTTCCTTTGGCGAGGAGGAGCGGTTTAGAGCCCGCTAAGGACCCGCCACCGAGGGAAAAATCAATTCGCGTTCGCGGCGTTCAGGGTCACCCCATTGTCCGAGAGCAGGTCATTGCCGACCGCGCTATCCTCGTTCAGCACGCCTTCGTCATTCGCGATCACCTCATTATCCAGCGCCAGCGCAGCTTGGTTGTCGACCGCGGTGACATTGCCCGATCCGGAGGGCGAGCAGCCCGCGACCGTTGCGGCGGCGGCAAGAAGGATCAACGAGGAAATATGGCGTCGCAACATCGTGTGGGTTCCCTGTTCTGCCCGTATATCGCCGCTTTCCGGCTACAGGCAAAGAATACATACTAAAACGATGGGATATAACCAAGGCTATTCTTTGCGGGGCGATAGCTGGGCTTTGTCGTGGCCCATCGTCCTGTTGCTGATCCTGTTCGCGTGGCCCGCTATGGCCGCGGCGCAGGGGGGAGCGGTTCCCGTGAAGAGCCCCGCCGCGCTGGCGCTTGATGCTGACCAATATGGCCTGGCCTCGGGGCTCTCCGGCCCGCAAGCATTGCAGGAGCTTCGCGTGCAGGAGGCATCGGTGCCGCTGACCGATGCGTTGCAAATCGAATTCGCCGACCGCCTGGCCGGCCTGTCGGTCGGTCATGCGCCGTTCCGGATCGATGTGCTGCTGACCGGCGATGCCTCGGTGGCCGACCGGGTGGTCCAATTGGCGGGGCAGGCGGTCGCCATCCGGTTTCGCACCGGGGCCTATGCCACCCATCACCAGTTGGTCGTCGCGCTCGCGCTGCACCAGACCGAAATCCGTGCCAACCTGACTCAGCCGCCGGGCATCGGCGTCGATCCGCGTATCGGGGCGCTGGTCTTGATGGTCGGTCGGGGGGATTTGCTGGCCGAAGCAACGGACGCTCTGCGCGATCGGATCGCGCGGATCGCGGGCGTGCCGGTGAAGATCGCCACCCTGGATACGCCGGAGATCGATCTGGCTGATCTTCAGGGCGGAGCGCGGCTGGTCGGTGTCGATCGGGCCAATGGGCGGCGTTACGCCTGCACCAGCGGCTTCGTGGTCCGGCGAGCGGCCGAGAGCGCGATCGTCACCGCCGCGCACTGCCCGGACGATCTGTCCTGGATCGACGCCATGGGGACGGCGTATCCGCTACGCTATGCCGGGCAATGGGGCTGGGGCTATCAGGACGTGCAGGTCAATGTCAGCGATCATCTGCTCGCGCCCCATTTCTGGAGCGACACCGCCAAGACGATCAGCCGCACCGTGACGGGGGCACGCCCCCGTGCCTCGACCCGTGCGGGTGACATTGTGTGCCATCGGGGCGAGCGGACCGGCTATAGCTGTGCGGAAGTCTGGATGCCCGACTTCGCCCCTGCGGGCGATCTGTGCGGGGGCGGTTGTACCCCGACCTGGGTTGCGGTGCGTGGTCCCACCTGTCGAAGCGGGGACAGCGGCGGTCCTGTCTTTTTGGGCGGCATGGCATTCGGCATCGTGAAAGGCGGCAGCTATCGCGGTGACGGAAGCTGTGCCTTTTACTATTATATGTCAGTCGATTTCCTGCCCGATGGGTGGGTGCTGGCGACCGGCTGAGGGATCGCATCGCGTCGCGCCTGCGTTTTTTGCGAACGAACGACAGCGATGAAGGCGACGGTATGAAGGCGATGATCCTCGATGCACCGGGTGGACTGGATCGGCTGAGGCTGGTCGAACGGCCCGACCCCGGTGCCCCGGGTCGCGGAATGATCCGGGTGCGGCTCCACGCGACATCCCTCAACTATCATGATTATGGCGTCGTCTCGGGCAGCATGCCGACCGAGGATGGCCGCATCCCGATGGCCGATGGCGCAGGCGTGGTCGAGGCGGTCGGGGACGAGGTGACCGACTTTGCGGCGGGCGACGCGGTGATCGCCTGCTTCTTCCCCGACTGGCAGGAGGGGCCGCCCCGCGTCGGCGACTTCGCCCGCGTGCCGGGTGACGGGATCGACGGCTATGCCTGTGAGACGGTGGTCGCACCCGCGACGGCCTTCACCCACGCGCCCAAGGGCTATGACCATGCCGAGGCGGCGACCATCACCACCGCCGGTCTGACAGCATGGCGCAGCCTGGTGGTCGATGGCGGTCTGAAGACCGGGGACAGCGTGCTGGTCCTCGGCACCGGTGGTGTGTCCATCTGGGCCTTGCAGATCGCGCGGATGATGGGGGCGCAGGTGGTGGTGACCTCCTCATCCGACAAGAAGCTCGAACGCGCGCGTGCGCTCGGGGCCGCGCATACGATCAACTATCGCACCCATCAGGATTGGGGGCGGCGCGTCCATGACTGGGCGGGCGGCGGTGTCGATCACGTCATCGAGGTCGGTGGGCCGGGTACGCTGGCCCAGTCGATCGATGCGGTCCGGATCGGCGGGCATATCGGCCTGATCGGGGTGCTGACCGGCGTGGCGGGCGACGTGCCGACCGCGACGATGATGCGCAAACAGGCGCGCTTGCAGGGGCTGATCGTCGGCAGCCGCCGGATGCAGATGGAATTCGTCCGGGCGCTGGACGATGCCAAGCTCAGGCCTGTCATCGATCGCCGCTTCGACCTGCCCGATCTGGCCGAGGCATTCCGGTTGCAGGAAAGCGGCGGCCATTTCGGCAAGATCGCCGTGACGTGGTGAGGGCAGGGGGATGAGCCGCGCCGCCGCCACCGTCGATCCGAACTGGCCACACATCGTCATCGTGGGGGCAGGCTTTGGCGGGCTCGCCGTCGCCCAGCAGCTCGCCAATGCACCGGTCCGGGTGACGGTGGTCGACCGCAACAACTATCACCTGTTCGTGCCGCTGCTCTATCAGGTGGCGACCGCCGCATTGTCCCCGGCGGATGTGGCGGAGCCGATCCGGCATGTGCTGGGCCGTTATCCCAATATCCGGGTGGTGTTGGGAGAGGTCGTGCGGGTCGATACCGACCGGCACGAGGTGGCGCTGGCGACAGGCGAGACGCTGACCTATGATCGGCTGGTCGTCGCGACGGGATCGACCAGCAGCTATTTCGGGCATGACGAGTGGCGAAGCGTCGCCCCCGCCTGCAAGTCGATCGAGGAGGCACGGGTCATCCGGTCGCGCGTGCTGGGCGCGTTCGAGGAGGCGGAGCGCGACGGCGTGGCGGATCGCGACGCATTAATGACCTTTGTGATCGTCGGCGGCGGCCCGACCGGGGTCGAGCTTGCGGGATCGGTGGCCGAACTGGCGCGCCATGCCCTGACCTCCGACTTTCGGCGGATTCGGCCCGAAACCGCGCGGATCATCCTGGTCGAAGGCGGAAAGCGCATCCTGGCGGCGTTTCCCGACGAGTTGGCCGATTATGCCGAACGCGCGCTGTCGCGGCTGGGGGTTCAGGTGATGACCGATTGCCCGGTCGAGGCGATCACGGCCGAAAGGCTGACCGCAGGTGGGCAATTCATTCCCGCCCGCACCATTCTTTGGGGCGCTGGCGTCGCGCCGACCGGGGCCGCCAAGCTGCTCGGCATCGCGCCGGGACCGGGCGGGCGGGTGGCGGTGGGGTCCGACCTGAAGGTCGTCGGAATCGAAGATGTCTATTCGCTGGGCGATGTCGCTGCGTGTCCCGATGAGCAGGGCAAGCCCTTGCCCGGACTGGCACAGGTCGCGCAGCAGCAAGGCCAGTATCTGGGCAAGGCGCTACGTGCGGAATTGACGAAGGGGCAATCGGCCCGGCCCTTCCGCTTCCATAATCGGGGCAATGCCGCGATCATCGGGCGGCACGCCGCCATCTTCGATTTCGGGCGGTTTCGGATGAAGGGCTATCCGGCCTGGATGCTATGGGCGATCGTCCATGTCGTGCTGCTGGTCAGTTTCGCGCAACGCATCCGGGTCAGTCTGCAATGGCTGTGGCGATACCTGACCTATCGCCGGGGTGCGCGGATCATCACCACGCCGCTCGCGCGGCCCCCTGGCTGAACGGGTCAGCGGCTCAACTGGGCGCGCAGATCGACCAGGGTGGCGCCGATATGGTCGGTCAGGAACCCGGCGACGCGTGCCTCGTCGCGTGCCAACCAGGCGTCGAGCAGTTCATGATGTTCCTTGTGCGCACGGGTCTCGCGCCCGGCAGGCTTGAGATGCTGAACGACATAGCGTTCGGCCAGCACCTGCAACCGCTCGATCAACTGAAAGGTCAAGGCCGCGCCCAGCGGCCGCACCAGCGCCAGATGGAAGGCGCGGTTGCGCAACGCGACCTCATGCAGCGCCTCATGCGCGGCGACGTCGAGCGCCACGAGGGCATCCCTGGCCGCCTGCTGGTCGGCGTCGGTCGCCACCCGGCTGGCGCGAGCGGCCGCATCGGGCTCCAGCGCCAGGCGAAGTTCGTAGATTTCCTCCGCCTCGCCCGCCCCCAATGACCGTACGAAAAAGCCGCGATTGGCTTGGCTGGTCAGCAGGCCTTCCTGCTCCAGCCGCGCCAGCGCCTCGCGCAGCGGAATCTTGCTGACGCCCAGTTCGTTGGCGAGGGCGTCCTGACGGATCGGTTGTTCTTCGGGCAGATCGCCGCTGATGATCCGTTCGCGAATGATCGTGAAGATCTGTTCGGACAGCGTGCGAACGACAAGGCTCATGGTCTCTCTCGTGCCGACAGGCCAGGAGGAGCCTGTAATTCATAGATAAAGTATTATTGGAAGCGGCAGCATAGACCTTTTCCCATGTCGCTGCCAAGTGTTGCGGATCAGCCAGTCGGCAAGGCGTCGTTCAACTCCGCCAGCCACACCGATGCGCGTCCATCCGAGGGGGCGCGCCAGTCGCCGCGGGGTGACAATGCGCCGCCGGGCGAAACCTTGGGCCCATTGGGCAAAGCGGACCGCTTGAACTGGCTCGTCTGGAAGAAACGGGTCAGAAACCGCTCCAGCCAATGGCGTATGGTCGGCAGGTCATAGGCGACCCGCGCGTCGGGCGGCAAATCCTCCGGCCATCCCCCGACCTCCGCATCGCGCCAGGCATGCCAGGCCAGGAATGCGATCTTCGATGGCTTCAGGCCATAACGGATGACGTAATGCGCGAAAAAGTCGTTGAGCGCATAGGGGCCGATCATTGCCTCGGTCGACTGCATCGCCCCGCTGGCGTCGGCGGGGACCAGCTCGGGCGAGATTTCCTGCGACAGGATGGCGGCGAGCACGGCATTGGTGTCGTCGTCATATTGGCGGGTTCGGATACACCAGCGGATCAGGAACTGGATCAGCGTCTTTGGGACTCCGGCATTGACGGCATAATGGCTCATCTGATCGCCGACGCCATAGGTGCACCATCCCAGCGCCAGCTCCGACAGGTCGCCGGTGCCCAGCACGATCCCGCCGCGTTGATTGGCGAGGCGGAAGAGATAATCGGTGCGCAGACCCGCTTGGACATTTTCGAAGGTGACGTCGTGAACCGGCTCCCCCTTGGCGAAGGGGTGGTCCATATCCGCCAGCATCTGTTGTGCGGCGGGGCGGATGTCGATCTCCTCCGCGCTGACGCCCAGGGCGCGCATCAGCGCCCAGGCATGCGCCTTGGTCCCTTCGCCGGTCGCGAAGCCGGGCATGGTGAAGGCCAGGATACGGTCGCGCGACCAGCCCAGCCGGTCGGTCGCCTTGGCGGCGACGATCAGGGCATGGGTGGAATCAAGCCCCCCCGACACGCCGATGACCAACGTCTTGGCGGCGCTGGCGTCCAGCCGCTTGGCGAGCGCCTCGACCTGGATGTTATAGGCCTCGTAACAATCCGCGTCGCGCCGCGCAGGATCGTCGGGGACGAAGGGAAAGCGATGCACCGCGCGGCGAAGCCCCTGGTCCGCGGGCTCGACACCGTGCACGAAACCGATCCGCCGGAATCGGGTCTCGGGATGCCCGGCAAAGGCCGCCGAATCGTTGAACGTCCCGAAGCGGAGCCGCTCCTGCACGATCCGCTCGACATCGACATCTGCGGTGGTCAGCGCGGGCTCGCGCAGGAAGCGTTCGGACTCGGCCAGCGTTTCGCCCAGTTCGTGGACCAGCCCCTGTCCGTCCCAGGACAGGTCGGTCGTGCTCTCCCCGATCCCGGCGGCGGAATAGACATAGGCGCAGGCGGAGCGGGCGGATTGCGCCGCCGCAAGCATCGCCCGGTCGCGCGCCTTGCCGATCACGATGTTGGACGCCGACAGGTTGCAGCAGATCGTCGCCCCCGCCAGCGCGCCCAGCGTCGAGGGTGGGGTAGGGGCCCAATAATCCTCGCAAATCTCCGCATGGAAGACGAAGCCCGGCAGATCCTCCGCCGCGAAGATCAGGTCGGTGCCGAAGGGCACGACCTGCCCGTCCAGTTCGATGGTCAGTCCGGTCAGCCCGGCACCGCTCGCGAACCAGCGCTTTTCATAATATTCGCGGTAATTGGGTAGGAAGGTCTTGGGCACCACGCCCAATATCCGCCCCCGTGCGATGACGATGGCGCAATTGTACAGCCGCCCATTGCGGGGCAGCGCGGCTCCGATCAGCAGGACGGGCGACAGCGCCGCGCTGGCATCCACCATTTCGCCCAGGGCGGCCAGCGTCGCGGCGTGCATCGCGCCTTGCAGATGCAGATCGTCGATCGCGTAGGAGGTCAGCGACAATTCGGGATAGACGATCAGGTCCACCCCATCCTCGTCCGCGACCCGCGCCAGATCGAGCATGGCCGCCGCATTGGCCTGCGCATCGCCGACCGACGCGGCGGGCGTCGCGGCCGCGACGCGGATCAGGCCATGGGAGTGAAGGGCGTAAAAGGGATGGTCCTGCATCCTGTCGGGATAGCGGTCCGGGCAGGGGGGCGCTACCCCGTGTGGCTTGTCACGGGTTAGGATGGCGTCGTGATCGTGGGGGGGCGAGCTTTGCCCATGCTCGATGCGATCCTGCTGCAATCCGTCGGCGACCTCGCTAAGGGCGTCGCATTCCTAGCGTCCAGAGGCACTGATGACGGTCGAACTCTATGGCATTCCGAACTGCGACACGATGAAGAAGGCGCGCGTCTGGCTGGATCAGCACGGCGTCGCCTATCGCTTCCACAACTATAAGACGGACGGCATCGACGAGGCCACGCTGCGCCGCTGGGTGGATCAGGTTGGCTGGGAGTTGCTGCTCAACCGCGCCGGCACCACCTTCCGCAAGCTGGAGGAAGCCGAACGGCAGGACATCGATGCGGACAAGGCCATCACGCTGATGCAGGCCCAGCCTTCGCTCATCAAGCGGCCGGTGCTCGACCGGGAGGGCGTGTTGACCGTCGGGTTCAAGCCGGAGCGCTACGCCGAAATCTTCTAACCCCGCCAAGGGGGTGGAGCGGGCCCGATAGCGGGAGTAAGGGCGGCGCATGTCCACGACCTACACGCTCGACACCGCGACGAGTCGCGCCAATCCCACGCCCGCCCCGATGAAGCGGCTGACCGTTCCGGCCATTCGTCGTCGCAAGGGCGAGACGCCGCTCGTCATGCTGACGGCCTATACGGTGCGTTCGTCACAGTTGCTCGATCCGCATTGCGACATGCTGCTGGTCGGAGACAGTCTGGGGCAGGTGATCTATGGCCTACCCTCGACGGTGCCGGTCACGCTCGCGATGATGGCGGCCCACGGCGCAGCGGTCGTCAGGGGCAGCTATCACGCGGTGGTGGTCATCGACCTGCCCTTTGGCAGCTATGAGGCGAGCCCCGAAAAGGCGTTCGAGAATGCCGCCTGGCTGCTCAAGGAAACCGGCGCGGCGGCGGTCAAGCTGGAGGGCGGGGTGGCGATGGCGCCGACCGTCCGCTTCCTGGTCGAACGCGGCATTCCCGTCATGGGCCATGTCGGCCTGACGCCGCAGGCGGTGAACGTGCTGGGCGGCTATGGCGCGCGCGGCCGCACCCCCGAAGAGGCGGAGAAGATCGTCGCCGACGCCGTCGCAATCGCCGACGCCGGAGCCTTTTCGGTGGTGATCGAAGGGGTCGTGGAGCCGATCGCGATCGAGATCACCAACCGGGTCGCCTGCCCGACGATTGGTATCGGCGCATCGGCGCAGTGCGACGGACAGGTGCTGGTGGGCGAGGACATGCTGGGCCTGTTCGACCGGACCGCGCGCTTCGTTCGCCGGTACGAGACGATGGGCGACCGGATCGGCGAGGCGGCGCGCGCCTATGCCGAGGATGTCCGGGCTCGTCGCTTTCCGGGGCCGGAGCAGATTTACGCACCCCGCGAAGGGGGGTGACGCAAGCTTCTTCCCACCGGGCCCGCTCCTCGCTAAAGGTCGCGGCTTCCTTGTTGCCTTGATCCAGAATAGCGGAGCCCGTCTTGGCCCTAACGCCCCAATCCAGCCAGGCCTTTTTGAGCGAGGTCGACGACGAACTGCGTCGCGACCGGCTGACCAAATTCTGGACCCGCTGGGGCCTCGTCGTCGGTGCGGTGATCCTGATCGGGCTCGCGGCGTTCGGCGGCTATCTCTATTGGCAGCATCGTCAGCATCAGGCGGCGGGTACGGATGGCGAGCAGTTGCAGGCCGCCTATGACGCGCTGTCGCAGAACGACACCAAGGCGGCGGATGCCAAGCTGAAGACGCTGGCGGCGTCCGACGTCGATGCCTACCGCGCGCTGGCGCAATTCACACAGGCCGACATCCTTCTGCAGAAGGACGATATGAAGGGTGCCGCGGCGCGCTTCGCGACGATCGCCAATGATGCGTCGCTGGCCCAGCCTTTCCGTGACCTGGCGCTGATCCGCCAGACCATGGCCGAATATGATACGCTGAAGCCCGAGGCCGTCGTCGCGCGGCTGGGTGGCATGGCAGTGCCCGGCAACGCCTATTTCGGTAGCGCCGGAGAAATGGTCGCCATCGCCTATCTGCGCCAGAATAAGCGCGCCGAAGCCGGTCGCCTGTTCGGCCAGATTGCCAGCGAGAAGGATGTGCCCGATACGTTGCGGCAACGTGCGGTTCAGATGGCCGGCGTATTGGGGGTCGATGCCGTCGGCCAGAGCGAGGACACTAAAACCCAATGACGAAGCATTTCCGCACCTCGGCCGCGCTGGCCGCGCTGATGGCGCTGGGCGCCTGTGGCGTATTCAAGAGCGCGCCGAAAAAGACCCCGACCGTCGGTAACCGGGTGCCCATCCTGGTGTCAGAGACCGGCGTCGAGGCCGACAAGACGATCGCCGATGTGCAGGTCCTGCTGCCCGCACCCGAAACCAATGCCGAATGGTCGCAGCCGGGCGGCAACGCGTCGAAGTCGATGGGGCAACTCGCCCTTGCCGAGCAGCCGCAGCGGGTCTGGGAAACGACGATCAACGGCGGGTCGGCGCGCGATCCGCTGGGCGCCGCGCCGGTGGTGGCGGAGAACAAGCTGTTCGTTGTCGATGTCGAGGGCAATCTCCAGGCGCTGAACGCCGATACCGGGGCTCGCTTGTGGTCGGCCGCGATCACCGAGGGCGACGAAAACCGTCTTGCCCGCTTCGGTGGCGGGGCCAGCTATGACAGCGGTACGGTCTATGCGACTGATGGTCTGGGCGATGTGATCGCGGCCAATGCCGCCGATGGCAAGGTGCTGTGGCGCGCCAAGCCCAGCGGCCCGCTGCGCGGATCGCCAACCATCGCCAACGGTAATGTCTATGTCCTGACCCAGGACAATCAGCTTTACGCGATCAACCAGGCCGATGGTAAGATCGTGTGGGCCGGCCAGGGCACGCTGGAGACGCAGGGCGTGTTCGGCGTAGCGGCCCCCGCCGCCAGCCAGGGCACGGTCGTCGCCGGTTTCTCCAGCGGCGAACTCAACGCCTATCGCTACGAAAACGGGCGTATGCTGTGGCAGGATGCGTTGTCGCGGACCAGCATCTCGACCTCGGTCTCGACGTTGTCCGACATCGACGCGGCGCCTGTCATCGATCAGGGCCGCGTCTATGCGCTGGGCCAGGGTGGCCGCATGGTCGCGCTGGAACTGTCCACCGGTCAGCGTCTGTGGGAACAGAATTTCGCCGGTATCTCGACTCCCTGGATCGCGGGCGAGTGGATTTTCCTGGTGACCGACGACGCGCGGCTGGTCGCGCTCGCCCGGTCGAGCGGCAAGGCGCGTTGGATCGCGCAGCTCCAGCGTTTCCATAACGAGAAGAAGAAGTCGGGTGCGATCACCTGGTTCGGCCCGGTGCTGGCGGGCAACCGCCTGATCCTGACCAATTCGGAAGGGCAGATCGTCTACGCCAATCCGGGCGATGGATCGGTGCAGGCGACGGTCGAGGCCAAGACCCCGTTCGCGCTGCCGCCGGTCGTGGCGAACGGGACGCTCTATGTCCTCGATCAAAAGGGGCGGATCGCCGCCTATAAGTAAAGAACGACCGTCCCCTCGGCCCGGCCGGGGGGACGGTATGTTTTGTACCGTGACGAAAGGCCCGCCTTTCGCTAACGGAACGCGATGGCAAAACTCCCTATCGTCGCGATCGTCGGCCGTCCCAATGTCGGCAAGTCGACGCTGTTCAACCGTCTGGTCGGAAAGAAGCTGGCGCTGGTCGATGACCGGCCCGGTGTGACGCGCGACCGGCGCGAAGGCGACGCGCATCTGCTGGGCCTCGACTTCCGCGTGATCGACACGGCGGGTTACGAGGACGAGGACCCCGATACGCTCCCAGGTCGGATGCGTCGCCAGACCGAGGCGGCGGTGGCCGAGGCCGATGTCGCGCTGTTCCTGGTCGATGCGCGTGCCGGGGTCGTGCCGCTGGACGAGGAAATCGCCCGCTGGCTACGCAGTTCGGACACGCCGATCGTCCTCGCCGCGAACAAGGCCGAGGGGCGTGCGGCGGAGCAGGGCATTCTGGAGGCGCTCGCGCTCGGCTTTGGTGACCCGGTCCAGCTCTCGGCGGAACATGGCGAGGGTGTGGGCGATCTGTTCGAGGCGCTGCTTCCCTTCATCGATGTCGAAATCGAGGAAGAGGAGGAGGTCGATCTCGAAAACCCCTTCGCCCCGCTCAAGCTGGCGATCGTCGGCCGCCCCAATGCGGGCAAGTCCACGCTGATCAACCGTTTCCTGGGGCAGGACCGCCTGATCACCGGACCCGAGGCAGGGATCACCCGCGATTCGATCGCGATCGACTGGGAATGGCGCGACCGGGACGGCGAAATCCGCCAGGTCCGCCTGATCGACACGGCGGGGATGCGCAAAAAGGCCAAGGTGCAGGACAAGCTGGAAAAGCTGTCCGTCGCCGATGCCCTGCGCGCGGTCGATTTCGCCGAAGTCGTGGTGTTGCTGCTCGACGCGACGCTGGGACTGGAATCGCAGGATCTGCGTATCGCCGACCGCGTTCTGGAAGAAGGGCGCGCGCTGCTGATCGCGCTGAACAAATGGGATGTCGCGGAAAATCCGTCGTCGCTTTTCAACGGCGTGAAAAAGGCACTGGAGGATGGGCTCAGCCAAGTGAAAGGCGTGCCGCTGCTGGCGGTGTCGGCCGCGACCGGCAAGGGGCTCGATACGCTGATCGAGGCGGCGTTCGAAACGCGCGCCGCCTGGTCGAAGCGGGTGCCGACCGGCGAACTCAACCGCTGGTTCGAAAGGGCCATCGATGCCAATCCGCCGCCCGCGCCCGGCGGCAAGCGGATCAAGTTGCGCTACGTCACCCAGATCAAGTCGCGGCCGCCGAGTTTCGTGATCTTCGGAACGCGGGTCGACCAATTACCCGCCAGCTATGAGCGCTATCTGGTCAATTCGATGCGGCGTGAACTCGGTTTCGGCGCGGTGCCGGTGCGGCTGACGCTGCGCGCGCCGAAGAACCCGTTCGCGAACAAGGACTGAGGGTAGGGGCGCAAGCCCCGCCTGCTGCTCATTCCACCCTCGGGCTAGTACGCACTTCCGTGCCGTTCCGGACCCACCTCCGTTCCGTTCCCGCCTTACCTCCGTTCAGCCTGAGCGAAGTCGAAGGCCACGGGATGACCTCGGCCACGCTTGGACGGGGATTTGTGGCGTAGGGTTTGCCGTGGCCTTCGACGTCGCGCAGGCTGAACGGGGGTGAGGGGACACGGGGGTTGGACGGGAGAGAGCCCGAAAGCCGGAAAGGGGCGGGTTTCCAAACCCGCCCCCGCGGCCATTACCCCTGCAAGTGCGGCGCAGCACCCGACTTGGGGGCGTCGTTTTCCGCCATGGCGTTCAGCTGGACATAATTCTGGATGCCCATACGCTCGATCATCTCGAACTGGCGCTCCAGCGTGTCGACATGCTCTTCCTCGCTGGCGAGGATGCGCTGGAACAGGTCACGGCTGACATAGTCGCGGACCTCCTCGCAATAGGCGATCGCGCCCTTGAGCTGCGCCACCGCCTCGATCTCGATGGCAAGGTCGCCCTTGAGCACCTCTTCCACCGTCTCGCCGATGCGCAGGCGACCGAGCAGCTGAAAATTGGGCAGGCCGTCCAGATAGAGGATGCGCTCGGCCAGCCAGTCGGCGTGGCGCATCTCGTCGATCGACTCCTTATACTCGAACTGGGCGAGCTTGTAGACGCCCCAGTGATCGAGCAGTCGATAGTGCAGGAAATACTGATTGATCGCGGTCAGCTCGTTCTTGAGCGCCTCGTTCAGAAACTCGATGACCTTGGGGTCGCCCTTGACTGCCATTGCCTTCATCCTTCGTAAATCGGCTCGCCAACCACATTAGTGTAATATCTGCAACGACGGCAAGAAGATTTTCACAAGTAAAACTGCGAACCATTTTCAGGTCTTTGAAGTTGTGAGACCTGCGAATGAAGTTGAAAGGCGTTCGCAGCCTCGGCTGAGTAGCGGACTGGAGAAATTTGGCGAATCGCCGAGATGTTTCCAAAGGGCTCATGCTCGTTGATCGGAATCATCGGGGTTTTTCAGTCTGCCGATATCTCCCCATCGTGCGTGATAGCTTAGAAAACACTGTGTCGGCGGCGCAATTTCTGGGCGGCGATGTCATTGGTTCGCGACTAGCCATAGCGTCCCGGAGATCGCCGATATTGCGCACTGATCGTCGCGCCGCCTCGGCACTAGTAACGGGCAAGGGGATCACGCCAGGGGGTATCAGCTAACCCTACCCACGAACTACCCCGAGGTGACGCGGGCTTTCGTGGAGGCGAGATACATGCCCTGATGCCGTGGCTTGCTGGCACCTCAGGGGAAGTTTGGGACAAGGTGAATGTCGACATTGGTGGGCCCGGCAGGACTCGAACCCGCAACCTAGCCGTTATGAGCGGCCAGCTCTAACCATTGAGCTACAGGCCCCACCGGGAATGTCCGTAGCGTGACGACACGCGGCTTCGCAACGGGGGAATTGCGTATCGGACAAAAGAAAAAGGGCACCTTCGCGAAGAAGGTGCCCTTTTCCGACAAACAGTCTGTGCTTCGGACCCGAAGGTCCAAGGCGACATTACTGCATGTTGTCAGCCTTGGCGTCGGCAGCGTCACGGACGTTGTCGGCGGCGGCGTTCATGTTGTCAGCAGCGTTCTCGAGCGTCGCAGCAGCGGCGGTGTTCGAGGTGTTGTCGGCAACCGCTTCGAGGTTGTCGGCCTGCATTTCCATGTTGTCAGCCAGCATGTCCGCGTTGTTTTCAACAGCGGCCGCTTCCGGCGACTTCGTGCAGGCGGCCACGGACATCAGGCCGGCGGCAGCGAGAACAAAGGCAATCTTCTTCATTCGAATGCTCCCAAGCATAGCAATCATCGCGGCCGACCCGAATGCCGTCGCGAAGCGGCTCAAATAACGCGCGGTTCATCGCGGTCAATCCGCAAAATTCACATCGCGGCAAGGTTCGCGACGAACCGATGGCACGGATCGGGCTTTTTCAAGGCGTTGGGGTTACCAAAGCGTTACCGCTAATCCGAAGGGTCATCGCGGTGTCACTGGCCCGATTGCCTCCGGCGCATTGGCCACGACCGCCAGCATCGCGGTCCACGCCGCCACATTCTGCCGCAGTGCCGCCGGATCGACGCGGTCGAGGACATCGTCGGGGGTGTGATGCGTGTCGAAATAATCCCAACCCGACTGGTTCAGGTCGATCGCGCCGGTTCCGAGCTTCAGCGTCGGGCCGATGTCGGTGCCGTCGCCGCCCAGGCCGCTACCGCGTGCGATACCCAGCGGCGCGAGCGCGGTCTGGAGCCGGTCGGCGACGGGTTTGGCCGTGTCGGGCAGATTGACCTCGAAGCGCCAGACGCGGTCCGCGCCGAAATCGCTCTCCGATGCGGTCGCGTGACGTTCACCGGCATGCGCCTTGGCATAGGCCGCGCCGCCCATGCCGCCGACTTCCTCGGCACCGAACCAGACGACGCGGATCGTGCGACGCGGGGTGCCAGCGTCCATGATGCGCTTGGCGGCAGCGGTGGTGATCGCCAAGCCGCTGGCATCGTCGATCGCGCCGGTGCCCAGATCCCAGCTATCGAGGTGACCGCCAACCAGGACGATGCCCGCCGAGGGATCGCTGCCGGGTACTTCGGCGATGACATTGCCCGAATCGCGGACTCCGACCATGCGCGGGGTGAGGATCAGCTTCATCCGCACCGGGCCGCCGCGGCTTGCGATTCGCTCCAGCTGTTCGGCGTCGGGGACCGACAGGGCGGCGGCGGGGATCGGCTTCACGCCTTCGGGGAAGTTGGTGGTGCCGGTGTGCGGGAAGCGATGATGGTCGGTGCCGATCGAACGGATGACGATCGCGACGGCCCCCCGCCGTGCCGCCAGGGCCGGGCCGGTGAAGCGCGCGGTGCCATAGGCGCCATAACCCGATCCGTCCTGGGTGCGGGGCATGGCGTTGCCGATATAGACGATCCGTCCCTTGATCGCGCTATCCGGCGCCGACTGGAAGGCGGCCATGCTGGGAAAGACCGCGACCTCGGCGGTCAGCCCGGCGGGCGGGGTGGCCCCCGAATTGCCCAGCGCCGCCAGGGTCAGCTTCTGCGGAAAGGGGGCGAGGATCTCGGCGCTCTCCGCGCCGCGTTCCCACACCGGCATCCGATAGGGCTCGATCCGCACATTCCGGAACCCCAGCGCGGTCAGCCGCTTGACCGCCCAGTCGCGTGCGCGCGCTTCGGCTTCGGTGCCGGCCAGACGCTGGCCGACTTCGGTGGTCAGCCCCTCGACAATGTCCCAGGCGACCGTGTCGGTCAGTGCGGCATCCCGCAGGCGTTCCCCCTCCGGCGCGACCACGGCGGGCATGGGTGGCGGCGTGCGTTGTGCCAGAACGGGAGAGGAAAGGGCGGTGGCGGCCAGCGCCGCTAGGACAAATCGCTTCATGGGTGCGACTGTTGCCCAGCCGGTCCCGTTTGCCAACCGCTCGCCCACAGACTACATGGGCGGGAAATATCCAACAGTCGCAAAAAGCACGGAGCCCCGCGCCGCCATGGCCGTCCAATATACCTATGTGATGAAGGGTCTGACCAAGACCTTCCCCGGCGCCAACAAGCCTGTCCTCAACAACATCCACCTCCAGTTCCTGCCGAGCGCGAAGATCGCGATCATCGGCCCGAACGGCGCGGGCAAGTCCACGCTGATGAAGGTGATGGCGGGCATGGACACCGACTTCACCGGCGAAGCCTGGGCCGCCGAGGGCGTCCGCGTCGGTTATCTGGCGCAGGAGCCGCAACTGGACCCGTCGAAGGACGTGATGGGCAACGTCAAGGACGGCGTGCGCCCGGTCGCCGACCTGGTCGATCGCTTCAACGCCATCTCCGCTGAGATGGGCGATCCCAAGGACGACACCGATTTCGACGCCCTGATGGAAGAGATGGGCGAGCTTCAGGCCAAGATCGATGCGGTCGATGGCTGGGCGCTCGACAGCCAGCTGGAGCAGGCGATGGAAGCGCTGCGCTGCCCGCCGGGTGACGCGGACGTCACCCGCCTGTCGGGCGGTGAGAAGCGTCGCGTGGCGCTGTGCAAGCTGCTCCTCGAAAAGCCCGACGTGCTGCTGCTCGACGAACCGACCAACCACCTCGACGCCGAAAGCGTGTCGTGGCTGGAAAATTACCTCAAGGAATATGCGGGTAACGTCATCCTCGTCACCCACGATCGCTACTTCCTCGACAATGTCGTGAACTGGGTGCTCGAGCTGGATCGCGGCCGCTACTACACCTACGAATCCAACTATTCCGGCTATCTGGAAAAGAAGGCCAAGCGCCTCGAGCAGGAAGAGCGCGACGAGGCGGGCAAGCAGAAGGCGATCGCCGACGAGCTGGCCTGGATGCGTCAGACGCCCAAGGCCCGCCAGACCAAGTCGAAGGCGCGTATCCGCGCGTTCGAGGAGCTGATGGAGAAGCAGGAGAACCGCGTCGCGGGCAAGGCGCAGATCCTGATCCAGATCCCCGAGCGCCTGGGCGGCAAGGTGATCGAGGCCAAGGGGCTGACCAAGTCCTATGGCGACAAGCTGCTGTTCGAGAATCTCGACTTCATGCTGCCGCCGGGCGGCATCGTCGGCGTGATCGGGCCGAACGGCGCGGGCAAGTCGACGCTGTTCAAGCTGATCACCGGGCAGGAACAGCCCGATGCGGGCACGATCGAGATCGGCTCGACCGTCAAGCTCGGCTATGTCGACCAGAGCCGCGACGACCTCGACCCCAACAAGAATGTCTGGCAGGAAATCTCCGACGAACTGGAGGTCTTCCGCTTCGGCAAGCAGGAACTGGGCACGCGCGCCTATGTCGGCGCGTTCAACTTCCGCGGACCCGACCAGCAGAAGAAGGTCGGCCAGCTGTCGGGCGGTGAGCGCAACCGCGTCCACATGGCCAAGATGCTAAAGGAGGGCGGCAATGTCCTGCTGCTCGACGAACCGACCAACGACCTCGACGTGGAAACGCTGCGTGCGCTCGAAGAGGCGCTGGAGACGTTCGCGGGCTGCGCCGTGGTCATCAGCCACGATCGCTTCTTCCTCGACCGCCTCTGCACCCACATCCTGGCGTTCGAGGGCGACAGCCATGTCGAATGGTTCGAGGGCAATTACGAATCCTACGAAGAGGACAAGCGTCGCCGCATGGGCGATGCCGCCGACCGTCCGACCCGTCTGGCGTACAAGAAGCTGACCCGCTGAGTCGCAGCCTCCTGAATGAAGGAAGCGCCCTTTCCGAGCGATCGGGGAGGGCGTTTTCATATCCGTCCCGGACCGGCTTTCCGCAAATGCGACGGGGCCGGGTTTAAATCGATTAATCAATTCCCTATTCTTCAACGCGAGGGCGAGGATATTAGGGGTTCGATAGCGAATGGCGGTGGTGGAACAGGCGCAGGGCGAGGATCAGGAAATCGCCGGCGCGGGACAGTTGCATTATCGCCTGGGGCAACAATCGGTCCTCGCGGCGTTCGGGATCGAGGCGCTGCGTGCGCGCGATCTGGACCCGATGCTGCAACGCGCGACGGAATTATGTGCCGAGGGCATGCGCTCGCGCTACTGCAAATTCCTGGAATACCGGTCCGATCGCGAAACCCTGTTGGTGCGCAACGGCGTGGGCTGGGGCCCCGGTGTGGTCGGATCGACCGAGATGCGAACCGATATGGGCTCGCCAGCCGGTTTCGCGCTTCAGACGGGGCAGGGGGTCATCTCCAACCATCTCGATCAGGAAGAGCGGTTCCGCACGCCGCAATTCATGGCCGATCATCATATCCGCCGCGCAATCAACGTTCTGGTCGAAGCGTCGGGCCAGCGTTACGGCGTGCTGGAAGTCGACAGCCCTGACGAGGGGCGGTTCGAGGAGGCCGATCTGGCCTTCATGCAGGGTTTTGCCAATCTGATCGGCGTCGCGATCGAACGGCAGGAGGCCGAGCGGCGGCTGGCCGAGGCGGTCGAGCATCAGCAACTGCTGACCCGCGAGGCAAGCCACCGGGTCAAGAACAGTCTCGCGCTCGTGTCGGCGATGCTCAACCTGCAAAAGCAGGAGGATGACGATCCCCGTGTCCTGCGAATGCTGAACGACGCGCAGGCGCGGATCACCGCCATCGCCCAGACGCACGATCAACTCTGGCGTGGCGAGCGGGTGGGGATCGTTTCGCTCGACGATCTCGCCTGCGGCATCGCTGAGCAACTGGCGCAACAGGCGCAGAACCATCAGGTTCACTGCGATATCGAGGCGATCGAGATGAACGCCGATACCGCCATCCCGATCGGGCTGATGCTGACCGAGCTGCTGACCAACGCGATCAAATATGCCTATGATGAAGCGGGCGGCACGATCGACGTGTCGCTGCACGCGCGGGACGGGCACATCGTCCTGTCCGTGCGCGACCGGGGGCGTGGCCTTCCCGCCGATTTCAACATGAAGGCGGCATCGCGGCATAGCCTGGGAATGCGGATGATCGCCAGCCTGGCGCGTCAGTTGCGTGGTGAGGTTCGGTTCGACGACGCGGCACCGGGCACTTGTGCGACGCTGACCATGCCCGATCCGAGGGATTAGGAAACTCCTCCCCTTGCAGGGGAGGAAAGGCCCATGGTCACCGCACCCGCTTGACGAAGGTCCGGCCATCCTCGCGCCGTTCGGTCTGGAAATTGGGGACCGCCTCGATCAGGTCGGACAACCGCTTGAACCCGTAATTGCGCGTGTCGAAGCTCGACCGATTGCCCGCGAGCTGTCCCATTGCCGACAGGCTGGCAAAACCGCGCTCGTCGCGCTTCACGCTATTATAGGCATCGACCAGCAGCTTCAGCAGTTCCTCGTCGATCGGGCGGGGCGTGCCGGCGGTCCGCTTGGTCTGTTCGATCGACGGCGGGAGCGAATCGGCCAGCGGAACATCGGTGGCCGTCGGTTTGCCTATGGCCGCGGGCCGTGCCGCCTCACCGATCAGTGCGCCGACATCGATGAAGCGGCTGCACGCCTGTTTGAACGCCTCGGGCGTGCGGCTGTTGCCGAAACCGTAGACGGGAAAGCCGTCCTGCCGGATGCGGGTGGCCAGCGGCATGAAGTCGCTGTCGGACGACATGATGCCGAAGCCGTCGATCCGCCCACGGAACAGAAGGTCCATCGCATCGATGGTCATCTTCATGTCGGTGGCGTTCTTGCCCTTGGTCAGGTCGAACTGCTGCTGCGGCTCGATGCCATGCTTGACCATGACGTCACGCCAGCCCTTCAGCCCGGGCTTGGACCAGTTGCCATAGGCGCGCCGCACATTGACCGTTCCCAGCTCGGCCAAGACGGTCAGAACGGGGTCGATGGCCGCCGACTGGGCATTGTCGGCGTCGATGAGCAGCGCGATGTTGCGGGTGAGGGCGTTCATGCCGCCCTCGCTATCAGAGCCGGCGATCAGCCGCCACGGCGCATTGCATCGACGCCGATCGAACCGCCGCCCGCCGCCGCGAGATACAGGAAGGCGAAGCAGTAGAGGATCGCCGCTTCACCGCCATTGGCCAGCGGCAGGAAGCCCTGGGGCGCATGAGCCATGAAATAGGCGACCGCCATCTGGCCGGAAAGCAGAAAGGCCACCGGCCGGGTGAACAGGCCGATCAGCAGCAACGCGCCGCCGGCCAGTTCCAACACGCCCGCCGCCGTCAGCAACGGGTTGAGCGGCATCGGAAAAGTCGGAAGGCCGAAGAATTTCGAGACGCCGTGCGCCAGGAACATCATGCCGAAAACGGCGCGGAACAGCGACAGGAGAGGCGCGGAAAAGCGGGCAGGAATGGGCATGGTCGACATTCGTTGACAAAGGGCCGCGACAATCGCCGTCCCTGGAAACTCCATCTTGCCAACGGCCTGATCCACAACAAGAACCGGATGCGAAACGAACCGTTGCGAATGCGGTTACGGATCAGGATAGGCGATCGCCATCACTTCATATTCCCGCTCCCCCGCGGGCAGGGTCACCCGCCGCAAATCGCCGACCGATGCCCCACGCAGCGCCCGGACCAGAGGGGCGTTCCAGCCGACCCGACCGTTGCCTGCATCCGCCTCGTCATCGCCGACCAGCGTCAGGACGCGCTCATTGTCGTCCTCATCGGCGATGGTCACGGTCGCGCCGAACCATATCTTGCTGCGATCTTCTTGGCGCGCGGGGTCGATGACCTTGGCGGCCTTCATCCGCTTGGACAGCCAGCCCAGCCGCCGGTCGATCTCGCGCAGGCGCTTGCGACCATAGATATAGTCGCCATTCTCCGAACGATCGCCATTGCCCGCCGCCCAGGCGATCGTATCGACCAGCTTGGGCCGCTCGACCGCGAACAATGCCTCATATTCCTGACGCAGCGCGGCGTAACCGGCGGGCGTGATATAGTTGGGACGATCCATCGCCCCCCCTCTATTCCCTATGCCGCCGCGATCAACCCGGCCGCGACGACTTGCCCAGATACCAGCTGAGCGGTGCCGGTCCCCGGCTGGTAGCGCGGGCGGGGTTCATCAGGTCATAGACGACCGCATTCTCCAGCACGCGCTGAACGTAATTGCGCGTTTCCATATACGGGATCGCCTCGATCCAATCGACGATGTCGACCACGCCTGTCCGGGGATCGCCATTCAGCCGCAGCCATTTGTTCACATTGCCGCCGCCCGCATTATAGGCCGCGATGGCAAGCGGATAGCTGCCGAAGTTATTGCGGATCCGCTCGAAATAGCTCGCGCCCAACTGAATCGACAGGTTGGGATCGGTGGTCAGCGATGCGGGCGAGTAAGCCAAGCCGATCTTGCCCGACTGTTCGGCAGCCGTCGCGGGCATCAACTGCATCAGCCCGCGCGCGCCCGCATGGCTGACGGCGGCGCGGTCGAACTGGCTCTCCTGCCGCGCGATCGCATGGATGATCGTCCAGCTCGATTCATAGCCCGACGGTACCGGCACGACCGGGAAGCCGGCGGCCGAATAGTCGGTCAGCCCGTTCTGCATCGCGCTGCGCCCGACCATCACCGCCAGATCGGGGCGGTTGATCGTTCGCGACAGATCGGCGGCGAGCAGGTGATCGCTCTCGCTCTCGGCATCGGCGGCGATCTGGCGGACGAACGCGCTCTGATCCTGCCACTGGCCGATCTGCCCCAGGAACTTGGCGGCGCGCACGGTCTCGCGGGCGTCGAATGCGGCGCGGGTGGCAGGAGGAACGTTGGTCGCGGCGATGGCGGGCGGCGCGACCAGCGGGCGGCCGGTGCGCTCCAATGCCAGCTGGCCATAGAACTGGTCGCGATACTGCGCCGCGCGGGCATAGAAGCCGGCGGCGTCGGTGGAACGCCCGGCCGCCTCGGCCGCGCGACCCGCCCAGTAAAAGCCCTTGGCGCGCGTCTGCGGCGACTGGCTGCCACGACCATAGCGGTCGAACAGGGTCATCGCATCGGCAGGCCGGGCCAGCTTCATCGCGCTCTGACCCGCCAGCCAGACCAGGCTGGTATAATCGTCGCGCTCGCCATAAGCTTTGGTCGAGACGTCGGTCCCCGCCGGATAGGCATCGTCCACCTGGCGAGCGATGTCATAGGCGGTTTGAAGCTGGTTGTCGGACGCCGCGGCGCGGGCGTTGACGAGCAGCGCCTCATAGAATTTCTCGACATTGCCGGGCCGCACGGTCAATTGGCGCGTCCGTGCGAGCCAGGACCGCGCGGTCAGGCTGTCGCCCGTGTCGCGCAGCCACATGGCCCGGTCGGCGACATAGCCGGCATCATTGGCGTAGAGTTCGGCGGTCGAGGCGGACAGGCTGGCCGCGTCCGCCGATTTGGTGCGGAAGGCGAGGCGCGCCGCAAAGACCGGCCGCCGCGCGGCGCTGGTATAGCCGAGCTGACGCGCCGCCGCGCTGGTCTGTCCGCTCCACAGCAGCGAGTCCATCCGCGCGTCGTGATCCTCGGGCGTCAGCGAGGAGGCGAAGGTCGACATGACCAGCGCTTCGTCGGTCGGTGACAGGGTGCCGCGTCGCCAGGCCATGCGCGCCGCCTGTGCCGCTTCGCCGGGCGCTCCGGTGGCGAGCAGGGCGCGGGCATAGGCGACGCCGCCCGCCGCCGATAAGGGCGGATAGCGTCGGAAATAGGCGACGATGCTCGACGGTGCGGCGGTGAAGTTCGTCGCCTGCCGTTCGGCGGCGCGGCGGTTGCCCGCCTCGCCCGGCCAGCCGGGATGCGCCATCAGGAAGCCGGCATAGCTGTCGAAGGGCAGCGAATCGGTCTGTTGCAGCGCGCGCCACTGCGCCAGCGCCGCGGCGATCGCGCCGTCGGCGGCGCTGGGCATTCCCTGGGTGCTTTGGCTGGGGCTCATATTCGCCATCTGGGTGCGATAGCGGTCGAGCTGATCCTGCCCGCCCGAGGAGACCATGGTGCCCGCCAGTGTCGCGAGGATCGCCCCCGCCTTCGTCAATGCCATCATAGTGGACAGGATAGGGACTCTACCCGTACATGTCCTGAACAAATTCCCTTATCCGCGCGAATTTCGGCGCAGCAGGAGCGCATTTCCTCTCATGTTTTCAGGGTCCATTCCGGCGCTTGTGACGCCGTTCGACGATCAGGGCGATCATGTCGGCGGAGCATTTGACGAGGCGAAATTCCGGGATTTCGTCGAATGGCAGATTGCCGAGGGTTCGTCGGCGCTGGTCGCGTGCGGCACGACGGGCGAGGCGGCGACCATGCCCAAGGACGAGCATTTCCACGTCGTGCGCGTCTGCGTCGACCAGGCACGCGGCCGGGTGCCGGTGATCGCGGGTGCGGGGTCCAACGACACCATCGTCGCGATCGAGAATATGAAGGCAGCGCAACAGGCCGGCGCGGATGCCGCCCTGATGGTTCCGCCTTATTATAACCGCCCGAGCCAGGAGGGGATCGCCCGCCACTTCGCCGAACTGGCCAAGGACGCGCCGCTGCCCATCGTGCTGTACAATGTGCCGGGCCGCACGGTGACCGACATCCAGCCCGCGACGCTGATCCGCATCGTCCAATCCGCGCCCGAGGTCTTTGTCGGCGTCAAGGATGCCAGCGGTGTGCTGGCCCGCGTGTCGCATCATCGCGGCGCGCTGGGCGCCGATTTCTGCCAGCTTTCGGGCAATGACGATCTGTCGCTCGCCTTCAACGCGATGGGCGGGGTCGGCTGCATCTCGGTGACCGCCAATGTCGCGCCGCGCCTGTGCGCCGAGTTCCAGGCGGCCTGTGCGAACGGAGACATGGCGCGTGCATTGGAATTGCACGACCGGCTCTTCCCGCTCCACGAGGCGATGTTCGCCGATGCATCGCCGGGGCCGGTGAAATATGCGCTCAGCCGGATCCTGCCGCATTTCCCGGTCGGCGTTCGCCTGCCGATGACGTGGCCATCCGAGGCGGCTCGGGTTCAGGTGGATGCCGCGCTGGCCCATGCCGGGCTGATCTGAACCCGGCCCCGCTTCCGCCGCATTCCTGATCCAGCATCGGCGTCGTCCCCCGGTCGGGGGACGCGCAGGGAGACGGGCCGATGTGGATGGTCGTGATGATTGCGTTGCAGTCTGGCGCGGTGGCAGGGCCCGTCCTGCCCAAGCCGCGCCAGCCCGCCACCGCGCGGCGCTGCCCCGTGGCGGAGGACGGCGAAAGCGACGATGTGATCGTCTGTGCCAAGCCATCCGATGCGTACCGTATGCCCAGCGTGCGCGATTATTCCTCGCCGCTGACCTTGCCCCAGGCGCGGACCGACATTCCGGGCGTCGGCACGCTGTCGGCCGAGACCGAGCAGGGCTCGGTCGGCGGCTTCGTCAGCAACCGGGCGATGGTTCGCCTGAAGATCCCGCTGGGCGGTCGCCGCAAGGAATGAGGTTCAGCCGTCAGTCGCAACTGAAGCGATAGCTGTCGTCCAGCTTCACCGCGAGCACCAGCGTGCGCACCCCCTGATTGCGGGAGGCAGCGCACAGGGCGTCCCGTGCGCCCCCACTGTCGTTGCGATAGCGTTGGGCGTATTCCGCGACCAACACCGGCTTTCCGGCGTCGAGAAACACCGAATAGCCCGCGCACTCGGCATATTCATGGCATTGCTCGTTCACCGCGAAGTCGAAGGCGGGTTGCAGGACGGCCAATTGGTCGAGGTCGTTCTTCAACCCGATCGCCAGCCCGCGCGCATGTGCCTGGGTGGCGAGGAAGCGGTTATAGTCGAGCTGCATCGCGGCGGTCAGGCCCAGCCCGTTGTCGTTCGCATAGCCATCGACATTGTCGGGCTCGACCACGTCGCACCCCTTGCTCCGCGCCAGATCGAGGCGGGCTGTCATGACCTTCCGCACCGACGCCGAATCGATCCGAAGCCAGCGCTCGCCAGCCCATCCGTCCAGCGCCCTGCCGCGATCGCCGGATGCGAACTGGCCGTCATCAGGCCGCCAATCCTCCGAACTGCCGGCCGAGAAATAGCAGATGACCTTTCGGCCCTGACGATGCAGATCGGCGATGGTCGCGGCGTTCGTATCGAACAGGTCGATGTCATAGGCGGCGACGGCATAGCCGGTGTTCAGCGGACCGCTCAATTGCCACTGCCAGCTCGTCGCTCGGTCGGGACGCCACCAGGTCGCCGCGGAAGCGCCCGCCGTCGGAGAGGGTGAGGGTTGCGGCGTCGGGCTGGCGGAGACGATCGGGGCCGCATCCGCATCGTCCCCCGCGCTGCCGCCGCCGCAAGCGGTCGCCATCGTCATCGCGATACAGGGCATGGCCCAGCGGAATATGCACGTCATGCCCATCGCGGCTGCTCTGTAGCAAAGCGGCAGTGCTTGCCAGCCCCGGTGGCCCTGGCGGGAAGGGCAAAGGTCGGAAACGGGACAATGGCGACGGCGGCGGCTTTTCATGCGCGGTCCAAGCGCCTACATCGACGCGTCCATGCGCCCGAAACCCCAAACCTTCGACAAGAAGAAGATCGTCGCCGAGAACCGGCGTGCCCGATTCGATTATGCGATCGAGACGACCTATGAGGCCGGTATCGCCCTGACCGGGACCGAGGTGAAGTCCCTTCGCTTCGGCGAGGGTTCGATCGCCGAGGCCTATGCCGAGGTTCGCGGCGAGGAGGTGTGGCTGGTCAATTCCAACGTTCCGGAATTCAGCCATGGCAACCGCTTCAACCACGAGGCGAAGCGCCCGCGTAAATTGCTCCTTCATGAGCGCGAGATAAACAAGCTGCACGGAGCGGTGGCGCGCGAGGGCATGACCCTGGTGCCGCTGATGATCTATTTCAACTCGCGCGGTCGCGCGAAGGTGGAGCTGGCATTGGCGAAGGGCAAGAAGGCGCACGACAAGCGCGATGCGATCAAGGAACGCGATTGGAAGCGTGAGCAGGGCCGTATCCTGCGCGATCGCGGCTGATGGCCTCGGCTGCGCCCACCATGTGGGGCCGCTCTCTGGCCTGGGTCCGGCGCAATATGCCGACCCGCGATTCGATGGAGAAGAACCGGCTGTTGCGGCCGGTCGCGCACCGCGTGCTGGCGCCCGAATTGTGGCGCTTCACCCGGCGATCGGTGCCGCGCGGCGTCGCGCTGGGCGTGGTGGCGGGGTTTCTGTTCCCGGTAGCGCAGATCGCGATCGCGGCGGTCTTCGCGCTGCCCTTTCGCGCCAATGTGCCCGTCGCGGCACTGACCACCTTCATCACCAACCCGCTGACCACGCCGATATTGTGGTTGATCGCCTATCGCATCGGCACCTTCCTGCTGCGGAGCGAGACGCCGCTCAATACCCAGCCGGTGGCCGAGGCCGCGACCGGATGGCTGCAATGGGCGCTGAGCGCCTTTCACTGGCTTTGGGAGCAGGGACCCGCCTTCGGCTTGGGGCTGTGCGTGCTGACCGCATCCTGCGCAGTGATCGGCTATGCCGGATCGGCGCTGGGATGGCGGCTATGGATCGCGCGCAAATGGCGTAACCGACGGAAAAGCGTGGCAATCTGATAGCGGTATCGCGGTTTGACGTGACTTTCTAACGGTTTGACTGGGCGTATCGGCTCGCTACAACAGTCGCATCCATCTCCTTTTCGGGAATTCAGATGCGCTCTCTGCTGATCGCCGCTCTTCTTACGACCGCCATTTCCCCCGTCATGGCCCAGACTGCGAACCCCGTCGACAAGGCCGCTGTTGGCCCGGTCAAGCCCACCGCCAAGAACGGTCCCGAAATCGGGGATTTCGGTTTCGACATGGCGGGCCGCGATACGGCGGTGAAGCCGGGCGACGACTTTTTCGATTATTCGAACGGCACCTGGTATAAGAGCACGACGATCCCCGCCGATCGCTCGTCCTACGGCATGTTCCATGTCCTGCAGGATCGCTCGCTGGAGCAGACCCGTACGATTCTGGACGAGGCGACCAAGCAGCCGGGCAACAAGGCCGGTGATTTTTATTCCAGCTTCATGGACGAGGCCGCCGTCAATGCGAAGGGGGCGACCCCGGTCAAGCCGTGGCTGAGCGCCATCAAGGGGACCAAAAGTCGCGACGCGCTGGCGATCGAGATGGCCAAGCTTCAACGGCAGGGCGTCGGCTCGCCGTTCGGCGTCTATATCGGTCAGGACGACAAGGCCCCCGACACCTATATTCCGAACTTCGGCCAGAGCGGTCTGGGTCTGCCCGACCGCGACTATTATCTGAAGGACGATGCCAAGCTGGCGACGATCCGCACCGCCTATCAGGCCTATCTCGCACGGATGCTGACGCTGGCGGGCGAGCCGAATGCCGAGGCGCGCGCGGCGGCGGTGTTCAATTTCGAAAAGGCGATGGCGAACGTCCATTGGACCCGGATCGAAAGCCGCGACGCGGACAAGACCTATAACAAGTGGCTGGCATCGGACTTCACCGCCAAGGCGCCGGGCTTCCCCTGGGCGCAATATATGCAGACGCTGGGCGTCGCTGGTCGCCCCGCCTATCTAGTGGCCCAGCCGAGCGCGATCACCGGCGAGGCCAAGCTGTATAGCGAGACGCCGCTGAACGTCCTTCAGGACTATGCGATGCTCAAGGTGCTGCGCAGCTATGCCGGTTATCTGTCGAGCGATTTCGACAAGACCAACTTCGCCTTTTACGGCACCACCCTGTCGGGTACGCCGCAGCAGCAGGCGCGGTGGAAGCGGGGCGTGAACCTCGTGTCCGACGGTCTGGGCGAGGAAGTCGGCAAGCAATATGTCGCCAAATATTTCCCGCCCGAATCGAAGGCCGCCGCCGACGCCCTGGTCAAGAATCTGATCGGCGCAATGGGCGACAGGCTGCGCAATCTGGAATGGATGGCGCCCGAGACCAAGCAGAAGGCGCTGGCCAAGCTGGCCGCCTTCACGCCCAAGATCGGCTATCCCGACAAGTGGAAGGATTATTCCGCGCTGACCATCCAGCGGGGCGATCTGGTCGGCAATGTCGCGCGCGCCAATGCCTTCGAGTTCCAGCGTGACCTGAACAAGCTGGGCCAGCCGATCGATCGCGGCGAATGGTTCATGACGCCGATGACGATCAACGCCTATGCCAACCCGCCGATGAACGAGATCGTGTTCCCCGCGGCGATCCTCCAGCCACCCTTCTTCGATCCCAAGGCCGATCCGGCGGTCAATTATGGTGGTATCGGCGCGGTGATCGGGCATGAGATCAGCCACCATTTCGATGATCAGGGTCGCAAATACGACGCGACCGGCAAGCTGACCGACTGGTGGACCGAGCAGGACGTGGCACGGTTCAAGACCTTCACCGACAAGCTGGTGAAGCAATATGACGGGTATGAGCCGCTGGCGGGCCAGCATGTTCAGGGCGAATTGACGCTCGGCGAGAATATCGCCGACCTGGCGGGGCTGACCGTCGCGCTCGACGCCTATCACAAGTCGCTGGGCGGCAAGCCCGCGCCGGTGATCGACGGCACGACCGGCGACCAGCGCTTCTATTATGGCTGGGCGCAGGTGTGGCGGACCAAGTGGCGCGAACCGGCGTTGCGCCAGGCGCTGCTCTCGGACCCGCATTCGCCGGGGCATGAGCGGGTGCTGACCGTGCGCAACCTCGATCCCTGGTATGCGGCGTTCAAGGTCCAGCCGACCGACAAGATGGCGCTGACGCCCGAACAGCGCGTGCGTATCTGGTAACGTTCTGGCGGGAGACGCACTTGGGCGCAGGATCGCGCTTGACCCGTGCCGGGTCGCCGGATGAAGAGTTTCTTCATGGCGATTGCGTCTCCCGAAAGATTTACCCCCGTCCGCATCGCGGGCTTCGTATCGCTCCTCAGCGGGGCGGGGGCGGCGGCGCTGCTGTTCCTGGCGATCGGCAACTGGATCGTCGCGGCGGGTTTTCTAGCGGTCGCGTTGCTCGCCTTCGGGCTGATCGTCGTCTGGCGCGTGCTGGCCCCGCAGGTCGAACAGACGCGGCGAAGCGTTGATTGGGATTTCGCGCGCGTCGTCGCCGATGCCAGCCATGATGCGATCGCGGTGACCGACCGGGCGGGGCGACTGGTTTGCGCCAACGATGCCTATGCCTCGCTTTTCCCCATGATGCCGACCCCGCCGGGCGTGCCGCTCGACCAGCCATCGGTCGAGGCGCTGGCGCAGGCGGGGCGGACGGCGTGGCGCGACGGGCTGGGCCGTGCGGACCGGATCGCGGTGATGGGCACCGAATTGTCGGTGCTGGTGACGCGCGCGGGGGACGAGGCCGATCTGCTCGTCTGGCGGTTCGCGGTGGCGCAGGAACAGGATCTGGCCGAATCGGTCGAGCGGCTGATCGGTGGCATTCAGGGCGACCGATTGGGGGCGGCGGGGATCATGGCGGCGTTGATCGCCCCCGACGGTCGCGTCCGCGCCGCCAACCGCGTGCTGTGCGCCCGGGCGATGGGCGGCGAGATGCTGTCGATCGTGGGCCGGGACTTCGCGACGTTCCTGATGCACGATCCCGCCGGTCAGGTCCGCTTCGCTGCCGAGGCGGGCAAGGGCGATGGCCGGCCCTTGCGCATCCTGCAAATTCCCTTTGTCGAGGGCGAGGCCGCACCGATGCTAGTCGTGCTGCTCGACGAGGACGAGCGACTCGTCGCGCCAGCGGGGGCCAGCGCGGGCAGCCATGTGCGTGGTCTCGTCTCGCTGATGCCATTCGGTATAGCGCTGGTGGACCGCGACGGTCGCTTCCTCCAGATGAATTCCGCGTTCATGCGCGCCGCCGGGGTGAAGGGGACGACCCCGCCTCTCTATCCGGGTGATCTGGTGGTGCGCGAGGACAAGGCGGCGGTGGCCGATGCGATCCGACGCTTTGCCGGGGGGGCGACGCACTCCGCCGATATGGCCGTCCGCCTGAAGGATCATCCGGAAGAGCCCGTCGCGCTGACCATCGCCGGTGCGCGCGGTCTGGGCGACGCGGCGGTGCTGCTCAGCCTCAAGGACAATTCGGAGGAAAGCCGCCTGAAGCGCGAAGTGGCGCAGGCGACCAAGATGCAGGCGGTCGGCCAGTTGGCGGGCGGCGTCGCGCACGACTTCAACAATATCCTGACCGCGATCATCGGGCATTGCGACCTGATGCTGATGCGTCATTCGCCCGGTGACAACGACTATGACGATATTCAGCAGATCCGCACCAATTCCAACCGCGCGGCCAGCCTGACGCGGCAGTTGCTCGCCTTTTCGCGTCAGCAGACGTTGCGGCCCCAGATCCTGCAATTGCCCGATGTCGTGTCGGAAGTGTCGAACCTGCTCAAACGCCTGCTGGGCGAACGGGTGCGGCTGGATGTCAGCCATGGCCGCAACCTGGGCCCGGTCCGCGCCGATCCGGGGCAGTTGGAGCAGGTCGTCGTCAATCTGGCGGTCAATGCGCGCGACGCGATCCTGGAGAATGAACCGGCGGGCGGCGGCATCCTGACCATCCAGACCCGGGCGGTGTCGATGGCCGACGTCCGCGCGATGGGCAACGACATCCTCCCTGCGGCCGATTATACCGCACTGACGATCAGCGACAACGGGACGGGCATCCCCCCCGAAATCCTGCCCAAGATATTCGAGCCCTTTTTCACCACGAAGGAGCTGGGCAAGGGGACCGGGCTGGGTCTGTCGACCGTGTACGGCATCATCAAACAGTCGGGGGGCTATATCTTCGCCGATTCGCCGTCGGGCGGGGGAGCCAAATTCTCCATTTATCTGCCGGTCCATGCCGCGCCTGCCATGCCGACGGCCAAGTCCAGTCCCGAAAAGCCAGCCGCCCGCGCGGCCACGCCATGGGGATCGGGCACCATCCTGCTGGTCGAGGATGAGGATATGGTCCGCGCGGTCGCGGAGCGCGCCTTGTCGCGACAGGGCTATACGGTCATTGCGGCCGAGAATGGCGAGGCCGCGCTGGAGCTGCTGGACAAGCATGGCAAGCCAGACCTGCTGATCTCTGACGTGGTCATGCCGACCATGGACGGCCCGACGATGGTCGGCATCGTCCGCAAACGCTATCCCGACCTCGCCGTCCTGTTCATGTCGGGCTATGCCGAGGAACAGCTGCGTAAGTCGATCACGCTGCCCAATGTCGGTTTCCTGCCCAAGCCCTTCTCCGTGCAGGATCTGGCCGAAGCGACCCAGGCGGCTCTGTCGCGCGGTCCTGTGGCTTAACGCCGGTTCGTAACAAGCGGCTGGCGGACGGCGCAAACCATGGTATGGCGGTGCCGATGACAGAGCCCGTGCAAATCCTCATCGTCGAGGACGAACCCCTGATCGCCATGATGCTCGAGGATTTCCTGGACGTCCTCGACAAACAGGTCGCGGGCACCGTTGACAGCGTCGATGATGCGCTGGCGCGGGTGGCTCAGGGCGGTATCGACGCCGCCATTCTCGACGTCAACCTGCGCGGCGGCCAGAAGAGCACCCCCGTCGCCGAAGCGTTGGCCGAGCGCGGCGTTCCCTTCGTCTTCGCCACCGGCGGGTCGGACGATTCGGTGGACGAGCGGTTCCGCGACCGTCCGCGCCTGCAAAAGCCGTTCACCATGGACGGTGTGGCCAAGGCGCTCGGCTCGCTCTGACCCTTCTATTCCTCCCCATCTCCTATGGGAAGGGGAGCGCCGCGAAGCAGCGGTGAAGGGAGCGGGACGCCTCCCGCTTCATAGGCGCGCAATACCCGCGTTGCGAAATTTGCTTGCGTCAAAGCCCCGTCTGGCGACATAGGCCTGCGCCATGACACGCCAATTCGATAAGTCTCGCCTGCCGTCCCGCCACGTTTCCGTCGGCCCCGAACGCGCTCCGCATCGCAGCTATTATTACGCGATGGGTATCCAGGAAGAGGATATCGCCAAGCCGTTCGTCGCGCTGGCGAGTGCGGGGAACAACTCGGCCCCGTGCAACACGACGCTCGATGCGCAGGCGGACGCCGCGCAGGGCGGGGTGATCCGTGGCGGCGGAATGCCGCGCAGGTTCAACACCATCACCGTCACCGACGGCATCGCGATGGGCCATCAGGGGATGAAGTCCTCGCTGGTCAGCCGCGAGGTGATCGCCGATTCGGTCGAACTGTCGGTGCGCGGCCATTGCTATGACGCGCTGGTCGGCTTTGCGGGGTGCGACAAGTCGTTGCCCGGCATGATGATGGCGATGCTGCGCCTGAACGTGCCGTCGATCTTCGTTTATGGCGGCTCGATCCTGCCCGGTCGGCACCATGACCGCGACGTGACCGTGGTCGATGTGTTTGAGGCGGTGGGCCAGCATGCGGCGGGCAATTGCCCGCTCCATGACCTGATCGCGCTGGAAAAGGTCGCCTGTCCCGGCCACGGTGCGTGCGGCGGCCAGTTCACCGCCAACACCATGGCGTGCGTGGGCGAAGCCATCGGCCTGTCGCTGCCCAACAGCAACATGATGCCCGCACCCTTCCTCGACCGTCACGGCATTGCCGAGGCGGCGGGCGAGCAGGTGATGGAGCTGGTCGCGCGCAACCTGCGCCCGCGTGACATCTGTACGCGTGAGGCGTTCGAGAATGCCGCGCGCGTCGTCGCGGCGACCGGCGGCTCGACCAATGCGGGGCTCCATCTGCCTGCGATGGCGAACGAAGCGGGCATCGACTTCGATCTGTTCGACGTGGCCGAAATCTTCAAGACCACGCCCTATATCGCCGACCTCAAGCCCGGCGGCCGCTATGTCGCCAAGGACATGTACGAGGCGGGCGGCGTCTATATGCTGATGAAGACGCTGCTGGCGGGCGGTTACCTGCATGGCGATTGCATCACCGTGACCGGCAAGACGCTGGCCGAGAATATCGACGAGGTCACCTGGAACCCCGACCAGAAGGTCATCTACGACGTGAAGACGCCGCTGTCGCCGACCGGCGGCGTGGTCGGCCTGCGCGGGTCGCTGGCGCCTGAAGGAGCGATCGTGAAGGTCGCGGGCATGAAGCGCCTGCAATTCGAAGGCACCGCACGGGTCTTCGATTGCGAGGAAGAGGCGTTCGCCGCGGTCGAGGCCCGCGCCATCACCGAGGGTACCGTGGTCGTCATCCGCTATGAAGGGCCCAAGGGCGGCCCCGGCATGCGCGAGATGCTGTCGACCACCGCCGCGCTCTATGGACAGGGGCTGGGCGAGAAGGTGGCGCTGATCACCGATGGCCGCTTCTCGGGCGGCACGCGCGGCTTCTGCATCGGCCATGTCGGCCCGGAAGCTGCCGATTGCGGTCCGATCGCGCTGGTCGAGAATGGCGATGTCATCCGCATCGATGCGGAGGCGGGCACCATCGACCTGGCCGTCGAGCCCTCGGTGCTGGACGAGCGTCGCGCGCGCTGGACCCCGCGGGTGAACGATTACCAGGCGGGCGTGTTGTGGCGCTATGCCCAGAATGTCGGTCCCGCGCATCAGGGCGCGGTCACCCATCCCGGCGCCAAGAGCGAGCGCCATGTCTATGCGGACATCTGATTGGCTGCCGCTGGCCGGTGCTCTGGCGCTGGCCGGCTGTTCGGGTGAACAGGGCGGGCAGGGGACGGAGCCATCCGATGCCCCTGCCGCCGAGCAGCGGAGCCTGCCGATCGAATGCGCGTTGGGTGGGTCGCAAGCTTTCCGCCGCGACTGTACGGTGGAGCAATCGGCCGCGGGTGACGCGGTGGTTCTGACCCTGCGGCATGGCGATGGCGGTTTCCGGCGGCTACGCGTGACCCAGGACGGCCATGGCGTCGCCAGCGCGGACGGGGCGCTGCCGGCGCTGGTTTCGGTCGCGGGTGGCGATCAGATCGAGGTGCGGGTCGGCGACGACCGTTATCGCCTGCCCGCAACGGTCGGTGGACGATGATCCCGATCGATGGTCGCCCGGTCCTGACCGCTGCACAGATGCGGGCTGCGGAACGGCAAGCCATCGCCGATGGCAGGTCTGAAGCGGAATTGATGGACCGCGCCGGGGCCGGGATCGCGCGGGCGGTGGCAAGACTGGCGGGCGGGCGCGAGGTGCTGATCCTGTGCGGACCCGGCAATAATGGCGGCGACGGCTATATCGCGGCGACCCTGTTGCGAGAGCAGGGGCTGACGGTTCGCGTCGCAGCCAGCGACGAACCACGCAGTAACGGGGCGCGTCGTGCCAGAGCGGGCTGGGACGGTCCGGTCGAACCATTGGCCGACGCCAAACCCGCCCCCATTCTGGTGGACGCGATATTCGGCACCGGTCTTTCCCGCGCGCCCGACGCGGTGGTCGCGTCCGCGCTGTCCCGACTGACGGCGGCGGCCTGGCTGAGCATCGCGGTCGATCTGCCCAGTGGCGTGTCCAGCGATGACGGCGCGCTGTTCGGCGATGTACCGATTTTCGACGTGACGCTGGCGCTTGGGGCGGTGAAGCCTTCGCATCTGCTTCAGCCTGCCGCCGCGCGGGTCGGGCAGGTCCGGTTGATCGAGATCGGGGTGCCGGTGTCCGGCAAAGTCCGCGCGATGACGCGGCCCGATCTGCCCGAGCCCGATGCGACGTCGCACAAATATAGCCGCGGCATGGTCGCCGTCGTGGCCGGCAGCATGTCAGGTGCCTCGGAACTGGCGGCGGTGGCGGCGTTGCGCGCCGGGGCGGGTTATGTCCTCCATCTCGCCAGCGCGGCCCCGCTGGGCCCGGCGCAGCCCCATGCCATTGTCCGACGCGTCTTTTCGCCGGACGCATTTGCCGAGGAGCGAATCGGCGCGATCGTCGTCGGACCGGGGCTGGGGCGCGATGACCAGGCCCGCGATCGCCTGGAGGCGGCGCTGGCGAGCGGACGGCCTCTTGTCATCGATGGCGACGCGCTTCGGCTGATCGATGTCGAGCGTCTGCACCGGCATGACGGACCGAAGATTCTGACCCCGCATGGCGGCGAGTTCGCGCATCTGTTCGGAGACATGAGCGGCGGCAAGCTGGCCGCGACACTCCGCGCCGCCGAGCGCAGCGGCGCGATCGTCGTTCACAAGGGCGCGGATACGGTCATAGCGGCCCCCGATGGCCGCGCGATCCTGTGCCCGGAAGCCAGTCCGTGGTTGTCGACTGCCGGGACCGGCGATGTGCTGGCCGGCGCGGTCGGCGCGATGCTGGCGGCGGGGCTCGATCTGCTGGCGGCAGCGGAGGCGGGGGTCTGGCTCCACGCCCGGGCCGCGCGGGCGTGCGGCAAGGCTTTCATCGCGGACGACTTGGCAGACGCGCTTTCCGCCGTCAGAGGCTGATCGCATGAGCGATACCATCATCCGCGTCGCCGCCCGAGGCGATGGCGTGACCGAGAACGGGCGACATGCAGCCTTTGCCGCGCCCGGCGATACCCTTGCGGCGGACGGCACGATCACGCCCGGCCCGCATCACCAGACGCCTCCCTGCGGCCATTTCCCACGTTGCGGCGGGTGCCAGCTTCAGCATCTGGACGACGAGAGCTATGCGGGTTTCGTTACCGACCGTATCGCCTCGGCGTTGGACGCGCAGGGGTTGATCGCGCCGCTGCGTCCCGCCCATCTGTCGCCGCCGCGCAGCCGCAGGCGTGCGACCCTCCATGCGGAGGCCAAGGGCGGCCGCGTGCTGATCGGCTTTTCGGAGGAAAAGAGCCACGCGATCGTCGACATCGCCGAATGCCATATCCTCGACCCGGTACTGTTCGCGCTGGTCGCCCCCCTCCGGGTGCTGTTGCAGCGATTGGGCTTCAAGCGGCGCGGTGACGTTCATCTGGCACTGGCGGACCAGGGGGCGGACATTCTGGTCACCGGCTTTTCGCCCGAGGGGCTGGAGGCGGCGGAGACGATCATCGGTTTCTGCGAGCGGCACGGCGTCGCGCGTTTGTCGGTCGATGACGGGCTGGGCCCGGAGACCCGGTGGGAGCCGGAGCCGGTGACCATCACCCTGGGCGGGATCGGCGTTCCCCTGCCGCCCGGTGCCTTTCTACAGGCGACGCCGGACGGAGAGGCGGCCCTGGTCGCCGCCGTGCTGGAGGCGGTCGGCCAACCGCGCACCACGGCGGATCTGTTCGCAGGGCTCGGCACCTTCGCGCTCGCGTTGCCGGGGAAGGTCTATGCGGCGGAGGGCGCGCGGGATGCCATCCTGTCGCTGAAGGGCGCCGCCAATGCGCAGCGGCGGCCGGTCTTTGCGGAGCATCGCGACCTCTATCGTCGCCCGCTGACCAAGGCGGAACTGGACCGTTTCGACGCCATCGTGCTCGACCCGCCGCGTGCGGGGGCGCGGGACCAGGCGGATGCGCTGGCCAGCGCCGATGTCGGTGCCGTCGCCTATGTTTCGTGCAATCCGGCAAGCTTTGCGCGGGATGCGCGGGCGATGGTCGATCAGGGATGGCAGCTCGAATGGGTCCAGCCGGTGGGCCAGTTTCGCTGGTCGACCCATGTCGAACTGGCGGCGCGGTTCGTGCGTCAGGCTTCGTCCGGGTAATCCGCCCGGACGAAGAACAGCCCGTCGGACGGCGCGTTCAGTCCCAGTTGCGCCCGGTCGCGCGCCGCCAGTGCCGCCGCGACATCGTCGGGCGCCCAGCGGCCCATGCCGACCAACGCAAGGCAGCCGACCATCGACCGCACCTGATGATGGAGGAACGATCGGGCCGCCGCTCGGATAAGAAGCCGCGGCCCGTCCCGCTCGACCGATAGCAGGTCCAGCGTCCGCACCGGGCTGTCCGCCTGGCAATGCGCCGAGCGAAAGGTGGTGAAGTCATGCCGCCCGACCAGCCGGCCTGCGGCATCCGCCATGGCGGCCTCGTCCAGCGGCTGGGGAATTTGCCAGGCGAGCCCGGCTTCCTGCGTCAGCGGCGCTCGGCGGTTGACGATGCGATATTCATAGGACCGTCGGATGCACGAAAAGCGCGCATGCCAGGCGTCGGCGACCTCGACGCATTCCAGCACCGCGACGGGGGCGGGGCGGGCGCGGGCGTTGATCGCCTCCATCAGTCGAAACGGCGTGATCGCCTTTTCGATATCGACATGCGCCCGCATCGCCAGCCCGTGCACGCCCGCATCGGTCCGCCCTGCCGCATGGACGGCGGTCCGCTCCCCCGTCACGGCATGGATGGCGTCCTCCAGCGCCTGCTGGACGCTGGGTCCGTGCGACTGACGCTGCCAGCCCATGAAGGGCCGCCCGTCATACTCGACCGTCAGGGCAAAGCGCGTCAAAGCCGGGTGCCCACCGGGATCGCAAAGCCGCGCAGCAATTCCTCTGCGCTCGACACGCCACGGCCCGCGCGCTGAACGATCAGCGGGCGCAGCGCCAACGTGCCGCACGCTATGGTCAGCCGGTCGTCCAGAACTTCTCCCGGCGCACCCGATGCGTTCTCGATGTCGGCGGACAGCAGCTTGATCCGCTCCCCCTGATGTTCGAACCAGGCGCCGGGGGCGGGATGGAAGGCCCGAACCTGTCGCTCCAGTTCGACGGCTTCCCGCGTAAAGTCCATCCGTGTCTCCGCCTTGTCGATCTTGGCGGCATAGGTGACGCCCTCGACCGGCTGGGGCCGCGCCGGATAGCGATCCGGATCGGCCAGCACGCGAACCATCAGTTCGGCCCCCATCGCTGCCAGTTCGTCGGTCAGTTCGCCGGTGGTCTTGCGCCCGATCGGCGTCGATCCCTCCAGCCGGACCGGGCCGGTATCCAGACCCGCCTCCATCTGCATGATCCCGACGCCCGTCACCGCGTCCCCCGCCAGGATCGCGCGCTGGATCGGCGCGGCACCGCGCCAGCGGGGCAGCAGCGAGCCATGCACGTTCAGGCACCCCAGGCGCGGCGCGGCCAGGATCGGCGGCGGCAAGATCAGGCCATAGGCGGCCACGACCGCGACATCCGCCTCGAACCCGGCGAAGCGCGCCTGCTCCTCCGCATGCCGCAGGCTGACCGGCGTCAGGACGGGGATGTTCAGTGCCTCCGCCGCCTGTTGGACCGGCGAGGGGACGAGTTGCCGCCCGCGCCGTCCGCCGGGACGCGGCGGCTGGCTATAGCTGGCGACGATGTCGTGTCCGGCCCGTGCCAGCGCGTCCAGAACCGGGACGGCAAAGCCCGGCGTACCCATGAAGATGATCCGCATGGCGAAGGTCTCTCTTCGCTGGCGGGATGGCGCGCAAGCCCCTATCTGTTCATCATGGCATCCCCCGAGATCGAGGCGCTGACTCAGGCGCTGGCGCGTATTCCCGGCCTTGGCCCCCGGTCGGCCCGGCGCGCGGTTTTGCACCTGCTCAAGAAGCGCGAGGCGGCGTTGGCTCCCTTGCTGTCGGCGTTGAGCGCGGTGGAGGAGCGGCTGGAAACCTGCGCGGTATGCGGCAATATCGACACGGCCAATCCATGCGCCATCTGTGTCGATCCGCGGCGGGATGCGGGTGCCTTGTGCGTAGTGGAAGAGGTCGCCGACCTCTGGGCGCTGGAGCGGTCGCGGCTGTTCCCCGGCCGCTTCCACGTTTTGGGCGGACGGCTGTCGGCGCTGGAGGGCGTGCGGCCCGAGGATCTGGCGATCGACGCGCTGGTCCGCCGGATCGAGGAAGGCGGCATCGACGAGGTCGTGCTAGCGATGAACGCCACGCTGGAGGGTCAGACCACCGCCCACTACATCGCCGAGCGGATCGAGCGCTTTCCGGTGCGCGTGACCCAGCTCGCGCATGGCCTGCCGGTCGGCGGCGAACTCGACTATCTGGACGAGGGGACGCTGGCACAGGCGCTACGGGCGCGGCGTCCCGTGGTCTGATGCGCCGTCTTGACGGTCCCCGGCCCGCACCGTAGCGAAACCGTCATGGCCATTCTTCCTATCGTCGAAGTTCCCGACCCCCGCCTGCGTCTCGTCTCCAAGCCTGTGGAGGCGGTCGATGACTCGATCCGTCAGCTCGTTACCGACATGATCGATACCATGTATGACGCGCACGGCATCGGGCTGGCGGCGATCCAGGTCGGCGTCGACAAGCGAGTGCTCGTCATCGACCTTCAGGAGGAAGAGGATGAAGAGGGCAAGCCGGTCAAGAACCCGCGCGCCTATATCAATCCGGAAATCCTGTCGGTCAGCGACGAGCTGTCGACCTATAATGAAGGCTGCCTGTCCATCCCCGAGCAATATGCCGAGGTGAAGCGGCCTGCGCGCTGCCAGGTCAAGTGGCTGGACGAGAAGGGCGACGCGCATGAGGCCGAACTCGACGGCCTGCTCGCCACCTGTATGCAGCATGAGATCGACCATTTGAACGGCGTATTGTTCATCGATCATGTCAGCCGATTGAAGCGTGACATGCTGATGCGCAAGCTGGGCAAGCTGCGCAAAGCCTGATCGCGGCCCGGATCGATAGGGCGGGGGGCGATTACCCCCTGTTCGATCCCGGTCGTTCGTTCTATGTTCCAACCTGTCCTTGGTTCTGACAGGTTTACATGATGCCCGAATTGATCGTCGTCGCGCTTCTGGCGCTCCTTGTCGGGGGACTGGCCGGCTGGCTGGCCGGACGGCGAAAGGCCGATGGGCTGGCCGCCGAGCTGGCGACGGCGAAGGCACGCGCGGCGGAGATCGATCCGCTGCGCGCCGTCCGCGATAGTGCCGAACGCGACAAGAGCGAGGCGCTCCAGGCGCTGGCCGAATTGCGCGGTCGCGCGGCCGATCTGGACGTGATCCGGGCGGCACGCGATGCGGTGGAGGCCGAGCGCAACGCGGCGTTGCGCGACCTGGCCGAGCTTCAGGCGCGGGCGCAGGAGCGCGAGGCGGCGCATGCGCTGACGCTGGAAGCGTTGGGCAAGGCGCGCGAGCAGATCAACACGCAATTCGGCGAGGCGGCGGCCCGGGCGCTGGAAGTGGCGCAACGCCAGTTCCTCGAACGCGCCGAGGCCCGGTTCCGCCAATCGGAAGAGGCCTCTGGGCAGACGCTCAGGGCCCTGCTCGATCCGGTACACCAGCGGCTCCAGCGTTACGAGGAAGGCGTCCGCAAGGTCGAGGACGAACGCCGTGACGCGTTCGGCGAACTCAAGGGCCAGATCGAGGCGATGCGGATCGGGCAGGAGCGGGTGTCGGGCGAGGCGGCCAAGCTGGTCAACGCGCTGCGCAACGCCCCCAAGGCACGTGGGCGCTGGGGTGAGCAGCAACTGCGCAACGTTCTGGAAAGCTGTGGGCTGTCCGAACATGCCGATTTCCAGACCGAGGTCAGCGTGGATGATGGCGAGGGCGGGAGGCTGCGCCCCGACGCGATCGTGCGCGTGCCGGGCGGTAAGGCGCTGGTCATCGATGCGAAGGTTTCGCTCAACGACTATCAGGACGCGTTCGGCGCGGTGGACGAGGTCGAGCGGCTGGCCGGGCTGTCGCGCCACGCCGCCGCGATGCGCGCGCACGTCAATGGCCTGGGCAACAAGAGCTATTGGAACCAGTTCGAGGATGCGCCCGACTATGTCATCATGTTCGTGCCGGGCGAGCATTTCCTGTCGGCGGCGCTGGAGCATGACCCGACGCTGTGGGATTTCGCGTTCGACAAGCGCGTGCTGCTGGCAACGCCGACCAATCTGATCGCCATCGCGCGAACGGTCGCGGCCGTGTGGCGGCAGGAAAAGCTGGCGCAGGAAGCGCGGCAGATCGGGGCGCTGGGCAAGGAGCTCTATGCGCGTCTCGCCGTGATGGGCGGACATGTGTCGAAGCTGGGCAAGAATCTCGACACCGCGATGACGGCCTACAACGCCTTTGTCGGCAGCCTCGAAAGCCAGGTGCTGACCAGCGCGCGACGGTTCGAGACGCTGAACATCGACACCGGTGGCAAGAGCATTGATTCGCCGCCTATTGGCGAACAGGCGGTGCGGCCGTTGACGAAGTTGATGCCGGTGGCGGAACTCGCCGGTGCGGGCGAGGGGGAGGAAGTCTCCGGGTAGGGGGGAGGCCCTGTCGGCCGGGGCGAGCGGCGGCGCATCGCCTTCGACTTCGCTCATGTTGGACGAAGGTGGGGGGCGGCTACAGCCTCAGCACCGGGCGCACTGAGCGAAGTCGAAGTGCAAGGGCATTGCTGTCCCCGCGGCAACCACCCTTACCCCACCGAACGACGCCAGGCTCGTCAGCCCGCCTTTGCGCCGCCCTGTTGCGCCAGCACCTCATAGGCCATGACTGCGGTCGCCACCGCCGCGTTCAGGCTGTCCGCCTTGCCCAGCATCGGGATTTTGACCAACGTATCGCAGGCGGCGGCATAGTCGTCCGGCATCCCCTGGGCCTCGTTACCCGTCAGAAGGAAGGTCGGAGCGGCATAGCGCGCGGCGCGATAGTCCGAATCGGTGTCGAGGCTCAGGCCGACCAACTGGCCCGGTCCCTGGCGCAGCCAGTCGAGGAAGGGCTGCCATTCGCTGCGCACGATCGGCACGGTGAACAGCGCCCCCATGCTGGCGCGAACCGCCTCGACCGAGAAGGGGTCGACGCATTCGCCGATCAGGATCAGGCCGCCCGCGCCGACCGCATCGCCGGTGCGCAGGATCGTGCCCAGATTGCCCGGATCGCGAAGCCGCTCGGCGACCAGCCATATGCCCGCCTTGGAGCGATCGAGCGAATCGAGCGGAACGGCGAATTCCTCGAACACCCCGACCACCGCCTGAGGATTGTCCTTGCCCGACAGCTTGGACAGGATGTCAGGCGTCGTCTCGATCGCCTCGCCCTCCGACGCCTCGACCGCCTCGATCAATTCGCGGACCAGCGGATGGCCGGCGGAAGGCTTGGCGTAGAATAGCAGCGTGGGCAGGCGGCCCGTCTCGCGCGCTTCGGTCAGGATGCGCAGGCCCTCGGCGAGGAACTGCCGATATTGTTTCCGATGGCGCTTGTCGCGCAGGTCGCGGGCCCACTTGATCAGCGGGTTGGAATAAGCGGTAATTTCGCGCGGCATGTCAGTCTTCGCCGAACTTCGCTTCCACCAGCGCGGCCAGTGCCTCGACCGTCTGGTCCGCGCCGTCGCCCTCCGCGCTGATCGTGATGGTGTCACCCATGGCGGCGCCCAGCATCATCAGCCCCATGATCGAAGTGCCCGTCACCGTGCTGCCATCCTTGCCAACGCGCACCTCGCAAGGCTGTGCGGAGGCGAGGGTGACGAATTTCGCGCTGGCGCGGGCGTGAAGGCCCCGGCGATTGGTGATGAGGACCGACCGCGACTGCTCCGTCATGCGGCGGCCTCGCCGAGCACTTCGGACGCGACCGAGATATATTTGCGCCCCGCCTCGCGCGCGGCGGCGACGGCATCGACCACCTGCATCGACTTGCGCGCCGAACCCAGTCGGATCAGCATCGGCAGGTTCATCCCCGCGATCACCTCCACCCGGCCGCGCTCCATCAGCGAAATGGCAAGGTTGGAGGGCGTACCCCCGAACAGGTCGGTCAGCACGATCACGCCGCGACCCGCATCGACCGTAGCGATGGCGGCGGCGATGTCGGCGCGCCGCTCCTCCATATCGTCCTCCGGCCCGATCGCGATGGTCGCGATCCGCTCCTGAGGGCCGACCACGTGAATCATCGCGGTCACGAACTCATCGGCGAGCCGCCCGTGCGTCACCAGAACCAGACCGATCATGTCAGACACGCATATCCATCATTGCTTGGCCGGCCCGGCTTCCAGTGAGTCTTTTGGCACGGCACTCAAATCACGATGTACCACCGTGGGCGAAAAACCGCCCCGGCGCAACCGTTGCGCGATCCGTTCGGCGACATGGACGGAGCGATGTCTCCCTCCGGTACACCCGATCGCGATGGTGATATAGGATTTGCCCGACGCGATGTAACGGGGGACCAGCGTGTCCAGCAGCGTCTCGATCTGTTCCAGCGATGTCTCATAGGCCGGGTCGTGCCGAATATAGTCGATCACCCCCTGATCCAGTCCGGTGCCCGGGCGCAGCTCGGCCGACCAATGGGGGTTGCGTAGGAACCGCATGTCGAACACCAGGTCGGCGTTGCGCGGCAGCCCCTTGGAAAAGCCGAAGGACATCACAGTCAGCACCGGCTCGCTCAATCCCTCGACCGCGTAATTGGCACGGATCCAACCGCCCAGATCGTTGCTGGTCATGTTGGTGGTGTCGAGCAGCCGGTCCGCCATGTCGCGTACCGGGGCCAGCAGGGCACGTTCATGCGCGATGCCGTCATCGGCGGCGCGGTCTATCGCCAGGGGGTGGCGATGCCGCGTCTCGGCATAGCGGCGCTTCAATTCCTCGCCACCGCAATTCAGGAACAACGTCTCGATCGCCAGATTGGGGCTCTCGTTGAGGCGGCGGATGCTCTGGGTGATCTGATTGGGCGCGAAGTCGCGGGTGCGCACGCCGATGCTGATCGCCAGCGGCCGGTTCTTGCCCTCCATACCGCGCGGCGGTGCGGCCTCCAGCAGCCCGTCGAGCAGGAAGAGCGGCAGATTGTCCACCACCTCCCAGCCCAGATCCTCCAGTGTCTTGAGAGTCGTGGAGGTGCCGGCGCCGGACATGCCGGTGACCAACAATATGCGTTTGCGATCCATCACAAGCGATCCTTGAGGCGCGTGACCCATAGCTCGACCTTGATCGGCGCCGAAGCAGGGAAAGGATTTAGTCTATAGAGCGGAAGTGTGACGCCTGCGATCGCCGTTTCGCGCCCAAAGGGCAAGCGTTCCTCTTCGATGGGCTCGGCGATCAGGTCGATCACCAGCCCGATGGTTGCGGTCGGGCGATGGGGCAGGGTGACGATCCCGACGCCGCGCACCTCGATCAGCCCCGCGATCCTGTCCGCTACGGTGGCGCAGAGCCGCCCCTCGACCGGCTCGACCCGCACATAATCGTCGCCGACCAGCATCGCGCCGCGATCGATCAGCCGAAGCGCGAGGTCGGATTTCCCCGCGCCGGAGGGGCCGCGCAATAGCAGGCCGGTTTCGCCGACGAGCACGCAGGAGGCATGGACGAGTTCGCCGCTGTCCCGTGGGATAGTATCCGCCATCATGCCACCGGGGCGAGCGGCAGGCGGACGACGAAGCGCGCACCGCTCAGCCGGTCTTCGCGCGACTCGACATGGATGCGCCCCTGATGCGCCTCGACGATGGTGCGGGCGATGGCGAGGCCCAGGCCCGAATGCTGGCCGAACCCCTCCGAACTCGGGCGGATCGAATGGAAGCGGCGGAAGATCGCCTCGCGCGCCTCGTCGGGCACGCCCGGGCCTTCGTCCTCGACCCGGACGACCAGATCGTCCTGCTCGCGCGACAGGCTGATCGCCACCACGGCTTCGTCGGGGGAGAAGGACAGGGCGTTGGAGATCAGATTTTCGAACACCCGTTCCAGCCGTGCGCCTTCGCCGGCGATAAGGGCGGGCCCCGGCTCCGTCGCGTCGAAGCGCAGGCGGATGCCCCGTTCGACGCCGCGCGCCTCCCGCTGGTCGATCAGCCCGGCGAGCAGGGCGTGGAGATCGACGGGGTCGAATTTGGCGCGGCTCAACTGCGCGTCCAGGCGCGACGCGTCCGAAATATCGGTGATCAGCCGGTCGAGCCGCCGCACATCGTCGCGCACGATGGCCAGCAATTGCGCTTGCAGATCGGGGTCGTGCACCGTCTCCAGCGTGTCCACTGCGGAGCGAAGCGACGCCAGCGGGTTCTTGAGCTCGTGGGTGACATCGGCGGCAAAGGCCTCGGTCGCGTCGATCCGGGCGCGCAGGGCCAGGCTCATGTCCGACAGCGCGCGGGCGAGCATACCCAGTTCGTCGCGACGATCGGGCAGGCGCGGCACGACGACTTCGCGTGCACGCCCCAGCCGGACGCGGACCGCCGCGCGTGCCAGACGCCGCAGGGGGCGGACGATGGTGCGGGCGAGGAAGAGCGACAGCAGGACCGAGATCAGCGAGACGAGCGCCAGCACTACGCTCAACCGGAAGCGTTCGATCCGAACGGTCGCGGTGATGAAGCGGGCATTTTCGGTTGCCATGATCGCACCGCCGCTGGGCAGGGGGGCCGCAGCGGTGATGACGGGGGTGCGGTCCGGCGCGCGCCAGACCGAGGCGGAGACGTTACCCTGTCGCGCGGCGCGGACATCGGGCCATTCCGCCCCCTCGCGCCGTTCGCGATAGAGCGGCGGGCGGGCCGCGCCGACCACCGTGTCGATTCCGGCGTCGAGGAAGCGGGCGATGGATTGCCCCAGATCCTGTTTGTCGGGATCCCGCAGTACGACATTGCGGACCCCCAGCGCCCGGCTGTCACCGACCAATCGTCCCTTCGCATCGTACAGCCGGATACGGGCCCCCGTGTCGCGGGCGAGGCGATCGATCAACAGATCACGCGCCTCGCTGCGCACCGAGGTCAGCGCCTCGCCCATCAACCGGACTTCGCGGAGCGACTGCGCCACGCGATTGTCGAGCAGCCGGGTCCGGTAGGAGTCGAGATAGAAGAAGCCGCCTGCGAGCAACAGCAGGGCGAAGATGTTGATCGCCAGAATCCGCTGCGTCAGCGAAATCTGACCCGACCAGCGCAACGCCAGGTCGGGGGCTTCACTCCTCGGAGAATCGGTAGCCGGCGCCATAGAGCGTCTCGATGGCATCGAATTCGGGGTCTACCTGTCGGAACTTGCGGCGCAGGCGCTTGATATGGCTGTCGATGGTGCGGTCATCGACATAGATGTCGTCCTGATAGGCGGCATCCATCAACTGGTTGCGGGTGCGCACGATGCCGGGCCGCTGCGCCAGCGTTTCGAGGATCAGGAACTCGGTGACCGTCAGCGTCACCGGCTCGCCCTTCCACGTCACGCGGTGGCGGGCCGGGTCCATCGACAAGGCGCCGCGCGACAGCGGACCCTGCGCATCGGCGGCGGGCGTGCCTTGCGCCGTGCCGACATATTCCGAACGGCGCAGGATGGCGCGGATTCGCGCGATCAGCAGGCGCTGGGAGAAGGGCTTGGCGATATAATCGTCCGCCCCCATCGCCAGGCCCAGCGCCTCGTCCAGTTCGTCGTCCTTGCTGGTCAGGAAGATGACTGGGATCTGGCTCTTCTCACGCAAGCGACGGAGCAGTTCCAATCCGTCCATGCGCGGCATCTTGATGTCGAAGATCGCCAGATCGGGCGGATTGTCGATCAACGCCTTCAGCGCAGCCTCGCCATCGGCATAGACACGGGTGACGAAACCCTCCGCTTGAAGCGCGATCGATACCGATGTCAGGATGTTGCGGTCGTCATCGACCAGCGCGATCGTCGCGGTCATGCGATGACCCTGGCCTTGAGCGTTGCGTGCGAAGGAACCGCCATGCGCATCGGTTAAGCCAAAGCGCGGCACGGCTCAACCGTCTTCGCGCATCGGCGTGTTTGACGTGTTAAACAAATCCGCTATGACATGGTGAACGCATGGCTAATGGGCGTGTGATGAAAATGGTGTCCGGGCCATCGCGACCGGCATCAAGGGGAACGAGGAGGCTCTATGAACGAACGGATTCCAGAGATCGGTTTGCAGGCGCAGGGGATCGAGACCCGCGCCACGCTCCATTGGAACCTGGTCACCGCGCGGCTGATCGAGACGGGGGTCGCACGCGGCGAGGGCAAGCTGTCCGCCGACGGTCCGCTCGTCGTTGAGACGGGCGAGCACACTGGTCGCTCGGCGCAGGACAAGTTCATGGTCCGCGACGACGAGACCCGCGACACCGTATGGTGGGGCAAGACCAACAAGCCCATGAGCCCCGACGATTTCGCCGCGCTAAAGGCCGATTTCTTCGCCGCGCTCGGCCAGAAGGAAGACCTGTTCGTTCAGGATCTCTATGGCGGGTCGCAGCCCGAGCACCGGGTCCGCGTCCGCGTGGTGACCGAACTTGCCTGGCACAATCTGTTTATCCGCACCATGCTGGTCCGCCCGGAAGAGCATGAGCTGCGCAAGTTCGTCGCCGACTATACCATCATCGACCTGCCCAGCTTCCGTGCCGACCCGGCGCGTCATGGCTGCCGTTCCTCGACCGTGATCGCGGTCAATATGACCGAGAAGCTGATCCTGATCGGCGGCACGCGCTATGCGGGCGAGATGAAGAAGTCGGTCTTCGGCCTGCTCAACTATCTGCTGCCGACGACGGGCGTGATGCCCATGCACTGTTCGGCCAATATGGGCGCGGACGGATCGACGGCGGTGTTCTTCGGCCTATCGGGCACCGGCAAGACGACGCTGTCGGCGGATGCCAGCCGCACGCTGATCGGCGATGACGAGCATGGCTGGTCCGACACGGCGGTCTTCAATTTCGAGGGCGGCTGCTACGCCAAGATGATCCGCCTGTCGCCCGAGGCGGAGCCGGAAATCTTCGCCACGACCAAGCGGTTCGGCACCGTCCTGGAAAACGTGGTCATGGACCCGGTCACGCGCCAGCTTGACCTGAACGACAACAGCTTGGCCGAGAACAGCCGGGGCGCCTATCCGATCGACTTCATCCCCAATGCGTCCAAGGACAATATGGGGGGCGTGCCGCGCAACATCGTGATGCTGACCGCCGATGCCTACGGCATCCTGCCGCCGATCGCGAAGCTGACGCCCGAACAGGCGATGTATCATTTCCTGTCCGGTTATACCGCGCGCGTCGCGGGGACCGAGATCGGCGTGACCGAGCCGGACGCGACCTTCTCGACCTGTTTCGGTGCGCCGTTCATGCCGCGTCATCCCTCGGTCTATGGCAATCTGCTGAAGGAGCGGATCGCCAAGGGCGGCGTCGATTGCTGGCTGGTCAACACCGGCTGGACGGGCGGCAAATATGGCGTCGGCCATCGCATGCCGATCAAGGCAACCCGCGCGCTGCTCAACGCCGCGCTCGACGGCAGCCTGAACCATGTCGAGTTCCGGACCGATCCGAATTTCGGCTTCCAGGTGCCTGTGGCGGTGCCGGGTGTCGATCCGGCAATCCTGAACCCGCGCGAGACCTGGGCGGACAGCGCGGCCTATGACGCGACGGCGGCCAAGTTGGTCGATCTGTTCAACGAAAATTTCAAGCAGTTCGCCGAACATGTCGATGAGGGCGTGCGGGCGGCTGCGCCGAAAGTGACGGTCGCGGCATAATTGATGATGGCGGAGGGCGCCCGCAGTGGGCGTCCTCCCTTGGCCTTTGACCTTGGTCAGGCTGAACGGCCGTTGTTACGGACTGTCCAAAACCCCGTTCAGCCTGAGCAAAGTCGAAGGCCACGCCCCGACCCCAGCCTCAATCCGCGAGAGGCTCGACCAGCAACATGCCGCCATCGACATGAGCGACCCGCAAGCGGGTGCCGCTCTGCGCATCCGGCCCGCGCACCGGCCACTCGCCATCGCCCAGCCGCGCCCGGCCCTCGCCACCGACGATCGGCGTCGTCACGGTCACGACCTGTCCCCGCAAACGAAGCGCGGGCGCATTGAGCACCGGCGCGTCGCTTTCGACCGGAAAGTCCCGGTACCAGCGCCGCCCGATCACGACACAGACCACGCTCCACACGGCAAATTCGGCGAGCTGAAGCCCGATCGGCAGGTCGGGGATAGCCCAAGCCGTCAGTGCGGTGACACCGGCCGCGATGGCCAGGAAGATCAGGAATACCCCCGGCACCAGCAACTCGGCAATTCCGAGCGCCAGCCCCGCCGCCAACCACAGTGCGGCGGGATCGAGTTCGCCGATCGTCACGATGGCGACTGGTCGAACGGCCCCGGCTTGGTCGTGACTCGCGGGGTGGCGGCGTCGGACTTGTTAGGGGCGAGTGCTTCCTTGGCGAGTTCACCGATACCGCCCAATGTCCCGATCAACTGGGTCGCCTCGACCGGGAAGAGGATCGTCTTGGCATTGGGGCTGGTGGCGAACTTGCCGACCGCCTCGACATATTTCTGGGCGATGAAATAGTTGATCGCCTGCGTACCGCCCGACTCGATCGCCTCGGACACGACACGGGTCGCCTTGGCCTCCGCCTCCGCGGCGCGCTCACGGGCTTCGGAGTCGCGATAGGCCGACTCGCGGCGCCCTTCGGCTTCCAGGATGCGCGCCTGCTTCTGTCCCTCGGCGCGAAGGATCTCGGACGCGCGCGAGCCTTCGGCCTCCAGGATGTTGGCGCGCTTCTCGCGCTCGGCCTTCATCTGGCGCGCCATGGCGTTGACGATGTCGACCGGCGGGCGAATGTCCTTGATCTCGACGCGGGTGATCTTCACGCCCCAGGGCGTCGTGGCATGATCGACGACGTTGAGCAGCCGTGCATTGATTTCGTCGCGCTTCGACAAGGTCTCGTCCAGATCCATCGATCCCATGACGGTGCGAAGATTGGTCGTCACCAAGTTGAGCAGTGCGACATACAGGTCCGACACTTCATAGGCCGCCTTGGGCGCGTCCAGCACCTGGAAGAAGACGACCCCGTCGGTGGAGATCATCGCATTGTCCTTGGTGATGATTTCCTGCCCCGGAATATCGATCACCTGCTCCATCATGTTCACCTTGCGGCCCACGCGATAGAAGAATGCCGGGTAGAAGTTGAAGCCCGGTATGGCGGTGCCGGTATAGCGGCCGAAATGCTCGATCGTATATTGATAGCCCTGGCGGACGATCTTGATCGACATCATCAGGTACAGCAGCACCAGCAACACGGCCAGCGCGGCGATGATCAGCCCCATGGATACACTCCCCCAACTCGATCCGGGGCCCTTCTAGCATGGCGGTGCAGCAAGGGCCTAGCGGGAACGGCTTGCTTTGGTTACATGGCCCGCCACTTGTTCCCTCCGCAGGATTTGGCAGCCTTATGGATATCCGCCTCGGCCTCACCTTCGACGACGTGCTCCTCGTGCCCCAGGAGTCCGACGTTCTGCCGAGCACCGCAGACACGCGCACGCAACTGACCCGATCGATCGCGCTCAACATCCCCGTCCTGTCGGCGGCGATGGACACCGTGACCGAGGCCGACATGGCGATCGTCATGGCGCAGCTGGGCGGCATGGGCGTGCTCCACCGCAATCTGACGGTGGAGCAGCAAGTTGCCGCCGTGCGGCAGGTCAAGCGGTTCGAAAGCGGCATGGTCGTCAACCCGATCACCATCTCGCCGACCGCGACGCTGGCCGAGGCGCAGGCGCTGATGGCGCGGCACCGGATCAGCGGCATTCCGGTGGTCGAGTTCGACGGCCGTCTGGTCGGCATCCTCACCAACCGCGATGTGCGCTTTGCCGAGAACCCGCAACAGCCGGTGTCCGAGCTGATGACCCGCGAAGACCTGGCGACGGTCAAGGTCGGCGTCGGGCAGGACGAGGCGCGTCGCCTGCTCCACGGCCGTCGGATCGAGAAGCTGCTGGTCGTCGACGAAAGCTATCGCTGCGTCGGCCTGATCACCGTCAAGGACATCGAAAAGGCGGTCACCTATCCGTCCGCCACCAAGGATGCGGCCGGTCGCCTTCGCGTCGCCGCCGCCTCGACGGTGGGCGAAAAGGGGTTCGAGCGGACCCGTGCGTTGATCGAGGCGGAAGTCGACTGCGTCATCATCGACACCGCGCATGGCCATAACCGCGACGTCGCCCGCGCGGTCGAGGCGGCCAAGAAGCTGTCCGACACGGTGCAGGTGATCGCGGGCAATGTCGCCACCGCCGCCGCCACGCGCGCGCTGATCGACGCAGGCGCGGATGCGGTGAAGGTCGGCATCGGGCCGGGCTCAATCTGCACCACCCGCGTGGTCGCGGGCGTCGGCGTGCCGCAGCTGACAGCGGTGATGGACTGCGCCGAGGAAGGCTGGAAGTCGGGCGTGCCGGTGATCGCCGATGGCGGCCTGCGCACCTCGGGCGATCTGGCCAAGGCGCTGGCGGCGGGCGCGGGGGCCTGCATGGTCGGCTCGCTGCTGGCGGGTACCGAGGAAGCGCCGGGCGAGACGTTCCTGTACCAAGGCCGCGCCTATAAATCCTATCGTGGCATGGGTTCGGTCGGCGCGATGGGGCGTGGTTCGGCGGACCGCTATTTCCAGGGCGACATCAAGGATCAGATGAAGCTGGTGCCCGAGGGGATCGAGGGCCAGGTCGCCTATAAGGGCCCGGCCCGCGACGTCATCCACCAGCTGGTCGGCGGTATCAAGGCGGCGATGGGCTATACCGGCTCGGCGACGCTGAAGGACCTTCGCGAACGGGCGCAGTTCGTCCAGATCACGGGGGCGGGCCTGAAGGAAAGCCACGTCCATGACGTGACCATCACGCGTGAGGCTCCCAATTACCCGACCCGCTGATCCTAGGGATATTCGCGCATGACGCCTGCCGCACGTACCCAGGCGGCGATCGAGTTGCTCGACGCGATCGTCGCCGCCGCGGCGAGCGGCGGGGCGGCGGCGGACACGCTGATCGCCCGCTATTTCGCGACGCGCCGCTATGCCGGGTCGAAGGATCGGCGGGCGGTGCGCGAACTGGTCTATGCCGCCATCCGCCAGGCGGGGCCGGTGCCGGTATCGGGCCGGGCCGCAATGGTGGCCGTGGCGGATCGTGATCCGACCATCGCCGCGACCTTCGATGGTCAGGGCCATGGACCGGCACCGATCACCGCCGAGGAGCCCCGTGCCCAGGGCGGGATCGCTCCTGCCTGGCTGGTCGAGGCACTGTCGGCATCGGGGCTGGACGCGGTGCAACAGACCGCGCTCGTCGACCGTGCTCCGCTGGATGTGCGGGTCAACACGCTTGCGACCACCCGCGACGCGGTGCTGGCGCAGTGGCCGGAGGCCGCGCCCACACCCGTGTCCCCGCTGGGGCTTCGCCTCGCCAATGGGACGGCGGTCGAACAGTCCGACATCTATCGTGCCGGACTGTTCGAGGTGCAGGACGAGGGGAGCCAGATCGTCGGCGCGGCGCTGTCGGCGAAACCGGGAGAGTGGCTGGTCGATCTGTGCGCCGGTGCCGGTGGCAAGACATTGCAGATCGCAGCGGCCATGGACAATCGCGGCGCGCTGCTCGCCTGCGACATCGACCGCGCGCGCTTGCAGAAGCTGCCCCCGCGTGCCGAACGGGCAGGGGCGACGATCGTCGAAAGCCGCTTGCTCAATCCCGGGCATGAGGCGGACATGCTGTCCGACTGGACGGGTAGGGCCGATGGCGTGCTGATCGACGCGCCCTGTTCGGGCACCGGCACCTGGCGCCGGAACCCGGAGGCGCGTTGGCGGCTGACGCCCGAGCGTCTCGACCGGTTGCGCGCGATGCAGGAGCAGGTGCTCGGCGTCGGGGCCTTGCTGGTCAAACCGGGCGGGCGGATGGTCTATATCGTCTGCTCGCTGCTGGATGCGGAAGGGCGCGACCAGGTCGCGGCATTCCTGGCCCGCCATCCCGGCTGGTCGACCGAGCCGATCGAGGCGGCGGTCGGAACGCCGCACGGGCCGGGCTATCGGCTCGATCCGGCGACCCATGGCACCGACGGCTTTTTTGTCGCCTGCCTCCGGGCGCCATGCTAGCATCCGGTTCAGTGCCCAGTCCGGAGTTCCTCATGCGTTTGACGTCCCTGGCCGCCGCCGCCGCCCTGGCAGTGGTTTCGGTTTCCACCTCGCTCAGCGGCCAGCGCCCCGACAGCCAGATCGATGCCCGTTCGCTGCAATTGCTGGAGCAGGGGCGCAGTCTGAAGGCCGCAGGCAATCTGGAGGGCGCGACGGACATTCTGGAGACGGCGGTGACGGTCGATCCGCGCAATCGCGCCGCCTTCGTGCTGCTGGCGGAGGTCGCGGACGCGCGTGGCCTGCCGGGCAAGGCGATCCGGCTGTATCGCGAGGCGCTGCTGCTCGACCCCAACGACCTGCGGGCGCTGCGCGGGCAGGGCGAGGCGCTGGTCCAGCGCGGTGCCGTAGCGCGCGCCAAGGACAATCTCGCCAAAATCAAGACGCTGTGCAAATCCGACTGCGCCGATGCGACCGCTCTCGCCGCGCAGATCGCCAAGGGGCCGCCCGCCCCAGTGACGACCGCGCAGGTCGACACCAAGGCACCGGCCAAGCCGTAAGGCTTGTCCTCCCCCCTTCTCGTGACGGGCAAGCAGCGACGCGGGTGACGGTATCCCGCCATCGCGGGGGCGATACGCCTGCGCCGGGCCTATGGCGTGCCACCTCCTCGTGCAGGGGAGGAACATTTTAACCCAAAGCGCGCGCCAAGGCGACGAACTCCGCCACCGACAGCGTCTCCGCCCGGCGGGCCGGGTCGATGCCGATCGACTCCATCGCCTCGACTGCACCCGCGACCGGCTTCAGGCTCTGGCGCAGCATCTTGCGGCGCTGGCCGAAGGCGGCGGCGGTCAGGCGTTCCAGCGTGCGGAAGCTCACGCCCTCGGGGGCGGGCTTGGGAGTGATGTGCACCACCGCCGACATGACCTTGGGCGGTGGCGTGAAGGCGGAGCGATGGACCGGCATGGCGATCCGCGATTCGCTCCGCCACTGGGTCAGCACGGCCAGACGGCCATAAGCGGACTGATCGGGCGCAGCGACGATCCGCTCCGCCACTTCCTTCTGGAACATCAGCGTGCAGGACTGCCACCAGGGCAACCACGTGCCCGACAGCCAGCCGACAAGCAGCGGCGTGCCGACATTATAGGGTAGGTTGGAGACGATATGCGGTTTGGTCTCGAACAGTTCTGGCGCGTTGATGCGCAGGGCATCGCCTTCGATCACCTTCAACCGGCCAGGGAAAGCCTCGGCCAGTTCGGCCAGCGCGGGAATGCACCGGCGGTCGCGCTCGATCGCGGTCACCCGCCCGCCCGCCATCAGCAGGGCGCGGGTAAGGCCACCGGGGCCGGGACCGATCTCCAGCACCTCCTGATCGGTCAGGTCGCCGGGGATCGCGGCGATGCGGGCCAGCAATTGTCGGTCGAACAGGAAATTCTGTCCCAGCGACTTGGAGGCGGACAGGCCATGCTGCGCGATCACCTCGCGCAGGGGCGGCAGGGGCGTTACGGGATCCATGTCAGGCGGCGGCTTCGGCCCGGCGCTTGGCGGCATCGCCCGCCATCGCGATCGCAGCAATCATCGCGCCCGGATGCGCGCGATCCTGCCCGGCGATGCCGAAGGCGGTGCCGTGATCGGGCGAAGTGCGAACGATCGGCAGGCCCAGCGTGATGTTCACGCCCTCATCAAAATGCAAGGTCTTGAGCGGCACCAGCGCCTGGTCGTGATAGCAGCACAGCACCGCGTCATAGGCCTCCCGCGCACGCGGATGGAACAGCGTGTCGGCGGCGAAGGGGCCGGTCGCGTCGATCCCCTCGGCGCGAAGCTGTGCGATCGCGGGCTCCATCAACTCAATCTCTTCGCGACCGATCGCCCCGCTTTCGCCCGCATGGGGGTTGAGCCCGGCGAACGCCAGGCGTGGGGCGGTGATGCCAAAATTACGGCACAGCCCGCGCGCGGTGGCGCGTCCCTTGGCCACGATCAACTCGATCGAGAGCAGCCCGGAAACCGCAGCGAGCGGGACGTGGGTGGTGATCGGCACGACGCGAAGCGACGGCCCCGCCAGCATCATCACCGCATTGGCACCCGCCACGCCACAACGCTCCGCGACGAATTCGGTCTGGCCGGGATGGGTGAACCCGATGTCGTAAAGCTGGGCCTTGCTGACCGGGCCGGTTACCAGCGCGCAGGCCGCGTCCGATCGGACCAGCCCCACCGCCAGTTCCAGCGCGTGAAGGGCGCATCGCGCACCCTCAACGTCCGGCTGACCGGGATGGATTTCACCACCATCATCGACCGACAGGATCGGCAACGCCTGGTCGAACGCGGCGACGGCGGCCGCCATGTCCGATACGCGGGCGGTCGGACCGCTCCAAACCCGTTCGATCGCGCGCGCGTCCCCCACCGCCAGGAAGGGCGGCAGTCCGGCTTCGTAGCGTGCGGCCCAGGCCTTGGCGATGATCTCCGGCCCGATCCCGGCCGGGTCGCCCATCGAGATCGCGAGTGGCCGGATCATCGCCCTATCCTCATCAACGATATTCGATCACCGCGTCGCGGCGAAGGTCGCGCATCTTCTGGTTGGCGCGCAGGTTGACCCGCTGCTGCTCGACCTGATTCTGGATCTGGTCGCTGGTCGGCAGATTGCCCGAGCGCGGTTCCTCGCGGTCGCAGAGCACCAGCGAGCGGACGCCCTGCTCCGGCGAACCGAAGGGCGGGGTCGCCTGCCCGATCTGCAGCTTCAGCAGGATTTCCTGGAGCGGGGCGGGGAGCTGGCGGATGGTGACCTGATCGTTATCGACCACTTCGGCCTTCAGGGTCGTCGCGACCCGCTGTACGTCGCCGCAGCCACGGATCGCCTGCGTCGCCTTGGCGAATTCCGCCGCGCGGGCGCTGGCTTGTGCCTGGGTCGTGCCGGCGGGGAACTTCACGGTCAACTGCTTGAGCGACAGGCGCGAGTCGCGCGGATCGGCGGTCAGGACCTGACGCTTGTCGGTCAGGTACAGGATCGAGAAGCCGCCCGGAATCTGGATCGGCCCGGCGACCTGGCCGACCTGCATCTGCTGCGCCGCCGCCTGGAGCTCTGGCGGAAGCTGCGCGGCACGGACCCAGCCCAGGTCGCCGTTAACCGCACGGGTCGACGCCTCAGAGAAGCTGCGCGCGAAATATTCGAAGGGCTGCTGCCCCTTTTGAATCTCGGCGATGATCTGGCGCGCATTGGCGAAGACCTGCTGCTGCGTCGCCTCGTTGGCGGACAGGAAGATTTCCTTGAGGTTATATTCCTCGGTCCCCTTGGCAGCTTCGAGGCGGGCCCGGATCGCGTTCACCTCTTCGTCGCCGACATTGACGAACGGTTCGACCCGCTTGCGCAGATAGCGGCTCCAGGCGAGTTCGCCCTCGATCTGGCGGCGCATCGAACGATCCGACGAACCGACCGAGCGCAGGAAGGTCGTCATCGCGGTCGGCGTCTTGCCGAACTGCTGCGAGAAGCGGGCATAGGCCTGGTTGATCTCGTCCGGCGTGACCGTGATGTCGGCGGTCTTCGCTTCCTGAATCTGCAGGGTTTCGTCGATCAACTGACGCAGGATCTGCATCCGCAGGCGGTCGCGATCCTCCGGCGACAGGTTCGTCACGTTGTTCAGCGCCATGGCCAGCGCCATCCGCTGATCGATGTCGGTCTGGGTCAGCACCGTGTCGTTGACGATGGCGGTGGGCTTGCGGACATTGGGGTCCAGCTTGCCGAACAATTGCAGGTTGGAGGGGATGTTCAGCCCGCCGGTATCCGGCACGGCCTGATCCGGCACGGTCTGCGCCAGCGTGCTCGCCGCTGCGGCGGCCATCATCATCGTCACGCCCGCGCGAAGAAAGCGGCCCTTGGTACGAATGTCGTTCTTCACCGTGTCTGTGATCCTCATCGCGCCTGAATGGGGCGCGTAACCGTCGCGATATGGCTCGACCATGCTGAATACCGGCTTAGCGGCCGAGATTGGTGAACGCCAGCGTCAACAGGAAGCTGTTGCCTGCGCGCGCGTCGCCGGTGTTCACATAGTCCCGCCGCCAGGTGAAGCCCAGGCGGAGGCAGTCATCCTCATATTGCACGCCCAGCCGGTGGCGAATCGGATCGAAGCCGTTGGACAGCGACAATGCGTCTTCCGCCCGGTCGGTCAGATCGATCACGGTCGACCCGAAGGCGGACCAGAAACGTGCGAACTGGACCCGGCCCGCCAACCGGACCTCTTCGCGATCCTGCAAATCCTCGATCGATGTGAAGATGTTACGGTTCAGCCGCAGATAGCCCGCCTGGAAATAGGTGGAGCGGGAGCCGACCGTGGCGTCGATCTCGTTCCGGCGGACGGCGAAGCTGTCCTTGTCCAGGCGGAAGCGATGGGTCAGCGAGACGAAATCGCGGAACCGCAACTCGGTCCGCCCGACGATGTCCGACCAGCGATCCGACAGGCCGGTGCCCGGATAGAGGATGGTCGGGCGGTCGTTCAGGCGAAAACTCTGTCCGACGATCGTGTCGAAGGTGAAGCCCGGCAGAGTCAGCGACCATTGCGCGCCATAGGTGATGCGGGTCGAATCCTCGAATCGGTCGTAACCGGGGAAGCGGTTGAGCGCGAAGAGGTTCGAATCCTCCAGATCGACCGAACGGGCATCCTCGTTGGGGATTTCGATATTCTTGATCTTGGGGCTGGCGACGATCTGCACGCGCGGGGTGAAGCGCTGGCTGCCGCCCCAGAGTTCGCCGACGAATGGCCATTTCACGTCGACCGCGACCGCACCGATCGCGCGCCCCTGAAACCCCTCCAGCCCCTGATAGACGAGCGGCGTGGAGACGATGTTGTTGGAATTATAGGCATCGCCGCGGCCATAGGCGGTGAAGGTCACCTCCTGGCCCCAGTTGGTCAGACGGCGCAGGTCCCAGCGCAGGCTGGCGAAGGCACGCTGCGTATCCTGACCCGCCGTGCGGCTGATCGCCAGGGTGTTGAGCTGCATCTCGAACTTGCCGCCGAGCAGGCCGTCGTCGAAGCGGCGGCGATAGTCGATCTCGGGCAGCGCGATCGGCTGCTGTCCCTGCGGATCGTTGACGCGCAGCGTTTCGACATACCATCCGGTCAGCGAGAAATAGCTGTCCTTGTCGATATGCTCGAGGCTGGCCGTGGTGCGCAGCCGGTCGTCGCGCGAAATGTCGTAGCGGCGAAGGAAGGTGCGGTCGGTGGTGATCCGCATCGAGCCCGACAGGCTCCATTCGGGTGAGAACTGGTAGCGCCCGACCGCATCCAGATAGCCGCGAAACGCCTGGGTGGTGTCGGTGGGGTTCAGCGTGTTCAGGTCATCGCTGCGGCGGCTGGCGGTGCCATAGCCGGTGACCCGGAACGCGCCTTTGGTGCTCAGCGCCTCATATTGCGCCTCCAGCATCGGCAGGACGGCGGTGAACACGTGCGGCGTGACGGTCAGCCCCTTATTGGGAGCCAGCCGCCAGTAATAGGGCACCGCCACTTCGACGCCGTTGACCCGGTCGAGCCGAATATCGGGGGTCAGGAAACCGCTATCGCCCCCCGATCCGACGGGGGCCGACAGACGCGGCAGCGGGATGGTGGGCAGGCCGAACAGGTTCAGCCGCGCGCCGTTGAAATAGACGCGCTCGCGGTCGGGGCGATAGGTGACGCGGACCGCCGTGATCTTCCAGGACGGCTCCTTGGGGCAACCTTCGGAGGTTTCGACCGCGCAAGGCGTATAGGCGGCGCGTTCCAGATTGACGGTGCCGTCCGCCTGCCGCGTGCCGCGATCGGCGGCCAGGCGCCCGCCTTGTTCCAGCACGACCAGCATATTGTCGACCACGCCGTCCTTCAACGAATCGGTCAGCTCGATCTGATCACCATAAGCGATGTCGCCCTCGGGATTGGTGATGGCGATGTTCCCGGTCGCCAGGACCTTGCCCGTCTTGCGGTTCCAGGTGACTTTCTCGGCGCGCAGACGCTCGCCCTCGCGGAACATCCGCACCTCGCCGGTCGCGGTGACGATGTCGGCGTCGATGTCATATTCGAGCTGGTTCGCGCTGAACCGCACCTGGTTGGGGTCTTCGGGCGCGGGGCCTTCCGATGGCGGGGGCGAGACGGCGCGGTCCTGCAGGTCCTGCGCGACAGCGGGTGCGGCCGCCAGTAGGGCCAGGGACAGGGTGAAGGGCAGGGCGCTGCCGGTCAGAAGCGTCATTCGCAACACGATGATATCTGGTCCGTCCTTGCCGACACGATGAGAAAGCCGCCCCGGGCAGGGCGACGCCGTGAAGGGTCCGCCTATCGCATCACCGGCGGCTTGCTGCAATCGCGCGCTTGCCACACGGGGCTTTCGGCCTAGATGATAGCATCAGTTACCAGTTCATCAGGGGTTTCCCATGCAGATCGCCTTTACCTCCGCCGCCGATGCGAGTGACGTTCTCGTCCTTCCGATCCCCAAGGACGGCGCGGCCACCGGATCGATCGGTGGCGAGGAGATGGCGGCGATCGCCAAGGCGGCGACCGACGCCGCGCGCTTCAAGGGCGAGGCTGGAACGATCGTCGAGGTCTTCGCTCCCATCGATGGCGGCGTGCGTCGCCTTCTGTTGCTGGGCGTTGGCGAGGGCAAGGATACCGAATGGCGCAAGGCGGGCGGCGCACTGACCGCCAAGCTGCTGACCAGCGCGTCCTCGGCGGCGGTGGTGCTGACCGGGCTGGGTACGAAGCCTTCGGCCGAGGCGATTGCGGGCTTTGCGGGCGCGGCAGTGCAACGCGGCTGGCGCCACGACGTGTACCGGACCAAGCTGCCCGAAACGTCGAAGCCGACCCTGACCCGGATCGCGATCGTCGATGCCGGCGCGGATGCCGAAGCGGCGTTTGCCGGAGTCCATGCGGTCAATGGCGGGCTGGAGCTGACCCGTACTCTGGTGTCCGAGCCGCCGAACAAGCTCTATCCCGAAAGCTTCGTCGAGCGCGTACTGGCCGATGTCGAGGGGCTCGGGCTGGAAGTCACCGTGCTGGACGAGGCGCAGATGCGCGACCTGGGCATGGGCGCGTTGCTCGGCGTGAGCCAGGGGTCGGTCCGCGAGGGGCGGCTGCTGGTGCTCAAATGGAATGGCGGCGGCGCGGATGCCGAGACGCTGGCGCTGGTCGGCAAGGGCGTGACCTTCGACACGGGCGGCATTTCGATCAAGCCTGCGGCCGGCATGGAAGACATGAAGTGGGACATGGGCGGCGCGGGGGCCGTGGCGGGCGCGATGAAGGCGATCGCCACGCGCAAGGCCAAGGCCAATGTCGTCGGCGTCATGGGCCTGGTCGAGAATATGCCCGACGGCAATGCGCAGCGTCCCGGCGACGTCGTCACCTCGATGTCGGGCCAGACGATCGAGGTCATCAACACCGACGCGGAAGGCCGTCTGGTCCTGTGCGACGCGCTGACCTGGGTTCAGAAGACGCATTCGCCCTCGACCATCGTCGATCTCGCCACGCTGACGGGTGCGATGATCATCAGCCTGGGCAACGAGCATGGCGGACTGTTCGCCAATGACGATTCGCTGGCCGAGGCGCTGCTGGCCGCGGGGGCGACCACCGGCGACAAGCTGTGGCGTTTCCCGTTGGGCGATGCCTATGACAAGCTGATCGACAGCCAGATCGCCGACATGAAGAATGTCGGTCCGCGCGGCGGCGGCTCGATCACGGCGGCCCAGTTCCTGAAGCGCTATATCAACGAGGGCGTCGCCTGGGCGCATCTCGATATTGCGGGCATGGTCTGGTCGGACAAGCCGGGCGTCAACCACGACAAGGGCGCAACCGGTTATGGCGTGCGCCTGCTCGACCGGTTCGTCGCGGACCGGTTCGAGGCCTGAACGGGAACGGCGCGGTCGTGCAGGTCGACTTTTATCATCTGACGATCGCGCCGCTCGACCGGTTGCTGCCCGTGATCGCCGAACGGGTAATGGCGGGCGGAAACCGCCTGCTGATCGTCAGCGGCGATGCGGAGCAGCGGGCGGCGCTGGACCGGCAATTGTGGATGATCCCGGCGGACGGCTTTCTTCCCCATGCGCAGGCTGGCGAGGGGGACGATGCGGCCCAGCCGGTGCTGATCGCGCCGGATACGAATGCCACCAACGGCGCGCGTCATGTCGCGCTGGCCGATGGCGTCTGGCGCGACGAGGCGCTGACCTTCGACCGGGCCTTCCATTTCTTCGATGGCGATCGGATCGGCGAGGCCCGCTCCGCCTGGCGCGCGCTGGCGGAGCGCGAGGGGGTGGAGCGCCGTTACTGGAAGCAGAACGATCAGGGTCGCTGGGAACAGGCGGCCTGATCGCCGGTCGATACCGGTCTTCCAGTCAAGAGAGTGACGGGACAGGCCGAAAAGCATCCGGGCCCGCCCCCTGGCATCACCCGGCGGCGCGCTGATCCTGCAAGAACTGCATGATCTGTCCGCGAGGACCGAAGGCGCCGATCGATCCGCCTTCCATCTGCATGATGTGATCGACGCGGTTGAGCAGCGGCGGCCGGTGCGTGACGACGACCACGATACTGCCCTCGTCGCACATGTCGGCGATCAGTTCGCACAGCATCTTCTCGCCATCGCCGTCCATGTTCGACGTCGGATCGTCGAGTAGGATCAGGAACGGTTTGCCGAAGACCGCCCGCGCGACGGCGATACGCTGGCGCATCCCACCGGGCAGGTGCAGCCCGTCACGACCGACCATCGTCTCATACCCCTCGGGAAGGCGCAGGATCAATTCGTGCACATCGGCCCGCCGCGCGGCGGCGATGATTGCGTCGGTCGAGGCATCGGCGTCGAAGCGGGCGATATTCTGCGCCACCGTGCCGTCGATCAGTTCGATCTGCTGCGGCACATAGCCGATATATTTGCCGAGTTCCTCCGTATCCCATTGATCCAGCGCCGCGCCGTCCAGGCGGATCACGCCGCGCGCCGCCGGCCAGACGCCGGCCAAGGCGTTGAGCAGCGCGGTCTTGCCCGATCCCGGCGCACCCATGATGCCGAGCGAGTCCCCGGCCTTCAGGACGATGCCGACATTGCTGACGACCGGACGCTGCACGCCCGGCGCCAGCACGAACAACTGGTCGGTCGACATCTCCGCCTCGGGACGGGGCAGAAGCGTGGTCACGTCGCGCATCGGCAACTGGCCGAGCAGGACGTTCAGGCGATCGAGCGCCATCCGCGCCGTCTTCACCGCACCCCAGCCGCTGACCACCTGATCCAGCGGTGCGAGCAACTGGTAGAAGAGCAGCGCGGCGATCAGGGCCGTGCTCCAGGCCGCCCGGTCGCTGAACGCCAAGCCTGCCCCGATCGACAAGAGCGTGATGAACATCATCAGCCGCAGGCCGCGCGCGGCACCGGCCAGCCCCACCGAGCGCCGGTGCATCGCCCGCTCGGTCAGGATCATATCCTGTGCCATGCCCAGCCAGCGCTGGCGCAGACGCCCTTCCATGCCCATGGCCCGGGCAGTCAGGGCGTGGCGACGTCCCTCCTCCGCCGACAACCAGCGCAGCGGGCGCATTTCAGCCAGCCATTCGGCCCGCCGCCCCGCCGATCCGCCCATCGCCCAGCCGATCAGGGCGATCAGGATCATGGCGGCCAGGCCCGCCACGCCCAGCCAGACATGCAGGGCGAATAGCATGATCAGCGCGATCGGGGCGAGGCACAGGTCGATCAGCGCGGCGGGCATCGGGCCGGTCAGGAAGTGGCGCAAGCGATCGGCGTCATGGATCGGGCCCAGCCCGTCGCCTTCCAGCACACCGGTCCGCGCGACGAAGGCGACCCCGTCATGGATGCGCGGCGCCAGTTGCTGGTCGACTGCCCCGGCCACGTCGAAAAGCAGACGCGCCCGCAGCGTGTCGAGCAGGCCGAACACACCGTACAACACGACACCCAGGAACAGCAGGCCCCACAGCGTCGCGACATTGCGTCCCGGCACGGCCGCATCGGCCAGCACCCCGACGAGCAGCGCACCGAACATCAGCATGACTTGCAACACCACGCCGATGGCCACCGCCGCCATCACCCCCCGCCGCAGGGTCGAGGACAGGACCGCACGGTCGTCCGGCGCGGCCGACAAGGCCGATGTGCTCTCACCCCAGATTACGCGTGCCATTGGTCTTTGGTCCTTTTTTCCGGCCCGGCTGTAACACGCTCCCGCAGGCTCCGACAGCGGCGGCGGGATGGACGGGCGGCTCGGTTTGACACGATCCGGGGCCCTTCTATAGCGCGTTGGCGATTGGCAAGGGGGCAATGATTGAAACGGCTTGGCGTGATGGTCGGCTGGATGCTCCTAGCCCTGGCATGGGTCCTGGCACTTTGCCCTTGGCTGGGACAAGTGTGGCCCGAGGCGGATGCCTTCGCCTCGTTCCTGCCGCTGGCGGCCATTCCCTTAATCGCGGGGATTCTTGTGTCGCCGCATCGCGGGCACTGGTCCTTCCTGGCGGTGGCGATCGGGGCGACGGCGCTGATCGCCTGGCCGATCGCGCGCGAAGTCGCGGAACGTCCGTCGGTCAACGCGGTGCCCACTGGGGCGGCGAGGATCGTCCTCGTCACCCACAATCTTCATGGTGGACGGACCAGCCCCGATCGGGCCGCGAATGTCCTGATCGACAGCGGCGCGGACATATTGCTGCTTCAGGAGGCGGGCGGGGCCGAGCCGCTGTTCGAGAAGCTCTCGAACGTCTTTCCCTATCGCAGCGCGTGCCGGGGCTGCCAGTTGGCGATCCTGTCGCGGCGGCCGATGGGGCCCGTTCGCTGGCGTCTGCCAGGGCGACAGGGCGGCCTGGTCGGTCCCGCGCTGTTCCGCGCCGAAATCCCGTTACGGGGCCTGGGATCGCTCACTGTCGCGACGGTTCATGCACCATGGCCTTTCCCACCGGGGCCGCAGGCGCGGTTCCGGTCGTCGCTGATCGATGCCGTTCGGCAGGGACCGACCGATCATCTGGTCCTGACCGGCGATTTCAACCTGACGCCCTGGGGGCAGGGGATGGCGATGCTGGACCGGGGGCTGTGGCCGATGACGCGTGTGACGCGCGCGATGTTCAGCTTTCCGGCACGGGTCGCCGGGCGTGACTGGGCCGTGCCGCTCCTGCCGATCGATCAGATTTTCGTCGGGCGCGGCATCGTCGCGGGGCGCGTCGATACCCTGCCTTTTACCGGGTCGGACCACCGCGCGATCCGGGCCGAGCTGTTCGTCCAGCCCGACCCGTCCTGATCGCGGTCAGCGCTTGAGCGTGCGATCGAGCATGAAGGCGATCTTGCGCCGCATCCGGTCAGCGCCCAGCCGCATTTTGGCGGCCCGGGTCTGCTTCCCTGCAAACCGCGCCGGCCCGATGGTCGACGGGCGATACGCCTCCATGATGGGGAAGGGGAAGATGCATCGGTTGGGGATGCCATTCTCCCAGAAGCGATCGGTCTGATCGTCGATCGGACGCACCGCGTCATTGTACAATTCCAGGAAGCGCGCGGCGGCCTTCTTCGTGATGAAATAGCCCTGCGCGCCATAGGGTTTTCCATAGAGGCGCACGACGTAGAAACCGGGCACGGGCCAGTTGCGACGGTCGGGCAGATGCGGGGAGGGAAGCTTATAGAAGAGCTTCAGATACTCCATACCCTCCGCAGCATAGTCGATCGCGCACAGCATGCGTATGGCGGCCCAATCCGCGATGACGTCGTCTTCCAGGATCAGATATTGGTTGGTCGTGGGGTCCGCGACCAGTTGCCGCCACAGCGCCGCATGGCTGGAATAGACCCCGATCTCGCCGGGTTGAAGCGGCCGCCCATGATGACGGATTGCCGCCACCTCGTCATAATGAATGCCGACGGGCTCGCGGTGCGCGTCGAAAAAGCGCCAGTCGAGATCCTGACCCTCGATCGAACGGGTGAAGGACTCCCGCCGATCGGCTGCGCTGGTCAGGCTGATGACGTGGATCGGCGTCGTCATGGCGCTTTGGGTGCGCGCATCGGTCTTGGCGGAGTCCACAGGCAATCCTTTTCGTCTCGCGATGGGCAGGCGTCAGGCGTTCAACGCCCCGTTCGTGGCTTCACGATAGCGGGGGTCGTCGGCTCCGTCACCGGGGGCGCGGGCGGCACTTCCAGCGGCGTGACCGACGTTTCGACCCGCAGCGCGCCCGACGGATCGCGGATCGGACGCTCGCGCGCGATCACGTTGCCGCTCACCAGATTGTCCGCCCCCGACAGCAGCGGGGTCAGCAACGGCACGTCGCCGCGCCGCTTCACGCGATCGAAATTGGCGCTGGTGTCATAGGCGGGCAGGCCGGAGATCAGCTTGGGCGCCTCCAGATTGCCCATGGCGGACAAGAGCTGCGCCCGCGCGATATACTCGTTCGCCTCGGCCGTGGCATAGCTGGTGCGGATGTTCAGCAGGTCGCGCGCCAGGTCGAGCACGTCGAGGGTCGTACGGTCGCCGGCCTTTTCCTGGATGACGGCTCCGTCATAGGCCGCCTGCGCCGCAGCGGAGGCGGCGCGCAGATGTTCGAGCGAGGCCAGCGCGGCGCGGTGCGCGTCCCAGGCCTGCGCGACCGACTGCCGCGTCTCACGCAGTGCCGCATCCACCAATCGCCAATCGGCGTCATTCTGCTGACGCGCCCGCTCGATCGACAGGCGGCGCGTGCCCGAATCGATCAGCGGCATCGTCACCACCACCGACGAGCGCAGGTCGGTGGTGCGAAGCTGGTTCTGGTAGATCGAGTTCGGGCCGTAGGTGCCGCTGCTTTCCAGCGAGACATTGGGGTTCTGCTCGGCCTTGGCGGCGGCGACGGCGGCGCGCGACACCTTTTCGCGCGACTGGGCGCCGCGGATGATCGGGCTGGCATTTTCGGCGATGCCATAGGCCGCGTCGAGCGAACCGACACCCAGGGCCAGTTGCGGCGGCACCGCCAGATCGCCGGGCAGGCCGCCCGTGGCCTGGAGGAACAGCGACTGGCTCGAACCCAATTGCCCCTGCGCGTTCAGCAGCTGTGCGCGGCCGAATTCAACGCGCGTCTGTACCTGCTGCAAATCGCTGGAGGTGATGTCGCGCACCGCGAAGCGCGCGCGGCCGTCGCTATATTGGCGCTCGAGCAGCGCCAGGTTCTGCCGCGCCAGTTCCACGATATTGCGGTCGCGGATCACCCCGACATAGGCCGAGATGACGTTGTACATAGTCGATGCTTCGACCAGTCGAAGCTGCTCACGCTCCAGCGCGATCTGCGCGAGGGCATTCTGCTCGGCCGATGCGCGCCGCCCGAACGACAGGACCGGCTGCGAGAAGACCAGTTGCGCGGTGCTCGAGAAACCCTCGGGCCGGCTGAAGAGACCGGGGTAGATCTCACTGCGGGTACGGGTGAACTGGTGCGAACCCTGAAGCGTGATCTGAGGGCCATAGCTTGCCCGCGCCAGCGGATAGAGCGTGTCGACCGACTTCAGCGTCGAACGCTCTGCGACCAGTGTCGGATTGCTCCAATAGGCGCGCGCGATCGCGGCCTCCAGCGTGGTCAGCGTCGGCGTCGCATTCGCCGCCAGCGCGCCTTCGGGCGTCTCGCGCGGCAGTTGCGGCTCCAGCGGCTGCGGCATGCCGGCAGCGGTCGGCACCTGCGCCAACGCGACGCCCGATGCCGATCCCATCAGGGCCAGCATCGTCAAACCGGCGCGCAGCCCCAGCGCCTTCCCCCTGTTCACCATCATTGCCCCACTCCGTCGAATTAATTGTCTCGGAAAGCCCGCTCGAACTGATCGCGCAGGGGTTTCGTGATGTAAGAGATCATCGTCCGGTGGCCGGTTTCGATGAACACCTCGGCCGGAACGCCGGGGCGCAGCTGGATTTCGGGATAGCGGCGCAACTCGGCCTCCTCGATCGCGACGCGGACCGGGTAGAAGGCTTGCTTGCCCTCCTGATCCATCGACCGGTCGGCGGCCACCGTCACCACCCGACCATGGATTTCCGGCGTCGCGGTGGAGTTCAGTCCGCTGAAGCGGATACGCGCCTGTTGGCCCACCCGCACCTGATCGATGTCGAGCGGCGAGACACCCGCCTCCACCATCAGCTCGTCGCTATCGGGCACGATTTCCATGATGACCTCGGCCCCGCGAACGACGCCGCCGATGGTGTTGAAGGCCAGCTTGTCGACCACGCCGTCATAGGGCGCGCGCAGGACGCTGCGGTCTTGCGCATCGACCGCCGAGACGCTGCGCACCTGTTGCTGGTTCAGCGTATTGTTGATCTCGGCCAGGCGCGTGCCCGCTTCCGAACGGCGGGTCTCGCCCAGCTGGATGATCTGTTCGCGCGCCTCGGTGATACGCGCCTGGGTCGAGGCGATATTGGCCTGGAGCGCCCCGACATTGCCCTGAAGATCGGCGGCCGTGCGTTCGAGCTGGTTGCGGCGGCTGATCGTGACCAGCCCCTTTTCCCAAAGATCCTTAACGCCCTGACGTTCGGGATTGATGAGCGCGGTCTGCTGTTCCAGCGCGTTGATCTGCGCGCGATAGGCGCCGATCTGCTGTTCATATTGCCGGACGCGCGATTCGAGCTGGGCGATCAGGCCCGACTGTTCGGTCTTGCGGATGGTGAAAAGCTTGCGCTCGTCCGCCATGGCGCGCTGGGCGCCCTCGCCGCCATTGACCAGTTCGGCGGGGAAGCTAATGCTCGGCGCACCCAGCCGCTCCGCCTCAAGCCGCGCGCGCTGAGCGAGCAACTGGTCGACGCTGAGGCTAGAATAGCGGGCATCGGCGTCGGTGACGCGGTCGTCGAAGCGCATCAGCACCTGGCCCTTGCGCACCCGCTGGCCATTTTCGACCAGGATTTCGGAAATGACGCCGCCCGCGGGATGCGCGATCCGCTTGATCCGGCTCTTCACCCCGACCTGGCCGGGCGCGATGACTGCGCCACCGATCGGGATCAGCGCACCCGCCAGGCCGAAGCCCAGCACCAGCACGAGGATCGCGGTCAGCGCGATGCGGAACTGCCGCTTCGCACTCCGCAGCGGATCATAGAGGGGGGCCTCTTCGTCGATCGCGGTCAGGCGCGTGCCGGGGCCGCCGGTGGTGACGATGCCGTTCATGACTTGCTTTCCTCAAGGGTACGCTCGGGCGTGGGCGTGCCGTTGGGCAGCGCCGCGCGCGTCAGATGGTCCATGACCTGATCGCTGGGGCCGAATAGCTCGATACGGCCGTCGCGCAAATACATGATCTTGTTGACCTGTCCCAAAACGCTGGGACGATGGGCGATGACGACGACGATGCCGCCACGGTTGCGGACCGAGCCGATCGCGGCGGCCAGAGCGGCCTCGCCCTCGGCGTCGAGATTGGAATTGGGCTCGTCCAGAACGATCAGGAAGGGATCGCCATAAAGCGCCCGTGCCAGTCCGATACGCTGCCGCTGACCGGCGGAAAGCTCGCGGCCATCCTCGCCGATCTGGGTGTCATAGCCGGCGGGCAGGCTGGTGATCAGCGCATGGACTCCGGCGTCGCGCGCGGCGGCGATGATCGCTTCCGACGTGGCTTCGGGATCGAAGCGGGCGATATTCTGCGCGATGGTGCCGCCGACCAGTTCCACCGACTGGGGCAGATAGCCAAGAGACCGACCCAGATCGTCCGGCCACCATTGGTCGAGCGCCGCGCCGTCGAGCCGCACGGCGCCCGCCTGAGGCTGCCACAAGCCGATCAGCGCACGGCCGAGCGTGGTCTTGCCCGCGCCGCTGGGCCCGATCAGGCCGAGCGCATCACCGGGGTTCAACCGGAATTGGACGCCGTGCAGGGTGACCCGCTGCGTGCCCGGCGGGCCGACGACCAGATTTTCGACGAGCAGGCTTTGATGCGGTGCGGGCAGGCGAGTCATGCCGTGATCGGCGGCCGGGACGCGCGAGAAAAGCTGCTTCAGCCGTGCCCAACCCTGACGCGCGCCGACCAGATTGCGCCAGTTGGCGATCGCCTGGTCCACGGGCGCCAGTGCGCGGCCCGACAGGATGGACGAGGCGAAGATCACGCCGCCGCTGGCCTTGCCGTTGATGACGAGCAGTGCGCCGACGCTGAGGATGACCGATTGCAGCAGCAGGCGAAGGACCTTGCTGACCCCGCCCAGCTTGGCACTTTCGCGCGAGACGCGGTTGGACAGGGTGACATATTGGTTGTTCACCCGCTCCCACCGGTCGCGCATCCGCTCGCGCATGCCCAGCGCGGCGAAAAGTTCGACATGCCGCATGTTCGATTCGGCCATGGCGTTGCGGACCGAAGACATCTGGTGGAGGTCGGCCGACGGCTTCTTCATGACCCGGTTGGTCACCAGCGTCAGGGCCAGCAGGATCAGCGCTCCGATCAGGGTCGTGACGCCCAGCCAGACGTGCAGCATGAACAGCACGCCCAGGAAGAACAGGATCCAGGGCAGGTCGATCATCGTCGCCAGGCCGGTGCCGCTGATGAAGCTGCGCACCTGGTCCAGATCGCGCATCGGGCCCAGACCATCGCCCTCCGTCACCCGCCCGTCGAGCGACATCTGCCCCATCGCGCCCTGCACCCGGCGCGACAGCGCCCGGTCCAGCCCGTTGCCGACATCGGACAAAAGGCCGGCGCGCAAATTCTCGAACAACCCCTGAAAGGCATAGGCCAGCGTGACCATGATCAGCAGGCCCACCAGAGTCGGGATCGACCGGCCCGGCAGCACCGAGTCGTAGACCATCATCATGTAGATCGACCCGGCCAGCAACAGCACGTTCAATATGGCGCTGACCGCCACGATCATGCCGAAGACCGATCGAAACCGGCGCATGGCCATGCGCAGATCGTCTTGTCCCCCGTCGGCTGTACGCAAAACCCGGCCCTTCCTTACGCCACATGTCACGCCGCGCCAGATGTCCCCGGCGCCGTCATGTCCATGGGCTATAGGCCCTATTGGTTAACGGGCCCATGCGTGCACTACCCCAACTGGTCGCAATGCCACGATATTCGCAGGTCCAGGCGCGCTTCGCCACGCGGGGAATCGACTCCCGGGTCAATTCTGTCCCCAAATGACACGACCATGACGGGGCGGTCATGCCATGGTGGCCGCCGCCCGCTTGCGCCGTAGCTTGCCGAGCATCGCCAGCGCGTCCCGCTCCAGCCCTTCGGGACGACCCGTCACGAACCAGATGGCGAAGCGTGTCACCAGATAGACGAGGCCGCCGACCAGCACGCGCAAGACCAGCTCCTGCGCCAGATCGAAGCCCGCGATCACGCGAAGCCCCCGATCCGCCACCGCCCAGACGCCCAGCGCCATGGCAACGCATCCGATAAAGGTGGGAAGGTGGGTCGCAAACTGGCGCAGGATCGGCACCCCGGCCAGACGGCGCGCAAGCTGCATCGCGATGCCGACCTGATAGAGTCCGGTGACGACCCGCGCGGCGACAAGACCCGGCACCCCGAAGAATATGGCTCCCAGCGCCATCAGCGGCAGGCGGACGAGCAGGACCTGAACGTCGCGCAGGAAGAGCATCCGTACCTGTCCCATCGCCATGCCCAGCGGCGTCACCAGCCCGGCGACGCCTTGCAGGCCGAAGATCACGGCAAAGGCCTGGATGATGGGGACGGCAGGCAGCCATTTGGTGTTGAGGAACAGCGCCACCATCGGCTCCGCGACCAACGCAAAGCCGACGCCCACCGGCACGCCGAGCGCGACCAGCAGGCGGTCCGCCTTGATATAGGCGGTCTTCAGCCGCGGTTTGTCGTGCTTGATCGAGGCGAAGGCGGGGAACAGCGTCTGCGTCAGCGGCAGCGTCGTCTCACGCGTCGCCAGATTGGCGAGGTTGAAGCCGACATTATAATAGCCGAGCACCGTGGGCGTCGCGATCTTGCCCACCATCAACTGGTCGGCACGCCAGTTCAGCGCGTTCACGAGCTGCGATGCGCTGGTCCAGACCGAGAAGGACAACAGGGTCCGCCAGCTGGCCAGCGAAAAACGGGGCAGGCGGGGCAGGATGCAATAGGAAACGATGACGTTGGAGGCGTACATCGCCACGATCCCCGCCACGATCGCCCAATAGCTCTGAAAATACCAGGCGACCCCGACCGCGACGATGACGTTGCTCATCTTCGATGCAGTGGACAGGACGAACTCCTGCCAGAAGACCAGCCGCCGTTGGAATACCGCGAGCCAGGGATTGGCAAGACCGGACAGCAGCGCGCCGCCGCCCAGTACGATCAGGATCGGGATCAGCCGCTGATCGCCATAGAGATGCGCGACGAACGGCGACGAGGCGGACAACACCACCGCGATCGTCACGCCGCGCAGCATCGACAGCGTCCAGGCGGAATGGAAATCGGTATCGGTCGGCTCGTCCAGCCGGATCAGCGCCTGGGACAATGACATTTCGGTGATCGACGTGACGATCTGCATCAACGTCGCTGCGATCGCGACCAGGCCGAAATCCGCTGGGACCAGCAGTCGCGCGAGCAGCACCGTGCTGACCATGCCCGAAAGATTGACGACCACCCGAGCGGCCGACAGCCACATGCTCCCCTTGGCGATCCGCTTTCCGACACCCCCGGCTGTGTTGCTCATGCTATCCTATTCCCGCTGCGGCTGGAATGGCGCCGCTGGCTGACCCGAAGACCCTGATGTGACGCGCTGCCGATACCCGCTCTGTCGGGGCTTTCCTACAGCTATAAAAGGAACATAAGAGGAACATTGTCCCGGACCATCGTGTCCGGGCCTTTACAGGGGGAAGAACAGCCATGGCCGATCCGTTCAACATCGACAGCCTCAGCGCGCCGTCGCGCGCACCCTTCGCCATCACTCCCAGCGACAATTTGGCCCTGGCCATCGTGCCCAAGCGTCTCTTCGTCGGGACTGGAGGGCATGTCACGCTTCGCGGCGTCGATGGCGTGGCGGACGTCGTCTATCGCAATGTCGCCAGCGGCGTTTATCTGAACGTCCGCCCCGGCTTCGTCCGCGCGACCGGCACCACGGCGGCCGACCTGATCGGGGAGGCGTGAGCGATATGGCAGGGGCCTATGCGGGCAATCGCCCGGCCTTTGGCAATCCGCGCATGCCGGCCGACCAGGACCGCTATATGTTCTGGGCAACCGGCGCGCGGATGCCGTCCGGGGCGTTGCTGACCGCGCAGTCGGACACGCGCTTCGTCATGACGAAGCTGATCTTCGGTTCGCCGCAATATGCGATCGACCATCTGCGACTTCATTATTCGGGCTTCGCCTGCACCGAAGGGGGCAATAGTCCGCAGGAGACGGTCCTGCCGGGCAACGCCACCGTGATCCACGGCGTATGGATCGCGGTAAATGGCGGTCCGGCCCTGTCGTGCGGTTTCGGCGGGGCGGCGGGGACCAGCATCGCCAGCGGCGCGCTGGGGACCTGGACCGACGACCTCTCGCTCGCGGTTCCACCGCTCGCGCAGGTGACGGTCTACACGCTCTATATGACCGCCGCCGGGGAAAAGCAGATCCCGGTGCATCAGATCATGCGACAGCGGGGCGAGCGCGTCTGGGGTGCGGACAATGCGGCGGCGCTGACCGCACTGATCGGGACCGACACGGCCAGCACCGCCTTGCTGGATGGGCCATCCTTTCCGGCCTATTACGGCCCGGATTTCATGGTCGCCAAGGGATGGGACGGGCGGCCGGTGCCATTGGTCGTCTGCGATTCGATTGGCGAGCGGCAGTCCGACCACCCGCTGGCGGCCGATGCGCGGCGCAATATGGGCTGGCTGCGCCGTTGGCTCGATCGCGATGGGACCCATGGCCGTATTCCGCATATGGTGATCGGCATGCCCGGTGCGGCATCGAAGCGCGAGTTGATCTCGACCAATTCCGCCAAGCGCTGGGACATTGTCGATCAGGTGGTGACGATGAACGGTGGGCGGCGGCCCTTCACCTGTATCCTCAACCAAATGGGGCGTAACGACTATGACAGCAGCAGCTATGCGACGACCCGCAGCAACTGGAAGGCGTTGAACGACCGTGTGCTCGCGCGTCATCCGGGCATACCGATCGTCGCGGTGGGGCAGGTCATCCATCCCAATTCTACCGACGGGTTCCGCACGCTCGCCAATCAGGGTTACCAGGCCGGTGGCGAATGGCCGAGCGGCGTCCGCTATCAACTGGAGGCGGACAAGGAAGCTGGAATGGACGGCTCGCTGGCCGGCTATATAGAGGTCATGCGCGCCAGCGGCCTAGCCGATACGCAAGGGAAATGGCCCGAGCCCTTCTTCGTCACGACCCTGGCTCAGCAGGCGGGGACCGATGGCGCGGCCACCTATGACACGATCATATTGGCCGACGCGCCGGAATTGGGCGATACGCTTCAATGGGCGGCGGGCGGAACGTCGGACTTCGCGACGGTGATCGGGATCAGTGGCCAGCCGGGCAACTGGACCTGCAAGCTTCACTATAACGGATCGCGTACGGTCGTGGCGGCGGGAGGAGAGGTGTTCGCACCCAATGCCAATGACGGCGCGGGCTCGCCGCGTACCGGCACCCACCCCAGGCCCCGGATGATCAGAGCGATCGCCGAACGGGTGCCGCAATCCGGCAAGGCCCAGTTGCGATAAGGGAACGACGGCTTTTGACGGCCTGGCACCAAAAATCTCGATGCCGGGCCGATTTTTTTTCGAATCGGCCCGAATCAATGCGTTGCGGTAAAGCGAGGTTTTTGAGCGCCAAGGCGAGGAACAGCGTCCTAATATCTTTTTCGCGTTTGGAAATTGCGTCGTTCGTCCGGCTAGGCGGCAAAAAATGACGCTGTTTTCATCGTCCATGACTTTATTTTCATCGACGGGGGCAGGCGGTGTCATTTCAGGGATAAACGACCCCTTTGATGGCATAAATCGCCGCATCAGACAGCCGTTGTTCAGGATCATAGCGGCTATCCGTTACGGCATCGTTACGCATATCATGCGGTCAAAGTCCGCAGAAAACCGCCGTCCTTACGGTGTCGACACGAGTTCTGTCGCCGTTTGCGCCGAGGCGGGGTGTCGACGTTTCCCAAGCACCAGATGAGACAGGCAAAAAGGGCGGTTAAACCCAGCAATCGGCACCTTGTTCCGTCCGAATTAATTGTGCGCCGCGAAGCATTTGGGCTGCGATCGTCATCCGCCTCATCATGGGACACCCGCCAAAAAGTGGGAAACATTTTCGCTGTTTTTGGTTAACGGATCGCTTACCATCTGGTCATCAACACCGGCCTCGTGGCCAGCACTGCAATCCAAATGCTTTGATAAGCAGAACAAGGGGAGTCCCGAACAATGGCGAGCAAGCCCAACCTTCCTGACCAGACGATTTCGTTCAACGAAAACACCCGTACGATGTCGGGCAACATCCTCAGCAACGCGACCGATGCCGATGGTGACACGATCACTGTCGCACGCGTCAACGACGGCTATGTCGCCGGCCAGATCGGCGGCGGCAAGGGTGGCAACGTGTTCCAGGGCAAGTATGGCACGCTGACCATCGCCCAGGACGGCAGCTACACCTATGAGCTGAACGCTGGCCTGAACATCAAGAACGGCCAGACCATGGTCGAAGACTTCAAGATCAAGATCCGCGACGGCAGCGGCATGTACGATCAGGCCTTCCTGACCTTCGACATCGCCGGTGCCGCCAACCGCAAGCCGGTCGCGGTTGATGACTTCGTCTCGACCAACTCGGGCGTCGTCGGCGGCAACGTCCTTGCCAACGACAGCGATCCCGATGGTGATACGCTGCATGTCGGCGGCGTGATCGATCTCGCCACCAACACCAACTATCACATCACCGGCATGAGCGACGTGCAGATCAAGGGCGTGTACGGCACCCTGACGATCAGCAGCAATGGCGCCTTCAGCTATGCGGTTGACTATACCGACCCCGACACGGTCGCGCTGAACGGCGCGCAGGGCGTCGAGAAGTTCGCCTACAAGCCGCATGACGGCCAGAACGGTGAAGGCAACAACACCGACTATGCCCTGCTGAACATCGCGTTCAACTCGGCTGCTCCGGCCATCTAAGTCCCGATCGGCCGCCTCGTGGCGGCCGATATGGATATGCCGAACGCCGGTGACCGAAAGGTCGCCGGCGTTTGTGCGTTCGGCGCACGGCACGCGTCCGCCGCGTCACTGGCGATCCGCTCGCGCGCCGGTGACAGATCTTAATACGGATTGCCTTTCACGAAATTTACCGGGTTTCGGCAATGTTTTACCGTGTACGAAACGTTAACCCTAGGATGTAACCCGTCGTTTCCACCGTCGCTGGCACATGCTCCTCATCGGGAAGACCTCTGCTCTCTTCCCCGGAGAAGCCGGAAAATGACGACCTATTATGTCGATGCCGCCAACGGTTCGGACAAGAACAGCGGCACGAGTGCGGGCACGGCGTTTCAGTCCGTCGCCAAGATTTCCAGTATGAAGCTCAAGGCCGGCGACACCATATTGCTGGCGCGCGGCAGCAGCTTTGCCGACATGCTGACCATCAATGGCTCGGGCACGACCGACCAACCGATCACCATCGGCGCCTATGGCCAGGGGACGGACCCGACCTTCGTCGGCAAGCAGGGCATTTACGGGACCAAGGCGACGAACATCGTCATCAAGGACCTGACCTTCTCGACCAGCTCGAACGCCATCTATGCCGCGCAGGCGGAGAATTGGGTGATCGATCACGTCTCGCTGATCAACGCCGGCGCCGCGACGGGCACCGGCAGCATCTCGATGAAGACGAGCAAGAACGTCACGATCTCGAACAGCAAGTTCGATCATGTGTCGAATGACGGCATCTACGTCGTCGACATGACCGACGTGAAGATCGTCAACAATGTCATGACGAACCTGAAGGGCGGCACCGCCGACGGCATCCAGGTCACCGGGTCGTCGAACGTGCGCATGACCGGCAACGTCATCGACCAGAGCACGTCGCCCGATTCGACCAAGGGCGGGATCATCGTCAACTCCTCGTCCAACGTCGTCGCCTCGGGCAACGAGGTGAAGGGCGGCAGCTTCGGCATCGCGATCAACGGCTGGGACGTCGAGATCACGAACAACAAGCTGAGCGGCCAGAACAAATATGGCTGGTCGTCGGCGATCATGGCGAGCGCGGGTATCAACCTGGGCAATTACAAAATTTCGGGCAACGAGATTGTCGGATCGAACTTCGGCGTGGCGCTGACCGGTCTGTCGCGCGACGGCGACGTGACACGCCAGAATATCGACATCAGCAAGAACACCTTCGTCAGCGTCGCGACCGCCGCGCTGAAGATTGACAAGCAGGCGACCGGCGCCTTCCACGACAATGTGGTGATCGACAGCACCGTGTCGCAGATCAAGGGCAGCGGCCTGACCGGGGCGTTCAACGTGGCCAATAACGTCCTGACGACGGCAGCACAGGCCCCCGCCGGGTTGCAAGCCGAAGCCGCGGCCGCGGTCAAGGCGCAGGTCGATGCCGCCGCCAAGGCTCAGGCAGAGGCGGTTGCCAAGGCACAGGCCGATGCCGCGGCCGCCAAGCTGCTTCAGGAAAGCTATAGCGAGAATCTGAACAAGGCGCTGAAGGTCGGGATCAATGCCGACCGTTATGCCGTGGACGTGTCGGGCACCAAGGTTGCCGGCAACATCATGGACAATGACGTCAACGCGGCGGGTAGCAAGCTGTCGCTCAGCTCGTTCAACGGCACCCGCATCGGTACCAATGGCCTCGACCTGAAGGGCAGCTTCGGTACGCTGCACGTCGACCAGAATGGCCATTTCACCTATAGCCTGGACAGCAATGCGCTCGCCAAGCTGAAGAATGTCGGCGCACCGACCGAAAGCTTCCAGTATAAGGCCAATGACAATGGCAAGGTCGTCTCGTCGAACCTGACCATCGATCTGTCGGCCTATATCCGGACGCAGGACCCGACCAGCGCCGCCGCCAAGGCCGCGCTCAAAGCCGGGCAGCCGATCGAGAAGGCGAAGGCGGTGGACGATTTCTACAAGATCGCCGCCAACAGCCAGACGGTCGTCGGCAATGTCTCGACCAACGACCTGACTTCGGACGGCAGCACCCTGTCGCTGCGTACCGTGGGCGGACAACAGCTGAACAAGGGCGCGGTCGATCTGAAGGGCGCCTATGGCACGCTGCACATCGATGGCACCGGTGCCTTCACCTATACGCTGGATGCCGACGCCAATGCGCGGATGGTGGCCGACCACAAGACGAGCGACAGCTTCGTCTACAAGGCGGCGCTGGGGGGAAGCTATGATCAGGGCGCGTTGGTCATCGACCTGACCCCGCATCTGAGTACCGGGGACATGCTGGTCCTGTAACGCGCGTCTCGTCGGCGGGGGCAAGCCTCGCCGGTCATGAGCAATCGAAGGGGTGGGCGAGCCGGCAATGTCGGCTCGCCCATTGCCGTTTGGCGACGCCTTGCAGCCCCTGCCACGCTCCGTTGCGGCAAGTGGTGTATCGTTTCGGCCATAGCACAGGGCAGGATTGCTCCAGCACATGGACGAAAATCGCCGTCTCTGAGATGAACAAATCAGCAGGTCGGGTGCTTTGACGGGACGATAGGGAATGGAGGCCGTGGCGCCGAAAGCGATCGATACGGCCTATCGCCGCGACTTGGATGGTTTGCGTGCGATTGCCATTCTGTTGGTCGTTTTGTTTCACTATGAAGCGCCGTCATTCTCGGCGGGATATGTCGGTGTCGACATATTCTTCGTCATTAGCGGTTTTCTGATCACCGATATTCTTTTTCGATCGGCACAGGCCGGGCGGTTTCGCTACCGCGACTTCTACATTCGCCGCGCGTGCAGGCTCTTGCCTGCCCTATTTTGCGTCGTCATCTTCACGACACTTGTCGCATATGTGATTTCTACCCCATATGAACTGAAGATTTACGCAATCACGGCAATCGCGACGTTGACCGGTGTTTCCAACGTGGTTTTCGTGGTGTTCACCGATTATTTTTCGCCCAAGGCCGTTCGGCAGTTGCTGTTGATGGGCTGGTCACTCTCGGTCGAATTGCAATTCTATCTCGTCCTGCCGCCCCTCATTCTGATCGGTGTCCGAAGGGGTGGCCATTGGCTGCGCGCGGCTATGCTGGCTGCGGTCGTCCTGTCTTTCGGGCTGGCCGCGCTGATCCAGCTCTATCGGCCGGCAGCGGCCTATTACCTCATGCCGTTCCGCTTTTGGGAGATCGGGGTGGGTGGACTGATCGCGCTGCGATCGGCTCATCCGTCACCGAGCTTTGCGCACCAGCTGACGCGGCAACACAGGATGGTGGCGGCCACAGTGCTTCTGGCGCTTGCGCTGTTCCTGCCGGAGGGGCAGCCCGTGTTGCTGCGGCAGGTCATGGCCGTCGCGGCGGCGGCGATGATCGTCATGCCGGGCGTATCCGGCGCAGCCCCTGGGATATTGGGGGCGCCCCCCTTAGTCGGTTTGGGCCGTATCTCCTATTCCTGGTATCTATGGCATTGGCCGCCCGTCGCGGCGCTGCATATGCTGGGGATCGATGCCAGCCCGGTCGTTCGGGCCGCCCTGATGATCGGAACGCTGATCGTCGCCGTGGCGAGCTATTATGCGATCGAACTGCCGTTCCAGCACAGGCGAACCGGCGGCGGCATCAGCGTGCGGCGCTATGCTCCGCTTTGGGGCGGGGGCGTCGCCGCGCTTTTCCTGCTGGTCATCAGCGGCGGGGTGACGCGCTGGGCTTCGCTCCCGGTCCGACAATTGGACGCGGACGTTCGCGGTGCTTTGGATAACAACTGTCTCGTTGCCTATGGCGCATCGTCTCCGCGTTCGACCAAGGCATGCCTGCCGTCGGGCAGGGGGTCAGCCGTCGCCCTGGTCGGTGACAGTCATGCCAATGCCATGGCGGCGGGGATCGCCGGACTGGCCGCGGATCATTCATTGGCGCTGTATCAGATGACCAAATCGGCCTGTCAGCCGATCCTGGGTTACGATCATTTCCTGGTCAATCATCCGACCCATGCGGCGGAATGTGCCGCCTTCCTGACAAAGGCCTTGTTGATCATTCGGACGCAGCCCCGTATCCGGGTCGTCATTCTGGCCGGCTACTGGTCCTCGATGCTGGAAACCCCTCCCGTCGGCGCAATGGGGAGCGGGAGTTCGGACGGTGTCAGCGTGGCGGAGAGGCGAATGACGCTCGCGTCCGGGCTCGATCGGATGATCACCGCCCTCCGCCGGATGGGGCGGACGGTTATCGTCATGCAGGATGTCCCGCGTTTTTCGGTCAATCCCTATAGCGCGGCCTTGAACGATCTGATGCCGGTCCGGACGGCACTGGCCGACAGGTTCGCCACTTGGCCAAACAGGACCCGGCAGGACCGGCTTCCATGGAGCGCCGTAGTGTCTGATCCGGCGCGCCCGGCGGTTGCCGACGTGGCGGCGGGACGATCAGGCGTCTTGCTGTTCGATCCCGTGCCGTCCTTGTGCGACCGGCTCGGTTGTAAATTCCGCGCTGGTCAGCGTCATGTCTTCTACGCCGACACGCATCACCTCTCAAAGGCCGGGGCGATCTACACCGCTCGCCGGTTCGCGGAGGTCCAGGCGGCCTTCGATATTCCCTCGCCGCGGGGTGCGACGGAACTGGCCCTCCGCACGCGTCGGGTTCCGTCCGAAATCGCGATGCAATAAAGCGAAAGCACTAGGATGGGCCAGGTCGATAGAGGCGCCAGCATCTGCCCTGCTTCGCTGGTCGAAACCAGCAGCGCCATCACGATCGCCGCGATCCCTTTCTGGATGGGCCGATAATCCGGTGAGGACGGATCGATCAGCAGGATGCCGCGAAAGATCGCCGCCAGCATGATTGCTAGCCAGACGAACAATGCCGGAAAGCCCGAATTCAGCGCGATCTCCAGATAGGTATTATGCGTCGAGCGCGGGCCCCATGCGATGGTGCTGGTGAATTGCTGAAAATAGCTAGTCTGACGGAAGATGGCGAAGCCATGGCCCAGCCAGGGCTTGTCCAGCGCCACCGGCCAAAGCACCTCCCAGATCTCGGCGCGCCCTGACAGGGTAACGTCCTTGCCGAAACTGCCCGCCACCTCGCCCAGAAGCGCGACCCCGGCGCCGCTGGCGAGCAGGATGACGAAGGAGAGGGCGAAGGCGAAAGCGAGCGCGCGCAGCGTGCGCTGTTCAATGCGGCTCAGGAACCCCGTCACGACCACCATCCCGGTGCCGACGATCAGCAGAACGATCGCCGTCGAGGACAGCGAGAGCTTGGCCCCCACGGCCGCGACCGCACAAAGCACGAGACGAAGCAGTCGGTCCCAGCGCCGAATGTCAAAATCAGGCGGCAGCAGCATGACGAAGGTCAGCGCGCAATAGGCGCCGAAAGCGTTCTTGTGGCTGAACATGCCGCGCATCGCGCCGTTCAACGATCCGCTCATGAACGCGAAGTAGGGAAACAGGATCGAATAGGCGAAGTTCACGACCAGCAGCACGGCCATGACCCGCCATACGAGATCGAAGGATGCCTTCGCGCCGAAGCAGGATGCGAGATAGAGCATCGGGATGACGATGAGCATCATGGCGATGAAGCCGCGCAACGAACTCATCCGGTCATCGGAGGCCACGATCGACCCGACAAGGAATATGCCCAGCAAGGCCACGAGCGGCCCCATTCGTATCATGGCACGCCCCGCCATCCGCGGAAGCAAGACCGTCGCGAGGCCTGTCAGCGGCACCAGCGAATAGAGCACCAGCTGCATCAGAAACGGATCGTTGGATGCGTTTTCCGTCTGCGACGTGGGGTATCCATACCACATTTGCGTGCTGCGATAGATGGCGATGATCGCGGCGGGCAGCACCAGATAGAGGCGCACGAACTTCGCGATCTGCGCGGCACGCGCGGATTCGGCACGGCGCCAGGGCTCGGCCGTCGTCACCCCCGGAGCCGCCAGTGCTTGATCCGTCAATCCTACCTCCACAGGCTATCGCGACACCGCCGCACGGCAGATTTCATCCGACCACGAAGGGCCTCGTGCCGATCCCGGATCAGAACCGGTAGGAAGCGCTGACCGCGACCTGCGCATCCTCCGGCCCCAGATCGAGGTTGAAGCCCCGGTCGGTACGGCGAAGATAGCTTATCAAGGGCTTGATCGTCCAATGCCGGTCGAGCAACCAGTTCGCGCCCAACGTCACGCCCGTCGCAGAGGCGCGGCGGATGTCGTTGATATAGTCCGTCCATTGCTGACGAATGCCCAGCGACAGGATCAGATTGCGGCGAACCTCCTCATTGGCGCTGAGCGTCAGATTGGAAAAAAGCGCCGCCCGCACGCCACGCTGCGCCGCGGTGCGCAACTCGCGCGCGCCCGACAGCGAGATGGTCGTGCGGTCCCGGACCAGCCAGTCGACTTGGGTGTCGAAGGTCAGGCTGGAGATCGAATTGGCGCTGGGGTCCTGAAAGTCGACGCGGATGATGCCCACACCGACATGGCCACGGATCAACTGGGTCAGCGCCCCGCGCAGACCGGCGGTCAGCGCATAGACATCGGCATTGCTCAGCCGCTTGGCCTCCGCCGTCTCGAAACGGCGTCGTTCGAAGTTGAACTGGCCGTACAGGGCGCGGGTGCCCCATACGTCATGCTCGATCCGCGCCTCGCCGGTATAGCCGGTGAAGGTACGGAAACGCTGATCGGTGAGCTGTCCCGTCAGCGAGCGGTTGTCGGTGAAATCGGTGCGCGACACGCCGCCGCTGGCGGTGAGCCGCGTCGGGCCATATTCGATCCTAGTCCCCAACTGGCCTACAGTCAGATCATACAGGCTGGGCAGCGCCAGGCTCGATACTTCCTCGACCGCGCCTCGCTCCAACTGGATCCGCTGGTGCGAAGCCTCGGTGGTGAAGGACACGTGCGAGGTCGCGTCATAGCGTCCGGCCGTGACCAGCCGATAGGTGGTCGTGTTTTCCGAGGTGTAGCGGGCATATTCGCGGCGGCGGATATAGCCGCTGATCACCGCGCGGTGCCGCCCCCAATCGGATGCGGCGTCGAAGCCGGTCAGGAGATGCGCGAAAATGTCGGTCCGCGGATTCTCTTCGGCATAGACGTTCGCGTCATAGGCCAGACCCGCATCGATATAGGGGTGCACGACCAGCCCACCGACGCGAAGGCCGGGTGCGTCATAGCCGGGCCGCCGTCGCAGCAATACCGTGTCACCAGGCAGCCGCGTGGCGCTCAGCGCGCGATCGGCCACGCGGGCGGTCGGCAATTCGGTCTGCTGCGTCGACCCAGAGGGCAGGGGGATATAAGCAGGGACGGGAGGTACGTCGCTCGCCGGGGTCGCATCCGCCGCCGTCTCGTTCGCGACACCACTGGCGCGCGGCGTCGTGTCGACCGGCCGCCCGGTCTGGGGATCGACCAGCGGCGGCGGGACCGGCGTGGCGGGCTGTTGCGTCGCCATCGGGTCGCTCTGCGCCGGCAATGTCAGCCGCCCCGGCACCGTCGAGCGCGGGCGGGGCGTCGGCGTCGTCTGCGCCATGACGGGCATGGCGAGCGACGACATCAGCATCAGCGTGGCGGAGCCCGCCAGGGGAGAACGGATCACCCGATAACCCCTTGTCAGAAATGAACCTCGGGCACGCGGATCGTATCGCCCGGCTGCACCTCGACATCGGCGTCGGCATCGACACTGTAGAAAGTCGGTCCATTGGCCCGGCGCAGCAACAGGCGGTGCTCGTTGGCGCGATAGGTATAGCCCCCCGCCAGCGCGATCGCCGACGTCAGGGTCGTGCCTTCGCGCGCAGGATAGGCGCCGGGACGCTGAACCTCGCCCAGGATCGCGAAGGTGCGGAAGTCGTAGACCTCGACCGAGACGCTGGGATTGCGGACGAACCCGTTGCCCAGCCGCCGGGCCAGTTCCGCCTCGACCTGTGCGCGGGTCATGCCCTTGACGGGGACTTCGCCGATCAGCGGCATGGCGATCGATCCGGCTCCGCCCACGGCGAACTCACCGCTCAATTCGGGCTCGCGATAAACGTTCACGCGCAGTTTGTCGCCGACCCCCAATGTATAGGGCTGGCGGGCCTTGCCGATCTCGGACGCGGGCAGGGGCGGGGCGCTGGTCGAGGCACAGCCGGCCAGGGCGACGCTGGCGGTCATCAGTGCGATCATCGCCGGGCGCAGTCGGGTAAGCCGCTGAAAGGTCGACATGGAATCCCCTTGATCCGTTTCTGATCCGCAAATGGCATAGATGACCATCGCTCGACAAGGCGATCCAGGATAAGCCAATTCGTAGCTAATTTTGCGTTAACCAGCCGGATTAAGCCTCGTCTAAGCGCAAACGGCTAAATCGGTTTCAGTGCACTAGACCGTCTGGAAATCGTCATGCGAAACAACCTGGCCCAAACGAAAAAGCTGGACGCTGCGACCGCAACCAAGGCGGGCGAGCGCACCGATGCCTGGCAGGGCCCCAATTCGGGCTCGCCGGTCCACAGCCTCCAGGAAAGGCTTTGGAACGAGTTCGATAGTGAGCGTGAGCAGGCGGTCTTCGACAGCTTCAGCGCGAAGCAGGCGGTGACGCCATCGCGTACGAACTGGCTGAAGACCCCGGTGCTGGTCCTGTCCGGCGCGGTCGGCGGCTGGGCCTTGTTCTATGCCGGGTCGATTGCCGGACTTTACTGAATTTTTCCGCCGGGCGTGGGGGCGCGCCCAAATTTCTGCTATGTCCCGGATCGAGACAAGAGGCTGGAATCGCTTCCGCCTTGCGTCGCGATCCGGCTTCGTCACCTTCGGCTCCTCTCCCGAGCCTCACGCAGCATCCTTCAAAGGTTAACGGGCATGAAACTCGCTCAAGTCGTCGACACTTTCGGCCAGGACGATCGCTCCGAGGAGCGGACGTTGCTGGAGCGTCGCGGCGTGCTTCGGATCGACGGCGATGTCCGCCCCTATGACGTGGTTGTGCTCGACCTGACGCGTGAGGGATGCCGGATCGACACCAAGCTGCCCATCGCCGAAGGATCCCGGATCGAAATCGGGCTGGCGAATATCGGTCGCGTTCGGGCGACCGCGGTGTGGCAGGGCGTCGAGGGGCTGGGGTGTGTCTTCGATCGGGCGCTGCCCTCGGGCGCGATCACGGCGGCGCAGGGACCGACCAACATCCTGTCCCTTTCGGGCGAGGATATGGCGAGCGAGCGGGCCATGGGGCCCTATAAGCTGCGGGTGCGGACCCGGCTGATGGTTCTTGGGGGGGCGTGCGTGCTGTCCTGGGGCGTGATCGCCGCCGCGGTGCTGGTCACCGTCTGAGCGTTTGACGAATTCGCCGCTGCCCATATCAGGCGGCGGTGCGTTCCTCGTCGATGATCGCGCGGGCGATGACGGCGCATTGGCCACATTTGGGCTGCCGCCCCAGCGCCTGATACATCTGACAGGGAGTTATCGAACCTGCCCGTGCGGCATCGCGAACCTGCGATTCCCGGATGGCATTGCAAACGCAAACGACCAAGGTGCTCTCCATCAACAGCACCCTTTTTCTAGCGCTAATGAGAGTGGATCGCAAGGCTGTTGCGATGCGTTTGCAAATATTAGGTCGCAGGTTAGAGACGCGCTCGGACCGCCAGACGCCATAACCGCTCCAGCGGCCCCTGTCCGAAACGGTCGAGCCAGGGTTTGGACCAGAGCAGCATCGCACCCCACATCGGAGGGATCAGCAGATACAGGCTGGCCCGTGTCCAGTGCGCGAACTGCCCCAATCCATGGCCGTAGAAGACCAGGGTCATCACGACACTGGTCGCGAGATAATTGGTGAAGGCCATCCGTCCGGCAGCGGCGATTCGCCCCGTCCACCAGCCCCCCGGCCTCAACAGCAGCAGGATGAGGGCGGCATAGCCGATCGTTCCGATCAGCCGGAACGGCACATTGAGGAACAATTCGACCAGCGTTACGGCGCGCACGTCATAGTCGCTCGCCATGACTGCCACCGCCATCCCGGCATAGGCCGCGCAGGACAGGGGCAGGGCGATGATCGCCCAGCGCTTGTAGCTTCGTCGCGGCCATTGCCCGGTCAGGAAACCCGATTTAAGTGCCGCCATGCCCAACAGCATCGCGCTGAGCGTGTCCGGCCCGATCTGAATAAGGTCGAACAGGGGGTTGCCGTTGTGCGCCAGCCGATAGGCGGTGGAGACCGCCCAGGGGCCGCGCATCGCCGCGATTTCAGGGGCAAGCTGTGTAGGGTCAGGCGTGCCGAATGCGAGTTGATAAAGCTCCCACAGCGCCACCGAGCGCGGCGTGTCCCGCGCGGCGGCGGCGAAAAGGCCGAAACATTCCAGCCATCCCATCGCCATAGACAAGCCGGCCATGGCGATCGCGGTCCAGCACAATGTCCGTGCGCTCAACCCGACAAAGCCCAGAGCGAAAACCCCGACCAGCGCATAATGCGCCAGAATATCGCCGGACCAGATGAAGGTCAGATGGGCCAGCCCGAACAGGAACAGCACGGCCATGCGGCGCAGATGGACCGAAGCGCCGTTCAGCCCGGCGGCGTCGGCGCGCTGAAGGATCAACAGGGTCGAGGCCCCGAACAAAAGCGAGAAGAGGCCGCGCATCCGCCCGTTGACGAAGACCTCGGTAAGGAACCATACGGCCAGATCGATCGATCTTCTCCCACCCCAGGCCATGGGATTGGAATAGGCCGGATCGGGCAGGGCGAATCCAGGCAGGTTCGCCAGCAGGATCGCCATCACCGCCACGCCCCTCAGCACGTCGAGCGTTACCCATCGCCCGCCCACCATCTGGGCGGCAGGCAAAGGGGCGGGGGCGGGATCGTCGGCCAATGACATGCTCCATACAGGTCGGGCGGGCTTACCCGCCAAGGCGCAGGATGCAACCGCCTGACCGGCGAAGCATTGGTTTGGCATGGGATCGTCACCTCGCCTGACCGGCCGCGCCAGCGCGCGCGCGCATTCCTCGCCGGCTGCCATGGCATTCCTGCGCAAGATCGAGCCGTTTTTCGCCGGGTCCGACGTGACCGGCGGTCCGCTGCTGCTGGCGACGATCCTGGCGTTGGTCCTGACCAACAGCCCCTGGGCTCGCGCGGTGGAGGGGTTTTGGGATACGTCCGTCGCGATCCGCTTCGGTGCGGCGGGGGTGTCGCACACGCTGGCCGAGTGGATCGACCATGCCCTTTTGCCCTTGTTCTTCGTCATCGTCGGCGCGGACGTGAAGCGGGAGATGGTTGCCGGGCCGCTGGCGCATTGGCGTAGCGCGGCCTTTCCGCTGGCCGGCGCGGTTGGCGGGATGCTGGTTCCGGTCGGGTTATATCTGCTGGTCGCCGGTGGGACGCCCGCCGCGCCGGGATGGGGCAGCGTCATCACCACGGACACGGCCTTCGGCCTGGCGCTGATCGCCCTGTTCGCGACCAGCCTGCCGGTGGGTCTGCGGGCGTTGATGCTGGCCTTTGCCGCGGTCGACGATGTCGGCGGACTGCTCGTGATCGCCTTTGCCTATAGCGATGCGATCGACCCGCGTGGTTTGATCACGGCGGGGGTTGCGCTGGCGGGGATCGTCGGGCTCCGCCGGATCGGCTGGGTATCGTCGGTTCCCTATGTGCTGCTGGCGCTGATCGTCTGGGGCGGGGTGCTGGAATCGGGCATCCATGCGACGATCGCCGGGGTCATGATCGGACTGACCGTGCCCGTCGCGCCGCGGCTCCACCAGCGCGATTTCGCCCAGCGGGTCCAGCGCCGGGTCGACGAGTTCCAAAGCGCGCACGGCGCGGCGGAGAGCGCGGACGATGGCGAGGAGGAACGGCAACTGCGCGAGCAGGCGGAGGAGCGTCTGGGCTATCTCCAGGAAATGGCATCGGCGACCCGCGTGGCGAGCAGCCGGTTGATCGAGATACTGACGCCTTGGGTGAATTATGTCGTGCTGCCGCTCTTCGCACTATCCAATGTCCGCATCCATTTCTCCGCCGATCTGCTGTCGATGATCGGCAGCCCGCTCGTCCTCGGCGTGGTGCTGGGGCTGGTGGTGGGCAAGCCGCTGGGCTTTCTAGGCTTCACCTGGGCGGCAAGCGCGCTGGGTCTGGCCGAGCCTCCCGATCGGGTCAGTTGGCCGATGGTGGTGGGCGTGGGGGCGCTGGCGGGGATCGGTTTCACAATCTCGCTCTTCATCGCCGGGCTCGCCTTTGGTCCTGGCGAGATGCGGGAGGCGGCGTCGCTGGGCATATTGATCGCGTCGCTGCTGGCGGCGGCGATCGGCTATGGGATATTGCGGCGTTGCGCGGAGCCCCGGCACGCGGCCGAGGCTCCGGCATCGTCTTAGGCCAGGGCGGCGTCGGCGCCCATCAGCGCAGGGAAGAAGCCCTCATGCGCGCGGCGCAATTCGTCGAGCGACACGACGAAGTCGCCATCCTCGCGCTCGAAGATCAGGCGGCTGCCCGCCGTGCGACCGATCCGTTCCACCTCGACGCCTGCCTGATGCGCGTTGGCGAGGAAGTCGATCAGTGCGGTATCCTCGACGGTGGCGATGTAGAGGCCCTGATCCTCGGCGAAGAGCTGGCGGCAGGCCTCGCCCTGGGTCGGGAACTGGATCAATGCGCCGATCTTACCCGCCAGTGCCATCTCGGCCACGGCGACCGCGACGCCACCATCCGACACGTCGTGCACGGCGGTCAGATGTCCGGCCGTGATCGATTCGCGGATCAGATCGCCAGTGCGGCGCTCGGCATCCAAATCAATCGACGGAGGCGGACCGGCTTCGCGACCCTCGATGCCATGGACTTCGCGCAGCCAGAGCGACTGGCCGATCTCACCCTTGGGGGCACCGATCAGGACGATGACGTCGCCAGTGCCCTTGAAGGCCACGGTCGCCGACTTCGACCAGTCGGCCAGCAGGCCGACGCCGCCGATCGCCGGGGTCGGCAGGATCGCCGAGCCGCCGCCGGTCGCCTTCGATTCGTTGTAGAGCGAGACGTTGCCCGACACGATCGGATAGTCGAGCGCGCGGCAGGCCTGGCTCATGCCCTCGAGGCAGCCGACGATCTGGCCCATGATCTCGGGGCGCTGCGGATTGGCGAAGTTGAGGCAGTTGGTGATGGCGAGCGGCTTGGCGCCGACCGCGGTGATGTTGCGCCACGTCTCGACCACCGCCTGCATGCCGCCGGTGACGGGATCGGCATAGCAATAGCGCGGGGTGCAATCGGTGCTCATCGCGAGCCCCTTCTGCGTGCCATGGACGCGGACCACGGCGGCGTCGCCGCCGGGGCGCTGCACCGTGTCGCCGCCGACCATATGGTCATACTGCTCCCAGATCCACCGGCGCGAGGCAATGTCGGGCGAGCCCATCAGCTTGAGCAGGTCCGCCGCCGGGTCCTTACAGCCCGGCGAGGTGATCGCGGCAGGCACTTCGGTCGGGACATGCGGACGGTCGTAGAGCGGCGCGTCATCGGCCAGCGGCGCGAGTGGGATGTCGCAGACGATCTCGCCCTTGTGGCGCAAGACCATGCGGCCGGTCTCGGTCACATGACCGATGACCGCGAAGTCCAGTTCCCACTTGCGGAAGATGCTTTCGGCGAATGCCTCGCGGCCGGGCTTCAGAACCATGAGCATCCGCTCCTGGCTCTCCGACAGCATCATTTCGTACGCCGTCATGCCCTCTTCGCGCTGGGGCACATCGTCCATGATCAGCTCGATGCCGACGCCGCCCTTGGACGCCATCTCGACCGACGACGAGGTCAGGCCCGCCGCGCCCATATCCTGGATCGCGACGATCGCGTCCGAGGCCATGAGTTCGAGGCACGCCTCGATCAGCAGCTTTTCGGTGAAGGGGTCGCCGACCTGAACGGTCGGGCGCTTGGCCTCCGCATCCTCGCCGAAATCGGCCGAGGCCATGGTCGCGCCGTGGATGCCGTCGCGGCCGGTCTTCGACCCGACATAGACGATCGGATTGCCGACGCCGCTGGCGGCCGAATAGAAGATCTTGTCCTGATCGGCGACGCCGACGGTCATCGCATTGACCAGGATGTTGCCGTCATAGGCCGGATGGAAGTTCACCTCGCCACCGACGGTCGGCACGCCGACGCAATTGCCATAGCCGCCGATGCCGTGCACCACGCCCGAGATCAGGTGGCGCATCTTGGGGTGATCGGGCCGCCCGAAGCGCAGCGCGTTCAGGTTCGCGACCGGCCGCGCGCCCATGGTGAACACGTCGCGCAGGATGCCGCCCACGCCCGTCGCCGCACCCTGATAGGGTTCGATGTACGAGGGGTGGTTGTGGCTCTCCATCTTGAAGATGGCGGCCTGGCCGTCGCCAATGTCGATGACGCCCGCATTCTCGCCGGGACCGCAGATCACCTGAGGCCCCTCGGTGGGCAGCTTCTTCAGGTGGATGCGGCTCGACTTGTAGCTGCAATGCTCGGACCACATCACCGAGAAGATGCCAAGCTCGACGAGGTTGGGCTCGCGGCCGAGCGCGCTCAGGACGCGCTGATATTCTTCTTCGGACAGGCCGTGGTCGGCGACGATCTGGGGCGTGATCTCGGTCATGGCCCGCGCCTTTAACGCGGTGTCGCGGGTTCGTCACTATCGCTCTCGCGCGAAGTTGCTACCCCAGATGGATCGCGATGGCGATCGCCACACCCGATAGCGCCAGGGCGGCGGCGATCCAGCCCGTGCCGGTACGGATCGCTGCCTCGATTCCGCCGGTCGAGACCACGGCATTCTCGCTTTCCAGCTTGCGCGTCGTGGCGCGGATCAGGCGGGGCAGGTCGTCGCCTAGTCGATCCAGCTCCAGCGCCAGCGCGGCGGCGCGCCGGGTCCATCGTTCGGGGGACAGCCGCGCCTCGACGATCTTGGCGCTCGCGCGGCGCAGCGCGGCAGACAGATCGAAATCGGGTTGGATGCCGCTCAGCACGCCGTCGATGGTGATCAGCGCCTTGAACAGCAGCAGCATGTCGGGTTGCAGGACGATCCGCTCTTCGCGCAGCACGGGGAAGATGTCGGCGAGGATCGCGGTCAGCCGAAGCGCGCCGCCGCCATGGCGGACCACCAGCCGGTCGGCCACGGCCTGGAAGCGTTCAGGCGCGATATCATCGGTTTGCGACCATTGCTTGAGCGTCTCTGCGAGCAGCGCGGGGTCGCTATTGGCGATGGATTGGGTGAAGGCGATCACCTCCTCCCGGCGGCGTGGGCTGACATGGCCGATCAGGCCCAGGTCCAGCATCGCGATGCGGTTGCCGGGCAGGCAGAGCAGATTGCCCGGATGCGGATCGCCGTGGAACCGGCCGTTGATCAGCGTCATGTCGAGCACGATGTCCGCCCCGGCCGACGCGATGGCGGCCGGGTCGATCCCGGCCGCCTCCAGCGCCGCAGCGTTGCGAGGTGGCACGCCCTCGACATAATCCATCACCAACAGGGTTTCGGATGACAGGCTCCAGTGAATGGCGGGGACGAGGACCCGGCGGTCGCCCGCGAAATCCTGTCGCAGCCGGTCGGCGTTGCGCCCTTCATTGGTGAAGTCGAGTTCTTCCAGAATGTCGCGCCCCAACTCGCGAATCATCCGGGTCGCGCCATAGCGCCGGGCTTCGGCATTGGCGGCCTCCGCCATCGATGCCAATTGGGTCAGCAGGCGGAGGTCGGCTTCCATGACGGGGCGGATGCCGGGCCGCCTTATCTTCAGGACGACCTCGGTACCGTCGGGAAGCGCGGCACGATGCACCTGTGCGATCGACGCGGCGGCCAGCGGCTCTGGGTCGAAGCGGGAAAAGGCCGTCTCCGGTGCCTCGCCCAATGCCGCCTCCACCTGTCCGCGAAGGGCGTCGAAGGGCAGGCGGGGCGCGGCGCTATGCAGCTTTTCGAGTTCGGCGATCCATTCTGGCGACAGCAGGTCGGCTCGCGTGGCCAGGATCTGACCCAGCTTGACCCAGACGGGGCCCAATGCCTCCATGGCCTGTCGCGTGCGCGCTGGCAGGTCGAAGGGGAGGGCGTCGGGATCGCGACGGGACGGATCGAGACCCAACCGCGCGAATAGAACGTCCAGGCCGTAGCGCGACGCGGTTGCGATCACCTCGGCCAGCCGGGCGCGGTCGCGCGCCGCAACCCGGATCGCGCCCAGCATCACGGCCTCAGATATAGGGCGGCTGGGTGTAGCCCGCCGGGCTGAGCGTAAAAATCTCGCAGCCCTCTTCGGTAATGCCGATCGAATGCTCGAACTGCGCCGACAGCGACCGGTCGCGCGTCACCGCCGTCCAGCCGTCATCCAGCAGCTTCACGTCGGGGCGACCGATATTGATCATCGGCTCGATGGTGAAGATCATGCCGGGTTTCAGCTCCGGGCCGGTGCCGGGGCGACCGACATGGACGACTTCCGGCGCGTCGTGGAACAACAGGCCCAGGCCATGGCCGCAAAAATCGCGGACGACCCCGTAACGATGCTTCTCGGCATGCTGCTGGATGGCATGGGCGACGTCGCCCATATGCTTGCCGGGCTTGGCCTGCTCGATGCCCAGCATCAGGCATTCATAGGTCACCTCGACCAGCTTGCGCGCCTTCAGCGGCACATCGCCGATCAGGTACATACGGCTGGTGTCGCCATGCCAGCCATCGACGATCGGGGTCACGTCGACATTGACGATATCGCCCGACTTCAACGTCTTTTCGGACGGGATGCCGTGGCAGACGGCATGGTTGATCGAAATGCAGGTCGAATGGGCATAGCCGCGATAGCCCAGCGTGGCCGGAACCCCGCCGCGCTCGACGATGAACTCATGGACCAGGCGGTTGATCTCGGCGGTGGAGACGCCCGGCACCATATGCGGCACCAGCATATCCAGCGTCTCGGCAGCCAGACGGCCTGCCTTGTGCATCCCGTCGAACGCCTCGCGGCCCCACAGCTTGATCGCGCCGGTCCGCCCCTGGGGCGCGTCGGCGGAAACGGTCACATAATCGGTCATGCGCGCGATATAGCGTGGCGCGGGCGATTTTGCGAGGCTATGTCCTGCCCATGGAATTCCTGCCCCATCAAGAGCGTATCTGGACCGCCGCGCTGGTCGTGATCGGTGACGAAATCCTGTCGGGTCGCACCCAGGACCGGAACGTGGCGCAGCTGGCGAGCTGGTTGAACGTTCAGGGTATTCGCCTGGCCGAAGTGCGTGTCGTCGCCGACCAGACCGAAGCAATCGTCGAGGCGGTCAATATCCTGCGCGTGCGCAACGACTATCTGTTCACCACCGGGGGAATCGGTCCCACGCATGACGACATCACCGTCGATGCGATCGCCGAGGCGCTGGGCGTCCCTGTGATCGAACATGCGGAGGCCCGCGCGATCCTGGACCATTATTATCAGGATCGGGGCGGCGTGACCGCGGCCCGGGCCCGCATGGCGCGGACGCCAGAAGGGGCCTCGCTGATTCCGAACCGCGTCTCGGGCGCGCCTGGTATCCGGATCGGCAATATCTTCGTCATGGCGGGGGTTCCGCATATCACCGCCGGAATGCTCGATGCGCTGACCGGCACGCTGGAGGGGGGCCGACCGGTCATATCCCGAACGATCGGCTGCTGGGTGGGCGAAAGCGAAGTCGCCGACCTGCTGGGCGCGACTGAAAAGGCGCATGAGGGCGTCGCCATCGGGAGCTACCCCTTCTTCCGCGAAGGCCGTACCGGGGCGAACTTCGTCGTGCGGAGCGCCGACCCGGCGGTGGCGGAGGCCTGTATCCACGCGCTGACCCAGGCGCTGGAGAGGGCCGGGCATGGTGTCGTCCCGGACGGCATCTGAGCGCCGGTATCTTTTCATTAGTCTTGATACGGCAGGGTTAAGGAAGCGTCGCTTGCCCGTCCGACGGGCGGTGCGGCGGTTCCGCCAGATGATATGGAGTGGTCGTTAATGCGCGTTGCTGGCCGAATGATGAAACGGTCTTCCTGTCGTGACAGGGGCGTCGGACGCTGATCGGCATGACGTCTCCCATCCTCGTTACCGGCGCCGCCGGCTTTATCGGTCATGCCACCGCCCAGCGTTTGCTGGCGCGCGGGGAGACGGTGATCGGCGTCGATATTCTCAACGATTATTATGACCCGGCCTTGAAACAGGCGCGGCTGGCCAACTTCGCGCAGGCCAGCGGTTTCACCTTCCACCAATTGGACATAGCCGAGCCGGATGCTGTCGCCGCCCTGATGCGTCGGCACGGCATCACCCGCGTCGTCCACCTGGCGGCGCAAGCGGGCGTCCGCCACAGCATCGATCAGCCCTTCGCCTATGAGCGGTCGAACCTTGCCGGGCATCTGGCCATATTGGAGGCGTGCCGCCACCAGCCGGGCTTCGCGCATCTCGTCTATGCCTCGTCGAGCTCGATCTATGGCGACAAGCCGATGGGTGGGCAGGGCTTTCGGGAGGACGAACCCGCCGTCTCGCCGGTCTCGCTCTATGCCGCCACCAAGCGCGCGGGCGAGTTGATGAGCCAGTCCTATGCCACGCTTTACGGCTTTGCGCAGACGGGGCTTCGCTTCTTTACGGCGTATGGCCCATGGGGGCGGCCCGACATGGCCTATTTCTCCTTCACCCGGCGCATCCTGGCGGGCCAGCCGATCGAGATTTTCGGCGAGGGGCGAATGGCGCGCGATTTCACCTATATCGACGATATCGTCGACGGCATCCTGGGCGTGCTGGACCGCCCTCATGCGAATGGCGAACACCGCATCCTCAATATCGGCGGCAGCCATCCGGTCGGCCTGATGAGCATGATCGCTACGCTTGAGACCGCCATCGGACGCGAGGCGATCAAGATCATGAAGCCGATGCAGCCTGGCGACGTCACCTCGACCTATGCCGACACGTCTCGGCTCCACGCGATCACCGGCTATCGACCCCAGGTCGCCCTGGAAGAGGGGCTGGGGCGGTTCGTTGCGTGGTTCCGGGACTATCACCGGCTTTGAGGGAAGCGGGATGGCAAGGATCGGCCCTTGCCTTCCCGCGAAACGGGGACCAGCTATCCGGGCTCGGGCCAGATGCGGAGAATAGCTTGGCCGACCGCTTCGGCCTCGTTCCGGCCTGCTTCTACCCGGCCTGTACTACATACCGATATCGGCATCCGCGCTGCCCAATCACGGGCTACAGGAACTCGCTCTGACCATCAGCTCATAGGGGAGTTCGATCGAGGATTTTGCGCCATCGGGACCATCGCTCCGTTCCGCCAGCAGGCTGACGGCGGCAGCCGCCATCTCACTATTGGGTTGCCGGATCGTCGTCAGCTGTGGCCAGGCCATGCGTGCCAGCTGGGCATCATCGAACCCGACAATGGCCAATTTCTGGGGTACCGCGATTTGCGCCCGCATCGCAGCCACCAGCACGCCCAGCGCCATTTCATCGTTGCTCGCGAAAATGGCGCTCGGTGGGCGTGCACCATGTAACAGAGCCTCGGCGGCGACGATGCCGGATCGGAAGGTGAAGTCCCCCTGCAACACCGCCTGTTCGTCGAGCGTCATACCGGCAGCATCCAAGGCATCCTGAAACCCGAGCCAACGGCGATGGGCGGAATGATGGGTCGGGTTGCCCTTGATGAAAGCGATGTCGCGGTGGCCGAGATGGATCAGATGCTCCGCCATGGTGCGCGCCGCCGCGCGGTCGTCAATCCTGACATGGGGCGTGCGATCGACGTCGGTACCCGGCGCAATCCGAACCAACGGCACACCGTGCCGCTCGAAAATTGCGATCAGTCCCTCGCAGTCGCAGATCGGCGGCGTCAGGATCGCGCCGCCCAGTTTCAACCCGACCAGGCTTTCCTCCAGCCGGGCCTGCCAATCCGGACGGTCGAGCGCCACGGTCTCGATGACGACGTGGCGGCCCAGCGACCGCGCGCGGTCGAGCGCGCCAAGCAGTACGTCATTGGCATAGCTGCATGCCGGATCGTCGAAGAACAGGCCGATCAGAAAGGAGCGCGCGCTTGACAGGCTACGGGCAAAGGCGTTCGGCTGGTAATTCATCTCCGCCACCACGCGCGAGACAGCCTCTCGTACCGCCGGTCGGACATGCGCTTCGCCGTTGATGACGCGGGAAACGGTCTTGGGGGAAACGCCGGCCTGTCGGGCCACGTCCTTGATGGTAAGCGCCTTCATGGAAACATCCGGTCGAAAGACAAAAAAGCGGCATGCTGGATCGGCCTAGCCGATGAGAGTTGCGGAACGACGGCAAAGCGTCCCACATGCCGCGATCTTATGCAATCGGGTGCAGGGTGCCATTACGGGTCGCTACGAGCAGTCGAAGGCGACGGCGGAGGATTGACCGTTGACATCGTTGTCAGTCTTGCGGACAACAGGCGCTGAAAACGGGAAGACCGGGAGAGGATCGTCACGCCGACGATGCGCGCCGCGCATCGGGCCGTGCTCCATATGCCTCGGCCGGGTTTCCCGAACCCCTGTTCGGAGCGCCACCATGTCCTATCGTCACGCCCTTGTCGTCGCGCTCCTTGCGGGGGCCGCGCCGGTCGTCGCATCGGCGCAGCAAACCTCGTCGCAGGCTCAGGCGACTGAGGGCGCATGGCGTGACAAGGCGGCTCCGGCGGTCGAACGCGCCCGCGCGCTGGTCAAGGCGATGACCCGCGCCGAAAAGCTGGCCTATGTCCATGGCCTGTTCCCGCCCATGACCAAGGAACGTCATGCCGACATGATACCCTCGGCCGGCTATGTGCCCGGCGTGCCGCGTCTGGGCATCCCGACGTTGCGGGAAAGCGATGCGAGCCTGGGCGTCGCCAATCAGGTCGAACAGCGAAAGGGCGACACCGCCACCGCCTTGCCCTCCAGCCTGGCGACGGCGGCCAGTTTCGATCCCGCCATCGCCTATGCCGGGGGAGCGATGATCGGAGCGGAAGCACGCGCCAAGACCTTCAACGTGCTGCTGGCAGGCGGCGTCAACCTGACGCGTGATGCATGGAACGGGCGGAACTTCGAATATCTGGGCGAGGATCCGCTGCTGGCCGGAATCATGGCGGGCGCGTCGATCCGCGGCGTCGAGTCCCAGCACATCGTGTCCACGGTCAAGCACTATGCGCTGAACGCGCAGGAAACCGGGCGCAACATCCTGGACGCGCGCATCGACGAGAAGGCGTTGCGCGAAAGCGATCTGCTCGCGTTCAAGATCGCCATCGACGGGGGACGTCCCGGGTCGGTCATGTGCGCCTATAACAAGGTCAATGGCGACTATTCGTGCGAGAATCGTTTCCTGCTGACCCAGGTCCTTCGCGACGAATGGCGCTATCCCGGCTTCGTCATGAGCGACTGGGGCGGCGTCCATTCGACCGAGAAGGCGGCGCTGGCCGGACTAGACCAGGAATCGGGACAGGAACTCGACAAGCAGATCTATTTCGGCAAGCCGCTGGCGGATGCGATTGCCAGCGGTCGCGTGCCCGAGGCGCGGCTGGATGAGATGGTCACGCGGATCCTGACCGGCGTCATCGCCAGCGGGCTGTACGACGATCCGACCCCTGCGACCGCACAGGCGATCGACTATGCCGCCCATGCCGATGTCGCGCAGCGCGCGGCAGAGGCGGGAATCGTGCTGCTGAAGAACGACCGCGACGTCCTGCCTCTGGCCGCGACGGCGCGGCGGATCGTCCTGATCGGCGGCCATGCCGATGTCGGCGTATTGTCGGGCGGCGGGTCGAGCCAGGTTCGCTCGGTCGGCGGCGCGCCGATCGAGATTCCGCTGACCAAGGGCGCGGCGGCGTCGTTCGCGCGGATCACCTATCACGCCTCCTCACCGCTGCGTGCGATGCGGGCGCTGGCCCCCGGTGCGCAGGTCACCTTCGTCGATGGACGCGATCTTGCTGCTGCTGCGGCGGCGGCCAAGTCGGCCGACATCGCGATCGTGTTCGCGACCCAGTGGCAGACCGAAGCGCAGGACGCGACTTCGCTGTCGCTGCCGGATAATCAGGACGCGCTGATCGCGGCGGTCGCAAAGGCCAACCCGCGCAGCGTCGTCGTGCTGGAGACGGGCGGGCCGGTCCTGATGCCCTGGGCCGATCAGGTCGCGGGAATTGTCCAGGCCTGGTATCCCGGCCAGCGCGGCGGCGAAGCGATTGCGCGTGTCCTGTTGGGTCAGGTCGACGCGTCGGGCCGTCTGCCGATCAGCTTTCCGGTCCGTGCCGCCCAACTGCCCCGACCGAACCCGGTGCTGCCCGCTGGCGTGACCGCGTTGACCGACGCGTCGAGCAACGCGGGCGTCGTCGACACCGGCGATCTCGCCCCGTTCCCGGTCGATTATTCGGAAGGCAGCAATGTCGGGTATCGCTGGTACGCCGCACGCGGTGACCGGCCGCTTTATCCTTTCGGCTATGGCCTCAGCTATACGCGCTTTCGCTTCGGCGATGCCCGGTTCACGGGCGGCGCGGCCCCGGCCGTCGAAGTCGCCGTGACCAATATCGGCAAGCGGCAGGGCGTGATCGTCCCGCAACTCTATCTGACGGGCACGGGGCAGGGGCCCATGCGTCTGGCGGGATTCCAGCGGGTTTCGCTGGCACCGGGCGAAACGAAGACACTGGCGATCCCCGTCGATCCCCGGATCCTGTCGCGCTGGACGGCAGGCCGTGGTTGGGCGATCGCGCCCGGCCGCTATCGCCTGACGCTCGCCACCGATGCCCAGAGCCCGGTCGCCAATGGAGAGGTGAGTGTTGCGGCGGAAGCACAGTCGCCCGGCTGATTGATCGGGCGCCACGCCGTTACGGCATTTTTATTGACACCGATGTCGGTCGGTATAGCAATGAACTATAAAGAAAATAATTAGCCGAAATAGTCGGCGAACAGGCGGCGTGACATAGCCGTAATGGGAGAGGTGGGATGAAGGGGAAGACGCTTGCGCGCGTGCTCGTGCGCTCGACATCGGTTTTGAGCTTGACGGCGGGGTTGCTGCTGGCCTCGCAGGGCCAGGCGCAGACCGCGCCGATCGACCCGCAACAGGGCACTCCCCAGGCGGATACCGGAAGTCGGACACTCCCGCCGGGTGAGGCCAGCCCGACCAATCCCCAGCCCGAAACCAGTTCCGATGACATCGTCGTCACTGGCGTTCGCGCGTCGCTGGAACGCTCGATCGCGATCAAGCGCGATTCGAACGGCGTGGTCGACGCGATCAGCGCCGAGGATATCGGCAAGTTCGCCAACACCAATCTCGCCGAGTCGCTGCAGCGCATCACCGGCGTTTCGATCGACCGACGCAACGGCGAGGGCTCGACCGTCACGGTCCGAGGTTTCGGCGCGCAGTACAACCTCGTCACGCTCAACGGCCGCCAGCTCGCGACATCCAACATCGTCGCGGTCGGCGGCGACCAGGGCGGTGACGGCGCGGGCGGCTTCGGGCGCTCGTTCGACTTCTCCAACCTCGCCTCGGAAGGGGTGAAGACGCTGGAGGTCTACAAGACCGGGCGCGCGGCGATCCCCTCGGGCGGCATCGGCGCGACGGTCAACGTGGTCAGCCGCCGCCCGCTCGACAATGCCGATACCGGGCTGGTTGGGTCGATGGGCGTCAAGGGCAGCTATGACAACAGCTCCGCTGATTGCATCGACTGCGGCGCGCGCGTCACGCCCGAAGCCTCGGGCACGGTCAGTTGGTCCGACAGCGAAAAGCGCGTCGGCGTGTCGCTGTTCGGCAGCTATCAGAAGCGCAATTTCAGCTTTGCGAGCGTTGCGCCTGACAATTGGAATATCCGCTCGCTCAACGATTTTCTCAACCCGGCCAACGGCTTCGTGAACGGGGCGACCAAGATCAACAACCGCCCGACCGGCAACCCGCTGGTGTCGGTGCCCAACGACTTCCGCTATCACTTCTCCGAGGCCAGCCGCGAGCGGATCAACGGCCAGGCGATCCTGCAATTCCGCCCGACTGACACGCTGACCTTCACCGCCGACGGTCTCTATGCCCAGTTGCGCCAGTCGGAGCGTCGCTCGAGCCAGTCCAACTGGTTCAACCGGCCGTTCAGCGAGGTGACGTTCGACGATGCCAGCAACGGTATCGCCACCACCGAATTCCTGGCCGAGACGATCAACGGCGTGAAGGATGCGGCCTTCGAACAGGCCTATCGCGCGCAGAAGAACAGGCTGTACGATGTCGGCGGCAATATCGAATGGAAGCCGAGCGACCGCTTCACCCTGTCGATCGACGGTCATATCGGCGAGGCGCAGAGCCTGCCCGACAATTCCAATGGCCAGACCTCGACCACCGTCGCGATCAACGCGCCGGTCGTCACCGGGCATACGCTGCGCTGGACCGATAAGGGCTTCCCGCAGCAGACGCTGACGATCAACGATGGTACGCAAAGCACGACCCCGACCGGCCAGTCCTTCATCAAGGGCAACAACAACGGTATACTGGACGTCGGCGATCTGGCGAGCGCGGTGCAGCGCCAATTCGCTTCTAACCAGACCCAGCGGATCCGCGAGCTGCGCGCCGATGCCGCCTGGGAAGTCACCGACCAGATTCGCTTTGACGCGGGCGCCGATTACCGCACCACCACCACCCGCCAGACCCAGTTCAACACGCGTCAGGTGCTGGGCGACTGGGGCAACTCGCTGCCGCCCGACATCGCGCGGCTGGCACCGGGGCAGGTCTTCCAATTCTGCAACACCTGCAAGTTCGAGCATAACAATCCAAACGCCGATCCGAACACGCAAATCGCCTTCCGCACGGAGGATGCGACCAAGCTCTACAACACGCTGTTCGATTATTATTCCGGCGTGACGAACGACGGCGTCGATCACCGCAACAATATCGATGCGAACAGCGACAATTCGGTGCGCGAGAATATCTGGTCTGGATACCTCCAGGGCAGCTGGAACGGGCAAGTGTTCGGCCGCAACGTGCAGATCGTCGCCGGCCTGCGCTACGAGAATACCAAGGTGCGAGCGGTGTCGCTGCAACCCGTGCCGCTGGCGATCGTGTGGACGGCGGACAACGACTTCGTCGTCCAGAACAGCACCGATCAGCAGGCGATCTCCGCGCGCGGATCCTATAGCAACTGGTTGCCCGCGGTGGACGCCAAGATCGAGGTGCTGGACAATCTGTTCGCCCGCGCCTCGTACAGCAAGACGATCTCGCGTGCCCCTTACGGCAACCTGTTCGCCTCGACCGGCGTCGGTGCGCCCGGACGCCCGACCGCGATCGGTGGCATCGCGACGGGCTCGTCCAACAATACCGGCCTCTTGCCGCTGTCGTCGGACAATATCGACCTGTCGGTCGAATGGTATCCGCGCAAGGACGTCTTCCTGTCGGCGGGCTTCTTCGACAAGCGGGTGCACAACTTCATCGGCAACACCGTCGTGAACCGCAACCTGTTCGGCCTGCGCGACGCCACATCGGGTCAGGCCGGCACGCGGTCGGGCACGGCCCGCGAGCAACTGACCAACACGTTCGGCGCCGACATCACCGACGTCAATCTGTTCACCTATACCGCGCTGCTTCAGCAGAATAACGGCAATGTCGCGGCGGCGAACGCGCAGTTCGCGGCCAATTACAACACGCAGAGCCGCGCCCTGAACCAGGGCTTCGTTGACTCGATCCTCAGCCAGGTCGACATCAGTCCGAATGCCAGCGATCCGCTGTTCAACTTTGCGGTGAACACGCCAATCAACAACCGCGACGCGCATATCTATGGCGTCGAGCTGGCAGGGCAGTATTTCCTGGGCGAGACGGGCTTCGGCGTCGCGGCCAGCTATACGCTGGTTCGCGGCAATATCGGCATCGACATCGCGGCCGATCCCAGCGTGAACACCTTTGCGCTGGTCGGCCTGTCGGACACCGCCAATGCCACGCTGATCTATGACAAGAGCGGCATTTCGGTCCGCCTATCATACAATTGGCGCGACAAGTTCCTGAGCGATATCAACCGCGGCGGCGATCGCAATCCGGTCTTCACCGCGCCCTATGGCCAGTTCGACCTGTCGATGAGCTTCGACCTGACGCCACGCTTCGCGCTCGGCTTCGAGGCGATCAACCTGACCGAGGAGGGTGTCCAGACCTATGGCCGCGATCGCATGAACACCTGGTATCTGGCCGAAGGTTCCGCCCGCTATCTGGTCGGCGCACGCTATCGCTTCTGATTTCTGAAACTCGGAAGGCCGCTGTCCCCCCTGCGGTCTTCCGGGTACATGGGGCGATCATGGCCGCACCTGTACTGCTCAACAATGTCGACCATCGCGACCTTCGTGTCGCGATCGGTCATCACGCCCGCTTCGGCGATGCCATCAACCAGACGCGGGTGTTTCCAACCGAGTTCGAGGAGCTTCAGCGCGAATACGCCATCGTGCTGCGGCGCGACGAAGGTGGAGCGCTTTACGCTACCGTTCTGCTCGGCCTCGACCCGGACGAAAACCTGTTCCTGAAGGGCGATCGCTGGGAGGCCCGCTACGTCCCGGCGACCCGTTCGCGCGGGCCGTTTTCGATCGGCCACGACCCGACCGGGGAGCCCATGGTCTTCATCGATCCCGAGCATCCGCGACTGTCCACCGAGGGCATTCCCGTGTTTCGCGAGCATGGCGGCAATGCGCCGCTGCTCGATCATGTCTCGGTCATGCTGCAACGCATTTATGCAGGCGTGCAGACCGAGCAGGCCATGTACGAGAGTTGGGCCGCGCTCGATCTACTGACGCCCGCCGTCCTGCAACTCGATCTGGACGAGGGGCGGCGGTACAATGTGCCGGATTGCCTGACGATCGACACCGCGCGGCTGGCGGCACTGGAGGCCGGGGCCCTGGGCGATCTTCATGCGCGGGACTATCTGCGACCGGCATTCTGGATCGCGTCCTCGCTGGGCAATCTTCGCCATCTGATCGACCGCAAGCTGAGCCTGGATCCTCATGGCTGACCATCTGCCCACCGGGCGTCATGCCCGCGAACTGGCGGAAACGGGGGCGCCCGACCTGGCTTCGCTCGTCGAAGGCAACGAACCGGTCATCCTGCGAGGCTATGCGTCGCATTGGCCGCTGGTCCAGGCAGGGCAGGTTTCCCCCCGTGTGGCAGCCGACTATCTCCTGCGCTTCGACCGTGGGCGACCGGTGACCGGCTATGTGGGTGACGCGGCGATACGCGGCCGTTTTCACTATGACGAAAGCGTCACCGGACTGAATTTCCAGACACAGGCCCTGTCCCTGCGCGACTTCATGGCGCGGCTGCTGGATGAAGGCGACGGGTCGGAGGATATGCCCGCGCTCTACATGGGGTCGACCGATCTCGACGCCTATCTGCCGGGCTTTCGCGTCGAGAATGATCTGGTTCCCTCCGACGGGCTGTTCGACCGACACCCGCCACTGGCCAGTATCTGGATCGGCAACCGCACCATCGCCTCGGCGCATTATGACATGGCGAACAATGCGGCGATCTGCGCCGTTGGCCGGCGTCGTTTCACGCTGTTTCCGCCCGACCAGATCGGCAATCTCTATCCCGGTCCGCTTGCCCCGACGCCGGGCGGGCAGGTGGTCAGCATGGTCGACTTTGCCCGGCCCGATCTCGACCGCTATCCCCGATTTGCCGATGCCATGGGCCAGGCCGTGGTGGCCGACCTCGAGCCCGGTGACCTGCTGATCTATCCGGCGCTGTGGTGGCACCATGTCGAGGCGCTGGAAGCGTTCAACATCCTCGTCAACTATTGGTGGAACGCCGCGCCGGACTATCTCGACACGCCGATGGATAGTGTGATGCATGCGATGCTGTCGCTGCGCGACCGCCCGGCGGCGGAGAAACAGGCCTGGCGGGCGATCTTCGACCATTATATCTTCGGCGAGAGCGACGCGGTCACCGCTCATCTGCCGCCGGCGTCTCACGGCCCGCTTGCGCCGCTTGACGAGGCCATGGCGCGGCGGCTTCGCGCCTATCTTCTGCAAAGGCTGAACCGATGAGCGAGCCCTATCCGCCGACCCGTGTCGTCATTGCCGGGGGTGGGACGGCCGGGTGGCTCGCGGCAACGGCGCTGGTTCGGCAGTTGGGACCGCTGGTCGATGTCACCCTCGTCGAATCGGACGAGATCGGCACGGTCGGCGTCGGCGAGTCCACCATCCCGACGGCGCGCAGCTTTCATGCCTTTCTCGGCATCGACGAAGCCGAATTCATGAAAGCGACCCAGGCGACCTTCAAGCTCGGCATCGCGTTCGAGAATTGGGGACCGGACGGCGCGCGCTATTTCCATCCGTTCGGAACGGTCGGTCGGTCGGTGGCGATCGCCGATTTCCAGCATTTCTGGTTGGAGGCCAAGCGTCACGGATTCGGCGGTGCGTATACCGACTATTCGCTTGAGGCGCGGGCAGCGGAGGCGAGCCGGTTCGGGCGGGACGAGGCAGGGACCCTGGCCTATGCCTATCATCTCGATGCGACGGCCTATGCCCGCTTCCTGCGCGGTGTCGCCGAACCGGCGGGGGTGCGCCGGGTCGAGGGCCGTATCGCCAGCATCGAGCGTCATGGCGAGGGCGGCGACATCGCCGCGCTGCATCTGGTATCGGGCGACCGGGTGGAGGGGGACCTCTTCCTCGATTGCACCGGCTTTCGTGCGCTGCTGATCGAGGGTGCGCTGGAGACGGGCTTCGAGGACTGGAGCGAATGGCTGGCCTGCGACCGCGCGTTGGCGGTTCAGACCGAAGCCGTCTCTGCGCCGGTTCCCTATACCCGCGCCATCGCGCACCGGGCGGGCTGGCGCTGGTGCATCCCGCTTCAGACGCGGGTGGGCAACGGGCTGGTCTATTCCTCGGCCGACATGAGCGAGGATGAGGCGACCGCCACGCTACTCGCCGGGATCGAGGGCGCGCCGCTATTCGAGCCGCGTGCTCTGCAATTTCGCGCCGGAATGCGTCGGCAGGCCTGGAACCGCAATTGCGTGGCGCTTGGACTTGCCGCCGGGTTTATCGAGCCGCTGGAGTCGACCAGCATCCATCTGGTCATGATTGCGGTGATGCGCCTGATCCAAGGCTTTCCGTTTCAGGGACAGGACAGCGCGGCGCTGCGGACACGGTTCAACGCCCAGTCGCGTCACGAATGGGAGCATATCCGCGACTTCATCATCCTGCACTACGCGCAGACCGGGCGGACGGACTCGGTATTCTGGCAACGCCGTTCAACGATGAACGTGCCCGAGGCGCTCGCGCAACGCATTGCACTGTTCGTCGAAAGCGCGGGGGCCTGGCAGGGGCAGGATGATCTGTTCAAGATCGATTCGTGGGTTTCGGTCATGCTGGGGCAGGGACTTGTTCCCAAAGCCCATCACCGCATTCCGGGAATGATCGGTCCGCCCGCCCTGCGCGACTCCTTCTACGGCCTCGACCAACAGCTTTCGCGGCAATTGCAGCAGATTCCGGACCATCTGGCGTTCATCAAGGGCTATTGTGCCGCGCCGGTCCGGGCGGACGTCAGGGCGGAGCCGGCGAACACGGCCCTCTGACCTGACGTCGCTGGAGTTCACGTCAGCGTGAATGTGCCCGCCAGCCCTTCGGCTTCGGCGGATGGTGCGACCCATAGGCGGAAAGTGCCGGGTTCGGTCGTCGGCGTCAGGTCTCGGCCGATAAAGGACAGGTCGGCGCGGGTGAGGGTGAAGGTCACATCCTGCCGCGCCCCCGGGGCAAGGGTGACGCGGGTGAACGCTTTCAGCACACGCACCGGTTGGGTCACGCTGGCGACGACATCGTGGACATAGAGCTGGACGACTTCCGTCGCCGTCATGCGGCCCGTATTGGCGATGGTCGCGCGGATCGTCAGCGGCGTGTCGCCCAGCGTGGCAGTGCTCAGCCGAAGGTCCGAATAGTCCATCTTGCCGTAGGTCAGGCCGTGACCGAACGCGAACAATGCGCTGTTCGGATAGTCGCGAAAGTGCGCCTTATAGGGCTGTAGCGGTCCAGGCGGGTTGGGGCGGCCGGTGCTGCGATGCGCATAATAATAGGGCACCTGCCCGCTGGCGCGGGGGAAGGATACCGGCAGCCGCGCGGAGGGGGAAACCGCGCCGAACAGGATGTCGGCGATGGCCGGGCCGTCCTGCGAGCCCAGGAACCACGTCACCAACAAGGCGGGTGCCTTCGCCACCGCGCCGGTCAGCGCGAGCGCCCGCCCGGTGCGCAACAGCACGACATAGGGTTTGCCGGTCGCAGCGATCGCCTCGACCAGTGCCTGTTGGTCGGCGGGCACGACGATCTCGGTACGCGACTGCGCCTCGCCCGACATGTTCTGCGTTTCGCCGATTGCCAGCACCACGATGTCGGCGGCACGCGCTGCGGCGACCGCGCGCGCCAAATCGCTGCCGTCGTCCAAGGTCGCGTCGGGGACGGTCTCACGCACCGCGGTGACGAGGTCCACCGCCTCGCGATCGGTGCCATAGACATTCCATGGCCCGATCAGATCATGGCCGCCCCCCGCGAACGGCCCGATCAGCGCGATCTTCTTTCCCGAGCGGGGCAGGGGAAGCACGTCGCCTTCGTTGCGAAGCATGACGATGCTGCGCCCGCCCGCCTCGCGCGCGAGCGCCAGCGTCTTGGGGGTGCGCAGCCGGGCTTTCTCGCGCGCCGGGTCGATGCGGCGGAAGGGATCGTCGAACAGTCCGAGCGCGACCTTGAGGGCGAGCACACGACGCACCGCCTGGTCGAGCCGTGCCATTGGCACCTCGCCCTTCTCGACCAGATCGGGGAGGTGTTGGAGATACAGCCCGCTTTGCATCGACATGTCGACGCCCGCGAGGAAGGCAAGGCGCGCCACATCACGGCCATCCTTGGCGAAGCCATGTGCAATCAGTTCCTCGTCACCCGTATAATCGGAGACGACCAGCCCGCCAAAGCCCCACTCCTTGCGCAGGATCGTGTCGAGTAGCCACGGGTTCGCCGTCGCGGGCACCCCTGACAGATCGTTGAACGATGCCATCACGGTCGGCGCACCCGCCGCGAAAGCCGCCTGGAAGGGCGGGAAATAGACGTCGCGCAGCGTGCGTTCCGATACGTCGACGCTGTTGTAGTCGAGCCCGGACTCGCCCGCGCCATAGGCGACGAAATGCTTGGCACAGGCGGCGACGGCATCCGGCGCGGCAAGACCGCTACCCTGAAAACCCTCGACGCGCGCCGCCGCCATCAACCGGCCGAGCAGCACATCCTCCCCCGATCCCTCGACGCCTCGCCCCCAGCGCGCATCGCGGGCGATGTCGACCATCGGCGCGAAGGTCCAGTCGATCCCCGACGCCGACGCCTCGACCGCTGCGGCACGAGCGGTCCGGCGCGCCAGATCGGGATCGAAGCTCGCCGCTTCGGCAAGCGGCACCGGGAAGACGGTGCGCAGGCCGTGGATGACGTCGGCGGCAAATAGCAGCGGAATTTTAAGCCGCGAACGGCGCACCGCCTCGGTCTGCATCCGCCGCGCCATCTCTGCGCCATTGCCGTTGAACACGCCGGTCAGCTCGCCCCGGCGGACCATGCCTAACTGCGCATCGAAGCTCGACGCCGCGCCCGCCGGGTTGAGCGAAATCGCTGCGCCCCCCGCCCAGGCGGCCGCGAGGAGATTGAGTTGCCCGGCCTTCTCGACGAGCGTCATTCGCGAGATCAGCGCCTCGACCGCCGCGGGAAGCGGGCGTTCGCCGACGATGGCGAGCAGAGCCCGTGCCGGACTAGCCGACCATGCCAGCGCCGCACCAGCTCCTGCCAGCAATGCACGCCGCGATATCCGTCGATCCTGACCGTTCATCCTGCTCCCTTTCATTCTCATTTATACGTCATTCACGTCGTGACCGGGAAGGCGATCCGACTTTCTGCCCTGTCTCCACCGCGATCGCTGCGGTCAGCAAGAACAGGGCATTGGATCACTTTCCAGCCGCCGATCGGAATGGCGCCCAGCCGAACAATCGACCGATTGATTGTCATTCCTAGTTCATGTAAGCGGTTTCTGTAAGCGGTTACAAGCCCGCGATCGAGAGAGGATGCTTCGACGGCCATGTTGCCCGACAAACCCGATTCTGCGCCCGTTGCCGCCCCGGCGGCGCGGGGTGCGCATGCGACGATCCACGACGTCGCGCGGGTGGCGGGTGTCTCCGTCGCATCGGTGTCGCGCGTGTTCAACGGGCGGGACCATGTGCGCGCCGAAATGCGGGCCCGGGTCGAGGCGGCGGCGGCGCAGCTCGGCTACGTCCCCCATGCCGGTGCGCGCAGTCTCAGCATGGCGCGGACCGGGGCGATCGGGGTGGTGCTGCCCGATCTGCACGGCGAGTTCTTCTCCGAATTGCTAAGAGGCATGGACAGGGAGGCGAGCACGCGTCGATTGGGGCTGTTGCTGACCGTGCTCCATGACGGGCGCGGGCTCGATACGCTGGCAGCGCTGCGGGGGCAGGTCGACGGGCTGCTGGTGATGGCGCCCGAACTCGATCCCGATGTGCTTGCACACAATATGCCGCGCGGCTTGGCCGCTGTGTTCCTCGCCTGCGTGCCGCAGAAGGGCAGTCCGAACCTGCGTATCGACAATCGCGCCGGGGCCGCTGCGGCGGTCGCGCATCTGGCGGCGGGCGGGGCGAAGCGGATCGTCCATATCTCCGGCCCCCTGGGCAATCTCGACGCGCAGGAGCGCTGCGCAGGCGCGCAGGACGCCGCCGCTGCGGCGGGCGTCGTGCTCAGCGTGATCGAGGGCGATTTCCTGGAGGCGAGCGGCGTTGCGGTCGGCGACCGCATCGGGGCGGGGACGCTGGAGGCGGATGCGATCTTCGCGGCCAACGACATGATGGCGATCGGCGCGCTGACGGCGTTGAAGCGCCACGGCGTCGCGGTGCCGGGGCAGGTCGCGGTTGCCGGTTTCGACGACATTCCGCTGGCGAGGCTGGTGAGCCCGGCGCTGACCAGCGTCGCGGTCGATATCGCGGCGATGGGCGCCCGCGCGGTGGCCCGGCTGGCAAGGCAGATCGAAGGTTTCCGCGAAGGATCTTCGGAAGACGCAACGACCGAAGCGGACGAGGTGATCGTCCCGCATCTGATGGTGCGTGAAACAACAAGAGAAGCAGACAGGGGATAGGATTATGAAAAGGAACGCATTCAGGCTGGCACTTGCCGGGGCGACGATGCTGGCGGGGCTGGGCGCCGGGGCGATGTGGAGCGCGCCTGCATCGGCGCAGGCCGGGCAGGCGGCGCTGCGCGGCGTGATCCGTACCGCGCCCGACAACCCCTTGCAGGATGTGACCCTGGTCGAGGTCGACACCGGCTTTCGTCGTACAGTCGTGCCCGGCGCGGACGGCAGCTATAATTTCCCGTCGCTGCGGGCCGGTGCATATCGGCTGGAAATCCGCCTTCAGAAGGGCACGCGCAATTCGGACGAGTTCACGCTGCGCGTCGGGCAGAATGCCGGGCTCGACCTCGACCTGACCACCGCCCCGGCACCCGCGCAGCCTGCGCCCGGCGACAATACCGCAGGCGAGACCGCGCCGCCCCCGGCCGAAGCGCAGGCCGGCGACATCATCGTCACGGGCAGCCGCATCCGCTCGCTGTCCGGCGGGCAGGTTGGGGTCAACATCACCCCCAGGCTGATCGAGCAGTTGCCGCAGAACAGCCGCAACTTCCTGGCCTTTGCCGATCTCGCGCCCGGCGTCCGCTTCATCGAAAGCTCGGACGGCAGCTCGCGCATCCAGGGCGGCGCGCAGGGGTCGAACTCGGTCAACGTCTTCATCGATGGTGTCAGCCAAAAGGATTACGTGCTGCGCGGCGGCCTGACCGGGCAGGACAGCTCGCCGGGCAACCCGTTCCCGCAGCTCGCGATCGGCGAATATCAGGTGCTGTCGTCGAACTATAAGGCGGAGCTGGACCAGGTCAGTTCGGTCGCGATCATCGCGGGCACGAAATCGGGTACCAACGAATTCCACGGCGAAGGCTTTTTCGACTTCACCAACCAGAATCTTCGCGACCGTCGCCCGACCGAAATCTTCCCCACCAAGATCACCAAGATCCCCTCGGAAGACAAGCAGTTCGGCGTCGCGCTGGGCGGACCGATCGTCAAGGACGTCGCGCATTTCTTCGTCAGCTATGAAGGCAAGCGGCGGCAGGTCCCGATCGATATCCTGCCGACCAACGGCGTGGCGGTGTCCAGCCTGCCCGCGCAGTATCGCGACATCTTCGGGTCGTACAATTCGAGCTTCCGCCAGGACCTGTATTTCGGCAAGATCGACCTCGAGCCGACCGACAAGGATCTGGTCGAGCTCACCGGCAAGTACCGCAACGAGACCGGCGTGCAGATCGGCAACGGCAATGCCGCCTTCTCGACCCGCACGTTGAGCAAGGTCAACGAGAAGCGGGGCATGCTGCGCTGGCAGCATACCGATGACAAGTGGATCAACGACGTGCGCGTCTCCTATGAGGATGTCGCCTGGTCGCCGCAGCCCGCCGAGAACGGCATCGGGCAGCAGTTCCGGACCACCACCCGCAACGGCAACAGCGTGTCGACCTTCGACCTGTTCCGCACCGGCGCCGGGCTCGGCTTCCAGGACAAGGGACAGAAGGGCTGGACCGTCCAGGACGATTTCACCTGGACCGGCGTCGAGAACCACACGTTCAAGGTCGGCGCGAAGGCGAAATGGGTGACGCTCAACTCGCTCGAGCAGAACCTGATCAACCCGCTCTATCTCTATGACACCACCTTGCCGTCGGCGAGCGGTTTCAACGACCAGATCCCGTACAGCCTGCAATTCGGCGCGAATGGCAGCCTGGGCGATCCGCGCATCCGTTCGAAGAACTTCCAGCTCGGCCTGTATGCGCAGGACGACTGGGACGTGACCGACCGGCTGACGCTGAACCTCGGCCTGCGCTGGGATTATGAGCGGACCCCGGCGTTCCTGAACTATGTAACGTCCGCCGAGAACGTCAACGCGGTGTCGCCCGCAAACTATCCGAACCTTGTGAATGCCGACTACAAGATCAGCGACTATATCTCGACCGGCAGCAACCGGAAGGCGTTTAAGGGGGCGTGGCAGCCGCGCGTCGGCTTCACCTATCGCCTGGACGAGCAGGGCCGGTTCGCGGTGTTTGGCGGCTATGGCCGGTCGTACGACCGCAACCAGTTCGACTTCCTGCAGCAGGAACTGGCCAATGGCCGTTTCCAGCGTCGCGAGTTCCTTTTCCAAGGCGCCGACACGATCAATCCGTGCACGCCCGGACCGAACTGCATTCCCTGGAATCCGATCTATCTGACCGATGCAGGCCGTCAGCAGCTGATCGGCAATGGCGGCCCTGGCGGGCGCGAGTTCCGCTTCATCAAGAACGACCTCAAGGTTCCTTATTCGGACCAGTTCAGCCTGGGGGTACGCGGGCGGTTCAACCCGGTCGAGCTGGAAGTCGGCTATACCCGGATCGTCAGCAAGGACGGGTTCGTCTATCTGCTCGGTACGCGTCGCCCCGACGGGTCGTTCTTCGCGCCGTCACCGACCACGGGCGCGCCGCAGGGGCCGAACACCAGCTTCGCGCCTTCGGGTTATGGCGCGATCATCCTGGGCGACAACGGGCTCGAGACGCGCGCGGACTCGGCCTATGCCAAGCTGACCAAGGCCTATTCTGCGGCCTCGCCGTGGAGCATCGACGCCACCTATACCTTCACGGCGGCGGTCGACAACCGGCCGAACAACGACCAGTCGTCCTACTTCCTGCTCGATTTCCCCAAGGCGTCGGACTATCCGATGCTGCGTTCGGGCGTGGTCCCGCGTCACCGCTTCGTGGTCGCGGGCAGCGTGGACACGCCGCTGGGCGTGACGATGTCGGCGAAGTTCCAGATCGAGAGCCCGACCTTCCAGCGCGCCCTGCTCGATACGTCGACGCCGTATCAGCGGACGCTGGTCGGCTCGGAAGTGTTCGGGCTGGGCGATCGCTGGGGCCGTCGCCAGCTCGACCTGGCATTCACCAAATATGTGCCGCTGAAGTTCATCAGCGATGCGACGCGCATCCGCTTCCGCGTCGACATCATCAACGCGATGAACGACCGCAACTATGTCGACTATAACAACGATCCCAGCGATACGACGCGCACGTCGGGCTCGCCGAGCATCTACCGTGAAGTGTCGACCTACAGCATCGGCGGCAATCCGCCGCGCACGGTGAAGCTGTCGGCCGGCTTCAACTTCTGATGATCCGTCGTCATCCCGGCCTAGGGCCGGGGTGACGGCCCTCACAGGCCGCAGAGACGGTCGAGAATGACAGGAGAGGACGGCTGACGGCATGACGTTCGACCGACGCGATATCGTGCGCGCCGCTGCGCTTGGCGGGGCGGGGTGGCTGGCGGGGTGTACCGCCGGGCCGCTTGCGCCCAAACGAGCGCCGCCAATGGCGTTTCCTGGCGTGCTGCCGAAGGTGGGCACCACCCCGGCAAGTGCCAGCGACCCGCTGATGGACGACATTCAGCGGCGCACCGTCAGCTATTTCTGGAATACCACCGATCAGGTCACGGGGCTCGCGCCGGATCGGTGGCCGACGCCGAGTTTCGCATCGATCGCCGCGGTCGGCTTTGCGCTTACAACGTATCCGATCGCGGCGACGCGTGGCTGGATCACGCGGGCCGCCGCCGCGCAACGCACTTTGGCGACACTGCGCTTCTTTGCGAATGCGCCGCAAGGCCCGGCGAAGGACGGCACGAGCGGCTATAAGGGCTTTTTCTACCATTTCCTGGGCGTCACCAAGGGGCATCGCTTCGCCAGGACCGAGTTGTCGACGATCGACACCGCGCTGCTGCTGGGCGGCGTCCTCTTCGCGCAGACATGGTTCGACGACGAGACCGACCCTGCGGAGCGGGAAATCCGGGCGCTGGCCGACCAACTCTACCGTGCGGTCGAATGGGACTGGATCACGCCGCGCAAGCCGTTCGTCTCGATGGGCTGGCATCCGGAAAGCGGGTTCATCGGTTCGGACTGGAATATCTATAACGAAAGCCTGATCCTGTACGTTTTGGCGCTCGGCTCGCCGACGCATGCGCTGCCGCCCACGACATGGGACGAGTGGACCGCCAAGTTCGACCCGTCCTGGGACGAGAAATACGACAATCCGTTCACGGCTTTCCCGCCCCTGTTCGGGCATCAGTACAGCCAAGTGTGGATCGATTTTCGTGGCCTGATGGATAGCTATTCCAAGCGGCGCGGGTTCGATTATTTCGAAAATAGCCGCCGGGCGACCTATGCGCAGCGCCGCTATGCGATCAACAATCCGGCGGGCTGGCGCGGCTATGGCGAGAATGTCTGGGGGCTGACCGCGTGCGACGGGCCGGGGGATTTCGTCCGGCAGATCGACGGCCGGAACCGGGAGTTCTTTTCCTATTCGGCACGCGGCCCCGGCGACCGCGACGACGGGACGATCGCACCCACCGCCGCGCTAGGTTCGGTGGCGTTCGCGCCGGAAATCGTGTTGCCTGCGGCGCGTGCGATGTATTCCACCTATGGCACCGCAATCTACGATCGCTACGGCTTTCGCGACAGCTTCAATCCCACGATGACGCTGAGAGACGTCAAGCTGCAACACGGCAAGGTCGTGCCCTATATCGGTTGGGTCGCGGATGACTATCTCGGCATCGACCAAGGACCGATCGCGTGCATGATCGAAAACTGGCGCAGCGGGCTGATCTGGAAGACGATGCAGAAGAATCCCTATATCCGAGCCGGGCTTACGCGTGCCGGGTTCACGGGCGGCTGGCTTTCATCGGCATAGCTGGCTGGCCCTCATGGAGAATTTGCCGCTGCGGTCGACGGCGACGAACAGGTAGAGCTTGCCTCCAGCGGTTCGCAGCTCTGCAATTTTGCCTGTGGGAGGCATCGATGCGGCGCTGATCTGGTCATTCGAGGAAATCCGGTGAATTGGGACGAACTGCGTTGACGACCACGCCAGGAATGTGGCACTCGGCCGTCAGATCGCAAGCGGGTCTGCAAACCGGGATTCTGGCCCGGGGCGTCGCGAGCGATGAGAGCAACGATAAGTCGTTGTTTCGCGGGTGTAGCTCAATGGTAGAGCAGAAGCTTCCCAAGCTTACGACGAGGGTTCGATTCCCTTCACCCGCTCCATCTCCGCACTGAACCCACGGATTTCCGCCATTCCGGCGTCCGGCCGCGTTTCGCGGGACACCTGGCTGTAGCACCAAGCTGCGCACACGCCGCCGTCGTCCGCCCGCAATCGAAGCCCGTGCCGGCGACCGGACGAGACGTGGGACGTGGCCTCGATCACCTATCTGTGCCGGCGTGGTGCGCGCTATTACTACCGCCGCCGCCTGTACCAGCGGAGCGTCGTCAACCATCCTATAAGCATCTCGCTCGGTACGGCCGACCCGGTCGAGGCACGTCGCCTCGTCCCCCGGCTGTCCGCCCGATGGGAGATGATGGCGATGCAGATGTTCAACCGGACCAGCCGCGGTTTCCTCCAGGCGCAGGAACTGACGCGCATCTTCCGCGCAGGCCTGGACGAGGAGCTGGGGCTGGCGATGGCCTCCCATTTCGATGCCCCCGACGCGCTGGAAGGGAACCGCCGCACCTTGCGGGTGCTCGAGGCGGCCTATCGGATCGCGGCGCGTCTGCCCGCCGATGCGGACAGCGTGCCGGAAACCGTCGTCAACGAAATGACCGACGGCTTCTCGGATGAGGATCGCGCAGCCGTCGTGATGATGCTCCGTTCTTTGGCGCCCCATGAGAGCGCGCAACGGGATGCCGAGAGCGCCCTGGCGGCGATGTCGGCACCGACGACCCCGCGCGCGATCGATGACGCACGCGTCCAACTCCTCCGGGCACGAGCAGAAGCGCAGGCGCGCGCAGCGCTCGCTGATCATCCGCTCGCGGCCAGCCGGGGTGATCCGTACACGGCACTGCTCGACGACGATGTCGTCGCTGCGATCCGGCGTCAGCCGGCTGCGCCTTCGACCCTAGCGCCATCCGATCAGGCTGATCCGCATCGGTTCTCCAGCGCGGCGCCGGTCGACTCCCCGTTCCTCACCCAGGACACCCGACGGTTCAGCGAGATCATCGAGGACACCATCAAGATGATCCAGAGCGCGGGCGACTGGGACGAGGATCTGGACCAGCGCCGGCGTGTGATACGCAGCTTCGGGTGGATCACCGGCGACAAGCGCCTATGCGACTATGGTCCCGCCGATGCCCTGCATTACGCCCAGACCCTCAGGAAGCTACCGACCGAATTTCGCTGGGGAACGCCCGAGGCTGGCGCCATGAGTCGTCCGCTGAAGGAGGTGCTTGCGGAGGTCGATGCAATGGCGAAGAAGACGCCGCGCAGCGATCGCACGTACAATCGCGATCTGACGATCATGGCGCGCTTCTCGCGGGAACTGGCCAAGGCGTCGTGGCGGCCGAGATTCGGCAAGGACCTCATCGTCGACTTCAACGAACACACCGCCAAGGTCCAAGATGATCCCACCGATCCTGACCGGATGCCGTGGACGGAGGAGCAACTGGTCTGCGCCTTCAAGGCTCCGATTTATACGGGCGGCGGCGGGTGCAGCCGACGGTTCAAGACCGGTTCCGACAACAAGGTGTGGCAGGACGCTGCATACTGGGTTCCGCTGCTGCTCGCCTACACCTTCATGAGCCGCGAAGAGGCGTGTGGGCTCGAATGCAGCGAGATCGTGTTCGACGTCGAGACGCCCTTCCTGATCGTCAAGGCCAACATGACGAAAAGCAAGAATGGCGAAACCGCAGCGGGCCTGAAACGTCGTTCGCGCCACCGCATCATCCCTCTGCATCCGGAACTGCGGCGGCTCGGCTTCCAGGAGTACGTCACAGCGATCGAGGCAGAGGGTCACTGTATGCTGTTTCCGGAATTGTACCGGGGTGATCTCAAGAAGCGTGGTGGAACCCGCTTCTACGCGGGCGCTGGTCGGTACCTGCTCGACTATGTCGATCAGAATGTACCCCTCCTGCGAACCTCCTCGGGCAAGCGCGCAGACCTCCATTCGATGCGTACCGCCGGGGCAAGTTTCCTGGAGGATTCAGACGCGAAGCAGGTCTATATGGATGACATTTTGGGCCATGTCCGTGAGGGCACCGGGCCGCGCAAATACTGCAAGGCATGGTTCGTGAAGGGCGGTGCGGCGATCATTCAGAAGCGGCTGGGTCTGATGTGCGACGCAACGCCGAACCTGACGGCGCATCTCACGCCTGCACCGCTGGCCCTGCTGCCGCTCGAAGAACGGTCGCGGACGGGATCGTACAGGGAATGTGCATCGCGGCGAAAGGCGTGATGACGAAATTTGGTCATGGCGGTTGGCGGCTCAGCCAGAAAGCGTGTGCTCGTTCGTGTCAGCGAGGTGTGCCGAAAATCCAAGATTGGGCATCCCAAGGATCGGCCATCGGGACGAGGATGTCGCGCGAGCGATAGGGCGGATCGGGTAGCGGATTGATCACGACGATCAGACCTGCTGACTCCGTTTGTAGAGTTCAACGACCCATGGCGACGGTGCGCCATCATGGTAGACGACGGACAGTTCATTCCGTGGTCGGGTCACCCCGACATAGAAGAGCCGACGGGCTTCGCGGAGGGCAGCTGCGGACTTCTGGTCGCGCCGGCTCGGAATGTCACCGGCGTTCATGCCGAAGAGGATGACTGCGTCGAACTCACGACCTTTGGCACTGTGCAGGGTCGAGAGGCTGACCCGACCAGTGCCCTCGATCCGGCCGGCGAAGATGATGAGCGCCATGTCCCGCCCGCGTGCCGGATCGGTCTTCTCGACCATCTCGGCGCAGACGTCCCATTCTTGGTGTGGATTGCGCGCAAGCGCGCGCCAAGGGTCGATTAGCTGTTGGCACAGGCGCCGGAGCCAGGCGTGGGTGGTCTCGCCGCTGTCGATGCCGCTGCGCAGGAACGCGATGAGTTGGCCCGTCAGCGCCTGGGCTTCGGCTTCACTGCAGCGCCCGCCATAGACGATCGCCCGTGCCTGCAGCGCCAGCCGCTCGAACGGCGGGTCGGCATCGCGCCAACCACCGGCGACCCAGGCGGCGCAGCCTTCGACGAAGCGTGCGAGGCGGGAGCTGCGCTTGACCAGCGCGTTGCCATCGGTGCGGATATAAGCGGTGCCGGTCCGGTCGAGCGCGCCGGCGAGCTTGTTTCCGAGCCACGCCGCCCGATAGAGAATGGCGATCTCTTCGGCGGGATGGCGTTCGAGTAGTTTGGGCAGGATCTGGTTGGCGATGGCGGATGCCTGCGCGTCGAGGTCGCCCTTCACCTTCCAAATAGACAGGTCGCCCTCGGGTGCGGCATCAATGCCCCGATAGTCGCGCTCCTCGCCAAGCGCCCCCAGCGACGCGCGGATGATCTTCGCGCCCGAGCGATAGTTAAACCGAAGCCGGACCTCGCGCACGTCGCGGCGGGCGACGAGCGATTGCAGCAGCTCGGGATTGGCCCCGGTAAAACCGTAGATCGACTGATCGGCGTCGCCGACCGCAAACAGGCGAATGCCGCCAGCGAAACAGAGCAGGAGGACCAGCTCGTGGAGCGCATGCCCTAGGTCCTGATATTCGTCGACGAACAGGATCGGGAACCGTGCACGGATCGCGGATCGAATCCACGCATGATCCCGGATCATGCGGTAGGCGATGAGCGGCATGTCGTCGAAGTCGATCAGGCCCCGGCGGCGCAATTCGGCCTCATACACCTCGATGAAATCGGCAAGTTCGGGATTGCGCCCGCGCCAGTGGGCGAGTGAGCGATCGACTTCGCGTCGGCGCTTTTCCTCGGCGAACTGCCAGCGCGCATGCGGGTCGAACTGGTCGTCGAACACCGCGGCATAGGCGACCTCGACCGCCGCGCGGATTTCGTCGCGCGTCGCTACCCGGATCTTGTCGGGGAGCAACCCGGCGAGGCAGCGCGCATAGGGCATGATCACTTGAGTTAGCGCGAAGCTGTGGACCGTTCCGATGAAGTTGCGGTCGCTGCCGCCAATGCCAAAGGCGGCAAGCCGGGTTTCAAGCTCGATCGCACACTCATTGTTGTAGGTAATGCAAGCAACCCCGCGCGGATCGATAACTTCTTCGGTGAGCGCTCGCGCCATCGCGGTCGTCAGCGTCTTGGTCTTGCCGCTGCCGGGTCCGGCGAGCACTACGCAGTGTCCGCGCTCGCGCACGGCTTCGCTCTGCTCGGGGTTACCGGCGAGGTCGGCTAGGGCGCGCGATAAGGCGAGATAGTTAGACACGCGCCGCTACGAATTTGATGGCGGCCGCGATATAGGAGGGCGGACGCTGACCGAGCGGCAGTTTCTTCGCCAGCTTCGCGCCAAGCCTACCCTTGCCGATGTCGGCGATCATCGCGAGGAGCTGCCCGGCTTCGACTGGTGTCCCGGCGCGCCACGCGGCGATACGCGCAGTGCGCACTGAACCGAATCCTTGCTCGGACAGGATGTCGAGCAGCGCGCCGAGCAACGCCGGGGTATCGGCGACCGACACCTCGAAGGTCTGGTCGTTTAAAAAGATGCCGGCATTTTCCCAGCCCTTGCTGAATTCCGCGAAATTCGCGGCCGCCCAATGCGCGCGCGCCGCAGGCGTCAGCGCGGCCTGGCCAGTGACCGAGGCTACGGCGTCCCATATGTCCAACGTTCGCGCCTTGCCGAGGGGTGGCTTGGTGCCGTCGAGCGGATCCCAGTCGGTCACCACGGCGAAGGGCAAACCAAGACTGGCGGCGAGCTTCACATAGGGCGTAAAATTGACACCCGCGACGTTGCAGACGGTGATGCCAAGCCGGTCGAGGCTGTGGCCCATGGCGTCAGCAAAGGCTGGCATCAGCGCTTCCTCGGCGTCGCCCTCAACAAAGATAACGCCGCGCGAGAAGAGTAGTTCGGAGCGCGTTGCGGTCAGATAGCGTTCGATGTCCTCCAGCTCGTCGTCGGTCACGGGCAAATTGGCGAGCGAATAGGCGAGCGCCTTGCCGCCCGAGGATTTCAGATGAACAATGGCACGCAGCGGCGCGACTGCGGCCAGAGTCGGCGAATGGCTGGTGACGATCAGCGCCTGGGCGGGGTCGCCGGCGTTGAACAGCTTGTCGAACACGCCGCGCTGTAGCTGGGGATGAAGGTGCGCCTCGGGCTCCTCGATGCATAGAAGCGAGAAATTACGCTCGTTCTTGGCGCGGCGCCAGGCGAACTCGGCGAGCTTGAGCGCAATGAGCGCGACATTGGCCGAACCGAGGCTGGCTTCGGCAATACCACGCTTGCCATTGTCGATGAACATCGCGATCGAGCGAAACAGCCGCAATGGATCAGCCGGCGCGAAACGCAGTCGCGCGTCGATGTCGTGCGCCGTGCCAGCGAGATCCAATATGCCCTTGCGGAGCCCATCCTCAAGCGCCTTGACCGTGGGGAAACCCTCGAGCGCCCGGGTCGCGCGATCGAGGTCGGCGGCCACTGCGTCAAGCGACGCGCGATCGACGCCAGCAATGGCATCCTCGAGCAGCGGCCGCAGCGGCGAATTGCGCCAGGAGCCGAGCTGCCCTTCGGCGTCGCGCAAGGCATCAAGCATGTCGAGGGCGATCCGCCGCCGCACACGACTCGGCACGGACCGGGCTTCGTCACCACCGCCGAAGACGATGAACTCGCAGTCGGCCGCAGATTGTAGTGGCCCGGCCACATCAGCTTTCTTACGGAATATGTAGCTCAGCCGCGCTACGGTCGCGTCGGCCGCGGTCCTGAAGTCGGTGAGCAGGGCGGCTTGGGCGTCGTCCCCGTCAAAGTCGGCGAAGTCGAGATGAACCTCGATCTGTGGCGAGGCGACAAGATCGCACCCGTCCCAAAAATCCGAGAGCTTGAGCTCGCGAGCCGCATCCGACAGGGTCGGGTCAAGCACCAGCCGGATCGCGAACAGGAGATTGCTCTTCCCCACTCGATTTTCGCCGAGGAGGACGACATTGCCGCTAAGGGGAATATCGACTGCTTCGAAGTTGCGAAAATTGCGGATACTAAGCCTTGCCAGTCGCACGGCGCTCCCTCTCCTACCGGCAGATGTTGATCATCATGCTGAAGAGTTCATGGCTGCGGACGGAAGTCAACCGGGCATAACCATGGCTTCGCCTGAACGAGTGTCGTCCTCCGGGGCTACCTCGCGGCTTAGCGAACAGCCGGTTTGCGCGACTCAGATATCGGTTTTCACCAACGCTGACGTTCCTATCAACGACGCTGGATGTCTTGAGTAGATCGAATGCTTCCAGAGTCCGACCGACGCATCTTGCGACATTTCTGCTGTTCACCGGCGACATGTTGAACGGCAGGTACCGTCAAATGCTTTAGTTCAGTGTTTACGGCGCTGGTTTCGCTTATCAACCGAGGTTGGGCTGCTTCTGATCTGGCCGCTTGGACGAAGCGCTCTCTGAGATATCGCCGCTTTATTCTGCTGTACCGCTGGAAAGCTGGCGATCGGGCTGCGGCGAACCGCGCTCAGTGTGGAAGCCGAATCATAATGATCTACAGGCCCAGCTTGAAGTAGCGCGAATCTCGACGATGGTTTAGCCCTTGCCCAAGGGGGCAAGCATGGCTGCTAGAGAATTCATTCTACAAGGTCTGACGACTCGAACGCACGGCGACGTCGTCCGCGCGTTATACGAAGTCGATGACATCAAGCGGTCGATTATCAGCGTGGCGTTTCTGTTGGAAAGTGGCGTTGATCACATCCAGGGGGCGCTGATGCCGCACGCGGCCACCGCCACGGTTTTCGCCGGCATCCGAAACGACATTACCTCCTTCCAAGGCATGAAGCGTCTCTTGAACGCTGGCGTCAGGCTGCACGCCGTCGACACCGGCACCCGTCACGTACTGTTCCATCCGAAGCTCTACTATGTTCGCGGCAAGAAGCTCGCACGACTGTCGATCGGCAGCGCGAACCTGACGCTGGGGGGGCTGAACAACAATATCGAAGCGGGCGTCATTCTCGACTTCGATCCTACCGATGCGAATGACGGCAAGTTCCTAAAGGACCTCGAGGCGGAGTTCGATAGCCTGACTGACGGCCACCCGGATAACATCTTCCGGATCAAGAAGGCGAAGCGGCTCCAGGAACTGCTCGACGCCGGCTTGCTCACCGACGAGACGAACATGCCGCCGCCTAGACCGCGCACGTCGGCCAAGCCGGGAAGCAGCGATCCCACGCCGCGCTTGAAGATGGCGGTGGCTCCGATCAAGAAACCGCCCAAAAAGGCCGCTGCGCCGAAGCCGCCGGCGCCAGCCGCAGCGGCGCCCGTCGTCGCGCCGGTGGTAGGCAGTGTCGGGGTCGCATTCGAGCACGTCTGGACCAGCAAGGAACTGACCGAGCGCGACCTGACCATCCCGACCGGGAACAATACGAACCCGACCGGCTCGATCAACCTCGACAAGGGGCTGCTAAATACTGAGGTCGATCACCGTCACTACTTCCGCGATGAGGTCTTCCCCGCCCTGACGTGGACTGCGCGGTCCGCGACCGTCGACGAGGCGACCGCGACGTTCCAAGTGGTGCTCAAGGGCATTGATTATGGTTCGTTTAACATGCAGATTCGCCACACGACCAGCACGGACACTGCGTCGTATATTCAGCGCAATGCAATGACGCGGCTATCATGGGGCGAAGCCGCCGCCGAGGTGAAGCGGCCGGATCTGATCGGCCGACACATGTCGCTCTATCGTGATCTCGCCGATCCGACGAAGTTCATGATAGAGATCGACTAAGTCTCGGCGCTGTCCTCGCTAGACGTGCGCTGACGACGATCGCGCAACTTGCGCCAGCCATCCAGCGTGGCGTCCTGCTTGGCCTTCGACAGACCCAGGGCGCCCAGTACCTTCCGGCCCTGTTTCTCGAGTGTCACGTGCGCCGGCATGCTGCGGATCGACTTGTCGATATCCGCCAAGTCAACCTTCACGTCGGGCAAAGGGATGACCAGACGCTCGATCTCGGACGGTATCAACTCGAGTACGCCACCGCCATAGTGGCGACCCTCGAGCTCGGCGCTGAGCGCCGTGAGTGGATTAAGGAAGCAGCCGACCAAGTGCTCGCCAGCGATGTCCTTCGTGCGAATCCGGTACGCCGTGTCGGTCGTGTATGCGCCCAGCGTGTTGAGGATCAGGCGCGGGGTGTCGTGCGCACGCTTGAGCATTCCGACCTCGGTCGAATAGACCGACGGTACCTTGTACCAAGGCGTGCGGATCCGGCACTTGTAGCGGGTCTGCAGCTTCTGCCTCTCGCCCATCTCGATGTACCGCTTCGGTCCCTTTGCCATTTTCGCGGGCGGGTCGTCGAACCACAGGAAGTTCGTCGGCGTGCCCTTATCGGAATTATCTGCGTGCTGGCGCTCGTCATAGATGACGCCGGGACAATGCCCGCTACGGCCGAACATTGGGTGCGCGTACTTCTGCAGCCCATATTCCTCGACGGTCCTGTCGGACACGAGGAAGAAGGCGTTGGCGCCAGTGACGATGCCGACATCGACGCGCGCGATGTCCTCGAACCGGTGCACAACCTTGTGACCTTCGATCTCATCAAACAGTGTACGAGCTTCGAGATCGAGCAACGCCCTGGTCCACTTACCCTCGACGGTCTTGCCGTTGATCGACTTGGGCGCATCGAAGATCGTGGCGGGCGACTGGCGCAGGAATTCGCGGCCGCGCACCGGATAGATGCCCAGGCCCTCTTCCTTCTGCGCGGCGCTCGAGCGCTTCTCCGCCATCAGGATGACGGCACCCTGCAGCGTGCCGTCGAACCACAGGTCCTCGGGGTCGATGATGACCAGACGACGGCACTGGCGGCCCAGATAGCTCCGCAACGATTGAGCGTGCGTGACGTGAATGATCTCTGCCGGAACAACCATCGCCAAGCGACCGCCTGGACGCAGCAGCGCAAGGGACGCGAGGATAAAGGGCACCCAGGCGTTGGTATGCTTGGTGAACTTGAGATCCAGCTCGTCGAAGATTTGCTCGGACCGCGCCTGGAACGTGGGGGGCAGGAACTGGTAGCGCACAAACGGCGGATTGCCGACTACGGCGTCGAAGCGATCACCGCCCTCTCCCATATTGTCGATCGCGTAGCCGAGGAAATCGGTAGCGTGAACTTCGGCTTTCCTCAGGCCGAGTTCGCTGGCGCGGCGTGAGGCCTTACCGGCCTCGTCCTCGTCAAGCTCAAATCCAACGACGCTCGATCGTGCGAATCCCTTCACGTCGGCCATCGCCTGAAAGAAGGCGCCATCGCCGCAGCTCGGCTCAAGTACCTTCTTTGGATCGATCTCCTTCACCCAAGAAGCAATGAAGGCAGCCAGGTCGAGCGGGGTGTAGTACCCGCCGCGCAACTTTTGTGATGTCTGATCCGCAATAAACTTCAAGAGTCGTCCCCTCGCCGGAGGGAGCGCGATCGCGGCAACACGGTGACCGAATCCCTGACCGGCGGCAGGGTCCGAACCCCGACCGGTGAAATCCCGGATAAGTCTGTTGCCGGCGTCGTCACCTCCGAGCCTGGACGCTCTTAACCTAGTGACGGACTCAAGGGCAATGTCATACTTGAACGTTGATCGCCGCCGGGCGGCTATCGACTAGCTCGGCCAGCGCGTGCGCGGCGGAGCCCCTAAACCCGTGCGGCTCCGCTGCCAGCCGCCATAAAAGCAGCAGCTCGTGGAAGGCAAGGCGGACGACCACAGTGGCCGGACCGAGCGACCGAATGTGGTCGAAGCACGCCCCTCCCGCGCAGCGGGTTCGTGTTCCCACACTTTTGACGATGAGTGTTAGGCGAATAGGCGTACCGGATGGCGATTAGCCCCACACCATGCCGATTGTTTTCACCATCCATACGCCCTCCGGCGTCCGCAGCAGTTCAAAGGTCTGGTGGTGGGCGGCCTGTGATTGCGGCGAGATGAAATAGATCGTGAAGGCCAGCGCGTTGGCGGCTGGCTTGCGGACATCGCTCAGGCGCAGCACGTCCTGGCAGTAGCGCGGGTCATGATATTGGTCTTCGCCCCGCGCAACATAGCCTTGCGACGGTCCGTAGTTCGATGGGGTCACCGCGTCGCGGTTCAGCGCCCTCCAAGCGGTGTCGTTGACGCCGCAGGCGCTGGTCCGGATGAGGCGTTCGATTAGCGGGGCTGCCGCTGCCATGTCCTTGGCGATTTCCGGGTTGACCTGCCTGGCTGCGACGGCGTCGTGAATGGCACGGGCCTGCTCGGCGCTCGGCTCGACCACGGCGATGGGGCGAACCGGTGTCGGTGCGGATGCGCCCTGCGCGGCGGGCACGGTCATCGCCTTCAGCACGCGGCCGAGGAGGCCATTCTGCGCGGGGGCGACGGCGGGCAGCATGGCGACGATGACAGCTGCGGCGATCGGGAATGTCTTCATGGTCGTGTTCCTGTGTCCGGGGTTCAGAAGCGGGCCGCCCAGTGGGCGAGCATGGAGGGCGAGCCATCCGTCAGATCCTGCATGAGGCCGATGCGGATGGTGGTGCGAGGGCCGCCGGTCGAATAGCCGGCGGTCAGCTGCACGCGGCGCTGCCCGGCGAGGCTGGCACTGGTCGACTGATAGACCAGCGACCGGGTCGCCAGATCGTAGCTGCTGGCATAGTTTAGTCGCGCGGCACCGGCTTCGATCATCAGCGGTTGTGCGACCCCAAGGCTGATAAGCCCGCCCAGCGCCGTGCCAGTCATCTGGAAGCCGAGGCGGCTGCCGACCAGCGGTGTCGTTCCGGTGACGAGGGACGCGGCGACCGGCTTCATGCGGGTCAGGCCGAGCGAGCCATAACCCTCGATGCTCCAGCCGGGCGCAACGCCGAACCCGCGATGCGCTTCGATCATGACGGTGCGGGCGCCGCCGCCGAGACGCAAGGCGCCGTCACCCGTGGGCATGCCCATCAGCGTGCCAACCTCGTCGATGAAGGACAGCCGCATATCAACTGCCGACCCGGACCAGCCCAGCGTTACGGCGTCCGCCGCACTCTCCCGGGTGCGACCACTGGCGATGGTTATGCCCAAACGCCCGCCAGCCAGATACCGATCGACGCCGATGCTGGTGCCAGCCTGCGGCGCGTAGGCCAGCACTCCGTCGGCAAAGGGGGCAAGCCCCATCACGTCCGTCTGGAGCGAGTCTGCCGCATTCCACGCCGCGCGAACGCCGATGCCGTCGCTGACATAGTCGATGGTGCCAGCCGTCGCCTGGGTGACGACCTGGTCGCCGCCGGGGCCGACCCGCGCGCTGGCGAAACCCATCGTCCCGGTAAAGCCGCCGAAAGACAGCGCCGACTGATGGCCCATCTGGGCGACACGTCGCCAAATCCGATGATCGGCACCGACCTGCGGCTTGACGATCAACCCGGCGAGCGATGCTGCATAGTCCCGGCCAAACTGGTCAAGGATCGTGACGTTGGACAGCGCCGTCTGGATCGCTGCCGCGCCCATTGGCGTCGGCACCGCCATCACCGAATTACGCACTGACGTCTGCGTCGCGCCGTTCGACAGCGTCGGATTGACCGGAGCCAGCGCGGCCTTGAAGTCGACCAGCCCGTGGCCGAACACCTCGTCCACGCCTGGATCGCCGATGTCCTTCGCGGTCGTCAGGATCACCTGGCCTGCCTGCTGCCCGGTCAGTTGCGGCCATTTCGACAGGATGTCGGCGGCGAGCGCGGCGACCGTCGGCGTCGCCGAACTGGTGCCGCTGAACAGTCCGACGGTGCCGTTGACCAAGGTGGTCACGTTCGTGCCGACGGCCACCACATAGCGGTCCTTCATGGTCCCGGCGCGGTTCGAATAGGACTCGATGGTGTAGGCTTGGATGTTGGGGCTCAGCGCGCCGACGAAGATGATCGCGTTGACGTTGGATGCGTCGATGGCGGCGGCATCCGCAGGATTGGCCGCGGCGCTGTTGCCAGCGGAATTGACGATCAGGCCGCCGGTCGCGCCGAACCGGGTGACGGCCTGGCCCCAGGTGGTGCTGCCGCCCTGGTTCAGCGAACTGCTGACGATCTTGATCTTCTGCGCCGTCGCATAGTCGAGCGCCTCCACGGCGCGGAAGATCGCCTCGGTCTTCGTATCCTCATCCCAGTCCGAGACGCGAAGCACCGCGAGCCTGGCGCCCGGTGCATAGCCGACCGCGCCTTGCCCGTTTGCGTTACCCGCGATGATGTTGGCGACCGCGGTTCCGTGATCGGACCGGTCGTCGCCCAGGACATCGCGCTTCGTCTTGACCCCGCCCTTGGTGACGTAGCCGAAGTCCTTCGACAGTGACGCGTCGATGCGGCCATCGAGTTCGCCGTTCACGTTGACGACGCCGTCGTCGATGACCGCGACGGTCACGCCGTGGCCATCATGGCCACTGTCGAGCGCATAGAGCGCGTTGACGAATTCATTCGCGCCGTAGTTGCGGCGGAACTCGGCCGTGTCCGCAGCCGATCTGGTCGGCTGCAGGTTGGACGGCGTGATGATGTAGCCAGCCGGCGGTGGCACCGGCGCCGAATATACGGGCGGTGTTGGTGTGGGCGTAGGTGTGGGCGTCGGCGTCGGCGTCGGACTGGGGGTTGGCGTAGGTGTTGGAGATGGTGTGGGCGTCGGTGACGGCGTAGGCGTAGGCGTAGGCGTCGGTGACGGAGTGGGTGTTGGTGACGGGGTAGGACTTGGCGACGGAGACGGCATTGGGCTCGGTGCCGGCGTTGGGCTAGGCGTGGGCGTGGGCTTGGGCGTCGGCACCGGCACGCTACCCGAACTGGCTATGCTGCCACCACCGCCGCAGGCCGCAATCATCAGCGTCAGCAGGCTCGCCGACGCTGCCTTGATCCCCCGTAATCTCGTCATGTCATCCCCCTCGAAGGGATGCACGCCAGCCGGCGGCACCCCGTTGAATGACGGGGTGCCGGCCCTCTGGAGACCGGATGTTCGAAACCTGCAGTAAAACAGGCGCGGGCGCTTGTGGGTTAGCTGCTGCCCAGGCGACGGCGGGAGGCGTATCCTTTTTCGGTCAACGGTGACGGGAAAGGAGCAGGTCATGTCGAAGAAGATCGTGGCGCCGGCCTATGTCGCGGCGATGGCGCG